>TARA_R110001632_G_scaffold68787_1_pt1 | contig 528579 bp, 417 predicted proteins | sample TARA_R110001632 | Tara Oceans TARA_R110001632 (sample SAMEA4398266) | marine metagenome | biome: Polar Biome; feature: [SRF] surface water layer (ENVO:00010504); material: water (ENVO:00002006), including particulate matter (ENVO:01000060) such as... | depth 5 m
TTTACGTATTTAGAATGCTCAAAGTAAACCAAGTTGAAGCAGTGATACTTTCCCGCAAAAGTATCTTCAGACCCTCTTTTTAACCAGTGTTCCGCTATTCGTTGTGGCAGGTTGTCTGTTCTTCCAGTGTAGAGAACAGACCTACTTTCGTTAGTGGTGATGTACACATAAAACGACCAATTCGACATAAATGAAATTAGTGAAAAAAATTCAGATCCTCCGATTTACGATTTCGTTTCTAGATCCTTCGTTCCTCAGGATGAAAAGCAGTGTGCATAGAATAACAGGTCAGGTTAATCTTTATCATACCAGCTTTATTCATTAGTGGACAGGTTAGCGTTTACTTAACCTCCAATAATTGATTGAAATAAAACTGCCCGTTTTCCTTTCCTGAGGCACGAAGGATCTAAATTCTCGACTGCTATACAACTCCTAGTTCCTTCGTTCCCACTCAGGATGAAAAGCGGTGTGGACAGAATGGGAGTTGTGCAGTTTATTTGCGGGAAAAGTTTTAATAGAAAACTATTGTTCTAACACCAAAATTTGATTGAAACGAAACTGCCCACTTTCTTTTCCTGAGGAACGAAGGATCTAATTTCTCGGTTTGCTGTGCCGTTTCTAGTTCCTTCGCTGCCACTCAGAATGAAAAGCGGTGTGCATAAAACTGCCTAACACTGTTAATTATGACTGTTGAAGTAAGAAAAATTAATCAAATCACATCCCCCTCAACTCATAAGTGCCCAGAATTGCTAAGTGATCTGACGTGATTTTAACGGAGTCCAAAGAACGACAACCAATGCCTTTGGAATGGAAGATATAGTCGATTGGAATTTGGGCCAAGTAAGGATTCCAAGCTGGGAAAGTTGGGGTCAACTTTTTACGGCTGTCCTGTAACTCGGTTGTCGATTTGAAGTTCTTCAATCGGTTGTCCCAAGGCACAGTGTTGAAGTCGCCTAGTACCAGAAACTCGCCTTTCTTTTCACTGATGTATTCCTTAGCTATATTCAAGTGTTCGTTGCGGGTATTCCATTTTAATCGAGTGGTTGGCGAACGGGTATGCAAGGCCAAAAAGTTAATTTCCTCTTCATGCATTTTCACCTTTCCGATAATATTGGTCGTGCCTGCCCAATCCACGATTTCAGTATCGATTAATGGATGTTTACTGAACACTGCAATGCCTTGGCTTGCATCGTCATTACTCACTACTTTGGAAAATGGGTAATCATGAGCTAAACCTTCTTTTAATGCGGTGGCCCATTCGGCACTTACTTCTTGAAAGGAAACGAAATCGGGTGATAGCTGGATAACCCGATCAATCGTGCTTTCATAGGCTTGATTGGTTGCCAACACATTAAATTGAAGCACTGTCATCTGCTCCTTTCCTTGAGTAATTTGATAACCCAGACCAATGGGGCTGTTGATCTTTATCAGTAGCAAGAGGTAAATAGAAAAGTTGATGCCCGCCAAGCGGTAATGGTGTTTAATAATCCAGAAGATACTCAAAAGTCCATAGACCAACATGGCCTGAAACAAAAAGGATTGAAACAGAGTGAGTGTAAAGGTATATGTTGGAATCAGCAGCAAAAGCGCAGGCAACAACAGCACAGCCGCCAAAGCCCTTTCTTTATTCTTGGGCTGCCGCATGAGGCAGTACATTCTGAACAAGAAAAGCCCGATACGGATTAATATTTTGAGTTTTAACTTATGACGCATGGCTAATGATTTCTTTAGATTTGATATTATACCAGTCTACTTTTCTAGATAAATACATGCAGAAGCCGAGCACTAAAACGAGGCCAAAACTGCCTACTAAAAGGGCAAAATCTTCGAGTTGAAGGATGATGAAAATGAAGGAATAGATGAGGGTGAAGAAGCCAAACATGACCATTGCCAATTTCGAGCTTTGCAATATTGATTTAGCGTAGAGCGAAACCATACCCACTATAATAGTCGATGCGATTAAGTAAGCATTGTTAAACCCAACTTGTTCAGAAAGGGAAAGCAACAGAGTGTAGAAAACGGTCAAAGCCAACCCAACAAGAATGTATTGAATAGGATGAATCCGCTTTTTATTCAGAATTTCAACAAAGAAGAAGGTTATGAAAGTGAGAAACAGAATGAGGATGGCATATTTAGCCGACCGTGTGTTGCGCTGGTAATTATCGACTGGCTGATAAAGGTCAACGCCAAAGCTAGAATTGCTGATCTGGTGCGCTCGTCCTTCCCATTGTTGTGGGTAATTTCTGTTCAAATCGAAGACCGACCATTCCGCGGTAAAACCATTGTCGGTAATGTTATAACTATCGGGTAAAAACTGTCCCCCAAAACTTGGGTGCGGCCAAGTAGAAGCCAAACTAATATTCGTGGTTTTGCCAATTGGATTGAAGGAAAGCGACTCGGTCCCGTTGATATTTAAATCGAAGGAAAAGGGAATTGACTTGCTCTCCGAATTAATTGCGACTTTACTATTAACACCCGAGCTCAATAAATCTTGAACAGGAATTCCCGAACCCGCACGATAGGTGTTTTCTCCAAATTGAATCTGAATATCAGATTGGATGCCCGCCATGTCGGGAATGCCGATAGACACAAAAGCTTCTGACCAAAGAATGCTTTCCTCTTCCACTTGAAAATTACTGAAGTCCAAGGCCTCAAATTGACCTTCGGCACTAAGTTCAGAATTGTAAACGATGACTTCGTAAATACCACGTTTCCGCTTTTCAGGATTCAACTTTCCTTTAACATCTAGCTGCGAGGGAAGAAAATGAGCGTAGTGCTTCGTGGTATAAGGGCCATCAACTCCTTTATGAGTTCTGTTAAACGGAATGGTGAGAATTGGCCCAGTAATTTCAACTGGGGCACCCCATTTTTGAGAAACCTCTTCCACCGCTTCAATCTGATTGATTTTCCTTTCGCTGATCAACGATTTGATCATTGAATTGGGGATTAGTAATACGGCAATTAGAAAACCAATGGACAGCAACTTTATGCTTACTGAGGTTTTAATGTTGTTGTTAATTTTTTCGAAAATTGACTCTTGTTTTTCTTCCATGATAATTGAGTTTAAAAGTACTTTGTGTTTCAAAGCATAAGGATAAAAAAATATTACCCTCTCCCTGTTTGTTCTTTAATTAAAGCCTCCAACGCATCGATATGCGCCATAAAGGCCACCTTGCCAGCTTTCGTGGCCACGTATTTCGTATTGGGTTTTCTACCCACAAATGATTTTTGCACTTCTATATATTCTTCTTTTTCCAAGGCCTTTAAATGGCTGGCCAAGTTACCGTCCGTTACTTCAAGTATTTCCTTCAGGCGGTTAAAGTCCATCTCTTCGCCTGCAATCAATGCGCTCATGATGCCCAACCTCACCCTGTTTTCAAAGGCCTTATTTAATGTATGTATGTTAACTTTCAACGTTCGTATTTAAAGTACATTACCGCACCGTATACAATGTGCATTACGCCAAAACCCAAGGCCCAAATAAGCAAGCCATAACCAGGGCTAAGACAAGCCAAAAGCCCAAGACCCGCTTGAATAATGCCCAAATAGCGAATATCTCTAAAGGTATATTTGCTGGCGTTAATCAATGCCATACCGTAAAAGATAAGCGTGGCTGGAGCCATAAGCGAAATAAAGCCACGAGTATACAGAATCATCACGAAAAGGCCACCGATTACCAGCGGAATCATAAGATTTAGAATTACTCTTTTTGCACTATCGTCCCAAGTTTTAACACCGTGCTTCTTTGCTTTTTTAGTAGTGAAATACACCCCTGTGCCCACAGCCAAAACAAACACGGCCACTAAATCTACAATTAGCCATGTCAGGTTTTCTGACACTTGGCGCTGACTGAGCATGTCGTGGTAGAGAATGGTACTGCTGTTGTAAATCAGCTTGTTGGCAATGAATGCCCCTATCAGCGCATAAATTCCGGCCAAAACCCCCGTTAACCCACTCAACGAAATAAACCGAGAGGATTTCTCCATAATAGAGCGAATCTCAGAGATGTCTTTCAAGTAATCCTTTTCCATATTAAAAGTACTTTGAGATGCAAAGTAAATGATTTGTTTTGATGGTGCAATATTATCCTCAAAAAAAAATGTTCTAGTTTTGCCGCTGGAAGTGAATGCGAGATTTTGCAAAGACTTCTGAGGTTCAATCATTCAGGCGCTTAATGTATAAGCATTTTTAACCGAGCATATTTTGACCGATAAAGCATTAATTGACCAAATCAAAAACGGAGACGAGCGTGCTTTCGAAAGCCTATTTCGAGAGTACTTCAAAGTACTTTCTGTTTTCGCGAAGAAATTCCTGAATGATCTGGATGCTGCGCAAGACATTGTGCAGGAAGTCTTTGTCAAATTTTATGAGCAAAGAGATAAGCTAGAAGTACATACTTCGCTCAAGGCGCTGCTGTACCAATCGGTGCGCAATCGATGCTTGGACCAGATCCGCAGCACACAAACCCGTAGCGGCCACCACGAGAATATTCTAGCGGCTTCTTTCGGAGCTGATATCGATACTTCTGACTTTATGGAGCAGGCGGAACTGGAACAAATGATTTACAATTCCATCGCCCAGTTGCCCGAACAATGTCAGCTCATTTTTAAGATGAGCCGATTAGAAGGAAAGAAGAACCAAGATATAGCCGATGAGCTCGGTATTTCCAAACGCACGGTGGAAACCCAGATCAGCAATGCGCTCAAACGCCTTCGCCTCGATCTTTTTGAATACTTAAAAGCATTGATAATCATTGCTTTAGAAATTCTTTCATAAAATTTTCAATTTGGCCTACGTGTGTTCTAGCATCGGGCCGTCATAATACTGAACTCAATGAAAAACAGAAGCACCATAGATGAACACCTGCTGCTTCCCTACTTAAAGGGAGAGGCCACTGAGGCTGAACTTCAGCAAGTGGAAGCTTGGTTGGCGCTCGATAAGGGAAATGCTGCTTTACTCGATAAATGGAAACAGGCTTGGAAACATGCTGATGCCATGGCTGATTTTGCTGCGATTGATGTAGACAAAAATTGGTTGCAAGTTCAAAGCAAGATTCAACCTAAAAAAGCCAAGCAGGTGTTCTTATTGCCAAAAATTTGGCGCGTGGCAGCTGCTATTTTGCTGATTGCTACGGTAGCGTTTTTAGGAAGAGAATTTATGAATAGCTCTGCTGGAGAAATGCAAACCCTAATGGCGGCCAGCTTAAACGGTGAAGCCGCTGTACTCCCAGATGGTTCGCAGGTTTGGCTAAAAGAAGGCTCTTCAATCACTTTTCCAGAAGAATTTTCTTCCGCGGAAAGAGAAGTAACCTTAAAAGGAGAAGGCTTTTTTGAGGTGGCACATAATCCTGAACAGCCTTTTATAGTAAAGGCCAAACAGACGGAAACACGCGTATTGGGTACTTCTTTCAACTTAAATGCTTCGCAAGAAGGGGAAAGAATAGAGCTGGTTTTAATGACCGGGAAAGTGAGATTTTCTACTCAAGAAGAGGTGGTGGTATTAGCACCTGGCGATCAGGTGGTGATTGATGAAGGCGGAAAACTTTCCAAAAAGGAAAATTCAAACGGAAATTTCTTGGCTTGGAAAACAGGCACTTTGGTTTTCGAAAACACGCCAATGAAACAAGTAATGGAAGACATTGCAAATGCTTATGGGATTGGCTATGAATTTGAAAATATAGCCTTTATGAATTGCCCACTGACGACAAGATTCGAAAATGAATCAATAGAAAATGTATTGCAAGCCATTGAAGCTCTCTTTGATATAGAAATAGAAGAAAATAACGGAACCTATATAATTAAAGGAAACGGATGTTAACGTAGAATCAATAATCAAAACAACATATACACTTTGCTTTTCAAGAATTGGTCGTTCGCGGAAGCAAAGTGAAAAGGTCTAAAACTCAAAAAACAATTCAACAACAGTCAAAAACAAAAATTATGAAAACAACAGTTTTAACAATCGCACTACTATTTATTGGCTTTGGTGCATTTGCCCAAGAGCCCGATCAAGAATTCAGAACAATTTTCAACAACAACGGTATTCGCAGCAATGGCGGTTACGGAGCCGTAACTACTGGCTACTCCAAAATTGCTGATCGGCATGCCATTTTAATGGGCGGCCATGGCGCTTGGCTAATCAACCAGCAGTTTGGCTTGGGCTTTGGCGGAACGGGCTTTGTTACCGAACGCAAAACAGACACACAATTAAATAACAGATATTCTGTAGCAGGCGGATATGGAGGTCTTAGAATGGAGTTTATCGCGCTACCAAATAGCCCAGTCCACCTTTCGTTTCCCGTACTAATTGGCGCTGGTGGAGTTACCTATGTTGAATCTGGCAGAGATTATGAATTTGCGAGAGAAGAAGACAGCCAAGCCTTTTTTGTAACCGAAGCTGGAGCAGAAATTGAAATAAACGTGATCAAGTTTATGCGAGTTTCATTTGGCGCACACTACCGCTATACTTCAGATATTAGCTTAACCTATTTGAGTACAGGCGCTCCTATTATGGATAAAGATGCGCTTCGCGGCCTTAGCGGCACGGTAAGTCTCAAATTCGGTAAGTTTTAAGAAATTGTTAAACCCAACTATATTTTAAACTAAACTACAGACCTTTGGTCCAGTAATTATACTGGGCCTTTGGCTTTTTAAACTGATATCAATTTAAACAATATGTTCTCTAGAGTTGTCCTCATTTGTTTATTCATGTCTTTTGGCCTTTTGGTCATGGGGCAAAGAGGAAATGATGTGCTGGCACGAAAGGTAACTTTGAATATTCGTGATACTTCAATTGAAGATATTCTGAAATCGATTGAAACTGAAGATTTTGCTTTCACTTATTCGGCCGAAGTATTTGATGTGAAAAAAAGGGTTTCCATCAATGTGAAGGATGAAACCATTGGCAATGTTCTAGAAATATTGTTTCGTGGTCAAGGAATGGAATGCCAGCAACTGGGAAACAAATTATTGATTAGGAAGAAAAGGGTTCCGAAGGAAACTGTACCAAAATCAGACACTACTCAAAAAGAAAAGGTCATAACACCACCTATTAAGCCTTCTGTTCCGAAAGAAACTAAATATACCACTGAGAAAGAGAGCAAAGAGGCTGAGGTAAAAGAGGTAAAATCTGATGAGGTAAACTCTAACAATGAGAAGCAAGAGGCTGACTCGGCCATGGGGAGCTCAACCCCTTCTTTTGAAGACTCAGCGTTAGAATCAGAAAACGGTAGGGTCGAATATTACAAAGAGAAAAGAAGGCAGACAGAAGCGATTGTGAATACATACAAAAACTATGAACTAGCCCCATTACTTTTTGTGCCTATTTATGAGGTTCATCCAAGAGCTTTACTTCCTGTTGAATTCAAAGGCGAAATTGCTGCTGAAGAAGTACCTAAAAAGGAGAAAGAGCCTAAACCAGAAAAGCCCGCAAGGGATAATAAGTTTAGGATCAATTTAGCACCAACGGTTGGCTATACCGAAATTGGTAACCGTGATGCCATTGCTATTGGAGGTCATTTGGTTTACAACCCCACAAAGAATTTTGGTATTGGGGTAGCTGGAAAAGGATTTCTTACCCGAAACGAACCTGATGTACGATTAGGAGCTGATTATTCATATTCTGGGGGGTACGGAGGCTTACTCTTAGAGGCTACGCTTTTCCCTAATCAGCCTTTCCATCTTTCATTTCCTGTAATTTTTGGACTTGGATCTGTAATGTACAATAGCCTTGAACCTCTGACTGGTTTGAATACTATTGAGGATGAAAGAACCATTTTTGTGTTTGAACCGGGCGCCTATCTAGAAATGAATGTGATTAAATACTTTCGTATTGGTTTTGGAGCAACTTATCGCGATGCCTCAAGTGCCAACCTAAAATACCAATCTGACGATCAACCTATATTGAATAAAAATGGCTTAGATGGCCTAAGTATTAATATTATGTTGAAGTTCGGGCTTTTCTAATTTTAGACTGAGGAAACTTCAAGTTCAAACGAATCCTCCAAGGGTTTCAAACTCTTGGAGGGTTCTTGTTAATTATTAGCTAACAAGGCCAGCTTCTTGGCCAGTTCTTCATGGCTACTAGCCACATCAAAAACACCCAACTGTTTTAGTTTTTCACCATGCCCCGGCTGAATGTGGCTTCCACCTAAAAAACCCAGCACCTTAAGCCCAGCTGCTAAAGCAGCCTGAACTCCCGTTTGGCTGTCTTCCACCACAATAATTTCTTCTTTGGGAATCCCAATGGTGCTAACGGCCAACTCATATACCAAAGGGCTTGGTTTAGCATGTGCTACCATTTCTGCAGAGAAAATCCTGTTCTCAAAATGGTGTGCAGCCTCTATTTTATTAAGGGCTTGGGCCACATAACTCGTAGCGCTATTTGAAACTACTGACTTAGAAACAGAAATGCTATTGAGTAAATCCGACACTCCCAAAATTGGTCGTACCCTTGCTTTCACTTTATCGTCAAGCAAGTGTACAATTGTATCTGTTTTCAAACTTGCTTTAAGAAAACCTTCGGCCTTGAGTCCATTAATAATATTGGAATAGGTTTTCCCTGTGTGCTGAAGAATAAACTCCTCCACGGAAATATTCACCTTCTCACTATTCAACCAAGCTACAGTTACTTCAGCGGCTACTATTTCGGTATCGATTAATACTCCATCGCAGTCAAAAATAATGTGCTTCACAAATTAGAAGTTCGGAGTAAGCAGATATTTAGAATAGAAATCGTCAATTACCTTTACCGCTTCTTCTGGTGTATCTACTAAATTGATAAGGTCTAAATCAGGAGAACTGATGTTTCCTTCATTCAGCATTACATCTTTAACCCAATCGAATAAGCCAGCCCAAAATTTTCTACCCACCAAAACAATCGGAAACCTTCCAATTTTATTCGTCTGAATTAAAGTAATGGCTTCAAACATTTCATCTAGGGTACCAAAACCGCCCGGCATTACCACAAAGCCCTGAGAGTATTTAACGAACATCACCTTTCTTACAAAAAAGTAATCAAAAGAAATGAGCTTGTCTGGGTCAATGTAGATGTTACTTCCTTGCTCATGTGGCAATTCAATATTTAGCCCAACCGACTTACCGTTTTCAGACTTTGCTCCTTTATTACCAGCTTCCATAATTCCAGGGCCTCCACCTGTAATTACTCCATAGCCGTGGCGCACTAATTTGGCAGCAATATCTTCCGCCATTTTATAATAAGGATGGCCTGGTTTTGTACGGGCCGAGCCAAACACTGACACACAAGGTCCAATTTTAGCCAGTTTCTCAAAGCCTTCTACAAACTCGGCCATTACTTTAAAAATTACCCATGAGTCATGGGTTTTAATCTCGTTCCAATCTCTGTCTTGAAACGCTTGCTTAATTTTATCTTCGTTTATCATTTTCTTTAATTTTTATCGCGCAGCAAATTAACGGGCTTTTCCCAATCTAGCGGTCTTAAATTCTTGATTATACTTGTTGCGATCAAGCAAATCCCTCTATCGATTAAAAATGGAAGAAGGCTCTTCCATGGTACAAAAGGATGACCGTTCTACAACTTACTTGTTTTTTGCCAAATCTTCCAAAGCATTTTGAAGCTTAGCATATTTAAAATCAAAGCCAGTTTTACTTATTTTGTAAGCACTCACCTTATTTCCTCCAGTTACCACTTGCGCCATTTCACCTAAAAAAAGGTTCAGTACAAATTTAGGAACCGGAATTGGTAAGTACAGTTTTCCAAACGCCTTGGCTGCCCTTTTTGTAAACTGTCTGTTAGTCAATGGCTCTGGAGCTACTCCATTGTATGAGCCAATCATACTTTCTTCTTCCACAGATTTACATAAAACTCTAACCAAGTCGGTAATATGAATCCAGCTCATGAACTGCTTACCACTGGCAAGAGGGGCAGCAACTGGCGGAGCTAACAGCTTTGGTAAAGCACCTCCTTCATTACTTAACACTACCCCAATTCTGATTTGAACCACACGAATACCAAGTTCGGTAAAGCGACTGGTTGAATCTTCCCAAGCCTTAACAACCTCAGCCAAAAAATCGTGCCCAGCTGGAGATTTTTCTCTCAAATTAGTATCCCCAGTGTCCATACCGTAGTAACCAACAGCCGATGCAGCCACCAAAGTTCTCACATTGTGATCTGTACTTTTCAGTTTTTCATACAGTAAATTAGAAGTTTGGGTTCGACTTTTCAGTATTTCCTCTTTACGGTCCTTCGTCCATCTTTTATCGGCTACCCCAGCGCCTGCCAAATGCACTAATGTATCGACTCCCTCAAAAGCTCCTTCTTCTATATATTCTTTTTTATAGTCCCACTGAAAAACGGGAGGTGTTTCTCCCTTTCCCTTTGAACGACTTAGTAGGCGTACTTCATGACCATTTTTCTGAAGTAGTTTAACAAGTTCGGAACCCACCAAGCCAGTTCCTCCAGATATTAAAACGGATTTAGACATATTCATAACTACGGGCTTTTAGACTGGGGACGATACTGAAGTAATATATAAAGTAACCCCATGAATAACATAATGGTTTTGTATTAACGCATTTGATGTTATCCAGTTATTTTTTGACTAGCTGCCTTAACATTAAAATAATATATATAACCCTTTAGTAATCGAAATGTCAACTATTCTTAACAGCGTTTTTGACTCTTTCTAGACTCCATTGAGTTGCTTTGCACTTAAATAAAAAACCTAATCAGAATCATGAAAAAATCTTTTAACAAACTCGTTAGTCTATTCGCTGTAATGGCAATAGTATTCACTGTTGCTTCCTGTGGCGATGATGATACTTTACCGATGACTCCAAGTATTTCTAACCCAGATACGCAAAGCGTAGAAGTAGGTAGCACTATTCAAGTGCAATTTGATGTAACAACTGCTGGTGGATTTACTTCATCTACTGCAACTGCAGTAAATGGAAATGCAACAATTAGCAGTAACATGAACGCAGGAGATCTTTCTGGTTCTATCACAGTTGACTTTACGGGTTCAGCTGCAGGAGCAGGAGCAATTACTCTTTCTGTAACTGATGCAAGTGGCCAGTCTAAAGAAGTTACTGTAGTTATTACGGTAGCTGCAGAAATTAAAACTATTACAGTAAGCAGTAACATTACTGGCGAAGTAACTTGGGAAACTGGTAAAACATACATTCTAGCAGGTAGAATTACTGTTTTAGACCAAGCAATTCTTACTATTGAGCCTGGAACTGTAGTAAAAGGTCAAGCGGGTGCTGGAGCTAACGCTACTGCTCTTTTAGTTGCTAGAGGTGGTAAATTAAATGCTGTTGGAACAGCTGCTTTGCCAATTATTTTCACATCAATCGCTGATGAGATTACTCCTGAAGATGTTGCCGCTGGTAACCTAGCTAGCCCTAATTTGACTGAAGAAGTAGCTGGCCTTTGGGGTGGAGTTATTGTTCTTGGTAAAGCTAAAATCTCCGCTTCTAACACATCAGGTGACGTAAGTGAAGTTCAAATTGAAGGTATTCCTACTAGTGATCCAAATGGTTTATATGGTGGATCTGATGACGCTGACAATTCAGGAACGATATCTTATGTTTCAATTCGTCACGGAGGAACTAACATTGGTAATGGTAACGAAATCAACGGCCTAACTTTAGGTGGTGTTGGAAATGGTACTACAATCAGCAATATCGAAATCGTTTCAAATCAAGATGATGGTGTTGAATTCTTCGGTGGCTCAGTTAACGTTTCTAACGTTGTAGTTTGGAACATTAACGATGACGGAATTGATACTGACCAATCATGGTCTGGTACTTTAACCAACTTTGTAGTTATCGCTCCAAATACTGCTGGTGCTCACGCATTCGAATTAGATGGCCCTGAAGGAACATTTAAGGCAGGACATACAATCAAAAATGGTACTGTACTAGCTTCATTCGGATCTAGAGCTGCTGAAAACCTGATTGATGTTGATTTGAACTCAGTAGTTACCTTGGAAAACATTTTCATTACAGGTATCAAAGCAGGACAGGATATTAACAAAACAGGAGCTGAAGCCCCTGAGGTTGTTTATACCAAAATAGAATTAAACGTTGCCTCTGCTGACCTACAAAACTATGTTACTGGAACTATTCCTGCAGGAATTACAGCAGCAAATACTGCTAGCACAGGAGTTGGAGCAGATTTAACAAAATTCAGTTGGACTTGGGCTTCAAAATCAACAGCCTGGGGTTCACTATAATAATAAACAATACACAAAAAGCTTGTTCGCTTATGCGGGCAAGCTTTTGTGTTTACTACTAGTTCGCAATTGTTCTCGGGTTTTTGCGGCTACTGAAATTATCACTAATAACTGTACATATGAACAAGATATCTTTATCTTATTTAGTCTTCTTTTTGTTTACAACATTCAACCTCATTGGTCAAGAAGGTATAATTCGAGGAACCGTCTATGAGGAAGCAAGTGGAGAAACACTGATCGGTGCAACTGTAGCTGTAAAAGGAACCAGCAAAGGCTCAATCACAGATTTCGATGGAAAATTTGAAATCAAAGTTCCAGCAGGCACCTATGAACTCCAAGTTTCTTTTGTTTCGTTGAAAACAATCACAATCTCTGAGGTTGTAGTTACAACCGACAAACCAGTAATCATTAATAATATTTTTCTTAAAGAGGAAATCTCAGAACTAGCAGAAGTTGTAATTACAGCTGAACTAGAACGTGATTCTGAAATAGCGGTGAATATTATCAAAATGAATGCTCCAAACTTATTGGATGGAATAGCCGCTGCTAGCTTCAGAAAAATAGGAGATTCAGATGCTTCAAGTGCTGTAAAGCGAATTACTGGTGTTTCCGTAGAAGGCGGTAAATATGTATATGTACGAGGTTTAGGAGACAGGTACACAAAGACTACATTAAACAATGTAGATATTCCAGGCTTAGACCCCGATAGAAACAGTCTTCAAATGGATATCTTTCCTACAAGCTTGATTGATAACATGATGGTGTATAAGTCGGCTACGGCAGAATTACCAGCAGACTTTACAGGAGGAGTAGTAAACATAGAAACTAAAGATTTACCAGATGAGAAAATTTTCGATATCTCTTTTGGTCTTACTTATAACCCTTCTATGCACTTCAATAAAAACTTTATTAAGGGCAACTCAGGCAACACTGACTTTCTAGGTTTTGATGATGGCACCAGAAAGCTACCAGAAGAGGCAAGGAACGAAAACATACCAAGCCCAGTAAGCGGAAACAGTAGCCAAGAAGTAAACCAATTCTTAAAGAAATTTAATCCAACACTAGGGGCTACAGAGCAAACTAGCTTTATGGATTACAGTGTTTCACTTACTTCTGCTAATCAATTCGGCCTATTCAATGGAAACAAACTAGGGTATATTTTTTCTGCAAACTACAAGAGCTCGACAGCTTTTTATGATGATGTATCGTATGGAGAATATCAAAAATATATAGATCCCTCACAAAACGAGCTACGTTATGCTACTGTTCAGAACGGTATCAAATCTGAAAACAACGTACTTGTAGGCCTGTTAGGTGGTTTAGCTTACAAAACAGATAACGCTAAAATTAGATTAACTGCGCTACACCTTCAGAATGGCGTAAGTACAGCTGGTCAATTCTATATCGACAACGATGGACAAGCAGTAGGTCAATCTGGCTACAAAGCATTTTCTAATAACATAGAATATAACCAAAGAGCCCTCACCAATATACTTTTAAGTGGCGAGCATCATATTCAAGAGAATAACTGGGAAGTTAAATGGGCATTATCTCCAACTTTCTCAAGCATTGACGACCCAGATGTAAGAAAGACTGCTTTTACCTATAGCAATACCGATACTACTTTCTCCGCAGGTGCTGGAGGAAACCCAAGCAGAATTTGGAGAGAGTTACAAGAAGTAAACTTAGTTAGCAAAGTTGATATTATTAAAAACAGCTTACTTTTCACAAGAGCAGCCAAGGTGAAATTTGGTGCTAGCCATGTTTATAAAGACAGAGATTATGAAATTTTAAGTTATGACCTTCAGTTTTTTGGAGCCCAACCAGATTTTGGAATCGATCCTAACAATGTATTGACAAACGAAAACCTTTACCCTAATGGTACATTGTATTACTCATCGGGTAATAACAACCCTAACCCTAATGCTTACAACTCAAATGTAACCAACATAGCGTTTTACGGTGCCGCTGAATTTAACCCTTCGAATAGCCTAAAAGCAATTGTTGGTTTAAGAGCAGAACAGTTTACACAAAAGCATACTGGTAGAGATGTTGCCTATGCAAGCTTAGGAAACGGCAATAACTTAGTTGACGAAAAGGTACTTGATGCGCTAGACCTATTCCCTTCATTGAATTTAGTTTACAGTCTAAAAGAGGATGTTAACCTTCGATTTTCTTATTCTAAAACAATTGCTAGACCTTCATTCAAAGAGCTTTCTTTTGCTCAAATAATTGACCCACTAACCAATAGAATTTTCAATGGTGGACTATTTGAGTATGGCGATTGGGATGGTAACCTTACTGAAACTAGAATTGACAACTTAGATTTAAGATGGGAAGCCTTTATGTCGAGAGGAGAAAGCTTAACCGTAAGCACTTTTTATAAGGGTTTCGATAAGCCAATTGAATTGGTTAGAATTCAGGAGCAACAAACAAGTACAGAATACCAACCTAGAAACGTAGGTGACGGAACTGTGTTAGGGCTTGAAATTGAGTTTAAAAAGAACCTAGGTTTCATATTTGAGTCTGCGGAGAACTTTAGCCTTGGTGGAAACCTTACTTTTGTTGACTCCAAAATAGAAATGACGGATCGCGAATTTAACGCAAGACGCCAATACCAAAAAGAAGGAGAACGTTTAGGCAAGAATCGTGATATGGCAGGCCAAGCCCCATACATTCTTAACTTTAGCTTAGGGTACGACAACTATGAAACAGGATTTGATGCAGGTTTATTCTACAATGTAAAAGGCTCAACTCTTTATATCGTTGGGGGTGGATTGTTCCCTGACGTGTACACAGAGCCATTCCAAAGCCTAAACTTCAACCTGAACAAGAGCTTTGGTAAAAATCAGAATACCTCTTTTAGTTTTAATGTTTCGAATATTCTAAACGACAAAAGAGAAGAGGTTTATAGAGGTTATAAAGCACAAGACCAAACCTTTACAAGCTTCAGTCCAGGCAGATCATTCAGCTTAGGTTTAAAGTATTCATTCTAAGAACGAACAACATTATATTTAAAAAGACGCTCAGCAATGGGCGTCTTTTTTGGTTTAGGGCTATCGGGGAATAAGTAGGTTACACACTGATTTATAGCGTATTATAGAATAACATTAAACAATCAATTTAAAAAAATCAATAGAGGGAAGTTAAAAAAACAAGCATATAAAGTGCAAAAGGCGTGTGTATAAACAAAGTGTAAAAGTAGTGGGTAAGTTCTGGGGTTTTTACTTGACAAGACCGAAATTAAGTCAGTACATTTATAGCGGGACGCGATTTGAGGTTTTAATAGACTGAAAATCAGTCCCTTTTTTGTTGCTTATTCCTGAGTTCTTCTCAAAAGTATACTTGAAAGGAAATTGAAAACACTTTACAGCGTAGGCAATGGAATGGATAGTATCAATAGAGATAACAAGTTGGGGTTGGGGTCTGATCATACTTACATTGATTAGTTGGTTTGGAGGAATTACCCTTTCCAAAATCAATAACAAGCACAAATCGGAGCAGCTTGATAAGGTTTTAAAATATAAAGGGTCAATTCAAATTGAAGAAGGCAATCAAAAAGATTCGCTTAGAATCAATAAGCTCAAATAAGATGAATATTGTAGACCTTTTTGCTGGCTCTGTTGGATTGGTGTAAGAATAACCAACTCTCCATATTCTGCGCAAAAAAGGCCACAATTCTCATTGCAGCCTTTTCAAATTCTTATGCTAGAAAGCTGATTAATGATTAATCGGAATCTTCTTAAGAAGCTTTTCAATAATGTGCTCGGTAGTGATACCATCAGCTTCAGCCTCATAGTTGAGGATAATCCTGTGGTTCAATACATCCATTCCAATTGCCTTAATATCTTCAGGTAAAACATAATCTCGGCCATTCATAAAGGCATGTGCTTTAGACGCCAAGTTGAGGTTAATACTCGCCCTTGGTGAAGCACCAAACTGCATATAGTAAGCCTCTTCAGTTAAGCCAAAATCTTTAGGGTTTCTTGTGGCAAAAACTAGCTCAATAATATATTTCTCAAGTGATTCAGAAATAGAAACTTGGTTTACCTCATTTCTAATGCTGAAAATATCCTCTTTGGTCAATAGCGTTTCAAGCTCAGGCTTAAAAGCCATATTGGCCATTCTACGCATTACTTCTAACTCTTCGTCCTTCGTTGGGTAGTCTACTTTTACCTTCAACATAAAACGGTCAATCTGCGCTTCTGGCAAGCTGTAAGTTCCTTCTTGGTCTACTGGGTTTTGAGTAGCGAGTACCAAGAATGGTCTATCCAGCTTAAAACTTGTTTCACCAATCGTCACCGTTTTTTCCTGCATGGCCTCAAGCAATGCCGACTGTACCTTGGCTGGTGCACGGTTAATTTCATCGGCCAATACCACGTTAGTAAAAATAGGGCCCTTTTTTACTTCAAATTCAGCCTTCTTCTGATTGTAAATCATGGTACCGATCAAATCGGCAGGAAGAAGATCTGGTGTAAACTGAACTCTTTGGAAATCCAAATGAAGTACTTCTGCAAGTGTATTTACAGTTAGCGTTTTTGCAATACCTGGAACCCCCTCTAAAAGAATATGTCCGTTGGTAAATAAGCCAATCATCAGTCGGTTTACCATATATTCCTGGCCGACTACGATCTTACTTACTTCCGATGCTACTCTGCTTATTTTTTCTTGGTGTATTTTAGCCAATTCTGCTGATACCGCTTCCATTGTCAACTTATTTGTTAAAGGGCTCTAAATTAGAAATTTTGATCAATTACTGGGGTCAATACTCAAACGAGATGCTAAAGTTTTCCAGTGTTGGTAGAATAAGGCGAATATCGGTCTTTTCTCACTTTATAAAAGGAGTTTCGCATTCCTTTTAACAATTATTAACCTGAGTGAAAAAAAGTTTTCCATCAAAACCCTTTTCTCTACAAAATTACCCTCCTTTTCTGCTAAGCAATTCAAATACGCGTTTATGTCATTGACAGTTCTTCAAACGTTAGTCAACTTAGGATAATTATATTTCATCGAAAAAAGAAGCTCCAAAACAACTCTTGCAATTGCATTATTCTAACATACCCTGAACATCCAACCAATTGGAAATAAGCATTTAACACTATAAATTGGCCTTCAGAAGACTCTATTTCACCTATCACTCTGGACACAACTAAAATGCTGATCACCGACAGTAAAAAGTGGTTCATTAGAATAATTATATTATTTGCAGCCATTTTTGGTCTTGCAAAAAGTGCCTATTCCCAAGGTCCAGTTATTTCTAGTGTTACTATTAATAGCTGTGTTGGCGAAATTAGAATTAGTGTTACCAACGGTGTTTTGCCTTACACTTTCGCTTGGGAAGACTCAGGCGGAAACCCTGTAGGTGGAAACTCTTTTCTTTTAAATGGCATAGGTGCGGACGATTATAGGGTTACGGTTACCGATGGAGCTTCTAACACGACAACAGCCATATATACCGTAACCGACCCTCCCGACTTAGTGGGTACAGTGGTGGTAAACGATGTAAGCTGTAAAGGAGATTCTGACGCACAAGTGGTGGTAACCATGGCCAACGGAAACCCAGATTATGCTTGGGTGCTTACCAATAGTGCCAGTGATGTTGTAGGAACTGGAAATGTTGGCGGAACAATAATCACAATTGGCGGACTGGGTGTAGATACTTACCAACTGATTGTAACAGATGAAGACGGATGCGCGGGAGCCATTAGCTTTTCCGTAACTGAGCCCGCTAATTTTTTGGGGGCGTCTTTAGTTGATCAAACAGATGCCACTTGTAGCGATTCTGCTGACGGAAGCCTTGAAGTAACTGGAACGGGTGGTTGGGGAAACTATACCTACGCTTGGTATACCGAGCCAGGCGGTGCTCTTTTAGGTACTGGAGCCACAATTAACAGTTTACTTCCTGGAACTTACCGCGTTTATATTACCGATAACAATAATTGTGTAATAGACAGAACTTATACCATTGATTCTCCCGACCCAATTGCTGTTACACCTACAGTTAGCGATGTGTCTTGTAACGCTGGCAATGATGGAGCAATTGACATTACGGTTATTGGCGGAAATGGGGGCTACACTTATAGCTGGAGTAACGGGGCTACTTCTAAAGACATTTCAGGTTTAACAGCTGGAAATTATACGATAACCGTTACCGACAGCAAGGGTTGCTCTTTCATCGATACATTCACTGTAGACGAGCCCAATCCGTTGGTTAATAATCCTACCATCACAGATGTAAAATGCTTTGGCGATAATTCAGGTAGAATCAGAGCAAACCCTTCTGGTGGAACAGCGCCTTATACTTATTTGTGGTCAACAGGCCATACTGGGAGAAACCTAAACAACCAAACAGCAGGCAGCTATAGCGTAACAATCACAGATAAAAATGGCTGTACTGTATCTGGTACTTATACCATCAATGAGCCAGCAGCTGCACTTTCGGTACAGTCCGTTGCAAATAATTCTCCTTCATGCTTTGGGGAAAATGACGGAAGCTTAAACATAGTAATGCAAGGCGGAACCGCTCCTTATAGTTACTCTTGGTCCAACGGAGCGAGCACAGCCAACCCGACTGGCTTAACCTCTGGAACTTATACATTAACCGTAACAGACAACAATGGCTGTACATTCACGGACAGCTACACGGTAACCGATCCTCCACAAATTATTGTTACACCTACAGTGCTCACCGAACCCACTTGTAATGGAGGCGCCAACGGAAGCATCACCGTAATTGCCAGCAACGGAACTGGCCCATATACATACGATTGGGGCGGAGGAAATACTGGGTCAACATTAAGCAACATACCTGCTGGAACATATACCGTAACGGTTACAGACAATGGTACCACCTGTTCTACAACCCAAAATGTAACATTAGGCGAACCCGATCTGATTCTTGCAAATGCCATAGTGGAAGACATTAGCTGTAATGGCCAAGTAGATGGAAGCATAACTTTGTCCCCTACTGGCGGAACAGGGGCATATACCTACCTGTGGAACACAGGAGCAACAACCGACAATATTTCAGGACTTACGGCAGGCAGTTATTCAGTAACCATTACCGATGCCAGCTTATGTTCCGTTTTCGAATCTTTCACCATCGTAGAACCCGATCCGCTCACTTCTACAGTAATAAAGCAAGATGTTTTGTGCAAAGGCCAATCTACAGGGTCAATTCACCTTAGCCCAGCAGATGGAACAGCTCCTTACTCTTTCCTTTGGTCGAATGGGGCTACTTCTCAAGATTTAACAAACGTAGCAGCAGGAAATTATTCCGTCACCATTACCGATGCCTCAGGCTGTTTTATTGTTAAAGCCATTACCATCGATGAACCAGCTGAGGTTCTTGTATTAAGCGGAACAGCCACCAATGTAACCTGCAATGGCTCGGCCAATGGAATTATTGACTTTGAGGTAACTGGTGGCGTTGCGCCTTATTCTTACTCTTGGAATACTGGAGCCGTTACTCAAGACTTAAGTAATCTTTCCCCAGGTGTTTATACTGTGCAAGTAACCGATGCCAATGGCTGTATCAAATTCGATTCGTTTACCATCACCCAACCAGCGGCTTTGGCTGTAAATCCATCAAAAGCCGACATTACTTGCAATGGCGCGAACGATGGAATTATTAATCTGAATGTTAGCGGAGGAACTGCTCCTTACACTTATTTATGGAATGATGGAAACACAGAACAAAACAGAACAAGACTTTCAGCCGCAAATTATACAGTAACCGTAACCGATGCCAATGGCTGCCAAAACATTCAAAACATTACTGTTTCTGAACCACTTGTTTTGAGTGTTACCAGCGTAAAGCAAGATGTTTTATGCTTTGGTGATGCTTCAGGAGTAGCCAATATCACAGTTTCTGGCGGAACCTTACCTTACTCCTATTCTTGGTCAAATGGTGACATTACAGAAGACTTGAATGGCGTAGTAGCCGGTAATTACACAGTTACTATTACCGATGCAAAAGGCTGTATTACCACAGAAACCGTTCAAATTAATCAACCTGCTTCAGCCCTTTCCTTTACCCCAACGGTAGGGCAAATTACCTGTAATGGTGCAGCGGATGGTGCCATCAGTCTAAACGTATCAGGCGGAACAGCGCCTTATACTTATAACTGGTCGAACGGAAGTACGAGCCAAAACCTAAGTGGTCTTTCGCCCGGAACCTATAGCGTTATTATCCGAGATGCAAACAACTGCCAAGTAACGGACTCATACGACATCACCGATCCGCCAATCCTTAACCTTTCTGGTACAGAAACCGATATTACTTGCTTTGGCGCGAATGATGGCGAGATCGACATTACAGTAAGCGGTGGCGAAGCACCTTATACTTTCGTTTGGTCGAATGGAGATAATACGGAAGATGTGAGTGGTTTGGCTCCTGGAGCTTACACTGTTCAGGTAATAGATAACCGTGGTTGCTCAATTTCCCAAAACTTCAACCTAAGTCAGCCTACCGCGCTTAATATTGCCTATACCAAATCAGATGTAAACTGTTTTGGGGGAAATGACGGTAGCATCGACCTGACCGTTACAGGCGGAACGGCCCCTTATTCCTATATCTGGGATAGCGGCCAAGCGCAAGCCGATATTACCGATTTAACAGCAGGAACTTATACCGTTACCGTAACCGATGGAAATGGCTGTCAATCCATGGAAAGCATTGTTATTGATGAACCTGCAGCAGCTTTGGCCATCACCAATACAGTTACCGACCTAAGTTGTTTTGGGTCGAATAATGGTTCGATTGCCTTGGTCACTTCTGGCGGAACTGCACCCTACACTTACGCTTGGAGCAATGGAAAAACCACCCGTGATATTTTTGGGCTTACCCCCGGAGCATATCAAGTTACCGTAACCGATGCCAATGGCTGCTCGCTTCAAGAAACCTTCAACATCACCATGCCAACAGCTCTTGATGTTACGGCCTCCACATCCAATCTAAGCTGTAACGGAACGATGAACGGAGCAATTGACCTGACCGTAACAGGCGGAACAGCACCTTATACCTATGGATGGAACAATGGAGAAACCACCGAAGACCTGACCAATATTTCGGGTGGTACTTACCAAGTATTTATTACTGATGCCAATGGCTGTTCGCTGACCAGAACTTATACTATTACCGAACCGCTCGCTTTAGTGGCCAGCATTACAAAGCAAGATGTGACCTGTTTTGGGCAAGGTGATGGAGATATTGATGTAACGATTTCTGGAGGAATTGCCCCATACACATACTCATGGAGCAATGGCGCCATTACAAAAGATTTGGCCAACATTTCTGGTGGAACTTATACCTTAACCGTTACCGATAATAATGGCTGTCAAACGATAGAAACTGTGGTTATAGACGAACCGCTTTCTGCTTTAGCGGCCAGCGGAACCTCCACCGATGTTTCATGTTTTGGGGGAAATGATGGAACGGTAGATTTAACCGTTTCGGGAGGAACTGCTCCTTATACTTACGCTTGGAACAATGGCCGAACCACCGAAGATGTGGCGGGTCTTACTGCTGGAAATTACCAAGTAGTCGTTACCGATGCCAGAGGATGTACTGTTGTCCTTCCGTTTACTATTGGAACTCCTACCTTAATGCAAGCCAATGCTTCCATTTCTAACATTACCTGTAACGGTGCTGACGATGGAGCAATCGATTTGACAGTTTCAGGCGGAACGGCACCTTATACTTTCCTATGGTCGAATGGGGCTACTTCAGAAGACCTTTCAGCACAAACACCTGGCAATTATTCGGTACAAATCACCGATGCTAATGGATGCGCCATTTCTAGAAGCTTCCAAATTACGGAGCCAGCCGCTATGCAATTGACCTATAGTCAAACCGATGTACTCTGCTTCGGAAATTCTACAGGTGCAATTGACATTACAGTCACAGGTGGCGTTGGCGGTTATACTTATACTTGGAGCAATGGGGCTACTTCGGAAGACCTTTCGAACCTCACGGCTGGAAATTATTCTGTTACCGTAACCGATGTAAATGGTTGCTCTGTTTCACAGAACATTCAAATCACACAGCCGCTTGCTGCACTTGCGGTTTCAGAAACTAAAACTAATCTCACCTGCTTTGGAGCAAATGATGGAGCGATTGACTTAACCGTTACGGGTGGAACAGCGCCTTACACCTACAATTGGAGTAATGGCAAAACCACAGAAGATAATTTCAATGTTGCTGCGGGAGTTTATGATGTCACCATCACCGATGCCAACGGTTGTTCAATCCAAAAAAGCTATACCATTACAAGTCCAGATGAACTGACTTTAAGCGGAACCACAACCAACATTAGTTGCTTCGGTGCTGCCGATGGGGCTATCAACATTACTGCTACGGGCGGAACCGCTCCTTATACTTTTGTGTGGTCAAATGGCGCTGGAACTGAAGATGTTTCTGGCTTAGTACCCGGCAATTATTCAGTACAAATTACCGATGCCAATGGCTGCACTAAAGCCGAAAGCTTTACCATTACTCAGCCAGCTCTTCTACAACTCACTTACATCCAAACCGATGTGCTTTGCTTTGGTAATTCTACTGGCGCAATCGACATCACTGTAACTGGGGGAACTGGCGCATACACTTATGCATGGTCGAATGGGGCTACTTCGGAAGACCTTTCGAGCCTAGCCGTTGGAAATTACTCTGTTGTAGTAACGGACGTTAATGGTTGTTCAGTTTCAGAAAGCATTCAAATCACTCAACCGCTTGCTGCGCTTTCCGCTACAGAAACCACAACCAATTTAACCTGCTTTGGAGCAAATGATGGAGCCATCGACTTAACAGTTACAGGTGGAACAGCACCTTATACTTACGCTTGGAACAATGGTAAAACCACGCAGGATAATCTCAATGTTGCTGCGGGAGTTTATGATGTGACCATTACAGATGCCAATGGCTGTTCAATCCAAAAAAGCTATACCATTACCAGCCCAGATGAACTCACTTTAAGCGGAACCACAACCAACATTAGTTGCTTCGGTGCTGCCGATGGGGCTATCAATATTACTGCTACGGGCGGAACCGCTCCTTATACTTTTGTATGGTCCAATGGCGCTGGAACTGAAGATGTTTCTGGCTTAGTACCCGGCAATTATTCCGTACAAATTACCGATGCCAACGGATGTTCTAAAACTGAAAGCTTTACGATTACGGAGCCAACAGTTCTCGCTTTTTCTCATTCCAAAGTAGACGTTTCCTGCTTTGGGGGTAGTGATGCATCTATCAACATCAGCATTGTGGGTGGTACTGCGCCTTACACTTACGCTTGGTCAAATGGGGCTACTTCGGAAGATCTTTCGGGGCTGAGTGCCGGAGATTATACGGTAGTGGTTACAGACGTTAACGGCTGTCAAATTTCTCAGACTATTAATGTTGTAGAGCCAGTAGCGGCCTTAACCGTAGTTGAATCAATCACCAACCTTACTTGCTTTGGTGCAAACGATGGTTCAATAGAACTTTTAGTAACCGGTGGAACGGCTCCTTATACCTACAATTGGAATAACGGTTCGAGCACAGAAGACATTTACGCACAAGCGGCAGGCGCTTATCAAGTCACCATTACCGATGCCAACGGCTGCTCGATTCAAGGCAATTATAGTATCACCACACCTGATCCTTTAACCTCAATCGGCACTTCCCAAAACATCAGTTGCAATGGGCTTACTGATGGTTCTATCGACTTGACCGTAACAGGTGGAACTGCGCCCTATGTTTATTCATGGAGCAACGGTGAAACCACCGAAGACCTTTCCAGTTTAGCAGTTGGCAGCTACCAAGTGCAAGTAACCGATGCGCAGGGATGCAGCATTTCACGAAGCTTTAACATTACCCAGCCTTTGCCGCTTACGCTGAATTACGTTTCCAATAACGTATCCTGTTTTCAGGCAGATGATGGCAACATTACTACCCAAGTATCGGGCGGAACAGCACCCTACACTTATGCCTGGAGCAACGGAGAAACTACCAAAAACATTTCGGCCTTAACGGGAGGCAATTATGAGTTAACCGTCACCGATGCCAACGGATGCCAAACCACCAAAAACATCACCATCACCGAACCATCTTCGGCACTAGCTGCAGTAGCCACCATCACTGATGCAGGTTGTAACGGACTACCAAATGCACGAATTGATTTAACTGTAACGGGAGGCACAGCACCCTACAATTACCTTTGGAGTAATGGTTCGGTACAAAGGGATTTGGTGAATGTTTTTGCTGGAAATTATCAGGTAACAGTGACAGATCGAAACGGCTGTACCTTCTCAGCTTCATATGCCATTGACCAGCCAAATGCTATCACCGCAGATTTGGCAGTTACCAATACCACCTGTTTTGGAGATACCGATGGAAGCATTATTGTAACTCCAAGTGGTGGAACAGCACCTTACACCTATATATGGAGCAATGGCGCTACAAGTAAAGATTTAATCAATGTGGCAGGGGGAACTTACAACCTCACCATCACCGATGCCAATAACTGCTCAAGCACTTCTTCAGTAGAAATTGGTGATTCGAGAAACTTGAATGTGAGCATTCAGAAAACAGACGTATTGTGTAAAGGAGAATCTAATGGAGCCATTGTGCTCAATGTTACAGGAGGTAGTGGAGCGTACACCTATGTGTGGGACAACGGCTCGGAAGGAAAGGTGCTCACCAACCTTTCCGCTGGTGTATATCGTGTGTTAATATCCGATGCCGCAGGTTGCGCGACCACTGCTTCTATTGTTATTTCAGAGCCTGCCCTTGCCTTAGGCGTAATTGTTGATCGAACTCAAGAATTTGCTTGCTTTGGTGATAACACAGGTTTTGCCAATGCAATCCCTTCAGGCGGAGTTGCTCCTTACACCTATTTATGGAGTAATGGCGCTCGTACAAGGCAAATCAACAACCTTAGCGCAGGCAACTACACCGTTAGCGTTACCGATGCCAACGGATGTTTAGTTCAACAAAGCTTTAGCATTCAACAGCCAGCAAAGCCTGTAAGTGTAAGCGCCAAAGGTGGCCTTCAATTATCATGTGCTGGTGATGGAAACGGAGCTATTGAACTGAATGTAGAAGGAGGTACAGCACCTTATACTTACCTCTGGAGCACAGGAAGTACAGCTTCTAAAATTGAAAATTTAACCGCTGGAGATTACACCGTTCGAGTTTCAGATGCCAAGGGCTGTATTACTGAAAAAGTATTCTCGGTAGAAGAACCAAGTCCGTTGGTAATTGCCGATGCCAGAGTAAACGAAAGTCAGTGTTTTGACGATAGAAATGGTTCTATTAGTCTAGACGTTAGCGGTGGCGTTTTTCCTTATACCTATCAATGGAGCAATGGCGCAACCACCAAAAACCTAGTGGGTATTACGGCCGGAACTTTCACGGTTGAAATCACCGATGCCAATGGCTGCTCTGTACAAGGTGTCTATACCCTCAGTACCCCTGAGCGTTTTGTTTCCGCACCTTCTATTTCAGAAATAAGTTGCGTTGGAGCGAATGATGCTTCCATTTCCCTCAATATTGAAGGTGGTATTGACCCCGTTTCCATTCAATGGAATACAGGAGCCAATTCAGAAGTAATAACCGATTTAGCTCCTGGCCAATACAATGTGCTGATCACCGATAAGAAAGGCTGCACCATCCAAAAACTGTTCAACATTATTGAACCATTGCCACTTACTTTAGATGCCTATATTGAAGATGCCGCCCGTTGTAACGATCCTAAAAGCGGAAGGGTAAATGTGATTGTTTCGGGAGGAAGAGAACCCTACACTTACCGTTGGAACAATGGAGAAACAGGCTCTGAGTTGGTCGATGTTTTACCAGGAACCTATGTGGTGACTGTATCAGATCGATACGGTTGCGAAGCGCAAGGCACCTATATTGTACAGCAGCCAGAACCTTTACGCATAGGCCTAACCTCCGTTCGCGAAGTGGACTGCGAAAACCGAGTAGCAGGTGTAAGGGTAAAAGCCAATGTAACGGGCGGTTTCGGAAATTATACCTACAACTGGAGTTTAGGCAGTAGCAGCAATAATGAAATTTTCCTTACTCAACCGGGAAGACTGAACCTAGAAATCTTAGACGACCGCGGTTGTGTTCAATCCAAAGCCATAGATATTTCCATTCCTGAATTTGGCGAGGCTGAATTCTCCTACAACGCAGAATCACTTAAGGAGCTAGGGGATTTAGCCGCCAACGATCCCGTGAATTTCTATGATGAATCCGTAGGAAACATTATTGACTGGGACTGGGATTTTGGCGATGGTTTCGACTCAGATGAAATTGACCCGATTCATACTTATGATGCCCCAGGTACTTACACGGTTACGCTAATTACTACAGACGATATTGGTTGCACTTCTTCTAAAACCACTGTTTTGGAAATTACGGAGGGCTACCGAATTATGGCACCAACCGCGTTTACCCCAAATGGAGATGGTAATAACGACTACTTCCGCCCACAATTCTTAGGCTTGACCACCATGCAGTTTTCGGTTTTCAATACTTGGGGCGAGTTGGTTTTCAGCACCAGCGATTTAGAAACCAAAGGTTGGGATGGAGTAGTAAAAGGGCTGCCTGCCGAAAACGGAAACTATGTTTATAAGATTTCTGGCTTTACCCAAAACGGATTGAAAGTAGAGCGAAACGGAGTTTTTGCACTGATTAAATAAACACTTTAAACACCAACCTTATGAAAAGATTTCTACCCCTCGTTTTGTGTTTAATAGGTTTCTTATCAGCCGAAAAAGTGCTGGCGCAGGACCCACAGTTTTCGCAGTTTTATGCCTCGCCCATGTACCTCAATCCAGCCTTGGTTGGCTCCACCGACCGCGGTAGAGTAGGCATAAATTACCGAAACCAATGGCCATCACTTGCTCATTCTTTCACCACCATTTCGGCCTATGCCGATTTCTTTTCAAAGGCCATTGAAAGTGGGGTAGGCATTATCGTAAACCAACACAAAGAGAGCTTTTTAGATTACCAGTCTACTGAAATAGGAGGTGCATATTCATACAAACTAAGAATTTCAGATGGACTAGTGATGCGATCTGGCATTCAGCTTTCCTACTTTAGTAAAGACCTCAACTTTGAAAAGTTGGTTTTCGGAAATCAGATTGACATTGACAATGGTCAGGTCATTGGGCCTTCGGGCGAAACCTTTGAGCGAGGCGAAAAAGTAGATTTTATCAGCGCTTCTGCTGGCGGTTTGTTTTATACCAACGCATTATGGATTGGCGCGGCAGTCCATCACATCAACGAACCTAATCAGTCCTTTTTAAATGACGAAAGCAAATTGGCCAGAAAATTCTCGTTACATGCTGGCTATAAACTCAATTTAGGGGATGGAAGAAGGCTCCGTACAATATCCTATGACTTTCAGGAAAGGTCCGTCACTTTTGCTGTAAACTATAAAAAGCAGGCAGGTTTTAATCAATTAGATGCGGGCATGCAGTTCTATTTTCAGCCTTTGGTGATTGGCGGCTGGTACCGTGGTATTCCTGTGCAAACGGTAGACAAAGTGGTCAAAAACGAATCTATCATTGCCCTTTTGGGTTTGGAAATCACCTCAGACATGTCCATTGGTTATAGCTATGACTTTACCGTTTCCAGTCTAGCCGGCTCCACCGGTGGCGCTCATGAATTTTCCCTTACCCTCAACTTTGGCCAAATTGTAAAACGCACCCGCAGAGATACTATACTGCCTTGTTTTAAGTATTGATAGCAACTGATCTTCTGGTTTGCAACGAGAAGTAACTTCTAAAACATTTTGGTTTCATCATTGTGCAGCATACTCGTTACAAACTAGGATGAGTGGAGTTTGATTCCTGAAGGGATCACTAAAAACCACATTCTATATACCGTAGACCACGTCCTAATCTATAAGAATTCCAATTACTAGCTTCAGATCATGAAAATAGTAATAGAAAAATACGGTCAAAAACTGGGTGTTAGACACATCAGTGACCAAGAGACTTTTATTGAATGCCCGGTCTGTAACTTTATTAACAACATAAGTGAAGGAGGTATGTGCAAAGGTGACGAATTAATCACCAGAAACTATCGTAAAAAGTGTATGGTGACCTTTAGAAAGGAAACCTCATAAATCTAGAAGAGTGTTGCCAAAAATTGACATACTCACTATTATCCCATTGCTTCATTCAGCAAACAGGTACTCACCAAAGGTGAGCACCTGTTTAGAAAGAATTCATAAATTGAAATCAAAATTTACTTAATGGATTAGCAAGCAATGAAGAGTTTTAGCTCCTTCCTTTTTTTAATCGTTATTCTGTTTCCTTCCTGTCAACAGGAAAGAGCAAAAACCAATACTTCTATTGTAGAAGAAAAGCCAATCTCTCCACAGCCAAAAGTCAATGGTCCAGACGACTTTCTCGGGAAATGGAAGTTCAGTCATCCAGACGCCAGTGAGGAGCTTAAGGAGCATCATTATATGATTTTGGAACAAACAAACGATGATTTTATTGGGTGGTATTTTGGTACTACAGATGACTTTGATCAGGCAAGAGAAGGGTATTTTCCTGGTTTTTTTGTGGCAAAAATGGAGAACCTGTCTCTTGTTGGCGATACAATAAAATTTAGCCTTAAAGTTCAAGAAGATCAGTTATATGAAAAGCCCATTCCATTAGACAAGAGACCTGAGGATGAGATTAACCTTGCCAAGTGGGAATACGGTATTACTTATAGCGAAAGAGAGTATGTTGGTATTCTAGGTAAGAAGGGTATAGAGTTCGACATATACTTGAGTTATGAGAGGATCTTTGTTAAACAATAGATTAGGCACTTACTCATCCTCGTTAGAAACAAGGATGAGTTGGAAAGTCTTGGAAGTCGTTACATGATTGAGTTTTTGGTAAGAAAGGTGATTAATGAAGAAATTAGTTATGAATAGTAAAATGATAATTAATATCTTTTTTCTTTTGTCAATATTTAGTTGTGAGAATAAAAACTCAAATGCATTTGAACAACTAATAGAAGAGTTTGGTAAGGAGTATCCTTTGATAAAAAAGAATCAGTGGAAACTAAACGACTCTTTCGGATATATTTTTGAGGATGATGCTTTAGTCAAGGTGAGTAGAAATGCCAATGATACTATAACGACACTTGAATTAATGAAGGTGGTAATTGGAAAAGGAAGGGAGGCGAAAACATCGCTGGAAATACTAAAATATTACAATGCGTTTAACGTAGAGGGTTGGATTCATTCACTTCATTTTAATAAAAATGAAGACACGCTTTATTATTTCAGAATGCCTAAAGATGATTTTAGCGAGGTGGACTTCTTTTTTGGAGAGTACGAATTTCATTATGAACAAGGAGATTTAAACGGTTTACAAAAAAAGTATTTTCTTGCTCATCGCGATTCATTGCGAAGAGTAAAGGGCAGTAATTTACCACCCCTACCTGAAATAGATAATTAAATCCCCCTGGCGCTCACTTGCCCACAGCGGTAACTGGTGCTTGCCTTTGGCGAGCACCTATTTTGTAATGTACTTCCAGTGCATAATTTAGAATATAACAGAAAACCAGCTTTGAAACAAGGCTGGTTTTTTCAGTACACCTGTTTCTCCCCTCCTGCTCGTTTGCAACGAGCAGGAACTACTATAGAATTTTAGTTTTATCATTTGTGCAGCATACTCGTTTGTAACGAGTATGAGTGAAGAGTTGAAGATGAGTCAGTCTTCTATATAACTTCCAGCCTTTAGTTGCTAATCTTGTGCTGTAATTAGCTTCACCTGATCATCCACTCCTGTCATTTGCCAATGGCCTAGCGATATAGGAATAGAGCCAATGCTATTCAATTCGTCAAAGAAATTCTTGATTTGAAAAGTTTCTCCTTTGCCTTCAGTCACCCGTGCATAATCTGCCATGGCGCCTTCTAAAAGATACTTACCCGTAATATAACTGGTGCCGTAACCCGGTTGCCTTAAATAAAGATGCTGTTCAAAAAGAAGCAATTCCTTTTCGGTTTTCATCCAACCACGAGGTGTAAATTCTGAATGTATACCTCCCGCTTCTTCGCTGTTCATTTCGTTGGCATGGGCATAGAGAGAGCCCAATCCTCGCGCTGCCCTTTGCGCAATCATAATGTATACGATTTCGCGAACCCTCGGATCATCATCATACAATCCAGCATCCATAAACATTTCTTCCACAGCGGTGGCGGTGCCTTCATTTCGCGAATCGAAAATATTGTAGAGCAAAGCACCTCGTCTAATTTCACTTTCATGCGGTTCATTGTCCATTCTTGCCAATTCGAACCAATGGTAAAAATGAGAGTAAAGGGGGCGGGCATCAAAGTGCTGACCAATGGAGAAGAAGTTCCTTTTTTCACGTGGCACAAATTCACCCAAGTGGGCGTACAAAGCGGTGTCGAAGTAATCTTTTACAGTGACTATTTCCTGCTCATACAAAAAGGTGAGCAAGCCTTTGGCAGATCGATCTGCCATGGCATCGTATTCCTCTGGCGAATTGGCATCTTCAAGCTCCGATAAATAGCGGTTGCGATGTTCTTCCAATTTCAAGGCCGTCCAAGCACGGGCCAGTTCTCTTTTGAGAATCATTACTTCATCTTCCCAAGTAAGCGGTACCAAATGAACGTTTTGCTGATACCAAGTATAATTCTCTTTACCAATCCCCGATGGACCCGTTTTACTTTTTCCCTCACTTTCTAGCCAAGAAACCAAGTCGTTAGTGGAGTTGATTGCCTTATCAATCGCGCTGGTCATTTCATTATCACTGGCTATGCTTTCCCATTTTTTAATGGTGTTTAAATCATTCGTTTGGTTTCGAATGTCTCTGATCCCCGCAATCCACAGGTCTTTTGCATTGCCCGTGAGGTTCATTTTGGCTTGCTCATTAAAAGCGGGTATGGACTCAAACCCACTTAAAAGCTTTACTCTATCTTCCGTATTTAAAGGTAAATCGTATTTCCAGATATCAATGGCGCCATGGTTCGTTGGCCCTTCGTGTGCGGGAACATCACTGCGCTCCATCCAAATGGTTTTATAAAAAGCAGGGTCTCTTTGCCAAGGTTTTAGAATCCGGTCATTAAAATCATAGCCGTTCATTTCTGCCCAAACAATGTGATAATCCACCTGCTCGGCTACCGACCAACCAGCGGTATCCATCGCCAATAACTTTGCTTGAAGTTGCTTAAAGGCTGGAAACCGTTCTTTGAAAGTAGCTTCTCTGTAATCAGGCGCACCATCAAGAAGTGGAGGGTTTTCAAATGTTCTCCAATCTTTAAAAAGATCGACCAAATCGGAATATTCTCTGGTAACAGCAGCCGTTGGCTCACTTGACTGATTTTTACAGCCTAACATTACGAAGAGCAGCAAAAAGGGAAGGTACTTGTGCATAAGATTGAATTGTGGTTGGAGGCTTAATTTAGTCAATTTGAAAAAGATTAATACCGATTGGGTTGGCGAAATAAGTTGGTGCTGCTATAGCTCATTTTCTGAGGCTAGCATTTAGCGCTTACTTATCAACTGAAGTAACTGGTGCTTGCCTTTGGCGAGTACCTGTTTTGTTATGTACTTTTAGTGTGGCTTTAATAGAGATAAATGAAGAGACTCTTTAAAATATTGGTTTCTGTAGTGGCTATCTTGTTAGTCGTAATAATTTTTTTCCCAAACACATTTATTGACACCGTTTCCTTTTTTGACATTGAACTAAGAAATAGTTCAAAATACTATTCCTCAATAGATGGCAAAAAAGGATGGAAAAGGCTTGATATGGGGCCTTTTACAGTTGATATACCTGATGATTTTAGGTATATCAAAAGGAATAGCCCTGAGGGAGTTATTGGAGATATTAAAGGAAGGGGAACCAGAATCTATTTTAATCACGGTTCTTTTATTGGCTATGTAACTAATTTACAAGAGAGCGATATAAATCAAAATATCTATTCATTTAGCTCAGACACGGTTAATAACACCATTAGGTTATTAGCGATACCAAAAAACGGTGGTTCGATGAGCATACAGGTGGAAGATTATACCCAGGAGAAGTTTGAAGATGAATGGAGAACATTCTACGGGGTAGAAATGATAACATCGTCAAAAACCTATGATGAAGACCTTGTTCTCAATATTTTTAAAACAATAAGGTTGAGGAATTAACCCCATACAGTAGAAGGATATGGAAAATGCCATCCTGACTCAAATACTAGAGCTTATTCCAGAATCTTTATTGCCAGACGATAAAGGAAACCTTTCTGAACTTAGGTTGGAAGAGGATCTATCAATATATGGCGATGATGCCGTTGATTTCATTGAGAAATTTAGCGCCAAATTTAAGGTAGATATTGAAGGTTTAGATTTCAGTAAATATTTTTCTAAAGAGACCAGTTTTCATTTTTTTAAAAAACATTTCAAACCTAAAAACAAGAGACCACTTACCCTAGGTGATTTAGAAAGGGCTGTGATAAACAGAAAGTTGGAGTAGTATTTTTTCTGAGGCTTACTTGGCTGCTTAGTGGTAAGCAGGCCTTTGGTGAGTACCTCAACTGGTCTTAGGCCTCGCTGAGACCACATCTGATCATATTCACTTCAAACGCTCATGAATCAACCTTAAACCATCAAGCGTAAGGTGGCGGTTTACTTCGTCAAAGCGATCGTGGAGCGGGGTAAGCACGGAAGAAAGACCTCCTGTGGCTACTACTTTGAAATTTCTACCCATCTCTTTTTGAATTCTATCGAGCATTCCCTCCACCATGCTTACATAGCCCCAAAGCACACCTGCTTGTATGGCATGCACCGTGTTTTTCCCTATCACGGAGGTGGGTAATTCCAAAGGCACATCTGGCAATTGTGCCGTATTTCCAACCAAAGCTTTAATGGCTGTTTTTAAGCCCGGAGCAATATTTACCCCGTGAATATTACCCGAAGCCTCCACCACCGTAAAGGTGAGGGCAGTGCCAAAATCCACCACAATACAATCGGTTTTATAAAGGCAATGGGCCGCCATAGCATTGGCCATTAAGTCCGTGCCAATGCTGTGGGGGTTGCTGGTAATAATGGGCAATTGATCGTAATATTTCGGCCCAATAAATACATGCTCGCATTCAATTAAATTCGACCAGAACTCAGCCAAAATGCCATTCATTTGTGGCACTACGGATGAAATAATGATGCCGTCAACATCGCTCAATTTGAGGTCGTTTTCCAGAAAATTAAGACGCAAAAACACCTCATATTCGATCTGATTTTTTATAGGGAGCGTATTAAATCGCCACTCGTGAATCCACGCGTTTCCATCATGAATTCCGAAAACAATATTGGTATTCCCTGCATCAATGGCTAAGAGCATTTTCTCAATTTTTAAGCATCAAATTATAAACCCAAATAACTCTCTACTTTTTCACAAACAGAGGTGGGTTCTCTTCATCAAAACCCGTGGCTTCTTGATAAGCCCGAGCCACTGCTAAAATCGTGGCTTCGTCATACAAGTTCCCAATAAACGAAATACTGGTTGGACTTCCGTTTTGGTTATAGCCATTTTTCATCACCACAGCCGGATGCCCCGTGAGGTTGGTTGTCGAAAGCTGGTTATTCCCTGAACTCGGGCTGATAATCACATCATAATCCTTCATCAGTTCATTCACTTTTTGCATCACTTCATAGCGCACACGATTGGCGTTAATGTAATCTACCGCAGTAATAAAACGCGCTTCGCGGAAGGAGTTTGGCCATGCGCCTGAGTTCTGTCGTACCAAAAGGCTGTCTCGGTTAGAGCGTGTCAGTTCATCAAAAGCGGCAGCAGCCTCGGCCGAAAGAATGTTCAACATTCCTCCAAAAGGCAGGTCAGAAACCCATTCTACGGGTTTTAAATCTGCGCCCAACTTTGTCAACTCGTCCAGCACCTGCTGATCGTTTTTCTTCTGAGTTTCGTTTCGGGTATTATCGAAATAAGACTTGAGGTAGCCCACTCTTAGTTTCGATAAATCCGCTTTTCCATTATAATTGAAAGGGGCATCTTGTACCGAAAGGTCAATTCCATCCGAGCCTCGAATGACCTCAAAAACCAAAGCGCAATCGAAGGCATTTCGGGCAATTGGACCAATCTTGTCCATGCTCCAGCTAAGTGCCATCGCACCGGCTTTGCTCACTCGACCAAAAGTAGGTCGAAGGCCAGTCACTCCATTTCGGGTAGAAGGCGAAACAATAGAACCCAGGGTTTCTGTACCCAAAGCAAAAGGCACCAACCCAGCCGAAGTTGCCGAAGCCGAGCCGGCTGAAGATCCGCTTGCACCTTGTTCTAAATTCCAAGGGTTTTTGGTAGTTCCCCCATACCAAACATCGCCCATGGCCAAAGCGCCTAGAGTAAGTTTAGCGACTAAAACTGCTCCAGCATCATCCAATTTTTTAATTACGGTGGCCAATTCATCGCCACGATCTTGGTCCTTATAAGGCCCAGCTCCCCAAGTAGTTTTATAACCCGGAACAGCAAGTAAATCCTTCGCTCCGTAAGGAATGCCGTGCAACGGACCCAAATAAGTGCCTTTCGCCAATAAATCATCCGCCTTTTTGGCCTGCGCTAAAGCGCGGTCTTTGGTAATGGTAATAACGGCCTCTAGCGTTCCACCATGTTTTTCTAATCTATCGAGAAAGAATTCAGTAAGTTCAACTGAACTGATTTTCTTGTTTTTAATCAGAGAGGAAAGTTGCGCCACGGTATAAAAAGCCAAGTCGTTTTTATCCTTTGGCATTTCTACCTTATTCGGCAAAAGCCATTCAATTTTCTTTTGAGCCGGAAAATTCGTTTTCCCAATATTTGGGTTGAATAAAACGGCTGGTGGAGTGGCATTATCTAGTGGATATTCGTGCAGTTCGCGCACATCTGCCAAACCCCTGTTCAGGTTAGGAAGTAGCTGTTCAATTTCAGCATCAGTCAGTTGCAGGTCAATTATTTTTTGAGCCGACTGAACATCGGCCTTTTCGATTTTGATTTCTTGAGCTACTTTGTAGCCCATTACAAAACCAGAAGAAACCAATAGTACCGCCAATAAAGCGGCAATCGGAATTCTGAACTTACGGGGATTTGGCTGTTTCATAGGTTTAATTTAAATGTTTTGCCGTCCTTTGCAGAACAATAACAAAGCTAACAATCTGCTAAGGTTTTAAGTTATGAAAACGATGGAAACACAACAAGCTCTATTCCCTAACTGGATGCGCGGATTTCTACTGATCGCCTGCGTTTACAATATGTTTTGGGGCATTTTCATTGCCTGGTTTCCCGAAAGCTTTTACCATTGGGTAACGGAAAGCCAAAATTCCACACCAGAAATTCTTATTTGGCAGGGTCGAGCAGTGTTAGTTTTGGGCTTCGTTTATTTCGCAACAGCACTTCACCCTGGAAGGCTTTGGTACTTAGCCCTTGTTGGAGCACTTACTAAAATTGGGGGTGCCATATGGTTTTATACTGTGATTTTAGAAGGAAAAGTTGGCGACCAAGGCTTGTTTCATTTAATAATGAATGATGGAATTTGGATTCCTTTCCTTATTGCGATTGCCATAAAAGGCAAGGCTTACAAGGCCAGTAAGTAGCTGAATTTTAATTGTTTCTGTTGTGAGTTTTAAATTTGAAAAACATGAAAGAACGTTTTACCAGACTTTTCGAATACAACATTTGGGCGAATAATCTTTTTGCCGATGTGATCAAATCAAACACCTATGAAAACGATAAAATCACTAAGCTTTTCCACCACATTGGAAACGCCCAACTGATTTGGCTCAACAGAATTACGCACACTGAAGAAAACGTTCCAGAAGTTTGGACTGAAGGAAGCTCAATTGAGGCCATTGAACTGGTAAAACGAAGCAGCCAAAGGTGGTTAGATTTCATCTATTCTCAAGAAGAATATGAAGATGTAATTGAGTACAAAAACTCAAAAGGTGATGCTTACGAAACTCGTATTTCTGATATTCTGACCCATGTAGCAAACCACGGAACACACCACAGAGGCCAGTTGGCTACTTTGCTTCGCCAAGAAGATATCGACCCTCCAGTAAGTGATTTTATTTTTTACGTAAGGGCTTAAAAGAAAATCCACTTCTTCCTTTTATAAATCGGAGTGCGCTTGGTGTTGGTCATTGAAGTTCCGCGAGATGGCCCAAAGCAATAAGGTTTTTTGGCATTGGCTTTAAGCTGATTGATATTGATGCTGAAGAAGAAGCTGCCTGTATTAGGCTCACTGCTCAAAAGCGAACCCAGACTTTGAGTCCCCAATGTAATTGGCCCATAACGAGCCGCCAACCCCAAATGAAAAGCGCCTTGTTGATTGATGTACAATGGTGCATAAATAGCTTTCTTTTCCTTTTCCCAACGAGGGGAAATGGTAAGGCTATGTTGGTAATTAAGTCGATAATCGGCTTTAGAAAGACTGGTTAGATCAATTCTGGCGAAAGCGCCCAAGTAATAGTCGTTTCCGAAATTGTAGTCATAACCAAGGTTGAGTGTGGTGGGTAAACTCACGGTATACTCTCCATTTAGGGAAGAAGTTTGGGCTACGGTTGCCAAGCTATCGGCAACTCCTCTAAAACTGGCGATTCCGCTAAAAAGCGTGTCTAAATTCTCTGCATTCACATTGCCCAGTAAGCCCGTACTTTGTGTTGAAGCGCTTCCATATTGAAACTTCATCATTCCAATATCCGTGATGCTGGCGCTCAGTTTAAATTCATAATCAATATCCCTGTTTCGGTTTGTACCATTCTCATCTTTTGACGCTTCCCAATATGACACTCTTTCGTACACTACGCCAAAGTCAAACCCAAAATGGTTGCCTATTAAATCAGGCAAACGATCCAGTTTTTCAGTACCATCAAATTGCTCAAAGCTGTTGAGGTTAGCAGAATAACCGAAGGCCAATTCGGCATTCGTCAAATCAGTATTGCCGGAGTTATCGGTAGAGTAACTAATGTCTTGAATATCCAAAAAAGCACTTCCTCTTGGGTTGATCAGCTTAAAGGTAGCTCCAGCTTTCCAGCGATGAAAACCATCATCCTTTAAAATTTTGGCGTAAGTAAGTCCATATTCTCTCCAAAGGGCTGTCGCAAATTTTCCTGATTGATTGGTGGCTTGACTGTTCAAAAACTGAGGTTGCGTAAACCTTCCCATTTGGGTGATAAACTCTGGGCTGAAATCAATGGCACTTCCATGTGCGCGCATCCGATAGGTAAAACCTACCGACTCGTCACCTCGTAAGGTGGCCATTCCTGAGATTCCCCCTAAAGCAATATTTGAGTGTAAAAACCTTTGGCCATCATTCAAGTACCGAACAAAACCACGACTGGTTTCTGTACTTTTTATGTAGGCAATGTTATTGGTGAGAAAGTAATTGGCATTCACCAAACTGATGTCATACTTGTATGGAGAACCCGCCAAGTTTGCAGGCTGAAGCTGCGCTCCAATAATCCCAGAAAAATCGGAATGCATGTATCCATTAAAGCTTTGACCCATAATAAGTTGGGGCAACAAAAGCGTCAGAAAAGCAAGTGTAAATCGCAAAATGGAACCAAAATTTCTTTGAAGCACTGAAATTACGCCAATTTCTAAGAAATATTTTAACCATTCTGTGTTTTCCGTAAAAACCACAAAATCAGCCACATATACGAGTCAAACACCACTATTGCCAAATAATCTATCTAACAACTCAACATGTGCAAAACAATAATATGTGTCTGTACATTTTAATTATCTGTGAAATCCGTAAAATTGTATTCAAACAACATCATTAATTGTATGAAAAGCATTTTTCTGTATATTTGTATTACTTTCAACAAGCACCTCGCGGTAATTCTCCGCTTATTACATTCCCCAGATTACTGAACCAAACATCAATCGAACTAACGTAATACGTTTTTCAACCAATCCGTATTGCTCATTCCTATCCCCTGCTACACAGGGTGTGTTAGGTGTTACACCTAGTTTCTAGAGGTAATGCCGAAATATTGGAATTCGTAAATCGCCAAAAGAGCCGATAAGGCTTAAGCCGATCTTCAATTCGTTAAGCATCAAGGTGCTAGAATTGATTTCCAATCATTCATCCTGATGGCCAAAACAGGAACGAATGATAAGAAATACGGCAATAAAGGTTCTAAAAAGCACATTCGCGATTATCGCTCTGATGATCTTGAGTCTGTCTGCCTTTGCCAACAATGGTTTCGATCATGTCTTTTCTAAACAACAAGCTACCCAAGACCTTTCTTTCTATTTTAAACTAATTGACGAGCAACACGGAAATCCGTACGCCTACATTTCAAGAGCAGAGTTCAAGCAGCTTGTAGATGCAAATATCAACAGCCTACCAGAAAGCATTACTTACCAACACTTCTCAAGCTTAGTTGTTGAGCTGAACCAAAAACTGAGATGTGGCCATACTGCAGTATCCATAGACACTCAAATTTTGAAAACGGCTACTGAAAAGAGTGACTTCTTCCCATATCCTGTTTCGATAATTGATAATGAAATTTATATCGACTTCGAAGGAGGAACATTACCATTAGGCAGTAAAATAGTTTCTATTAACGGAATTACTTCCCAACAACTGGTGAAAGAACTCACTGCCCTAACTGTAACTGACGGATACATTGAAACTAAAAAGTACAGAGAAGTAGAACAGAAATTCGGTTACTATTTCTTCCTTAAATATGGTGCTTCACCTGAGTTCAATGTTGATTCTAATTTAAATGGAAAAACAAGCACCACCGCTGTTCAAGGCATTCCTGGTAATCAAATGATGGCGAACAACTACATGCGCCCTGTTTACCAAACAAACGAAAGATACATTCACTTTACTCATGTGGATGCAATTGACTCCCTTCAAACCTTAGTTCTTACCCTAAACACTTTCCAAGCCAGTCCGGAATGGTTTTTCCAGAAAATTTATGATCAATACTCTGCTGCCTCTAAGGGCGCAGGCGTCAAAAATTTGGTGCTCGACCTTAGAAATAATGAAGGTGGCGACCGTAGACTTTTGAATTTTCTTTACAAAATGATCGCTGGTACTGACTTGGTAGACCCATCTTCAACTTCTACGAGAAGCCTTAAAATCACACACGAAGATCAGTTAATGGGCATCAATGGCGCTGTAGGTTCCGAAGAAGTGGTTGCAAATGCAGAACAATACTTAGAAAAGTATTTTACCTCTAACGCCAAAGGTGAATTTGTAAACGATACGCAAAACTGGCACGAAGAATTTGAACTAGGGTTCGATTTAAAAGATCTCAAATTCGAAGGTCAAGTGTATGTGCTTACTTCAGGAAAGACTTTTTCTGCCGCTGCCGATTTCGCTAGAATTTTAGGTCAATTAGACAATGTTATTCTTGTTGGGGAAGAAACTGGAGGTGCAAACGCTGGCAGAACAGCCAATATGCTTTTGAATTATAGCTTACCAAATTCAGCCTTAATGGTTCAAGTGCCTGTAATCTCAGAAACCTTCCAGAATAAAGGAGACAAAAATGAAAAAGGTCGTGGGGTGTTTCCTGATTTCACGGTTAAGAAAACCTATGCAGACTTAATCAATAAGCAAGATGCGGTTTTCAATTTCACGCTCGACCTAATTGCTCATAAACCTAATTTGGTGGCCAGCACTTCTTTAGGTCAGTAAATTGTTCACCCAGCTTTTTAGCACATAATTAATCAAAATTCTGTTTCCCTAAGTACTCGGATTACTTACCTTTATTGAATGAGTAAACCCGAAAAAACACTCTTCCTTCTGGACGCCATGGCATTGATTTATCGTGCCCACTTTGCCTTCAGTAAAAACCCAAGAATTAGTTCAAAAGGATTAAACACAGGAGCCGCTTTTGGTTTCACCAATAGTCTTTTCGAAATTATTGATAAGAAAAAGCCCTCGCACATTGCAGTGGCCTTCGATACCCCAGCCCCAACTTTTAGGCATGTGGATTACCCTCTCTACAAAGCCAACCGCGATGCACAACCTGAGGATATCCGTGTTGCTATTCCTTTGGTAAAAGACATCGTTCGCGCTTTCAATATTCCTGTTTTGGAACTGGATGGTTATGAGGCCGATGATGTAATTGGCACTTTTGCTAAAAAAGCTTCTACCGAAGGTTTTGAAGTTTTTATGATGACCCCAGACAAGGATTATGGGCAATTGGTGGAAGAACATGTTTACCTCTACAAACCTGCTTTTATGGGCAACGGGGTAGATATTATGGGAATTCCAGAAGTGTTGGCCAAATGGGATGTGGAACGAATTGATCAAGTAATAGACATGCTTGGTCTGCAAGGAGATTCGGTAGATAACATTCCTGGAATACCAGGCGTAGGCCCAAAAACGGCTTCAAAACTATTGAAGGATTATGATACGGTTGAGGGTATTATAGCGCATTCGCATGAGCTAAAAGGAAAACTAAAAGAAAGAGTTGAAGAGTTTGCCGCCCAAGGCTTGCAATCGAAAGAACTGGCCAGAATTTGCACCACGGTGCCCATTGATTTTGATTCCTCTACCATGGAATATCAAGGGCCAAACAAGGAAAAACTAACAGAGATTTTTGAAGAGCTAGAATTCCGTACCACTTTGAAACGGATTTTGGGAGAAACCACTGCTACTCCAACGGCTTCAAAGCCCAAAGCTTCTGCCTCCTCTTCTCAAATGGGGCTTTTTGGTGATACCATGCCTACCCTTTCAAACGGACCTGATGCGCCTGCCGCATCAGAGAAAGGCAACTTAGCCAACACCGAGCACGATTACCATTTGATTGATACGCCTCAAAAAAGAAAGCGACTGATCAAGTATTTGATGGTGCAAAAAGAGCTTTGCTTCGATACGGAAACTGACAATTTAGAACCGATTGAAGCCAATATGGTTGGGCTGGCCTTTTCATACAAAAAAGGGGAAGCTTATTACGTGCCTACCCCACAAGACCGCGAAGAGGCGAAAGCCATTATTGAGGAATTCAGACCTGTTTTTGAAAATGAAACTATTCTGAAGATTGCTCAAAACGCGAAATACGATATTCAGATCTTGAAGAATTACGGTGTAGAAGTCAAAGGGCCAATCTTCGATACCATGATTGCCCATTATTTGATCGACCCAGACACGCGCCATAATATGGATGTGCTGGCTGAAAATTACCTTAGTTACAGCCCTGTTTCAATTACCGAGCTTATTGGTAAAAAAGGAGTAAAGCAAGGCAACATGAAAGATGTTGATATTCACAAAGTAGCCGAATACGCGGGTGAAGATGCCGACATCACCTTCCAGCTAAAACAGGTTTTTGCTCCGATGATGGAAGAAAACAAAGTGACCAAGCTTTTTGATGAAGTGGAAATTCCTTTGGTAAACGTATTGGCCGACATTGAATACAATGGCGTAAAAATCGATACAGATGCCTTAGCCGCTATGTCGAAAGAACTGGAAGAAGAAAGCCTAAAAGCCCAAACTCAAATCTTTGAATTGGCAGGTGTCGAGTTCAATATTGCATCACCAAAACAGTTGGGCGAAATACTTTTCGATCAGATGAAGCTGATTGAAAAACCGAAGAAAACTAAAACGGGTCAGTATGCTACGGGCGAAGATATACTTTCGAAACTGGCGGTAGAGCATGACATTGCGCGCATCATTTTGGAGTTCAGGGAGTACCAAAAACTGAAATCCACTTATGTAGATGCGCTTCCAAAAATGATCAGTCCGATTGATGGTTTGGTGCACACCGATTACCGTCAGGCGGTGGCGGCTACAGGGCGTTTGAGCTCCAATAACCCCAACCTCCAAAACATTCCAATCCGAACTGAAAAAGGACGTGAAATCAGAAAGGCATTTATTCCTCGTTCCGAAGATCATATCCTTTTGGCTGCGGATTACTCGCAAATAGAACTGCGCATTGTAGCGGCTTTTGCCGAAGATGAAAGTATGATGGATGCCTTTAAAAATGGGCGAGACATTCACTCCACTACCGCCTCCAAAGTATTTGGCGTTTCCTTGGAAGAAGTGGATCGCGACATGAGGCGAAAAGCCAAAGAAGTAAACTTCGGTTTGATCTATGGTATTTCAGCTTTTGGCTTAGCGCAGAACATTGGCATTTCCCGTACGGAAGCCCAGCAGATTATCACGGCTTATTTCAACGAATTTCCTGGCGTGAAAAAATACATGGATGCCCAAGTGAACAAAGCGCGCGAGTTTACTTACGTAGAAACCATTTTAGGCCGAAGAAGGTACTTGCGCGACATTCACTCTAAAAACATGGTGGGCCGTGGTCATGCAGAGCGAAACGCTATTAATGCCCCCATTCAGGGCAGTGCTGCGGACATGATCAAAGTGGCCATGATCAGCATCCACGATTGGATGAAGAAAGAAAAGCTTCAGTCAAAAATGATTATGCAGGTGCATGATGAACTCGTTTTCGATGTGTACAAACCCGAGCTTGAGCTGATGAAAGAGCGAATTCCTGCTTTAATGAAATCGGCCATTGAGCTTTCTGTGCCTATGGAAGTAGAAATAGGTGTGGGCGACAACTGGCTGAAAGCGCACTAATAGTCTGAGTTGAGTCTGTTTATTTTACTCAACCCTCCAAAAGTTCAGATACAGAGGTCAGCTGTTTTTAATAAATTATGAGCATATCAAAGCATCAACTTTTGGAGGGTTTTTACCATATTTAAAACCACTATGGAATTACCAATCAGTTTAGCACAGCTTCACGAAGCACACGAACGCATCAAGCCGTTCATTCATCGCACACCGATTCTTACCTCAGAAAGCATCAATGCCATTGTGGGTTGCGAGGTGTATTTCAAATGCGAAAACCTTCAAAAGATTGGAGCCTTTAAAGCGCGTGGAGGATTGAATGCTGTGCTTTCTCTTTCCGAAGAACAAAGGGCCAAAGGTGTGGTAACGCATAGTTCGGGAAACCACGCACAGGCCATGGCCATGGCAGCCAAAACCTGCGGTATTCCTGCTTACATTGTAATGCCCAACACCGCACCAGAGGTAAAGAAGAAAGCAGTGGCGGGCTATGGTGCAGAAATTACCTTTTCTGAACCCACCCAAGCCGCTCGTGAAGCAGCCGCCAATACCATTATGGAAGCAACAGGAGCTACTTATGTTTCTCCTTATAACGATAATAAAGTCATCGAAGGGCAAGGCACTGCAGCCATAGAGTTGATGGAAGACCAGCCTGATTTGGAAGTTTTGATGACGCCCGTGGGTGGTGGTGGCCTCTTGGCTGGAACCGCCTTGGCCGCTCATTATTTAAAGCCAGCACTCAAAATTTATGCTGGCGAACCCGAGGGCGCCATGGACACTTTTCTTTCCATGCAAAAAGGTGAAATTGTGCCCAATACAACCACAAACACCATTGCCGATGGACTTTTGGTGACCGTAGGCGATAAAAATTTTGCCATTATTCAGAAATTGGTGGACGGTATTTTAGTGGTGAACGACCAAGAAATAGCCCATGCCATGGGCTTGATTTGGGAACGAATGAAAATTGTGGTGGAGCCTTCTGGGGCTGTGCCTTTTGCCGCCCTATTAAAGTACAAAGCCCAGTTTGCTGGCCAAAAAGTAGGCATCATTATCAGTGGTGGAAATGTTGATTTAGGGAAGTTGCCTTTTTAACTACCATTAAGAAATAGCCTCCACCAACAATTGATAGTAAATGGAGCTAATGGGAATCACTTCCTTGCCGATGCTTAACTGGTGCTTTTCTATTTTATTGATAAAGGCCCTATTGACCAAAAAGGAACGATGGGTTTTTAAAAAACCCTGCGGTAGAAGGACGTCTTCAGCTTGCTGCATTGTCATTCGGCTGAGGACTTGTTCGCTTTCCGTCACAAACTTTACATAGTTGCCTTCCGCCTTGGCATATTTGATTTGCGCTATTTCAAGTCGCACGTATTCATAACCCGTTTTCAGAAAAAGATGCTGATCGTTCTTTTGTTCCAGTCGGTCGCTGGCCTTGTTCACCGCCTTTAAAAACCTTCCAAAATCGAAGGGTTTAAGCAGGTAATCTACGGTTTGAAAATCATAACTCTCTAGCGCATATTCCTGGTATGCCGTGGTGAAAATGACCAAAGGTGCTTTTGAAAGGCTTTTCAGAAAATCCATTCCAGAGATGTCCGGCATTTTTACATCCAAAAACAGCAAGTCAACCGAATTGGTTTTTAGGAATTCAAGGGCTTGATAGGCATTGGTAAAGCTCGCTTTCAATTCCAAAAACGGAATTTTATTGGCGTGGCTTTCGATAATGTCCAGCGCAATCGGTTCGTCATCTATGGCAATGGCTCTGATCATATCAAGGTGATTTTAATGTTGGCCTCAAAGCTGTCTTCCGTTTCATAAATTTGAAATAAGTGTTTTTCAGGATAAAGAATGCCCAAACGCTTTCTCACATTCTCCAGCCCAATTCCCGACTTCCCTTTTTCAGGATCTTCCGCATGTTTGTGAACACTGTTTTGCACATTCAAATGCACCTCTTCCGCATTACAAGTTAGTTTAATTTTTACCCAAGAGGGTTTTTGAAAACTGACCCCATGTTTAAAAGCATTTTCAACAAAAGGAATGAGTACCATAGGAGTAATTTCTCCTTCGCAACCTTCCGATACATCTACTTCCAATTGAAAATGATCCTTCTGTGAAATCCTCAAAGTTTGAAGTTCGATGTAATTACGGAGGTAGTCAATTTCCTTCTGCAAAGGAATTTTCTCAGCGTGGTTTTCGTGGAGCATAAAACGCATCATCTCACTAAGCTGCTGCACCGCATGGGCCGTTTTTGGGCTATCCTCTTTCAGCGCCAAACCATACACCGTATTTAAAGAGTTAAACAAAAAGTGCGGGTTGATTTGAGATTTAAGGAGGGAGAGTTCGGATGTTTTTTCTTCTATGTTCCCATGCAACTTCAGGGCAGCTTTCACCTTTTTTGCATTCAATTGAAAATAAGCCAAAGTCGTAAGTATTACGATTAAGAGTGCTGCGAGAAAAAAAAGGAGTGAGGGGGCAATTGCACTCTCCAGCCATATTTGCGCAAAAGACAGATTAAGCTCGAATGAAAAATAGAATAAACCAAAAATGCCATATGATGCAATCAATGATCTAGAAACCTTGTCTAGCAAATTATCAGAGCGTATTCTCCCATTTTCTACAAAAGCATCAATTATGACGCGTGAAGTCAGTGTAAGAAGTGCGGATATAAGGAGAAGTCTAGGGGATAAATAGAGAAAATCACTGCTCAAGTTTAGCGTATACTGTAATATTGCAATTGTAATAATAAGATGAAGTGCAAATAAAGTAATCCAAAACCTCTCGTCTAAAGCTTTTAAACTAGGAGTTTTAGACTTTGGATCTATTATTTTCTCTACCTCTCCAATTAAACAGGATAAACAGATTGCCAAAAAGCTATTAACAGATAACCGTATAAACAAGAGCTTGAAAAGAGATATAGAAGAGGTGCTTATAATTTTGAGATAATAATTAGGGTCAAATGTATTTACTAAAAAGGCTATTAATAGACCAATAATGATGGAGGCAGTTATTGAAATGGGTAGTGATAAATACCAGATGTTTCTTCTATTTATCATGTCGAAGAAGAACCTCCGAGAACAAAGAATAATCAATAAGTAAAAAACGTATTCGACAATTTTTTGGATTTTGAAATTTAGAAGTTGTGCGTTCGCGGCCTCCTCGCTTCCTAACACCTCCAACGCTTTCGTATAAAGTTGGCCATGATAAATAAGGTTGAGTTGCCCAATTTTAGTAGCGAAAAAAGCTGTTAGTACAACCAACATAAACACTCTAAAAATATAAATCCTGTTCATCTTTTTTCTTCAATGATACTAGCCTGTGCCCTCCTCAAAAAATAAATGTGACCAAAGCCCAAAACAATGTGACGGAATATAATCTATTCTTGCAAGCCAATAGATAATTAAGCATTTTGCTGTAAATATTAATACTATGAACACTCCTTTTCATTTGGCCTTTCCCGTAAAGGACATCGAATCTACCCGATCTTTCTTTGGCGACTTGCTGGGTTGCGAAATTGGTCGCTCTACGGATAAATGGATCGACTTTAATTTCTTTGGCCATCAATTGAGTGCACATGTAAAGCCCGAAGAACTGGCCCAAGTGCATGCTAATATTGTAGATGGTAAAAATGTACCTGTCCGCCACTTCGGAGCTATTTTAGAATGGAGCCAATGGCACACATTAGCCGACAAGCTTAAAGCCCACGGAATAGAATTTGTGATTGAACCTTACATCCGTTTCGAAGGTCAAGTAGGCGAACAAGCCACGATGTTCTTTCTCGACCCCAGTGGAAATGCTTTAGAATTCAAGGCCTTTAAAGACACAAGCCAAATTTTTGCTAAATGAGAAAACTCACTGGCTTACTTTCGGCAGCACTCATTTCTCTTTCAGTTTTCAGCCTTAAAGCGCAAGACGACTTTCTTTTCAAACCCAAACAGGTTTTTGATGGAAAAGAAACCCATTCCAATTGGGTGGTGGCAGTAAAAGGCAACCGAATTACTTACGTTGGAGCCAAGTACGCTGGCCAAGCCAACGAGGTGATTGAGTTGAAAAACCAAACCCTATTGCCAGGCTTAATCGAAGGGCACTCACATATTTTATTGCACCCTTATAATGAAGTGTCTTGGAACGACCAAGTGCTTAAAGAATCCATTGCAGAACGTTCAGCCAGGGCGGTAAACCATTTGAAGGCTTCATTAATGGCTGGTATTACCACCATGCGCGATTTAGGTTCTGAAGGAGCGGGTTATGCCGATGTAGGCATGAAACAGGCTGTAGAAAAAGGAGTCATTCCTGGGCCACGACTTTTAGTGGCAGGCAAGGCCATTGTGGCGACAGGCAGTTACGGCCCAAAGGGTTTTCATGAAGGAGTAGAAGTGCCGCTCGGTGCCGAAACTGCCGATGGTTTTGATGACCTCATTCGGGTTACGCGTGATCAAATAGGGCATGGAGCCGATTTTATTAAGGTATATGCCGATTACCGTTGGGGGCCAAACGGCACGGCCGAGGCTACCTTTACTGTAACTGAGTTAAAAACCATTGTAGAAATTGCTGAATCCAGCGGACGCTATGTGGTAGCACATGCTTCTTCGGAAGAAGGGATGCGCAGGGCCGTTGAAGCAGGAGTAGAAACTATTGAGCATGGCGATGGCGCCACTCCAGAAATTTTTAAAATGATGAAGGCAAAGGGTGTAGCCTTCTGCCCAACGCTAGCTGCTGGCGATGCCATTACTGAATATGGCGGTTGGAAAAGGGGTGTTGACCCAGAACCCGCCCGCATAACAGCCAAAAGGAAAAGCTTTAAAATGGCATTAGATTCAGGGGTAAAAATGGTTTTTGGTGGCGATGTGGGGGTTTTTTCGCATGGCGAAAACGTTAGAGAGTTGGAGATGATGGTAGAGTACGGTATGAATACCGAAGCGGCTCTCATTTCCGCCACTTCGGCCAATGCTGAACAATTTCACCTCAACCAACTTGGCCAAATTAAGGCAGGGTTTCTGGCCGATATTATAGCCGTTCAAGGCGATCCCTCCACAGACATTACTTCACTTAGAAAAGTGAGTTTGGTAATGAAGGATGGGAAAATTTATAAAAACGAAAATTAATGAAAAAGCTACTTTCTGTACTCTGTATTATCCTCATGGTGGCCTGTCAAGCACCACAAGAAACCCAACAAGTTGCACAGACAACTAAAGAGGTTTTCAAACCAGAGAACAAACCCACCAAAGAACTGAATGTAGCTTTTCTGGCTATCAACGGAGTGTATAATTCCGAGCTGATGGCACCTTTCGATATTTTTCAGCATACCATTTTTCATACAGAAAAAGGAATGAAGCCCTTTATCGTCTCTCCCACCAAAGAAGTGATTACAACTTTTGAAGGCATTCGTATTTTACCCGATTACGATTTTGATGATGTACCCAATATTGACATTCTCGTGGTTCCCAGTGCCGAAAACAACATGGGCTCAGATTTGGAAGACGAACGCCTGATCAACTTTGTGAAGGAAAAAGGGGGGAACGCCATGTACATTATGTCCTTATGCGATGGTGCATTTATTCTGGCCAAAGCGGGTCTTTTAGATGAAGTAAAGTCTACCACCTTCCCTAGCGACATTGACCAATTCAGACAGACCTTTCCTGATTTAGATATTTATGAAAACGTCAGCTTTGTACATGACGGAAAAGCAATTACCTCATCGGGTGGCGCCAAGTCTTACGACCCAGCCTTGTACTTAGTAGAATTTTTATACGGCAAAAAAGCAGCCGATGGCGTAGCAGGCGGCTTGGTTATCGATTGGAATGTAGGTGAAGTTAAATCCATTACCCCAGAAAAATGAATGAAGCAATCTTGGCCCAGCAGCGTTTAATGCAGGCCATTCAAAATTATCAAACTGGCGATTTAGATGCTGCCGAAAAAGAGCTTCGCGCACTGCAAAGTAAATTTCCAAAGTCAGATCAGATTTTGAGCCTTTTAGGCACAGTACTTTATGCCAAAAAGAAATATAAGGATTCGTTCCGTTCTTATCAGGAAGCCTTAAAGATCAATCCCAATAATGAGGATGCGCTGATTAATATTGGAACGGTTGAAAAAGCAAGAGGTAAGCTCGATATCGCGATTGAATTAATGAATACCGCTCTAAAAAAACTACCTACTAGGGCCGACATCTATTATAACCTTGGCACTGTCTATTTAGAGAAAAAGGATTTGATTAAGGCAGAGGCTACTTTTAAAAAGTGTGTTCAAATAGATTCACGTATTTTTCAAGCGGAAATTCAGCTTGTAAGTATCTACAAAGAGCAAAATGAACTTGAAAAAGCTGAAGCAACCCTTAGAAGTGTTCTTGAAAAACAATACTCACCTGAGTTAGAAGAAAGTTTAAAGGAGATTGTGGAATTAAGGGGTGGACAGTTTACAGTGCAACCAAAACCTACCAAATCAGAAGAGAAAATGGTTGTCGCAGAACAGCCCTACACTAAAGAATCTAGTCCAGAAGAAGCACTAGGCATAAATGATAATGATATTCAAGGGTTAATGGACATGGCTGGCTACCTTCAGGAAAGGTATAAGTTTGCCGAAGCCGAAAAATATTTTATTAAAGTTTTAAACAAGGTTCCGAACCATAAAGAAGCCCAAAAAAGCCTTCGAAAACTACGCTCATATAAAATCCCTGGCTGGCATTTCGATATGTTGGAAGATACTGCTCGGAATGATGCTTATCAGGTAGCTATTGAAAGCGCACTGAAGAAAAAGCCCAATGCGCGCGTACTCGACATTGGAACTGGCTCTGGCTTACTGGCCATGATGGCCGCCAGAGCAGGGGCTGCGGAGGTGGTAGCTTGTGAAATGCACACCGAATTAGCGGGAGTGGCCAAAGAAATTGTTAAAGCCAATGGCTATGCCGATAAAATCAAAGTCATTAATAAAAAGTCCAGTGACTTAGTGAAGGGTGTAGATTTCACTGAGAAATTTGACCTCGTAGTTTCTGAAATTTTGGATTGTGGTGGTTTGGGCGAAGGTGTCGTGCCAACGCTTCGACATGCAAAAAAAGCATTGATAAAAACCAGTGGTATCATGCTTCCGGCTGGTATCAAGCTTTATGGTCAATTGATTGAAATTCCCAAAAGGTATTTGGTTAATCCTATCAAACAAATCTCAGGTTTCGACCTAAGTGCTTTTGATCAGTTTAGACCTTTAGAGGAGTACAGCCGCATTTTCTTAGGCAGAGAAGAACATACCGCCCTAACCGAACCTTTCTTTATTCGTCAATATGATTTTCTTGATTTACCTGAAATGGGGCCTTCGCAAGAAGATACGGATAGAAAAGAGGTGAAAATTACTTCGAACGGAAACATTCAGGCCATTGCTTTTTGGTTCGACCTTAAAATGGATGATGAAGAAACATATTCCTCTGGCCCTAAAGGCGAAATGGTACACTGGGGACAAGCAATTTATTTCTTTGGAGAACAAAAAGCCGTAAGCTCTGGTGATAGCCAATCGTTACAAGTAATTGCCTCTGACAGTATGCTTAAATTTAGGTTAGATGATTAAGCCGTAAAGTAGTCTTCCAAATCCTTTAAAGTAGTTTCGCTGGTTTGAATATCCTTCTGAACCTTGCCCTTTTCAAGCAAAACAATGCGTTCGCAAACTTCTGTAACGTGGTTTAAGTCGTGGCTAGAAATGAGTAAGGTTACATCCTTTTCTTCTTTCAGCTTTTTGAGAATTACCTTTAAGCGAATTTGAGTAGTAGGGTCAAGGTTAGCAAAAGGCTCATCCAATAAAATGATTTCAGGATTTCCCATTAGCGCAGCCACAATGCCTACTTTCTTTTGGTTTCCCTTAGAGAGGTCGCGGATGTACTTTTTCTTCCCTCTGATTTCATCGTTAAATAAATCATCAAACTGGTTTAAGAACTCTTGTAAATCGCCTTTGGAGTAATTGTGCAATGAGGCAATAAATTCGAAATATTCATCCGGAGTTAAGTAGTCAATCAGAAAGGACTCATCTAAAAATGAACCTGTATAGTATTTCCAATCTTCGTTATTCTGAACGTTTTCGCCCTTAGAAAGTACTTCACCTGTGGTAGGCCTAATCAGGTCTAAAATCATTCTGAAGAAGGTAGTTTTGCCCGCTCCGTTATTCCCAACCAAGCCATAGCTTTCGCCTTTGGTAATGTGCATTTCAGGAATATTGACAACCTCAACTCCTTTATAACTTTTTGAAAGTGTTTTTACGTCAATCATCTTAATGGTTTATTGGGATCTAAAACTGGCAGCAAACTTATGTCTTCGGCTAATGAAAAATTGGGTAAGGGCATTCAGCATTTTATCGCGGAACAGGAAGCCAATAAGGCCCGCCAAACCTGTTAGAAACAGCCCTAAATTTTCGTAACCGAGTATTAAAAATGGAGCGTAAAGTATGTAAGGCAAAATCATCATGGGAATCATAATGAGGAATTGTGCAGCGCCCACTCCTTCATAATTAAAGGCAGCTCCTTTATTCAAATCAATCTTTTTGGGGTTGAACATGGCCAACCGCATTACAGCAAATACATTTAAACCAATGTTAAACAGATAAGCAGCAAGGTTGATCAAAACTATTTTCCAACCGAAATAACCATAGGCCAGCGACACCACAAACGCGATAGTGGAAGTAGCCACAAACAACCAGTATTTTGATTCTATAAATTGTCTGAAACTGACCCTTCTGGTCAGGATAAAATCGAAGTAGCCACTTTCCCAACTCAGTAAAAACTGCCCATGATTGATAAAGAAAATTCCTGTAATAAATACCCCCGCAAACATGAAGATAAACTGCATTTCTTGGTAGGCATCGTTAGTATAAAAAAAGAGACCATAGAGCAACAAAAAACCGCTCATGATCAATGTGTTTCTTGGGCGTTTGTGTCGTAAAATCAATTTTAATTCAAGCTGAATTAGCTCACCAATTCTTCCGTATTGTTTTAAGAAACCGAAATCTCCAGTAACCTTTTCTTTCTTCCTTATGGCCAACTCTTCTGGGTAGGTATTCTTTACCAAAAAGCTGTAGTTGAGCCTGTAAAACACAAAGGCCAATACTACAGGAATAGCGCCCAAGGCTGGCTCTTCTACAATAAAACCAAAAACAGCAGAGGATAAACTTGAGAATGAAACAACATTGAAGTAATCGAGTGCTGCAAGAGCCGCTAGAAAAACAATCAGACCAATGAAGAGATTGGGTATATCGTTCATCTTCTTTTTAAAGAGGATGACCACAAAATGCAGCGTAATGGAAAGACCTACAATTGAAGCCAACCAACCCAATGCACTTACAGCACCATAATCGGCACCAACGCGCATCAGCGAAAATGGTAGAAAAAGCAAAACAGCCAAAAGGTTGAAAGCGCTGAAAAGGCTCTTTCTGAACATAAAATGGATGATCTTACCCTTTTTAATAGGTAAATGCAGGTAAGGTTGAATTTCTAAAACAGGCACGTTCTGTAAAAAGAACCTGAGCATAAACTCAACCAGAAAATAGTAAAGAATAAAGCCGTTGATGAATACTAGCGGGTCATTGTCTGGAAAAAACTCCCTCACCAGCTTGTCCATGGCCACACCTGCAATCAATACATAGCCCAGCATCATTAGGGCAGCAAAGCCCAAGAAAATGTTAGTCAGTAAGCTCTTTGCCCAAACGGGCGAACGAAATTCCTTTTTCCAAATGTGCGAAATAAGCTGACTGATCATTGACTTAGTTTAGGTTTTTATCTAGTTCGATAATGGAATAAAGTACTGCATGAGCCGCTTTGATATAGAAGGCTTTGTTCACATTCTCAAATTCATCAGAACCTTTATGGTAGTGTTCGTGATCTTCTACTCCAAAATAGAGGAAGGGAATATTGTTCTTATGAAAAACCCCATGATCGGACTGCATGGTCCAATCGTCTTTACCCAAATCTGGAGAATCATGACCAAAAAGTAATTTCAAAGGTGGCACCTCTACCTTCTCTAAAATGGATTTGAATTTAGGGTAGAAGTGTGTTCCTGCTACATAAAGCTCATTTTTATCATTGATACTGATCATATCCATATTAATGTTCAGTATAATATTATCGATAGGAATGGTTGGGTCATTGAAAATGGCCTTGGCTCCTTGAAGCCCCATTTCTTCACCGTCTAAAGCGGCAAAAACTAAGGTGTGTCTTGGTTTATTGCTTTTAAAGTACTCCATCATGGCAAGCATGGCCGCTACTCCAGATGCGTTATCGTCTGCACCATTAAATACTTCGCCATTAATTACCCCAACGTGGTCATAATGTGCAGTAATTATAAAAGCAGAATCAGACTCTCCTTTAATATAACTAATGATGTTTTCGCCTTTTACGGTGTCGCCTCGGCTAATAAATGTAAATGGATGGCGGTAGCCTTTCACTAAGCTTTTTGGGTTTACGGCATCCATTTGTTTAATAATAAACTGGCGGGCTGCCTCAGCTCCCTTGGTTCCTGTCTTTCTACCTTCAGCGGCATCGTGAGAAAGTTTTCTCAAATCTTCCAGCATAAATTCGGTATCCAAATCATTTTGGGAATAGGCGCTAATTGGCGCACCAACAAATAAGACAATAAGGGCAAGGTTGAGGATATGCTTTTTCATTTTTATTTGGTTAAGTTCGAACGAAAATGAATCGAACATTCAATATTTCGGCTCTTTTCATGTTAAACTTAGTGAATTGAATAGTAAGTTTTGAAGGTCATAATATATAATTTTCTTTTCCTGCTTTTACTTAGCGTTTCACCACTGAATGCTCAGGGTACGAATGCTTCTCTATTTGAACTGCTTCATATGAACGAAGCATATGATCCACCTCAAGATATTCTAAGTACTAAATCAATTGTGCTAATGGATGTACCAAAGGGCATGTTGGTGGAGGAAAGGTTAAAAATAGCGGATGAGTTACAAATGTTTTTTGCCGAAGTAGGGATTGATGCCTCTGCGTATTTTCAAACGAACAGTTTTAGCTCGGTAAGCGGAATGCAGGAACAAATTCCAGATTTTATTCTAAAGCGTGATATTAAAAATCTCATCTTCCTTACCGTTCTTAACCCCGAGAATGACTTTATATTAGGAATGGGGCCATTTAATGGTAAAAATCATTTCTACGATAAAGGAGCTACATTTTGGGTAAGAAGAACGAGTGATTTAAAAACTGTTTTTAGCGAATTGACTACAAGGCTAAAAAGCGATGCATTTCCAAAAGAAAACCTACTTCTGAGTAATTCAGCAGAGTTTTTTGAGCCTACCGTTTCTGGCTTTAAGCAAGCGTATGTTACTTTACCAAAAGATTTTGAAGGAAAGAAAATTGCCATTCCTACAATCAATACCAACCCTTTTTCTCAACCAGGTCCACAAGCCTTAAACATAGAAGCCATTCTATCGGCCACTTCGTATAAAAATGAGCTCACTAACAGAATGAGTGCATTTACAGCTTTGGCAGCAAAAGACTCCACCCTATTTCAAATCATAAACGTAGAGAACAAAACGGATGCGGATTTAAGACGCGCTAGAGTAGATTATGTGCTTCACTATATTGAGGCCAACGCCCAAAATGTTTACACTTTTTTACCCTTCGAAAAGCGTGAAGAAAACAAGAAAGGAGTTTTAGTAAAGTTCTTTTTACGCGATACCCGAACCAATATTGCTTACTTAGGAAGTGAGTGGGATGCTAAAGAAAATTGGAATGAAGCTTTAAATTCATTTATGGCTCAGATTAACAATATGACGGGTAAATAACCCGATTGAACACATTATTGTCCACCAGTATATTTTCGAAAGATTTTAAAACTGCGATTGGCTACCTTCCTACCCAATTAAAAACTTAAAAAATGAGGATATCAGCAGTATTAGGGTTTCTATTTTTAGGGCTGCAAGCACTAGCTCAGAACACCCAAGTAGATTATGAATCAATCTACAAAATCAAAGACGAAGGATTCAACAACAGCCAAGTAATGGACATTGCTTGGAATTTAACAGACAGAATTGGCCCAAGACTTACTGGTTCTGAAGGCTTGAAAAAGGCTTACGACTGGACGTCTCAAATGTATAAAGACTGGGGTTTAACCAATGTTAAGGTTGAAGCATGGGGCGATTTCGGTCCAGGATGGGAAGTAGACAAAAACTACATTGCCATGACTGTTCCTTACTACCAAGCCATGATTGCAATTCCAAAAGCATGGACTCCTGGTACTGGAAAAGAAATTACCGCAGAAGTAGTTTATGTTGAAGTAAATTCTGAGGAAGATTTAGCCAAATACAAAGGCAACCTAAAAGGTAAAGTGGTATTAATGCCAACTACAATTAATGCTGAAAACGGTTATGAAGCCGATGCACGTAGACATACTGAGGAAGATTTAGAAGGACTCACCAAAGTTACTGTAAGAGGTGGCGGAGGAGGAGGAAACTTCAGCGCAAGTAGAATGTCTGAATTCCGTAGAGCTTCTAACCTAAGAAGAGCAGCCTATACTATGTTGAAAGAAGAAGGTGTTTCAATGATCTTGAACACTAGCCGTGGAGGCGGACAAGGTACTTTCTTCACTTCAAACGGATCTAGAAATGATGACAGCGCCCTTCCAGAAATGGAAATGGCTCCTGAGCATTATAACAGAATGGTTCGTTTGCTTCAGAAAGGCGAAAAAGTAATGATTGAAGCAGAAACCAAAACTCGCTTCTTAAAGAATGACACCAAAGGATACAATGTATTGGGTGAAATTCAAGGCTCAGATGCCAAGTTGAAAAATGAAGTGGTTATGATTGGTGCTCACCTTGATTCTTGGTTTGCTGGAACGGGTGCTACTGATAACGCTGCTGGTTCTGCAGTTATGATGGAAGCCATGAGAATCTTAAAAACCTCAGGTGTAAAACTAAAAAGAACAGTAAGAATTGGTCTTTGGAGTGGTGAAGAGCAAGGTATTTTCGGATCAAGAAACTATGCTCAAAATACTTTCATGACTGATAAAAAGCCGAACAGTGCTCACCAAAACTTCTCAGCTTATTATAACATGGACAACGGAACTGGTGCTATTAGAGGAATTTACCTACAAGGTAACGAAGCTACTAAAGGCCTTTTCGAAGAATGGTTCAAGCCTTTCCATGATATAGGAGCAAGCACTATTACAGTTAACAACACAGGAGGTACTGACCACCTTGCGTTTGACGGTATTGGCTTACCTGGTTTCCAGTTTATTCAAGACCCAATCGCTTATAGCACAAGAACTCACCATACCAATATGGATGTGTTTGAGGCTTTAGAAGAGGTTGACTTGAAAAAGAACGCAGTAATTATTGCCGCTTTGGTAATGCAAACTGCTAACATGGATGCTAAAATGCCTAGAAAACCGAAAGAGTTTAAATAAGCGGTATTAGATTTAGAGATAGTAAAAGGCCTTGTCTGTAATAGATAGGGCCTTTTACTTTGGAGTTCTGTCAGTAAAGTTGGGGATTAATGAAAGGAATAAGCGCCAATATTATGGCCGGCCTATAATATTCCGCTCTGTCAATCAGGTCATGTGTAAGAATGCCTACCGCACCGTTAGACTGCTTTGAGTTAGATCGCTTAAACACCAAATCGTCTGCCACTCCCAATTCTATTCCTTGATGAATGAGCTCCGAAATTTTTGGTGGTAATGTAAAAGTGGCTGTTCTTGCTTCTCCTTGTCTATGTCTAGAAATGATACTAATCCATGCAAATGCGAGCATTTCTCCTTCTTCTGTTTCTGCAATTCCTCCTTCTATTCCTACCCAGTAATCTGCTTTGGAACTGGCAAGCTTTGCATTCTTAGCTCTATTTCTCGCTCCTTCAAGGGTTTCTGAATCGGTCATTGGTTGATCCGACACATTGGAGGGAACGCTTATTCCCGTAAAGGCAATTGATTCATTTTTGAATACTTCTGTAAATGCCAGCTCTGTGCATTTAATTTTTACTGGGTTTTGAGAAGCTATAACAACGTTAATCATTCTTAATTATCCCTTTCCGTTCAGCTCAGCAAGTTTATCGGTCATTTTAAGGCGTTCGTAAAAAACCTTTAATGCCCTAATCGTCCCTGGGTCATCTGGTTTAATTTTTCTACACATTTCCATATAAGGCAATGCCTTCCGTGTCCAGTTATGGCCTATTTCTTCCGTATTTTTTCCGCTAATTACGTACTCATCTTCACTCATCAAGTTCACTCTATCATACACTCGATTGGCCTGCTCATTAATCATTACTGCATAATTATAATTGGCCGTAAAATCCTGTGGGTAAGTGTTTAGGTAGATTTCATAATCTTCAGATGCCATTTCGAAGTATTTCTCAGAGCGTTCGGGCAGCCCATTTGAAAAAGCTTCTTTAAAAATCCGATCAAAGAGATCGGCCCGCCTTAATCTCAGTTCAAAATTATTTGGAGATCTCTTTAGAACCGTGTTTAGTCTAGATTCGGCCTCCACAAATTTATTCAGCTTAATCAAAGCCCTTACCTCCTCGGCAATGTATGGTAGGTGATCTGGGTATTCAAAAAGGGCTTCTTCAATCATATCAAGCCTTTCTTCAAGTGGGGCATTCATGGCTTGTTTACAAATAATCAGTCGATTATAAACAAGTTTACTCAGCCTAGTAAAAGACTTCATTGCCAAGTAATAATCAATCGCTTGTTTGTAGTTCTGGGCATTCTGGGCACTCAACCCAGCATACAAATAAGCAGTGGTATCTTGCGGCTTAACGGCCTGCGACATTTCAAAATACTTAATTGCCGATTCAAACTTTAGTTCTTGGTAGTCTTTGTAGCCCTTGTTAATTCCATCTGTCCAAAGAATTTCTAATTGATTGTTTGCAAGACGAAAAAGATTGTTTCCAGGGTCTGTTAATGCTTTTGTTTTGTTATAACATAATGCTACCTCACCAGTAAAATCCTTAAGGTTCGATTTAAACTTATTAAACTCAGGAGCATCGCTTTTTAAGATTTCGTGGTAAATACGACCTTTCGTATACCAAGCTCGAGCACTTTTATCTCCATCAGGTTTTTCGAAAACTTCATCTATTGTCTCCTTAGCTTCTATATACTTATTGTCATTCAAAAAAGTGCTGGCCACAGTCACTAAGTCCTGAGAAAACGCAGGGCTTGTAATTAGTGTGAATAGTATGGTAATAGCTAGCCTCAAATTGGTCAAATAGAACGACACGTGAAAATATGAAATATTGTTATAGTGGACATTATATTTTCAACAAGCGTATAAAATCAAATTATGAGCAAAAATACTTTCATAGTATAATTAAGGTTGTTCACATATAGAAATAAGCATTTTAATTCCATAGATTAAAAATTAGAAGCAAACTTTTAAGGCCTCAAAACCATGAGGTCAAATTTAGATTTCGGCTACAGTATAGAAAGCCATCTCAAAAACAAATGAAAATGGAGAGGGTGTGAGGTTAAGGAGTTTGCTCTAAAAAATTAGAACAACCAAATATATGAAATATAGTATAGGGGTCATATTAAGTATGACCCCTAATAAGAATTGTCTATTGTTTTTTCCAGTTAGGGAGTCTACCTGATGTAAGTGGCGCTCCTAATTGATCTAGCTTTCCATCCATTCTGGTAAACTCACTTACAAGTGATTTCACTTTTGGCAAAATTGGAGCAAACTCATCGGCCGCGATATCATAGTTAGTAATGGCTGTACCCGTTACATTAGAGGTTGACCCAAAAATATCATAAACCGCATTTTGCGCTCGCTGGCCTGTAGCATACTCGCCATCCATATCTAGTTGATTGTAATCAGAATCACCATTCAGTTCGATATTGAGGGCTTTTACCTTGTTCTCCAAAACCATAATTTCCTTCATAAGCTCATTGCTTTCTCTGGCAGGAAAACCCTTAGCTGCTGCTTTATAACTAGCGATTTTTCCATTCATTTCTCCCAGTACCGAGCGCGTTGAATTAACTGCCTGCATTAAGGCCATCGCCTTCTTTTTGAAATTTGCCATGGCCAACCAATCAGCTGCCGGAATGGTTTTATTATCGATGTCTTTCACTTTAAAGCTCACTGGACCAGTTAACTCACTGATTTCACCTTTAATATTCTGTGATAAGCTGACGGTATAACTGCCCGGAACTACATAAACATTAGAAGAAGGTAAGCTACTGGTTACCGAAGCTTGTCTTTCATTTACTGGACCGAAACCCGCATATGTCATGTCCCATGTAATTTCACTAATACCTTTTCTTAATGGGCTTCTCAGCTCACTTACAATATCGCCTGTTTGATCTTTTATGGTGAAAATTAAGAATGAAGGAAGCTCACTCTCTTCGGCTTTTAGCTCTTCTAAAGTTGGGTAAGGAATAGCTTTTCCATTTTTAAAGGCTTCTGCATCTCTTTTCGACCTTTCTGCTTTCAAAGAGCTCACGCCCTCTTTCACATAATAAGTAAAAGTTGCTCCTCTAGTTGGATTATCTGCCGAATAGAACATTTCGCCCTGAAAACCCTTATCTGCACTACCCAAGCTGCCAAGTGGCTGCCAAGTATTATACATCAAACCATCTTTAATTTTGAAAATATGACCGTCCTTGGCCAGCAGGTCTTGTGTCATTTCGCGAAGTGGGGCATAATTGTCTAACACGTAAAAGCCTCTTCCGAAAGTACCCAGTACCAAATCGTTCTCTCTTTCTTGAATGGCAATATCACGTACATTCACTGCGGCAGGCAACCCCGCAGATAATTTGGTCCAGCTTCCACCTTCATTCATCGAAACAAAAACTCCATATTCAGTTCCAGCAAATAAAATATTCGCATTAACATGGTCTTGTTCTAAGGCATAAACAGCGCCCTTCGGCAAGTTTGAAGAAATGCTCGACCAGGTTCTTCCCTTATCGTTACTCTTGTATACATAAGGGTTGAAATCGCCACTTTTATGGTTGTTGAAAGCTGCGTAAACCGTATTTACATCATGCTTCGAAGCGATTAAATCATACACATAAGTGTTTTCTGGAACTCCACCAAAGCGATTGATTTTTCTCCAGTTCTTTCCGCCATCTTCGGTAATATTGATTTGACCATCGTCAGTACCTGCATAAAGTAATCCTTCTTGCAAACGTGATTCATCCAGAGAAACCGCAGCACCATATCGTGAGGTAGAACCGTTTTTAGCAACGGCATCCATAGGCCAAATTTTGCCCATAATTGGTAATAAGTTTCTGTCAATATCTTGGTCAAGCTCACCGCTTATTACTTCCCAAGAGTCGCCTCGATCTGTACTTTTAAATAGCTTATTCCCACCAAAATATACTGTTTTATGATCGTGTGGGCTGATCATCAAAGGAGAATCCCAGTTAAAGTTATACTGTCTTTCGTCCTTTCTTGGTTTAGGCTGAATGCTTACAGATTCGCCACTTTTTCTATCGAAACGAACGATTCCGCCATTTTGCGACTGAGAGTAAACAATGTTAGGATCTTGAGGGTCTGGAACTGATTCGAAACCATCACCCCCTTGGGTTACAATCCAATCGGAACTTACAATGCCATGACGACTTAGCGTCTGTGAAGGGCCGTGCAAGCTGTAGTTATCTTGAGTTCCGCCCATGATGTTATAGAAAGGGTACTCATTATCTACAGAAACTTTATAGAATTGAGTAACTGGTAAATTGCTAAAGAACTTCCAGTTTTGGCCTCTATCGAACGATTCGTAAACACCACCATCGCAGCCTTGCAATAAGTGATCTGTATTGTTCGGGTCAATCCACAGGGCGTGGTTGTCCCAGTGCTTGCTTTTTTCACCTAAGCCAGAAAATGTCTTTCCACCGTCTTCTGTAATCTGAGTGAAGGTATCTAAAAGGTAAACACGCCCTACGTGCACAGGGTCGGCCACAATTTCTTGATAGTAATTTCCGCTAGAAGAAGTGCTACTCATTTTCTGCCAAGAGGCTCCTCTGTTAGTACTTTTGAAAAAGCCACCTTGACCACTTTGCGCTTCAACTACGGCATATAAAACTTCTGGGTCGGCTGGAGAAATGGCCATACCAATTCGGCCTTTGTCGCCACCTGGCAAACCACGGTTAATTTTTTCCCAAGATTTACCTGCATCCATCGATCTGTAAATGCCAGACTCTGGGCCTCCACCTAAATAAGTCCATTGTCTTCTTCGTCTTTGGTGGGCTGTGGCATAGAGTATATCCGGATTTCGTGGGTCGAAGTGAACTTCGTTTACTCCTGTGTGCTCACTGATTTCTAAAACTTTCTGCCAGTTGTCACCACCATCTGTGGTTTTATAAAGGCCACGATCTCCGCCTGCACTCCATACTGGGCCATAAGCGGCTACATAAACTACCTCTGAGTTTCTTGGGTCAATGGCGATCATTCCAATATGCTCTGAGTTTTTCAAACCCATGTTTTTCCATGAGCTGCCACCATCTTCTGATTTATAAATACCATCGCCATAAGAAACAGAACGCTGGTTGTTGTTCTCGCCAGTACCTACCCAAACTACACTATGGTTATTCGGGTCAATTTCTACTGCTCCAATAGAATAAGAGCCTTGTCCATCGAAAATTGGCGTAAAAGTGGTGCCCGCATTGGTGGTCTTCCATACACCGCCAGCTGCTGCCCCCACATAAAATTCGCTATGATTTGAAGGGTTTACCGCTATGTCGGCAATTCTACCTGAAGTAAGTGCAGGGCCAACGCTTCTAAATTTTAGTGTACCAAGAGAAATTCCTTTTAATGGGTCATTAACCTCGGCCTTGACTGGTTCTTTTTTATTACGCTGCGCAAAGCTGCTTACAGAAATAAAAAGGAAGGCCATAGAAAAGCAAATGGCCTTGAAAAAATTGAGATGTTTCATTCTAGTGTGTTTTGTGGTGGAAGAAATATAGGTTTTATTTCAAACAGTACATAACCGATCCTCTAAAATGCTACTATTGAGGGCATAACAAAAACGGCCTGATTTTCAGAATGGATATCCAAGTGAAAATCAGGCCGCAATAAACTCAGCCAGTAAAGGAATTACGCTTACAGCTTTCTAAGTAGGTTATTGATTGAAGTAACCTCGGTGAGTTTTGCCCTCAACTCTTCCACAGAGATTCTGATTTGACTTAAATCATCTCTATCACGAATTGTAACGGTATTGTCTTCTAAAGTTTGGTGGTCAATAGTCACACAATATGGTGTTCCAATCGCATCTTGCCTTCTGTAGCGTTTACCAATGGCATCTTTTTCATCGTATTGGCAGTTGAAATCAAACTGAAGTTCTGCCAACACCTCTCTTGCTTTTTGTGGCAATCCTGAATCTTCCTTTTTAAGCAATGGCAATATGGCCACTTGATAAGGCGCTAAAGCTGCAGGTATCTTCAACACTGTTCTTTCACTACCATCCGCTAAGGTTTCTTCTGTATAGGCTGCACTTAATACCGCCAAAAACATTCTATCCAAACCAATGGATGTTTCTACTACATAGGGCACAAATGATTCGTTTTCTGCTGCATCGAAGAATTGAAGTTTCTTTCCAGAATATTCTTCGTGTGCTTTTAAATCGAAGTCGGTTCTAGAGTGAATTCCTTCCAGTTCTTTAAAACCCATTGGGAAATCGAACTGAATATCAGCTGCAGCATTGGCGTAGTGCGCCAAGTTAATATGATCGTGGAAACGGTAATTTTCTTCTCCTAAACCAAGTGCTTTGTGCCATTTGATTCGTTTTTCTTTCCAGCTTTCGTACCAGGTCAATTCTTCTCCTGGTTTTACAAAAAACTGCATTTCCATTTGTTCGAACTCACGCATTCTAAAAATAAACTGACGAGCGATAATTTCATTTCTGAAAGCCTTTCCGATTTGAGCAATACCAAAAGGCACCTTCATTCTACCGGATTTCTGAACGTTCAAGAAGTTGACGAAAATTCCTTGGGCCGTTTCAGGACGTAAATATATTTTACTGGCGCCTTCAGCCACAGAGCCCATTTCGGTAGAGAACATTAGGTTGAACTGACGAACGTCTGTCCAGTTTTTAGAACCAGAAACTGGATCGGCAATACCCAATTCTTCAATCAATGCTTTTACATCGGCCAAGTTTTCTGTTTCTAAGCTATTGCCCAAACGTTGGCTGATTTCATCCATTTTAGCCTGATTTCTCAGTACATTAGGATTGGTAGCCATAAACTGATCCTTATCGAAAGCATCGCCAAAACGCTTTTCAGCCTTCTCTACTTCCTTGGTGATTTTTGCCTCAATCTTATCGAGGTATTCCTCAACCAAAACATCGGCACGGTATCTTTTTTTCGAATCCTTATTGTCGATCATCGGATCATTAAAGGCATCTACATGGCCAGAAGCTTTCCAGGTAGTGGGGTGCATGAAAATTGAGGAGTCAATGCCCACAATGTTTTCATTCATTTGCACCATGGCTTTCCACCAATACTGCTTAATGTTATTTTTTAACTCCACTCCATTTTGGCCGTAGTCATAAGCGGCAGAAAGGCCGTCATAGATTTCACTGGATTGAAAGATAAAACCGTATTCCTTTGCATGCCCAGCTATTTTTTTGAGCAAATTATCGTCATTTTGTGCCATGCGGCAAAGATATGGAAAAGGCTTTCAACATCTGCAATGCATTGCTGAAAAAGGAAATTTCCGTTTATCAAGTCTCGGCATAATCCTTGAGGCTTTTTATGAGTCTTAGAAATCAGAATCCCTATATTTGTTTGGTATGAAAAGAAAGCTTTCCACAGCAGTACTCATTTTAGCCGTCATTGTTGGTGGTATTGTTGGTGTACAACAGTATCAGCTTTATCAAACTAAAAAGTACAGCCCTGCTCAAATTGCTTCTTATAACAACAATGCAATAAGCATTGAAGTAACCTACAGTGGGCCTTTTAAAAAAGGAAGAGCAATTTTTGGTGATCTTGTTCCCTACGGAGAATGGTGGAGAACAGGCGCCAATGAAGCTACCACTATTCGCCTTTCAAGAGATGTTTCCTTTTCAGGCAAAACCTTAAAAGCGGGTTACTATTCTTTGGTAACTATTCCTGGTGAAACAGAATGGCAAATCGTTTTCAATAATAAAATTCATGACTGGGGCACTGACTATACTCCAGAAGATGATGTGTTAAGGGTTAGTGCTAAAGTGGAAAAGTTACCGGAGGTAGTAGAGCAGTTTACCATTGATTTTTCTGAAGAAAACGGAAGCCCTGTACTCATTATGGCTTGGGACAAAATCAAAGTCTCTACTCCCTTTAAAGTGCTTTAGTAATCTCTCTTTATTTCTTCCTAATTACCTATTGTAGTACAGGTTACCCCTGCCTGTTAATTTTTTTTGCACTCTATTAATACCCTACCATTTCTTTTCAAATCAGTCTAGTACAGATTTTCATACCTCATTAAACCTTGATGTCACTTTTTAATCCAAGGGACATAACAAACGAAAAGTAAAATGAGGTCAATAATTAAAATCATAATGGTAAGCCTGATCGGAGTATCAGCCAACCAAATGTTAGCTCAAGACAACAATAAAACATTATTGCAAACTGAGCGCGTTGCAGCCAAACTTGGTTTGAATGAGGAACAAAAACTAGCATTAGATAAAGAATTCAAAGAAGGACAGTTGGAGCGAAAGGCTACCATGGAAAAGATGAGGGCACTGAGGGAAGAAATGAGAAGGGATGCTTTTGTTGAAAGGCAAGCAAAAGAGGAACGTCTTAAGGAAATTCTAACTGAAGAGCAATATGCAAAGTTAAAGGAGTCGTCAAAAAATGTTCAAAGAGCTCGGGTACAAGGTCAAAGAAATAGAGCTGAAGTGAGGGGAAAAACGAATAGGAATGAAGCTCGTTTTTCGCCACAAAAGGACAGAAAAAAAATAGGCAGACGCATGATGATAAAAAAACGCGTTGCTGAAATAAAAGAAAAGGCCAAAGAGAAAAATGAGCCTAAAAAAGACGGAGGAAACTAAAAATCTACAAGAGTTGTAATATGTGGTTGTTTTGTAAAGAGGGGTCGATCGAAAGGTTGGCTCCTTTTTCGTTTAAAGCCAAGCCACACTTTAAATCTGAAATCATTTTATTTCAGCTCTTTCAATTTCGTATTAATGGTTAAACCTTTTGTAAGGGTTTTGTGTACAGGACATTTATCTGCAATCTGTAAAATTCGTTCTCGCTGCTCTTCCGTCAAATCTCCAGTTAACTCAACCTCTCTGTCAATAAACTCCATTTGAGCTGCTGAGCCATTCATTGCATCTTCTGCATGGCGTTTATCAAAGGTCAAGTGTACTTTTACATCACTAAGGGCTATCTTTTTATGATTTGCGTAAAGTCTAATCGTCATGGCCGTACAAGCCCCCAGGGCTGAAACAAGCAAATCATAGGGTGTTCCCCCTAGATTTGTTCCACCCACATCTTTTGGCTCGTCAGCAATCAAGTAATGCTTGTTGGCCATTATTTCGGAGAGTAGCCCATCTTCTTTCTCGTTTCTCACTACCACTTGGTGTGTGGTTTCCAACCCTTCTTCATTCACTTCTAAATTCACATAGCGCTTGGCCCAAGTGGCAATTGTTTCGCCTACGTAGAGTGAATCTTCTTTAGAGGTTAGAAGATGGTCTGCTCGGTCTAACGAAACATAGCTTTTTGGATGATGAGCAGCCACATAGATCTTTTCAGCATTCTTAATATCCACTGTTTCGTCTTGAGGAGAATGAAAAATAAGCAATGGTTTCCTCAGTTCACTTATTACTGAGGTAAGCTCCGTTTTATCTAAATCATCTATAAACTGCTTTTTAATGGTAAAGGGTCTTCCACCCAATGAAACCACCGCTTTTCCATTTTCTTCAATTTCTTCCAACGAACTTTCAAAAAGATTTTTCAGATGAGGAGTATCCGCAGGAGCGCCTATAGTAACCACAGATTTTACAAAGTCCAATTGGCTAGCTGCCATTAGCACCGCGGCACCTCCCAGTGAGTGCCCCACTAAAATACTTGGAGCTTCATAATTTTCTTCCAAGTACTCCGCAGCCACAATTAGGTCCTGAATATTTCTAGAAAAATTAGTGTCGGCAAAGTCGCCTTCGCTTTCTCCCAAGCCAGTAAAGTCAAAACGCAAAACGGCAATTCCTTTAGAGGTTAGTGCCCTGCTTATGTTAGTTACAGCTATAAGGTTTTTTGAACAGGTAAAACAGTGTGCAAAAAGTGCATAAGCCACTGGCTTTTTATCTATGGGTTGTTCAAGCCTTGCCGAAAGCAAGAGACCTTCGGCATTCTTAAATTGAAGTTTAACTGTTTTCATAACTGAATCGTTTGAGTTTAAAACAAGCTTGCTAATTACTTGTTTGTATTGATCGTTAATTAGCGATTTTTTTTCAGAGCAGAGGTAAGGGTAATTACTTAAAAGCTTGTTTTTATATTGATCTACCTATAAATAGCGTTGTTCAATCGCAATTTCTAGAAGCTGAGGAACTTACTAGTTGAACATTACAACCACGGTTGGACAACAATATAGATCAAGCGCTATCTGAATAAGGTGGCGCTTTTTTATTGTCTATTGAAAAGATCAATTGGCCTAGCAGCTTAAAACAAATATCTTTGCAAACGGTTTATCAAGGCTAAATTCCAACCATGCAAAAAGAAAAAATAGGTGTCTTACTTATCAACTTAGGTACCCCAGACAGCCCATCTACTTCAGACGTTCGCAAATACTTACGCCAGTTTTTAATGGACGGAAGAGTTATTGACATTCCCTTCCTTTCTAGGTTTTTCTTGGTTCAGGGAATTATAGCACCCTTAAGGGCACCAAAATCGGCAAAAGAGTATGCCAAGCTTTGGGCTGAAAGGGGAAGTCCACTAAAGTTTTACGGCTATGATGTTCGTGATTCTTTGCAAGAGCTCTTAGGTTCAGAGTACAAAGTGGCTCTGGGCATGCGTTATCAAAACCCAAGTATTGAAGAGGCATTAAACGAATTAAAAGCAGCTAGCGTAAGCCGAATTATTGTGATTTCGCTGTTCCCTCAGTATGCATCGGCCTCCACAGGCTCTGCTGTGCAAGAGGTAAATGATGTAGTAAACAAATGGCAGGTCATTCCTTCAATGAGCTATATCAACCAGTTTATGGATCATCCTAAGTTTGTTCAGGCTTTTGCTGAAAACGGACTTAAGTTGATGGAAACCACTAATTATGACCATGTGGTTTTTAGTTACCATGGCTTGCCGGAACGCCAAATCAAAAAAGCATCTGACGGAAATCAATGTCAATTGGGCAGCTGCTGCAATAAGTTTCATGAAAAAAACCGCTATTGCTACAGAGCACAGTGCTTTTATACTTCGCGCCTTTTGGCTGAAAAACTGGGGTTAACGGAAGACCAGTATACCATTAGTTTTCAATCAAGACTGGGCAAAGATCCTTGGATCAAGCCTTATACAGATGAAATCCTGAAAGATCTTCCGAAAAAAGGAATTAAGAAAGTGTTGGCCTATTCTCCCGCCTTTATTGCCGATTGCCTTGAAACTACTGTTGAAGTAGGCGGACAGTTTAAAGAGGAATTTATGGAAGCGGGCGGAGAAGTTTGGGATTTAGTACCAAGCCTTAATAACTCACCAACTTGGATTGAAGGGTTAAAGGAAATGGTTGAGAACGCCTAAACTTTTAATTCGCTGTGCTAATTTGCTCTATTCGAATAAATGCTCCGTCACCAATTAGGTTAGCACAATCAGAAAGTTCATCTAGAATTTCTCCCTTAATAAATACCAAAGCTCCATTTTGCTTGTATTGAGCAGGTAAGAATGTGGGAACGAAGTATCTCCCACCATCGGTTTGGAAAATGTATTCACAACTGAGACTTACCGTAGCGCCTTCTACAATTGTTCCCCTGAGTTCAGCAATATCAATGTCCTCATCAGAGCAGCCAAAAAGGAATATAGTGAACAAGGCCAACTGATAAATTGGCCTTGTTGTGATTTTATGTAATATGGAACGAAGTTCGTTCATCAATTTTAAGCGTGTACTGGGTTTAGAATCTCAACGAGTTTTTCAACGGTATAGTCTACTTCTTCCGCAGTAGAGTATTTTCCAAAAGAAAAACGAATGCCTTGTCTTTCTGGATCCGCTTTTATTCCAGTTAGCACATGTGAGCCTGTATTTGCTCCACTAGAACAGGCACTTCCGCCAGAAGCCGAAATTCCATTAATATCTAAATTGAAAAGCAGCATATCGTTGTCTTCGTGCGCAGGAAAGCTTGCGTTCAAAACCGTATAAAGACTGTGGCCTTCTCTGATATCTCCGTTGAACTCGATGCCCGAAACATTACTTTTCAAACTTTCAATCATTCGGGTTTTTAGGCCTTGAATGTGCTTAGCATGACTTTCCATATCGCGATAAGCAATTTCTAGCGCCTTGGCCAAACCAACAATGCCGTAAACGTTTTCTGTTCCGCCCCTATGGTTTCGCTCTTGGCCTCCGCCTTCTACAAAACGACCTATTTTTTTACTCTTACACACCCTTAAAAAGCCAACACCTTTTGGGCCGTTGAATTTGTGCCCAGCCCCAACAATAAAGTGACAAGCCAATGCCTGCAAATCATGCTTGAAATGCCCCATGGTTTGCACCGTATCGGAATGGAAAACGGCATCGTACTCTTGACAAACCTCGCCAATTCTAGCAATATCATTCAGCGTTCCAATTTCATTATTGGCGTGCATTATCGACACCATTGATCTTGAATTGTTCTTTAAGAGACTATTCAGGTGGTCGTAATCAATATGGCCTTGGCTATCTACATCAACAAAGCTCAGTTTCACTTTGCCTTGTGCTTCAAGCTTTTCGGCTGTTTGCAAAACTGCTTTATGCTCAATTTTAGAAGTGATTAGATGCTTCAAGTCATAGGCTTCTACACTGCAAGTAATGGCAGTATTATCGGCCTCAGTTCCACCAGAAGTAAAGAATATTTCAGATGGAGTAGTATTTAGCAATTCAGCTACTGTTTTTCTGGCCCTTTCTATCTTAGTTCTTACCTCTCGGCCATGAGAATGGGTAGATGATGGGTTACCATACATTTCCAGCATCATTGGTTTCATGGCTTCAAAAACCTCTGGATCCAATGGTGTTGTAGCAGCGTTGTCTAAATATATCTTCTTCATTCTATCAAGATTTTGACGAAACGATTTCTTTAATATCTGTAATAATTTTATTGGCCAAATACTCGGCAGTTGCCTGCGATTCTGACTCCGAATAAATACGAATAATTGGCTCAGTGTTCGACTTTCGCAAATGTACCCATTCTTTGTCAAACTCTATTTTTACTCCATCAATGGTGTTTACTGGCTGCTTAGCATAGCGCTTTTGCATTCCTTCCAGTACTTTATCTACATCGATATCTGGCGATAAATCAATCTTGTTCTTAGAAATATGGTAATTAGGATAGCTGGCCCTTAATTGAGACATTTTCTTTCCATATTTTGCCAAATGCGTTAAGAAAAGAGCAATGCCAACCAGAGCATCTCTACCGTAATGTAACTCAGGATAAATGATTCCTCCATTTCCTTCACCACCAATTACGGCATTTGTTTCTTTCATTTTGGTTACCACGTTCACTTCGCCTACTGCAGCGGCTTCATAAGTACCTCCTCTTCTTTCTGTTACATCTCTCAATGCTCGGGTTGAAGAAAGGTTTGACACGGTATTGCCTTTGGTTTGGGAAAGCACATAATCGGCAACGGCCACCAAAGTATATTCTTCACCAAAAGGATCTCCATTTTCAGAAACCATGGCCAAACGATCTACATCTGGATCTACCACAATGCCAAGGTCATAAATACCTTTCTGCATAATTCTGGTAATGTCTCCTAAATGCTCTGGAAGCGGCTCAGGATTATGAGGAAAATGACCGTTAGGTTCGCAATAAAGTTCTTCTATTTGGGCTACACCCAAGGCTTTTAATAAAGGGGGAAGCGAAATTCCGCCTGTGGAATTAACGCAGTCGATGGCAATTTTAAACTTTGCTGCTTTAATTGCCTCTACGTCTACTAAAGGCAACTTCAGAATGGCATCAATATGTTTCTGAATATAAGTATCGTCTGTTCTGTATTTTCCTAAAGTCTTTACAGGAGCAAACTCGTAAGCGTCATTCTTTGCTATTTCAAGTACTGCCTTCCCATCATCACCGCTAATAAATTCGCCTTTGGCATTTAAAAGCTTGAGTGCATTCCATTGTACGGGGTTATGGCTGGCGGTTAGAATAATTCCTCCACAGGCATTCTCTGCGGTAACAGCCATTTCTACTGTTGGGGTGGTAGACAAGCCAAGGTCTACTACATTCAAACCTAAACCTCTTAGAGTAGCGCTAACCAAGGCCGAAATCATTTCGCCTGATGGTCTAGCGTCACGACCAATTACAATCGTGTTTTGATCAGAGTTTTGTTTTGCCCAGGTACCAAAGGCGGCAGAGAATTTAACAACATCTATTGGTGTAAGTGCTTCATCTACTTTACCACCAATTGTTCCTCTTATTCCTGAAATAGATTTTATTAAGGTCACGTATATATTGGGTTGATTGTATTTACAAAGCTAGCAAAAACAGAATATGACTGTCATTTTATAATGACTTTTGAAATACGAAAAGCAGTGGGTTCTACTTAAACTTAGCAAGTACTTTATCTACCTCATTATCAGGATTTCCGCAGCTTTCGCCTGCTTGTATAGTTTTGCCACAATATCCGCAAGGAGCTCCGGTCTTATTTAAGAAAGGGTTTTGTGAAGCACAGGTACCCTTAAACTCTCCATTCTTTAAGAAAATCAAGCGAACAGACATAAACACGAAAAACAATCCTACAAGTCCTAAGGTCAAATATAAAGTTGTCATGGTAGACTAATTTTTTGCAAATTTAAGATAGTTGTGCGTAGAACGCTACCTTTGGACAGTAAGTTTCCCAAAAAGCCTTTATCTCCATGCTTGAACCTCAAAAAGACCTTCGAAGAAAAGAAAAACTAGAAGCTTTTGACCGTCTGCTTACCATTATGGACGAGTTACGCCTGAACTGCCCTTGGGATAAAAAGCAAACGCTAGAAAGCCTTAGACACTTAACCATTGAAGAAACTTATGAGCTTTCAGAAGCTATTCTTGAAAACAATCTCGATGAAGTAAAAAAAGAAATCGGGGATGTAATGCTCCACTTAGTTTTCTATTCCAAAATAGCCGATGAGCAAAAGGCTTTCGATGTGGCTGATAGCATAAACTCCATTTGTGATAAACTGATCCATCGCCACCCTCATATTTATAGTGATTTTGAGGCCAAAGATGAACAAGCTGTTAAAGAAAACTGGGAGAAAATTAAGCTTAAGGAAAAAGGAAACACCTCCGTTTTAGGTGGAGTGCCTAAGGGGCTTCCGGCCATGGTAAAAGCCATAAGGATTCAAGATAAGGCAAGGGGCGTTGGGTTTGATTGGGAAAAGAAAGAACAAGTTTGGGAAAAGGTTGAAGAGGAAATGCAAGAGTTCAAAGATGAGTTCAACATTGCCGACACCGATAAAATTGATAAAGAAAAGGCTTCTGGAGAGTTTGGCGATATGCTTTTCTCACTAATTAATTACTCCCGCTTTATAGATATTGACCCAGAAGAGGCTTTGGAGCGAACAAATCTTAAGTTTATAAAGCGATTCCAGTTTTTAGAAACCGAATCGAAAAAAGACGGAAAGAATATAGCCGAAATGAGCCTTCAGGAAATGGATAAATATTGGGAAAGGGCTAAGAATCTTTAGAGATTTGCACTCAGGTATTTATGAAGTTTAACAAGACCCTTTCAAAGTTTTTAATATGGAGAATACGCCACGTTAGTACGCGTAATTTCCTGATGATTCTTAGTGGAGTAATAGGTCTTGCAGGTGGTATTGCGGCTGTAATTTTAAAAAGCACTGTTCACTATATTCAAACTACCCTTAGCGATTTTAGAGAAGATGTGGCCCATTACCTCTTTTTGATCTATCCGCTTATCGGGATTGTTATTACTTCTATTGTTGCCGATAAGCTTTTGAAAGAAAAACTTGGCCACGGAATCACGAGTATTCTTTATACCATCTCCAAAAAATCAAGCATTATAACTAGAATAAAAACCTATAGTAGCATGATTACCTCTGCGCTTACTGTAGGTTTTGGAGGCTCTGTTGGGCTAGAGGCTCCCATTGTAGTAACAGGCTCTGCATTAGGCTCAAACATTGGTCAACTAATGCACCTTAGCTATAAGCAACGCACACTCATGATTGGCTGTGGAGCTGCTGCTGCAATATCTGGAATTTTCAATTCTCCCGTAGCTGGTGTTATTTTTAGTATTGAAGTTATTCTAACCGATGTAACCATCGCAGCCTTTATTCCGCTGCTCATTGCCTCTGTAATTGGCTCATTGGTTTCTATGCTTACTTTGGGCTCAGATGTTCTCTTTTCTTTTAATCTTACAGATCCCTTTCTAGCATCTGATTTTCCGTACTTTTTGGTTTTAGGCGCTTTATGCGGTTTGGTGTCGGTGTACTTTACCCGACTTACGCAGTTCACAGAATCGGTAGCTGTTAAAATTAAAAACAAAACAGGTAGGGCTATTTTTGGCGGATTAGCGCTGGGGATCATCATCTTTGTTTTTCACCCAATTTATGGTGAAGGTTACGACTCTATCACCACCATTCTTAACGGAAATCCTGAAGCGCTTTTAAAGGAGAGTTTCTTCTTAAAGAATGAAGACAGTACTCTTTACCTTATCCTCTTCTGCTTAGGAATTTTATTGATCAAACCTGTGGCCACAGGTCTTACCCTAGGAGCTGGTGGTAGTGGAGGTATTTTTGCACCTTCTCTTTTTATTGGCGCCATTACTGGATACATATATTCTCAAACCATTAATTTTTTAGGAATCGGAAAAACACTTTCCATCAGTAATTTCACTTTGGTGGGCATGTGTGGCGTAATGAGCGGTGTATTGCACGCCCCTCTAACAGCTATATTCCTTATTGCTGAAATTACCAGTGGCTATACTCTCTTTTTACCTTTAATGTTGGTATCTGCTATTGGCTTAAGTACCTCGCGCTATTTTGAACAGTATTCATTTTACACTGGCCGATTAATCAAGGCTGGTGATCTCATTCCGCATGACAAAGACCGACAGGTATTGAGCTTGATAAAAATGGAGAAGTTGATTGAGAACGACCTACTCACTATTCATCCGCAAAAGACATTGGGAGACTTAGTAGCTCTTGTAAGGAAGTCCAAAAGAAATATTTTTCCTGTTGTAAATGAAAAGAATGAACTCCAGGGCATTATCACTCTGGATGATATTCGAGAAATTATGTTCGATCCAGCCTCTCAAAAAAATATAATTGTTGCTGCATTAATGCATAAGCCCCCTGCCACGGTTTCTACAAACGATAAGATGGAGGAAGTAATGACAAAATTTGAAAAAACAGGCGCATGGAACCTCCCCGTAATTAAGGACAACAAGTATTTGGGAATTGTATCAAAGTCTCGTATTTTCAATGCTTATCGTACTAAACTAAAGCGTCAGAATAAAGAATAATTGCTGAAGAAATAAGCTCTTATTTTTTAGCCCTTAGTTTTTCTCCGAATTACCAATATATCCCTTCAGAATGCCCTAGGGCAATTTTTTAAATACTTATCAACAAAAATCAAATTACACTTGCTTATTTCAATTTATTGATAGTCAGCTGATTATAATAGTTCGCTTAAAAAATGTGGACAACTTTCTCATTTTGTGGAAAAGATTATTTGATTTTGACCAATCTTTGTTTTGTATAAAAATGCTCTAAACAATAGTTTTTTTAAAGCCCATTTTTGAACCAGAAACGGGCATTTCCAAACCAGCCCTAATTGTATTTTCAGGAGCAATAGTTGACTCAAACTAAAATGCAAATAGTTTAAGCTCGAATCACCAGAATGTTAACCCAATATTACGCCCATATGGGCATGTTACTCTTTTGCAATTGGCATCAATAAAAACCTAATTCAAAACAATTTGACCAACCCCTTCCTTCATTAGAATAATCATATTTTTAAAATTCAATGAGCGAGGTGAAAGTAATCAACTCGAAGCAAGCCTTCTTAAACAACAGTCACATAAAATGTGTTGAATGAGAAATGTATAATGACGAGCTTCAAGAATTAAAATGAAATTGCCAATAAAGGCCAATGATTATGGTTTATACAAAAGCACTTGTAATCTCATTTCTTATATTTCTCATAGGGGGAAGCCAAACCCCAGAGGGGGTTAAAATAGGAGATAATGCTCCAGATTTTAACCTCAAGAATGTGGATGGAAAAATGGTATCGCTCAATGCTAATAAAGATGCGAAGGGCTACATCATTGTCTTTACCTGTAACTCTTGTCCTTATTCAGAAATCTATGAAGATAGAATTATTGCTTTACATCAAAAATACGCCAGTAGAGGATATCCCGTAATTGCAATTCAGCCCAACAATCCGAAAATTTCTACTGGAGACTCTTATTTAAAGATGAAAGAAAGGGCCAATAACAAGGAGTTTCCCTTTGCTTATTTGATTGATACGGACAACCAAGAAACTACTAAGGCTTATGGCGCCACCAATACCCCCCAAGTGTATATAATAAATAAGGAAGCCACAGGCTTTAGAGTAGCGTATATTGGGGCAATTGACAATAACAGTCGTAATCCAGAAGCTGCCACCACCAAGCGATATGTAGAAAACGCAGTGGATGCGCTTTTAAATGGTCAGAGTATAGAAACTAATAGCACCAAGGCCATAGGCTGTACAATTAAATAAGAAGAGGGTTATGAATAATAACTGAAGCTTTGTTAAACCTGTGTATGGTTTGTTCCTAGCATCGTCAAGATGTCATCAAGGTATTCTCGTGTGTTAGAAAGCCTTGGTACTTTATTTTGGCCACCGAGCTTTCCTCTTCCTTTCATCCATTTATAAAAAGTGCCTACTTCCGCTTTATGAACAATAGGGCTGGTAAGTGCCATGTCTTTATAACGCTTAGCGTCATAGTCTGAATTGATTTCACGAAGTGTGTCGTCCAAAAATCTTGTAAAGTCTTCAAGGCTATCTGGTTCCTTTTCAAACTCAACAACCCATTCGTGAGCTGCTTTTTCATCGTGGCTAAAATACTTTGGAGCTGCAGTAAAGTTATTGATTAAAGCACCTGTTTTTTCAGCAGCCACAGCAATACCTCTTTCAGCATTTTCAACTACCAGCTCTTCTCCAAAAGCGTTGATATAATGCTTTGTTCTACCAGAAATTCGAATTCTATATGGTGAAACCGAGGTAAACTGAACGGTATCTCCAATTTTGTATCTCCATAAACCAGCATTGGTAGAAATGAGTAATGCATAATTTTCACCTTCCTCTACTTCTTCAAGCCCAATTACCTTGGGTGACTCTTTATGAATTTCTGCAAAAGGAATGAATTCATAGAAAATACCATAATCCAACATGAGCAACATGTCGTCAGAGCCCATTTGGTCTTGAATACCAAAAAATCCTTCAGATGCATTATAGGTTTCCATGTAGTGCATTCCACTAAAAGGAATCATCTTCTGGAATATGTTTTTGTAAGGGCCAAAGGCAACTGCTCCATGAAAAAACACTTCTAAATTTGGCCAAACGTCATGAATATTATCCGTCCCTTTAAGCTCCATTATTTTTTGGAGTAAAATAATCGTCCATGTAGGTACACCAGAAATGCTGGTTACGTTTTCGTCCATGGTCGTTTTTGCCATCAGCTCAATCTTAGCCTCCCATTCATCCATTAGGGCAATGTCTAAAGCGGGTGTGCGTACAAACCTAGTCCAGTAAGGCAGGTTAGACATAATAACCGCTGAAACATCTCCATAAAACGACTCTTGACTGGTGTCAAACTGATTCACCTGCTGGCTTCCGCCAATGGTGAGCCCTTTGCCATCAAACATTCGAGTTTCAGGGTTGTTATTGCAATAAATGGAAAGCATGTCCTTGCCTCCTTTAAAGTGACACTCTTCTAACGCCTCATATGAAACAGGTATAAATTTACTTCTGGCATTGGTAGTGCCCGATGATTTTGCAAACCACTTTACATCTGATGGCCAGAGCAAGTTTTGCTCGCCCATCATATTTCTTTCTATATATGGGTTAATATCTTCATAAGAAAAGATGGGGATTTCTCTTCTAAATTGTTCTTGATTCTGAATATCGGCAAAGCCATGGGTGCGCCCAAACTCGGTGTTTCTTGCTGTGGTGATAAGTCTTTTAAATAATTCGTCTTGTACTTCTAAAGGGTATTTCATGAAAAGACCGATTTGATACATCCGTTTTTTCATTACCCATGTCAGTATTGAATTAATGATTGCCACTTATACTTTCCGCTTCAGTTCGAAATTTTTACCTAGATACACTCGTCTCACTTGCTCATCGGCCGCCAACTCTTCAGCAGTTCCTGCTTTTAAAAGTTTTCCTTCAAACATAAGGTATGCCCTATCGGTGATTGAAAGGGTTTCATTCACATTATGGTCTGTAATTAGAATGCCTATATTCTTTTGCTTCAGTTTAAAAACAATGGACTGAATTTCTTCCACTGCAATGGGATCTACTCCTGCAAAAGGTTCGTCTAGCAAAACGAATTTAGGGTCTACAGATAATGCTCTGGCAATTTCTGTTCTTCGTCTTTCACCACCAGAAAGCACTTGCCCTTTGTTCTTTCTTACATGGGTAAGGCTAAACTCTTCTAATAGAGACTCCATTTTTTCTTTCTGAAGCTTCTTTGGCAGCTTTGTCATTTCAAGCACCGCCATAATGTTTTCCTCTACCGTAAGCTTTCTGAAAACGCTAGGCTCTTGGGCTAAATATCCAATGCCCAGTTTGGCTCTTTTAAACATCGGTAAAGGCGTGATGTTTTCGTCTTCAAGATAGATATTTCCCTCATTTGGCTTAATCAAGCCCACAATCATATAAAATGTAGTTGTTTTTCCTGCGCCATTAGGGCCAAGCAAGCCAACAATTTCTCCTTGCTCTACCTGCACGGAAACATCGTTAACTACTTTTCTTTTTTTATATGTCTTTACAAGATTGTCGGCTCTTAACTTCATGATGGAATGGCAAAAATAGAATAATCATTCAAACTTAATATCCTTAATGAAGAGTTGAAGACTTTTACGTCCTCTAAAGTCGTTCTCTTCAATGGTGTAGGCCATGTGAAATTTCATGCCAGAATTTACCAAATCGTAATATTCTCCCAAACCAAAACCAATAGCGTCAATTGAGCCACTAATTCCTTCTTGTTTTACTGTAAACTTAAGGTGCTGTTCTTTCAGTACTTTAACATTTTCAGCGTGTACGTTTTCCGAAACAAACAGGGGCTGCATATTTTGTGGTCCAAATGGACCCATTTGCCTAATGGTTTCATAAAACTTAAAGTTGATATCATCTAAAAAAATAACAACATCGATTTTAATGGCAGGTACTAACTGTTCTTCGGTAATGGTGCTGGCCACCACGCTTTCAAATTTTGCCTGAAAAGCCTCCACATTTGCAATTTCCATGGTCACACCAGCAGCATACATGTGTCCACCATACTGATCGAGTAGATCAGAACATTCCGTAATGGCATTATAAACATCGAAACCCATTACAGACCTAGCAGAGCCTGTTACTTTGCCGTTCGATTCAGTTAAAATAACGGTAGGGCGATAGTGCTTTTCAATACAGCGAGAAGCCACAATGCCAATCACTCCTTTGTGCCAATCTTCTTTATACAGAACCGTGGCCTTGGCGTTGAGCAAGACTTCATCTGATTGAATCATCTGCAATGCCTCTTCCGTAATTGAGTTATCGAAATCTCTACGGGCGTCATTCTTATCATTAATAAGTGATGCTTTGGCGTCTGCATCCTCTTCGGTTTTTGCCAGAAGTAGCTTTACCGATGCTCTAGCATGATCCATTCGGCCAGCAGCATTTATTCTTGGGCCAATACCAAAAACAATGCTCGAAACCGTAAAGTCATTTCTGTTCTTACAAAGGTCTACCAACGCTTTTAATCCTGGCCTTGGGTCTTGATTCAGTTTTTTGAGCCCAAAATAGGTGAGCACTCTGTTTTCCCCAGTAATAGGAACAATGTCGGAAGCAATACTTACTGCCAATAAATCTAAGTATTGGAAGAGACGATCTTGCTCAATTTCATTTTGTTGACAATAAGCCTGCAAAAGCTTAAAGCCTACTCCGCAACCCGACAGTTCTTTATATGGGTATTCGCAGTCTACTCGTTTTGGGTCGAGCACCGCATAAGCTGGGGGTAACTCATCGCCCGGAGTATGGTGGTCACAAATGATTACATCAATACCTGCTGCTTGGGCTTCTTGTACTCTATCGTGCGCCTTAATACCGCAATCCAAAGTAACAATCAATTGAAAACCATTTTCTACGGCATATTCTATTCCTGTTTTAGAAACTCCATAACCTTCTTTATATCTGTCTGGAATATAAAATTCAAGTGTGTCGTGGGTTTCAGAAAGAAAGCCGTAAAAAGTAGCTACTGAAGTGGTGCCGTCTACATCGTAATCTCCGTAAACGAGAATCTTCTCTCCGTTATCTAGTGCTGCGGATAGTCTATCTACTGCGCGATCCATATCTTTCATCAGAAAGGGGTCGTGCAGCTGATCTAATTGAGGTCTAAAATAAGCTTTGGCTTCTTCGTAATTTCTAATTCCTTTTTGAGCAAAAAGAAATGCCAAATTTTCACTTATTCCGAGGTTTTCCTGAAGCGACTGTACCAGCGCTCCATCTGCTTCTTCATTAAATAGCCACCTCTTTTGCATGTATAAAAATAGTAAATATTGAACCTAAAAGGGATATAAAAAAGCAGTGCTTTATTGATTAAAGCACTGCTAAGTTTCTAATGTGATAAGAGCTTACTTCGTTTTTTCCGCAGTAGGGAGAACATCTTTAAGTGGAACCCTTTTACCATCTCTGTAAGGCACGATCCAAGCATCTTCAACACCCATTTCTCTCAGATATCTTTTAAGTACGTTGGCATCTTCATAATTTCTGAAGTTACCAATTACATATTTTCTAAGCTCTTCTCCTTCTTCTCCAAAATCCTTTGCTGTATCAGCATATTTTTTTAAATCCACCTTACGGAAAGCTCCTACTTGGACTTTAAAAACAACGCCCATACTAAAATCTTCTCCATTGATGATTTCAGGATTGTAAGCAGGGCGATTATCAATTTGGGCTTTCAGGTTTTCTACTTCCTTTTGAGAAGCTTGATAGGCAGCTTGCATTCTTGTTACCTGCTTCTGCAAATCACCAATCTGGCCGTCTTTTCCACTCAATTGAGTTTCAAGGGTTTCAATATCGCTCAATGCACCTGCGTTAGAGGCTTTCAGTTTAAGATGTTCTTCAGAAAGTGCCTTGAAGTCTTCTGGAGACATGGCCTTTTTCTTTTTCTTCCAAACTTTCATTTCTTGCTTGAAAGCTCTCTTTTCGGCCTTGGTCATTTCTTGACCAATGGCGGCTGTGGCAATAAAAATGCCCAGCAAAAGCGTGAAAAATACTTTAGAAGTTTTCATCTTATCTTTGATTTATTTGAGTGAAACCCATTAAATGACAAATTATAACTTTAATGTCAGCTTTTCAAACTTCCGATCATATCTTCTGGCCTTACCCATTCGTCAAACTCTTCGGCTGTTAGGTAGCCTAAATTGACAGCTTCTTGCTTTAAGGTAGTTCCATTTTCATGGGCGGTTTTGGCAATTTTAGCAGCCTTTTCGTACCCAATCTTGGTATTTAAAGCGGTAACTAACATTAGTGAGTTATTCAAATGCTGTTGAATACTCTTATAGTTAGGCTCAATACCTATAGCACAATTTTCATCAAAAGAAACGCAGGCATCGCCAATTAAACGTGCAGATTGCAATACATTGTATGCCATCATTGGTTTGAAAACATTCAATTCATAGTGGCCTTGTGCACCACCTACTGAAACCGCCACATCATTACCCATTACTTGAGCACAAACCATGGTCATGGCCTCGCACTGTGTTGGGTTTACTTTGCCGGGCATAATAGAAGAGCCGGGCTCGTTTGATGGTATTATGATTTCACCAATTCCCGAACGAGGGCCTGAGGCCAACATTCTGATGTCATTAGCAATTTTGTTTAATGAAACTGCCATTTGCTTTAATGCTCCGTGGGTTTCTACCAAGGCATCGTGGGCTGCAAGTGCTTCAAATTTATTTTCGGCAGTAATAAAAGGATGACCCGTAAACTCAGCAATTTTTTCGGCCACCAATTCTGAATATCCTGCAGGCGTATTGATCCCTGTTCCTACAGCGGTACCGCCCAAAGCTAATTCTGAAAGGTGATCTAATGTATTTCTTAATGCTTTTAAGCCATGGTTCAATTGAGAAACATAACCCGAAAATTCTTGACCTAAAGTAAGCGGTGTGGCGTCCATTAAGTGTGTACGACCAATTTTTACCACCTTCATAAACTCTTGAGACTTTGCCTGAAGTGTATCTCTTAATCTTTCTACTCCAGGAATGGTAGTTTCTACGATCATTTTGTAGGCCGCTATGTGCATGCCTGTTGGGTAAGTATCGTTAGATGATTGCGACTTGTTCACATCATCATTTGGGTGAACTTCTGTTTTGCCTTCGCCTAGTTTATTACCTGCAATTACATGTGCTCGATTGGCCACAACCTCGTTCACATTCATATTTGACTGTGTACCCGAACCTGTTTGCCAAATCACCAAAGGAAATTGGTCATCATGCTTTCCTTCTAAAATTTCATCACAAACTTTTGAAATAAGGTCGCGCTTTTCTACCGCCAAAACGCCTAAAGCGTGGTTGGTGTGGGCAGCGGCTTTTTTAAGGTAGGCAAAACCATAAACCACTTCTAAGGGCATACTGGCTTCTGGTCCAATTTTAAAGTTGTTTCTTGAGCGTTCAGTTTGGGCTCCCCAATACTTGTCTGCGGGAACTTTCACTTCCCCCATGGTATCCTTTTCTATTCTATATTCCATGTGATGAGATTTTATTCGATTCAAAATTAGGCAATGAAGCACTAGTTAGAAAGTAATTCGGACTTGTTATTCACCGATTATTTTAAAACTACTGAATGTGATGGTCGAAAACATTGTGCGTTTACCGAGGTCTGGCGTTCGTTCACCGAATTCAGCCAACAAGAATGGCCTAAGTCCACGTACATTTGAATGTGTTTCAAGCCCAAAGGTCAAAAAACATCGGTCAAACAAACAACAACAATTACTCAAAACAACAACCACAGCAGGCAGAAAATTTTCTGCCTGCATTTAACTAAAAAAATCATGTCACAGTCAGCTAGTAAAAGGTACATAGTCGGAGCGCTATTTCTTATTGTCGGGTCTCTTTGGACTTTAGATAACATTGGTGTCCTCAACATTCATCTTCCTTGGTACTTTACCGAATGGTATTCCATTATGATTCTTATCGGTATTTTAATTGCCACTGTAAGAGAAAAAGTAGGGCTTGGTTTAACCTTCGTAGCCATTGGTGCTGCCTTCTTAATAAGAGATGTGTACTATCTAGACTTTAGAGACATCTTTGAATTCTGGCCTGTCATCTTCATCATTATAGGCGGATCGCTTCTTTTCAGAAGGGGAATGGACAAAGAGGCTTCTAGTGAAAAAAAAAATACTGAGTCAGAAATAGATGGTGTAGATGAAATCGCGATTTTCTGTGGAGCAGAAAGAAAAGTTACCTCGAAACAGTTTAGAGGAGGAAAGTTGACTACCATTTTTGGTGGAACCGAACTGAACCTTCTAAATGCAGAGCTTGCCAGCGGCACGAATATTTTGGATGTATTTGTATTGTTTGGCGGAACTGAAATTAGAGTTCCGTCCGACATGAATGTGAAAGTACAGGTAACTGCAATTTTTGGTGGCTTTTCAGACGAAAGAAAAATAATCACCGAAAATGAAGCCAACAACGGAAAAGAACTAGTAGTAAAAGGCTTAGTACTTTTTGGTGGTGGCGAAGTAAGGTAAAACGGTAGCTTAAATCTAGAGTATTGAGTTAGAGTTGGTCGCTCTTGATTCAATACTCTTTTTCTTTTTTATCAAAGCCTTAAAAGAAATCACTAATTTTCGTTTCGTTTAGATTTCTATGAACCACCCTTTTTTAAAGAATAAAGGCATCATTTTTTATACCGCAGCGTGGTTGTTTATTGCCATTCTGTTTGGGCTGGCCCTAAGGTATTTTTACGATTTCAGTACTAAAGAAGCCAACATTGATAGCTTCATTTTTAATGGAACCTTCTATGGATTAGGTCTGGCCTTTTGGTTTGTAGTACGTTATAATTCTTTCGATTCTTCCCAAATACTCAACCTAGTTGTTAGTCATTTGGCAGCTGCTGCACTTTCCGTAGCCGCTGGTGTTTTCATTACACTTACCATCCTAAAAAACATTTTGCCTCAAACCGAAGAGTCATTGATTTACCTGAACAGCTCTGTGGCTTGGCGCTCTGGCTTAGGTTTACTTTACTATGCCGTGCTCATTTTGGTATACCACCTTATAAAATATTATGACGATTTAAGGGATAGAGGTCAGCAGCAAGCGCAATTAGAAACCATGCTTAAGGAGTCGGAACTGGAAATGCTAAAATCACAGATCAATCCGCACTTTATTTTTAATAGCCTCAATTCTATTGCATCGCTTACCATTACAGCGCCAAACCAAGCAAGAGAAATGGTAGTTAAGCTTTCTGATTTTCTTCGTTATTCTTTAGGTAAGGAAAATCATCAACTGAATACTCTGGAAGAAGAAATCGCCAACCTGATGCTCTATTTAGAAATAGAAAAAGTTCGTTTTGGTGATCGACTTCAGGTAGAAACTCAAATTGACATTGAGGCTTTAAACCTCACTTTGCCTAACCTTATTCTTCAGCCTTTAATTGAAAATGCGGTTAAGCATGGCATATACGAAAGTCTGGAAGATGTAACCATTCGGGTAACAGCAAAAACCGAAAACGGTATTCTTCGCCTTTTCATGACCAACGAGTTCGACCCGAAAGCCGTGAGCAAAAAGGGCAAGGGCATTGGGCTTAAAAATGTGCGCGAACGTTTGCGCGTCATTTATGGTGTGCCGAAATTGGTGTTTACTGAAACCAACGAAAACCTATTTACCGTCCGTTTAGACATTCCTCAACCCAACGAAAAATGATCAAAGCCATAATTGTTGACGATGAAAAATTAGCCCGCGATATCATCAAGGCTTATTTGCAAAACTTTGCTCAAGTGGAAGTAATTGCGGAATGTGGTGATGGTTTTCAAGGCTTAAAGGCTATTCAGGAACACGAACCAGATTTGCTTTTTCTGGACATTCAAATGCCCAAAATCACGGGTTTCGAAATGCTAGAGTTAATAGAAAACCCTCCTGTGGTCATCTTCAGCACTGCTTTCGATCAATACGCAATCAAAGCCTTTGAACTTAACGCCACCGATTATTTGCTAAAGCCTTATGCCGAAGAGCGTTTTAAAGGAGCGGTGCAAAAAGCGATCGATAAAATTCAAACCAAAGCTTCGGCACAAAAAGAGATTGAGACTTTAACGGAAAAGCGCGAAGAACTTTCGGAAGGTATTGAACGGTTAGTGGTAAAAACTGGAAACAAAATCCATATCCTTGGCTTGGACCAAATTGCGCATTTTGAGGCGCAGGATGATTACGTGGCCATTCATTCAGACCAAGGTAAATTTTTGAAATTGATGCGAATGAAACACCTAGAAGACAACCTTCCTTCTGACGACTTTATTCGCGTGCATCGTTCTCACATCGTCTCTATTAAGCACATAGAAAAGTTAGAACTCTACGAAAAGGACTCGTATTTACTCAGCTTAAAAACAGGTTCACAACTGCCAGTAAGCCGCAGCGGGCATAGTAAGCTAAAAGAGGTTTTGAAGTATTGAAGGGATTGAGTATTGAAGTGTTGATTTCAAACTTGAGCCAATACCTGGTGTACCTACTTATGATGTACGCACTTTCAGATACTTTATGCTCTGAATTAAGTTTCCTCAAAACCTCAATCTTTTGTATGTTTAAAGCGTAAGAACTAACGTTTCTAAAACTCAAGCTTATGGCAACTCCTGAAGAAATGGTACAAACCATGATCAATAACCTTCCTGAAAAAACGGGCAAATCTTTAACTGAATGGCAAGCTTTGCTCACAGCAGCGGGACTACAAAAACATGGCGAAATCATGAAGTTGCTGAAAGGGGAGTATAACGTTACACATGGTTTTGCTAATCTTTTAGCGCAAGTACACCTTAAACCAGAGTTGCTCGAAAATAAAGTAGCTGAAAATCCTGATGAAGATTTGCTAGCTGGAAAAGAGGCCATTGCAGAGGTATACAAAAAAGCCAAAGCACTTTTTGAAAACGTAAATGGAGAGGTTGAATTTGCCTACAAGAAAACCTATATCAGTCTTCGGACACCCAAAAAGCAGTTTGCTTTATTGCAGCCTAGTACCAAAACTAGGGTAGATATTGGTCTCAATTTAAAAGGCGTTGAGCCCGAAGGAATTGTTGAAGCAGCAGGCAGTTGGAACAGCATGGTAACCCATAGAATCAAGCTTTCTTCGGTTGAAGAAGTGGATGCGTCATTGGCCACTTGGGTGCAAAAGGCCTACGATGCCAACAGCTAATGAATAAGTTTCAGCCTGTCGATTTTCAGGATTTAGATGATCTTTTCGCCTATCTTCCAGAAAATGAACTCAAGATTGTTCAGGCTTTAAGAGGCTTGGTCTATGAGTGTATTCCTCAAGTAAAAGAAAAGCTTTCTTACAATGTCCCATTTTTTCGCCTACGTAAAACCGTTTGCTTTATCTGGCCTGGAGCTGTGCCTTGGGGTGGCACTTTCGAAGGCGTTCAATTCGGTTTTACTTATGGTCATTTGCTCACCGATGAAAATGGGTATTTGGCTGCTGGAAAAAGGAAGTACGTCCGCACCAAAACTTTCAAGTCTTTAAAAGACATTAATTTCGACCAGTTAAGAACCTTGCTTTTTGAGGCCATAGAAATTGACGCCCAAAAAAGATAATTCCATAGATTTTTTTGAGAAAGGTGGGATAGAATCAGTTGGCATTGATTAAACTTATAGTCTGAATCCGGTTAAAGTAGAGAAACCCTCCAAAAGTTGAATTAGATCTTCCGTGGTAAATTATTCCACCTAAAGTTGAAGCAAGGACTTTTGGAGGGTTATGTCAATCGAGACTGTCCCAAAAAATAACCGGAATTTTATTTCAAACCCAAAAACAGCAAACCATGTCGAACCAAGGTTTAATTATTGAAGAACGCAGCCGAGATATTGGCGATTTTATAGTAGGCCGACTGATTCCTTTTAGGAAAAAGCGCATGGTAGGCCCCTTTATTTTTATTGACCACATGGGGCCAGTAACGATTAAACCCGGCCATTATATGGACGTTGGGCAGCATCCGCACATTGGTCTTTCTACCCTCACTTATTTGTTGGAAGGCGAGATTACTCACCGCGATACCTTGGGCACTGAGCAATTGGTCACTCCAGGTTCTGTGGGCTGGATGACGGCCGGAAAAGGAATTGTGCATACCGAACGTACGCCCCAAAACAGACGAGACGGAAGTGAATTCACCGCCCACGGTTATCAAATTTGGGTCGCTCTTCCGAAGGAATTAGAGTTTATGGAACCGCAGTTTTCTTATACTCCAAAAGAAGATTTACCTACCTGGGAAGAAAACGGTTTGCAATTTAGGCTAGTAGCTGGCCAAGGTTTTGGACATCAATCGCCTGTGCCCGTTCATTCCGAATTGTTTATGGTGGAAGTAAAATCTACTGCGGAAACACTACTTCATATTGATGGTCAGCTTTCTGGCGAAATCGGAATTTGTATTGTGGAAGGACATATTATGGCTTGCGATGAACGCGTAAACAAAGGCAATATGTTGGTTTCTAAAGAAGAAGATCTTTGTAAGATTACGCTTGGAGAAAATACACATTTATTGATCTTTGGTGGGCAGCCTTTTCCTGAAGAAAGACATATCTACTGGAATTTTGTAGCCTCAGAAAAGGCCACCCTTGAAGCCGCCAAAGAACGCTGGAAGACCAAAGCCTTTGACATGGTACCCGGTGAAACGGGTTATATTCCGTTGCCTAACTAAAACTGTCAAAATGAAAAAGCGACACTGCCTTCTGCTAATTATTATTGTTCTTATTAAATCTAATGGTCTTTATGGTCAAAATAGATATGCTCTAATCAACTATGCAAACTCCCTATTAGAAGAAAAAAATTACAATAAACTAATTGAAGTCTCAAAAGATATTATCTCTAGCGACTCATTGGTATTTCAAGCCCTTGGATACCAAATTATGGCTTCAGCCTACGGATATCTAGAAATGGATAGTTTAGCTTTAGAGTACTTTCAAAAATCAGAATTTGCAGTTAAGGAAAACTCAAACCTCTATGGTGCAAAAGGGCAGTTTTTTCTCAATAGAAACGAATTAGATAGTGCCCTTAGTAATTACGGTAAGGCTCTCCTATATCTACAAGAATATCATGATTCTTCATATGTCGCTGACATTTTACTAGATGCCGGCATCATTTTAAAAACAAAAATTAGATATGAAGAAGCCATCGAAGCATTGAGAGTTTCAATTGATTACGACCCCGCGGATTGGAAGGCTTTCTATCATTTATCAGAGACATACCTGTTTTCTGATTCCTTAAACAAAGCGCTTGAGTTTAGTAAAAAGGCTCGTGACCTCAACAATACTAATAGTTTAGAGCCTCAATATATTGAAGCAAGTGCCATGTTCTTATTGGGAGATACAGAGAGTTCTTTATCACTAGCAAAAGAGGTATTGAATGACCCATTGCTCATTTACGAAGCAAACTACTTATTGTCTGATATTCACAGAAGTCTAGGTAACCATAACCTCGCAATAGAACATTTGAGAGAGTGTCTAAAGATAGACTCAGAGTCCGTGCCGGTTTTAAACAACATTGCCTTTATCAATATGTCTTCTGGTGATTATACAGAGGCAATTTCTTACTTCGATAAATGTATAGCACTAGACCCAGATTTTGCCTACGCCTATAACAACAAAGCCTGGTGTCTTTATCAGCAAGGCTTTCACCAAGAGGCGCTAACGAATTGCGATAAGTCAATTTCTTTGGATCCAGAAAACTCATGGGCTTATGCAAATCGAGCGAAAATATACTTCGCCTTAAACATGAATACAAAAGGTTGTGAAGATGTGAACAAAGCTGAGAAATTAAAATATCCAGAGACAGAAGACCTTAAGACTCTAAAATCTAAATGTGGTTAAAGATTATGCCCACCTACGACTCCCTTATTTCTCGGCTTCAAGAAAAGCTTCAAGATGAAAAGCACTTGACCTGCCACAAAATCATTAGGCAGCTGATTCATCTTTTTGAGCAGTTAAAAACGCGTGAAATTCCGATTGAAGCACTGGGTGAGCCGATAGATAGGCTTGACAAGTTTTTGGAAATAGAGACTTTACGTTTTGGGCAACTAAGAACACTTAAAGGTAATATCCATAGTGTATTGAAGAAGAAATTCGAAATACTACCTCCACACTTCTATAGAGGTCAGTGGATGACTTTGGGTATGGTAATTTTTGGGATACCATTGGGAACCGCCTTAGGCAATATTGCTTTTATGGGTGTGGGCATTCCTATTGGGCTCGCTATTGGTGTTGCCAAAGACAAAAAAGCCCAAGAGGAGGGTAAAATGCTAACGGACATTTAACCCTTCAAAGCCTCTTTAATTCCATTGTAAGTTGCTTCTATTTCGGCAATACGAACACTGAGTTCATCAAAGGTTTCTTTGCCAGCTTTCATTTGTAAAGTTTCTAAAGCCTTTACTAAATCAGTAGCTCCAAGATGGCGGGCAGGAGGAAGCATTTTATGCGCTTCGTTTTTCAAGCTATCTCTAATTTTTAGCTTAATTGCCTTCTTCAAATTCTCTATACTTCGGGCAGAACTCGACTTAAATATATCGACCATCTCGTTCACAAAGTCGTCATCTCCCATTTCGCGCAAGCCTGTTAAGTCAAACTTTGGTATTTCTGCCACAACTTTTGCAGGCGATGATTTTTTCATGTTTGTTTTCATAGTCTCCATTCTAATGAGTTCAAGCAATTCATTTTCATCAAAGGGCTTACGGAGAATTTGATCAAAGCCTGAATCTAAACTCTCCTTCATTTCTTGTTCAGAAACGGTGGCTGTAAGGGCTACCATCGGAATTTGACTGTTATTACCTTTTGCTTTTCGGATTTGCTTCACTACTTCCAAGCCACTCATTCCGGGCATTTTCACATCCAATATGGCAATATCAAATACCTGATTTTGAAGTGCGGCAAGGGCTTCGGTTCCGTCTTGCGCCTGTACCAGCTTTATATCATGGGTCTTAAAAATGGTTTCTAAAAGTTTTAGGTTGAAGGGCTCGTCATCGGCTACTAAAACCGAAATTCCCGACAAATGAATTAGTTTCTTATCCTTTTCTTTGGCTTCTTCTTTCAAACCTTCACCAATCGTAAATGGTAGAATCAGAATCATTTCTGTGCCTTGACCAAGCTCACTTTCAATCAAAAATTCTCCTTTATGAAGCTTTACCAGCATGGCAGAAATAGCCAAACCGAGTCCTGTGCCCTTGGCTTCATCGGTTACAGATGCTTGCTCAAACTCTTCAAAAATTCTCGCTTGCTTCTCTTTTGGAATTCCTACTCCGCTATCCTTTACCGCTATTCTCAAACTTACGTTTTCTCCTGTTTTAGACTGAACCGAAACACTCAATTGAACATAACCTTTATCGGTAAACTTGATGGCATTATGCAGTAGGTTCAAAACAATTTGACGTAGGCGGTGCTCATCGCCAAGTACAAATTGAGGAATGCTGTCAAACTCTGTCTTCAGTTTCAACCCCTTTTCATCTGCCATTTCTTCAAAAATGCGCAAGGTTTCATGCATCAAAAGCTTAAGATCGAATGGAGCTTGATTTAACTTTACTTTGTTGGCCTGCAGCTTAGAGAAATCAAGAATATCGTTCAGTAAATGAAGTAAATGGTCTGACGAGCTTTTAATAATCTGGAGTTGTTCTTTTTGTTCTCCTGGTTGAGCCGTTTTTAATAGTTGGTTGGTAAAGCCTGAAATGGCATTCATTGGAGTACGAATTTCATGACTCATATTGGCCAAGAACTTCTCTTTGGCATCGGCCAGTTCTTCTGCGTTCTTCTTAGCTTCGCGAAGAATAGCTTGGTACTTTCTGTTTCGACCTACATAGTTCAGCTGGCTAATAAGCGTAATGAGTAAAAGCGCACTAGACAATGCCGAAAAAATAACAACCTCTCGGTTGGTATCATTGGCCAAGCCCTGAATATCCTTTACATGATCTCTTCCTTCTTTGAGTTCATGAGATTCAAGCGTATTGATCAAGTCAATAATTTTATTCTGAAATACCTGCGATTCCTTTTCCAAAGTGGACAGCTGATACCGTAGTTCAGAGCCTTTTTCCTTACTCTCTTCTTTCGCTTTGGCCAGTTCTGACATAATTTCAGTTTGGAGTATCTCCGATTGAGGAGGTTTCACCACAGTGTCTGCTTTTATTTTATTCTCTTTTTTTCTAAATAAATTGGTAAACTTTGTTCCAAAACCAATTTTTCTCGCGGTAAGAGTATCCGCCTCTGATATTGCTTTTGGCAACGCCTCTATTTTTTGCGTCAGGTCTTCCAAAGTATTTTCAAGCAAGTCAGAATTAATGGCCGTCAATTTGGTTTGTACTTTAGCTCTCTCCTTAATCAAATAAGAAAGAGAATCGCAAAGCCCAATCATTTCTTCTCTTTCATAGTTTGTTTTGAGTGAATCAATCAGGTATTGGCTATTATCTAAAGAGGCATTAAAATTCCGGATATAGTCTGACTTGGGATTATTTCGGTAAGCATCAATTTGTGTTTCCATTTCATTTACATAGAAGGATACATCCTTCAGGATCAATAAATTATAGTTCTGCTCTGCGTTTTGCTGCAGTTCACTTACCATATTGTCTAGTCTCTGATAGGCTTTATATCCTGCTACCAAAATAATAATGGTAAGCACGATCAAAGCCAGGTTTACCAACCAGGCCCAGGTAAGTCTATTATTGAGTTTGAAACGGGTCATCTATCGCCTAACGTAAAAAAAATAAAATATTGAAAAAATACTTTCTCAATATACGCTAGATAACTTCTCTATTGACAATATGTTCAACTCAAAAAAGGAGAAAGGCACCCAACTGAAAGTATTCAGCGGGCGCCTTTCGATAATCAATTACTGAAATAAGTTGATTAGTAAATTGGTTACTACTTTTGCTTGTACTTCAATAACTGATGTGGTTGTTCCTCCTATTGAAACTTCAACTTTAGTGGCAGTTTCAAATTCGAAAGTACCTTCAAGTTCATTTTTGTCATAGGTCGAAACAATCAATTCATAGTCTCCTTCTGGCATAAAGGCCAAAGTAAAGTTTCCGTTTGCATCGGCTACAGCACTATTAATTGAATTCTCAAATCTTGCATTTCCTTCAGTTGGTTCATTCATTTCAGAATCCTGGAAAGTACCTTCTAAGTAAGCATATACTACCACTTTATCAGCGTTTTGCATATTCTCTTCGTCTACAGCTCCTTCAATCATACCAGCAGTTGATTTAGTAATCAATCTAGCAGTTGGTCTTAAATTAAACTCACCGTTTCCTCTTTTAACAAGGGCTTTTCTCAAATCTACATCAAGAACAAGTTCAGTCATACCGTTGGCCATTACATCAAAGTCACCCATAATTTTGTAACCTGAAGTTGAACCACTTGGTACGTCAACCTCGTCCGTAGAACCATTCACATACTTTACATAAGCTTCATTAGAAGCCGTCAAGATCAAACGAATTTCATCGTAAGCTCCAGCTTCCAACTCTGTCTCACCCAAAATATAAGTTTCACCATTCTGATAATCCATTAGGTTAAACTCTTTTGGAGAATCAAATGTGATTGAATTTTGAATTTGTCCATTAGCAATAAATTGAGCTTCCTCTACTGATAAGAAAACCCCAGTTATATTTTCTGCATCCACTGCAGCATCCGTTGCTTCCAGTCTAGCGGTTCCTGTTCCGTCAAGTTCATTTGAGTTGTCGTCATCGCAGCTGGTAAAGATTAATGTTGGTATAATTAAAAGTGTTGCGATTAATAATTTTAGATTTTTCATAACTCTCAGTTTTGTTTAGAATTTTACTGACTATCATTAGGCGAACTTGATGCCGTTCGTGCCAAAGCCTACTAATTGAGCTATTTTGAGCTTTTCAGAGAGTTGAACTCGTTGTTTTTCGTTCACTTCGAGAAAACCTTTGTCATTTTGAAAAGGAAGCGGGTTAAACTAAGCGTTTCGTTAACTAGCCTCCTTTTGATGAGCATACGACACCTTCTATTTCCAGACTTTTGTAAATAGACAATTGAAAGCGCAGTGGATTTTTCTATTTTTGAAGAAGCACAAAATTCAATTTCAATTTATGGCGAAGGCAAAGGCAGAAGTAAAGGAAACCCCGTTGATGAAGCAGTACAATGCCATCAAAGCCAAACATCCTGGGGCACTATTGCTTTTTAGGGTGGGTGATTTTTACGAAACCTTTGGTGAAGATGCCATCAAAGCCAGTAAGGTATTGGACATTGTGCTTACCAAGCGTGCCAATGGCTCTGCCAGCCATATTGAATTGGCCGGCTTTCCGCATCATTCGCTCGATAATTACCTGCCAAAACTAGTAAGAGCGGGTAATCGCGTTGCCATTTGCGATCAGCTAGAAGACCCGAAATCGGTAAAAGGAATTGTGAAACGCGGGGTAACTGAATTGGTAACTCCTGGCCTTTCCTTCAACGATAATGTGTTGGACAAAAAGCGAAACAACTACTTGGCTTCGCTCTTCTTCGAAAAAGACCAAGTGGGTATTTCTTTCCTTGATCTTTCTACCGGTGAATTTTTAACTGCCCAAGGTTCTAAAGAGTACATCGACAAACTAGTCCAGAGTTTGAATCCTTCAGAGTTTATTTTCTGTAAATCGAATCGAGAGGTTTTCTACGATCGATTTAAGGAATCGCATAACACTTACCATTTAGACGACTGGGTGTTTGCCTACGACTATACTTACGAAAAGCTGACTAGCCATTTTGAAACCGCCAACCTTAAGGGTTTTGGTATTGAAAATATGGGTTTGGGCATTATAGCTTCGGGAGCAATTCTTCACTATTTGGAAGAAACTGAACACAAAGAAGTAAAGCACATTGCTTCTATCAGCCGAATTGAAGAAGACAAGTACGTTTGGCTCGATAAATTCACTATCAGAAATCTTGAGCTTGTTTATCCGCAGCAGGAAGGAGGCGTTCCATTGATTAGTATTCTGGATAAAACGCACACTCCTATGGGTAGCCGTTTGATGAAGCGCTGGATGGTGCTTCCATTAAAAGAGAAAAGCAAAATAGAGGAACGCCTTTCTATTGTAGATGCTTTTGCCGAAAACTCCGATTTGAGAGATGAAATTTCTCAGCACCTAAAAGACATTGGGGATTTGGAACGATTGATTTCCAAAGTGGCCGTGGGCAGAATTAACCCTCGCGAAATGAACCAACTGCGCAAGGCGCTAGAAAACATTAGTCCTATTCAAGGCTTTGCCGCTCATGCTTCACATAAATCATTGCAAGCACTTGCCCGCCAATTAGACCCTTGCGAAAAACTTTTAGCTCGTATACAAGAACAGCTCAAGGAAGAGGCGCCCATGTTAGTGCATCAAGGCAATTTTGTACAAGATGGGGTGGATGAAGAACTAGATGAATTGCGAAAAATATCGCATTCAGGAAAAGATTACCTGCTGCAAATTCAGCAAAGAGAAACCGAACGTACAGGAATTACATCTTTAAAAATCGCTTACAATAAAGTATTCGGTTATTACTTAGAGGTTACCAATTCGCATAAAGACAAAGTGCCTGCGGAATGGATCAGAAAACAAACCTTGGTGAATGCCGAGCGCTACATTACAGAAGAACTGAAAACTTACGAAGACAAGATTTTAACGGCTGAGGATAAAATTCAAGCCATTGAGCAGCAGATTTTCTTCGAGTTGGTTTCGTTTGCGGCTGAATACACCACACAAGTACAGCAAAACGCTAAGGTAATTGGAATGTTGGATTGCCTTATTTCGTTTGCCAACGTAGCTCAAAGTAATAATTATTGCCGTCCGAATATCAATGAGAAAATGATCCTTGATATACATGAAGGACGCCACCCAGTGATTGAAAAGCAACTGCCTGTAGGCGAAAGCTATGTACCCAATGATGTTTTTCTGGACGATCACACACACCAAATCTTGATTATTACGGGGCCAAACATGGCGGGTAAGTCTGCACTCTTGCGTCAAACTGCCCTGATTGTGTTGATGGCTCAAATGGGTTGTTATGTGCCTGCCAAATCAGCCACTCTGGGTATTACCGACAAAGTATTTACCAGAGTAGGAGCGAGTGACAACCTTTCGAAAGGTGAATCTACTTTTATGGTAGAAATGACCGAAACGGCAAGTATACTTAACAATTTGAGCGATCGAAGTTTGGTGCTGATGGACGAAATTGGTCGAGGCACAAGCACATACGATGGAATTTCCATTGCTTGGTCGATTGTGGAATACTTACACAACCACGACAAGTTTAAACCAAAAACACTTTTTGCTACGCATTACCATGAACTGAATCAGTTGCAAGAAGACTTCCCTGCCATTAAGAACTTCAATGTTTCGGTAAAGGAAGTGGGCAACAAGGTGATTTTTATGCGCAAGCTTAAAGAAGGCGGCAGCGAACACAGTTTTGGTATTCACGTGGCGCAAATGGCGGGTATGCCAAACCCTGTAGTGATTCGTGCTGCGGAAATAATGCACCATTTGGAAAAGGATAAAATCCGTAACCAAACGGAGGATAAGATCAAGGATATGCCAAAAAACAACTTTCAGCTGAACCTCTTTGAAGCCGATCCTACTTTCAATGAGATCAAGGAAATTCTTGAGACGCTAGATATCAATACCATTTCACCAGTGGAAGCATTACTAAAGCTGAATGAGATTAAAGGAAAGTTGAAGAAGTAGAAATTCAGAAGTCAATGCTCCATCAGAGTCACGGTTGGTTTAGTGTTATTCTAGAAGGCTAGGCAACTGATACATAAGAATGGTTTACATATTTTCGTTATTTTTGATAAAAAGACCCGTATGAGCAGCGCAGATATCAGGGAGAGACTACACGATTTTATCAACAAGGCAGATGACAAAGCACTTGAAGCGCTGTATTCAATCGTGCAATCTGGTATTGACGAATCTGATTATACATTGAGCAGTGAACATAAAACTCTTCTTGAAGAAAGACTTGAAGAACATGAAAAGTACCCAAACTCTGGTTCAAGTTGGGAAGAAGTAAAAGACCGAGTGAAGCGAAGGCTATGAGCTACTCCGTCATTATAAAACCACAGGCGGAAAACGACATTACAGAAGCCACCCTTTGGTATGAATCCAAAAAATTAGGTTTGGGAGAAAGGTTTTTAACATCCCTTGATCACAAGTTAAGACTAATCCAAAAACGACCCTACCTCTTTCAAGAGAGGTATAAAAACGTTCGATTTGCCCTAATAAAACAATATCCTTTTGCCATCCACTATTTCATTGATGACAAAAAGATATTTGTAATAGCTGTTCTCAGTACAAGTCGAAATCCAAAAATTTGGGAGACTCGTTAACTGCTAGTCCTTTCCGTAAAGTGTTTTTCCTATTTCGTAGTATTTATCGCTTTCTATCCAAAATGGCGTTTCATCGGCATTTCCGATAAGGCGCGAAGCCAATACGTAACTGCTGAAGAATTTATACAGATAGTCATAGTCTACGGTTTCTGGGTTGTCGCCTGCTTTGTGGTAGTACTTGGTTACTTCACCATCGAAAGAGCGGAAGCCCAAGCTATAAGTTGGCGCTGGAATTCCTTTTCGGGCAAAGCTTACATTATCCGATCTATCGAATAGCCCTTGCTCTCCCGCAGGATCGTCAATAGCAGTTAGGCCATAAGCCGTATTGGCATCTTTTATCAATTGTGGCACTACGGTAAATCTTTCTAAACCAACCACAGTAGAAATGGTGGTATCGTTATAGCCTGCGTTGTCGCTGTTCCAGCAAAACACAATTTCATTCAAAGGAACAATTGGGTTGTCGGCCATCCAACGGCTTCCTAAAAGTCCTTTCTCTTCGCCAGTGTAAAGCACGAAAAGTGCAGATCTTCTCATTGGATACTTGCCAATATTTTCAGCCGCAGAAAGCACTGTTACTGTTCCAATCGCGTTATCGCGAGTACCGTTGTAAATAGAGTCTCCTGCTTCATCTGGTCTTCCAATTCCTACGTGATCGTAGTGTGCAGAAAACATGATGAACTCATCCTTCAACTCAGGGTCGGTGCCCTCAATCATGGCCAACACATTTTTATCTTTGGTCAGCTCATTCACCATTCCCTTGATTTCAATATTCGCTCTCTTGATACTGCGCGTCATCATAAATCTTTGGGTAGAGTTGTCGGCATCCTTCAACCAAAGCTGAGGAATAATTCTTCCTTCATCACCATCAGGATCAATGCTAATACTAGTGCTTCTAAAACGAGCTCCTACTTGCTCAAATGAAGTAGGAAGGTTATAGAATTCCACAATTCCAGCTGCGCCATTGTCTAAAGCCAACTGGTATTTCTGACGACTCAACTGAAGAATTTGACGTGTATCGGTATTTTCTCCATCGCCAATTTTAGCAAATACGATTTTCCCTTCTACTTCCTTGCCTTCATAATCAGCTGCCAGCGCATAGTTTAAGAATACGATTTCGCCTTCCACTGTTTCGCTTTGACCTTCAAGTACTAAAAGGTTTGTACCCAATTCGAAATGCTTACCAGAGAAATCTAAGGTAGCAGAAGTAGCTGGGCTCTTCTTTCTTAAAGGCACTGGCTGAAAATAGCCATCGGCACCAGGTACAGGCTTAGCGCCATAAGCTTTAAGTTGGTCAGCGATATAATCGGCTGCTTTCAAAATTTCTGGAGAACCCGTGTTTCGACCCTTCATTTCATCAGAAGCCAAATAGTAAATATGTTCCTTGATGGTTTCTTGGCTTACGGTAGCATCGGTTTTTTCTTTGTCCGTAAGAGGACTACAGGCAGTACCAATAAACAGCAACAGGCCTGAAAAAAGGATTGTCTTTTTCATATTATTTCAATTCAAAATATTTGAAAACAGGGTATTCTACAGCTTTTTGATCAATGCCGTTCTTCTGGAAATGCTCATCAAAGAAGTTCCATGTCACCAACCCATCATCTGATTCTGGTTCTAACATATAGAAAATAAGGTTGGCCAAGGGCTGAGCTAAATCTACCCAATAATCGCCTTTACCAAATTTCTTAGTGGTGTTTTCATAAGCTCCTTCAATGGTTGCCATTTTGTGCATTTCGAAAGGTCGCTGCGCTATTGCAAGCTTGGTGGCTTTATACGATTGACCTGTTGCTCTCACATTCTTTTCGAGTTTAGTCACCTTCACACCGTTCTTCATCAGGTGTTCGGCAATGTTGGCAAACTCGGCTGGAATAATGTAGCCTTTTGGTAAAATGGCTGTTACTGTTGGCGTAAAAGCACTATAGTTTACTATGTTCGGCAACTCAACAATTTCTGGCTTTCTTAAATAGCGTTTCCCAGGTCTGTTGCCTTCAGTTTCTTCATACTCTACGTAATTGTAAGCCCTGTAAGCAGGAATTTTTTCTTCTAAAGGTGTCATTTCGAATCTCACTCCTTTGCTTACTTTTCCTCCTTGCTCTTTCACCAATTGAATGGCTGCGGCTTCTGCTTGCGCATTTACCTTCAACATTTCCTTTCCGTTCTTATTGGTGAATTCCAAAATCTCTCTTACAAACGCATAGGTAGAATTTATTCGTTGGTACAAGCGCTCATGAGCAAAGGCTTCACTCAAAATTGCCATTCTGTTTCTTAAACCAAACTGGTTCACCAAATAGCGTGGGTGGTGGTTATAAGTACTAATGGATTTAATCGGCCAGCCTTCTCTCTGTGGGTAGAAGTAGCCATATGGGCCGAGGTATACATTATCCTTCTTCTTTACTTGTTCGGTTACTTCGGGCAGAATTCTATCCCAAGTAAAATCATATGGTGCTTTTTCTCCAGCGGTGTGGTAGCTAGGTGCCCAAGTAAGTGAATACCCATGCCAAACACCGTTAGTGGTGTGTAGGTCTACGAAAAGCGCAGGATCCCAAGGCACAATAATGTTTTGAATTAGGCCATTTGTTTCTAAAGCTTCTTGTTTGATCCCATCACGGTTCAAATCCCAACCTTGGCTATTTTCTCTAATTCCCACTTCTTTTGGGCTGTCTTCTTGCGAGGGTCTACGACCGGCTTCCATTTTATCGTTAGAGTCGGTGTTATAAATCGGTGCAAAAAGGATGGTTTGATTATCCAAAAGATATCCCTTATCACCGTGAAGTATTTCGCGAAGCATTACTTGTACCGCTTCTTTTCCTTCTACTTCACCAGAGTGAATATTTCCTTGGATATAAATGATGGGTTTACCACTTGCTTTTGCTTCGGCTGGGGTACTTACTTTTGGATTGGCCAAAACTAACACAGGAATGTCTTTTCCTTCCAAGCTCTTGCCCATCGAAAGTCGGGTTACTTTGTTGCTCCCTTTGGTGGCAGCATCAATAAAGGCTATTACATCGGCATAGCTCGAGGTTTTCTCATAATTAGAAAGCTCTGGGGTGGTCAATAATGCTTTTGGTAGGTCTTGCGCAGCGACTGAAAAGGCAAAACAGCTTAACATCAAAAGATAAAAAAGTCTCATAATTATCAATTTAGGGTCGGTGAAATTACCAAAAACAAGCTGATGTTTTGCTATGTTCAAATTGCTTTTATTTCGCTTTTATATAGGCGGTACTGCCTTTAATCGTATCCTTTTATAATTTCAATAGACCAATCCTACCCTTATGAACAGACGCAATTTTGTAAAACAGACAAGTTTAATTACTGGTATTGGCGCCACTACGGGGTTCTCCTTTCTTAATGCGCTCTTTGCTCAAGACGGTTATAAAATGACCCCTCTGAGAAATAATGTTGGCTTTTTTACCGAAAAGGGAGGAACGATTGGCTGGATGGCTTCCAATAATGGAATTGTGGTGGTAGATACTCAGTACCAAGATTCGGCCACGCATCTGATTGAAGAGCTTAAGAAAAAGACGGGCAGACAAATTGACCTTTTGATCAACACGCATCATCATGGCGACCATACTTCTGGAAATATTGCATTTAAAGGTTTGGCAAAGCAGGTTGTGGCACATGAAAACTCAAAAGCCAATCAAGAAAGAACAGCTAGAAACCCTGAGAGTACACTTTTGCCTGATACCACCTATAAATCAGGAAAGTGGAGTAAAAAGGTAGGGGATGAAACCATGGCACTGCATTATTTTGGCGCTGGCCATACGGATGGTGATTCTGTTGTTCATTTTGAAAACGCCAACATAGTACATATGGGCGACCTTCTTTTTAACCGAAGACCTCCTTTTGTTGATAAATCGGCTGGGGCAAATATGGGCAATTGGCAGTCGGTTCTTGAAAAAACTTATAATACCTTTGACCGCGATACGATTTTCATCTATGGCCACTCTGGCGAGGGTTATGATATTCAAGGAAATCGTGAAGATTTGAGGGCTTTTCAAAATTATTTGCAGAAGGCTCTTGAGTATGTAAAAAAGGGAATTGATGGAGGAAAGACGAAGGAAGCTTTGTCTGAAGTGAATGAGATTCCGGGTGCTCCTGAATGGAAAGGAAACCAATCTAGAATAATTGATGCAGCCTATATAGAGCTGTTTGAAGGAAAATAATGATTTTAAAAAAACTCATCTTACCTGTTATAGTATTACTTTTTGCCATTCCGACTAAGCAAGGAGGTGACGGGCTCAGTTTGCTGGAAAAAATGAATAAGCGTTATCAAGGCAAATGGTATAAAACCCTCACCTTTGATCAGCAGACTACCCGCTATGATGAAAATGGAAAAGTAACAAGTGACAATGTTTGGTACGAAGCCATACAAATGCCTGATAAACTAGCCATTAAGTTTTATCATATGGATCAGGGAACGGGCATTATCTTCAGAAATGACTCCATCTACCAGCTAACAGATGGCCAAGTTACAGGCTCTAGATTAATGTACCACCCACTCCTTATTTTAGGGTTTTCGGTTTACGACCAGCCTGCGGCAAAAACCGCCAAAGCATTAACTATATTGAATTTTGATCTTGAAAAGGCTTATCAGCGAGACTACAATGGAAAGAAGGTTTATGTTGTAGGCGCATTGGAAGGGGACGAAAGCTCTAACCAGTTTTGGATAGATAAAGAAACGCTCCTTTTTGTTAGAATGATTCAGAATTTTGGAAACGGCCGAAATCAGGATGTTCACTTCAACAAATATGAAAAACTGGGTGGTGGCTGGGTAGCCACAGAAGTAAAGTTTTATACCGACAATAAACTAAGACTTTTGGAGGTGTACTCTAACATCAAATCTCCTGAACACATTTCTAATAAAGCATTTGAGCCTAAGAATTTTACTGAGGCCAAATGGCTGCCATAAAAGTATATTGAGGAATAAGTTTGGTCTGAATATCTGAGCGATTGAACATAGAATGAGATTCGAAAAACATTTTAACTAAGCACTTTCTGTTTGGCTTATGCTCAATAAAAAATGCCTCCAAAATCAATTTTGGAGGCATTTTTTATATAGAATCGAAACTGATCAAAGATCGAACAAGTGCGTATTCAGCTTTCGAAGCGCTTCTACCTTAGAGCCCTCATCTGTTAGTAAGGAGATATTGTGACGGCTACCTCCATACGAAATCATTCGAATTGGAATGCTGGTTAAAGCCTCAAAAATATTGTTGACTACTCCTTTTCTTTCGGCTACAAAATTACCCACTACGCAAATGATGGTTTGATTCTTATCTACCTCCACGGTACCAAATTTCTCTAGTTCCGTAAGAATTTTGTTCAAATAAGTATCGTCATCTATGGTTACCGAAACCGCTACCTCAGAGGTGGTAATCATATCAATTGGTGTTTTATACTTCTCGAAAATCTCGAACACCTTTCTCAAGAAACCATAGGCCAAAAGCATTCGACTAGACTTGATCTTAATAGCGATAATCCCATCTTTGGCGGCCAAGGCCTTCACATCATCAGAAGTCGTTGCCGTGCTAATCACAGTTCCTTTTGCTTCTGGCTGCATGGTATTGAGCAAGCGCACGGTAATTCCCATTTTCTGCGCAGGCCAAATAGAAGCAGGGTGTAAGATTTTAGCCCCAAAATAAGCTAACTCAGCAGCCTCATCAAAAGAGAGTTCAGCAATTGGGAAGGTTTTGTCTACCACCCTTGGATCGTTATTGTGCATTCCATCAATGTCCGTCCAAATCTGAATTTCAGTCGCATTAATGGCTGCACCTACCAAAGAAGCTGTATAGTCACTTCCTCCACGCTGCAAATTGTCAATTTCTCCCTTATGGTTTTTACATATATAACCTTGGGTAATAAAAATTGAGGCATCGTTTTCCTTTGCTAGAATAGCCGTCAGTTTTTCAGAGATCAAGTCTAAATCTGGCTCCTCCTCTTCGTTGGTACGCATAAACTCAAGGGCAGGGAGTAACTTTGCGTTTACACCAATTTCTTCCAAATAAAGTGTAAACAGCTTGGTAGACATCAGCTCACCTTGTGCCAGAATATCTCTGTTTAATGCTTCGTTGAAAGATATTTTAAGGGTGATTAACAGAAACTCAAAATGCTCATCGATGATATCATTTGCCTCTGCTGCTTTCTCTTTTGTTGAAAACAGAGTCTCTATAAAAGTGGCATAATGAACTCTAAGTGTTTCAATCTTACTTTTTGCCTCTTCCTTATCGCTTTTTGCCAACGACTCTCCAATAGACACTAAAGCATTGGTAGTACCCGAAAGGGCAGATAAAACAACAATTTTTGAGTGCTCATCTTTAGTAATAAGCTGAGCCACTTGATGCATTCGTTCCGGTTTCCCAACCGAAGTTCCTCCGAATTTTAAGACCTGCATAAATTGATCTAGAAAAATAAATAGTGAAAAAATTAATGATTAAAAGCCGAGCATTTTCACAGCCGTAATTGCCGCTTCGTCTCCTTTGTTGCCGTGTTTTCCTCCTGCCCTGTCTAAGGCTTGTTTTTGAGTGTTTGGTGTAAGCACCCCAAAAATTACAGGCTTATTGTACTTCAATGATACGTTAGTTATGCCATGGGCAACGGCATCGCAGATAAAATCGAAATGACGCGTTTCGCCTTGAATTACACAGCCTAAACAGATTACCGCGTCAATTTCTTCTTTTTGAGCCATCCATTGCGCTCCCATTGAAAGCTCGAAGCTACCTGGTACCATCTTTTTAATGATGTTTTCTTTATTTGCGCCTTGCGAAATCAATGTTTCATATGCACCTTGGTAAAGCGATTCAGTTACTTCTTCATTCCATTCTGAAACTACAATAGCGAACTTCTTCTTACTCATATCGGTAATATTTTTATCGCTGTAATCGCTTAGATTTTTAAGGTTCGATGCCATAATGTTGGTATAAAGTTTTTGATGTTAAAGAATGTTCTGTTTGGCTTCTCGCCAAATAAAAAAGGTAAGACCTTACGACCTTACCTTCATTGTTAATTTTTTGAATTAAGAATTAACTCCCGGCAAGGCCTTCAAGGCGAGCCTTATGCTTTCGTGCGCTAGCGTACTCAGCAGTTCCAAAGTGGTTCTTAATAATATTGTCTAGAGGCTTAACAGCCGATTTTAGGTCTCCTTGTTTTTCGTAAGCCAAAGAAGCTTTCAATAAATAAGCAGGAGAAAAAGCATCGTCATCAGCAGTGCTTGCTGCTTTTTCGTATTGGCTCGCTGCATCACTAAAGTTACCCAATTCCATATAAGCATCGCCTGTTAGCTTATACGCTCTTGCTTGGATCAATTCTTCAGAAGAACTAAAATCTTTCAAATGATCTAAAGCCAATTGAAATTTTTGCTCTTTTAGATAAATAGCTCCAACATAATAGTTAGACAGATTTGCAGCTTCTGTTCCACCGTAAATATCGATGATACTCAAGAAACCAAGGTTTCTGCCATCACCATTCAAGGCCAAATCAAGGCTATCTTGCTCAAAGTAATATTGCGCTTGAAACATGTCTGCCTGAGCAGTTGTGTTCTTGCTAGTCTTGGTATAATTAATAAAGAAAACACCACTGGCAATTACTATAATTACCAATCCAACTATCATCCCAACAAAACCTGTTGGGCCTAGCTCTCTCTTCATTTTTCCAACTGCTGAGTTGGTGTCGTTATGCGTGTCGTGTGCTTCTTCTGAAGTCTTCTTTGCCATCTCTTGAAAATTAGGTCGCAAATATAAGGAAAATGTTGAACAACAAGGGATTAAATCCTATTCGGTGATGAACGGATAGTCTTCTTGTACATAAACGTCTTTGTAAGCCTCAGACGGATCTGGATAATCAGACTCTTCTGCAAACTTAACTGACTCTTCCACAGTAGCTTTGATCTTCTTGTCGATCTCTTTCAATTCTGCTTCAGTAGCCCATTTGTTCTCCAAAATCTTAGCTCTTACTTGCTCAATTGGGTCTCTATCTTTGTATTCGTTTAACTCTTCTTTGGTTCTGTATTTCGCAGGGTCAGACATTGAATGCCCTTTATAACGGTAAGTTCTGAACTCCAATAAGGTTGGGCCATCACCTCTTCTTGCTCTATCGGCAGCTTCTTCAACCGCAATGTGAACGTTTTCAGGGTTCATGGCATCAACAGCAGCAGAAGGCATATCATATGATTCACCTAAAGTATGAAGGTCGGTTACGTTAGAAGTTCTTTGTACCGAGGTTCCCATGGCGTAACCATTATTTTCGATTACGAAAATCACTGGCAATTTCCAGTTCATGGCCATGTTGAGCGCTTCGTGGAATGCACCTTGACGCACAGCACCATCACCCATCATACAGATACAAAGCTTACCTGTTTTATTATATTTTTCGGCAAAGGCAATACCTGCGCCTAAAGGCACCTGCCCACCTACAATACCATGACCGCCCATAAATCCAACTTCTTTGTCGAACATGTGCATAGAGCCACCTTTTCCTTTAGAAACACCCGTTTCTTTGGCCATAAGCTCGGCCATAATTGCATTAGGGCTAGTACCTAAAGCCAATGGCTGACCGTGATCTCTGTAAGCAGTAATCCACTTATCTCCTTTTTCTAATGCAGTAACCGAACCACTTGAACAAGCTTCTTGGCCAATGTATAAATGGCAAAAACCTTTGATTTTTTGCTGTCCGTAAAGCTGTCCTGCTTTCTCCTCGAACCTTCTTTGTAACAACATGTTCTCGAACCAGAACATATAAGTCTCCTTAGAGAACTTTGTCGCCTTTTTTGCTTTTGCTTTAGATGTTGCTTTAGTTGCGGCCATTCGTCAATATATTTGAAGGAAATCTCCGTTTCCTTTGCTTGTACAAGTTTAAATCGGAGTGCGAAAATAAGACAAAAACGTTCAACTTCGAAATTAATGCATCTCGAATCTATCGGCCTTAACAATTTCAAGAACTACGAAAGTTTAAAGATCGACTTTTCGAAGGAAATTAACTGCTTGGTGGGTAAGAACGGAAGCGGCAAAACCAACCTATTGGATGCCATTTATTACCTTTGCATCACCAAAAGCGCCTTTAATCCTCAAGACGTCCAATGCGCCCTTCACGGCCAAGACTATTTTTCTTTACGAGGAAAAATTATTCTAGGCGACCGAACACACACCCTCGTTTGTGGCTTGCAATTGGGCAAAAAGAAATTAATTAAGCTAGACGAGAAGCCATATAAGAAAGCAAGCGAGCATATTGGCAAGTTTCCCGTAGTGCTAATTGCTCCCAACGACACGGATGTAATCCGAAATGGAAGCGAAGATAGACGAAGATTTTTTGATGGAATTATTTCCCAAACTAGCCAAAGCTACCTGAACGACCTGATTCAATATAACCACGTACTAAAGCAGCGCAACAGCCTGCTGAAACAGTTTGCCGACCGTGATTTTTTCGATGCAGCCCTGCTTCAACAATACACCGATCAACTGATTGAAATTGGCCAACGCATTTACGAAGTCAGAAAAGGCTTTACCCAGGCTTTCCGTCCTTTGGTGCAAAAGCATTATGCGCTGCTTTCAGAAGAAAGTGAACAAGTGGATTTACAATATGAATCGGACTTTGGGCATGACATTGCCGCTTTATTTAAGCAAAATCAGAAAAAGGATTTAATTCTGAAGCGTACAAATGTGGGGATTCATAAAGATGAGTTTCTATTTGAAATGGAAGGTGAGTTGATCAAAAAGTTCGGGTCGCAAGGGCAGCAAAAGTCTTATTTGATTGCACTTAAGCTGGCGCACTTCGATTATATCTTTACTGAAACAGAAATAAAGCCCATGCTCCTGCTCGATGATATTTTCGATAAGCTGGATGATTTCCGCATTACCAAGCTGATGGAAATGGTGGCCTCCGATGCCTTCGGTCAGATTTTCGTTACCGATGCCCGCCCCGAGCGCAGCCAAAAAATCTTTGAAGCCATTGGCCATGAAGTGAAGTTTTTTGAGGTAGAAGGCGGAGAAATTGAAGCTAAATAACTGGCCTCATTTTTCACCAACCTTTATACGCATACCTTCAGAATGGCTTGAGAATTCAGGAGCATACATGTTTTGGATGCTCGTAATTCCATTCGAAAACTCTCCCTTATTGTTTACCCTAAGATCATACTCAAAAACAAAAGTACCCTTTGGTAACCTCTCGATAAAAAAGTTGGTTGCGGCATCTCTTGTGCTTTCATAATAGCCAAGTCCATCTTGCCACTTATATTCAGACAGTACGTTTATCGGCTCCAAGCCTGATGCTCTCATGTCCTTCAAGTGAATATATTCCATTTCTCGATCAGAGGTGATTTCCAAACGTACCCTAATGAGGTCTCCAAGGGCTAAATCCGTTCCTTCTCTTACCGACTCAAGCTTTTCTCCCGAAGCGGAACGAACCACTTTATAGAGCTGCTTTTTTATAGAAAGTGGCCCCACCGCAGAAGTCACCTGATCTAAATCTTCGAAGTATTGCCAATGAAGCCCTCCCCATGCAATATTATCGTTTGGATTGTCAATTGTAACTTTCGCCATCTCAGGTTTAATCTCATTGGTGTTCCATACTTTTTTGAAGTAAGCCGTTTCTGGCTGGTCTGAATTTCCATTCGTGTTAAACGTTTCAGTGCCCACCATAAGCTCCACGGGTTGAGAAGGCACCAACAGCTCTTGACCGCCCGAAAGTAAAGCGAATATAGCTTCAGTTGTAGCCTTAGTCGACTTCCAACTTTTCACCCTTTTTTGACTTAAAAGCCATTGCTTCATCCCATCAATAAAAACCTGATCTTTTGTGATTTGAGAGAAGACATCAATCAAGATAGATTGCGTCTCGATAGGCGATTGCCAAGCACTCCATCCCGAAGTATTGTTCATCCAATAAACACCTAACTCCTCTGAGCTAGTGCTATTCTCCTTAATCGAAGTAAGAATCGTATTGGCCATTTTACTATTGCCAATTTTATAGGCGTAAAAAGCAACCATGGCTTGAGACTGAAGATCCAACTGCAACCAGTGGTCAAAAGCTTGTTTTGAATAAAAATCAACGGCTTCTTTTAATGCCTTAGGCGTTTCCTCTCGAACATGTAAAGCATAGGCATAAAGATACTGCACTTGTAAAAAGTTAATCTGCCTTTCTCTAGGATTGACTTTGTCTTTTAATGCTCGTTTGTGGTTGCTTATGATTTCGGAATCTAAATAAGACATGCCCTTATTGATCGTAGCCAATGCATCGTAATTTCCAGTAAGGTTTTGAAGTTTCAGAAGCCCTGTGATTATATGCTGAGTAATGTAAAGATTAGCCCTATTACTTCCTGTAAACCAAGGGAAGCCACCAGAGCTTAACTGCATATCTTTTAGCTTTTGCAGGGCAGCATCGATATCGCTTTCAGTCATTCCAGAATCAAATATTTGGGCTAACCTCTTTCTTTGAAGCGTTTCATTTTTGGCATCTCTCAACCATGGCGTTTCCTCAATCAAAATTGCTTTTAAGTCAGGGTTCTTTTCTAGTGGGCTCAACGGCTCCTCGATCGAAGCCCAGTTTTTTAATGTTGACTTAATCGTTGGGTTTTGCTCTATAATATAGGCGCCTAGACTATTGGCATAAAACCTTGCAAACGTTTGTTCAGAACATTCATATGGGTATTCAATTAAATAAGGTAAACTCTGAATGGCTTCCCATATTGGATTTGTTGTAAGGGAAAGTGTTAAGTTGTGGTTCACCAAAGTTTTGGAACTGTTGCTATTTAGCTTATCCAAAGTAAAGGTATTTTTGCTTTTGGCGTTCACCCATAATGGAGTGCTTTCTTGAATCAGAATACGGTTGGTTAAGACTGGAAGCACGCTCTCTTCTCCATCTGAAAAACTACCTGTTGTGGCTACCACCTTATAACGAATTGCGGAGATCCCTTTAGGTATAAAAAGCCTCCATTCCACATTCGTATTTCCCTTAGGAAGAAGGCTGAAGCTCTTGTTCTCGACTCCTAAAATTATGGTCTGCAGATGTTTTTCTGTTAGTGCATCGAAAAGCTGTAGCTGGGCTGTTCCTTTCAAAGAGTCTAAGCTTAAGCTGGCAATTTTAGAGGCAAACACTAATGTATCCCCTTCTCTAAGAAAACGTGGAGGGTTGGGCAGCACCATTAGCTCCTTTTGGGTCACTACATTTCTTTTAAGTATGGCGGAGGCTAGTTCTTTATTATGTGCCAACAATTGGAAATTCCACTGAGTCAAAGACTCAGGGCTTTCAAAGTTAAAAGACACATTTCCTTCTGCATCTGTTCTGAGCGTAGGGAAGAAAAAGGCAGTTTCATTTAAATTCTGTCTTGTTTTTACCTGTGCCAAAAGGGCGTCTTGTTCTTTCTTGCCTCTTTTGGTAGTGATTAAAACTACACCATTCACCGCTTGAGCACCATAAAGGGAAGTAGCCGCTGTACCACTTAGTATTTCCATGTTCACAATATCTTCCGGATTCAGCCCACTAAAAGGTTTAATCACGCCATCGACAATATACAGAGGCTCTTTGCCTGGAGTAATTGAGCCAGTGCCTCTTAGGGTTACTCGAATTCCTGAGGCAAGACTGGTTAACTTCATAGGGTTAGGCTCAAACTCAAACATCATTTCCTCAGCAATCTCTTCGTCATCGGGAATTTCGGCAATGGAGTATGAAAGAGACTTCTTGTTTCGGGCAACCCCATAACCTGTAACTATCACCTCTCCTAAGTCTGTTAAGTCTGGCAGTAGGCTAATCTCAAAGTAGTTGTTATCACCAATTTTAGACTCATAGGTTTTATAGCCTAAAAACCGAACCAGTAGGGTTTCCCCTTTACTCGCTTCCAATTCAAAGTACCCTTCAGCATTGGTAGAAACGCTTTTATTCTTGCCTTTCACCAAAACGTTTACACTGATTAAGGGAGAGCCTTCTTCATCCAAAATTTTGCCCGCCACAAAACCATTTTTAAGCGCTATTTTTTTTGAAGAAAGCACCGGATTGGGTTTTTTTCGCCAACGTAAATCATTCAAATATCTCTGATTGACATTTGATGGATTGACAAAACTGAACCCAAAATAATTTAAAGCATCATAGCTAAGACTTGGGGAGGGTGGAGAATATTCATACTTAAGATTTCTGAAAAAAGTCAGGTTAAAGCTGTTTTCGCGGTCAAAGGAGTTTTGGGTATACAAGGCATAATCGCGAAAAGGTGAGAATGACCATTCATTTGTGCGAAACTGATCTAATGAAGCATCGTACATTGACGCTAATAATTCAGCGGAAGCTTTTTTACCATTTTCTCCCAACACTTTAAAAGACCATTGTTCATTAACCCCCGGTTCGAGTTTATTGCGAAAAGTACCCACTTCTAAATCAAGCTTTGGCAAGTCATCCGTTACCTCCACGTCAAGGGTTCCACTATTGAAATCATTGAATGCTGAATAGAAATAATGAATACTAAAGCCTCCTCTATCACTTTCATTCACAGGAATTTCTAAGGTTTTCAATTCATTATTCAGGGGAGTAGTTATTTTCTCTACAACCTCATCTCCTTTCTTGATCCATATGGTTGCTACTAGGTCTTTCGCTGCGGTGCCATACCTGAACTTAACCACCTCGCCCGGAGAATAACTCACTTTTTCTGTATTGAAAGTGAATAACAGATTGTCCGATACTTTTTGGCTATTAAAATCTGTCAGTTCAAAAGTCATGCTTTCTAAAATCTCCTCTCCAGAAGGTTCTTGAGTAATAAACTCCAATAGATATTTCCCCGTAGGCCAGTTGTTCGTTTGACCTAAATCGACAGCCTTTGAATCTGTTTGAATACTATCGCTAAAAAAAGTGCGTCCTTTTGGCCATTCAGCCACTTCGCTTTCATTTTGGTAGGGAAGATGAGGAAAGAGCTTGTCGTGTTCTTCCTTAGTAAAACCAACGTAATCTGGAGAGTCCCAAAGCGCACTACGCTTTACTTGCTCAGGAGCGACCAATTTATATACTTTTAAATCACCCAACACTTGCTGAGGCTCTCCATTGAGTGATTTCGCATTGACAAAAACACCTAAGTTCTTTGAGGTTCTATCAACAACTGATGGAACAGAAACAGATACTTTTAAGGTATGGTGTGCAACCTTAACCTGAGTTTCTGCGCTATGCGTCTCTCCATTGATGTCGATAACATCGGCTTCAATGCGATACACAAAAACAGGTCTGTTGACTTTAGAAATGCTGGAATCTATAACGGCTTTAAAAGGAATGATGAACTTACCTTCTAAATCCGTTTCCATTTCTCCTTCTACCAGAGTTACCGCTGTGCTTAGTGGATAACGGGGAAGCGAGTAGTAATTAAGGCGGTCAAAATCAACTGACCTAACTACTGAATAACGCACTTTTGCATTAGAAACATTGCTGCCTGCAAAAGCTATTGCATTCCCTTCTACAAATATTGAATCGTTAATCTGATGGGTATCGAGGGTTGGAGTAAATGTAACTTCGAATTTTGGGCGCTTGTATTCTTCTACAGAAAACGTGGCATATTGATAATCAAAGTCATCTGAGTCTTCAAAAAATGGAGACTCGTACATATCTTCATCCACCTCAATTGAATACTCTCCTGTAAGACCCGATTTAGGCAACTTAAAGCTTCCCGAAAAGGAGCCAAATTCATTGGTAACCAAGCTGTGTGAACCCACAGGTTCATCATTCGGGTCAAAGAGCGTTACATATATTTTTTCTTCAGAAACTACTTTTGATTCATTGGCAGTCTGTTTAATCAAGATGCCTTTAAAATGAACTTCTTGGCCTGGGCGATAAATCCCTCTGTCGGTAAAGAAGAACATTTTAGCCTCATAGTCACCTTCCTCTTCCGTATACCCTTTATTATATCCTGACTGATAGATATTGTTAAATACTGGCTTGTCCTCCCCATTAATTAACTCAATATTCACGGAGCCATAACGATTGCTAGGAAATGAAAAAGACACTTCTCCACTTTCATTGGTGGTTAGTGTTTTATCTATCTGGGTATCTTGGTTGTTCGAAGTAGAATAAACATGAAAACTCACTCCAGAAACATGATTTCCATTATTTCTGTCAATTACCCTATATGTCTTTGAGGAAGCGTTTTCAACTTGAACAATAGCCAATTGAGTCACTTGAACCATATCAAAAGCAAGCAATTCATTGTCCTTAAGCGCATTTGATACCACTACTAAATAACTGCCAAAATCATGTGCAGGAAACAAAAGCTCAGTACTGTGTTCTTGATAATCCTTTTCATTTTTAACCTGAACAGTCCATTCTTCAACTTTTTCAAGCGTATTCAGAAGCGCGACTCTTGATGAATCGTTTCTAAGTCGTTCAAAGCGTTCAGAATCCTTTGAGTTTACTTTGTATGTTGAAAGCTTAAGTCGATCATAGTTCTTGTAACTTAACAATACCTTAGTGGCTTGGTGAGGAAGAATATATGATTCGGCCCTGAGTGAAAGAGAAGGCTTTTTAATTTCGTCAGCCAAGTTTTTGCATTGCTTAGCGCCAAAACTTTTTGGAAAATTATCAATTGCCTCATTACAAATTCTTAATGCCTCTGCTTTTTTAAATTGGTTCTGCCCTAAAATATTTGGATCATATTTATCACCTTCTTGGTTTAGAAACCTAGCCAATTCATAGTCAATCATAGTAGACACGTCATGATTGGCATACTGTTCTTTCAGCTCTTCTAATGATTGAAAATAAAGCTTATCGCTCTCTGGAAAGGTATTTGATCGCTTGATCAATAATTTTCTCTTGAGCTCTAAGTCAACGATTGCATAAGGTTGTTCATCAGTTTTATGTAACTCAATTAAACGCTGATAAACCCTAAGCGCCTTTAACAAAAATGAGGAAGGATCGGGGTTAGAGAGAGCAAGAGATAAAAACTCTGTTGAATTATAGAAAGATTGAGGGTTGTTAATAATAAATGTGTTTGCATTCCTTTTTCTGCGGTATTGATATGCAACAAAATAATCAATGGCCTTGTTGGCGAGTAAATCAAACAGCAATGGTCTGTATTTGCGCCCAAGCTCACTTTCATCTAGTAGCATTTCATAGTTTGAAAGAGGGATATAAATTATACTTTTCCCCATTTCTAAAGAACTTTCATACAACTGCGCAATATTATCAAGGAACGTTTCCGAGTCCCAGGTTAAGAAACCAGAGGCATTATCAGTTTTTGATCGTTCTCTAATTCTCCATTGATTTTGCGCATAATAGTCCAAGTACATTCCGGCCAGCATACTCTGCAGTAAATTCCTAAAGGGTTCACTGCTCTGATCAATCTCATTTCTGAAATTTTCAATCACCTTACGCTGTGCGTTTTCCTCAACCAACAGAATAAACTTGGATTGATAGATCAGTGCTTGAATGACTTGATTTGGCTGATTATGCTTTTTAGCTGCCGTATAAATAGAGTCTACTATTGGAGCAGCCGACTTAGGCCGGCCTTGTAACTCTAAATGATATACTCTTTCCCAAGATTGGTCAAAATTGAATTTCTTGTGCTGTGCATTAACAGCACTATTCATCATTAGAAAGACTATAATAAATGCGGTATACTTCATAAAATAAATCTATGTTAATCTAACAGGTCAATTGGCTCAAACCACTATGTGATGGTAATGTAACTGTTCTTACAATTAATAACTAATTATTTAGTTTATAAATAACTTCTTGCCTCCTAACAAATATGTAATCACTTACGTATAATCTTTATTTTACATTTAACTACCACTTATGAAAAGCAAACTAAAACAAAGAGCCATTCCGGCTTTCGCTCTCTGCCTATTGGCCATTGGACTCACCAGCTCAACCTTAAAGCCAGTAGATGGCGGTTATGATTACCTCAAACAAAGGTTAGAAGTTACCAAAGCCTTCACCATTGAGGTTTTTAATGCCATGCCAGAGGCAGATTACAACTTTAAGCCCAATGAGGAGCAACGCTCTTTTGGGGCACAGGCCTATCACATTGCCTATAGCATCGATTATTTCCGAAGGGCTTTTCAAAACCAAGGGCAAGCCGCTTGGAGCCCAGGCGATGAAAACGCCAAAAGTAAAGCAGAGCTGATCAAATGGGCTGGGGAGCAATTTGATGCCATGCACAAATTAATTCTTTCGAGTGAGTCAAGTGACGCAGTAACTGCTCAAGTAATTTCTTATTTGGACCATAATGGCCATCATCGTGGCCAAATGATCACCTACTTAAGAATGAAAGGAATTACGCCTCCTGCTTATCGCTAAACGAATTGTATTGTGTATTGGAATGGGCTGTGCCGAAAGGTGCAGCCTTTTTTTATTTCAAATCACCCCCCTACAAAGCAGCATTACATCTTCTCAACAGTTCAGTGCAGACAAATTACAGTTCATTGCATTGCGGTTTTTTCTTGCGCGGCATCTTCCCATCATTGTAAGGTCGATTAGCCATTTGGCGCATCGGCAAGAGGTCAAGCCCGATAGGTCATCGGGAACTCAAAACAACAAAGACAGTTGAAAGGCAGGTTTGGTCACCTGCCGGCAACTGCCTAAAAACAAAAGAAATTATGAAAAACCGAAGCACAAAAACTCGAAGTATGATTATGGGAATGGCCGTTGCCTTATGGGCAATGCTTTCCTTGGCAAATGATCTTTCTGCACGCCAAATCTCTATTTCAACCTCTAGGTCTAATTCCAATTCAACAAGCATTTCACAAAAGAACGGCACCTATCGCTATACTAGCAAACAAGGCAGCAACGGCTTTGAAATAGAGTATGAAGGCGACATTGAATTTACAGATGATGACAAAGCCATCAAATCCATTTCCAGAGACGGCTATATCAAAATAAGAAAAACCTCTTTCGGAGAAAGAAGAGAGTTATTGGCCGAAGGAAATTCTGCTGGAACTATTGATTATCAGTTTTATGAAGGCAGAAGAAGAGCCGATTTTGATGCCGCTGCACAAAAATGGTTGGCCGATGTATTGCCCGAAGCCATTCGCGCCACGGGCATTGGGGCTGAAAGCAGAACCCTAAGAATTTACGCCAAAGGTGGTCTAGATGCCGTTTTGAAAGAAACGAGTGAAATCAAAAGCGACCATGTAAGCCAAATGTACCTTAAAGCAGTACTCAGCAAACAAAACCTAAGCAATAAGGAATTGGTAAAAATTGCGGCTTATGTACCTGCTAACTTAAGCTCTGACCATTACATCACCGAAGTTTTTAAGGATTACAGCACCTTGTTTCTTAAGAATAATGAAACTACAGAAGCATTCTTGAATGCGATTAGTAGAATGGATTCCGACCATTATGTGAGCCTCATTTTAATGCGTGCTTTGAAAGAAGACTTAAGTGATGCTATGATTTCTAAAGTGTTAGATGCTGCTGAGAGAATGGATTCTGACCATTATAAAACTGAGGTAATTAAAAGAGTAATGGATAGAAAAGAGCTTTCGAGCAACGCAGTAAATAGAATAGTGAAAGCCACTTCAGATATTGACTCTGATCATTATTCAACTTTGATTTTACGCCAAGCACTAGACAGGCCCAACTTAACAGACGAGGCTTTTGAAAGCTTGATGGAGGCCATTTCAAATATTGATTCCGATCATTATGTAACCGAAACCATGCGTGGCCTTTTAAGACAGAACAACCCTTCCGACAGAGTAGTAGAAGCGGTAATAAAAAGAGTAGGCCGAATGGATTCAGACCATTACAGAAGCTTAGTAATCAATGATTTGATGAAGAATCAACAAATTTCTAAAAAATACTTTAATGACTTATTGGTCACTGTCAATAATGTAGACTCCGACAATTATGCTTCCAAAATATTGAAAAGCATATTAAGTGAACAAGACCTTTCAGACGAAGATTACGACAAGGTATTAAGCCGAGTGGCCAACATTGATTCGGACTTTTACAAGCTTGGCATTTTGAAAGATCTGCTTAATGCCAGGAACTTGAATAAAAAGCACATGATCAGCATACTGAAAACAATATCCACCATAGACTCAGATTATTATAAGTCTGAAGTATTGAAAGGCGCTTGCAGTTCGGTAAGTGGCGCTGATACAGAAGTAAAAGACTTGTTCAGATCGGTAGCTAAAACTATTAAATCAGATACTTATTACGGCAAAGTAGCCCGTTGTATCGACTAAAATTTTCTGTCCAAAAGAGAGGGAAGTGAAAATACGGCTTTTGAATATATTTCGATAGACCGTTATTTTGCCCCTCTCTTTTTCTTAAATTTCTATCCAACCAACTTTAATGTATGCCCAAGCTTATCAGGCTTGTACTTTTTACCGTCATAGGAATTCTATTTCTAGAATACCTCTATTATAGCGAATACGATTTATTACCCAATGTATATAAAGAGGCTCCACTATATATATTTACCATTGTTACCAGTATTATCTCTGGCTGGGTTATTAGTAGCATTAACCTAAAGCTCAACGAAAAACTACCCTGGCGTAAAAGTATCATGCAGCGATTTATCGCAGGTTTAGCCTTCGATTTTATAGCCCTCGCCATTATACTTTTGACCTTAAACTGGTTGGCAAGAATTTCAGGTATTATCGACTTTCACTTGTTCGAAGCAGCACTTACGGAAAGCCAACTAGAAGTAAAAGTGATCATCCTGTGCTTTATCACATTATTTATAGTTACGCTGGTTGAATTCAATACTTATTCCTACAGCGAGTTTTCTGTAGGGCAAATTCGGAGACTAAGGTCGGAACGAAAACAACTTGAATTTCAGTTTGAAGCCTTAAAAAGTCAGCTCAGCCCGCATTATTTGTTCAATAGCATGAACACCATTTCATCGCTCATTTATCGCGATCCTCAAATTGCAGAGAACTTTATTCGCAACCTGGCCGAAACATTCAACTATGTTTTGAACACTAAAAATGTAAAGCTGGTAAGCTTAAAAGAAGAAATTGAAGCCCTGAGAGATTTTAATTATTTGTTGGGCATCCGTTATGGAAATGCGCTGGACTTGAAAATTGAAATTGATGATGCTACGCTCTCTTTCCCAATTCCGCCTTTAAGCCTTCAGCTTTTGGTAGAAAATGCGGTAAAACACAATGTAATTTCTGATGACGAGCCGCTGAGGATCAACATTAGAAATGACGAGCATCACCTCATCGTGTTGAACAACAAAACCGAAGCGCCCACCAAAACCAGTTCACATAAAGTAGGCCTCGACAATATAAAAAAGCGATATGCCTTTTTCACCGTGCGAGAAGTGGAGGTAAAAGACGAAGATTATTTTGAAGTGAAACTGCCGATTCTGAAAGATTCATGAAAAAGAACCTACTAGATCAGCCGCTTTTCCGCATTACCGTGCCTCCCATTTATGGGTTGATGATGTATTTTCTGATTCTATTGCTCAACAACAGACTTGGTGAAATTACAGAAACTGTCCTTACCCAAGAGTTACTCCTTTGCGTAGTCCTTGCCTTTCTTACTTCCGAATCGCTGCGTTTTACCATTGTGCTCTTCGAGAAAAAAGTAGGGCATGAATTAAGAAGAACAGGCAATATCACTTTGCTCTTTTTTACCTCATTACTGATTTCAGCAGCGATCATCTTCGCTGCCGTGTATTATTACTTTTCTGAAATTGAAGGCAATTCTTACTTTGTACTTTTTAAATCGAACTTGATTAAACTTGTTTCCATTTACTCGATTAGCGGCCTGCTTTACACACTTTTCTATCTGAGCATTTATTTCCTTTCCGTTAAAAACGAAACTGAGATAAAGCGTGAAGACCTGAAGCGCCAAAACCTAGAACATCAGCTCGAAATCTTCAATAATGAAATCAACCCAAGTCTGCTTTTCCAAAGTTTGGAAACGCTTATTGCCTTGGTGCATCACAATATTGACGCTGCAGAAGATTTTGTGGACAGGCTGTCATTGGTCTATCGTTACATTTTAGATAACCGAAAAAAGGAATTGGTAAAAGTGGAAGATGAGCTTCAGGCCACCAAAAACCTGTTTCTCCTTTTCAAAGAAAAGTATCCTGAGCAAATCAGCTTAACTATTGCGCCTTGGACTGGAGAAAAAGGAAAGTTACTGGTGCCGAATTCATTGCCAATGTTGTTAGACTGTGTGGTAAACAGCACAATCATATCGGGCTACCAACCTTTAAATATTCGAATTAGCTTTGATGAAGAAGGTTACCTGGTAATGCAATACCAAGAAAATGATAAATTGAGTTTGGATGAGATGATTAAGAAAAGGCATAGAAACCTGCATCAGGCCTTTGCTTATTTTTCAGACAAGCCCGTAATCCAAATCAAGGCCTATGGTGACGCCTTTATAAAACTGCCATTGCTCGAATTGAAAGAAGAACTATGAAGGTATTTATTATAGAAGATGAAATTCCGGCAGCCGAAAAGATTCAACGCTATTTAAAGCGCTATGATGAAAACATAGAAATCTTGGGTCAGGCCATGAGCGTAAAACAAGCCATAAGTTGGCTTGATGAAAACCATGATGTAGATCTGCTGCTGATGGACATTCAATTGACAGACGGCCTCAGCTTTGATATTTTCAAGTCTGTTAAAATCGATATTCCCGTGATTTTCACTACGGCTTACAATGAATACGCCATCGAAGCCTTTAAGGCCAACGGCATAGATTACCTCCTCAAGCCCGTTACTTTCGATGCCCTTTCGGAAAGCTTGCACAAATTCAAAAACCTTAAAAACCGACTTTCGGAACAAGGAAAAGTAGAAACAGAATCGGTCATTGATTTACAAGCGGCCCTACAAATGCTAAGCAAGCGCGAATACAAAACACGTTTTATGGTGAAAATTGGGGAACACATTCGATCCGTAACCACCGATACCATTCACCTGTTTTATGCCGAAGGGCGAAATGCTTATATCGTTACTGAAGAGGGCAAAAGATTGATCATAGATTACAAGCTGGAAACGCTCGAAGAAATGCTCGACCCAAAAAAGTTCTTCCGAGTAAACCGTAGTTATATCATCGAAATCAATGCGATTAAAGATGTACTGGTTTATTCTAACAGTCGCCTGAAAATCATTCTTCATCTAAATTTCGATCGAGAAATTATTGTTAGTCGTGAAAAGGTGAATGCTTTTAAGACTTGGTTTGATGGAGAATGATTTGGTCATTGGTTGATTAGTCATTGGTAAATTGGTAGCCTTTTGAGGTATGAACAACATTCAAATCAAAGAAACAGCAGAGGGACTAGAACTGGTAAAAACCAAGAAAAGTGCGTTCAAAAAGCTGATCCCTGAAGTGGCATTCATCATTTTTTGGTATGCTGTGCTTTTTTCCTACTCCTCAGCTTTCAGGGGAGAGAAGGCTATTTTTGCCTACCTTTTCTTCTTTGCACCTTTTATCTTGATCCCAAGATGGTTTAGGCTGACAAAACCATTCTTTACTAAAGAAAGCATCCCTTTCGACCTCAATACTAGGACTGTGTATAACGGAAAGACCGTGCTAACTACCTTTGATCAAATAGACAAAGTAGTGATTAAATATAGGTCGCAATTAGACAATGATAGATCGCTTCTAAACTTGGTACTAAAGAATGGAAAGCAAATTCTCATTGAGGAAATGGATGCGCATTGGAATAAAGAACTTCAGCTTGTGGGAAATAAAATCGCTGATTTTATTGGGGTGAAATTCCACGATTTACATCCATACGAAGAAAAATAATGATTTTGTCAACTCTCCATTAAGTCTTAGTACTAATATCTAACTACTCAATACTCGCCTTCGCTTTCATCATCACAGGTAAAGCCGACTTGGAAAGCATTTCATTTATATCCAAAGTATCGCTATTTTGGTTTATGAAATTTTTAGGAATAAGTAATAGGATTAGATTTTTTTCACTGGGCTTCTGTCTTATATATCTCTCTCTTCAGGCTCAGACAGAGAAGCAAGTAGTTTACGGAGATGACTTTGTTTTCAAGCTTGATTTTAAAACCTCCTACGATGCGTACGGCCCTGTGAAATACAAAAACTTCTTTGCTTTTTTTACCCATCAAGGCAAAACAATCAACTTTTATAACGACAAAACACTCGAGTCAGCTGGAACTATTTCTATAGCCCAAGAAGGGCCTAATGCGGAAAGGAACCCTTCTGGCTTATTTACGGATAACGATCAATTGTATGTTTTCAATCATTATTATGGCCTGTTATCTGCTATTGATATGGATGGAAAAGCATCTACCGCTTATAGGTTCAAACAGGAAGACCATTATCGTGGTAGCTATGTGCCATATAGAGCTAACCTTGTTTTTAGTGATGAAACGTTCATCTATATTCCATATCAACCAGGTGTTGATTTTAAAACAAAACTGATAGATCACAGCTACCCAACAGTTCTAAGAATTAATAAAGCGGACTCTTCGATAACTACATTCTTAAATTACCCTTCCAATTATAAAAATATAATCAGTGGAGGTTTTCAATCCTTCATTATCACAGCTTTCAATAACAAAACGAGTTCCCTTTTTGTCGGTTACCCTTTGAGTCATGTTGTTTTGGAGCTTACTCAAAATGGCGAAGTAAAAGAGCATTTGATGCAGTCTAAAGAAATAGATGGCTTTGAAGATCACTATTTCAAATCTGAGTCTGAGTTAAAAACAGCAAATATAAAAATCAAATTTCTGAAAAATCCATCTTATTGGAGACTTCATTATGATATCTATTCCGACACTTACTGGCGCTTTGTCAATTTACCGCTAACATACTCTCAAATGAATGAAGAGGAGATTAATGAAGCAGAAACTAGAAATTACAAAGTGGTGGTATTCGATGCTAACTTTAAGAAAATAGCTGAAAGTGATATTTTGAAGGATATCAACTTAACGCTATTGGCTCCGGTAGTCTTCTCCACAGAAAAAGGAATTCACATCTACGCTAAAAGTCAAGAGAACGAAGATGAAATGAGGTTCAAAACGCTGAAAATCAAATAACATCTTAGAACGATTCAAAATATATAAGTGGTTACCTTTTTTTCCTGAATCAAAGTAATTTTGTTTAAGCAACCATTTTTTATGTTGAAAACTCTTTTTTACTCGGTCATTGCGTTTGTTGTTCTTTTTAAATTTCAGGCAAACGCTCAAGTTAAGTCGGTCTATGTAGAAACACCCCCAAAAATAGATGGGGTTTTAGATGAAGACATTTGGAAAAATAGCCCCAATGTAACTGGCTATAAAACCTTTGTGCCAGATTTTGGAAAGGACATGCCTTTTCAAACCATCGCTTATATGGCACATGACGATGAAAACTTATACTTCGCCTTTAAGTGTTTTGACGACCCCAAACTGATTAAAACATCCATTGCAGCACGCGATAAAATTTCGGCCGATGATTGGATTTGCATTAACCTCGATTCATTTAACAGTGCCCAATCACTCTATGGCTTGTACGTAAACCCGAATGGTATTCAAATGGATACGCGATTTGCCGCAGGTAATGAGGACGTTGGTCTAGATTTGATATGGTACAGCGCAGCTAAAATAGTGGATGATGGCTACGTGGTAGAAGCCAAAATTCCTTTTAAAAGTATTCGCTATACTGTTAAGGACGGTCAGGTAGAAATGGGTGTAATTTTCGAACGAAAGATTAGCCGTTTTTCTACACAGGGCACTTTTCCGGCACTAGACCCAAAACAAGGTTTTGCTTTTCTTACCCAAATGATGCCACTACAATATGATAGGGTAAAGAAGCCTAAATTAGTGGAAGTATTGCCTGCAGTTACTTACGCCATCAATAAGGAACATATAAACGGAGCATACAAAAAGGAGTATAATTTTGAACCCAGCCTAACGGCCAAAATCGGTATTACTCCCGAATTGGTTTTTGATGCTACCATCAACCCTGATTTTAGCCAAGTAGAATCTGATGCGCAACAGGTAGAGGTAAACCAGCGCTTTCCTGTTAACTATCCTGAAAGAAGACCTTTCTTTTTGGAAGGAAACGAGAACTTCAATTTTGCTGGAACAGGTGGTTTCTCTCCTGTAAATTCAGTGGTCAATTCTAGATCAATTGTATCTCCGAAAAGAGCCGCTAAACTGACGGGTAAGATTGGCGATAAAAACATTATTTCAAGCATATATGCAGTAGACAGAGCGGATGAAACTTTGGCCGACTTTGCCCAAGACGAAACTGCCGATGTTGGTGTAATGCGCTATATGCGCTCGCTTTCTCAAGACAGCTATGTAGGCTTAATTGGTACAAGCCGTAGAAGAAACGGGGCTTCGAATGATGTATTAGGTTTTGATGGCCAATACCGTTTCAATCAGTCGAACCAAGTGACAGGTCATTTTTTGAATTCCCGAACCAAACTTACGGAAGATGGCCAACTGGCCAACAGTATTTCTAGCTCCATTAGTGTTTCCAAAAACACCCGAAATTTCAATGGCTCTTTTAGTCTGTTAGATATTGGTGAAGACTTTAGGTCAGAGGTAGGCTATATTACCCGAACAGGTATTAGCCGTGCTACGATAAGCTTAAACCCAAAAATATTTCCAAAAGGAGATGGCTTAATCAAACGCATAGATCCACAGCTTTATACCTCCCTCACCAAAGACAAACCCAGCGGGCTTAACGAACACGTGGTTTACCTTTCATTGGCAGCCACCCTGCCCAGAAACACACGTTTGTCTGTTTCTGCAGACCATTCTTCGGAAATCTACTTGGGTCAAGAGTTTAAAGACGGAACTATTAGCCTTCAGGCGAGTTCGCAGATTACAAAACGTATTTTCTTTAGAACTAGCTACGACTGGGACAACGGAACTTACTACCGAGAATTGGCCCAAGGGTATGGCAAGCGCATCAGTAACAACCTGACCCTCCAATTGTCCGACAAGTTTAGCGCGCAGTTCACCCATACTTTTAACTCGCTTTACAATTCTGACACGGATGTAAAATACTATGATATCCACATCGCTCGTGGACGCGTGGTTTACCAAATGAATAAGTACCTTTTCTTTAGAGGCATTGCCCAATACAATAGCCTTTCTAAAGTACTTAGCCCTAATTTCTTGGTGTCATTTACCTACATTCCTGGTACTGTAGTTCACCTGGGCTGGGGTTCTGTTTATGAAAAAACCCGCTGGGATGGCGCCCAGTACGTAAATGATGACCAATACCTGCAAAAAGCCAGCGGCTTCTTCTTTAAAGCCAGTTACTTGTGGAGATGGTAGGCGGGTGTGTAGTTAAGAGGGATTGGTTAGTGAAGAATATCCCTTCCTAAGGCCTCATCAGCTTGTTCGTGAAGAACAGCAACAAAGGCAGAAGGGGCTCTAGCACTAGATGTCCTGCTGAACTTTGACTAGTTCACTTACAACCATTCTAAAATTGTCCTCTCGCATTTCTTTATAGTTGAGTTCAAAAACCTTATCTATTAAATTAGAAAAGGTTTTGCCACCATCAATCCCTGATGCGAAGAAATTTTTAAACAAGAATGGTAAGCCCAATACGGGAAGCAATAAAATTATCGTCAAAAATGGCTCTAGAACCATCACAATATCAAGACCCGTAAACAACAATTCAACATTATTGAAAAGGGTAGATAAGACTACTATAATTATAAAAATGATCCATAAAAAGGTAATTCCCAGTAAGATGAGTGAGGCTATTCCCGACATGTATAATTTTGGAAATACCAATTCAGATTGATTTGCTATTCGAATAAGATCCTTCCTCTTAAACACTCTATTAATTGAGACTCCTTTATGTTTGGGTATTCTTCTCAGTCCATTCTCGTTTTTAGCAATTTGAAGAAGTCTGATCGCAATCAAATTCTTGATTAGCTGAACCAGTAAGTATTTTTTGTCAGCATAAAGCTCAAGTAGGAAAATCTCAAACTCCTGACGCGAAGTGTTTCGGTCGAAACCATAAACCTGGAGGTATCTGTCTCCTTCAAACTCCATTTTAAAGACTGATACTTTCATCTTTCCTGATCTACTGATAACTGATTTCTAAACACTAAGAAATCCTCCCCCAATTCACTACGGCTTTTCTAAGCGACTTGATATGGCGGAGGATATTGCGGTTTTCTTCTTTTTCTAGCTTGGGGTCGGCTTCAAGAATATCGCTGGCAGCATTTCTGGCAGCTTGGAGAATTTGGCCGTCTTTTGCGATGTCGGCAATCAGTAAATCGAGCACGCCACTTTGTTGGGTTCCGGTAATATCGCCTGGGCCACGGAGCTGAAGATCTACATCGGCAATCTCAAACCCATTGTTGGTGCGCACCATGGTTTCCAGTCGCGTGCGCGCTTCTTTGCTCAGCTTGTACTCTGTCATCAGAATACAATAAGATTGCTCTGCACCACGCCCCACACGGCCCCTCAACTGATGCAATTGCGCCAAACCAAAGCGTTCAGCATTTTCAATCACCATCACCGAAGCGTTCGGCACATTTACCCCTACTTCGATTACCGTAGTGGCCACCATAATTTGGGTTTCGTGCTTAATAAAACGCTGCATTTCAAAATCTTTGTCCTGAGGTTTCATTTTGCCATGCACAATACTAATGTGCTGGTCGGGGAAAGCCCTGCGAATGGATTCATAACCATCGTCCAAATCTTTCAAGTCCAGCTTGGCAGATTCTTCAATGAGCGGATAAACCACATAAATCTGTCGTCCTTTTTTGATTTCATCCTTCATAAAACCAAACACCTGTAGGCGTTTGGCATCGTACTCGTGCAAGGTTTTAATAGGCTTTCTGCCGGCAGGCATTTCATCAATAATGGAAACCTCTAAGTCTCCATAAAGCGTCATGGCCAAAGTGCGTGGAATTGGCGTGGCCGTCATTACCAATACATGCGGATGGAAACGTTCGTTTTTGCCCCACAGCTTTGCCCTTTGCGCCACACCAAAACGGTGTTGCTCGTCAATAATGGCCAAACCCAAATTCTTGAATTGAACCACATCTTCGAGCAAAGCATGCGTACCCACCAAAATGCTGATGGATCCATCGAGTAAGCCTGCATGAATCACTTTTCGCTCACTCTTTTTGCTAGAGCCTGTCAGTTTTGCAATGCCAATGCCCAAAGCATCGGCAAAGGGTTTTAAACCCTGATAATGTTGATCGGCTAAAATTTCGGTAGGTGCCATAATACTGGCTTGTGCACCTGAGCCCACCACCAAAAGCATGCATATAAAGGCTACAATGGTTTTTCCACTTCCCACATCGCCTTGCAGCAAACGGTTCATCTGCTTCCCCGACTTCATGTCGAAGTAAATTTCTTTGATTACCCGTTTTTGGGCATTTGTTAAGTCAAATGGTAAATAGTTTTTGTAGAAATCGGTGAGTAAGCTAGAGTCGCTAAACACGGCTCCTCGGTACTTTTCTGTTCGGGTAAGTTTTAATTTGAGAAGGCGCAGCTGAATAAAAAACAGCTCTTCGAATTTTAGCCTGAATTGGGCCTTTTTCAATAACTCTTCGTTGCCCGGAAAATGAATGTGCCAAAGCGCCAGCTTCTTTTCAATCATTCCATAACGCGCCACCAAATGCTGAGGAAGCGTTTCGTTAATATGCTGTTCAGACAATATCATTACTTGGCGCACCATTTTAGAAATGGCTTTACTGTCCAAGTACTTGGCCTTCATTTTTTCAGAAGTATGATACACCGGTTGAAGGAATGAAGCCTTTTCATTTTGGGTGGTCAGCACTTCAAGCTCAGGGTGCGCAATGCTAACTTTTCTACCAAAAGTAGCGGGCTTGCCAAACACCACGTATTCCACCCCCAGCTGTATTTTCTTGGCTATAAACTGAATTCCCTTAAACCAAACCAGTTCTAGGGTACCCGTTCCATCCTCGAAATGCGCAACGAGACGCTTTTTCCGCATTTCGCCCACGGTTTCAATTCTTCTGATTTTGCCTTTAATCTGAACGAAGGGCATATCGCCATGCACTTCTTCAATAGGGTAAAACTTGGTGCGGTCTTCGTAGCGGAACGGGTAATGTTGAATAAGATCGCCATAGGTGAATAGGCCTATTTCGGCACCTATCAGCGCTGCTTTTTGCGGGCCAACGCCCTTAATAAATTCTATGCGTGTTTCGAAAAATGACGGCACGGAAACAATTTAATATTTCCATTCTAAAGTGTTCAACATTTCAATTGCATCCTTCTTAATAAAATCAATAATTGGCCGAAGCGAGTCGTTTTTGTTAGCGGTGTTAAAATACAATGCTCCTCTAAAAAAATGTGTTGTGCTATCGGTAGTAAAAAACTGAAACTGGCTGGGCACTTCTCCTGATAATTCGGCTATGCTTGCCACTTGCTGGTTTTGAATAGAAATAATGCTTTCCTTAATAGAATAGGCCTTTTTATTGTGCTCCATTGTGAGATTAAAAGCCTCGGTAAGCAGTTCCTCCATGTTATTCTCAGGCTTTTTCAAGTCCTTATATGTGATTTGAATCACCGCATCGTAATCGGGGTAAAATAAATTGATATAATACCTGCCCGATTTTGGAAAAGTATCGCGCGAAAGTTCGGCATACTTTGAATAGAAAAAGTGATAAGGAAAAGTATCGGGCAAAGCCTGATAAGCTGATTCTGGTAAATCGATTCGGTTGTATGCTTTTGGTTTGGGTAAATAGCTTTGCTCGCAGGCGGAAAAGCCAAAGAAAGAAACAAATGAAAGGAGTAGTAATTTCTGAGTCGACTTTTTCAAACTGACACTTTACGGTTGATCAAAACTCTAACCCTCTTAATCCTACGAACATCCACCGCAACTATTGTGAAAAGGAACTGTTCGAATTTAATTTTTTCTCCTGCCCTAGGGAGTTTACTGTGTAGCTCGAGCAAAAGCCCACCAAGCGATTCGCTTTCCCCCTTTATTTGATCAAAGTAATAGGGGTCGATTTCCATAATTTTACAGAAATCGTTGAGGGAGGTTTTGCCTTCAAAAACGTAAGTATTGTTGTCTAGTTTATTAAAGGCTACATCATCGTCATCAAATTCATCGTTGATTTCACCCACAATTTCTTCAATAATATCTTCCATTGTAATCAGTCCGGAAGTGCCCCCGTATTCATCTACCACAATGGCCATATGAACCCTTTTATCTTGAAAGTTCTTTAGCAGACTATCTACCTTTTTATTTTCTGGAACGAAGAAGCCTGGTCTCATCAATTTTTGCCATTCAAAATCCTCTTCCTTGTCTACATGTGAAAGCAAGTCTTTGATATATAAAACGCCTTCAATTTTATCAATTGTCTCGTTATAAACAGGAATTCTGGAGAAGCCGCTTTTATTAATCTTGTCCATTAACTCATGAAAATCTACTTCGATATCCACAGCCGTAATGTCCATTCTTGACTTCATTACCTGCCGAACTGTAAGTGTACTAAAGTTTACAATTCCCTTTAGTATTCCCTTTTCTTCATCGGTAGTATCATCACCTGTGGTCATTTCAAGTGCCTGATTTAGTTCGTCTACGGTAATATTGTGCCCTTTTTTCTTCACCCGTCTTTCTATAAGCTGGGTGAATTTTATCAACACATAGGCAATTGGTTTTACAATTCCTTCAAAGAAGAAAAGCATTCTGGCCGTAGCTCTAGAAAATTTTAAATTGTTCTGTGTAGCGAAGTTCTTTGGAAGTACTTCTCCAAAAAAGAGAATAACAAAAGTTACTACAGCTGTTAAGGCCACAACTATGGTTCCTTCACTGGTTTTCTCTCCTATAATTTCCCAGGTTACAAAGGTGGTTAGGGTTACAATAGCAATATTGACCAGGTTATTCATGATAAGAATAGTAGCCAGTAAATGGCGTGGCCTTTCCATCAGCTGAATAATTACTCTATTAATAGGGGTGTCATCATTTTTGCACTCTTCTATTTGACCCTCATTAAGTGAGAAAAATGCCACTTCGGAGCCAGAAATTAGGGCTGAAAGTATTACTAGAAAAATAAAAACCACTCCATTAACCAAAAGGTACGGAGTGGAGATATCTTGAGCTAAGGCCAGAAGGGCCAAACTAGGATAGGGATCGTCTACTGCTGATTCCAATATTCTTTTTTTAAACTAATTAAAACGGCAAATCATCTGAGTCGTCCTCAGGAATGCTCGAAACTTCACTAGATTTCTCTGAACTAGGCGAGTATGAGGAACTTCCTCCACCACCTTCATTATCCGATTTAGTACCTAGCATTGTTAGGTTATTTCCAACTACTTCGGTTGTATATCTCTTGTTTCCATCCTGATCATCCCAAGATCGGGTAGTCAGTTTACCTTCAATATACACTTGATTACCCTTCTTTAAAAATTTCTCTGCAATTTCTGCAAGTGGACTCCAAAGCACAATATTATGCCACTCTGTAGTGGTTACCCTTTCGCCTTGCTTGTTCTTGTAAGTTTCGCTCGTAGCTAAAGAAAAGTTTGCTACTGCTCTACCGCTTTCTAAGTGACGCACCTCTGGGTCTTTGCCCAAGTTACCTACTAGAATTACTTTATTTACTCCTGCCATGGTTTATATTTTTGGTTTCAATAGAACAAATTAATTAAAAACATTGATCTTCCAAGTATTTACTAATAAGAACTGGCTTTGGAAGGTTGTTTATATGTTCTAAAGAGTATTTTTCAATTTCAAGATGATTGCTCTTTAATCTAGCTTCATCTTCATTTCCGAGTTCAATTTTTACGAAGTTGGCGAAAATACGTTGATGCGTCAAAACATGTTCGTATAATTTTGATTCTTCTCCAATAATTGAGTCCGTCAAACCCATTTTCTGGAGGGCTGAAATGACCTCATCTAGACCAATTTGTTTATTCTCTTCAATCAAATAAAAATCAAACAATCCTTGCCAAACATCGCCCTTTCCTCTTTCCTTCAGCCATAAACCTTCTTCTGATTGAAAAACCAAATAGGTTAAATATCGCTTTCTAACCTTGGTCTTCTTTGTTTTAACTGGAAGGCTATCAATTTTATTATTGTTGAAAGCAAAACAGTCGTCCCTAAAAGGGCAAACCCCACAAGCCGGAGACTTTGGTGAGCACTGTATTGCTCCAAATTCCATAATGGCCTGATTATACTGATTTGGCTTTTCCTTATCTAAAAGCTCATTAGCCCTTTTTTCAAAAACTTTAGGGCCTTTGGTGCTCGAAATGTCCTCTTCAATTCCAAACACCCGACTGAGCACTCTATATACATTACCATCTAAAACGGCATTTGGTTGGTTAAAAGCCGATGAAGAAATTGCTGCAGCGGTATATCGTCCTATTCCCTTTAATTTGAGTAGTTCGTTAAAGTCAGACGGAAACACTCCGTCAAAATCATTAACCACCATTTTAGCACAACTATGAAGGTTTCTGGCCCTAGAATAATAGCCTAAGCCTTGCCATAAACGCAGTACTTCGGTTTCAGAAGCATTGGCCAAGTCATTAATTGTAGGAAACTGCTCAACAAACCTTTCATAATATGGTAAACCCTGTGCAACTCTGGTCTGCTGAAGGATAATCTCAGAGAGCCAGATTCGATAAGGATCCTTGGTTTTCCTCCACGGTAAGTCTCTTTTATTTTCTTCATACCAGTTAATTAACTGATTTGCAAACAGTTTACTGTCCAGCATAGTGCTATTTTAGGCCAAATTTAGGTGCTTTCAGGGTATTGTTTAAAATTTGAGGGTTTGTTTTCATAATTAGAAATGAACTCGTAATTTTGCAGGCCAAAATAACTGGGAATTAGTTTTTTACACAATATTTATAAATCTAAAATTTAACAGCGGTGACGAAAGCAGATGTTATTAACCAAATAGCAGAGAAGACAGGAATAGATCGATCTGATGTTACTACTACGGTGGAAACTCTTTTTACAGTAGTAAAAGATTCAATGGCCGAAGGTGAAAATATCTATGTGAGAGGATTCGGCAGCTTTGTGAATAAGAAAAGAGCAAAAAAGATTGCTAGAAATATCTCAAAAAACACTGCCATCGTAATTGATGAGCACTTTGTTCCAAGCTTTAAGCCGTCAAAGGTTTTTGTTGAACAGGTAAAAGTGAGTGATAAAGTAAAGATTGCAAACAAATAAGCTTTAGCCTCATTGGCTATGATGAAAAAGAACCAAATTATACTTCTGAGCATTGGAATTCTGGCGGTTGTTGTATTGTACAGTCTTCCAACTTCTGTGGTAAATAATAAGGATAATGAGGCTTTAGAGTTTGTAGATGAAAGTAGGCCAGGAGGAGAGGTGATAGATCACAGCTCTGAAATACCGGAAGAAATTCAACCCAAAATTGATTTTTGGAAAGAGAAACTGGTTTCTGATTCTAACATTAAAAAGGATGAAATAGCATTGGATTCATTAATGGGTGTTTTTCAAACCATTAACCAATATGATAGCGCTGCCTATTATGCTGAATCTTTTGCAAAAGAATTTAAAACGATTACTCTCTGGCAGAAGGCTGGAGATGCCTATTTCGAGGCGTTCACTTTTGCTATTGAGCCACAAAAAGTAGAAAGACTTGGTGGTAAGGCCCGTGAAATGTATGCTAAGGTTTTAGAACAAACTCCAGACAATCTGGATGTTAAAAACAATTTGGCAATGACCTATATTGCAAGTTCTAACCCTATGCAGGGCATTATGATGCTAAGGGAAATACTTGAAATAGACGACAAGAATGAAAAGGCCCTTTTGAATATGGGTCGCCTTTCAATGCAGTCAAATCAATTTGATAAAGCGGTAGAAAGGTTCGAAGCATTAGTCAGTTACCATCCGAATAGTTTAGATGGCAACTACCTTTTAGCGGTATGCTATTTTGAAACAGGCAAGAACGATAAAGCAAAAGCCCAATTTCAAAAAGTAAAAAACATGGATTCTGATCCAGTAGTGCAAACTGCGGTGGATGAGTATCTGCAAAGAATTAAGTAAAATATTATATCATTAAAACATTAGAATTATGCCTTGCGGTAAAAAAAGAAAAAGACATAAGATTTCAACTCACAAGAGAAAAAAGAGACTAAGAAAAAACAGACACAAAACTAAGAAGTAGTACTTCTTAGTTTTGTGCTTATACGCATCATTAGTTTAATTTTTAACATTTAACTTTTTTCAAATTGAGCAACGAATTAGTAATTAATTCGACTCAAGATGGATGTCGTATAGCCCTTCTGAAAGATAAAAATCTGGTTGAATTCCATCATGACCATGATGACAACCAGTTTAAGGTAGGTGATATGTACTTGGGTACGGTTAAAAAAATCGTCCAAGGATTGAACGCGGCTTTTATAGATATTGGGTACGAGAAAGATGCTTTTCTGCATTACCTCGACCTTGGTCCGCAAATAAAATCACTTAATAAATACACCAGAATGGCCCAATCGGCCAATGATGTCAATGGTAACCTGAGTAAATTCAAAGGTGAGCCAGACATTAACAAGCTTGGCAAAATGGGTCAAGTGCTGACAAGAGGTCAGCAAATACTTGTTCAGGTTGTAAAAGAACCTATTTCAACAAAAGGGCCACGACTCTCTTGCGAGTTGTCTATAGCTGGGCGCTATATGGTTTTAGTGCCTTTCTCCGATTCTATCAATATTTCTAAGAAAATCACTGATGGAGACGAGAGAAAAAGATTGATGAGATTAATTTCATCGATCAAACCCGAAAAGTTTGGTGTCATTGTTCGCACAGTAGCGAAAGGAAAAGATGTAGCCGAATTAGATAAAGACCTCCGAAACCTTGAGGAAACTTGGATTGAAGGCATTAAAAAACTTCATAAAGCCAAGCCTAAAGATAAGGTAATAGGAGAAATGAGCAGGGCTTCATCCTTGCTCCGCGATATCCTCAACGAATCTTTTGACAGTGTAACTACGGATGATAAGGAAATCTTTAATGAGATTAAATCTTACATTCACAAGATTGCTCCTGATAAAGAAAAGATAGCCAAGCTTTACACAGGAAAGGCTAAAATCTTTGAAAGTTTTGGAATTGAAAAGCAGTTTAAATCGCTTTTTGGTAAAACAGTAAGCTTGCCAAAGGGTGGCTATTTAATTATTGAGCATACCGAGGCACTTCACGTTATTGACGTGAACAGTGGTAATAAATCGAATGCAGGAGAAGATCAAGAAAGTACCGCACTTGCTGTAAATATAGAAGCAGCAAGAGAAGTAGCTCGCCAACTAAGGTTGCGCGATATGGGCGGAATTATCGTGATCGACTTTATCGATATGCGTAAAGCTGAAAATAAAAAAGAGCTTTACAGCGTAATGCGTGAGATTATGGACGAAGATCGTGCTAAAAACACAGTTCTTCCCATTACCAAGTTTGGCTTAATGCAAATTACACGTCAGCGTGTAAGGCCAGAAATGAATATCACTACCCGTGAAAACTGTCCAACTTGTGGTGGAACAGGAAAAGTATCTGCAACAATACTTGTGTCAGATACAATCGAAAAGAACATTGATTACATTCTTGGTACACAAAATGAAAAGGGAATTTCACTAACTGTACATCCTTTTTTACATGCTTACTTCACCCGAGGGATATTCTCGAAAAGGTGGGAGTGGTACAAGAAATACCACACATGGGTTAAGATTGAAAAAGACAGTTCTTTAAGTCTTTCAGCTTACACCATTAACAACAAGCTTGGCGAAGAAATTGCCATTACAGCTTAAGTTTAAAACATCAATTCAAACAAAAAGGGAACCTCAAATTAGGTTCCCTTTTACTTTATCAGTCTACTTGGTTGTTAGGCAAAGTAATACGGGAATTTCCCCTTAGCAATCATTGTATCGGCCACTTGTCTACGAAGCTCTTTGGTGTTCACTAAGTCCATTTTCGTAAAGCGTTTTAAGCCCATCAACATTACTTTTTGTTCATCGCCTTTGGTGAATGAAGCAATGGCTTCTTTAGCAGCGGCATTCACTCTGTCAATAGCTTCAGCCATATAAATCTGCGTCATGGCAATGTAATCTTTACATGCTTCCTCACCTCTTTGACTCACCAACTTCTCTGTTCTTAACATAGAAGATTCAACAGCGTAAATCTCAATGAGAATGTCGGCAAGGTTCATCATTACTTCCTGCTCATCTTCAATTTTATCTTGAAGTGCCATGGCGGCTTTTCCGCCTACCATTAGGAAAACTTTTTTCAAGTTCTTCACCACTTCTTTTTCAGCATTGAATAACACCGACTTGTCAATTGTAGTGAAAGAAGGTACCGACACAAGTTCTTTAGAAACTGCCATTGCAGGCTCAAACATGTTCAATTCACCTTTCATTGCACGTTTCAAAAGCATTCCAATCATCAACATACGATTGATTTCGTTAGTGCCTTCATAAATTCTGGCAATACGTGCATCTCTATAAGCTCGTTCCATTGGGGCATCAGCAGAATAGCCCATTCCGCCATATACTTGAACGCCTTGATCTACCACATAGTCCAATACTTCGGAACTGTGGATTTTCGCAATGGCGCATTCAATGGCAAATTGCTCAACTCCTTTAAGCTTGGCCTTGGCTTCGTCCATTCCGCCTGCTATCAGGTCGTTAATTTTATCTTCAATATTCTGTCCTGCTCGGTAGTCTAAAGATTCCGTCACGTAGGTCTTAGTGGCCATCTCAGCCAATTTGCCTTTGATAGCACCAAAGCTTGAAATTGATACACCGAATTGCTTGCGTTCGTTGGCATATTGAGTGGCGTGAGAAATTACAGTTCGGCAACCTCCTAATACTCCAGCGCCTAATTTTACACGACCAATGTTCAAGATATTCACAGCTATTTTGAAACCATTTCCTCTTTCAGAAAGCATGTTTTCAACAGGAACTGGGCAATCGTTAAAGAATACTTGGCGAGTTGAAGAACCTTTGATACCAAGCTTCTTTTCTTCCTCATTCATTGTGATTCCACCAAAGGTTTTTTCAACAATAAATGCAGTCAAATTCTTATCATCTTCGATTTTAGCAAATACAATAAACAAGTCAGCGAAACCTGCATTCGAGATCCACATTTTCTGACCCGTAACATTATAATGTTTTCCATCCGCAGAAAGCACCGCTTTAGTCTTTCCTGAATTAGCATCAGATCCAGCATCAGGCTCTGTCAAGCAATAACAAGCAGCCCATTCGCCAGTGGCAAGTTTCGGTAAGTATTTTTCTTTCTGCGCTTCCGTTCCATAATAAAGAATTGGCAAAGTTCCGATTCCGGTATGAGCCCCATAAGTGGTAGAAAAAGACCCCGCTGCACCAATCACATCTGCCATGAGCATACTTGTGTTAAAGCTCATGCCCAAACCACCATATTGCTCTGGCACGGTGATACCTAAAAGACCCAGTTCACCAGCCTTCTTAAAAATGCTAGGAACCAAGTCTGGCTCTTTCATGCTGTCGATGCGATCGGCATTAGGCGTAATTTCTGTTTCGATGAAATCGCTACAGGCCTGCGCCATCATTTTTTGCTCTTCGCTAAATTCTTCAGGAATAAAAACCTCTTGAGCTGGAGTTTCTCTTACTAGGAATTCTCCTCCTTTAATTGTTCGTTTTGTAATTTCGCTTGACATGTTACGTGTATTTAGTATTGTGATTTGGGTATTGAGCGTGTTAGCGGTTTATTGATTTTTTGAGACTATAAATCATCTTCTGTATCTTATCCACTTCTAACTCTAGTTTCCCAAATGAGTCATTGTTTAAAAACTTTAATCTATTTGCAATGATTAGTTGCGTTTCCAATTCACAAGAAGAGCCATAGGCAATTCCCGAAAACTGGTTAAATTCTCCAGAGGTATTTCTTCCAGCACCCTCCGCAATGTTTGAGCTAATAGAAACTACGCTTCTCCTAATCTGGCTTGTTAAGCCAAATCTTTCATCAGTAGGTAGTTCCTCGGTTGATTTGTAGACATCCACCGCAAAGTCTACTGAACTTTGCCAAACTCTTAACTCTTTATAATTATTCATATGTGCATTGTTTTTGGTTTACAACTGAAACTCATTCACACTACACAATACACACGACTAAAATCCTATTTTAAGAATTCATAGATACCTGCTACGCCTTGGCCACCACCTACACAGGCTGTTACCATTCCGTATTTGGCATTGCCCCTTCTTCTCATCTCGTTGAAAAGTTGGACTGAAAGCTTTGCTCCTGAACATCCAAGCGGATGACCTAGTGCAATAGCTCCACCGTTAACATTCAGAATAGAACGGTCTAAATCCAATTCTTTGATTACCGCTAATGATTGCGCGCCAAACGCTTCGTTTAATTCAATCAGATCAAGGTCGGACTGTTTCAATCCAGCTTGCTTTAGTGCTTTTGGCACTGCATCCACTGGGCCAATTCCCATAATTCTTGGGTGAACACCCACAGCAGTATAAGTAACCATTCGAGCGATAGGCTCTAAACCGAGTTCTTTTACCATTTTCTCAGACATTACCATCACGAATGATGCACCATCTGAAACTGGAGAAGAGTTACCAGCCGTTACCTGGCCACCTTGAGCAAATACCGGCCTTAAACTCGCCAATATTTCCATTGAAGTATCTCCTCTTGGGCCTTCATCTTTATCTACGGTGTAAGACTTTTCAGCCATCTTACCGTTAGCATCAACGAATTTTTCCGTCACTTTAATCGGAACGATTTCATCATCGAACTTGCCATCCGCTTGGGCTTTCACAGCCTTTTGGTGTGACTCAAAAGCAAATTGATCAGACTCTTCTCTGGTGATATTATATTCCTTTCCTACTTGCTCAGCTGTTAGGCCCATGCTTAAGTAGTAATCTTTATGTTCTGTGGCCAGCTTATAGTTAAGGGCAGTTTTATAACCCATAACTGGTACTTGACTCATAGATTCAGTTCCTCCAGCGATAATACAATCTGCGGTACCTGCATGAATTCTAGAAGAGGCCAAAGCGATAGCTTCCAAACCAGAACCACAATAACGGTTAACCGTTACGCCCGGTACACCAATAGGTAATGATAATAGTGAAATCATTCTTCCCATTTGCATACCTTGCTCTGCCTCTGGTACAGCATTACCCACAATAAGGTCATCTACTCTGGTTGGATCAAAGTTGGCCACCTGACCAACCAAGTGTTTTATCACTTCAGCAGCCATGTCATCAGAACGTACACTTTTTAGCACACTGCGCTTGCCACGTCCTACGGCTGTTCTATATCCTGCAACTATATATGCGTCCATATTTTATTTAGATTATAGAGGTTAGATGTTAGAAGATAGACTTACTAACCCTTACCTCTTAGTTTGTTTAATAATCCTGTAATCATTTTCTGAATTTCCCAGACTTTCTCTAGGCACTCATCTAATTTTTCTTGGGTCAAAAATCCCAAATCAAAAGACAAAATAAGTTGAGTTTCAACTTCATGTGAGGAACCCATACTCATGTCCAAGAATCTAGCAAAATCAACATCGCTGCTCCTACCAGAACCTTCTGCAATATTTGAGGGAATAGAAACAGCACAAGATTGAAGTTGGTGGCATAAGTTGAATTTTTCACTGTCTGGAAACTTCGAAGTCAATAAATAAACTTCTTTCACCAGTGACATACTCTTTTGCCAAACTTTTAGCTCTCTGAAATTATGCATCTCTATTCGTCTAAATACTATTATCTAGCGTCTAATCTCTAGTTTCTAAGTGGCTTACCTTTAAATAGAATGCTGTGAATTCGCTCTAAGGTTTTTGGCTCGGCCGTAAGTGCCAAGAAAGCTTCACGCTCTAAATCAAGAAGGTATTGTTCCGAAACTTCTTGAGGAACAGTTAAATCTCCTCCACACATTACATAACCCACTTTTCTAGCAATTTTAGCATCGTGCTCAGAAATATAATTTCCGAAAAGCATTCCGTTAATTCCCGCTTCGAACAATGCTAAACCTGTAACACCTTGTACCTTAATGTCTGTTCTTTCCACTGGCTGGGTATAGCCTGCTTCATAAATTTCGAGCACTTTTTTCTTGGCATCAGAAATCAATCGTTTTCTGTTCATTGTAATTCCATCTGTAGGTCGAAGAATATTCATTCCTCTGGCCTCTTCTGCGGAAGTAGCAACCTTAGCAGTCGCTATATTCATAAAGGCTTCTTGAAGTCGGTTCAATTCTGGATCACCAGCTACGTAAGAATCTGCTGCTCTTAAAGCGAGTTCCTTAGTTCCACCACCACCAGGGATAAGGCCAACGCCTACTTCAACCAAACCAATGTAGGTTTCAGCATGGGCTTGAATGGCATCACAATGCAATGACAATTCACAACCTCCGCCAAGGGCAAGCCCTGCCGGTGCAGCCACTACTGGAATTGAAGAGAATTTTGCGCGTTTCATGGTGTTCTGGAATTGCGCAATCATTAAGTTGATTTCATCAAAATCCTGATCACCTGCATACATAAACAACATGGCCAAGTTTGCACCTGCCGAGAAGTTTGGTCCTTCATTTCCAATTACCAAACCTTTATAATCCTTCTCTGCCATAGAAATGGCTGTTTGAATTCCTTCAATGACCTCCGCGCCCATTGAGTTCATTTTGGTATGGAACTCTAGACAAAGTACTCCATCTCCGATATCGAAAACAGATGCACCCGCATTGCCCCAAACCTTATTGGTTTCACGGATATTTTCTAAGATGATCAACTCATCTAAGCCAGGAATAACTTTGTATGATTTTGAAGGAATGTCGTAATAGTGCTTTATTCCTTTTTCAATTTTATAGAAAGCATCGTTCCCAGCTTCAAGCATTTCATAAACCCAAGCCGCTGGCTTTAGGTCCATGGCTTCCATTTTATCAACTGTAGCTTTCACGCCTAGTAAATCCCAAGTTTCGTAAGGGCCGAGCTCCCACCCAAAACCAGCACAAACCGCTTGATCAATTCTGTAGAGCTCGTCTGAAATTTCTGGAATTCTGAACGAAACGTATTTGAAGGTATCGTAGAAAGTTGTTCTGTAGAATTCGCCCGCTTTGTCATCAAAATTAACGAGTGTTTTAATTCTGGCTTTTAGGTTTTCTTCTTCCTTAACCGCTTCAAGCGCTTTAAAATTCGCCCTTGTTCTTTCACCGTATTCGTAGGTTTTTAAATCAAGCTCAAGGATTTCTGTTTTACCGTTGGCGTCTTTCGTTTTCTTGAAATAGCCTTGCTTAGACTTATCACCAAACCAACCTCTTTTATGAACTTCTTCAACAATTCCAGGAAGGATAAATTTCTCTCTGGCCTCGTCATTTTGTAAGCCCTTATACAAGTTGTTGGCAACGTTAACCGTAGTATCAAGTCCAACAACATCCATGGTACGAAAAGTTGCAGACTTTGCTCGACCGATAATTGGCCCAGTCAATCTATCAACTTCACCCACTGTAAGCTCCATTTCTTCAATGGTATGCATTGCCGACATGATGGCATAAATACCAATTCTGTTGGCAATAAACGCTGGGGTATCCTTACAAAGCACAGTTTCTTTTCCTAAGAAAAGGTCTCCGTAATGCATTAAGAAATCAATAATCGCAGGATCCGTTTTCGGTCCAGGAATGATTTCCAACAAACGTAAATACCTTGGGGGGTTGAAGAAGTGAGAACCACAGAAATGCTTCTGGAAATCTTCGCTTCTACCTTCGCACATCAAATGCATAGGAATACCAGATGTATTCGATGTAATAAGAGTGCCTGGTTTTCTATGCTTTTCAACTTGGTCGAAAATGATCTTTTTAATATCGAGTCTTTCTACAACCACTTCAATGATCCAATCCACTTCAGAAATTTTAGACATATCGTCTTCAAAATTTCCGGTAGAAATTCTATTTGAAAAACTCAAGTCATAAATGGGGGATGGCTTTGATTTTAACGCAGCTGCTAGTGCATCGTTTACCAGCTTATTTCTGGCCGCCTTATTGGATTTTTGATCTTCGGGCAAATCCCTGCGTACCATATCCAATAACAATACTTCTACTCCGATATTAGCGAAATGACATGCTATACGTGAGCCCATCACTCCTGAACCTAATACCGCTACTTTTCTAATCGATCTGTTCATTTGTTCTAAAAGATTGATTTTGTATCTATAAGATTATTTATCTGTTCTATTACCTCGAAAAAGGTGTCCAACTTTTCTTTCTCTATTAATTTGTTGGCTGTAGTATTAAACTCCAAAACGGTAGCTCGAGATATCTCTCTCTTTTGTTTTCCAAGGTCGGTAAGAAATATTCTAACTGAACGGCCGTCATTTGGGTCTTTCTCCCTATAAATGAACCCTTTTTCTTCCATGCTCTTGAGCATGCGGGTGAGGCTACGTGATTCTAAGCCCATTAATGGGGCTATTTTGGTGGCTGGGGTTCCTTCTTTACTGTTTATAATTAGAAGTACAAAACCAATAGAAGTGGTAATGTCGTGTTTTACTGCTTGTTGGTTATACATGCGATAGATAGCATGCCAGAGCATTTTTACGTTGTGGTCTATGGTTTCTTCTCTCTTCATAATCCTGTAAGGGTTACGAAGTTAAAGAAAATTTGTTATGCATGCATACTATTTATTAGAAAAAAGTATGTTCCCAGTTTGTGAAGGAATTACTCTACTTTATACTCTGAACCAGTACAATAGTGGTTAAAGTAGAACTTACAATGGCAGCAAGTGTTCCAAAATTTTCTAGAAACCTGCCTCTTTCTCGTGGTTCTTTAGGTGGTTTTGCAGAAACTGTGATAACTGATCCGTCTAGAACTTTCGGGTTAGAAAGAAAGCCTACTCTACGAGTAAAGCCATTTGGTTTCGTAAGATAGATTTTATCCCCTTGTTTAGTTTTTCCTCCAGCATTTTTCAAGTAAGACCTTACTGAATTATTTGCTAGATATTTTTGGAGTGATGGGTTTGCTACTTCTCCCTCAACCTTTACAGTATAAATAGACTCTGGAAAATAAATACTGTCTGCATTTTGGAGAATTATATCAAATTTTTCGTTTTGCTCCCCAAGAGCCTTCTGAAAATCAAAAGCTAACTGTATTCCGTTTCTATACAGTCTTGCACCAGCTAAATAAACATTTGGGGAAACACCACCTGCCCTTTCTGTGACTTCAGTAAGTTTTTCATTCTTTGACTCCAAATAATAAGTTCCAGGAAACTTAATTTCACCAGTAAGTTGAACCGCTCTTTGTTCTGATGAGCCAGGGATATAGTTTACTGAAACCTGATCGTTGTCCTGAAGAATATAATTGGATGATGGTTTTTTATTTCCTCCTAACAGGTAATTGAGGTCTAACTCAACATTCGTATTAAATGCAATTTTATTTCCTGTAAAATCAAAGTTTTCTCGCGATACAGTAACACTTTCGCGATATGACTTTTTCAGAAAACCACCAGATTGAATAATAAGATCCTCAACCGTCATGCTATCTGTAAGTAGGTATTTCCCTTCGTTTCTAACAGCTCCTTTTACAAAAACGTACTTATCTAATGTTTCAGTAATATCCTTGCTATAAAGAATAACCCTATCTTTTGGCTTTAGTACGGCATTGAATTTCCTATCGAGTACTTCGTCTAAATTGAAAGGTATAACCTGATATTCCAGTTTGCCTTCTTGATAGCGGAGCAAGTCGGCCCTACTGGTTAAAATTCGGTTTCGGTACTCTAAATCTTCTACATTGGCCGACATAAAAATCAAATCGTACAGACTAAGATCCTTTCTCCACAATATTGTTTTGGGTTCGGATAAAAACCCCTCTATGGAAACTGTTTCCAAAGATTTCAGTTCTTCAGTATTATATACTTTCAAGGAGTCATCTGCTTGTAGCAGAACATTTTGTCCAGAATTGGCATCTGTTATAATTTCTGACAAAGAGAAAGAAAGGAATTTAAGTTCTCCATTTCTGTCTTTACGAAATAAATCCACCTTCTCTAGATAGGTATTCGGTCTAAGTCCACCCGCTGAATTAATTAGGTCTCTTATTTTTAAGCCTTTATTTAACTCATAATCACCTGGTCTAAAAACGGATCCGTTTACGGTTACCATGTTGTCATACTTTTCCAGAACTTCTCCGAAAGTAACTTCGTCACCATCTTGAAGTTTGAAGTTTATGCCATGATTCAACAGACTATCATAATTTACGGATACAATTTCACGATCGAATGAGCTGCCATTTGTTCTATTATTAATAGCTCTAATTCTCTTAACGGTAACTGTTTTTGTATAGGCTGTTGGTTTTAGCCCTCCAGCAAAACCAATTAAGTCTAATAAACCTTCATTATCTTTCAGTTCATAAATAGCTGGTTTATTTACTTCTCCTTTAAGGCTAATGGCGTTCATTCTTGTTGGAATGAAAATCACATCATTATTCATTAGTCTTAAATCTTCACGAAGGGCTCCTTTTACTAAGTAATCGTATAAATCTACATTTGAAATGAAACGATTGTTTCTGAAAACCTTAATGTCACGCAATGAGCCTGAGGTTTGAATTCCTCCAGATACGTAAAGTGAGTTCAGTGTGGTTGCAAAAGAGTTGATAAGATGAGAACCTGGATTTTTTGATTCTCCCATGACTACAATTCTGATTGGTCTAAGCTTGGTTAACGAAACATCTAAGAATATTTTTGGTGGATCTTTCTTCAACCCAGAGTAAAACTTTGAAAGAAATTCTTTCATTCGAACATTGAGTCCCTCATATGAAGTTCCTGCAACAAAAACTTGCCCTACATTTGGAATGAATAGATTACCGTTAATGTCAACCTTGCCTTCAAACTGAAACTCGGCTTCACCCCATAAGTAAACTCTTAGTTCATCTCCAGGCCCAATTAAATAACCAGGGTCAATGTTGCCCACTAAAGCTTGTTCGTTTGCAAATGGGTTATTATTAAAAATATTGTACCCAAAATAATCTAAGCCTTCTTTTTTCTTATCTAACTGAATTACTTCAGCTTTTTGACTGTTGTTATCTTGTCTTTCACTATTGTAGTCAACTGTGTCTCTTTCTATTCTTTGGATTGACTCTGGAGTAGTTGTTTCTTCATTTTTGGAAATATATTTCCTAATATATTCATCATAATCAATACCATATAAACGTGCTTGTCTACGAGCATCATCCTCAGACATTCCACGTTTTCTGAGTTCAGACAGAATTTCTTCTTGGGTGTTAATTCCGCGTTTTTCGAGTTCTTGTTTTACTTGCTGCTCAGACTGAGAATAGCCGTTCAGAGTGATTACAAGTAAAAGCAATAGGGAACAGGTAACCGGAGATATGGTTCTCGTTATGATCAAAGTTCGGTATCTATTTGGTATCAGAGGTATGCTTAACATTGTATGAAAAGCATTATTTTGTATCAAAGTAACAAAAAAAGAATTACACTCAAGGATATTTTACCACAAGAGGCAATTGATAACAAAGGTTTAATTTAGGTATTCAGCTCGTCAATATCAAAATCGCCTCCAATACCGTATTGGATTAAGTCAAAAATATTATAGTATTCCAATGTATTAATGTCCTTCAAGCGATAATCTCCATTTGAAAACATCTCAATTACCTCAAAATCAAATCTTTCGGAAAAGTTAATTAGGGTAAATTTTTTACCTACTCGTAAGTTATTAAATGATTTTGCCATTGAGCGAAGGTATTACACTGCGTAAATCTTCTCTATTAGATTGGTATATTTTTCTTTTATTACTCGCCTTTTGAGTTTTAAAGTTGGCGTAAGCTCTCCAGAAGCAATACCCCATTGATCGTTGAGCACTTCAAATTTTTTCACTTGTTCCCAGTGGCCAAAGCTTTGGTTAGTAAGCTCTATTTCACTTTGAAATTTGTTTCTTACTTCAGGGTTATTAATTATATCTGGATCGTTCTTGTCTAAGTTATGACGCTCTGCCCAATTTTTTACAGCATCTAGGTTTGGAACGATTAAGGCAGCGGGAAACTTTCTGTTTTCACCTATAATCATCACTTGCTCTATGAGAACCGATTCTTTCAGTTTATTTTCCATTACCTGCGGAGCGATATATTTTCCTCCAGAGGTCTTAAACATTTCTTTTTTTCGATCTGTAATTCTTAGAAAGTTATCTGGAGTTAATTCACCAATATCTCCAGTATGAAACCACCCATCAACTATTGTTTCATCCGTTTTTTGCTGGTCTTTATAATAGCCCATCATCACGTTTGGTCCCTTCACCAAAATTTCCCCGTCATCCGCAATTTTCACTTGTACATCTGTTAGTAACGGGCCAACATAATCCAATTTTGCTTGTGCTGGGTCTGGCAAACCAATACTAATTCCGGGTGATGTTTCAGTTAGTCCATAGCCTTCCAAAATTTTAATATCCGCAGCCCAAAACACTCTTTTGAGGCGAGGTTGAATCGCTGATGCCCCCACTATAATGTGCTTAACGTTTCCACCAAGAGCTGCTTGCCATTTACTGAAAATGAGTTTTCTAGCAATTGTGAGTTTTGTATCGTAAACAAAACCCATACTTTGATCTGGGTTGTATTTAAGGCCTAAGTTTACAGCCCAAAAGAATAGCTGCTTCTTAATACCAGAAAGAGCAAATCCTTTGTCTATTATTTTATCATAAATTTTTTCGATGAGTCTTGGAACGGTATTAAAGCCATGGGGCTTTATTTCTTGTAAATTTTCACTTATGGTTTCCAAACTTTCGGCATAATGGATAGAAAGGCCAAGCTGAAAGTAGAAGTAAATCGCAGTACGTTCAAAAATATGACAGAGGGGTAAGAAACTTAACACTCTATCATGACCATTTGTATATTCTGCTCTTTCTGAAACTGCCGTGGCATTGGAAATAATATTTTTATGATTGAGCATTACTCCTTTTGGTCGACCAGTGGTACCAGAAGTGTAAATTATAGTAACGAGGTCTAACTCATTAATTTGAGCTTGCCTCATCTCCATTTCTTTTTTCTGATCCTCAGAGCCGTTCTCTAAAAGTGACGACCAGTGTTCGGTAAGTTTGGACTCATCAAAAATATAGATTGGTAAATCTAGGTTTGCTTTTGACGCTCCATTTTTAGCCTTTTTATAAATTTCTTCGGAAGAAACAAAAACCAGTTTAGTTTCGGAGTGTTCAAAAATAAAAGCATAATCATCTTCTGAGATGGTGGGGTACATTGGGACACTGATTGCTCCAATTTGCTGAATGGCTACATCTGCGAAATTCCATTCAGTACGATTTTCGCTGATAATTGCGATTTTATCACCTGCTGATATTCCTTTGCTTAAAAGCCCGAAAGAAAGTTGGGTTGATTTTTCTATTACCTGTTGTGTGGAATACTTACGCCACTTACCGTCTTTTTTATCGGCAAGACAAACTTCTAAATTGTATTGTTGCAACTGCAGTGGTAGCAGCTCAAAAAGGCGGTGCGCGATTTTCATAATAGTTGGCTAAAGTTGATCAAGATAATAAAATCCGTGAGCAGTAAAAATTAACCAAAATCTCCTCGTAATTCTCTTAGCCTTTTTCGGGCTTCCGAAACAAAAATACTTCCCTTAAATTTTTCGAGTAATTGAAGATAGGTTTCCATTGCCTTTTCATTGTCTTTTAAGTCATCTTCCAAAATAATACCTGTGAGAAACAAGGCGTCATCTCCCAAAATTTCGAAGTAATGCTTTTGATTTATAACTGCCAAAGCTGCCAAAGCTTTATCGAAATGACCTAACTCTCTTTCTGTTTTGGCCATTAAAAAATACACTTCATCAATAATTGAATGATTTGGATATTTTTCAATCATTTGATTTAAAGCAACTATGGCTTCATTCTTCTGATTCTGAAAAAGCTGAAGCTCAATATTGGCATATTCTTGCATTACCACATCTGTTGAATCAAAAACTGTATTGTTTTTAATCAGAATGCTTAAGTTCAATGCGTCATTCGCTATTTCCCTAGAGGTGGCAAGTTTTAATATATCTAGATGGCTTTGGGCCAGTTCAAATTCTCCTTTAAAGTATGAGAGCTTGGCACTCTTCAGCTTAGCTTCATACCCAAGTGGCTCATCCTTAAACATTCTTTCTACCTGAGCATAAAGTAAAATTGATTCCCAAGGCTCTTCATTCAGTAGATAAATATCTGCCAAATCCATTTTTGATTCCGCAATTACTCTATGCTTACCAACAGGCTGATTGATATTTTCTGTAAGAATTTCAATGGCCTTTGGAATTTGATTTAAGTAAAAAGCATATAAATGGGCCACTCTTCGATTGGCATCAATGATATTAAAAACATCTCGCAAATTCGATTTGTAGTCTTCATATTTCACTATTAAGTTTTTGATTGAAGTAGTATCAACAGGGTATGTTTCCTTGACTACTTCTTCATCGGCCAATAAAACATATCGTGCAGCTAAGTTCTTACTCGGACTATCAGGAAATTCGTTCAACACATAATCAAATGCTTTTTGCGCTGTTTTGTATTCTTGATTTCTAAAAGCAATTAGCCCTACGTTAATTATATTTTCTGCGTTATTTTGAAGCCTTCTATCCAGTGCTCTGGCTTGCCGTAAGGCAGCCGCAAAATTTTTCTGTTGCAAATGAGTCCATACTAACAGATCATTATAAATAGAATTGCCTGCATCTGTCTGAATAAATTCATAAAGAGTAGTCTCTAAGGTGTCCAAATCTTCGGGTTCTGTGAGTGCCCTTTGAAATGAGTTTTTAACATAACTTATGTTTTGGGGTTGCGACTTAGAAAAAACTAAGTACTCCAAAATCATTTCATGTTTTTGATTCATTAGTTGATAAGCGTTTGCCAATTCCAATGAAAACATATCTGGTCGATTCATTGCCTTTCTTCCAGCTTGATAGGTATCCAATCCTTTTTGCCTTAAGTTCTTTTCAAAAAATATCTGAGCTAAAAACCTTATTCCATTCGTTTTGTTGTTTTCGCCTGCTTGCTTTGCCTGATCTGAAATTAAATCATCGAATACGTTTTCTGCTTTATCTTCCTCTTTTTGACTTTTGTAGAGCATACCTAAATCAACACTGTAAAAAAAGTTATCAGGGTTATCTTTAATAATGCTCTTTAAGTATTTTTCTGCTTCACTAAATTCTTCTTCCCCCAAAAGCAGTTTTAAATAGTTATCGTGTATTCTTGAAATGTTCGAGTTAACCTTTGCTAGTTTTTTATACTCCTTAAGTGCCTTCTCAAAATCTCCTTGTTCATAGTATTCATTTGCAAGTGCTATCGCATCTACCTGCGAAAAACCAACACTACTAATGAGCATCATAAATAATAAAATAGCTGTCTTCCTCATAGTTGTTATAGTTGTTAACATTTTCAACACGCTAGTAATTAAAGATAGATAATTGATTAAAGAAAGTTATTCTCTATTAAGACTGTGGATATGTTTATAAGTTTATTACCCACAGTTTGAGTTCAAGGCTGTGAGTAAGTTGTATAGAGAATTTAGTTTATACACATCTTATTAACTTTCAAATTACTGATTTATAATGTGTTACGTGTTTTAGGTGAATATCTGCAAATTTTGTGGATAATAACTTAAGACTTTAAGAATGTGGATTGGGTTTTGAAAATTACTTGAAAGGCAATGTGTTTATCCACTTGGGTAAGAATATGGGTTATGTATTGTGCACAAGGGTGGATATATGATGAAGTATCCTCTTTCTTATCCACTTTTAATTGCGGTTATTAACAGCGTATGAAATATTGATATCGCCTATTTCCCAATTCTTTTTTACACTGATAGTTTTACTTTTCGAGAGTGGATCTGAATAGAAAATAATGGGTTCTGAATTCGTTCTTGTTAGAATATTTCCAACGTCTAACTTTTGATTATTGTTGTTGTCTATAATCAATCGCACTTTATAATTGCCTGCATCGAGATTATTGAATTGATAGGACTTGATATTGAATACCTCCCGAATTACAGTTCCTTGATTGTTCAACAACTGTACAATGAAGTTGGGCGCGTCAGTTGTAATCGTTCCCTCTATCATTCCAGAGTCTTCGGATTTGGCTAGTTGAAATCTTTTTTGGACTGCGGATGAGCTATCGGATTCAATACTTATAAATGCACCAGATTCAAAAATAGCTTCAAATTGTTCGCCAGGTTTGATAAAGTTAGAGGCTTTTAATGACCATGAAACTTCGGTTTTGTTAGTATTCCATGTGGTGAGTGAATCTACTAATGTGAATTTGTTAAGTGTGTCTTTTTGTATTATGATTTTGTCGAGGTGATAGGTGTTGACTGGTTTGTTAAAGGTAATTTTCAAGTCGAAATCATTGGTGATATATGGAGTTGAAGGTGATATTTCTTGTTTGAATTCATCACCTTGTAAGTTTGACTCGTTGAAATAGACCTTAACAGTTTGGTTTAGATTACTGTTTATGGAATCATTAGCACTGAGTGTGAAGATTGTGGTATCTCCATAAACGTTTGCTTGATTGTATAATCTGATTTTATCAGGAGAATATTGATGATGAAGAATAGAGTTGTCGTCAGTGGACTGTAATTGATACGATGTAATTGGCTTATTGAAAGTGATATCGAAGTATTTTCCGAAATGCCTGTTTGTTTTAATGGCTAATGGAACAACATTTAATCTCTGTATGGAAAATGATTGGTCAGAGATGTTTTGAGTTAGGTTAACAGTGTCCTTTAGGAAACCATATAATTCTTTGTCTGTATCTGCTTTTGAATTGTTGTTTTTGTCAAGAACAGCATAAACAAGAAAATTACCTGACGGAAGGTTATGGAATTTATAATTTCCAGTTGTATCTGTTTTTGTAAGATATAAAGCTGCACCTGAAGTAATATCTAAGGTATCTGTTGAAGGGTACAATGAAACTAAGGCTTGCTTAACTGGCTCTGAAGTATAGAGGTTGGTTATTTTTCCTGAAATGGTTAAAGAATCTATAGTTTCACCAGTAGAAAAGCTGAGATAAAGATTTGATGGGATATTACCTTCATTAAGGTCTGTAATTGTATTTCCAAAATTGAATGAATAGGTGGTATTTTCTCTCCAAGTACTATCAAAAGTTAGCTGTACAGCATTGCGTCTAATTCTGGTTTTGAAATTTCCTGGAATGGATGGAGTAATAATCAAATTGTTTTCAATCGATTTTGTTGTAACAGCTTCATCAAATAGAAGGGTTACGGTTTTTTGATCGTATTGTGTTTGGCCGTCTTTCGGAGTGGATGATATCAGAATTGGGGCATCCTTGTCTTCAGGACCACCAGTTGGGGATGAAACGCGGGCACAACCCAAGAAAGCTAAAATGATAATGATAAGAAGTGTAAAAGCTCTGGTCATTTTCTGAGAATATAAATTAGGCTGCTGTATTCACCAGTAGCGGTTGCTTTTCTATTTGATTTAAGACCCTTTAAAAATCCTTTGAGTAGCGTCATATAATGACCAACATATTTTTCTGAAAGCATACTTACATAGAATGAATCAAATGGCATGGGTTCTATTTTATCAATTTTTAGGCCATGTTGTTGAGCTAGGAAATTAACGCTTTCTCTATCGAAATGATATAGATGTCTTGGTACATCATAGCCTGCCCAATGTTGTTTGTAGTATTGGGCATCAAAAGACTTGTGATTTGGAAGAGCAAGTAAAAGAACACCATTTGGTTTGAGTTGATGAATGAGTAACTCAAGTGTGTCGTTAAGATTATGTACATGTTCCAAAACATGAAATAATGTTATTAGATCGTAATTTTTATTTGAAATTGATTCTATATTATTTAGAATCAGTTGTGAAATTGATTTATTAGAATGAGAAAGAGCAGTTGAATCAGGCTCATAGCCGTTAGAAATCCAACCTTTATTATGGGTATACTCTATGAAATGACCAGTACCAGAGCCATAGTCTAAGTGATGTATCTCAGTGCTATGAGTAAGTAATGATTTTAGTAACCGAAACTTCTTTCCTAATGTATATGATCTCACCAGTTTATAAAGGAAACTAGAAATACTTTTGGTCTTATTGGTATGAGAGATATAATCAGCGGACTTGTAATAAGGTGAAATATCAATCTGTGAAGGCCTAGGGTTAGTGAAAACCAAATTACATTTTGAACACTTGACAAGCATGAACTTTTCATGACTCAAAAAGTGATCGGTGACTTCAGAATGAGTTTCAAATTTGGTGTTCTTACAGAGCGGACATTCCTCTAATCTTTCCATACTTTATCGACCCATATAAACCATTAGCACTGAGATGTCCGCGGGAGAAACTCCACTTATTCTTGAGGCTTGCCCAATTGTAGAAGGTTTGATTTTTTTGAATTTCTCTCGGGCTTCAGCTGATAAGGCACTAATAGAATCGAAATCGAAATCAGATTGAATACTATGATTTTCCAAACTACTGATCTTGTCTGCCAGCTTTTCTTCCTTATCGATATAGTCTTCATATTTAATAAGAATATCAACTTGCTCTAGAATCTCGGGGTCATACTTTGCGAGGTAACTTGCTAAATCTTCATCGAATGAAGGGAGATCATAAATATTAATCTGAGGGCGTTTTAAGAGTTTAGCGTAATTAGTTCGGTGTTCAATGGTAGCCGTACCCAAGGCTGCAAGTGTAGGATTGGCTTTATCAGGATCTATTTTCTTTTGTTTAATATCATTCAATAGTTTTGATACAGACTTTCTTTTTTCTTCAACGTTTTTCAATCTGTCATCTGATGCCAAACCTAGCTTATGCCCCTTTTCGGTTAATCGAAGATCAGCATTATCTTGACGCAGAAGGATTCGGTATTCTGCTCTGGAAGTAAACATTCGGTAAGGCTCATCAGTACCCTTGTTAATTAAATCATCAATTAACACACCGATGTATGCCTCGGATCTTCCTAAAACGAATGGCTCTTTATTATGTGTTTTATTATGTGCGTTAATTCCTGCCATCAAACCTTGACAAGCGGCTTCTTCGTATCCGGTGGTGCCATTAATCTGACCGGCAAAGTATAAGTTCTGCACCAAATTAGTTTCGAGCGTTGTGCTCAATTGGGTTGGTGGGAAGTAATCATACTCTATTGCATAACCTGGTCTAAACATCTTCGCGTTTTCGAAACCTGCTATTTTGCGAATTGCCTTGAATTGAACATCCTCTGGAAGTGAAGTGGAGAATCCATTCACATAGATTTCAACAGTGTTCCAACCTTCGGGTTCTACGAAGATTTGATGACGATTTCGTTCTGCGAAGCGATTGATTTTATCTTCGATTGAAGGACAATAGCGAGGGCCTAAGCCTTGAATTCTGCCATTAAACATTGGTGATCTATCGAAACCTGTCTCCAATATTTCATGAACTTCGGGATTAGTGTAGGTAATAAAACAGCTTTTTTGATTAAGTAATGGGGTTGTACTTGGTAGAAAAGAGAACTTTCCTGGCTGTTCATCTCCTTTCTGCTCTTCCATTTTTGAATAGTCTAGTGATCGACCATCTACTCTTGGAGGGGTTCCAGTTTTCATTCTACCTGATTCGAAGCCAAGCTGAACGAGTTGTTCTGTTATTCCTTTTGACGCACCTTCACTAGCTCTACCTCCTCCAAACTGTTTTTCTCCAATATGGATAAGTCCGTTCAGAAATGTTCCGTTAGTAAGTACTACTGATTTAGAGCGAATTTCTATTCCCATTCCAGTAGTAATACCAACTGCAGTATTATTTTCAACAATAATACCTGTGACCATTTCTTGCCAGAAATCGACATTCGGGTTATTTTCTAGGGCTAATCTCCACTCTTCAGCAAAGCGCATTCTATCACTTTGAACACGTGGACTCCACATGGCAGGACCTTTAGACTTGTTGAGCATTCGAAACTGGATCATGGATTTGTCTGAAATGATTCCTGACATTCCACCAAGTGCATCAATTTCCCTTACGATCTGACCTTTCGCTACCCCTCCCATTGCTGGGTTGCAAGACATTTGCGCTATGGTGTTCATATTCATGGTTACTAATAGAACCTTTGAACCCATAATGGCTGCAGCGTTTGCCGCTTCGCAACCAGCATGGCCTGCACCAACAACTATGACATCATATTGACTGAACATATTAATTGCCCTCTTGATGTTTCACGTGGAACAGTTTTCTCTTTTGAGCTAAAAATGTTTCACGTGGAACAGTTGATTTATTAATTGATTTGCAAAGATAGATAAGCTTCTTCTTTTTCTCTCATTAGCTGTTGCTCATCTTCAGTCTTGTCGTTATAGCCAATGAGATGAAGAAGACCATGAGCCAATACTCTTTTGAGTTCTACTTCGAATGGTACGTTTTGATCAATAGCGTTTTCGGTTACTCTATCAATCGAGACAAAAATATCTGATTCGATTGGGTCATTTATATCATCACGATTATCAAAGGTGATGATATCAGTGTAATAATCGTGATCTAGGTATTCTTGATTGATTTTAAGAAGGTAGTCATCTGTACAGAAAATGTAGCTTATTTCTTCTATTTCAGTATTCTCGGCTTTAGCAATGTTTTGCAGCCAAAGATTAATGGCTTCTTCTTGTTTTAGTTCGAATGGTGTTTCTTCACTAAAGAAATTAATGTTGCTCATTAATTGAGATAGAAAGTGAGTTTTACTTCTTGGCCATCGTTATTGAAAGTAACTTCATCGGCCAAATGCTTCATAAGAAAGATACCTCGGCCACCTGTTTTAGTAAGGTTTTCTGGAGCAGTTGGATCAGGTAAATCATTGATAATGAAACCTTTACCTTGATCTTTTATAAGAAAACTCACTGAATTTTCTTCTAAAATCATAGATAGCTGTACAAACTTTTCTTTTACCAATTGATTACCATGAATAATGGCATTGTTAACCGATTCGATAACGGCTATCATGATGTTTCCGTACAGATCGTCATCTAACTGATACTTTTCTTTGGCATTGTCTATAAAACTTTCGACAATCCTAATGTTCTCAACTAGAGAAGGAATTTCAATGCTAATAGTGTTCATGTAGAGAATTAATTCTTCTGCTTTATTTTTTTGAAGTACTTATTGGTTTCTTGTTTGTAATATGGGTTGAGAACAGCAGGAATAGTTTTTAATAACTCAATCTCTTTTTCCTTGGCTTTAAGGTATTCATTTAAAGACTCAGGCACAGAGATGTCATATTCAGATGCCGTCTCTCCTTTTCTCTCTTCGTCTTCACCCCGTTCGTTCATTGCGTTTTCTGCCTCTAATAAACGAGTGAGGATTTCCTGTTGCCTTTCTACTGTTTCTTCCGTTAGATTTTTATTGATAAGATCATCTTCATTCTTTTCCATTTGATCTATGAGCTTATCAATTTTCTCGTCTAAATTATCTCCATCAACTCCGGTTTCAAAATTTTCGAGTGCATTTCTCAAACGCTGTTGTTCGGCCGCAAGTTTTGCTAATTGTTCTGAAAGCTGTCTTCCTGATGCTCCACTTTGCTTTAACTCTTTTATTTGTTCGCTTAATTGCTTTTGAAGCTCACTTAAACCTCCAGGCATTGGTTTATTTTTCTTATTGCCTTTGCTAGAAGAACTTGCCATTTGGTTCTGCATTTGTTGGACGATGTCATCTAACAATAGGGCGAGATTATTGATAGATGTCATTGTAAACTGCTGTTTACCAGTAGCTTGTGGTATTCTTCGTTCTTTTAACTCATCTAAAGCGCCATCCATTTGTCTATTCATTTCGCTGACTTCTCTCATCACAAATGAAGAAATTTGAAAAACCCTTTGTGAGAGTGAAATTAAGCTGTCCTGAACGATTTTGGAGTCATCCTTAAGCTTGAGTTGTTTCTGGGTAAGATCGATGAAGCGAGGGTCGTTTTCACGCACTTCACGAAAGGAATTCATTAAGTCTTCTTGATTGAATGAAAGGGTGACCAAGTTATCTACAAGCTCTTTTAAGAATTCTAGGTTTTCTTGCTGCTGCTCCATTTCCATACCACCCTGCATAGCTTCAAGGTCTTTTTTCATTTCCTTCATTTTCTCAGCCGCTTTCTGCTGAGATTTTGTGGCGTTTTGTCTGCTATTTGAAGGTTTACTGTTTTCCTTTTGTTCTTTTGCTTGTTCTTCTTCACTTTTTTCCTCTCCTTTTTCGCTCTGCTCTTCTGATTTGTTATCGCTATTTTCTTTTTTGGATTCGTTTTGAAGCTCTTCTTTTGCCTTTTCTTGCTCTTCTTTTATCTCCTCAAATTGTTCTTTTAGGTCGCTAGGCAGGTCATCTGGAGTTTTTCTTTCCTCGTTTAGCTCGTTTAGCTTTTCCATTTGCTCTTGAAGTTTTTCGAGATCTTCCTTTTCTTGAGCTTGTTTTTGACTAAGAGAGTCGGTACTCATTTTTTCATTCTGAGTCTCCTCAATAAGTTGTTCCTGATCTTTAATGGCTTGTTCTAATTCTTTTATGTTCTGCTCCAATTTCATATCGAACTGTAGCTTTTTGAAGAGTTCGAGGGTTCTTTCCAGTTCTTTTTCAAGGTCTCCACCTTTATTTTTCATTTCTTCAATCTGATCTCTAAACTCTGAAATATCACTTTGGTCTTCTAGAAGTTTTCTTAACTCATCATAGAGCTTTTTTGTCTCATCATCCAAAATGTTATTCATCAACTCTTGAAGCTGGTTCATCTTTTCCTGAATCTTGTCATTTTGAGGCGAGAACTGCTCTTTCTTCATGTTATTGAGTTGATTTTCCCTTTTCAGCTCATCAAGCTTCTCAGATAACTGTTCTTTTTGCTTGAGAATATCTTGCATCAGCTTTTCATCTTGCCAATCCAGTTCCTTTTTTGTTTTTAAGCGCTCATCTACTTCTCCTAGCTTCTCGTTTAGCTCTTTCGCTTCTTTAAGCGTTTTATCGATGTCTTTCTGCACTTTTTCAGAAGAGCGTTCTATTTCTTCTTCTATTTCTTCCTTTGAAGGTATTTTGAAAGAGTAGGTGCTGGTTTTTACAGATTTTGAGCCGTTAACTCCATCATTGTCAGATACTTGTACATAATATTTAATTTCTGCACCTGCTGTAATTTTTGCTGAGTCAAGCGTGAAAACCTTGTAATAGCTCTGGTTACTCAATTCTTTGTTGAGCTCTAGAGGTAGTTCTTGGAAGTCCTGATCATCTTGATATTGATAGAATAAGGAAAGACGAGAAAAGCCATAATCATCTGCAATATTTCCACCTAATACAAGGGATTTAAAAAGCACTGTATCTTGATATTGATCTAAAGTGATTTCAGGATAACGATCTTTTATGGATTCAATACCAAAGGCCAAGGAATCTCGATTAAGGCTATATTTATTTTTAAGCTGTATAGAGTAGCGCGTTGATTTCTTGATTGTTTGATTGTAAGAAAAAGTACCGTTTGAAGCTTTCTTGGCTGTTTCGTTGATTTCTAGTTCAGGAAAATTAAGTTTTACTTCATCAGTATTTTCTGTACTGAACTTCCAAGTAACTTTTGTTCCTTCTGGAATGGATACGTTTCCGGAGTTCTCCAATACTTCTTTATCACGTTTCAGATATTTTGGGAAGTCAAGCTCAAGGTTGAATAGTGTGAGTGACGGCCTGGAAACCACTTCGATACTATACTCAGCAGAAGTCACACTTTCAGCTTCTAATGAAAACTTGGTGTTGGCTTGAACACGGTTGAAAGTATACTCAAAACTATCGGGTCCGGTTTTATTGGCTTTTACTTTACGATTGTTCGTCCAAACATAAAGGTTTTGAGGAATGGAGCGTCCTTCAGTATTTACTTCTAATATAAAGTTTTCGCCCTTAAATGCTTGAAAGTTTGGGTTTTTAATGGAAAAAGAAAAAGGTGCTTCAGGGAGAAACTCAGTATTGTAATTGATAATTCTTGTTGAACTTTCTGTTAGAAACTGTGGAATGAAAAGAAGAAGAATAACGATAACGGCACCTGGCCCAATTACATAACGAAGATATTTTCGGTTGCCTTTATAATCAATGGCGTTAACGAACGAAATTTTACCTACTTCTTTACTTTTTTGCTCTATACTGGCCAACAATAGTTCATTTTGAGCTGTATTGAGCTTTTCTAACTGAATTATGTTTAAAAGCTTATCTGAAATTTCTGGAAAATGAGCCCCAATTTGTTTTGAGGCTTCTTCATTTGACAAATGCTTTTGCGCATTTCTTAAATGGTATAAATTTTTTCCAATAAACCAGAAGAAGGCGAACAGGCTTCCAAAAACGAAAGAGAAGAAAAGAATTGCTCTACCACCACCACTTAGGCGCGCGGAAAACTCAAAAGCATTGGCCACAATAAAAAGGCTAAGGAAAAAGGCTAGAAACAGAATAGTGCCTTTGATTAACCGATTCGCGTAGAATTTTTTCTTATATGCCTGAAGTTGCTCCTTTAGTATTTGATTAGAACCCATCTCCTAAATTTAAACTTGTAAACACTAATACGTTAACGAAACGTATTTGATTGTAAAACAATTGACTAAAGGAGAAATATACGATTTAAATCATCGAATTTCTAGGAGTATCGGGCAGTGGTCAGAATGAACAGCATCATTAAGTATTGATGCACTCACTAATCTATCCTTCATTTCCGCTGTGGTCATGTGATAATCTATTCTCCAGCCCTTGTTATTTGCTCTAGAGTTTGCTCTATAGCTCCACCAAGAATATTCATGCGGGTTTTGATTAAAAACCCTGAAGGAATCGATAAAACCAGCTTCCGTATATTTTGTCAGCCATTCTCTTTCTTCGGGTAAGAAGCCAGATGAGTTTTTGTTTGAAACGGGGTTATGAATATCAATAGCCTTGTGAGCAATATTGTAATCTCCGCTGATAATTAAGTTAGGAATGGCTTTTCTTAATTCATTGGCATATTCAAAGAAGAAGTCGAGCCATTCATATTTAAAATCTTGACGAATATCTCCGCTTGTTCCGCTGGGCATGTAAACGCTCATTACCGAAAAACCCTCATAGTCAGCTCTAATCACACGTCCTTCACAATCATACAAAGGGTTTTTACAACCATGTTCCACGTGAAGCGGCTTGATTTTACTGAAAATTGCTACGCCACTGTATCCTTTTTTTTGTGCAGGCTCCCAATATAAATGGTAGCCCAAACCTTCAAATTCAGAAGTATCTACTTGATCGGGTAATGCCTTTAGCTCTTGTAAACAAAGAATATCAGGGTTTTCAACTTTTAGCCAGCCCACAAAATCTTTCTTCATGGCTGCTCTAATTCCGTTTACGTTGTAACTGATAATCTTCATAATTCAATTTTTAACTCAGTCTCAAAATATTCAATTACGTGCATTTTGAGAAGCTTTTCTTGATCCATTAGATCGAAATGAGGCAGGGAAATATCTGTTTTTTTCCAATGTGGCCAGCCATCATTGTCAATTCCTTCAAGCTCATAAAATCCAGAAAGGCTCAAAACCTTGCAAATGGCAATGTGCATTAGGTCTTGTTTTTCTTCTTTGCTGAAGTTCTGTTTGCCATTTCCTAGTTCTTGAACACCAATAAGAAATAGAACTCCATTTAAGTCTTTCGGTCTTTTTCCTAAAAGTTGTTCTAGGCGGCTAACTAGTTTTACCCAGTTAATCTGAAGTTCTAAATCTTTCTTGTACATTATTTATTGAGCTCTTCCCAGAATTCAACAGCTCTTCTAAGGTGGGGAATTACAATGGTTCCACCAATTAAATTGGCAATGGAGAACACTTCAAATACTTCTTTGGTGGTAACGCCCAGCTCATGACATTTCCCTAAATGGTATTTAATGCAGTCGTCACATCTTAACACCATTGAACTTGAAAGCCCAATAAGCTCTTTTACTTTTCCATCTAGTGCACCAGGTGCAAAGGCGTTAGTGTCTAGATTAAATAATCTTTTCAACACTGTATTGTTCTCTTCCAAGATTTTTTCATTCATCTTGGCGCGATAATCATTGAATTCTTCTACAATAGTCATTACCTTAATATTTCGTCAAATATAGTTTCGTTTCGCGAATGCCCAGCAAGATAAATTTAATCTTGAACGACTTTGTTGCTCTCTTTTTCCCAAATATATGTATTGGGTGTAAAGGGCCATTGCCGAATGGCATGCAGCATATTTGCCCTGCTTGTCAGTACAGTTTGCCGAAAACAAATAATTACAAGGAAGAGGTTCCGCATATTTATCAAAAATTGGCTGGCTCTATTCGGTTTAATTATATGCTGGCTTACCTCCATTTTCAGAAAAAGGGAATTGTTCAGCATATTTTACATGAGCTAAAGTATAATCATAAAGAAGATATTGGTCTTATGATGGGGCGCTGGTATGGTCACGATTTGTTACTAGGAGGGTTTTCAAATGAGTTTGACTTGATTATTCCGGTTCCTTTACATCCATCTAAACAAAGAAAAAGGGGTTATAACCAAAGTGAAGCTTTTGCCAAGGGGCTTTCAGAAGTGCTTAAAACAGAGGTGTACATAGGACTTAAGAGAGTAGCAGCCAATGAAACTCAAACAAAAAAAAGCAGAGCTGAAAGACTTGATAACGTTAATGCGATTTTTGAAGCGGTTGACCCTATTAAGCTTAAAGAGAAACGTGTACTCTTAGTAGATGATGTGATTACTACTGGGGCTACTCTTCTTGCTTGCGGAAATGTATTAATTGAAGCTGGGGTGAAAGAGCTAAGTTTTGGAGTGCTTGCCGCTACTCGTTAAGAGGCTAAATCAAAATAGCCGTTCCTTAGTTAAGAAACGGCTATTTAGTTAAGTTTTATCAAGGCTATTTTTTACCTCCAAAGATTCCGCTTCCGCCACCACCAGCTTTGGATTCAAAACCTATAGAAATCATGGCACATCTAAAACCAATGGTATTGGTTGCTTTATCTTGATCTAAAAATCTTCTAGTTCCAGGAGACATCCAATAAGCCACATCTTTCCAAGAACCACCTTTATATACTTTTGCTCTGTCATTGATTAATGACCTGAAATCAGTTCTGTCTCCTTCCCAACCATAAAGTTGTTCTCCATCAGCGGTTCCATCTTTTCTAACTGGGTTTAAATCATCTACAGCTTGGAAAGAAAGCGGTCGGTAGGTATCGTTTACCCACTCACTTACGTTACCTGCCATGTTGAACAAACCGAAATCGTTTGGCTCATAGCCTCCAACGTCACGTGGAATTACATCACCATCATTATTGATATTTCCTGCAATACCAGCGTAATCACCTCGACCTCTCTTAAAGTTGGCTAAAAGCTCACCTCTTCTTTTACCATATGGATTTCTAACACCTCTTCCATCCCAAGGGTAAATTCTTCCGTACTCCTCGTTTTCGTCTAAGTATTGAGTTCCGATGGTCGCTTTAGCTGCATATTCCCATTCGGCTTCATTTGGTAATCTGAATTCAGGTAAGTAAATACCTCTTTCTATAAATAACTTTTTATTCGCATTGATAAAGGCAATCTGATCTTGTTGAAGATCATCTAATTCTTGAGGTGTAATTTGTCCACCACCTGTTGAGCTATTTCCTCCCGCACTACCAAGAATTTGGAGTGTGCCATCTGGATCATAAAACTGCAACTTATAAGCATCTGGAAGATCTTCAAGAGGTAATTGGCTGATAGTTATATAGTTAACAAAATCAGTTCTCCATTTACAATAATCTACAGCTTGTCTCCAAGTAATTCCAACCACTGGTCGGTTATTGTAACCAGGGTTGCTGTAGTAGTTTTCACTATACACATCGTTGAAAGAAAAATCACTAGACCAAACGCTGTCGTTCGGAATGAGATCTTTCATTGTTTGTCCATTATGTGAAGTAGTTGGAGGAAGAAACGGGTTTGAAGGATCATCTACTATTTCAATTTCCTTGCCCAAGCTTAATGGTATTGGGTTAAACTGGTAAAAAACGTACTCCTTCCAATCCTTGTTGGTCACCTCGGTTTCGTCCATGTAGAAAGAATTCACGGTTACGGTTCTTTCTATATTGTCTCTAGTACCTAACAAATCCTCTTCAAAAGAACCTAAAACAGTTCTACCTCCTTGAATAAACACCATTCCTGGAGGGTTAGGTAAGTTTTTTGTATCGAATGGGGTAAAACTGAGGGTGTCTTTTGAGTTACCATAAGCCATACCAGTTGTAGAACTCACTCCTCCTTTATTTTTATTAAAAAGGAAGCAAGAAGATAATAATGAGGTTGACAGTAGTATGAATACCGAAACCTTCAAAAACCCAGCTGTATTTTTCATGTTAGTGTTTTTATTCAGACCTTTTAGGTGAATTAAGGGGGCTAATATACACTTATCCCTTATGTTTAACAAAGGTGTAATTCACTCATTGTTATGCCTAAACGTTAGTTCTAATTACATATTTTACAATTCAGTATCAAAATGCGGGATTGAAAATAATACAAAGGCTGAAAAGACAGCGTATAATTAACCATTATTTAACTCGAACAGGCTGATCGCTGAGTCTTTCTATTTCTGATCTGGTTTATTTTATGGTTAATCCGAATATTAAACCTTTCAGTAAAATGATCGGAGAGGTGTTAAATAAATGTATTTGCTTTAGGCTATGAAAAAGAATCAGCTGTATTGGATGCTCCAAATTGGAGGCTGGGGCGGACTCCATATAACCAGCTTTTTGGCTATTGCTTTTGTTCTGCCTTTTTGGGCTTCTGTCATTTCTACTATAGTAAGTGTTCTTTGTGCTGTTCTTATTAGTCACTTGTACAGGCTTTATGCAAAAAAGAGAAAGTGGAAAGACTTAAAAATTGTAAAGCTTATTCCTAGAGTCTTTTTCAGTAGTATTCTGCAAGGTGCTCTTTTGGCCGTTCTTACTTTCTTGGTTGCTATTGGCTCTGTTATGCTGTTGATCAAGGTAGATCCTAACTTAATGGATCATTTTACTGGGCTTTCTAAAATGGAAGGGGTTGATGAAGCTACTCTTGAAAAATTAAGAGAAGTAAATCGGGGCATCTTCACGCCTAGCACCCTAATTATAATGGCCGTGAGCTTCATTGGCAGCTATTCGGTATATTTTATTAGCTGGTCGTCTATCTATTTTGCGTACCAGTTTCTTCAGAAGAATAGAGAGGTAGAAATTGAAAAGTGGAAGCTTCAGGCTACAGTGAAAGATGCTGAGCTGAGCGCCTTGAAATCTCAGATCAATCCGCACTTTATATTTAACAGCCTTAACAATATTCGATCTTTGGTGGTAGAAGATGCCGAAAAGGCCAGAGATTCTATTACGCACCTTTCAGACCTTCTAAGATTTTCCATTCAATTCGATCATTACGAAAAAGTAAGCCTTGAGAAGGAAATGGAAGTTGTTGCTCACTATTTAAACCTAGAGTCTATTCAGTTGGAGGATAGGCTTAGATATCAGTTTCAAATTGATAGCGAAAGTAAGGAGTTTGTTGTTCCACCTATGATCATTCAAACCTTAGTAGAAAATGCTATTAAGCACTCTATCAATAACTTAGCGGATGGAGGGGAGATTATTGTAGAATCGAAAAAGACAGAAAACTTCTTAAGTATTTTTGTAAAGAACACAGGGCAATTAAAAGGGCCAAATGGTTCTAAAAGAAAAGGAATTGGAATTGGAAACGCCCGTGAAAGACTTCGTTTGCTCTATGGCGATAAAGCCTCTTTAAGTATTGAAAATATGAATGAGCAAATGGTCTGTGCAACGGTCAAAATCCCATTAAATTAGAAACCTCAAAATTAAGCGATATGAAAACTTTAGTAATAGACGATTCAAGACTTGCCCGAAACGAACTGAAAAGGCTGCTCAAAGAATTTGACAATGTTCAAATTGTGGGAGAGGCCGCGAGTGTAGACGAAGCAATCGAAAAAATCACTGAGTTAAAACCCGACTTAATTTTCTTAGACATTCAAATGCCTGAAAAAACAGGATTTGACTTGCTCGAAGAACTTGAAATCGTTCCTGAGGTAATTTTTTCAACGGCCTATGACGAATATGCGCTAAAAGCTTTTGAATACAATGCACTCGATTATTTGGTAAAGCCCGTTCAGAAGGATAGGTTGGCGGGAGCCATTTCTAAGGTGATTGAAAAAGTAGAGAAAAAGGAAAGAGATAAAGAAAGCGGAAGCGATAAACTTACAATCCACGATCAGGTTTTTGTAAAAGATGGCGAAAAATGCTGGTTTGTTCAGTTGGCTGATATCCGCCTTTTTGAGGTAAGTGGAAACTACACTACTGTGTATTTCGACAAATCGAAACCGATGATTACCCGAACATTGAACTATTTAGAATCAAGGCTGGACGAGAAAACGTTCTTCAGGGCCAACCGCCAACAAATCATCAATTTAAAGTGGATCGAAAGAATTGAACCTTGGTTTAGCGGTAGCTTAAGAATCTATATGAAAGGTGGTGAAGAAATTGATGTTTCGCGTAGACAAACGCTTAAGTTCAAAGACATTATGAGTTTCTAATTTTTGCTACTGATAATATTCAAACGCTCCAAATGTTAATTTTGGAGCGTTTTTCTTTTATAGCTTAGGCACTCATATTTTGCATAACCTCAATTGCTTTTCCTATCGAAAGTACCTCGTCAATTCTTAAAATTAAGCGAGTCTTGTGTTCTTTCATATGGCAGCTTTTTGGGTGCGACTGAACATAAGCAATTACTTTTCCGAAAGCAGCCGATTGGAAATAGCGTTCATTGTCAGATGGCAAGAAATAGCATTTCATCGATTCGTTTTTGATGACTACTTTTTCAAAACCTAGCTTTTCAGCCAACCAACGCAGTCTTACCGTTTCCATCAAATCTAAAACAGGCACAGGAATAGGTCCAAAACGATCTTTTATGCTGGTTGTGAATTTGGCTAAGCCTTCCTCATTCTTAATATTATCGATTTTGGAATAGAGGCCAAGTCGTTCCGAAATATTGGAAACGTAGGTTTCTGGAATTAGAATTTCCAAATCGGTTTCAATCGAAGTATCTACTTTTATTGCTTCGGCAGCTTCTTTTACCAAATCCTTGTAGAAGAGGTCTTTGAATTCCGTTTCCTTCAATTCTTGAACGGCCTCGTCAAGAATTTTATGGTACATCTCAAAACCTAAATCGGTAATGAAACCTGTTTGTTCGGCTCCTAATAAATTACCTGCTCCGCGAATATCTAAATCGCGCATAGCCACTTTAAAGCCATCGCCTAAATCAGAGAATTCCTCCAAAGCACTCAAGCGTTTTCTGGAATCGGAACTAAGCCCGATAGACGGAGGAGTTAATAAGTAACAGAAGGCTTTTCGGTTTGAACGCCCCACTCTTCCGCGCATTTGGTGTAAATCTGAAAGCCCAAACATGTGCGCGTGGTTAATGATAATCGTATTGGCGTTCGGAATGTCTAGCCCAGATTCAATGATATTGGTAGAAATCAGCACATCGTATTCGCCCTCAATGAATTTTACCATGCGTTTTTCAAGCACACTTCCTTCCATTTGACCGTGCGCCACGCCAATTCGGGCATCTGGCACAAGCTTCAGAATAATATTTCCTACCTGAACAATGTCTTTAATTCGGTTATGCACAAAGAAAACTTGACCACCACGCCTTAACTCAAAACTGATGGCATCGCGAATAACGGTTTCGTCAAAAGTGTGAATTTCCGTAGTAACAGGCTGGCGGTTTGGTGGAGGCGTAGCAATAACGCTCAAATCTCTGGCCCCCATTAAAGAGAAATGCAAAGTTCTAGGAATTGGCGTAGCTGTAAGGGTAAGCACATCCACATCTACTTTAAACTCTTTCAGTTTATCTTTTACCCGTACCCCAAATTTCTGCTCTTCATCAATAATTAGAAGGCCTAAATCCTTGAACTGAACATCTTTATTTACGATTCTATGCGTACCGACCAGTATTTCCGTTTTTCCTTCTTTTACCCGTTGAAGGGTTTCTTTAATTTCTTTGGCGGTTTTAAATCGGTTGATGTATTCCACATTCACCGGAAAGTTTTCTAGTCTTTCAGCAAAAGTACGGTAGTGCTGCATGGCCAAAATGGTGGTAGGTACTAAAACCGCCACCTGTTTTCCGTTGGCGCAAGCTTTGAAAGCTGCACGAATGGCCACTTCTGTTTTACCAAAACCTACATCACCACAAACCAATCGGTCCATAGGGTGAGGTAATTCCATGTCGGTTTTAACATCTTCGGTCGCCTTGGCTTGATCAGGAGTGTCTTCGTAAATAAAAGACGATTCCAGTTCGGCTTGCATAAAACCGTCAGGCTGAAAAGCAAAACCGCTCGCACCTTTCCTTTTCGCGTAAAGCGCAATCAGGTCTTTGGCTATGTCTTTAACCTTCTTCTTAACCTTAGATTTCTTGGTTTCCCATTCAGGAGAACCCAATTTACTCATAGTAGGCGGAGCGCCTTCTTTACCTGAATATTTTGAAATTTTATGAAGTGCGTGAAGACTTACATAAAGCAAATCGTCATCGCGATACACCAAACGGATGGACTCTTGTTTGTTTCCGTTCACTTCTACTTTTTCCATTCCCGCAAAACGCCCTACGCCATAATCAATGTGGGTAACGTAATCGCCTGGATGTAAAGAGCGCAATTCTTTGAGCGTTAAAGCCTTTGATTTACTGTGCTGTGTTCGGCTTTTGTATTTATGAAATCTATCGAAAAGCTGATGATCTGTATAGCAGAGCATCTGGAGAGTTTTATCGATAAACCCTTGTCTGAGGCCTATATTGAGAGGTTGAATCTTGATGATGGGATTCAACTCCGTAAATATTTTTTCTAATCGGCCAATTTGAGTTTCGGATTCCGCAGAAATTAAAAGCGTATGACTCTTCATTTGCCAACCCGCAAGGTTATCGGCTATGAAGTCGAAATTTTTGTTGAAGGATTGTTGCACTTCGGCATCGAACCTATATTCGAAACCAGATTTTTTGGTAAAGCGATTTCCAAATTCGATTTGGGCTAAACTCTCGATTCCCTTTTTAAAGGACTTTTGAGTTTCGAAAAGCGCATCTGGGCTGAGTACCACTTGGGCATCGGTAACGGAAAGCACTTCGTCAAAATTAGCAGAAGCTTTTTCAAAGTATTTTTCGATCGTGTCTAAGGTTTGTTGGTAATCCTTAAACCAGATTTTGGTGTTGTTTGGAATGAAATCCAAAAACGATTGCCTCACTTCTTGCAACAAGCGGGTTTGAATATTTGGAATTATGTTGATGTGTTTTACACTTTCCTGACTAAGTTGAGAAACAGGATCGAAAGTTCTAATGCTTTCTACTTCGTTACCAAAAAGCTCGATTCTGTAAGGTAAATCGTGGGCGTAAGAATATACGTCTACAATACCACCACGCACCGAAAACTGGCCTGCTTCATATACAAAGTCGGTTTTCTCGAAATCGTAAGTCATCAGCAGTTCTGCTAAAAACTCAACATCAATTTCTTCCCCCACTTTGGTTGAAAAGGTATTTGTGGCCAAAGCCTTTTTGTTGATTACTTTTTCGGTAAGCGCCTCGGGATAAGTAATAATGATTTCGCCAGTGGAGGCTTTATGGTTAATCCTGTTTAGGATTTCGGCACGCATGAGAATGTTTGCATTCTCTGTTTCGTCAAACTGGTAAGGCCTTTTGTAAGAGGTAGGGAAAAGTAAAACCTCTTTGTCGCCTACCAAATTCTGCATATCGTTATGAAAATAAGCAGCTTCTTCTTTGTCGTGCATTACAAATAGACACGTTTGCTTATTGTGCTGATATACGGCAGCCGCCACAACAGCATCTAAACTACCCACCAATCCCTTAAGCTGAATGTTATTTCCCTCATTGGGCTTAATTCGCTCGGCAATGGTTTGAATGATAGGGTCTTCCCTATAAATCTTTATGAAGTCTTTTACTTTCAAGGTTCTTGCTAAAAAGAGGGGGCAAATGTAAATAATTCTGAAGCCATTCGTGGCAAAACAGTGTAAGCAATCAATAAATTAACCGACATTTAACCCAACTCTTTAATTGCTTTTATTGTTAAAGCATCCATAGTGAAAAAGGAAAAAGTTAAAATTGACCTAAGGCGCGAAACTTTTAAGAAAGTGGAACAGATGCACCCGCATCAAATTATGCTTTATGTGGCCTTGATTGGTAGTTCTGTTCTTTTCCTCTTTTTGGTAGTTGCTTTTACTGCAAGCAGACCAACTAATAGCGACTTCCTTAAAATTGAATTCCCTAAATTCTTTGTGGTGAGTACGGTACTAATGCTTCTTTCTAGCTTTTCAGTGTCTAAAATTATTCCCGCTTATGAAAAAGACGAGCTGGAAAAACTGAAAAAATGGTTGGGAATTACCTTTTTGCTGGGTTTGACTTTTGCCACTTCTCAGTTTTTGGGTTGGCGCGAACTACAAGAAAATCAGATTCTTTTTAGCGGAGTACGCTCTGGTGCTTACCTCTATGTAATTACAGGTTTACACGTGGTACATGTAGTGGCCATTTTACTTTACGCAGTTCGATTGCTGGTGAAGTGTAATAAGGTTTCGCTGGATGCTGTGCAAAGCTTGATTTACTGCACCAATCCTTACCAAAAAATCAGATTCAAAATGCTAACAGATTTTTGGCATTTTGTAGATGTACTTTGGCTGTTGCTCTTCTTCTATTTGTTGTTTAGCTTTTAAAAAAAGAAGGCCACAACGTAGTTGCAGCCTTCCAATTGACCAATATAATGTTTCTGACTTTTGGGCTTAGTTAAAATTAATCTGCTTAATGTTTTCGTATTTCACATATGTGGGCTTTCCGCTTGAGTTGAAAACCAAAACGCCTTCATTTTCATCACTTACATCTCTACCCGAACCAAGGGTTAATTCTTTACCGCTTTTCAACACAATTCTTGCATTATCGTAATTTCTTGGGCTGAAGGATTTGATGTTTGCAATTGGAATAAAGTATTCAATGTTATCATCCTTTCCTTGAATGATTTCGAAATTGTACTCTTCATCTAGATCAAAAATGATCTCGCCAGAAAGGCTTTCTCCTTTGGTTGTTTCCACGGTTCCAGAGATTTTCTTCACTTCGTAGGCTGAATATGCTTTTCCAGAGTTGGGCGCATTGGTGAATTCAACACGCTTAAATTCTTTCCATGGAATATCTACTCTTCCGAAATCGGTGCTCACGATGATTCCACCATTCGAGTTGTCCACATCATTCGACCCTCTCAAATAAAGCTCTCTTCCTGACTTGGTCACCACATTACTTCCAGAGCGATCTCTTTCGATGGACTTAATATTGCCAAATTCGATTTTCATGTCGCCATCGCGGGTATCGCCATCGAGTACATTTGTGCTATAGCGCTCATCGTGGTCCCACTGAACGAATCCAGTGATTGAACCTCCGTAATATTCAACAGTTCCGTACAGTGGATCACCAATTCTGCTGGTGAGTTTGCTAGGTGTATCCATAAACTCTATGGTTTCAATTCTGCTCCAGTTGAATTTCATGCTTCCCAATTCTTGATCAAGAATGGTGATTGTTCCTCCCATATCGTCTGAGCCATCTTTTACAAAAACTCTATCCCCATTGCGAAGCGTTAACTCCACTTCAGAACGTCTGTTAATATCTATTCTAGAAATGTTGCCAAATTCAGTTCTGAATTCGTGCGTAGTTTCCCAACTGTTATTGCCCCAACTAATGCTAAAGCTGCCCCAGCTGCTGTTTCTCCTTCTTTGTTCGTCCCTTAAGTCGTTTCTTTCTTCTCTTGTCAGGTGACGATAGTTGTCGTTTTCTTCCTTGTTTCCATTAAAGTGGTCTGTCCAATAGCCTTCTCCGCGATCGCCCCAGCGCATTTGACCTGTGTAGCTCTTGCCATCAATGGTTGTAAGTTTTCCGTAGATGAATCCTTCATCTTGTGCATTGGCCGTAAGAAATGGGGCCGCAATGAGCCCGAGAAAAAGGGCAGATTTTGAAATAATTGATTTAATCATGGTTGTGTTGTTTGAGTTTGATTCTTTTGACGAATCAAAGATGCAGAATGACACTTTAGCAAGAAATACGGATTGGCTCTACCTAGTTATTCTTTAACCGAAACGGGAGGAGACCCTACTGAACTGGAAATGATGGTTGAACTCTCCAAAAGCTTTGATTCTAGATCCTGAGAAAATGATAGCCATTAGGGAATTATGACACCAACTTTTGGAGAGGTGTTTTTAGTTATCTAACCACTGTTTGAAAAGCGGTGTCTTTTCCGAACTCACCACAATGTCTTCATCAATTTCTGGGCTAAGACTCAGTTTTACTCGGCCTTTGAAATAAGGGTGAATGTCGCTAACGGCATCGAAATGCACTAAGAATTTGCGGTTTACTCTGAAGAACTGTTTTGGGTTTAGCATTTGATCTACTTCCTCAAGCGTGTTATCGATGATGTACTTTTGCTTTTCAAAAGTGACGATATAAGTAAGCTTATCGTGGGTATAGAAATAGGCGATTTTTTCTGTAGGAATGGCGCGAATCCGCTGACCAATCTTGGTGAGGAATCGTGATTTATATTCTTTGTTCTGTTCGTTAATCAGTGCTTTGATTTGGTCAAGGTCAAAGGCTGGAGAAGTGGAAATGGCGGGTTGTTCTTCAATTTTTTCTAGCGCAGCGGCCAACTTTTCGCGCTGAATGGGTTTAAGCAAGTAATCCACACTATTTACTTCAAATGCTTTAATCGCATATTGATTGTATGCTGTTGTAAAGATTACTTTACATTTTGGTTTATGTTGTTCAAAAATTTCAAAGCTCGTTCCGTCAAGCAACTGAATGTCGCTGACAATGAAGTTGGGAGGCTCATTATTTTCGAACCAAAGCAAACCCGCTTCAACTGACCTGATGGTACCTACGATTTCGAGTTCTGGTTTGAGTTCTTTCAGCAGTTCAATTAACCTTTCTGAGGCCAGCCTTTCGTCTTCGATTATCAGTACTTTCATTCGCTTAGCTTTTAAGGTTAAATTTCAGAAATATTGATGAGAGGAACACGCACGATGAATGAGTTTGGGTTCTTAATCACTTCAACCTGCTTTTTAGTAAAGTAGGAATACCTACGCTTAATGTTTTCCAAACCAGTTTGCCCACTGTTCGGCAATTCAACTTTCTTTTCCTGCAGGTTATTTTTTACTGAGATATAGCCGTTCTGACTTTCAACATGAATTTTTAGTGGACGTATTTCCGAAACGGTATTGTGCTTAATGGCATTCTCAATGAGCATTTGCAGGGTGAGCGGAGGCAAGTATAAAGCTTCGTCCTTTTTATCTATGGTCATGCTCAGCTGTATGGTGTCTTCAAACCGAATTTCTAACAAATACATATAAGCACTAATAAAACTGAGCTCCTGTTTCAACTCCACCAATTCTTCGGAACTGCTTTGAAGAATAATACGATAGACTTCCGCAAACTTTTCCAGATAAGCCTGTGATTGCTTTTGGTCTTTGGAAATGAGCGAAGAAAGAATGTTGAGGTTGTTGAAGAGAAAATGCGGATCTAAGTGATTTTTTAAAGCATTCAGCTCTGCCTTGATCGATTCTTTCTGAAATTCTTCTGAAGCCAATTGCGCGTTTTTCCAGCGTTTCAAAAACTGAATTCCAAAATTGATTGAAATGATGGGCAACAAAATCAAAATGGATAATGCATTGATGGTTGCAATTTGACTTCCAACAGGAGGGTCTTCCGTGAGGGTAATCTTAAACAGAAAATAGCTCAAGTTGATGATTACTAAAGAAACTAATACGCCAATACCCAATTGGGAGTAAAAGCGCTTATTGCCATGAGTAAGCCAGGGAAGCTTGCGGTCTAAAGAAATAGTTAAAGCACGGTTGGCCAGTAAAATCAAAAGTAACACCGCAACAATGAGCCCTGCTGTCAGATAAAGTTCGCGGGGAGCTGAAGTGGCATAGAGAAAAACAAAAACGCCCACCACCAAACTGATGGCAATGCTGTTTTGGATGATTTGACTACGACTGAATTTCAAAGTGTTTTACTCAATCAAAGATGATTTCGTCAATTTGTGACCAACGTATATAAGTTGGTTTGGCGTCTTTCGAAGTAAATATAAGCACTCCATCATTGTCTTCTGATACATCACGACTTTCACCTAGCAATAGCTCTTTGCCATTTCTGAGAATGACCATTGAGTAACTGTAGTTCTTAGGAATGATGTTTTTGATGTTTCGGAAAGGGATTTTGTAAATCACTCGGTCATCTTGCCCATCTAAAGTTTCATATTCCCAAGCCTCGTCTAAGTCATAGGCAATAAGTCCGCTTATTTTTTCACCATCTCTGTTAATTACAGTTCCTCGTAAGCCTGTGGAGGATGGGAATTCACTATAGGAAGGCCCTTGGTTTTTACTTTCTATAATTTCGAGCTCTTCAAAATCACGCCATGACACTATGATTTGCCCAATTTCTCTGTCGTAAATGACAACACCAGAATTTTCATGGTTCACATCATTCGAGCCTGTTAAGTAGAATTCTCTTCCCGATTTTAGGGTTACGTCTACCCCATTTCCTTTTTTTACAATTTTGGTAATCGACCTGAAAGGAATGTTTTTATCACCATCTCGGTCTTTCCCATTTAGAATGTCTTCTAAAAAACGTTCATTGTGGTTGTTTTCGCTTGTGCCTTGGTCCCACTGAATAACCCCTTCAAAAAATCCTCTTCTACCGGCTTTTACTTTTCCGTATATGGCTTCACCAAACAGCGATTTGGGAGTTTTTCCACTTTCTAAAAACTCAACCTTTTCTATCCTTGCCCAGTCCAGCTTTACAATGCCTAATTCTTCATCGTACACACTCACGCTAGTACCTACATCTGCAAAACCACTACCACTCACTTCTACAATTACTCCATTTTTTAGTGTCACTTGTGCCCGGCTTCTGCCTGTAGGTTTAATGCTTTTGATATCGCCAAAACGGGCATCGAATTGATGAGCCGTGCGGCTATATTTGTCGTCCCAAATGCTCAATACACCGAGGTCAATGCCTAACCATGAGCTTCCACCTTCTTGATCTGAAATCTGTTGTATTTCTTTTTTTGAAAGGAATTTTAAAAAATCGCTTGAGGTTTTTTGCGCATTAAAAAGATCGACCCAATACACCTCATCTCCTCCCCAGCGCAAAGCGCCTTGGTATTTGTCGCCATTAATAGTGGTTACTTTTCCGTAGAGGTAAATGTTCTTTTCCTGTGCCTTCGCTTCTGAAACAATAATCAACAAGCCCACCGCAATACCAATGCAAAGCATCAACTTTCTCACCCTTCTCTCAACTCCATGTTGCAGACTACCCATGCAACAAACGTAATTTGAATTGTTGGGAGAAAAAACGTTTCCAGACTGTACTAGCATATTCAAACCCTGAATCGGGAAAAGCACCACTTCAAATAATTTCTATTTCGGAAAAGCAGAAGCGTCAATGCCCGGTACCAAACGAATAGCATTCTTGTAATAGATCTTTTTTAGGACCTCATCAGACAAACCTAGGCCGTACATTTTCCAATAGGCGTGGTATTTTTTGTAATAAGGAAAGTATTCATCGTTCGTTTCCAGCACCCTAAAATAGGTGGCGTACTCCTCAGGGTTGTAAGCATCTTTTCCAAACAGCACGCGATCTTGATATTTGGTGAGGAAAGCATTTGCTGCACGAGGTTGGCGACCCAACTCAGCGATTACCGCTCCGATTTCTACATTCATATTTGGCATTTCGTCCAAGAGTTTTCCTAAATGGGCTAAGTCGTTACCATACCAGCCTAAGTGTGCTGCAATAAATTGCGTATTCTTATGCTTTTTGAAAACGTTGTGTTGTTCTTGAATTAGGGTTTCCCAAGGCACGGGATTATCATCTTCTCTTTTTCTATTGGGATGTGTTTTCAACTCCAACCATCTTTCATTTTCAGCGTCAAAAGGTGCCCAAAACTGTTTTGGATCTGCAGTGTGGATAAGTACAGGAATACCTAATTCACCACATTTTGCCCAAATAGGGTCAAGCCTTGGATCGTCCACCGCTACACGATTACCGTCTATATCTTTTACGGAGAAGCCTAAGCTTTTGAATATTTTAAGTCCCCGTGCACCTTGGTTATAATCCCTTTCTAGTTGGGCAGCGGCCCTTTCTCCCCAGCCTTGTTCACCTACATTAATAAAGTTTACGTTGGCGAAAACAATAAAACGTTTGGGTTGATTGGCTTTTATATTTGTGGAGGCGTCTGCAATTGATTTGCCGCTACCACCACTTAAATTTACCATAAGCCCCATATTGATTCCATCCATTTCGGCAGCAAGTGCATTTAAATCCTGTTCACCCATTCGTCTTTGATGACTGTGGATATCGATAAAAGGAAATTTAGATCGGGTGATCGGGTGTTCAGGAACAACGAGTGTTGATGGTGGATTATAACCTTCAAAGTCCATTGTTTGAGCGGTTATTGTAGTTCCGAAAAATAGACCAATGGTGCAGGCAATCAATTTGATTTTCATGACTTAAGATAGTTTTTAGCTTAATCGAAGTAGAATATTAAAGGTTTTGTGGCTTTGATCAAAACCCAAACATGTTCTTAATATAGAATGAATAAAGCTTTTTTGAACTAGAAATGATTTTGACGGTAAGAAAGAAGCCTAGTTTTTGAATTAATTTGAAGGGAATAAATAGATTGAATCATGGAGGTTTCATTAAAAGGCAAGGTAATATTGGTCACGGGCGGTTCGAGGGGCATTGGCCGTGCTCTTTCAAAACAGCTTTCAGACTCTGGCGCTGCAGTGGCTGTTCACTATAATTCAAATAAAGAACAGGCACAATCCATTCTAAAAGAGTTAAATCCATCCTGTCAGCTTTTTCAAGCTGATCTTTCTGATGCATCGGAAACCATAAACTTGTTTAAACAAGTAATTGATAAAATGAATGGTTTGGATGTGTTGATTAACAATGCTGGAGTTGCCATTTCTTCGGATTTAACAAAAACTGATGACGACTGGCTAAGCGACTGGCAGTTTACAATGGACGTGAACCTAAAAGCTACGGGACTTCTGTGTAAAAAAGCCATCGAGCATTACTTGGAGAATGGTGGAGGAAGAATTATCAATATTTCATCACGGGCTGCTTTTCGTGGAGATACTTCTGATTACTTGGCCTATGCGGCTTCGAAAGGTGGAGTGGTGGCGCTTACGCGTTCGATAGCTCGGGCTTACGGAAAAAATGAAATCAAAGCATTTACCATTGCGCCAGGTTTTGTAAGAACCGACATGGCACAAGATTTTATGGACCAATACGGAGAGGGTTTTGCCCTTGATGATATTGCATTGAATCAATTGACCGAGCCGAAGGATTTGGCACCATTGGTTACGTTGATGGCCAGCGGATTAATGGATCATGCAACAGGGTGTACGATTGATGTGAATGCCGCCAGTTATGTGCATTAACTATAGAATACTATTTCAATAGTAAATTTTGTTTTACTTTTTGATAGCAAAAATTCGTAGTTGTGCTTTTCTATCACCTGCTTTGCAATCTGTAAACCAAGCCCCATTCCTTTCTGAAGTGAATCGATATTTTCCGCAATTCCGTTTTGAATATGTAAGGAAAGCACCTCGTTTTGTTCCGAGATTTCAACCGAAACGGGTTGCCTACTCGCCCCATATTTTCGTATGTTGTCGAAGAGGTTGACCAATACGCCTTCGAGCTTTTCTCTATCTGCATTTATCGTAAGCTCTTCGGGATTGGCATTGATGGAAAGCTTGATGTCGAAGTTTTTTGTAGACAAAGTCGGACGCATTCTTTCCAGCATATCATAAATCAAATCGTCCAATCTGAAATCGGATTTGCGTAACACTAGCGTTTCAGATTTGAGCTGACTCATCAGCAGAAAATCTTGCACAATGTTTTTTAGCCTAATCACTTCTTCGCGTAAGCTATTGAGCGTTTCTTGACTCAATTCTTTTTCAGACGAGCCCATTCTATACTCTAGCTCAGACTGCATATTGGCCAAAGGCGTTCGAAGTTCATGGGCTGCCATGGCGAAAAACTGATTCTGACTACGAATGGAAGTTTCAATTCTTGAAATCATTTCGTTCATCGTGGCTGAAAGCTGAGTGATTTCATCATTAGCAGAAGAAACAGGTAAACGATCCATTTGAGGCGAGGCCTTTACACTTTGGGCCTTGGCAATTAACTTTTGCAATGGTGCTAAAGTGAAATGAGCAATTAAAACTGCAGCGATAAATGCGATCAGCGCAGCACCCAAATTGGCAAAAATCAACCTGGACTTTAAGGCTGAAATTTCATCATAGACGACCTGATTGTTTTTAGCCAGTACCAAACTGATTTGTGCGCCAGTGCTTTCATCCAAAGGCCTACGGGCAATACAATACGTAAACGAATCAATCTTGATGAATTCCATCAGAGAAACTCGTTCGTCTGAAGTGGGCTGTTCTATTTCTACAAAAACGGAAGAGAATATTTCTGGGAAATCGGGCCGCTCATACACCATTTGGCTTTCGAACATGTTGCCAAACCACAGTTGAATGGGCTGATCTTCTTGTGTAACAGGAATTTGTGTGAGTTCATCATCTACCCCGTTTAATATGCTCAAGGCTTCAATTTTTCCGCCATTCTGAAAAGCATTGATGAGGCTGTTTCGGATGGATTGAAAAAGGGAATAGTTAAAGGCGAGCGAAATGCCTAAAAAGACCACGAAGAAGGCCGCAGCAATCTTAAATCGAATACTTTTAAAAAACTGAATCTGCGGCAAGCTTAACTTTTTACGAGTTCACCTTGAATTTTATAGCCGTAACCTACTTGGGTTTCTATCAACTTGGGCTCAAACTCAAAGTCTATTTTTTTTCTGAGTTGATGCATATGAACTTCCACCACATTGCTTCCTCGATCGAAATTAATGTTCCAGATTTTCTGGGTAATCTCTGACTTGGAAAGCACGCGATTGGTATTGCTCAACAGCAGTTCTAAGATAGAGAACTCTCGCTTACTTAACTCGATCAATTGATCGGCACGGGTTACTTCGCGTTTGATTAAATCTACTTTAAGGTCTTTAACCTGAAGAATTGAAGCCCGTGTTGAACCGAATTTCCTTTGCACATTTCTTACTCTCGCCTTCAATTCTTCAAAATCGAAGGGTTTTTTAACATAATCAATCGCACCTAAATCAAGCCCCTTGATTACGTGTTCACTTTCATTTAAAGCACTCATAAAAATGATGGGCGTATGAATAGAAAATTCACGCATATTCTTCAGCACTTCAAAACCGCTTTGCCCTGGCAGCATAATGTCCAAAAGTATCAGGTCGAAATCGTTGGTGGCTGCCGTTTCTAAAGCTTCGCTTCCATTGGTTTCATGCGCAACGGAATAACCTTCTTCCTCTAAGCCTTTTACTAAAAAATTACCCAGCTTAACTTCGTCTTCAATCAACAGAATTCTCATAGGGAGCGAGTCAGGTTTACTTGGTCTTTAAAAGTTGTTCCGTCTACAGTGATTTTTGAAGGGATAAAAATACCGTAGCCCAATTTATTAACTTCCCCCTCAAGCCCGTTTCTTTTCCAACCTTCGATTTTAATCGTTTTGCCCTCCTTAATTAGGTTTGAAACAGAAGAAGCAATTCGGGTGCTAATTTTAATGTAGAACTTGCCATCCAAAACTACGCCCCTTAATACATCATCTTTATTTACTCGTTCTAAGTCAATGCTGGTTACCACTCCGCTTACTTCTTCAGACTCCGTTTCGTAACTTTCTTTTGCTTGGGCGAAACCGTATAAACGGAGGGTGTCCTTATTTGTGCATAAAGCGTACAGAAAATTATAGTGTTCACTACGGAAATAGCCGTTGTTTGTGCGGTTACGATAGAAAAGTGAAAGCTCTTCGTTTTTGTGGTTCTGAATAAAAGAATTAATTGCCTTTGCATCGTTTTCACTGAATCTATAAGTAATCCTTTCGTTGGCTGATTGCGTCTCCAAATAAGATATCAGTCCAAGTTCATTCGGAACAAGCTCATTTGCCACGCCTGTTTTTTGATCTAAGAACATAGAAATTTGCCCAAAAGAAGGCATTATAGAATTACCATATTTACTGCCAATGATCATTCCATGCGCCATTTCTAGCGTGTTTTTGGTTTTTACAACTGAACCAGCGATATAGTTTTTGACTGGGCGAACATAGCTTACAAAAGCTGATTCAATATGATCGTCATTGTTTGATATAGATTTTTTGGCGAGCAAACTATCTCCGTTTTCTAAAAAGAGTAAGTACTCACGCCCTTTGATTTTTGTGCTGCTCAATACTTTAGCCGCTATCACTGTTTCAAAAGTTTGACTGTTTCTTAACCCTGTTTTATTAGCTTCAATACTATTTGGTTCGATTAAAAAAACTTCTTTTTTCGTTCTTACTTCTAGTAAAGAACCTATCCCTGAAATCTTTTTACTCAGTTCTTTTTCTGCCTTTCTTGTAGAAGTAGTTTTATATGGAGCCTTTTCCAAAAACTCTTGGTCTCCGCTTACCTTAATTTCAACAGTTTCATTTAAAGCCATAAGGGGTTTAATCATCGCCCCATTTTTAGCCGGGAATGTTAGACTTAATAGGTCTCCGTTTTCTTTCTGGAAAATCGCCCCAATTAAATAGCTTTCTATAGTCCTATCACCATAAATGGACTTGATAAACTTTCCACGGTAGGTTACCTCTATATGCTTAGACTTATCATTAAAGCGTTTTGCATAATCGAGCATTTTAGAAGGAATTTCTTGACCCACTACTGGAATAGAAAGTAGTAATGCGAATAGCAAAAATGTAAACCGATTTTTCATAGTCTTAATTTTCTTCGAACATAAAACGCTAGTATTAAAACTGGCTTAACTTCTGATTAATTTTTCTTAATCGACTCATATCCAAAGATGTAACTATCAATTATTTTTTGTAATATGAATAGATTTTCAACCTTAATTTAAACTTATGGAACCACAACGAAACGAAAAACCCATCTCGGTTGGCGAATGGGTATTGAACATTTTCATTACGGCAATTCCCCTTATTGGATTTATTATGCTAATTGTTTGGGCGGTAAGCAAAGAAATTCCTGAGTCAAAATCTAATTGGGCAAAGGGAATGCTTATTTGGTATGCAATTGGTATTGTTCTCACGATTCTTTTTGGGGCATCTGTTTTAGCATTTATTGCTGCGTCTGGAGACCTGAACGGTTATTAAAAAATAAAGAGAATGGGGCTATTAAGTAATACTCAAATACATGAGAATACTTAGCAGCCCTTTCTTATTTTTACGGAAAATGGTTTTATGAAGAAACGTTGCACATGGTGCGAAAACACCTTTGAAGAATACGAAAGATACCACGATGAGGAATGGGGCGTGCCTGTACATGACGATAAAACTCATTTCGAATTTTTGATTCTAGAAGGCGCACAAGCAGGTTTAAGTTGGTCGACCGTTTTGAAGAAGCGAGAGGGCTATCGTCAGTTATTTGCTGATTTTAATGTAGAAGCAGTTGCTGAATTTACACCAGCTGAAGTAGAAATTATTCTTCAGAACCCCGCTATTATTCGTAACAGACTGAAAGTAGCAGGTACAGTAATTAATGCCCAAAAATTTATAGAGGTGCAAAAAGAGTTCGGTTCTTTCGATAAATACATTTGGTCTTTTGTGGGCGGAAAACCCATTGTGAATGCTTGGGAAAACATGAAGCAAGTGCCAGCAACTACACCAGAGTCGGATGCGCTGAGCAAGGATTTAAAAAAGCGAGGGTTTAAATTTGTAGGCAGTACCATTATGTATGCCCACATGCAGGCTTGTGGTTTAGTGATGGACCATACCATCGACTGTTTCAGGTACAAAGAACTCAATGGAAAATAGACGCTATTGAGCCACGTTCAAGACAATCGTCTTTCGAGGAATTTTTATAAACCACATTCCCACCTCTTTGCCTTCTACCACCATGGCCGAAGTGTAAAGTACAAAATGAGTATCTTCTAAGAACTGTACATTGGCAGGTGATTTAATATCATTCTCGCTATTGTATAAGTAAGCTTCGTAAATAGCTCTTCCTTTTCCTTCTAAGTTATTCTCTTCATTAAAAGGCAGACCCTTTGTTTCAATATCACCAGACTCAGTTGCTGCCCATATCACTTTTTCTGCTTCAAGATTCACCTTGAGCTTAACGGAAATACTATCGCCCATTTGCTTGGCTTTTTCAATGATTTGAGCATCAGATACCACCTGAATTTCTTGGCTTTTCATGTCTTGAAGCGCCTTTTTTGTATCTACCTTTTGATTAGAACAATTGAAAGCGAAAAGAGCGAGAATTATGATGCTTAGCTTTTTCATGAAATAAAATATTTACTCAGTTGGGTGTAAAATTAACAGCCTTGTCAATTGTTTGTTAATTTTGTGGATTAATTCGCATAAATATGATTGACAAGCTAGAGACACTCAAAGCACGATTCGAAGAAGTAGGTCAGCTCCTAGTACAGCCTGATGCCATGACAGACATGAAGCATTATTCTAAACTGAACAAGGAATACAAAGACCTAGAGAAGATTGTGACTGTCTATGATGAGTACATCAATGTGAACGAAAATATAGAATCGTCCAAAGAACTTCTGAAAACTGAAAAGGATGAGGAGTTTCGTGAGATGGCCAAAATGGAGATTAGCGAACTTTCCGAACGAAAAGAGGAGATTGAAGAAGAGCTGAAAGTAATGCTAATCCCTAAAGATCCAGATGACTCTAAAGATGTAATCGTGGAAATAAGAGCGGGAGCGGGTGGAGATGAAGCTGCGATTTTTGCAGGTGATTTATATAGAATGTATGACAGGTACATTGAAAATAAAGGCTGGAAGAAAGAACTAATCAACATAAACGAGGCAGCTTCTGGCGGTTTCAAGGAAATTACTTTTGGAGTTTCGGGCGAAGACGTATACGGAGCATTAAAATTTGAATCTGGCGTTCACAGGGTACAGAGAGTTCCTGTAACCGAATCCCAAGGCAGAGTGCATACCTCAGCAGCTTCGGTGGCGGTTTTACCCGAAGTAGAAGATATTGACGTTAACCTCGATATGAAGGATGTTCGAAAGGATACCTATCGTTCTTCAGGTGCGGGAGGTCAGCACGTAAACAAAACTGAATCGGCAGTTCGACTTACGCATATTCCAACTGGTATTGTGGTAGAATGCCAAGATGGGCGTTCGCAGCATAAAAACTTCGATAAAGCATTGAGTGTTCTTCGCTCACGCATGTACGAAATTGAACTGAAAAAGCAGGAAGAAGAGCAGGCTGGAAAACGTAAGTCTTTAGTGGGTAGTGCCGATAGGTCGGATAAAATTAGAACATATAATTACCCTCAAGGCCGTGTAACCGATCACAGAATTGGTTATTCTCAACACAACTTACCTACAGTGATGGATGGTGAAATTGGCGAGTTTGTAGAACGACTACGAATGGCTGAGGCCTCTGAAAAAATGGCCCAAGACAGTATGGTTTAATTACTTAGCTTGGTAGTCCATCGGTTCTAGCTCAAACAAGCGGTTTACCGAAGTATTGAAAATCTCAGATATTTTAAGAGCAAGCATTGTAGAAGGCGTGTATTTTCCACGCTCAATGGCGTTGATGCTTTGGCGCGACACCCCCGCTAGGCTTGCCAATTGTTCTTGAGTTATCTTTTTTCGCTTTCGCTCTTCCCGAAGTGTATTTTTCATTTTGATTCCAATTCTTACGTAAAACTAGAATGATCAGCCCTTTGAACGGCCTTTTAATTAGTTAAGTTTATATTACATTTTTGTTCCTTAAACGAACAGAATGTTACAAGGCTGTTAAAAATTCGTGAACAGTTTCTTAACATTGGCATTTTGATTTATCTTTGCCCTCCGAAATAAAAATAGAAGCTATGTTATTCGACCCGCCAATTGCCTCTGGAGCAAATACCTTTATTTGGATTGTTGTAATTCTTGTTGGCTTTGTAGCTGCTTTGAGTCAGCACGATGCCCTTTTTAAAGGAAAGAAGAAGAAAGAAGATCACTAAGACTCTTCCTTCTCCTCATTTTATTCTGTCGATTAGGCCATTATAAGGCTGAATTTTAATATCTGTTTTTTGGCTAGAAGTCGCTAGCCAAAACCTCTTTTGCTTTTTCTTGAATTAAAGCCCAAGCGTTTTCTACATGTTTGGCTTCAAGGTTTGTATTTCCAAAGGCCAATCGCAACGAAAACTTGTTGTTCAATTTGGTTTGGGCAAAGAAGAGCTTTCCGGTAGCATTCACCCTGTTCATTATTTCTTCATTCAAGCCGTCCAATTTGTCTTCGCTTATATTTGGAGCAAACCTAAAGCAAAGTGTGTTCAGCGGAACTGGCGCTAGAAGCTCAAAATCAGGGTGCTTTTCAATTTCGGTTTTCAGCCACTGACCAAGCGCAATGTGTTTTCTGATTTTGGCTTGAATCCCTTCAACACCCATTTCGCGAATTACGAACCAGAGCTTAAGTGCTCGGAACCTTCTACCCAAAGGCACGCCCCAATCGCGGTAATTTTTCACCTCATCGTCTACTGAAGTTTTTAAGTAATCGGGCGAAATGGCAAAAGTATTGATTAAAGCACGTGGGTCTTTTACATAATAAGCCGTGCAGTCAAAATTGGTGAACATCCATTTATGTGGGTTGAAAACGAAGGAATCGGCAAGCTCAACACCTTCTGCCATCCAGCGCATTTCTGGCAAAACTAGAGCAGTGCCTGCATAAGCCGCATCTATATGGTGCCAAATATCATATTTCTGGCAAATTTTGCTGATAGCCATAATTGGGTCGATGGCCGTTGTGCTGGTTGTGCCTATGGCAGAAACTACACAAAGTGGCTTTCTTCCTTCAGCTATGTCTTCCTTGATCAACGCTTCTAAGTGCGCAGGATCTAAAGCAAAAGCATCATCTACATTTACTTTGCGAAGATTATTGGAGCCTATGCCTGCAATTTTTACGGCCTTATCAATAGAAGAGTGAATTTGGTTTGAAGCATAAACTATGTATTTCTCCGCGCCAGAGAAACCTTCTTCATTCACTTTATAACCCGAAGCTTTTTCGCGCGCAGTAAGAATGGCACAAAGCGTAGCGGTAGAAGCCGTATCTTGAATTACACCCGTAAAATGCTTTGGCAAGGCCAGCATTTCTTTCATCCACTCCATCATTTGTTCTTCAAGCTCTGCTGCGGCAGGCGAGGTAAGCCAAATCATGCATTGCGCACCCAAAGTAGCAGTGAGCATTTCGCCCAAAATGGAGGGCATACTTTTATTGCCTGGGAAGTAGGCCATAAAATTGGGGCTCTCCCAGTGGGTCATTCCTGGCACAATTTGTTGTTTGAAATCGGCAAAAATGGCCTCAAAATGCTCTGATTGCTCAGGAGGGAGTTTTGGAAACTGTTTTTTTATATCGCCCGGTTTTACATCGGGTAAAACAGAGTATTCTTCTACGTTTTGTAGGTAATCGGCCATCCAGTCCACAAGGCTGTGGGCGTGTCGCCTGAAAGATTCATTGTCCATTTACTTACGTTTATCAGCCATATTGTCCGAAAACAAAGTTAGCATATATCTTGCAGGTCTAAGACCGTACTTTAATTCAAAGCACTAAAAATTATGAAAACGAAATGGATTGTTTTAATCGTGGTTGCCCTTGTGGTCATTATCGGTTACTCTACTTTTAAAGGATCTTATAATGGAATGGTTCAACGCGAAGAAAGCATCAGCGGTGCATGGGCGCAAGTTGAAAACCAATACCAAAGAAGATCTGATCTTATCCCCAACTTAGTAAACACAGTAAAAGGTTATGCCGATTTTGAGCAAGAAACCTTAACTGGTGTTATCGAAGCCAGAGCTAAAGCCACTTCGGTAAGCATTAACCCAGAGAACTTAAGCCCAGATGCTATTGCCCAATTTGAGCAAGCACAACAAGGTGTCAGTTCGGCTTTGAGCAGACTTTTGGTAACGGTAGAACGCTACCCTGATTTAAAAGCGAGCACTCAGTTTAGCCAACTTCAGGTTCAGTTGGAAGGTACAGAGAATAGAATTTCAGTAGAAAGAAGAAACTTTAACACAGCTGTTCAAGGGTATAACACCTTTATCAAAACCTTCCCTAAGAATATCATTGCGGGTATGTTTGGTTTTGAGAAGAAGGGATATTTCGAAGCGAAGCCAGGGTCGGATGTAGCACCAGAAGTAACTTTTGACTAATGGCCGAGGATTTATTCAGTAGCGACCAGAAGAAGCGAATCAAAGCAGCAATTCAGGAAGCTGAGTTGAACACCAGCGGAGAGGTTCGGGTACATTTAGAAAACCATTGCAAAACGGAGAATGTACTTGATAGGGCATCGCAAATGTTTTCCAAATTGGACATGCATAAAACCGATGCTAGAAATGGCGTATTGATATACATGGCGGTGAAAGATCACCGCTTTGCCATTATTGGCGATGCCGGCATTAATCAAAAAGTGGGTGACGAATTTTGGGACACCACCAAGGATAAAATGTTGGCCCATTTCAAAAACGGAAATCTTACTACTGGTTTGGTGGAAGGAATCCTTTGTGCGGGAGAAAAGCTAAAAGAACATTTTCCTTACCAAAAGGACGACAAAAACGAACTGTCAGACGACATCTCATTCGGAAAAAACTAATATGCGATACTTACTTACCATAGTCTTAATCTTCAGTCAGGCGCTTGCTTTTGCACAGGGAATTCCAGAAAAGCCTAGCCAAAAGCGATTGGTGAATGACTTTACAGGCACAACTTTATCGAGCGCTGAAGCCAATACGCTTGAGCAAAAGCTCTTGAATTACGAGGATACTACTTCGACCCAAGTGTCAATTCTTATTGTAGAATCACTGGGTGGCTACGAGGTGGTGGATTTTGCTCAGCAAACAGCGCAAAAATGGGGTGTTGGACAAGCGAATAAAGACAATGGAATATTTATAGTAGTATCTATCAGTGATAGAAAAGCAGCCATTGTTTCGGGCTATGGTATGGAGGGTTCCATTACCGATGCTGCAACTTATACCATTCGTGAGGATTATATGAACCCACGGTTTAAGGAAGGTAATTTCTACAAAGGTTTGGACGATGCAACTACGGTGATCTTCAAACTGGCCTCTGGCGAATATACTTCTGATGATGTAGCGAGTGGAAGAACTGGAGATGGTGGCGGAAGATTTCCATTCTTCACGCTATTTATTCTTTTCTTCTTTATCATTCCAGCTTTGGTAGGCAAGAGAAGAGGTAATAGTCACGGTTCACGTGGTATTCCATGGTGGGCTTGGCTTATGATGGGCAGTGGTGGCGGAAACCATAACGACAAATGGGATAATTTCCGTGGAGGAGGCGGCTCATTTGGAGGAGGGTCTGGCTTCGGTGGAGGAGGCGGCTTTGGCGGTTTCGGAGGCGGAAGCTTCGGAGGTGGCGGTTCTGGCGGAAGCTGGTAAACCTAATTCACTTAAAAAGATATTTGAACCCCTTTCAAGAAATTGGAAGGGGTTTTTTGTGCTATCTAATAAAATTGTGTCTAAACCTTTATATTTAATACTAGAAAACGGTTTATGAGAGGTAAGTTATTTCTAGGGTATTCTGCAATTGTAGTACTTGTATTGCTGTTAGGCTATAAAATATACCGTGATACCTATGTTAATGGAGATACGAAATACTTCTATGTGAATCAGTCCTTGTAAGAGACCTATGGGTTGAAATATAATCCGACTAGAAGGGCTTTAGGTATTAGAGAGCTACCAAAGAACTGGTTTACTTATGATACTTCACAAAAACCAGGAATTTGGAATGGAAGAACTAGGGGTAAACAAGATATTTTTTGGCTTAATCAAGTATGGATTCCAATTGACCCCAAAGTTAGTGGGCACTATGAGAAGGAGATTAGGAAGACCTCAGAGACATTGATCTATGAGAAAGACAGATTCAGAAAAGTGATTAATGATTCTTTAGAATATATATTAGAAGTGAAATATAACTACAAATACGATCCAAAAAAGGAAGTCAAACTACTGAAAAATTATTCTGAAAAAGGGGGATATAAAATAGACATCCAAGACTTTGAATGGAGTAAGTTAGATAGTTTAGTCAAATGGATTACTCTATAGTCTTCAATACATCCATACTCAAACACATTAATACTTTAACACACCAACTTATACCCGTAGCCTCGAACATTGAGAATTTCCACGGTTTCGTCTTCGCATAGCTTTTTGCGTAGTTTGGTGATGAAAACGTCCATGCTTCGAGCATTAAAGAAATCGTCATTTCCCCAGAGTTGGGTTAAAATTAAACCTCTATCAGTAACTGCATTTCGATTTTCGCTTAAGTGAAATAGCAGTTGCGCTTCTCTATGGGTTAGGGTTTGTTCTTGGTCTCCAAAAACCAACTTTTGTTTGGAAAGATTGAAACGATAATGACCTATGTTCACCTCTTCTGAAGATTCGCGTTTTCTCTTTCTATCCAATAAAGCATGAATTCGAACAATGAGTTCTTCCATGCTAAAGGGCTTTTTCAAATAATCATTTCCGCCTAAACCAAAGCCTTCCACTACATCCTCGGTTCTGGATTTTGAAGTGAGAAAAATGACAGGAATTTTCTCATTTTCAGCCCGAATTTCTTTAACAAGCGTAAAGCCATCCTTCTTGGGCATCATTACATCAAGCACAAGTAATTCAGGCTTTTCTGAGCGATAGGTACTTAAAGCTTGCTCACCATTGGTACAAAAAAGCACATCGAAACCGCGAGTTTCTAGGCTTTCCTTAATGATGGTGCCTAGGGCCATTTCATCTTCTGCCAACAATATTTTAATTTTTCCCGTCATGAAAAGGCAACTTCAAAACTGGTTAACTGAGGTTTCAGAACTAAATCAATCGACCCGCCATGTTTCTCAATAATCTTTCGGGTATAGTAAAGGCCAATCCCAAAGCCTTTCACATCATGCTGATTACCAGTTGGGATTCTATAGAACTTGTCAAAAACTCTTTCTTTTTGTCCCTTTTCTATAAAACCACCATTGTCCTGAACAATTACTTGAGCACGAGTACCCAATTGAGTTAAAATTACCTGAATATCTCTTCCTCCATATTTGATGGCATTATCCACCAAATTTGAAAGGGCATTTTCTAAATGAAAAGGGTCTGCTTCTATAATGACATCCGTAGTAGAGGCCATAAATGACAGTAGTTTATCTCCAGCCAGCATTTTATACTTCTCAATCATGGTGGAAAGTAACAGTGTTAAATTCACAGGTTCTTTTCTCAAGCTTAATTCATCACTGTCAAGCGTGGCCGTTTCTAGTAATTTCTCCACCATTAGGTTGAGCTTTTTCAACTGGTCGTTCGACATGTCTAAGTACTTGGCTGTTTTTTCAGGATCGTTTTGTTGATTGAAATTTGCGATACCTTCAAGGGCTGAAGTAACTGTAGCTATTGGTGTTTTAAATTCGTGGGTGATGTTACTAATCAGGTCGTTCTTAATTTCGGCCAACTGTTTTTGCTGATTGATAATTCTATAGAGGTATAACAGTGAACCCACCACAGAAACCGAAATGAGCAGTGAAATCAACAAATCGACCATTCCTCTTTTCAGAATAATTAAAGAGGCATTATCGAAATACATCTTGAGCTCCTTTTTGGGCAAATAGCTAGTCTTTGAAAGGGTGGAAAGAGAAAACTCATCATCAGTAAACTCTCTCGATCGCTCAACCACCTCACTGTTTTGCAAAGAGGCAAAAGCGAAATCAATATCTATTTTCTTTCGGCCCAGCTCCTTCTTTACATACTTGGTTAAGGTTTCAAAATCGATGGAGTCTTGCACCATCGAAATCATAATTTTAGTGGTGAACACCTCTAATTCATTCAGGCTTATTGATGGAATGGTATCTTTAGAAATGGAGATGCTTTTAATGGAAGCTGAATTATTAAGTTTAGCACCTCCAAGTAAGCGGATTCTTGAATCTCCTTTGCTTGTGCTTCGCACAGTGACTCCTCCAATAGAAGTGTCTGAAATAGAATTGCTTTTGGTAGAAAATTCAAATTTTGAGAGAGAGTCAGTAACCTTTCCTTCAAAATTATGTTGAAAGAAGGCCTTGATTTCACTGGAATCAAAGGCACCACTATCGCCCTTGTCCAAAAGCACAAAACTCTTGGCCAAAGAGGAAAAATAACCCTCTACTCCGTTGTCTAAAGCTACTTGCACATCGTTGATAAAGCGCTGCTTGTTCAGGTTATAGTTCTGAACATTTCTATACACCTGAATGCCCACGGTAATTAATACCGTAAAGGAAATCAGATAGATAATGGCTTTGAACTTGCGCTTTTTCACAGATCAAATATACGCATTCTCACTGCTTGAGTATCAAAGGTTAACACTCGTTAACACTGGTTAACTATCGGTTTGATTGAATTGAAGCTTTTTTGTACTCCATAAAACAGATCAAAAATGAAAAAGCTCAAAAAAACAATTATGCTCGTATTGGGCATTATAACAGCAGGAACGCTGACACTCAATGCCCAAAACTTTCAAGGCATCGCTACTTACCAATCTGCCCGCAAAATGGGCGGGATGAGTATTAAAGGAGACGGGATGTCTCCGGAAATGGAAAAGCAACTTCAAGAAAGCCTTAAAAAAATGGCGCAAAAAGAATATGAGTTGAAATTCAACTTAACTGAATCTACTTGGGCCGAAGTAGAAAGCCTTGAAGGAGCACCAGCGGCCTCAGCAGGGGGAGTGGTAATGAGATTTTCTTCTGGAGGAGGAGTTAAGTACAAAAACACTGCAGACAATCTTTTTTTAAACGAAACCGAAGTGTTTAGCAAACCATTTTTAGTTGAGAGTAAGCTTAAAAACAGAGAATGGCAGCTGACCAACGAAACCAAGAAAATTGGTAATTACACTGCTCAAAAGGCCATTTTTTCTGAAATAGTAGAGCGCACCGTCATTTCATTCGACAATGACGACAAGGAATCTAAAGTAACTTCTGATACTATAAGCCTCGAGGCATGGTTTACTCCCGAAATCCCAGTTTCACAAGGACCAGATGATTTTTGGGGTCTACCGGGTTTAATCATGGAGATTTCTGATGGCAAAACCACCTACCTCTGCACCAAAGTAATTTTAAATCCAGAAGATGGTGTGAAGATTAAAAAGCCGTCAAAAGGAAAAAAGGTAACTCCAGAAGAGCTAAAGGTTATTCGAGACGAAAAAACCAAAGAGATGATGGAGAAATACAGCCAAGGTAGTGGAGATGGAAAAACCATCCAGATTAAAATAGGCGGCAATTAATTTTTTCGAACCCAAAGGTCAAAAACTCACAACATGAAAAGAATAGGTTTTATTTTTCTGCTCGCATTTCTATGTGGAGCAATACAGCAAGCGCACGCCCAACAGAAAGTGGTTTACCTTGGCGAGGTAAGAGATTCACTGGGCCTTCCGCTTGAATTTGCCAACGTAATGGCAATGGATACCACCAAAAAAACAATTGCTTCGTTTGGAGTGACTAATAAACAAGGCCAGTTTAGATTGCTACTTGAAGACCAAAAGGTCTATCAGCTTAAGGTCAGTTTTATTGGCTTTGTTCCTTTCGAAAGGTATTTCACTGCCAAAGATACCCAAGACTTACCCGTTTCTATTCAGCTGAATAATGACGAAAGAAATTTGGGTGCTGTAGAAGTGGTTTCTGAAATGCCCATTCTAATTCAAGGCGATACCATTACTTATAAAACCGATGTATTTACTCAAGGCAACGAACGCAAGCTAGAAGACGTGCTCAAAGATTTACCTGGTTTTGAAGTAGATGAAGACGGCCAAGTCAAAGTACAGGGAAAAAAGGTGGATAAACTACTTGTGGATGGCAAAGAGTTTTTTGAAGGCGACACCAAATTGGCCACAAAGAACCTACCTGCTAAAGCGGTAGATAAAGTTCAAGTATTGCAGAATTTCAATGATGTTGGCCCTTTGAGCGGAGTGAACAATAGTGAGCAATTGGCGTTGAACATTCAGCTCAAGGAAGACATGAAAAACATGGTTTTTGGTGATTTGGAACTTGCTGGAGGGCCCGAAGAAAGATATAAAGCACACGCCAATGTTTTCTATTATGATAAGAAAACAAACATCAACTTTATTGGTGATGCCAACAATGTAGGCGACTTGGCTTTTAGTATGAGCGACTACTTTAGGTTTAGTGGTGGTTTGGCAAATTTAGGAAGCAGATCGGGCTCAAACTTTAGGGTCAGCTCTGACCAATTAGGCATTCCAATGGCCGAAAGAAACAGCGCAAAAGAATTGAATAATCAATTGGGAGCTCTCAACTTCAATTTCACACCTAGCAGCAAAATCAGGTTTTCTGGATTTGCCATTGGCTCTAAAGTAGACAATACGTTGGGTTCAATTTCGGAACGACAGTATATTTTGCAATCAGGAGAAAAGGAAACCCTCACTACTGAATCGAATGTACAGAGCACTTCGGGCTTATTCAAGTTGGGTATTACCTATTCGCCAAACGCAAGCTTACAATTGGATTACAATGTGTTTTCGCGTTTATCGGACATTGAGAATTCTGATCTTCAAAATTCGCTTTTCAATAATACTTCCAATGACATCAATAGCATGAGCACACAGCAACCATTTTCTATTGAGCAGCAATTGAGAGCATTTTATGCACCCGATGATAAGAATGTATTTTCCGTAGAAACCACCTATAAGAACCAAGAGCAAGATCCAAGTTATGATTTGCTAACCACACAACGACCTTTTGCGGCAATCATTCCTATGACGGGCAACAGTCCTTATAATTTGCTCCAGCTTAAGAACATAAGCACCGAACAAGCCGAAGCAGCCATTAACTATTACAGAATACTCAACAACACCAATCACATCAACTTCAAACTTGGCGTGAATCATACCAGTCAGGATTTGAGCTCCAGTATTTTGGAAAAATTGGATAACGGAAGTACTAATGAGTTCAACGATCCTGATTTGAATAACTTGGTAGACTATACTTTTAGCGACTACTATTTTGGCCTATACTACAAAGTAAAATTTGGTAAGTTAGTATTGAATCCTGGTTTGAACTTGCATCGGTATTCCATCGAAAATCAGCAAAGCGGAATCACCGAAGGTTTCGACAAAACGCTTCTACTTCCCTCATTAAATGCCAAATACAATTTCAGAAATTCGCATTCACTGAATCTGAATTATGGTGTGTCGGCCAGTTTTACCGATATTCAAAATGCTGCCCAAGGCATCATCGTGAGAGGTTATAATTCGCTATTTGCAGGAAACCCAGTGTTGGACAACAGCTGGTATCATAACCTGAACCTCAACTACTTTAACTTCAACATGTATAACTTCTTAAATGTATCGGGTGGGGTGAGTTACCAAAAGCGATATGACGACATTACCAATATTATAGATTTTAGTGGTTTAGAAAGAATAAATACACCTGTTAATATTGATTTGGCCAACGAAAACATGTCGGGAAATGCCAGCATAGACAAAAGATTTGATCATTACAGAGTAAGTCTTTCAGGAAATTGGTCGCGTTCAACAACCAATAACCGTATTAGCGACATTGAAAATGAGAACGTTAGTTTTCAACAAGGCTATAAAGCAGGCATTTCTACTACTGTGCTAAAAGCCTTAGAGTTTAATTTTGGTTATGAGGTTTCATTCAATAATTACACCGCACGAAGCACAAGCAGTAAATTTGAAAACCATAAACCCACTGCCCGTTTACATGTCAATTTCTTAAAAGGTTTCCGTTTCGATACCGATTATGAGTACAACACTTATAAGAACACAACAAACGGAACTAAAAGTACCTATGACTTGCTCAACGCTAAACTAAGTTACCGCAAAGAAGGAAGTAAATGGGAGTTTAAAACAACGGCTATGAACTTGCTTAACACCACTGGAATTAGAAGAGATTCGTTTTCTGAAAGCCTAATTAGCACTTACGAATACTTTATTCAAAAACGTTATTTCTTATTCTCAGTGAATTACGATTTGTAACAAAATACAGTATATAAATTACACAAAATGTCGCCCAACTTTGGGCGACATTCTTTATATCCCATTCATAACATCATTGCTATCAAAATCTTATCTGATTTGGTGTTACTAAAGCTTGTCTTTCGTTTTATACCCTGTAACTGTGTTAACTGATCAATAATTTCTGCTATTTTTACAACTGAGATTTTTTAAATAATACAGTCATGAAGCGTCTTCTAGTTATTGTAGTACTCATCGGTATAATTGCCTATATCACAGTTCAGTACCTTAAAGATCGCAGATTCAATCCTCCTTCAGCTTACGACTATGAGCTAAGCGAAAATATTGATACCGATTTCTACGACCCTGAAGTTCTTAAAAACTATTATAAAACAGCTTTAGAAGTAGGTTCCTACGCCCGATCTCTATGGAGAAATGATCAAATAGATGTTCGGTTTATCAATGATGAAGATTTTGAATCGACCAGAGCTACCGATGTTTATAATGAAATGATTACCACCGCCAAAATGCTCCAAGCCAAACTAGAGCGTTCGGCCGAACTAAAATCACAAGGCTATAGCAACTACGAAGTGCAAATGTACTTTGAGCAAAGCGTAACTCCAGAAGATCTTAAATTCGATAGACACTATAGTTTACTGAACCTAAAAATAGGAGCAAAAGGAGCTGCCGTTTGGGAGCTACAGAAGCTTCTGAACCAAAACGCTGACAGCATTCCGCAAGACGGAATATTTAACCTAATTACTGCCAATAGACTTAAGACTTTTCAACAAAACAATGGTCTTTTCCCTTCGGGCGAAGTAGACGAAAAAACACTTAAAGCTTTAATTAAATAAATCATGGCTAAGGAAAAAGAAGAAGAGAAGAAACAACCTGTTTCTTCAGGCGACCCAAAAATTGACGCGGTTAAACAATTGATTTTTGGAGAAAGCATGCAACAATACGATGCAGAATTCAACGAAATCAAAGCATTGATCAAGCGCACTCGCAATGAAATTGAAAGTGAGCTTAATGATACCCGCGACCAGCTCAACAACATCATCAATGATTTAAGAACCGACATGAATAAGAAGGTAACCCAACTTAGGTCGGACATGGATGAAGCTGTTACCGACCTGGACAATAGAAAAGTAAACAGAAAACTACTCGGAGCCCTATTACAAGAAATGGGCAAACAAATCGCTGAATAAGTAAGCATTCATGAGCAAAGGCTTGGCTTTTGATAAACTTAGAGAAATACTCCTAGAGAAAGACTGGGAGGAAAGGGATGAGTTTGCTCAAAAGCTAAACGACCTCGATGATCAGTTGAATTCTAGAAATAGGCTGGAAAAAAAACTACAGCCTATTCTGGATGATGAGCGCGAAAACCTAAGGCATCGGTTTCCCGAACTTTTTGGCCCTCAAATTACAGAAACAATTAGTAAGCAAATTCGCGAATCGCAAGATGAAGTAGTAGAAGCACTCTACCCCATTTTGGGTAGAATGATCAAAAAGTACATTACCAACGAGATTGAAAAGCTTTCAGAAAAAGTGGACGAGCAAATGAAGCTCGCCTTTTCTTGGGAAGCTTGGAAAATGCGAATCAAGGCATGGTTTACCGGTACGCCTCAAAAAGACTTGATCATATCTAAGCTTATTGAGCCTAAAATTGAAGAAATCTTTATTGTTGAAAAACAGTCGGGAATGTTGCTTGGGAGTTTCTCTAAAAACCATTCGGTTGATCAAGACATGATTGCTGCAATGCTCACAGCCATTAAGGCTTTTGTGGAAGATGCATTTAAAGGTGAAAGCCAAGAATTGGATAGCATTGACTACGACAATTATAAAATCGTGATCAAGAACTTCAAGTCGTTCTTTATAGCTGTTGTTACCTCAGGCGGAATGAGCATGGCTTTTAGAGATAAGCTAGATGACACCTTGCTAGACTTTGCTGAAAAGGTGCTAAAAAAAGCCAAAGATGCTGACGAGGAAGTGAAGCAAGAGAGAATTACCTCTGGTCTTGAGAAATACTTCGATAACTTTGACAAGAATGAATAAAAAGGTAATTCTTGTTGGTCATTTTGGAGTAGGAAAAACTTCCTTAGTACAGCAGTTCGTCCACAGTAAATTCTCAGAAAAATACCTTACCACTATTGGGGTAAAAATTGACAAGAAAGTTGTGGAGTTTGATGGGCATCAAATGACCCTACTGATTTGGGATATTGCGGGTGAAACCGAACAAAACAGTGTATCGAAAAGCTATAAGCTGGGTTCACACGGAATCATCTATGTATTTGATGTTACTCGCCCTTCTACTTACGAAAATTTAGCAGACCAGATAGACTACCTGAAGTCATTACTACCAAATGCACCCGTTCAAATTTTAGGAAATAAAAAAGATTTGATTTCTGAAGCAGAACTTGAATCAGTTACCCAAGCCATTGGCCTCCCTTTTAAAGCTACAAGTGCTAAAACAGGAGAATATGTAGAAGAAGCTTTTATCGACCTATCTAAAGCCATGCTGTAAATGGATAAGCTCAGTCAAGTCAAACTTCAGCAAGTAGCTTCAAAAATTCAAGTAACGATTTTTGATGAAGCTGGAAAAATACTTGAGAGCTGCGACACATTGCTAAAAACAGATATAGGCGAGCCTATTTTCGATCAGTTTATTTTTCTACAAAGTTTACAAGAAGTATTTACCACCATGCTCAAGGGAGAACGCCATGCATTTCCCGAAGTAGAATGGGAAGAGCAGCGGCAAGGTTTGTTCAGCCTTACTTTTGAAAAACTAGAAAACGGACACCTTCAACTCGTTATTCTTGACAAAACCAGTGACTACCCAAAGATTCTCTTAAACCAACAGAGCCGAAACGATAGCGCCATAAATGAAGAAATAGCACTGCTTCAAAATAAAGTGGCTGAAATGGAAAATCAGCTTCTTGGGTACCAAAACGAAGAGTTAAAAAGAATACAAAACTTCAAAAACCAGTTTTTTGCCAACGTAAGCCACGAAGTAAGAACTCCGCTCAACAGCATTGCGGGTTTGGTTAGCCTAATAGAAAACGACAGCTCTAAACTTAATAACTACCTGCCATCTCTTAAAGCCACGTCCAATCATCTCAATTCCATTATAAACGACATACTGGACATCTCAAAAATTGAAGCAGGCAAACTGCGCTTTGAGAAAGTAGACTTTAACTTAAAAGAATGTATATCTAACATTATTGCAGGCTTTGAGTTTGAAGCCGAAAGAAAAAACACGCGGTTAAAGCTCGATTTTCCTAAAGAAACCATTGTTCTAAAAAGCGACCCAACTCGCTTGAGTCAAATTTTATACAACCTTATAGGGAATGGCCTAAAGTTTACTTCAGACGGAACAGTAACACTTTCTATAAAGATTTTAGATCAAGAAGATGACCAAATCAATATTCATTTTGAGCTAATGGATACAGGTATTGGCATGACTACTGAGCAGATCAGCGCAGTGTTAGAACCTTACTCACAAGCCGACCAAAGTACTACCAGAATTTTTGGAGGAACAGGGCTAGGTTTGAGCATTGCCATAAAACTCATTGAAGCTTTTGGTGGAAGCCTCAATATTACTAGTCAGCCGCAAAAAGGCACATCCATGAGCTTCAACCTTCACTTTGACCTAGGAAAAGAAGCGCAAGAAAAAAAGAAACCAAAGGTAAAACAAACAGCTTCTCTTTCTGGATATAAGATACTTTTTGGTGAAGACGACCTTGTAAGCCGAGCAGTTATTGCTGCCTTTCTAGAATCGCGTAAAGCAGAACTCACTGTAGTTTCTTCAGGCGAAGAATTGGTTAAATGTTTGACAGAGAATGATTTCGATATTGTTATTTCCGATATCCAATTTAAGGGCATAAGCGGAATTAACGTGATAGAGCAAAGAAGAAACGCAAACGATTTTGTACCCTTTATTTTTGTAAGTGGAAGCGAATTTGAAGAACCCAATCCGTTAAAATTACTTAGCAATTGGCGGTTATTACAAAAGCCCGTGGATCTCACATTTCTGGAAGAAAACATCATCCAAGTTTTATCACTAAAAGACAAGTTTAAAATTGATCTGGCCATTCTTAATCGCACGGTTGCCGGAGATCAGAGCTTTTTGAAAGATATGATAGAAGTTGTGCTTCTGAATCTTCCTTTAGAGTTGAAAATCCTCAACGAAAAAGTAGCCCAGTCAGATTGGAATGAAGTAAGAAAGGTGTTACATAAAATACGTCCAAGCACAGACTATTTAGGCATCCCTTTTTTAAGTCAAAGTCGAAAAGAAATCCATGAATCTGTAGGATCTGGTAAAATAGATGAAGCCACCAAAGCCCTTATTCTAGAGTTTAATACGGGAATGGCTTTCGCTTTAAATGATTTGAAAACGTATACTTAGCCTTATTCATACCTCAAGGTTTCGGGCAGATTAAACAGTCATGCTCTGACATGCCAAAAATCTGAAAAATTGCTAGCAGTGTTTTTATTAAGTACGGTTCTTATGCCAGTAGTAATTATTGGTTTTACAAAAGCCATCTAAAAAACTCAATGCCGATCCTTAAGAGATGTTAAAACAAAAATATTTTTTTGGACTCAACACACACCAGAAAAGCGAAATTCTTCTCCAATTACATTCAAAAAACATTGTTTAAAGGCAGTAGGGACACAAATTCACTTGCAAGAAGGAAGCATAATTTGAAGTTGGGCTTCCGATAGGGTATGAACCAACCAGTTAATTAACGTTAAATTAATTTAAGAAACACAACCTTTCTGCTAAAAAAACGATCTTTGTATTGAAGATAATGAGAAGTAGTAACCCTCATAGATAAAATTTTCGATCACAAAAGCGTGATCATCTTCATACAGTTAGTAGTTTATTTGTTTAGTAACCCGAGGAGTAGTTAACCTCGGGTTTTTTTATGCACTTATTTTAGATGCCTAATATTTTTAGAAAGCTTGTTTTACGCTAAATAAAAAATTGCACACGCAAGCTTAATTTCATTTTGTAAATTAGGCACATGAATACAGCCTCTTTTACCATTTTCGTAGTTGAAGATGATGAATGGTACCGAAAACTTTTAGTTTACACCCTCGAATTAAACCCCGATTATCGAGTGGTGGCTTTTGAAAACGGAGAATCCTTAATGAAGGCCCTCAAGGAAAAGCCGCAAGTAATTACATTGGACTACCGTTTGCCTGATACCAATGGCGAAGAACTTTTGAAAAAAATAAAGGAGATTGCTCCTGAAATTAAGGTAATCGTCATTTCTGAACAAAGCGAAATAGACACCGCGGTAGAACTGCTTAAAAACGGTGCTTACGATTACATTACCAAAACCAAAGATATTAAGGACAGGCTACACAATGTAATCAAGCACATTCGTGAGCATTCATCTTTACAAGAAAGAATTGAGACTTTACAGTCGGAAGTTGAAAAGAAATATGACTTTCAAAACTCAATCATTGGGCAGAGTGAACCTCTAAAAAAAGTATTTGGACTGATTAAAAAAGCCACCATTACCAATATCTCTGTGATTATTAATGGAGAAACAGGAACCGGAAAAGAACTTGTGGCCAAGGCAGTACACTACAATTCAGAGAAAAAAGAAAGCCCCTTTGTAGCGGTTAATATGAGCGCCATTCCAAAAGAGTTGGCAGAAAGCGAACTCTTTGGCCATGAAAAAGGAGCATTTACTGGAGCAGCCAATCGACATATTGGAAAGTTTGAGCAAGCCAATGGCGGAACACTCTTTCTAGATGAGATGGGCGAAATGGACAAAACCCTTCAAGCCAAAATATTACGTGCCCTTCAAGAGAAAGAAATCAATCGAGTTGGAGGAAAAGAAGTGGTTAAAATTAATTGTAGGATTGTAGCTGCCACCCACCGCGATTTACTGGACGAGGTGAAGGCAGGTAATTTCAGAGAAGATTTATACTATCGTCTTTTTGGGCTCACTATTCATCTACCCCCTTTGCGCGAGCGCGGAAAAGATGTAATTGTTTTGTCTAAACACTTTATAGATGAATTCTGTAAAGAGAATGGACTTCCCAAAAAAATACTTTCCTCAGATGCATCTAAGAAACTATTGGGTTACGGTTACCCCGGAAATATCAGGGAGCTGAAATCGGTAGTAGAGTTAGCAGTGGTAATGTCTGAAGGCGAAACAATTCAGCCAGATGATATCACTTTCGGAACCAAGGATGTGATTTCCGAAATGTCGGGTGAAGAAATGAGCTTAAAGGAATACAACCAGCGAATCATTCAGTTGTATTTAAAGAACTATGATAACGACATTAAGCTGGTAGCTCAAAAATTAGACATTGGCCAATCCACAATCTATCGAATGCTCAAGGAAATTGAAGAAACCGCCTAGCAGAATCTCATTCAAATCTTATTCATTTTGACAAAAACGCTCTCAAAAGTAGAGCGTTTTTCGTTTGTGATCATTTCATTAGTCTGATTTACAGTGTTTTATGTTTAATTCTCAACATGGCTTTGTTTTGGCATAATACCAACCAAAATAGAAAATAAGTATTAACACATATAAATCAGTAGCCATGAAAATTCAAAATTCAAAAACAAGCAAAGCGTTTTTAGCGCTAGCAGCGTTCGCCACTGTAGGTCTGGCGTCTTGCAGTAATGGTGAAAAACAAAAAGTAATCGAAGAGCAAACCGTTTCTATTCAAGAAATGCAAAGCGAGATTGCATCTAGAGATTCCGCCTTCAACGAAGTATTAAATATGCTAAGTCAAGTAGAAGATCAGGTAGCAACGATTGTTGAAAAAGAAAACCTTATTGCCAATGCACAACAAGGCGATAATGCCGATAACAAAGACAAACTTCTAAAAGAGCTTGCTTTGATCGATAATTTGGTAGCTCAATCGAACCAAACCATAGATGATTTAAAAGGTAAGTTGAGAAACACAGATTTGAAGCTTACTGGATTCCAAAAGAGAATCAATCAACTGACTGATGATTTGGAGCAAAGGAGCACCATGATTGCCGACTTGAGAAGCGAAGTGCTTAGAAAAGATGAGCAGATTCAAATGATTGCCGGTAGATACGATTCAATTCAAGTAATGTCAGCAAATCAGGTAAGAGAAATTACCACTAAAGATCAAGAAATCGAATTATTGACTTCTGTAAATGACGACTTGAACACTGTTCACTATGCTGTGGGTAGCTTCAAAGACTTAAAAGAAAGAGGTTTGGTTTCTAAAGAAGGTGGTTTCCTTTGGATAGGTAGAAGCATTGATTTGAACGAGTCTGCCGATAGTAACGAGTATATCGAAACCGACATTCGTGAGTTTTCTAAACTCCCTATCGAAGCAGATAAAATTGAGCTTGTTACTGAACACCCTGCCGATTCTTATGTAATCGTGCAAGACGAAAACGAATCAAATATCAAGTACTTAGAAATTACTGACCCTAAAAAGTTTTGGCAAGTATCTAAATACTTAGTGATTTCAACAAAAAGCTAGTGCCCTCCTCAACTGAGCAATAGCCCAGCAAGAAAAGTAGGCTCCTGTTAAAGGAGCTTACTTTAAAAGCTAAAAACACAAAACATACTTAAAATCTAGAACCATGAAAAAGACAAATAAACTATACATAATTGCCCTATTGATGTTACTTATGGCATCAGCGGCAAAAGCCCAAACAGGATTTACGGTAGGTGCCAATATTTCAAATCTATATGTAGACGATGTAGATGACGAAAACGCCAAAGTAGGCTTAAACATTGGTATTTATAACCGCATTAAGATCACAAACTTTTTAGGCATTCAACACGAATTTCTATACGCTCAAAAAGGAGCGGCCGTACAATACGACAACTTCCTTTCAGGTAGCGGTACATACAAATACAATCTGAATTATATAAAAATGCCTGTTATGCTTAGTGCCAATTTGGGTAAGCTTAACATCCATGCCGGACCTTATGTAGGTTTCTTGGCAGGAGTTAAAATCAAAGATGTAGACGGAGACGGTTCCATCAACAGCATTCAAGAACTAGACCGAGACGATTTCAACACTGTAGATTATGGTGGAGTGGCAGGTTTAGGCTACGACTTTGACGGAGGTATTTTAGGAGTAAGATACAATTACGGTTTCCGAGAAATTGGTAAATCAGGATCGTTTGCTGGAGAAGCCACCAGCGAAGCAAAAAATTCAGCATTAACAGTCTATATCGGCTTTCATTTTTGATGGTTCTTTGAAAGCCATATGTGTAGGGTAGGGTCTATGGACTCTACTCTTTTTTTATGCCCAAAAAGTATAGTTCTTATCATAGATACTTTTTTTAATTTTGGCCATGCGAAAACTCAAAAATGACGAACTGGATAGGCTGACCCTAGAGGAGTTTAAAGAAACTGAAAAGCTTCCGTTAGTACTCATCTTAGATAATGTCCGCAGTATGAACAATGTCGGTTCGGCCTTTCGTACTTCAGATGCTTTCGCCATAGAAAAGATCTACCTCTGTGGAATTACAGCCCAACCCCCACATAGAGAAATCAACAAAACGGCATTGGGCGCTACAGAATCCGTGGATTGGGAGCATGCAGAAAACACCGCAACACTTTGTCAAAACTTACAGCAACAAGGCTATAAAGTATTGGCCGTAGAACAAGCCGACAATAGCACCTCTTTAGAAAATTTCAAAATTAAAAAAGACCAAAAATACGCCCTTGTTTTTGGGAACGAAGTTTTTGGGGTTGAAGATAAAGTGGTTGAAGTTGCCGATGGTTGCTTGGAAATCCCTCAATTTGGCACCAAACATTCGCTAAACATTTCGGTTAGCATTGGTGTGGTTTTATGGGACTTGACGAGTAAAATAAAATTTGGGTAACTCATTTTTGATTAAATTCACCATTCGAAAAATCATCTACTATGAAGCAGATTAGCAACAAAGGAAAAGTGAACCGTTTTAAATACTTGCTGTATTTCTACCTGCTTTTTGCAGTCTTCATCTTTGTTTATAAATACATTATTAGGCCCGATATGCCTGGCCTAATTCTGCTTGTTGCATTTGCTCCGATATTTGGATTTCTTTCCAGTTTAGTCAATTGGCCCCTTTATGTTACTGCCATTGAAACTGAAGGCGGGGTTGCTATTAACACTAAAAAGTTATTCTCGAAAAAGGAAAACGCGATTTTGGTGACCAAATACAATTTTGATAGTTACTACGAAACCGACCACCTACACATTGGCTTGAATCTTTTGGACAAAGACGATAAACTACAAAAGCATAAGCTGCGCATTAGTTGGTTACGCATTAAAGATCTTCGCGCTTTAGAAGAAAAGTTGAGAGAGATTAATCCTTATGCACCTGTGAAGTAACAATGTATTTTGTTTCGACCTTAATTAAACAAGGCCGAAACAAACCATATCTCTTACTCATACTTCAAACTTTTTACAGGATTGGCCGCTGCTGCACGGAACGAATGATAACTTACCGTAAGCAAAGCAATAAGCACAGAAGCACAGCCCGCTATGATGTAAACGCTTACACCAATGGTTGCCTGATACTCGAAGGCCGAGAGGAAATCGGACAAGAAGAAGTAGGACAAGGGTACTGCAACTCCAAAGCCCAAAAGTACCAACAGCAGAAAGTTTTTGGCTAAAAGCATTATCAAATTGCCAATTCCAGCGCCCAATACTTTACGAATTCCAATTTCCTTGATGCGTTGTTCTGCGGCAAAAGAAGCCAAGCCGAAAAGCCCTAGAAGTGAAATAAACACGGCAATCAGGGTAAAAATATTGGCTAAGGTTCCAATATCGGATTCTCTGCGGTAGAGGTTTTCGTATTGCTCGTCTAAGAATTGGTACTCAAACGGATACTGACCATTCACTTGCTTAAACACCTTTTCCACATAATCTAAAGTGGCTTTGGTGTTTTCGGTAGTGGTTTTCATAAACATTACGCTCGATGATTCTGGCCTTAAACTAATTACCAAAGGATCAATCTTATTGTGCAGCGAAGCAAAATGGAAATCCTTTACAATACCAACCACCTTGCCTTGTCTATCCCAAAAAGTAATAGGCTGATTCAATGGATTTTCAACATTCATATTCTTGGCCGTCTGTTCATTGATAATCACATTGAGCGTATCGCTCACCAAATTAGGGTCAAAAGAACGGCCTTCTTTTATCTCCATTCCCAAGGTTTCAATAAAATCGTTGCTTACTTGTAGTACTGTAAACAGCACCTCGCTTTCAGGATCTTTTCCGTCCCAAGAAAACCCACCCGAAGTCGAACTGCCGATATTGATTGGAGTATTGCTGGCTGTAGATACATTCAAGATGTTGGGGTTTTCCAGCATTTTTGATTTGAAAAGCTCAATCTTACTTTCGTTCTGAAGCTCTCCCTCCATAGGAATGTAGATGATGTTTTCTTTGTCATAACCCAGATTGACATTCTTTACATAGGAAATCTGCTTATGAACGGCCAAGCTACTGATGATCAAGAAAATGGAAATCAGAAATTGAAAAACGACCAAACCTTTTCGAATTCCATTGGTCCATCCAGAAGAACGGAAGCTACCTCTCAAAACTTTGATTGGAGAAAAAGAAGAAAGAAAAATGGAAGGATAGCTGCCCGCCAAAATGCCCACTACCAAGGCTATTCCAATAAGGAGCAGAAGGTTACGGATGTTTAAAAGTGAGAAAGCCATGGCCTTATTAGTGAAATCATTCAGAGATGGTAACAGGAGCATAATCACCAAACCTGCTAGTAATGTAGACACCAAAGCCATAATTACGGATTCGCCCATAAACTGAGTAATCAACTGACCTCGTGTAGAACCCACCGCTTTCTTTACACCTACTTCTTTCGCTCTTTTCGAAGAACGCGCTGTAGCCAAATTCATAAAGTTGATACAGGCAATCACCAAAATGAAAATGGCAACATAACCAAATAGCCTCACATAGGTAATTCTTCCTCCTGCCTGAACCCCATCCTTGTATCTTCCATGCAGGTATTGCTCGCCTATATTTTGAACAAAGAGCTCGACAACAGAACCTTCATTCTTAGTTTTTATATAGTCCTTAATTTTTGTGTTGAAAGCTTGAGCATCTACTCCTTTGTGAAACTTCACATAGTCTCTAATGCCATTATTTCCCCAATCTTCCAGCCACTCGTTGTGAACAAGCCAAGGCTCAATGGGAAGCACAAACTCAAAATCGAGAGTTGAATTGACAGGAGGATTTTTAAATACACCTCCAATTTTATACTCGCCCCAACCATTAATCCGAACTGTTTTATCTAAAATCGCAGTGGTTTTAAACATACGTTCTGCCAAGGATTCAGAAATATAGGCCACATCTGGTGCAGTCAAACTATTCTCTTTATTTCCTTCAATCAACGGAAAGTCGAAAACATGGAAAAAATCTTCGCTAGCTACCCTGCCTTGAGATTTATAAGATTGATCACCAATGATAAAGAGGCGTTCTTGTTCCCAAGTAAGTTGAGTAATGTATTCCACCTCGGGCATTTCGGCCTTAAAAGCTTCTTTTAAAGGGCCAGGGTTTGCCGATGTGGTAAGTACATAACCGCCAGAATAGCGCTGATGCTCCATTACCTGATAGATTCGGTCGATATCTTTATGAAAATGATCGACTGTTTTTTCGTCTTGAATATAAAGGAACAGCATAAGGCTTGTGGCAATCCCTACTGTTAGACCTGAAATGTTTAAAACAGAGTAGCCGCGCTCTTTCCAAAAGACACGCAGCGCAGTGATAAAAATGTTCTTGACCATGGTTTTGTTGATTTGAGTTACTAATGAGACGAGGTTATTCGTAATTCATTACTCTACATATGCCAAAAAGTAACCAAGGTTGCACGTATTCGTGGTATTGGAGCATCTCAAAACCCTGATTTATAGAGTGAAGAAGAAATACATTTATTTTTTCACTAAACGCATTGCATATTTAAAGGCCTTAGTTAAATTTGCACTCCAATTCGCTACAAGAGCGGAAAACAAGTACTGAAATAAGCGAGAGTAGCTCAGCTGGTAGAGCACGACCTTGCCAAGGTCGGGGTCGCGGGTTCGAATCCCGTCTCCCGCTCATAAAAATGGAAGATTCTTTATTGCTTCCATTTATGAGTAGACGAAAATCGCACTTTGCTAAGTTTGGCAACGGTTCGCCCCGAAGTTTCGGGATCGTCTCCCGCTCAATACAAAAAGAAGCGTGATCATGATTGCGCTTTTTTACTTTAAGGCCAATAGGTCTTAAAGTCTACCAAAAAAACTTGACTATCTAATAGTCGATGCCGGAGTGGTGGAACTGGTAGACACGCAAGACTTAAAATCTTGTGACCATCTGGTCGTGCGGGTTCAAGTCCCGCCTCTGGTACGTTTAAAGCCCCTTAAAAAGGGGCTTTTTTCGTTTTGTGGATTTGGCAAAATTTATCCAGCAAGCATGCTCAAATTATGAGCATCAAAAACGAAAGAAGATTAAACAATGAAGAGCAATGTTGTCTATTGTTCATTTTTTTCACATGCCTAAGATGAAAGAATCCGTTGGAATTGATCTTTCATCAAAGTGAAACCAAAACTTGATTTGAGTATTATTATGAGGACACTTTTGAGCAAAGTTGGTTAACCGTAGATGAAATCTAAGTGCCTTATTCGACTCAAACATAAGAGGATTAGGGAATACAATTCTGTTGATAGGTTCATTAAAGTCTATCTCGTATTCAACAGTTCCGAGAGAATGTAGAAACAACTCTTGAGGCAGGCCTTTTAGTGTAGTCCAAAGCTTCTCAATATGTATTTCTATACTACCTAATAGGTGGATGTTCGATGTGTTATTTTTAAAGGTGAAATCAAAAATGGGGTCACTTACCTGATTAGGATAATTTTCAGAAGGTGCTCTGAGATTATAGCCATTTTGCCCGTTCAAGACCCAAGAAGATAGTTGACGGTCAATTCCTGAATATGACAGCTTGAAGTTCCCCCCGTTCCTACTAAAGAACTCAGGAAAATACCTCCTTCCAACATGCTCATGTTTTAGGGCAAGTTCAACGATCTTTGTATGCCCCCAATGCTCTATGCTAAATCGACATTTTCTGGTTAATCCATTTGCACTAGCCCAGTACTGCTTTTCGTATTTCTCTCTTATTCCATCCAACCATTGTTGCTCTTCTTTCATGAAGTCTTCAGGAGTAATCAGGATAAAATCCTGAATAAACTGATTTTCTTCTAGAGCCATTTCAATTGATTTGGTAATAACTTGCTTTTGATTTTGTGAGAGTTTAGCTGGAAAAAATTTGAACTGAAATCCAACAATATTATCAGGGAAATCAATACCTCCTTTTATATAACCGTCTACTTTTTTATAGTCGCCAGAGGCATCGGATTCGGAGATAAAGTTTATTCCTCTAGAATGATAATCGGCTGTTAGCAATGTTTTTACAAACCTTGAAAATTCAAGACCGCCTTCCGAACCCGAAGCAATCTTACTATACAATGTAGAAGTATTGAATATTGGCATGTGGTACTGTTCATATGGTCAAATGACCAAAATATTATTATCGATATTTTTCCACGAATTCATCGAATGTACTATACATCTTTTGGCTCTTGCCTTTCATTTTGTATAGAGTAGTACCTTGAATCCACTTGATTAGTACATCGACTACTTCATCAAATTTATGAAGAGGTAGGTCATTGATAGTTCGAGACTGAGCAACTTTGAATCTTTTTTTAAGTCTACTCCCTGTGATGGCGTAGTTAATTTTAAGACCTAAATCACGTTTTAAGTAAGTATCATACCTTTCTTTAAGATAGCCGATATAATCAGCTTTCAGACTGTCAGAACCAATCGTACCGTGAGCACCTCGAATATTCTCCTTCTTACCTAAATTTTTGATGTTTAGTATATTGTTATTTCCAACAATAACATTTCCCAAATTGCCATTTACATCAATAATAGTACGGGTTTCGCTCGTCTCCTTAATTCTTGGGTTCAGTAACAACTCAATCTTTTTTTCCTGTACCTCTATCGGTGGAATATCACCTTTAGTGATTTTCGAATGACAGGTTGGACAAATTAGAATAAGATTTTCCAGTATGTTATTAGATGGATTCTCGTCAATATGATGTATCTCAAAATGCCCTACATCTTGACTTACACAAAAGGGACAAACTGAGTCTATTTCTTTCTGTAATTCAGCCCTTACCTTTGTTTTTTGAGGTATTGTGTTCCTACTTTTTGTCATGAATTCTAATGATTTTTATACTCCATTTCCTGTGTAAGGCGAATCAAATTTCATTTAACGTTGATCTTCCAACATTCCCCAACGAGCAAAAAATAGTTATTGAAACTAATTGAAAAAGCACATCTTACCAAAGATATTAATAATATAGTAATGAAGCATTAATACTCGCTTGACAACAGAAAGAAGAGCTCTACCCCCTGCTCCTCAAGGCTTTTTGGTAGAGGAAATTTACCTCTTCTTCTAGGGTTGGTTCTAATGTTTTTAAGCGATCGAGCAAATTGAGTGACAGATGCTTGATAGTGAGAACGAAAATATCATTGTCCACCACATCACAGATCAACCAGTGAGCACCCGTTTGATAAAGCTTGAAGCGGTTGGAAATTTCAGGTTTCTGAAGAAGCAGTTGGGGGTTTTCTTCGAGTGTAAGCAATGAGTCTTGGATCTGATCAAGGTAGCGCTCAGCCGTTTTCTCTCCCCATTTTTCTATAGAGTATTCATATATTTCTTCAATATCAAGAAGCGCCCTGTCCGTTAAATGAATTTGCGCCATTCTATTTTGAACCTTTGAAAGCTTTCAAATCCTTGTGCAGGTCACCTGAGAACTTTCTAGTCCGTCCGTGAACAATGTCCTGATAACCCTCAACAATTGAAGCCCTGAGCTTAGAGGCCTCCTGTCGTTCTCTATCATGGCGAATAAGGTCGCGCACATACTCGCTTGGCGTTGAATACAATGTGCCGCTACCCGATTGAGAGGCAATAAACTGCTTCATCTCATCGGTCAAAGGGATGTTAATTGAATGAGACTTATTCATATTATACCTTATTTATTTATACATCAAACTTACCATATTATTCAAAAATTGTCAATATTTGAAATAATCATTTGCGCGTACATGTTCTGTGTGCCTATCTTCTTATGCGCTGCAAGTGTATAATATGAAAAGGAAAGGTTTAGCCCAGCACTACAAATACAAAGTTTAATGGGCTTTAACCCCCAAATTCACGTCATAATGTGTGCTACGCCCACTGCCTATTGGCATGAAAGCCTTTATTGTAACTAGCTCCTGTAAATCCCTTGTTGCTGTTGCTTTTGAGGTCTTTGTAATCGACATGTATTTCTTGGCACTCATGCCTCCTTTAAACCCGCCCTCGCCTTCTTCGAGCATTCTGCTGATTACCTTTTCCTGACGCTCGTTGAATTGGCCTTTGTAATGATCAAAGAATTTGGTCTTTTGAAGAGAAAATGAAATCTGCGCTTCGGCCTCTTGTTGTGCCGATACAATTGTACCAACAAAATAGACCAACCATTCCGTGATTTCATTTGAACCCTGTGTTGCCATTAAGCCTTTGTAGTAATCTGCTTTATTAGCCTCTATGCTCTTAGAAAGACTGAGTAGTGCGGGGTAACCCAAACCCTGAGACAATGCTTTCTCCGAAATTGCTCGTCCAATACGGCCATTTCCGTCTTCAAATGGGTGGATGCTTTCAAAATACAAATGGGCTATTGCAGAACGGATGGGAGATTTGTTCATGTCCGCCTTGGTTTTGGGAGCCGTTTCATTGAACCATTTGATAAAACGTTTCATTTCTTCAGGAACACGGTTTGAAGATGGGGCTTCAAAATGTACTTTCTCTCTACCAATAGCCCCTGAAATGATTTGCATTGGCTCGCTATGGGTTCGCCATTGACCAGTATTTATTCCCTTACTACCGAGCATGATCATTTTATGCCAAGAAAAAAGCATGTCCTCGGTTAAAGGCGCTGCGTAGGTATCACGCACATTGGCCATGAGGTCAGCCGCGCCTCGTGCCCGTAAGTCTGAAACTTGCCCTCCATCCTGCAGCCCTAAATTCCTTCTTATTGAAGACATAACGTCCTTACGGCTCAAATACTCACCTTCTATTTCGGATGTTTTTATTGCTTCAGCAATCATCATTTCAATAATTGCCTCGCTTTTAATCTCTTGAGATAACCCTTCTAACAACCCACTCGTACGTCCAGCCCTTTGGGCAAAGTCAAAAAGCATTTCTTCCACTTCAGCAGTGTCGTAGCGGAACTCAGGCCAGTCAGGCTGTTGCCAATTATATCTCATGAGCCGATTATATTATATTATCGGCTCAAATATAGCAAATAAATGAGCCGATTAGAAAGATTAATCGGCTCATTATACTGTTTAGTAGTGCATAGCAGTGTATGCGGAAAACAAAATTATAGCCTACTCATATTTCATTTCTAATTTTACAAACCTAAATCGCTTGCCGTGGTTAATTAAAAAGCATATTTCATAATGCTATAGAGAATTATGGAGTTATTTGTAGAGGAGAAAATTTACATTGAAGAGATTTATTAAGAATCGTTTTTTAAGAATACTGACCCGAGTCATCATCGGTCTGCTTATTTTTTTCAGTTTGGTGGTTCTTTTTATTCGCAGCCCATGGGGTCAGAATATCATTGTTACCAAGGCGGTAAGCTTTATTGCTGACAAAACGGGCACTGAAGTAAGCATAGACAGGCTGTATCTAACCTTTTCGGGTAATCTTTATTTAGAGGGCCTTTATTTGGAAGATGAACAGCAAGATACGCTTGTTTATTCTAAGGATTTAGAGGTATCTGTGGCGTTGCTTCCTTTAATAAAAGGAGACAAAATCAATGTAAAGTCTGTTGATTGGGATGGATTAAAAGCCAACATTCACCGACCAGCCTCTAGTGAAAACTTTAACTACAACTTCTTAATCGAGGCCTTTGCCTCTACCGATACTACCACAGCAAACACTTCTCCTACGGCCAGCCCTGAAATTGTGATCGGAAAAATAAGTTTCAGCAATTTCGATATTACGTATAACGATGAACCGCTGGGCATGAAAGCCTCTGCCGTTCTGGGTGCTCTTGATTTGGAAATAGATGCATTGGACATAGAGCAAATGATTTACGAAATTGATGAACTCTCCATTGCTGATAGCAAGATTCAATATGAGCTCAGCAAAGCACTAGAGGCAAGTACAAACCAAACCCATAACACCCAAAATGAAGCTTCTATACTTCCAACCCTTTCAGTAGAGGCTTTAAAACTAAAAAATGTAAGTCTAGATTATAATGCTATTCCAGATAGAACCGAGGCCAAAATCAACATAGGAAATTTTAGACTCGAGTTGCCCACCGCCAATTTGCAGGAGCAGAAAATTGTGTTGGATGAATTGACTCTAAACGACTCCAAAATATTTATAAAGCAACTATCTAATAGCGGTCAAACGACTCCAACAGACTCTTCTTCAATTTCTGAACCTATGGCTTTTGAGTGGCCAAAATGGAGTGTAGTAGCCAATAATATTTCCTTTAGTGAAAATGACATCACCTTTCAAACTACAGATAGTTTGCCGCAAAGCGGAGTGTTTGATTCTAACTGGATTGAGATCAAAAAACTCAATTTTAAGGCTGATGACATTGAATATGAAGTTGGAAAAGCCAGTTTAGTAGTTGACCAGTTTTCATTTACGGAAAGAAGCGGGCTGACTTTAAAGGAATTTGAATTTGATTTAGAACTAACCGATAAACTCTTATCCATTGAATCGCTTGATTTTGCAACTGCACAGAATATGCTTTCGGGTGATTTAAGTTTGAAATATGCTTCTCTAACCGAATTAATAAATAGCCCAGAATTATCATTGATCAACATCAATTTAGATGAATTAAAAATCAACCTGCTCGAAGCGAAAAGCTTTAGCCCTGAATTGGCTCAGAACGAATATGTCCAGTCCTTATCCAAAAAGAATTTGACAGGACGTTTGGTGGTTGATGGCAACTTAAACGACCTTCAAATTGAAGAAGCAGTGGTGAATTGGGGCAAGGAAACCAATGTTGAAATTGCAGGGCGAGTAACCAATCCTACAGATGTTGATCGCATTGAACTGAACTTATCTACCATAAATGCTAAAACTACCAGAACTGATCTTTCACAAATTATTGATACCACAGGCTTAGGGTTGGGCTTGCCCGAAAATGTTGCATTAACAGGAGCGTTCAAAGGTGGGTTGAATGATGCCCAAGCCAATTTAAAGCTAAATACAACAAGCGGGAATGTTGAAGTAAAAGGTCAGTTCAGCCAAAACGAATCCATCAGTTTTGACGGGCTAATTTCTGTAAAGGAACTTCAGCTCAATCAACTGCTCCAGAACGAACAACTCGACACGCTCACTTTTACAGTAGACTTAAAGGGAATAGGAACCGGTATAAACGATTTAACAGCAGAGCTGAAAACGAATTTTGAGCGACTTAAATACAACGGCTACGATTTCTCAAACCTTAAGCTGAATGGCAAACTGGATCAGGGAAATGGAAATATTGATTTAAGCTTTAAAGACGAGAACCTCGATATGACCATGCAAACCAAGCTAGAGCTTGATTCTGTGGCGCCAAAAGTAATTACCAATCTTACCGTAAAAGGAGCAGACTTTGGTGCTTTAGGTTTGGTTCAAGAAAACATTAAAACGGCATTTGTGCTGGATGCAAGCTTTGAAGGCAACGAATCTAATTTCGATTTAACAACAGAATTGAACGATGGTGTAGCCATATATAAACAGAAAGCCTACACATTTGGAAGCTTTAATCTTGTGGCAAATTCAGCTAGCGACACCCTTTCGATCGATATTAATAGCCAAACGATTGATGCCAGAGTTGTAGCCAACAAAGGCCTGGCGGACATTGCTCCTGTTTTACAGAAAGAATTTACCCGCTACCTAAATAATGGGGCAACATTAGCAGCACCAGATTCTTTGAGTGATGATACCAAACTAAAAATCACCATGGTTGCTAGGCCAACACAAATTCTATCAGAAGTATTTTTACAAGGTTTGGAGCGTATGGATTCCATCGCTTTCGAGTTTGATTTTGATGCTAAGGCCAATAAACTATCAGCCGAGCTTATGGCCCCTTACATTAATTTTCAAGGGACGGAAATCGACAGTTTGGGCTTTAAAGTAAATGGAAAAAATGACCAACTGGACTTTCTTTTGGGTTGGTCAGGCGTTAATTCAGGGCCAGTTTCAATAGACAAAACTAAGTTAGAAGGAAAGGTAGATGCAGGCGTGGTCACTTCACGCTTCAATGTTATCAATAACCGAGAAACACTCTTGAATATTAAGTCTGAAGTAAAATTAAGAGGCGATACAATGGAGCTTCATATCGTTCCAGATACATTAATTTTTAACAGCCAAGAATGGAAAATTTTAGACCAAAACCAGATTGCTCTAGGCAGTAACTACATTAACGTCAACAATTTTGAACTCTCAAGAGGAAGCCAAAAAATAACACTAGGAACCTCATTGCCAGGGCAAGAACAAGATCATTTGGGGGCAGTTTTTAACAATTTTCAGTTGACTACTTTGACTAGCCTGCTGAATGCCGAAAAGCCATTGGCTTCTGGAGTTCTTAAAGGCAATATCATAATGGAGAATCCTCTGGGTAGTTTTGGAGTAGTTGCTGGATTAAATATTTCTGATTTAACGATTTTGGAAGTGCCGTTTGGCCAGTTAAACTTAGAGGCTCAATCTACTGGAGCTGAAAAATATCAAGCAGAACTCTCATTAAAAGGTGCCGATGCCGACCTCGATTTAAGTGGCGATTACGCTGCCTCAGCCAATGGCGGTGATTTAAATCTAACGCTTAACTTGAACGAATTGAAAATGTCTGCCATAGAGCAGTTTTCAAACAATAGTATTTCAGAATCCAAAGGCAGCATTTCTGCCAAGGTAGAAGTTTCTGGAAACACCAACGATCCGCAATATTCAGGAACACTTAGCTTTAGCCAAGTTGGCTTTTTGGTAAATGAACTGAACGCCCGTTTTGCTATTGCAAATGAGCAGTTGAAGGTTGATAATTCTGGCCTTTACCTCGATAACTTCGTGATAACCGATGGTGAAAGCAATGACTTCAGTTTAGAAGGAAAAATTTTGACAGAAAGTCTTAATAACCCAAGCTTCGACCTAAAAGTGAAAGCAAATAATTTCAGGGTGGTCAATTCTGCTAAAGAAGACAGCGACTTGTTTTATGGACAATTAAATGTAGGCGCAGACCTTACCATTACGGGCGATCTGAATATTCCCAAAGTAAGGGGAAGTTTGAAAGTAATAGATGGTTCTACCTTAACCTTTACAGTACCAGAATCTCAGTTAGAACTGAAAGAACGAGACGGAGTTGTACTCTTCGTTAACAGAGAAAACCCAGATGATATTCTAACAAAAGGAGATCAGAGCGAGGTTTCTGCAGATGCAGCCGCCATTGCTGGCTATGATATAGAAACGATTATTACCATTGGCGATAATTCTGAATTCAATATTATTATAGATGAATCCACTGGCGATAACCTGAGGGTTGTTGGCGATGGCGACTTTAACCTAAGTATAGAACCGAACGGAAGAATTGGTCTTTCTGGAAAATATGAATTGAGTGGAGGGCATTATGAAGCCAACCTTTTCAACCTTGTAAAACGTAGGTTCGAAATTGCACCAGGCAGTACCATTTCATGGTCAGGCGACCCCTATGATGCCGATTTGGATGTGAGTGCTATCTACAGCATAAAAACCTCTGCCAGCCCGCTTATGGCCACCAGAACCTCTGCTGAAGCTACTGGCCTAGAAACCTCTTATCAGCAAAGACTTCCTTTTCAGGTATACATTAATGTAGACGGTGAGTTACTGAGCCCATCTATTGCCTTTAATTTGGACATGCCTGAAGATGAAAGAGGCTCTTTGAGCGGAACAGTGTACAGCCAAGTGCAACAATTGAACAGCCAAGAAGAAGAGTTGAACAAGCAAGTATTTTCATTGTTGGTTTTGAATCGATTCTTCCCAAGTTCGGGAAGTGACGGTAGTAGTGGAGGCCCTACTTCTCTGGCTTTAGATAATGTGAATAATGTACTTTCGGGTCAGCTTAATAACTATTCAGAAAAGATTTTTGGCAACACGGGCATCGATGTTGGTTTTAACCTCAACAGCAATACTACCGATGCCAATAGTGGTCAGGTACAAACCCAGTTAGGCATTACAGCCAAAAAGGAATTCTTTAACGACCGTTTAATTGTAAGCGTGGGCAGTGAAGTGGATGTGGCTGGCAATCAAAACGCTTCCCAGGGAGCTCCAATTATTGGCAATGTAAGCTTAGAATACCTACTAACGGAAGACAAAAGGCTGCGCCTTCAAGGCTTTAGTAGAAATGAATACGAAGGAGTAATTGATGGCCAGTTGACGATTTCGGGTATTGCGCTCGTGTTTACCCGTGAGTTCAATAAATTCAAAGAGCTTTTTGCCAAGCAGGTAAAAGAGGAAGTAGAAAAAAAGGAAAAAGAGAATAACAAGAAATGAGTTTTCGTCTGTCATCGGTTCGTTTAATTTTTGCCTTGCTCGCTGGCGTGTTTTTGGCCAGCTCGTGTAGCGTAAGGCGTTTTATTCCTACAGACGAGTACCTCTTAAAATCATCTAGCGTTACGGTAGTTGTTCCAGACAGCGTAAAAAATACAGGTGCAGTAAAGCCTGAGTTGGAAGAGCTCTTAAGGCCAGAGCCCAATGCCACCTTTTTAGGTATGCGTATTGGCTTAAATGCGCATTATAAATCACAAAGAGAAAATCCTGGCTTTCTGAATAAATACCTGAATAGAAAGTTTGGAGAAGAGCCCGTTTATTTATCGGACGTAGACTCTAGTCGCACGATGGATTTGATACAAAATAGGCTTGAAAACAATGGTTTTTTCAATACCAAAGTCTCTTCCTCAACCACCACCAAAAAGAAAGTAGCCACAGTAAATTACAAAGTAGAACTAGGTCAACCGTATTTGTTAGAAAAGTACGAACTCGATACAGGTTCAGGAAAAATTTATGAGGGAATCGTTCAGTCTTTAGAAGAAACCCCAATTACAAAGGGAACACGCTTTAGTTTGGACTTACTAAAAGTAGAACGCGAAAGAATAGATGCGTTTCTAAAAGACAAAGGCTACTATAATTTCAATGCAGATTTTCTAATTTTCGAAGCTGACACGAACCAATATGATAACAGACGCTTCAATCTGTTTTTAAGATTGAAAAATGAGGTGCCACAAAAATCATTGTTGCCCTATAAGCTCAATAAGATTTATGTAAACCCAGATTACTCATTGAATAACAAAGCCACCAAAGAGGATGCATATGTAATAAACGGAATCAATTTTATTCAAGATCCTGAATTCTTTAAGCCAACCCGAATGACACCGTACATTCTGTTTAAGGAAGGTCAACCCTACAACCCAAAAATATCGAGGCTTACCAGTAGCCGATTGTCTTCAATAGGAGCTTATAAGTTTGTGAACATTCGCTACGAACCAGCTTTTGACGAAGTAAGCAATCAAGATACTTTAGGCTTAAATGCCAATATCTTCCTTTCACCATTAAAAAAGCGATCCGTAAGGGCAGAGCTAAAAGCAGTCACTAAATCGAACGGTTTTGCAGGCCCAGCCTTGGCGGTGGTATATAGTAATCGCAACCTTTTTAGGGGTGGGGAAACGCTCAACCTTTCTGGTGATTTTGGCTATGAAGTCCAATTGGGTTCAGGAGATGCAAAAGGCCTAAGCAGTACACAAATTGGTTTTGAAGCAGGACTTGTTATTCCTCGCTTACTTTTACCTTTCAATGTTAAGGATACTTTACTTTACTCAGTGCCTAAAACCAATATTAAGTTTGGTTTCGACTTATTCAACCGTAGTGACCTTTATAATCTCAATGCCCTAAAAACAAGTTTTGGTTACAGTTGGCGAAAAAGCCAATCCATTTATCACGAGCTGAACCCAGTAAGTATCAATTATGTGAACACCTCTAATATTACTCCTGAATTTCAAGAAATTTTAGACCAAAACCTGTTCTTACAAAGTAGCTTTGAACAACAACTGATCACTGGGCCTACTTATAGCTTTATTTATAATCAGCTTACAGAAGGCAGAAAGCGAAACCCTATTCTATTGGTTACCAATTTAGAATTGGCGGGGAACATTCTAGATTTGGTAAGTAAAGATTCGAACGGTGATGGAAAAGAAACCCTTTTTGGAATTGCCTATGCACAGTACCTCAAAGCGGATTTCAACTTTGTGTATAACTATCGCCTCAGCAGTAAACAAACTCTAGTTGGACGCATATTTGGTGGCTATGGCTTACCTTATGGTAACTCCGAAACACTTCCTTTCTCTAGGCAATTCTTTTCTGGCGGCCCTTCTAGCGTAAGGGCATTCCGAACCAGATCGCTTGGTCCAGGGTCATACAATCCTACCGAAATAGATCAAGGTTCCTTTTTCGATAGATCGGGCGACATTCGCTTGGAAGCCAATATTGAGTTTCGCTTCCCCATTTACTCATTCTTAAAAGGAGCCCTGTTTGTTGATGCGGGTAACGTATGGCTCAGCAATGAAAACGAAGCTTTGCCGGGCGGAAAATTTAGCAAAGACTTTATTAAAGAATTGGGCATTGGATATGGTGCTGGTTTAAGGGTAGATATCCAAAATTTTGTAATCCGGTTCGATTTGGCAAGCCCATACAGCAAACCCTATTTGCCTTTGGGTAAACGTACGGGCTTCGACCTTTCAGAAATCCTCTTCAACTTTGGTATTGGTTATCCTTTTTAAGATAAGCCTTGCGATATCAGCATCCTAGCTGGGGATTCTTACTTTTAGAAAATGAATTAATGTTTGATTAACCTACCGTACCGTGAAAATTCGGTAATGTAGAACCAGGAAATCATTGGCCTTTTTCAGCTACCTCGCAAGTCGGCTCATGCCGAATACGGAAATTGCAAGAGTTGGCTATAAAGCAAAGTTGGTTGGCCTTATGATGCAATTTATTTGCTTCCTCTGTTCTACTCTCGTCCGTAATTTTTACTGTTGGTCTTAGTATTACTTCTGCAAAACGACCTCCCCCATCTGGTGTTTCTTCCATCGTACCGAAGGCATTATCAACGTAATCCATTACCGTAATTCCAGTGTCAGCACATAAGTGCAAATAAAACAACATATGGCAGGCCGAAAGAGAAGCAACCAACATATCCTCTGGATTATGTTTGGTTTTGTCGCCTCGAAAAGCAGGATCTGAAGAACCAAGAATTTCGGGCTTTCCTTCAACCAAAATACTATGACTTCTTTCGTAAGCGCGATAAGAACTGGTTCCCGTTCCTTTGTTTCCAGTCCATTCTACTTTTACATTGTAGCTGTGGTTTTTACTCATTTTCTCACATTTAAATAGGGGAGCTTTTTCACTTCAGCAAAGAAAATAAATTCATGATCAATGGCCTAAGACTTCTTCTCAGACCGTTGATCATGAATACAGGAGTAGTCTTTCTCCCAATATAAAAATAGACTTGTTCCGTATAATACTTCAATTATCTTTGAATTGACTACAACTTTAGACCACCTAATACTCAGACCTACGGATGAAATTTCCTTTGGCTACTATTGCCTTATTTCTACTTCTATCAATTCCCTCAAAAGGTCAAACTATTGATGTAAGTTCTATTGTAGAAGGATCAAGAAATATCTCGGCCCAAATGCAAATTTTTGAAGACTCAACAGCCTCCATGAGTATTCAAGAAGTACATAGCCAAAAGTTTCTTATCAATGGCAAGTCTGATTTTAACTTCCCTTTTTCCAATAGCGTCTTCTGGATCAAACTGGTCATTTCTAATACCAGCAATGAAAATAGTAAATGGGTGCTTAACTGGGATAACCCACTTGTAGAAGAGTTGATTTTCTACGAATACTCTGAAATTGACGGCCAGACGGGAAATCAACAATTATCGAATTTAGCTGATGAGAAGGTCTTTTTATTGACTTCTATTGAACCCATGTTTTCATTTGAATTGAACAAAAGGACAGAAAAGGTAATATACCTGAGGCTTCAAAGCAAAAGAGGGCATTTCGGAAAATTGGTTCTATATAAGTCTCAGGCATATGATGCTCATTTGGTTTCAGTTTTGGGTATTGACTCTTTTGTTAATGGCCTACTCGTTTTCCGTATTTTATTGATTGGTATTATTGGCTTGTTCGTTGTAAAAGACCGTATTTTCAGAGCTTATTCGATCTTTATTTTCATTCGAACCTTTGGTTTCTGGGGCTTGGTCAATGTAGGTGGCCCTTTCTTTTCAAGTGATCCTCTAATAATCCCAAGAGTAGATCATTTCTTATATACTTTGGCCCCTTTTTGTTTACTCCTTTTTGCTTTAAAAACTTTGCAACTTGAAAGAGTATCAGGCTGGGTTAAGTCCTTGGGTTATGCCATTGCGGTGATTACAGTTTCTGTTAATCTTATTGTTTTAGTCGATTATCAATGGTATTGGTTAAAGCTAGGGATTGTGCTCTCCGTAATAGCTAACTTTTTCACCCTTTGCCTTTATAGTTATTTTGCATTAAAAAAATGGCCAATACATAAATACTATGCTATACCACTTATGCTAGTATTGGCCAGTAATATGCTCATTATGCTTAGAGTTCTAACTCACATGAGTTTCAACGGTATTTTTCTGTTGGCTTTCTTTCTATTTGTGGCAGAAATCTTTGCATTCATTATCTGCTTAGGTAAAGTGTTTAAGCAAATTGAGAGCAAAAAAATTAATGTTCAGGAGCGGTTAATTTTAGAAGCAGAGCAAAACAAAAAACTCAAGGAACTTGACGAATTGAAAACCAGTTTTTTCACCAACATATCGCATGAACTCAGAACGCCTTTAACATTAATGTATGGCCCAGCACATGAGCTGAGTAAAAAATACCCGAAAGAAAAGTTCGCTAGCTTACTCACCAATAACCTTAAGAAATTAAAAAGTTTGGTTGACGAGCTTTTGGATATTCATAAACTAGAGGCAAAGAAAATGGAACCCGAAATAATGACGGGAGACATTGCTTCCCATTTACGCTTGTTGATTCTATCATTCTCTTCTTTGGCAGAATCAAAAAACATCCTTCTTAAAATAGAAGAAGACAAACCCACTTTTGAAGGCTTTTATGATCAAAAAATGCTTGTAAAGATCATCAATAACCTGATGTCTAACGCCCTCAAGTTTACACCAGAAGGTGGTCATATTACAGTGAACGTAGGTTATAACGAAAATCCGAATCGACTAAACCTAAGCATATCCAACAGCGGAGCAGGAATTGATGAAGAACACCTTCCTCATATTTTTGAACGTTTCTTTCAAGGGAAAAATGCTGGTAGCGAAGGCACAGGCATTGGCTTGGCATTGGTAAAAGAATTGATAATTGTTTTAAAGGGGAATATTAGGGTAGAAAGTAAAGCCAAAGAGAGTACAACCTTCTATATCGAGCTACCAATTGATCGAAGCCATTGGACTGATCAAATAAGTACTGAAGAAGCTATTATTGTTTCTGAAAGGGAAGAAACAGTAAGCTTTGAGAAAGAAAATGTAATAGAAAGAGGTAAAGAAATTCTACTCATTGTAGAAGATAACGATGATATGCGGGAATACATTCAGCTGCTTTTGGCAGATGATTATGAAATTATATTGGCCAGTGATGGTATTGAAGGTTTAGCAATTGCTAGCAAGGAAGTGCCAGATATTATTATTTGCGATGCCATGATGCCCAATATGGACGGCTTCGAATTCAGTAAAATTATTAAAGGGAATCAGGAAACTAGTCATGTACCGATAGTGATGCTCACTGCCAAAACTTCTACTGAAAGTAAAATAGCCAGTTATGAGCAAGGCGTAGACAACTACCTCACAAAGCCCTTCAATACAAAAGAATTAAAAAGTATACTTTACAACCTTAGCTCTAACCGAAGAAAGCTTCAGCAAATTTACGCCAGAGAACTGGTAGACTTAAAACCCAATGAAGTTAGAGTAGACTCTAAGGAAAAACAGTTCTTAGAGTCCCTAAAAAACTATTTGGAAGAGAACTTTTCCAACTCAAATTTAAGTGTCAGCGATATTGCCACCTTCTTGAAAATGAGCGATACCCAGTTGCGCAGAAAACTCAAGAGCATTAGTAACTATTCACCCAATGAATACCTCCGTATGTTTCGATTGAAAAAAGCAGCTGATTTACTGGATTCAAAATCGAACTCAGTAAGTGAAATTGCTTATCAAGTCGGTTTCGAAAACCTCTCGTATTTCTCAAAAGTTTTTCAAAAGGAATACAATTGTCAGCCCTCCGAATACACTACTAAAAAAGCACAATAGTCCCCCTTTCTATTTGGTTTGGCTATCCCCTTTGCCGTCATAATGCGCAAGGGTGTCAAACTCTGCTCATCTAGTTGAAAGGAAAAACCTGCCAAAACCAGCCAGAATAGAGTTCATCGTCTGAAAACTGTCAAAGAATGTCAAGTTTGAGTTAAGCATTCGCTGTAGCTGCATTCTACTTTTACTGTACAATCACCTTGAAATAATTAAGAGCATCAGGTTCTCTTGAAAGAGGAGGTTCTAAGTAATAATTTTCATTTAGAATAGCTTTGAAATTTAATAGAAGTACTCGCCACTTTAGTATTCGGAAACCTATTGTGGGTTTGTTAACTGCTATCTGCCTTATCTTAATCAATGGTGGATATAGCTATACACAAACAGCCGTTGCATTCACCATTCAGAATGATGCGGACATTGTGGAAAACGAAACCGCACCCCTCACTATTAATAATCCATCCACTGGAATTACTTCGGAAGCAACCACAATTCCAAATGTAGCCGTTACAGACGATGCTTTGTTAGCCTGCGGACCTACTGATCAGGTTTTTCCTGGTATCCTTTCTTCTAAGGTTATTGGCGATCCCACCGAGGGACTGGTATCTTCTGCTACCATGCACTTTGGTAGTAGTGCCTCAGGAGCTCGAAGAGGTCGCGTTCAGTTTTTATACACTGCAGCCGAACTTAATGCAGCAGGGTTTATAGGTGGTGGTAAAATTTCATCCCTTTCGTTTATGTACACATTCGCTAGTAATCCAGCAAATACCGTTACTAACCTTACAATGAAAATGGGCTGCACAGGATTGAGCTCTCTGGGGGATGGGCTACCAACTGAAACTGTTCCTGAAGATCGTTGGGATTTTGAAACAGGCCTTACCCAAGTAGGAAGTTATGCAAGTGTTGCTCCCCCCGCAGCATTTATGTTTCCCCCTACTTTTGCCTGGGTAGAATTTCCGATAAATGAACCTGGGATGGATGGATTCTTGTGGGATGGTGTAAGCAATCTACTCGTTGAGTTCTGTACACCTGATTTGCAATCTAACAAACCATTTTTCCTGTCTTCTTCAACAACCGCTAATAATCAAGCATTATATCTTTATGATTTTGCTTCGGGTGATCCTGACGGATGCTCCTATACAGCAGGGAAGAAAAGCGCTATCCGGCCTATCGTGAGAATGGATGTTCGTTCTTCCTTCCCCAATGTGAATCTATCAGTAAGTGCCAATTCAGGAACCGAAGCAGCAGGAACAGCAATCACAGTTACTGCTACTGCCGATGCTGCCGTAACAGGAGATCAAACCGTTGATATAGCCGCGAGCGGCACAGGAATTACGGGTACTGACTACACATTAAGTGCCGGCACAATTACCATTCTTGATGGTGCTACTACAGGAGCTGCCACTTTCACGATACTGGATGATGCAGCTATTGAAGGAGCCGAAACGGCCACTTTAACCATCAGTAACCCTTCGGCTGGAATCACACTTGGTGCTACCACAGCTCGGAATATTTCCATTACAGACAATGACACTGCTGGTTATACATATGCTCATAGTGGTGGAAACACTACAGTATCAGAAACAGGTACGACCGATGGATTTACCATTGTTCTGAATGCACAACCTGCCTCAGATGTAGTAATCGATGTATCCAGCGGAGATACTGGAGAAGCCACCGTCAGTCCGGCCAGCCTTACCTTTACCGCAGCCAACTGGAATACGCCACAAACTATTACGGTCACAGGCGTTGATGATGCCCTTTTGGATGGCACCCGAAATACAGGAATCACTCTTTCCATTAATGATGCTGCGAGCGATGACGCTTTCGATCCATTATCAAACCAAACAGTGATTGTAAGTACCACTGATGATGAGCTCCCAGAAGTAAGCCTCAGTGTTTCCGCGACTTTTGGCACCGAAGCTGCTGGCACAGTCATCACGGTAACCGCTACAGCCACTGGCGCAGTAACAGGCGACCAAACCGTTGATTTAGCTGTTAGCGGAACAGGTATTACAGGCACAGATTATACTTTAAGTGTAGCCACCATTACCATTCTTGATGGTGCTACAACAGGAACTGCCACTTTCACGATCCAAGACGATGCAGCCATAGAAGGAGCCGAAACGGCCACTTTAACCATCAGTAACCCTTCGGCTGGCCTGACCCTAGGAGTGACCACAAGCCGAAATATTTCAATTACGGACAACGATACGGCTGGTTACTCCTATACCCATAGTGGAGGAAATACTACTGTATCAGAAACGGGTACAACCGATGGGTTTACTGTGGTGCTGAGTGCCCAACCTGCCTCAGATGTAGTGATCGATGTATCAAGCGGAGATACAGGCGAAGCTACTGTCAGTCCGGCCAGTCTCACTTTTACCGCAGCCAACTGGAACACACCACAAACTGTTACGGTCACAGGCGTTGACGATGCCCTTTTGGATGGCACCAGAAATACGGGAATCACCCTTTCGATTAACGATGCAACCAGTGATGACGCTTTCGATCCATTATCAAACCAAACGGTGATTGTAAGTACCACTGATGATGAGCTCCCCGAAGTCAACCTTTCTGTATCAGTGGCATTCGGTACTGAAGCAGCAGGAACGGTAATCACCGTGACCGCCACAGCCACTGGCGCAGTAATAGGTGACCAAACCATTGACCTAGCGGCCAGCGGAACTGGAATTACGGGTACAGATTATTCTTTAAGCGCTGGAACTATTACCATATTAAATGGTGCAACCACAGGCACAGCAACCTTTACAATTCTTGATGATGCTGATATTGAAGGTACTGAAACAGCTACTCTAACCATCAGTAATCCTTCAAGTGGACTTAGTCTTGGGGTTACCACAACTCAGAACATTACGATTACTGATAATGAGATTCCAACAGTTAATCTTACTATTAACTCAGCCTCAGTAGGGGAAGCTGGTAATGTTGTTGTGCTTACGGTTACGGCTGATGTAGCTGTTGTGGGAGACCAAACAGTGGATGTGGCAGTTACTGGAGCAGGAGTTACAGGAACAGACTATGCCATCAACTCAGCCACTATTACCATTCTAAATGGGCAGACTAGCGGTGTTTCCAATGTGACATTACAGGATGATAGTTATGTTGAAGGCACCGAGACAGCCACTTTCACCATTAGTAATCCTTCAGCAGGAATAGTCCTTGGTACTACTACATCTCAAAACTTGGACATCTTGGATGATGACGTTGCAGGGTTGACTATTATAGAAAGTGATGGCAATACCACAGTTTCGGAAACTGGTACAACAGATGAGTTTACAGTAAGGTTAAGTAGTCGACCAACCTCTGATGTGATTATCGACATTTCAAGTGGAGATACAGGAGAGGCTACCATAAGCCCCTCTTCGTTAATTTTTACTCAATTCAATTGGAATCTTACTCAAACAGTTACTGTAACTGGGGTTAGTGACGCTGTATTTGATGGTGACCAAAACACTACCATTACACTTTCTGTCAATGATGCAAGCAGTAATGATTTCTTTGATCCAATGGCAGATCAAACCGTAACAGTTACTACCACTGAAGCTCCACCAGCAGTTAACCTTTCAGTAAGTTCAAACACTGGAACAGAAGAAGATGGAACAATAATCACCGTTATCGCCACAGCAGCAAGAGCAGTGGTGGGAGATCAAGCCATTAACCTGGCTGTCAGTGGAACTGGAATTACGGGTGCCGATTATATTTTAAGTGCTGGTTCAATTACTATTCTTAATGGAGAAACTACTGGAACTGTCACTTTTACTATTCAAGACGATGCGTTAGGGGAGGGGAACGAAACAGCCACACTAGCCATTACCAACCCTTCGGGCGGAATACTATTAGGAACGACTAAATCTCAGGATGTAGTGATTACTGATAATGACCCGATTGAAGTAAACCTTTCTGCAAATACCAACTCAGGTTCAGAAATAGGTACGGTCATTACACTTCAGGTAACTTCTGCATTCCCCGTAGTGGGAGACCAAACGGTAGATTTATCTGTGAGCGGAACAGATATTACCTTTACTGATTATGCCTTAATCAATCCTAATATTACAATACTAGATGGACAAACATCGAACACAATATCCTTTACTATTCAGGATGATACTTATGTAGAAGACACAGAAACGGCTACTATTACTATGAGTAATCCTTCAGCAGGACTTGTTTTAGGAGCAACTGCAACTCTGGATATTACCATTATTGACAATGATGTAGCGGGTTTTAATATTACCGAAAGCGATGGTAACACTTCCGTTTCAGAAACAGGTACCACAGATGATTTCTTGGTCAAGCTAGACAGAAGGCCGACTAGCGATGTCGTTATTGATATTTCTAGTGGCGATTTAGGTGAAGCCACTGTAAGTCCTACACAACTGACATTTACTATTAATACTTGGAATACAGCGCAAACAGTAACGGTTACAGGTGTTGATGATAACTTTGTGGATGGAGATCAGAATACTACCATCACACTTTCTATTAATGATGCCAACAGTAACGATCTCTTTGATCCAGTGGCAGACCAAACTCTAACGGTTACCACTATTGATGATGATGCCGTTGGCTTTACGGTTACGCAAAGTGATGGAAATACCGCGGTTTCAGAAACAGGCACTACCGATGAATTTACCGTTGTTCTGAGTGCACAACCTGCTTCGGATGTAATTATTGATATATCGAGTGGAGATACAGGCGAAGCCACAGTAAGCCATGCCAGTCTGACTTTTACCGCAGCGAACTGGAATGCACCACAAACCATTATAGTTACTGGGGTTGATGATGCACTTGTAGATGGAAATCAAAACACTACAGTGACCTTGTCTATTAATGATGCAGGCAGCGATGACTCATTTGATCTGCTGGCTGATCAAACCATTATGGTTACTACTGTTGATGATGATACGCCTGGGTTTACTATTGTTGAAAGTGATGGAAGCACCGAGGTATCAGAAACAGGAACTATCGATAACTTTACAGTTGTACTCAATTCTCAGCCTACATCTGATGTGTTGATTGATGTATCCAGTGGAGATTTAGGTGAAGCCACAGTAAGCCCCACCAGTCTGACTTTTACCACAGCTAATTGGAATACACCTCAAACCATTATAGTTACTGGGGTTGATGATGCACTTGTAGATGGAAATCAAACTACTAATATCACCTTGTCAATTAACGATGGTAGTAGTGACGATTTGTATGATCCTTTAGCTGATCAAGTTGTATCTGTTATTACGACAGATAATGACTTTCCTAAGGTCAACCTTTCAGTAAGTGCCAACGCAGGAACAGAGGCTGCCGGAACAGTCATTACCGTAACCGCCACAGCTTCCGCAGCTGTTACAGGTGACCAAACCGTTGATCTGGCCGTAAGTGGAACTGGAATTACTGGCACGGATTACAGCTTAAGTGCTGCAACAATTACTATCTTAAATGGAGCAACTACTGGCACCGCTACTTTCACTATTCTTGACGATACGGATGTCGAAGGCCCTGAAACCGCTACTCTAACGATAAGTAATCCATCTGCTGGAATAACGCTTGGTGCTACAACAACGCAAAATGTGGTAATAACAGATAATGATTTTGCAGCAAACCCTACTGTGGATTTGAGTCTTTCGGCAAATACAGGAACAGAAGCTGCCGGAACAGTGATCACCGTAACCGCTACAGCATCTGCCGCGGTAACAGGTGATCAAACCATTGATCTTGCTGTCAGCGGAACTGGAATTACAGGAACTGATTACAACTTAAGTGCCACTACAATCACCATCTTAAATGGTGCAACTACTGGCACGGCTACTTTTACTATTCTTGACGATGCTGATATTGAGGGCAATGAAACAGCTACTTTGACTATCAGTAACCCTACTGCCGGAATCGCTTTGGGAGCTACCACAACGCAGAATATCACGATCACCGATAATGATTTCCCCGAAGTCAATCTTTCGGTAAGTCCCAATATTGGAACAGAACAAGATGGAACAATGATAATTGTCACGGCCACAGCTTCAAGTGAAGTAGTGGGAGGGAAAACCGTTGACTTGGGGATTAGTGGAGCTGGCATTACCTCAACCGATTACGCCTTAAGCTCCACTATCCTTACTATTCCTGACGGAGAAACCACTGGCACGGCAATTTTAATGATTGTGGATGATGAGGATATCGAAGGAACAGAAACAGCCACACTAACTATCAGTAATCCTTCGGCTGGAATTGCTTTGGGAACTACAACCACTCAAGATATTATAATCACAGATGATGATTATACTAAGCCTGACCCAACAAATGTAAACACAACAATAATGGCTGCCCCATCAACCTTGGTTGCCGATGGTACTTCCACAAGTATAATTACGGTAATGCTATCGAATGCAAACGGAGATCCATTATCGATTAGTGGAGGAACAGTAATCTTGACTACCTCAGGTAGTGCCTCTTTAAGTGCAGTTGTCGACAATAACGATGGTACTTATACAGCAACTTTAACCAACACTGTTGCCGAAACCGTGACAATAACTGGTCAGGTAGATGGAGAAGACATTACAAACAATGCGCTTGTGATCTTCACCCCAGATTTAACGGACTCAGATGGAGACGGGGTAATAGATAGTGATGAAGACATCAACGGAAATGGAGATTTGACGGATGATGATACCGATGGAGATGGTATTCCTAATTATTTGGACCCAGATGATGACGGTGACGGAGTTCCAACAAAAGATGAGGATGTGAACAAAGATGGAGACCCTACCAATGATGATACTGACGATGACGGAGTACCAAACAACCTAGATGAAGATGATGACGGAGACGGAAAGTCGACCGAAGAAGAGGGTACTGGCGATTCAGACGGAGATGGTACACCTGACTATTTAGACACTGTTGATAAAGTCGAAGCAGGGCAAATTTTAAGTCCAAATGATGATGGCATCAACGATGTTTTCATTCTAGAAGACATTGAGAAATACCCAGAAAATATGGTAAGCATATTCAATCGAAAAGGAAATTTGGTCTTCGAAATTCAAGGCTATAACAATAACGATAAAGCTTGGCGTGGACTCCCTAACACAGGATTCCTAACTAACAGCGACAGAATTGTTCCTAATGGTACTTATTTCTATGTGGTGGATCTTAATGATGGAGAGCGCCCAATAACAGGTTTCCTTGTTCTTAAGCGTTAATCAAATGAGTTTAAAAAGAATATTTGCATCATTGATTATTTCCATTGGGCTTTCGGCAAGCACATATGGACAGCAGCAGATTTTGAATACCCAGTATGTATTCAATCGTCACCTGATCAACCCTGCCTATACTGGAGTTGGAAATACCCTAAAAGCCTCTTTACTATTCAGAAATCAGTGGAAAGGAATCGAAGGAGCTCCAAATACACAGGCTTTTAGTCTTCATTCACCCGTTAATTATGATAATTCATTTTCTCTAGGGGAATTATTATTAGAGATAAAATAGGAGTAACTACTCAAACAGGGGTATATATGACCGCTTCTTATGCTCTTCAGGTAAGCGATGAAACCTTTATTTCCTTTGGCTTACAAGGCGGGGCTTTAACCGACCGAACTAACTTTTCGGAACTTGATGGCTATGCAAATGACCCTTCACTAATTGCTGAAGATCGAACTTACGTTCGCCCTAATTTCGGTGCTGGGATTTATATTTTCGATGATCGATTCCACATCGGGCTATCAGTTCCCAACTTAGCAAATCAAAAGTTCGAGCAGTTCTCCACTCAAGAAGGTTCAGACATCAATCGTTTTTTCTATTTGGATGACGGGTATGTGTTTTTTCTCAACCCTCAATGGACATTAGACCTAAGTACCCTACTTAAAGTTCAACCGGGAGACCCTGTGCAGTTTGATATAAATGCGCTCGTTGGAGTCCGTCAATCCATTTGGTTCGGTACTTCATATCGCTCTTTTGAGTCTTTCGATTTACTCTTCAGGTTGAAAATTGCCAGGGATTATTACTTTTCATATTCATACGACATAGCCACTGGCCCTGTAGCTTTAAGTCGAGTAAACACAGGTTCTCATGAATTCAACCTTCAGTTTGGATTAAGTGAAATCAGTAAAAAAATCAATCGCAGAAATGCTTTCAGAAGATAAATTTTGTACTTTATAAGTCTCATTTAGGCTAAACTGCCTTCCTCTGCTGAATGTATTCCGTAGGCGAAAACTGCATCTTTTTACGAAACTGCCGATTGAAATGTGAGATGTTATTGTAGCCACAATGGTAACTGATTTCGAGGATGCTCATTTGTTTTTCCATCAGCATTTTACAAGCAAAACCAATCCGCACTTCATTCAAAAATTCGGTAAAGGTTCTTTGAGTAGTCTGCTTGAAATACCGGCAAAACGAAGACTTATTCATGCTCACCAAGTCTGCAATATAATTTACCTCAATCCCTTCCTGAAAGTGGTTCATTACATAATCGTAGACCTTTTCTAGTTTGGAACCTTCCGTTTTTTCAAAGTGATTTACAAAGCCAGGGCTGGCAATGGTTTGGGCAGATTTATCTTTAGAAAGCAAACTAAGTACTCTCAAAAAGTGAATCATTCGATCTAAGCTGTTTAAGCTTTCGAGTTCCGAAATCAGAACCTTCACCTCTTTTGTAGTATGTTCTGAAAACTTTAATCCCAATTTGGCCTTTTCAAACAAAACATGGATTTCTCTAAATTCTGGAATATTCGTTAAGGCAGAATTGAGAAATGAAGGGTCGAAATGAATTACGTGCGCTTCGGCCCTGAGCAATGAGCCTTCTTCAAAATACCCTTCGTCATTTTGGTACATATGCGGCAAATTACTGCCCAATAGAATCAGTTCACCCGCCTTAAATCGGTCGATATTATCCCCCACAAAACGAGTTCCTTCACTTTTTACAATGTGTACCAGTTCAAGGGCAGTATGATAATGCCATACTTTAAGAAAATATGGGAAATCATGCTTCGCAATTGCAAAGGAATGATCTGGGGCAGCATGGCGTTTAAGTAATGTTGCTTTCACCGACATTTATTTATCTTCAATAAAGCCAGTAGCTCTATTTGTTGCAAATATAGTGTTAATACTGGAACACCTAAGCGTAGCCAGTATCCAGCATATTGAAGAAATTGCTCTAGATTCAATTGGACTGCCCACAGCATGGAATGTGAGATTATTGGCTACGAGGTAAAAGACATTCGCTTTCCCACCAGCAAAACGTTGGATGGCTCTGATGCTATGAATCCCGACCCCGATTATTCAGCCGCATACCTCATTCTAAAAACCAACATTCCCCAACTTGAAGGCCATGGATTAACCTTTACCATTGGCCGCGGAAATGACATTTGTGTTCAGGCCATTCGGGCTTATATGCCCATGGTTATTGATAAAAAGCTGTCTGAAATCACCTCAAATATGGGCGCCTTTTGGCATACTCTTAATGGCGATAGCCAACTGCGCTGGTTAGGGCCAGAAAAAGGAGTAATGCACATTTCTCTAGGGGCTGTAGTCAATGCCATTTGGGATTTATGGGCGAAGAGAGAAGGCAAACCACTTTGGCAATTGGTCAGCGATATGTCGGCTGAAGAAATCGTCAACTGCATCGACTTTACTTACATTACGGATGCCATTACGCCTCAAGAAGCAGTGGAAATATTAAAGCAGAAGGAGCTCAGCAAAGAGGAGCGCATTGCTCATTTGAAACAAAACGGATACCCAGCCTACACTACCTCTGCGGGCTGGCTAGGTTATTCTGATAAAAAAATTAGACGGCTGTGCCGAGAAGCCATTGCCGAAGGTTGGGCTCATGTGAAGATGAAAGTGGGCAGCAATCTTCAAGACGATATCCGCAGGGCCACCATCATTCGTGAAGAAATTGGTGAAGACCGATTCTTGATGATGGACGCCAACCAAAAATGGGAAGTGAATCAGGCCATTGAATGGATGGATGGGCTTAAGCAATTCAATCCACTTTGGATCGAAGAACCCACCAGCCCAGATGATATTTTAGGACATAAAAGAATCAGAGAAGCCGTTGCACCAATCCGCGTGGCTACGGGAGAACATTGCCAAAACAGAGTAATGTTCAAACAGTTTTTACAAGCCGAAGCCATTGATTATTGCCAGATTGATAGCTGTCGCTTAGGAGGGGTAAACGAAGTGTTGGCTGTGTACTTAATGGCCGCCAAATTTGGCGTAAAAGTTTGCCCTCATGCGGGTGGCGTGGGTCTTTGCGAATACGTTCAGCACTTGTCCATGATCGACTTTATCTGCATTAGCGGAAGTACCGAAGGTCGAGTTATTGAATATGTAGATCACCTCCACGAACACTTCGAATCTCCAGTAATCATTAAAAATGCAGCTTATACCCTACCCAAAGATGCTGGCTATAGCATCACCATGAAAAACGAATCCATCAACACCTATTCCTATCCAAAAGGTAGCTATTGGGTCAAAGAAATGAATTATGAGCAAGTTTAGTCTTCAAGGAAAATACGCCATCATTACTGGGGCAGGTAGCGGAATTGGAAGGGCGATCGCCTTGGTTTTTGCAGAAGCCAAAGCGATCATTCAGGTGCTGGATTTAAATATAGAAGCTGCCAATGAAGTAGTGAATGAAATTAAGGCCACTGGCGGTAATGCTAAAAGCCATGCTTGCGATGTCTCAAATCAAAGCGAAGTAAAAAAGGTAATTGATACCATTGCAGAAAATCATACCATAGATATTCTGGTGAATAATGCTGGCATTGCTCATGTGGGTAATTTGGAAGGCACAACAGAAGCAGATTTAGATCGCATCTACGCTGTCAATGTAAAAGGGGTTTATAATGGTATGTTGGCCTGCGTTCCCTACATGAAAAAATCAGGCGGTGTTATTCTGAACATGGCATCGGTGGCTTCGTCTGTTGGTATTACCGATCGCTTTGCCTATTCAATGAGCAAAGGAGCCGTACTGACCATGACACTTTCTGTAGCCAAAGACTACGTGAAAGAAGGCATTCGTTGCAATTGCATTTCGCCCGGAAGGGTACATACACCATTTGTAGATGGATTCATTGCCAAAAATTACCCAGGAGAAGAAAAAGAAATGTTCGAAAAGCTTTCGGCAACTCAGCCCATTGGTCGAATGGGGCGGCCCGAAGAAATAGCGAACTTAGCCTTGTTCTTATGTTCAGATGAGGCAGGCTTTATAACAGGAACAGACTACCCAATTGACGGGGGATTCATAAAACTCAACACATAAATGAAGTTAATTCGATTTGGAAACACCGGAGAAGAGAAACCCGGAATCATCAATAAAAACGGCCAAAGGCTTGATGTAAGTAAATTCGGTGAAGACTACAATGAGGCATTTTTTGAAAAAGATGGAATCAAAAGATTGATCACATGGCTATCAAAAAATATCGACAACTGTCCAAGAATTTCTGAAAACGAACGTCTTGGCGCTCCTATTTGTAGGCCGTCTAAGATCGTTTGTGTGGGATTAAACTATGCCAAACATGCCCAAGAAAGTGGCGCTCAAGTTCCGTCAGAGCCCGTGCTTTTCTTCAAGTCTACCACCGCCATTTGCGGTCCATACGATGACGTGATTATTCCGAAAGGAAGTCAGAAAACAGATTGGGAAGTAGAGCTAGCCGTGGTCATTGGCAAAAAAGCCTCTTATGTTGAAGAAGAAAATGCCATGGATTATGTGGCAGGCTATGTACTACACAACGACATCAGTGAAAGAGAATTTCAACTAGAAAGACAAGGACAGTGGGTAAAAGGAAAGAGTAATGACACTTTTGCACCACTCGGCCCTTGGTTAACCACACGAGACGAAATAAGTGACCCCAATAACCTTAACCTTTGGTTGAAATTGAATGGCAAAACCATGCAAGAGAGCAATACTTCAGATATGGTGTTTAAAATTCCAGAATTGGTAAGTTATATCAGTCAATTCATGACTTTACTTCCGGGTGATATTATCTCAACAGGAACTCCTTTTGGAGTGGGGCTTGGGCTGAATCCTCAAAAGTATCTTGTTGAAGGAGATGTGATGGAATTGGGCGTTGACGGCCTTGGAGTAGCAAAGCAAAATGTAATAAAATACACATGAAAATCGATGCGCATCAGCACTTTTGGCATTACGACCCAGTCCGAGACTCCTGGATCGATAGTTCTATGTCCGTGTTGATGCGTGATTTTCTTCCGCTTGAGCTAAAAGAAGAAATGGATAGCAACGAAATTCGCGGTTGCGTGGCTGTTCAGGCCGATCAATCCGAGGAAGAAACCAATTTTCTACTTCAATTGGCACAATCCAATTCCTTTATCAAGGGGGTAGTAGGCTGGGTAGATTTACGAGCCGAAAATGCAGAGGATCGCATTTCACACTTCGCTGCAAATAAAAAACTTAAAGGCCTCAGGCACATTGTTCAGGCCGAACCAGACGAGCATTTTATGCTCCAAAATGATTTTAAAAGAGGTATTTCCTTCCTTTCTAAATACGGACTTACCTACGATATTCTGATCTTTCCTAAACACTTGGGTACTGCTCTGGAGCTGGTAAAACAGTTTCCAGAGCAACCCTTTGTTATCGACCACATGGCCAAACCTCAAATCAAAGATCAGCTGTTTTCGCCTTGGAAAGAACAGTTTCAAGAGTTGGCCAAAGCACCCAATGTGTATTGTAAAGCCTCTGGCTTGATCACCGAAGCCAATTGGCACCACTGGAAAATCGAAGATATAAAACCCTATTTGGATATAGCTTTTGAGGCCTTCGGTACAGACCGACTCATGTTTGGCTCCGATTGGCCCGTGTGTAAATTGGCGGGAAACTATACTTCCACTTGTACTATAATGGAAGAGTACCTCAAAGGTTTTTCAGAGGGAGACAAGGCCAAATTCTGGGGGAAGAATGCGGTAAACTTTTACAACTTAAATTGATGAACAATGAAAAAGTCAAGCCTACGATTTGTTCTTACTTTCTTTCTGATGCTTCCTTTTTTAGCGGATGCACAAGAAGAAAAACAGAAGTACTTTCCAGAGACTGACCCTTTGGTTTTAGAAAAGCTGGAGCAATGGCAAGACATTAAATTTGGTTTGTTGATGCACTGGGGAACTTACAGCCAATGGGGCATTGTAGAATCTTGGTCCATTTGTGCCGAAGATGAGCCGTGGTGCAGAAGGCCGCACGACAATTATGAACTGTATAAGCAGGAATACGAAAACCTACAAACGACTTTCAATCCCGTAAACTTCGACCCAAGTAAATGGGCAACTGCGGCCAAGCGCGCAGGAATGAAATACATGGTATTCACCACCAAACACCACGATGGTTTTACCATGTTCGATTCGAAGTTCACCGATTACAAAATCACCGACCCTAAAACTCCCTTTCACACCAATCCAAAAGCCAATATTACCAAAGAGATTTTTGACGCCTTCAGAACTGAAGACTTTATGATTGGCGCCTATTTTTCTAAACCCGATTGGCACTCGCCCTATTATTGGTGGAAGAATTTTGCCACCCCAGATCGAAACGTAAACTACAATGTAAATACCTATCCCGATCGTTGGGAAAAATTCAAAGACTTTACTCATGGCCAAGTAAACGAGCTTATGAGCGGTTATGGTAAAGTCGATATTCTCTGGTTCGATGGCGGTTGGGTGCAGCCCTATACCGATGAGGAAATTCTTGCTTACAAGGTGAAAAAGGATTTTAAACAGGTCAACCTTCAGAATCAGGACATCGACATGCCAAGGTTAGTAGAGGAAGTAAGAGCAAAGCAGCCGGGAACCATTGTTGTTGATAGAGCAGTGGAAGGGCCTTATCAAAACTACATTACCCCAGAAAACCGAATTCCTGAACACATGATTCCTTACCCATGGGAATCGCCAATGATTGCTGGCGGAAGTTGGTCATGGATCAAAAAACCAAACTACATTTCAACCCGAAAAGCAGTACATATGCTGCTAGATATTGTTTCGAAAGGAGGAAATCTATTGCTCAATATTGCCCCTTCTCCCTTAGGTGAATTTGATGAAGGTGCTTATGAATTATTGGAAGGCATTGGCCAATGGATGGACGTAAATAGTGAAGCCATTTATGAAACGCGACCAATCGCACCCTATAAAGAAGGTAAAGTAACCTTGACACAAAATAGACATACCAAAGTTGTTTATGCAGCTTACCTGCCCGAAGAGAACGAAAATCAACCCCCAACCAAAATATGGTTATCCACAATACAACCAGAAAAAGGAACGAAAGTAACCATGTTGGGTTCAAAAGTAAATCTGAAATGGGAGGCGATTGGAAATGGTTTTGAAGTGATTATTCCTGAAAGCCTAAGAAAAAACCCACCGGCTTCAGATGCTTGGGTGCTCAAAATTGAAAAGGTAAAGGACTAGCATTATGAAAAAGGCTCTATCAATTCTATTTACGCTGGCACTAATTTCCGCTTGTGGTACTTCCACAAAAGAAGAAGGCCGAAACGTCCTCTGGTATAATACGCCCGCAACATATTGGTCAAAAGAAGCCTTACCCATTGGCAACGGAAGAATGGGCGCCATGGTATTTGGCGATCCGCTTCACGAACGCATTCAATTGAATGAAGACTCCATGTGGCCAGGTGCCCCAGATTGGGGAGATGCGCAAGGAACACCAGCGGATTTGGAAAAAGTAAGAGCGCTTTTGGTCGCTGGAAAAGTGCATGAAGCCGACAAAGCTTGGGTGGGTTCATTTTCGCATAAAAGCATCGTTCGTTCGCACCAAACCATGGGCGACTTATTCATTGATTTCGAAGAAAGAGAAATTTCAAACTATCATCGTCAGCTAGACTTAGATTCGGCTTTGGTGACGGTCAGCTATAATACGAAAGCCGGAAAATTTGCGGAGCGCATGTTCGCCAGTGAACCACACAATGCCATGGTTTTGGAGCTGGAAACTACGGACGAAGCAGGCTTAAACCTCGACCTTCGATTGAGCAGGCCCGATGACGATGGGCACCCAACCGTTTCAATTTCCACCCCAAAGGAAAATGAAATTCAAATGGACGGCATGGTAACCCAATACAAAGGCAAGCACTTTTCGGAACCAAAGCCCATCGACTATGGCGTGAAATTTCAGACCCGTTTGAAAGTAGAAAACGAAGGAGGAACAATCACGTCTTCAGACGGAAAACTAAAATTAAGTGGAGTCAAAAAAGCCACGATTTACATTGTTGCAGCAACCTCTTATTATCAGGATGATTTTGAAGCCAAAAACGAGCAAGACCTTCAGCGACTTTCGAAAGCTTCATTCCAAGAAATTCTTAAAGAGCATGTAACAGACTACCAAAGTCTTTTCAAAAGAGTTGAAATCGATTTGGGAGACCACGAATTAGATAGTCTTCCTACTAATGAACGCCTCGATCGAATTAAAGCTGGGGCAAAGGACCTAGATTTTGTGGCCAAACAATTCCAATTCGGAAGGTATTTGCTGATTGCAAGTTCGCGCCAAGGCACCAATGCCGCCAACCTTCAAGGCCTTTGGAATGAGCATATTCAAGCTCCTTGGAATGCAGATTATCATTTGAACATCAACCTGCAAATGAACTATTGGCCTGCGGAAGTCACCAACCTGAGTGAAATGCATGACCCCCTTTTTGATTTCACAGAACGGCTCATCGAACGCGGAAAAATTACTGCAAAGGAACAATACAACATGCGTGGTTTTGTAGCGCACCAAGCCACAGACTTTTGGGCTCCGGCATGGATGCGTGCAGAAACACCCTACTGGGGTGCTTGGGTTGGCGGAGGTGGTTGGCTGACACAGCACTTCTGGGATCACTATCAATTCACTCAAGACAAAACCTTTTTAAAAGACCGCGCCTATCCTGCAATTAAGGCTTCCGCACTCTTTTACTTGGATTGGCTGATGGAAGATCCACGAGATGGAAAATGGATTTCGGCACCATCCACTTCCCCCGAAAACTCATATACCGCAGCCGATGGAAAATCTGCGGCCACCGTTTTAGGAACTGCCATTGACCAGCAGATTATTGCCGAAGTATTCACCAATGCATTGGCTGCCGCAAAAGACTTAGGCATTGAAGATGACTTTACGAAAGAAGTAAAAGAGAAACTGGCGAACCTAAGATCGGGAACAATGATTGGCCCAGACGGTCGAATTTTGGAATGGGATCGGCCTTATGAAGAACCCGAAAAAGGGCACCGACACATGTCACATTTATATGCTATTTATCCGGGGAACACCATTACCTCGAAAACTCCCGAACTCTTTGAAGCCGCCCGAAGGTCTACTGAGTACAGACTGGCGAATGGTGGTGCAGGCACAGGTTGGAGCAGGGCTTGGTTAATTAACCTTTCCGCCCGACTTCTAGATGCTGAAGAAGTAGACAAACACGTGACGCTTCATTTACAAAAATCCATTGTGCCGAACCTGTTCGACATGCACCCTCCTTTTCAAATTGATGGCAATTTTGGTTTCACCGCGGGCGTAGCAGAAGCCCTGCTTCAATCGCATACTGAAGAAATTAATCTGTTGCCAGCTTTACCTAAAACTTGGACCACAGGAAATATAAAAGGACTTAAAGCCAGGGGCAATCTGACCATTGACTTATCATGGAAAGATGGCGTACTTGACATGGCCAAAGTAATTCCCGCAAATACAGGGAATTATCAATTCGCATATCAGGGCATTTCAAAAACAATCGAAATGCAAGCTGGAAAAACCTATTACCTCAACACACAACTAAAAACGACAACTCCATGAACAAACCCGCTAAGTTCACCGCCCTCCTACTCACGCTAGTTTTATGGGTGACCTCTGCTGAACAAAGCCACGCCCAATTTCAAAATGGCGTAGACGAAATATGGAAATACATCGAGAATGAGCAGATCATAAGTGAAAACAAAGCGCCCGCTCATGCCTCATTCACTTCTTATACTTCAGAAGCCGATGCGCTGAACAAAAAAGCTACGGATGCCAAATTCTATCAATCGCTAGATGGCACATGGAAATTCAACTGGGTGCGTATGCCAAAAGACAGGCCGCTCACTTTTATGAATCCTTCGGAAAGCGTTGCCAATTGGGATAACATTAAAGTACCTGCCAACTGGGAAGTGGAAGGCTTCGGGGTGCCAATTTATGTAAACCATCAATACGATTTTGCCGATTACAAAGCGCCCGTTTCTGAGGAAATGAAATTTGTAGATCGAATTTACCCTGCTGACCCGGGTAAAGTTCCTCACGATTATAACCCAGTGGGTTCTTACAGAAGAGATTTCGATTTGGCCAAAGATTGGGATGGAAAACAAATTTTTCTGCATATCGGAGCGATGAAATCTGGCGGCTTTCTCTGGATTAATGGAGAATACGTTGGCTACTCTCAAGGGAGTAAATTGCCAGCAGAATTTGATGTGACCAAATTTGTAAAACCGGGCAAAAACACCATTGCTCTGCAAATCTACCGCTGGACGGATGGTGCCTATTTAGAAGGTCAAGATTTTTGGCGCATTAGTGGAATTGAGCGAAGTGTCTATCTCTACGCTCAACCGAAACTTAGAATCAAGGATTTCGAAGTGGTGTCAATTTTAGACGGAGCCTACAAAAATGGAGAGTTCGACTTGACTGTTGATTTGAAAAACCATGGTACGAAGTCCCAGAAATTCAAGCTCAGTTATAAGCTTATCACAGCGGAAGGCAAGGAAATAAAAAGTGGATCCGAAACACTTTCAGTAGCAGCAAACGCGGAAGTCAGCCATAACTTTAAAGCCACCATCGACCAAGTAAAACAATGGAGTGCAGAGCATCCAAACTTATACACATTGCTTTTAAAAGTAGAAGACTCAAAGGGAAAAACGCTTGAAGCTACTTCCCGAAAAATTGGTTTCAGAAGTGTTGAAATCAAACAAGGTTTACTTTTAGTGAATGGCCAGCGGATTACTTTGAAGGGAGTGAACACCCAAGAAAATGACCCAGAAACAGGTCATGTGATGAGCGAAGAAATGATCATGAAAGACATTCGCTTGTGGAAAGAAAATAACATCAATGCGGTGCGCTTGAGTCATTACCCTAGAGGCAGGCGCTTTTACGAGCTCTGCGATGAGCACGGAATTTATGTAGTAGACGAAGCCAATATCGAATCGCACGGTATGTACTATGGTCAATACTCTTTGGCCAAAAAGGAGAGTTGGGAAAAGGCCCATGTGGATAGAATGTTGCGCATGGTCGCCCGCGATAAAAACCATCCGTCTGTGGTGATTTGGTCCATGGGGAATGAAGCTGGAAATGGCATCAACTTTTACGCAGGCTATAACGCGATGAAAGCCTTAGACAAAACCAAACGTCCGATTCAATATGAGCGCCCTTACAAAGATTATGATGGCAGCCTTTATGATATGGATTGGAACACGGACATTATTGTTCCGCAGTATCCGTCACCCGCGCGTTTTGAGCAAGTAGGCCAAAACAAAACCGACCGCCCTTATATTCCAAGTGAGTATGCCCACGCCATGGGAAATAGCACCGGTAATTTTCAAGATTACTGGGACATCATCGAGAAATACGACAACCTGCAAGGCGGTTTTATTTGGGATTGGGTAGATCAGTCCATTTGGAAAACCAATGAAAAGGGAGAACGATTTTATGCCTATGGTGGCGATTATGGCGAAAACATGCCAACGGATAATACCTTCTTGAACAATGGAATTGTGTTTCCAGACCGTACTCCTCAACCCGCTTTATACGAAGTAAAAAAGGCGCATGAGTACATCAACTTCAAAGACCAAGGCATTAACCGACATGATGAATTAAGAGTGTTGGTGGAAAACCTCTATGATTTTACTGACCTCAACCAATTCAATTTTGAAGCAAAAATCAAAGCGGATGGCAGGGTATTGAGAACCATTCCTTTGGAGGAAATATCGGTGGAAACACATACGGGAAAACTGATCCGAATTCCATTGTCAGGAATCGATTATCAACCTAAAACAGAATACTTTGTTGAGATCAGTGCCACTACAAAAACAGATTGGGGACTGCTTCCCAAAGGTTTTGAGGTAGCCCATGAGCAGTTATTCTTAAAGGGGAAATATAAAGCGGAACCCGCGTCTCCAATGAATTATGGAGAAGCTTTAAGCCATACAGAACAAGGCCAAATCATCACGATTCAGAATGACATTGTGAAAGTGGTTTTCGATAAAAATCAAGGCCAAATCACCTCTTATGTTTTCGAAGGCAATGAATTGCTGAAAGATGGCCGAGGCCCAAAACCTAATTTTTGGCGAGCTCCTACCGACAATGATTTGGGCAATAGAATGCAAAACAGAAATATAGAATGGAAGAAAGCTTCTCTGTTTTCTGAAGTAATTGAAACGAAGATTTCGGAACCAGCTAACAACCAAATTCAAATCGATTTCATCTATAAGCTTCTGGGCGTAAATACAAATTACACCAGTCACTACACCATTAGCGGCAATGGGCTGATCCATATTTCCAATGAAATGGAGCCAACGGAATACAAAGCCGACATGCCTAGAATGGGCATGCGCATGCAACTGCCGAAAGCGTATAACACCCTTGACTATTATGGACGTGGCCCTTGGGAAAACTACCAAGACCGTAAAGCTTCGGCCTTTGTGGATGTATATTCTTCCACCGTTTCAGCGCAATATGTGCCTTATGTTCGGCCACAGGAAAACGGCTACAAAACAGATGTGCGTTGGGCCACATTGAGCAATAGTGAAGGTCAGGGTTTAATGATTGTAACAGATTATACCGATCAACCGCTCGGCTTTTCAGCATTGCACATGCCTAATGAAGATTTCGATTTAACAGAAGGATTGGCCTATAGTGCAAACGATAAAATCGATCCAGAATTTCAGTTAAAAGGTGCTTCGCCTGCCAACCCAAGCAAGCACATCAACGACATCAAGGAAAAAGATTTGGTGCAATTGAACATTGACATGGGTCAGCGCGGAGTGGCTGGAGATGACAGTTGGGGGGCAATGCCACAAGAGAAATATCGCATTAAAGCGGATGAAAAACTGAGCTATGGTTTTTACCTTTTCCCCTTTTCAAAGTACAGCAAGGAAGCTGCAATTAGTAAAAGTAAAAGCCTAATGAGGGAAGGAGGCGAATGATAGAAAGTAAACCTTTTGGCCGCACCAAAAACGGAGAAGAATCCACGCTGTTTTACCTGTACAACAATCAGGGACACTCAGTGTGCATTACCGATTTTGGTGCCCGAATTGTTGAAATCAATGTACCCGATAGTCTTGGGAAAATTGAGAATGTTGTGCTGGCCTATGATCGGCTGGAAGCATACGAAAACGACCCAGCTTACCTAGGCGCAATCGTTGGGCGATACGCTTCTAGAATTCATGAAGGCAAGTTTGAAATGGATGGAAAAATCATTCAGCTTTCAAAAAACGAAAAGGGAAATCACCTGCATGGTGGCGAAAACGGATTCGATAAAAAGGTCTGGAAAAGCAGCACAGAAAGCACCAAAGGCTTTGAGCGTTTGACGCTTTCATGCTTCTCTCCAGATGGGGAAGAAGGCTACCCTGGAAACCTTGAGGTGAGCCTAATATATACTTGGAACCATGAGAGTGAATTAAGTCTGGACTTCAGTGCAAAGTCCGATCAGAAAACCATTATCAACCTCACCTCTCATTCCTATTTCAACCTTTCAGGATTTGCCAAAGAAGAGGTTTTGAATCACCTGCTGATGATCCATTCAAAGAGTTTTGCCCCGATGAAAGCTGAGCTCGTACCGCAAGGAACATTAGAAGAAGTAAGCGAAACACCCTTCGATTTTAGTTGCTTCAAAGCCATCGGCAAAGATATTGAAGATCAAGATCCGCAGCTAAAATTGGCTGGCGGTTACGACCATTCCTTTTTTCTACAAGCGGGAAATTCGCTGATAAAAGCGGCCTCCCTTTATGAGCCCAAAAGCAAAAGACTGTTAGAAATTTCTACTACCGAAGTCGCTGCCCACCTGTATTCTGGAAATTATTTACCCAATGTATCGGGCAGAAATGGGATGCCCATTGGACCGAAAAAAGGAGTGGCTCTAGAAATGCAGCACTTCGGAGATGCTCCAAATCAGCCCGCATTCCCCTCCACAATTTTGGACGCCAACACTGAATTTAAAAGCAGCACTTTGTATAAATTCACAACGGTTGAAAGTATTGTGAATCAGATAAATAGTAATTTGTAGATGAAGAACAAGTAAACATATGGATCTGAACCTGAGAGATAAAGTTTTTTTAGTCACCGGAGGTGCAAAGGGAATTGGAGCTGCCATTGTTCGTCAAATTGCGGAGGAGGGCGGCATACCCATAATCTTCGATAAGGATGAAGAGGCGGGAGAAAAACTAGTCTCAGAAATTCAAGGCAAGGCTCAATTTGTTCAGGTCGATTTATGCAATACTGCCGAATGCGAAAAAGCCGTCAAAGAAACGATTGCTTTGTTCGGAGCCATTCACGGACTTGTCAATAATGCTGGAATCAACGATGGTGTGGGATTGGAAAACGGAAGTCCAGAAGCCTTCAAAACCTCCCTTCAAAAGAACCTCCACCACTTTTACGACATGGCGCATTTTTGCTTGCCTTACCTCAAAGAATCGAAGGGTACCATTCTCAATATTGCTTCCAAAACCGCAATTACTGGACAAGGAAATACATCGGGTTATGCTGCGGCAAAAGGTGCCGTTTTGGCCTTGACAAGAGAATGGGCGGTTGAACTTTTAGAAAGCGGCATCCGGGTAAATGCCATTGTGCCTGCCGAAGTAATGACGCCACTTTACGCAAGTTGGCTACAGACTTTCGATGATCCCGAGGCAAAGGTAAAGTCCATCACCGATAAAATTCCTTTAGGAAAAAGAATGACCACAGCCGAAGAAATTGCCAACACGGCTGTTTTCTTAATCTCCGAAAAGGCCAGCCATATTACGGGGCAGCAGATCTTTGTAGACGGAGGTTACACCCATTTAGACCGAACCATTTAACCTCAACCTATGAAAGCTTCAACCAAGGCAAAACTCGTTGACCGAAAAACGCTCCTCCCCTTCATTCTGATTACATCGCTTTTTGCGCTTTGGGGTTTTGCGAATGCGGTAACCGATCCTATGGTGCAGGCTTTCAAGAAGGTGCTGGAGCTAACGAATTCTCAAGCCGCTTGGGTGCAAATGGCATTTTATGGGGGCTACTTTTGCATGGCCTTGCCTGCCGCATTATTTGTGAGAAAATACTCCTATAAAGTGGGTGTGTTAATCGGCTTAGCCCTTTATGCCTTCGGGGCACTGTTATTTTACCCAGCAGCCATTACGGAGCAATTCTGGTTTTTTTGCCTTGGCCTCTACATTCTTACTTTTGGTTTGGCCTTTTTAGAAACCACCGCCAATCCTTATATTCTGGCCATGGGTGCAAAAGAAACCGCCACTCAACGCCTCAATTTGGCGCAGTCGTTTAACCCTGTTGGGTTATTGGCTGGTCTGCTCGTTGCGCAGCAGTTCGTGCTCAAAAAACTGCAGTCCGATGATATAGCCGACTTTGCTTCACTTGAGCTGGCCAAAAAAACATTGATCAAAACCTCCGACCTGATGGTCATTCGTAACCCTTACGTCATTCTCGGCTTAGTACTTATCGGCATCTTTATTCTGATTGCAGTGAGCAAAATGCCACAGACAAAAGGCGATGGAGAAATCCCTAGTGTTAAAGCATCCTTCAATGCCTTGCGCAAAAACAAAAAATACGTACTCGGTGTATTGGCGCAAGTGTTCTATGTGGGGGCACAAATCATGTGCTGGACTTATATTTATCAGTATGCCGAAGCCATAGGCATTTCCAGTTCAGACGCAGCCAATTATCAGTTTGCGGCCTTCATCCTCTTTTTAGTGGGAAGGGCAACTGGCACTTACCTGCTCAGGTTTGTTAACTCTGGTCAGTTACTCAAGTATTTTGCCCTTTTGGCTGGAATAAGTACGGTGCTCACCATTTATGTCGAAGGAATTTATGGTTTGTATGCTTTGGTCGCCATCTCTCTTTTCATGTCCATCATGTTCCCCACCATTTACGGTGTGTCCTTGAATGGTCTGAATGAAGAAGAATCCAAAATCGGGGCAGCGGGCTTGGTAATGGCCATTGTAGGAGGCGCCTTATTACCCAAATGGCAAGGAATGATTATAGATTTAGGCGGAAGCGCAGTGAACGACACTCAAATTACGGGTGCAAGCGAAGTGAATTTCTCCTTTATCCTGCCACTGCTCTGTTTCATGTATATTGGCTGGTATGGAAGAAAGGTGAGTAAACTGTAAGAGCTCCCATCCATGCCTTCCCCAAAGGGGGAAGGTTACCGAAGTGCAAGAAGTTGGCTAAGGGTGCTTTGAGAGAATTTAGAAATCGGTAGATCAGAAATCAGTTAATCAGTGATCGTAAATCGTAACTCAACATTCAAAAATTGAAAAGATACTGTCTTACACTCGACCTAAAAAATGATCCTCAACTGATTGAGGAATACAAAATCCATCACCAAAAGGTATGGCCAGAAATCATTGAAAGCATTCGAGTTTCGGGTATTTTGAAAATGGAGATTTACCTACTTGCCAATCGCCTTTGCATGATTATGGAAACGGAAGATGATTTCTCATTTGATGAAAAAGGAAGAATGGATCAGGCCAATCCTAAAGTGCAAGCATGGGAAGCACTCATGTGGAAATATCAACAAGCTTTACCCTTCGCAAAGCCAGATGAAAAATGGATGCTGATGGAGAGGGTTTTTGAGTTGTAGGCTATGGTTTGTGTATGAGTAGTGGCATCCCGCAGGGTGCTATTACTCATACATCGTGTTGTGCTCAGTTTTTGATTTCCATATTTTTCTAAAGGTCATGTTCCTCAATTTGAACAGAATTGATTCGACCAAATAGGTAACCTTACTCCAGTGCTTAAAGGATAGGCTGTTTAAAACAGCTCCTGTAAATATTAGCCCAATCCCTACAAAGGAAGTTGGCTGATGTGTTAGAGTGTAACCCCCTCCAACAAGCAAAGTTCCAATCAAGCTAATCCAAAAAGGGAATAGTCCATTACGGGCTTTTGCTCTTCTGTAAAGCAATACTAGGTTAAACACCATTACACCAATAATCAAAGGCAGTAACCAAGGGCTATATGGAATACTTTGAAGACCTGAAATTCCAAAAACGCTAAGGTAAGCAGCCCAACAGAAAGGACATTTTGGGAAGAAAACAACCAAAATAGGAATGACTACCTGTTGAAAGGTATTTAAGATTTTTGAGACCCATGTTCGTTTTAATGAACGACCGACCAATTTTGTTAGATCAGAAACCACCTGTTCCACTGTCCACTGTATTCTAGAGTAAGTCGTTGCTACACGACCATATTGATTCAGAATGAATAGCTCGATTCTGTGCTGATTAACCGTAGAGGCCACATGATTGACGCCAAGTTGAAAAAAGTCAGAAAGCACACTAAATTCCTCCGGGCGAGTTCTTAATACATGTGTGTTCGGTCCAAATACCAAACCTCTATTCTCTCCAAATACTCGCATTTTAGTTGGGGTATCGTAGCTCGGATCATAGGTGAATGCAAGCAGGTTTACCTTGCTATCAAGTCCTATTTGTGTCAGCTCTTTTTGCAGCCATCCCATTTTGTTAATAGTAAGTGTACACTTATTTGGGTTCATACAGCGTGTGTAAAAGAATGCTACAACTGTAGGCTTTTGGTCTATAACATCCTGAAGAGACTGGAATTTACCCTTCTCATTTTGAACCTCAAGATTTCCTATACTTCTTACATTATGCAACCCTTTCCACAACCAAGAAATTCCGGTTTTGCTCTTGTTTTCTATTTCACAGCAACTTAAATCAAGGTCTCGTTTGTCTTCCTCGATTTCCTTGATTGTTTTCCGAATTACCTCACGCATTTCTGGTGTAAAATCCTCTGTCTTGTTTAAAAACGACCTGAGTTCTGGTAAAGCTGCTTTAGCATATCCCTTCAACCACTGTAGCGTTCTGAAAATTTCAAGGCGCCCACTTGAAGGATTATTAAGTGGCCATTCAGGTTTAAAAACAGTAAGGTCAAAACTATCGTCATGGTATTTGAGATTATTAACCGATTGGATTAAGAAACTAACGTATTGAGCTTTCGGATGCTTAGCACCACGTAATCCTCTAGCTGCGGCTCCAACCAAATAAGCGTTTCGTCCATTTTGCAATTCATCCAGTACGAAGCTGATGGCCGAACTAGGTAGTCCTGTTTCTTTAAAAGAAGCAAGTGCATACCCTTTGATTCGGTTTATCTGATAGCTTGGGCGCTCTTGATACACAGAATGGCGTTCTGATAAAAGATCTACCAAAATGCTTCTGGACAATTCACCTTTTCGAATTCTACCGAATACTTCTCCGATATGGTCTTCGATACTTTCTGCTGAAAGAACAGGTCTAATCATCGTTTTTACCATCTAGTCTTGAAAGAAGTTCAGCAGCCAGTTGCTCAACGATAGTTGGGCCTGCTACCGGTGCAGCAGCAAATGCCTCGAGTGAACTGCGAAATTTAGCCTTGTATTGAGTGTCCGAGGCAACCACTTCTCGCAATGAAGATTTTAGTTCTTCGTTTCCTTTCAATAGGTCAGTATCTCCTGTGTATACCAACATATTCAATAGTCCCGCTTTAAAATCTACTTCATCTGGGTTGGGATTCACACTTTTAAACATCTTTATCCCGTCTCCAGGTTCTGGTTTTGCAATAATCTTGGCAGCAATGTAGTTCATGGTTTTATAGTCCAGATGGTGTAGCGACAGTCCACTCGCTTCTCTTACACTGTAGTTTTCATTTTCATCGGTAACAACCTCCTTAAGTAGGTCTATAGATTGAGGGTCGTTTCCGAGCCCCTCAATTGCTGCTTTCCTAACGGCATTGTTTCTACTTTCATAAAAAATTTCATGGAATAGCCCAACATGTTGCTGTTTAGTATTTTCCCTTAAAAAGAAAATGGCATCCTGTTTTGAGATAAGCTCACCTTGGTCTTTTCTTAACTCTTCAATAAGAAACTCTTGAGCAACCTCGTCTTCGTGGGATGTAAGAATTTCAATAGCCTGATATCTTAGTTGTAGATTTTCGCCTCTGAGTAATCCTCTTAATAGATCAAAGAATTTAGCTCTCCTTGATGGATATGCTTTGTTCGATCTTTTCGCACCAATCATCGAATGAATCAGTTCAGACCTGATTTCAACGGACTCCAATTTATCCTCGATTATGCTTAATGCTCGATCTAAAAATTCTGCTTGAGAATCGTCTGCTAGGACGATAGACATTAATCTGACCTCAGTTTCTTCGTTCTTGTCACTCAAAACCTCTAATGTCCTCATTTTCTCACCATCTTCAATGAGAAACAGTTTGCTCGCTATCTCTAACCGCTTTGGAGTTTCGATACTCTGGTCGAAGAATTGATCGAGAAGCGCCTTTCTGTCTGTTTCAGGCATCTCACACTTGTATGGTGTTTTATCCTTATCAAAATACGGAAGGTCTGCATAATCAAATCCTTGTTGAGCTTGATTATTCTCGCTGTAGATACCTTGATAATCAATGGTGCTTTTTACTGTAAGAGACTTATATGGATACGGATATTTGGAGGTTGGTGAATCAGGGAACTTAATATTTATTTGTGGGACTTTTCCTTTATTATCTCCTCCTAAATAGTTTGTATCCCACCTTCTTATAGGCCTGCTTAGTTCATAATCATATGCCCATGGCCACAGCGTATCTTCAGCATAGTTTCCAACGTCCTCATTGCCAACATCATAATGACCATCATCATTTAGCACTTTGTCTCGAGCCCACTTTTCTCCTCTTTCTCCTGGATAATTCCCTTGATAAGGGTATGTTTTAATGTCATTTCCATCGAATCTATCATAAACATGTTGCCACAATGCCCATAAACGGTCTACATTGCCGTGCATCATAAAGAATACAGGGTCAACAGGATCTTTACCAACGTTAACCACATGACCCGTGAATGTAAGATGAGCACCATTGTGAGAAAATCTTTCCTCTAAGGAAGACCAAAACTTAAAATTGTCTTTAGTGTCTGCAGGCGCTTCACAAATAAGTTCCTTCTCCGACATGCCAATATACTGAGTTCTACCATCCAAAGGATTTTGATTCCGGTATGCTCGTTTTAAAGCTCCACCCCAAAAAATATGTTTCGAATAAGTGAATAGTGGGTTGTTTTTATTAAATGTAGGTTCCAATGTTTCGCCATAACTCACCTTTACCGTTGTGCTATTGATATTTGTGATACCAGGAATTTTTGTTTGACCATTCTCACCTGCAAATTCTCTTGTGAATACATTATTTGCAGCTTCGTCAAATTTCCAATAAGGAATTGTTACCTCGGGGTGGATTTTTTGCAATTCCCGCTCTAGATGTAAAAGAAAAGCTCTATGCCAGGGGTGAAAAGAGGTCCTCCTATGAATTTCATTCGATGCGTCCAGCGTATGCATTAATACAATCTCGTCCAACAACTTGCTAGGTGTTTTGGTATATTCGTTACTTGGGTCAGGGTAATTATCTTTAGATTCTAGTCTTGCTAATTCTACAAAACTCTCTAAAAACAGTTTTATCTCAATTGGCGCAAGTTCATTGGCATTCTTCCGAACTCGGACCATTACATCTCGTTGAATCGTAGCAATTTTAGAGTCACGGTCTTCAACTCTGATAAAAGTGTCCTTTCTTGCTACACTAGCGTTATCAAACACCCCAGCCACAAAGAAGACTTGTTCTTCGCCCATGTAATCTAGCTCGATGGTTTCTACCGACACTGCGCTTGTGGAATTATCTTTATAAAGAGCAATTTTTCCTTCTGCTCCTTGAAGCTGGCCGGTCGAGATAATGACTCTTACAGGTGAAGAATTTTCAAACGATGCAATCTTTAGGTTGCATTTGACTGGTGTCCAGCCTACATAAGCTGCCTTTTCTGATTCAGATCCATTAATTTTTAATATGAAATTCATTTTTGTGGAGTTTTAAAGGGGTATTAGTTAATGAATTGTTTTTATTACTCCCATCCTGGAAAAGGCCAAATAACCTCCGCTTCCTTAACGAGAGTTGGAGGATGGATAGGGATTTCCATCAGTTCACCTGTGGCTGTTTTTTGTACTTGAACAGTAATGATGGGCTTATCGTTATTTAATCCTCGCTCATCAAGGTCGATATCTGCAAAAAATGTCTTCATCTTAGTTTTCGCAAGAGCTGGAATTAGATGATTTGGTTCAATAGAATCGGCAGATTGAATGGCTTCTTCGAAGAATATACCACAAGCAAAGGCTCCAGCTGAGAAATAAGATGAAGGCATACTGAAGCGTTCAAAAAACTTTCTAGCAAATCGTTCTGGTGTTATAAACTGATCATGTCCGACAAGCTCGACAAACGGATTCCACTGTGCACTGCCAAAAAGGGCATTGGCTTTACTACCCAATTCTGTTCTGAATTTAGGAACAGTAGGCCCTACACTAAAAGCTAGGCCTTTAGGACTAAATTGCAATTTGGCTGCCTGCTTAACAATATCTATACTTTCAGATAGATGCCCTGTATTAAAAAATAGATCGGGGCCAATAGCTTGAATGGACTCCAATTCTTTTCTATAATCCTCTTGAAGGTGTTTGTAAACAACTACGCCTGATTTATCAATTGTTAGATCAGGAGATGGATCGGGCTGTAGTAATTGCATACCCTTATCCTGTGCATATTTTGCCGTGGCCTTTGCATCTTCCAAGGCTGCTGGATCATCGCAGGATAAAAACGAAATCGTTTTGGGTTTGTCTTTTATATCGGAGTTGCCTAGCAAATAATCGATTGTGCCAGATAAATAAACCCTAGCGGGTGACATGATGCCGAAGAGATGCTTATAGCCTTTGTCATACATAAACTCTCCTGCTCCAGTGGCCGTTACTACGGGAATACCCTTGCCGTCAAGAAAATCTGCAATGTGCCAATTTGGAGGAGTAGGATAACTTCCTAGCATAAATTTCACACCATCAAATAGTAATTCCTGGGTCAGATTTTGAATGAATTCCTTATCTCCAGGACCATTACTTTTGGATTCTGTATCTCGAAATTTTAAAACGACTTTATATGCTTTGTTCTGAATTTGAATACCCCCAGTTGAATTAACATGTTCCATCCAGAATTGATAACCTAATCTTATTTCACGCCCCTCAGTAGCGCTTGGGCCAGATAAAGGCAAGCAACAACCAAATACCAGTTGATCAGCTCGTGAAGGAATGCTCACTAATGCGAGTCCGTTTGGTCCTCCCAAAGTTGGTATATTGTTTTTTACCGTAAAGTCTCCCAGACTTAACTTAGAAATAAACTTGCTTCGACCGTGTGAAATATAAGCCATGTTATCCCTAGCATGAACTCGGATGTGTATGGGATCCATTCCTACACTAATCCTTTTTACAACCGATCCTCTTGCAATATCTAGCACCAGTATCTTACTTTCCCAAACAGCTGGACATAGAATATATTTTCCGTCTGGAGTAGGTTGGGAATACAGAATTTGTGCGGCTTCAAGATTATTAAACTCTTGAACAGGAGTGAAATTATTTGGATTGAGTATCACCAAACGTCCACTTCCAGATATAATGAGATTCTTCCCGTCAGCAGTCCATGTGATCCCTCGAACAGCATTATTCTTTCCTAACGAAAAATGGCCTAATTGTTTACCATTATCTGCATCTATCTTATAAAGACCTGCTCTTCCTGCCCCAAGAAAAATAGATTTTCCATCTGCAGAAAATTCGAAATTATGAGTGCCATGTGGAATGGGGAAGTTTTGATCTGGAAAATAATCTGAGTCTGAACCAATGGAATGATGGTCTATATCTAATGCGAAGGACTTTGTTGGGAATTTCTCTTTGGAGTCAAGATCAAAGATCAGCATTTCACTATTCCCTTTTTCCACATTTACATATAGCCTACTTTCATCTGGATGAAGTTTTATTCCATGAGGCGCTCTATATAAAGCATATTCATCATTATCTCGAAATGTATATAATCTATGTAATTCACACTGGGTATGTGTATCAATGACCGAAATACTTGCTCCAGCATCTCCTATGAATTCATCATAGTCTTTTATACCAAAATTCGTTACATAGGCAATTCTACCTGACTTGTTGACCTCTATTTCATGAGGCCAGAATCCAGTTTTGATTCTTCCAATTTCAAGCTCACTATTAAGGTCGAAAAATCCTATTGAAGAATCACTTTCTTCAACTGTAATTAAAATATCCTCCTGATTCATAACTTAAATTTTAACGTCATCTTTATTTCCACAGAAAATTAAAAGGTAGAGAGTTTGCACCCATGGCCACTCTTGTATGATGCGCTTTGTCCTTGAAAACGAATTCCAAGAGTTCACTGGCCCCGTTTATCACCTTTGAGTGTTCGGTATAGTCATCAACCGAGTTTACCATTCCAAAAACCTCAATGATTGATTCTACCCGATCCAAGCTTCCAATTGCCGCTCTAGTAGTTTGAAGAAGATTGAGCATGCATATCTTTGCTGAATTATAGCCTTGATCTGTAGTAAGGTCAATTCCAACCTTCCCCAGGTTTTTGCTAAAATCATTCCCCCAACTAGGACCATGGCCTGAAAGATACAGGTATGAGCCATCGATACGATATAGTTGAAATGGGTTGCCACCTGGTATTTCAATTTGGGGAGGTATTTCAGGAATAGAAAGAAATTTTTTTTCTGCACTCATCTCAATGTTTGGTTTGGTTATTTATTTACAAGAGTTTCAACAGCCTTCAAAGAAGAAATAATTGCACCCTGTATCCAGCCATTATCGAGTGAGCAATGTTCACCAGCAAAGAATAAATTACCTTCCGAAGATATAGCATCTTGATAATAATTGGAAAAATCTCCAGGTTTCATAAAACAGAAAGCTCCATTTGCATATTTATAGTTGTCCCAGGAGATTGATGCCGTATCTTTAACCATTCCGACTTCCATTATTTCTGGATGAATTTTTGAAACGGCATCTATAACAGTGACCGCCCGATCATCCTGTTCTAAAGCACCCAGCCTTCGGGCATCCATTCCCCATACATAACTACCTACTAGAATACCTGGGCTTTCTTTTGAATCGTCAATTAATTCAAATTTGCTATACTTTTGAACCTGCCCATGTAAACCCTTGAGCTGAGACGCGTTAGTTTCCGGTACGGCAACTGTATTGCCAGAAGGATAATAAATTTGCCTGTTGATTAAATCAGTTTGCGAGGCACCACCTTTGATATTATAAGGAGCAGCCTCCCAAAAGCGGTTTTTAGTATTCAGCAATACTTTGGCAGAAGAAGCATAATTAAGATTTCTGATGGCAGTCATCTTAGGTTTACTAAAGCCAGCCAAAGAGATTGTTCGGAGAATAGAAAAAGGTAGCGTACATATTACGTAATCGAAATCTTCGAGTGTTTCCTTGAGTTTATTTTTGATACCTAATTGTATTTGCTCACTTTGTTTGTTTATCGAAAAGACTTCATGTTCGGTTTTAATTTCAACTTTTAGCTTGCTCAACATGTTAAGCATCCCATTTGGAAGCTGATCGGTGCCCCCAATTATTTCATCTCTACCTTCCTCAATACCTTGATCTTTTAATCTTTCTTCTGCCGCCAATTCCTCTCGAATAAACATTGATACTGCCTTGTCCCACCAAACCTCCAAACCAGTAACTCCACCGATTAATTCGATGGCATCCGTAGAAGTATTGTATTTTTTCAAATACTCTCCTAATGAAATCTTATCAATTTCTTTTATTCGTTCAGTTATTGGACCTGTACCAAGAATCGCATTCAGGTCATGGGGATTCGAAGAAATTTCATGCATAAGTTGCTTAAAGGGGTATACTAACAAATTGAGTAATTGAGCATGCCTAGCCTCAGCTGGAATTGGTCCATTATCAATCATCCACTTTTCAAATTCAGTCAGGTTTAATTCTGGAAGAAGCTTGGTGCCCCAAGATGATTTCTCTGTTAAGACCCCTTTTATAAAATAGAATGAGTTTGGTTCGTCATGGTGCTTGATAAATGTTCTAAAAGATAATCCACACTTTTTAGCATAATATCGGGTATGATCATGTTCCATAGGAAAACGCATCGCTCCAAACTCATGGTATTGGCCATCGTCAAAACGATGTGTCCATGCCCTGCCACCAATTCTATCATTTGCTTCGTAAATAACGACTTCATGACCTAGCGAGGCAAGTTCATAGGCTGCTACCAGACCTGCCATTCCTGCTCCTAAAACGGCAATTTTTTTTCGAGGACGATTTTGGTCAGCTTTCTTAATACGGTCTAGTTTTGGTTGAATTTGTTCTATCATTTTTTCTATTTTATTTCTGTTCGAATTATTTTAGATGTATATCATTTAGTTGATTTCTAGTGTTGGTGAGTAAGGTTTCAAATATCATTGAGAGCCATACTGAAGTTTTTAGCCGTAATTTCTTCTGGGTAAATATTATAGCTGCTTTTTCTATTTGCTCGTATAATTGACTTACTTTTTTATTCTCGTAATTCAAATTGATGTAAAAGTTGTTAAATAAGGCATCTGGATTTGTGATTTTAAAGTCGATCATTGTGGAAGGTATCTCTATCTCATTGCAGGGATTAAATCCCAGTATACCGTAGGCTTGTTTAATTTTATCACTGTTGTATCTGGAAATAATATGAAAGAGTTCATGCTCAAAAAGGTGTGCTGAAAGAAAATTATAATTGAGTACCATATAATTTTTCCGTGTAAACCCATTGGCTCCTTCTTCATGCATGGCTGATTTGACAACAAAAATTTCATCCATTCGAATCGATATTGTTTTTTTTGATTTGTTTCTCGGTTTGGGTAATGATATTTTCTAAGTATGCCTTTTCATGATTATTCCAACTATATAGGTATTTCTGTGCATTTGCTAAATAGTCGTCAACTGTTACCTGTCCTATCTGTTTGACCTTTGCTTTAAGGTCAAAAGGTGTCAATAAATGGAGTAAGAATCAGGGTCAATCACTAAGCGTTCGGCTTCTAATGAATCGACCAAATTGATTTTCGAGTTGAGGAATTTTAATTGCATTTGTTTCTTTTTATATCTACTCATATTGAGCACAACGTTATGTAACGCTCAATTTAAGAGTGTTACATTTCCAATAGTTTACAAAAAGGAGAGTTAGCACACCTAATGGGCAATTGCTATAAGCCCTTTTTTAATTTCCAGAAAAGCACGATGAGTGAAAGTGGGAGGTATGTTTTTCTATAATAAAGAAAGACATTTAGGAGAATATTAACAAGAGGTATGCTAGAGGAAGTTTACCCGTGGAAAAAGAGGGTACAGCGTGCAAGATTGGGGCACTAATGCAAAACCTAGCAGAATGTGCTGTCCCTCTCCTTGGAGAGGCATAAAAGGGTGAGGCCTCTCGGAGGTTGTTATGAAGCACGTCTATCTTCTACGTAGCTCAATTCATTTATTCTGAGAAGTAAACTGTCGAGAAACCAGAGCACCCTCCATAGAGTAAATATTCCAACTCATTTCCGTAAATTGTCCCTTTCAGCAAAGCCTTTCCATGGCAAAAGAAGGCGATAAGTGGATGGCTATTTTTTTGATTTAAGAGAATAAAAAAACCTATGCTCAAAAAGCGAATTTTCAGTTTAATCATACTTTGCCAGGTAGTGGGCATATCACTATTTGCTCAAAAATACCCTTACCAGAATGCCAAGCTTCCCGTGGAAGAAAGGGTTTCTGACCTTCTTTCAAGAATGACTTTGGAAGAAAAGGTACGGCAGATGGACATGTACAACGGTGCAAATATTAAAGAAGGAGAAGCCTTTTCACTAGTGCTGGCCAAGGAATTGATCGGAGAAAAATTGGGTGCAGGTGCGGTACACGATTACTATCCGAAAGACGCCAAAGCAGCCAATCAACTTCAAGAATTTATCATCAACAATAACCGTTGGGGAATTCCCGCATTACTCATGTCCGAGTTTTTGCACGGCTATATGGGTGAAGGCAGTACTGCTTTCCCCATGAACATTGGCCTTGGCGCTACTTGGGACAAAGCCTTAATGGAAAAGGTGGGGCAGGTTATTGGCACCGAAGGCCGGGCGCATGGCGTACATTTCGGTTTAGGCCCCAACCTCGATTTGGGCAGAGAACCACGCTGGGGAAGAATTGCAGAAACGCTGGGAGAAGACACCCACTTATCTGCCGAACTCGGTACCGCCTTGATCAAAGGCATCCAAGGAAAAGACTTGAGTTCTGACCGCTCGATGGTAGCAGAACCCAAACATTTTGCCGCCCACGGATCACCACAAGCTGGCGGCAATGCCGGGCCTGTTTTGTTGGGAGAAAGATCCGTAAGACAGGATTACCTTCCTGTATTCAGAAAGGCATTTATGGAAGGAGGCGCTTTGGGCACCATGGCCGCATATTCCGAAATTGACGGAATTCCCAATGCCTCCAATGAATGGCTGATGACGGAAGTGCTCCGAAACGAATGGGGCTTTAAAGGCATCGTGGTTTCTGACCTTGGCGCGATTCGCTTTTTGCAGAGCAGCCACAAGTCCAGCGATTCTCCTAAAGAATCTATCCGGCAAGCCATTTCTGCGGGCATCGACATGCAGTTCTACGACTTCCCAAATGAAGAATTTCAGCAAACCATTATAGAGCTGGTGAATGAAGGAGCACTCGATATTTCAAAAGTGAGCAGAGCGGTATCAGGGGTTTTGAGGTTAAAATTCTTGTTGGGGCTTTTTGAAAACCCATATACAGAACAAAGACTTATTGACGAAAGAAATCACAGTGAAGAAAACCAGAATCTGGCCTTAGAAGCAGCCTTGAAATCGATGGTATTGCTCAAAAATGAAGGTGATTTATTACCCCTCAGTAAAAGCTTAAAGAAGGTCGCGGTGCTTGGGCCATTGGCCGATGAGTCCGTTTTGGGTGGCTATTCTGTAAAAAACAAAAAAGCCATCACGGTTTATGAAGGGGTAAGGCAATTGCTCGGAGCAAATACGGAAGTAGTGTATTCCGAAGGCGTTCCCCTTATTTATAAAGGTCAGCCCATTCCAATGGCCAACTTTAAAACCAAAGACAGATCACAAAACGGATTAAATGCCACATTCTTCAACAATAGAAATGTAGAGGGCGAACCTGTACTCACTAGAATTGACAAGCAAGTCGCTTTTGAATGGCCGGGCTCTCCGGGCGAAGGAGTGGGCGAAGATCACTTCTCTGTCACATGGGAAGGTTACCTTCAGCCAGATGAATCATTTAGCGGATGGTTAGCCGTAAGTTCCGATGATGGCGTAAGACTCTGGGTAGACGACAAACTGGTGATTGACAATTGGGAAAAGGGAGCGACAAGTATCGAAACCACGCCAATGGATTTTGTAAAAGGCAAGGAATACAAAATCAGAATGGACGTATGGGAAGGTGGCTATGGCGCCAAAGCTTATCTCAACTGGAACATGCAAAAGCCCGATTTAACAGAAGCGATCGCGCAGGCAAAATCATCAGACGTGGCCATTGTAGTAGTCGGTGAATCGAACGAACTGGTAGAAGAAAATAAAGACGTAAGCAGCCTAGAACTCTATGGCCTTCAGAAGGAATTCGTAGACGCCATTCTTGCTACCGGAACTCCTGTGGTATGTGTTGTGCTCAATGGCCGCCCCTTATCCATTAACAGTTTAGATCAGAAAGTGCCTGCCATTTTAGAGGCTTGGTTTCCTGGTGAAAAAGGAGGCTTAGCGGTGGCACAAACCCTATTTGGAGACTACAATCCTGCGGGTCGTTTACCTGTTACGGTTGCCCGAAGCGTAGGCCAACTGCCAATGTATTACAGTGCCAAACCCACCAGAAATCACCGCTATGTCGATGAGAAAATTACACCCCTCTACCCCTTTGGCTACGGTTTAAGTTATACCTCTTTCGATTATAAGGACCTTCAGATTACGAATCAAGGAGAAGGTAAAATTCACATTGAAGTGACGGTCACCAACACCGGAATTCAAGCAGGTGAAGAAGTGGTACAGCTTTATCTAAGCGACTTGATCAGCTCTGTAACCACAGCGGTAAAGGAACTCAAGGGTTTTCAACGGATCCATTTCAATGCTGGAGAAAGCAAACGTGTAAGTTTTGATTTAAACCCTGAAGATCTTTCCCTTTGGAGCAGGAACATGGAGCGGGTAGTGGAAGCGGGCAAGTTCCGAATCATGGTTGGGAAAAATTCGGAAGAAGGAGAGAGTGATACTTTCACGGTGGAGTCATTGATCAAACTGAAAAATTAAATGGGAGCAAATTGGTCATATAATAAGAACTACCCATCGATGGATGACCTTCGCAATAAGGCCAAAAAGAAGATGCCCAAATTTGCCTTCGAGTATTTGGATGGAGGTTGCAATGAGGATGTCAATTTACACCGCAATACCTCTGAAATTCGAGAACTCAGTTTGGTGCCGAAATACTTAGCGCCTTACAAAAGCAGCAGTCTAAAAACCGAGCTCTTTGGCCATGAATATGATGCTCCTTTTGGCATTGCACCCGTGGGTCTGCAAGGTCTGATGTGGCCAAATGCGCCAGAGATTCTAGCCAAAGCGGCCTTCGAACACAATATTCCTTTTATCCTTAGCACCGTCACGACTAGTAGCATCGAACGCATTTCAGAATTGACGGAAGGCAGGGCTTGGTTTCAACTTTATCATCCAGCCAAAGAAGAATACCGTGACGACATTTTGAAACGAGCGGCCGCAGCCCATTGCCCAGTTTTAGTATTGCTTTGCGATGTGCCCACCTTTGGTTATCGCCCAAGAGACATTCGTAACGGGCTTTCGATGCCGCCTCGTTTGACCATGAAAAATATCGCTCAGGTGATGACGCATCCGCATTGGGCATTGCAAACGCTCAAACATGGCCAGCCCAACTTCGCAACACTCAAACCTTATATGCCTAAAAATTTGGGCCTAGGCGGACTGGGTGGATTTATGGATCAGATGTTTTCTGGCCGATTAAATGATGATCGGATCAGCCGAATACGTGACCAATGGAAAGGAAAAATCGTGCTGAAAGGTGTAGCCAGCGAAGCAGACACTGAAAAGGCAATTGCCCTTGGTTTAGATGGCATCATTGTTTCGAACCATGGCGGAAGACAACTGGACGCAGGAGAATCGACCATCAAACCTTTGACTAGAATTGCAGAGAAATACAGCGGTCAAATCAAAATAATGATGGACAGTGGTATGCGCTCAGGCCCTGATGTAGCCCGGACTTTGGCCTCTGGTGCTGAATTTACTTTTATGGGCCGAAGCTTTATGTATGGTGTAGGCGCTTTGGGCAAAAAGGGAGGAGATCATACCATCTCCATTTTAAAAACCCAATTACAACAAGTGATGGAGCAGATTTGCTGCGAGAAAATTGAAGATCTTCCAGCACATTTACATAAGGCCTAAAACCTAGGGTAATTTGTGTTCAAAAGTTCCGATAAAACTTCCGAGTAATGAAAATACATATAACCAATTTGCGCCCTTTTCCTTGTTTACGAGGAATACAAATAATAAAAAATAAAGTAAAATAAAGCAATTTACTACTGAAGATCACGGAGGAAAACTTCCGATAAAACTTCCGATAAACTACTTAAGTAGCTCAATGCCTTGTTTTGTAATTTGATATTTACGGTTCTTATTTTTACCAGAAGTTGATATTAGTTTATGCTTAGATAGAGCCCCCAAGTCATCTCTAACCGACCTGTTTGATACTGATAATTTAGCTGAGATTTGATCTACAGAAAACTCCTTGTTAATATGAAGATCCTTAAGTATTTCTAGCATTTTGTCGGCTCTCTTTGTGGAGATTTGAAGAATGCTCTCAAGTGGGTTAACTCTACTTTTTCTTTCAATTTTTAAGGTAAAAAACTCTGAGTATTCAAATTGAATCTCGGGTAAGTTGTTCTCTTGCATTAGCTTTCTCATTCTGCTAATGCCAGTGCCCATTTTTTCGATATAGTTTACTTGGTTGAGCAAAGCGCAAATATTAGGATTTCTGGCCAAGCTCTTTTTCCCAAAATCATTTTCCGATAACCCTTTTGGTAAGCCCCCTGGGTTCGAAATCTCGATCATATCATCAAAAACTTCAACCATTACATTTGCCCCCTTTTCAAAATAGTCTCTATGCGCAATTGCATTAACGATAGCTTCCCTCAAAACAACTTCAGGAATTTCTAAAATTTCCATTCTGCGAGTACCTGATATTTCAATCCTATTCTTAAGATGAGTTTTTAAGAATAGGATAGCCCCTTCAATGTTTGAAATTAAATCGCCCGATAATTCCTTCTTATCGAGAATCGTAGCCTTGTCATTACCCTGAAATCTAGCACATACTACATTGGAATGTGGAATGTACTTGGTGGGAGTTTTGGTGAAAAATAGCACACCAGTATGAGTGAGGTAGGCTTGGTCATCAACAAACTCTAGAACACCAAGATTGGAAAGTATATCAGCGTCCTCGATACTCTTAGAAATGTTCTTAAGGGATAAAAAATGATTTAGTTTTTCTGAATCAAAGATTTCTTCGAAAGGATATTTTTTGAATAATAACTCGTCAAATTTTATCCTTCCCTCACTTTGAACAAACTTAATAATCTGAGCAGTATTCATTTTTTCAGAACTACTCCCTGCTCTTAAAAAGAAGCCTTTCGTACAACGATAGGGTTTGTCATGCCCCTCCTTCACTTCAATAATCAATATATTTTCAAACGTTTCTAGTTTTATGTCAACAGGGGGATCGCAGGTTGAAGCGGCTTGTTGTATTTGAGACCTCAGCTGATTGGTCGCTTCAATGCCCGTAACTTTTCCATCATCAGAAACCCCAAGGAAAACCCTCCCTCCTGATCCATTCGCAAAAGCCACCAGCTCTCGTTGCAAATCACTATTCAGGCTTGATTTAAATTCAGCCCTATAACCTTCACCTTCTTGAAGAATCAATTGAAGTTCTGCCTTTGTCATTGGTTGAATATAATAAAAGGAAGTAAATTAACTGCTAAAGTATTCGGCCGTAGTCGCCAAATACCACTTCATTCTTATTAACCCTTACCAATATGTTGAAAAAGACGCTTTCCTGCTTTTTTCTTGCGCTGCTAATGGCTTCCTTTTTCGGCTGCCAGGGTGGTGATCAAAAATTAGACGAAGCCAAAGAAGAAACCCGAATGGATTGGTGGCGTGATGCCCGCTTTGGCATGTTTATTCATTGGGGCCTTTATGCCATCCCTGCTGGGGAATGGAAAGGAACAACCAACCATGCAGAGTGGATCAGGACCACAGCCGAAATTCCGTTGGAAGAGTATGATCAATTTTTGGATGATTTCAATCCAGTGGAATTTGATGCAGAGGCTTGGGTGAAAATGGCCAAAGATGCGGGAATGAAATACATCACCATCACCAGTAAGCACCACGATGGCTTTGGACTCTACGATTCTAAAACTTCGGATTTTGATGTGATGGCCACCCCTTTCAAAAGAGATATTCTAAAGGAATTGGCCGATGCCTGTGAAAAGGCGGGCATCAAACTCTGCTTCTATCATTCCATTATGGATTGGCATCATCCTGATTATTTGCCAAGAAGAGGCTGGGAAAAAAATCGCTCTACCGAAGGTGCCGAGTTTCCTCGTTACGTGGATTATATGAAAAATCAGCTGAAAGAGCTTCTGACCAACTATGGGGAGATTGGCGTGCTTTGGTTTGATGGGGAATGGGAAGACACATGGACACATGAAGAGGGTGTGGAATTGTATGATTATATCCGAAGTCTTCAACCCAATATCATTATCAATAATAGAGTTGACAAAGGTCGCCAAGGTATGCAAGGCTTAACCGCAGAAGGTAATTTTGTTGGAGATTTTGGAACACCGGAGCAGGAAATTCCTGACACGGGTTTGCCAGGTATCGATTGGGAAAGCTGCATGACCATGAACGATCATTGGGGCTACAATAAAAATGATAACAATTGGAAATCGTCCAAGGAGTTGATTCAAAACCTAGTGGATATTGCCTCTAAGGGCGGCAACTTCTTGTTAAACATTGGCCCAAAAGCAGACGGTACTTTCCCTCAAGAAAGCATTGAAAGATTGGCGGCAATCGGTGATTGGATGAATGTTAACGGAGCGTCTATTTATGAAACAGAAGCAAGTCCATTCGAGCATTTGGTTTGGGGCCGCGTTACTCAAAAATCGATCAATGGAGGCACCAGACTTTATTTACATGTTTTCGATTGGCCAGAAAATGGCGAACTCAGGCTCGGAGGCATTCGGAATGAAGCCATTAAAGCAAGCTTACTTTCAGCCGCTTCCACTCAATTGACGGTCAGAAGAGATGCGGACGCTTTAGTGATTGAGCTTCCTAAAATTTCACCCAATAGCATAGACGAGGTAATTTCTCTTGATATCAAAGGCAAGCCTGAAGTAGTTTTGCCGCCAGAGATTATGGCAGATGAATTTCAGTTTTCTGATCAGCTGCTCGTAAAACTAAAGGCCAAAGATGGCTTTGATGTGCGGTATACACTTGACGGATCTGAGCCAAATTCCTCTTCAACCCTATACTCACAAGAGGGCATAAACATCACCAAAAACACGGTATTGAAAGCCAAAACTTTTGAGGGTTCAAATGCTGCAAGCGCTACTTCCTCAGCAGAATTTAATAAAGTTTCAAGCCAAAAGGCACAGGCAGTATCCAACCTTAAGTCAGGAATTAATTATGCTTATTATGAAGGAGATTGGGATCAACTCTCCAATTTCAATCCATTGAAAAGCACCAAAAAGGGTACAGTAAACACCTTTGATTACAGTGCTCATTCACGCGATGAATACTATGCTTTTTCGTTCGAAGGCTATATCAATGTTCCAGAAAATGGAGCTTACAGATTCTATATTTCCTCAGATGATGGAAGCCAACTTTTCATCAACGATCAATTGGTGGTGGATAATGATGGCTTACACGGCATGGTAGAAAAGTCAGGTTTGGTGGGTTTAGAAAAAGGAAATCATAAAATCAAAGTTACTTATCTTCAAAAAACGGGAGGCAGTGGTCTGGAAGTAAGTTGGAAAGGCCCTAGTTTTATCAAGACCCAAATCCCCGCTTCAGTTTTATATCATCAATAGTTTATAATGAAATTCATCTCTCTGTTTAAATCGGCATTAGTTTTCGTTTTGGTTGTCCAAAGCTTGGGGCTCCACGGCCAGGAAAAGCAATATGAGGCCACTTGGGAATCCTTGAAATCAAAGCCTTATCCTGAATGGTTCAAAGAAGCCAAACTCGGAATTTTCATTCATTGGGGTGTTTATTCTGTGCCTGCTTATAGCAATAAAGAAGATTACGGAGAATGGTATTTGCGTGGACTCATGTTGAGTGATTCGCTCCGCACCTCTTACATGAAAATTAATTATGGTGAAGATTTCACTTACAAAGACTTTGCTCCCTACTTCAAAACCGAACTTTTCTACCCTGATGAGTGGGCCGATCTTTTCAAAAAAGCAGGCGCCAAATACGTAGTCATGGTTTCCAAACATCACGATGGCTATGCCATGTGGCCGAGCAAATACGCTCCCAATTGGAACAGCATGGAAGTCGGGCCAAAAAGAGATTTAGTAGGTGAACTGAGCACGGCAGTAAAAAAAGCAGGCCTCCACATGGGGCTTTACTATTCACTTCCTGAGTGGAACAATCCTCTCCACCGCTGGGATACCGATCCGCATAGAAATATCAAACCCTATGTTGATCAACACATGATTCCGCAATTCAAGGAATTGATTGCTACTTACAAACCAGACTTGATTTTTGCCGATGGCGAGTGGTTCAACTCCGCTGAAGAATGGCATTCAGCCGAATTGATTTCATGGTATTACAATTTGGTTGGACCAGATGCTGTAGTGAATAACCGCTGGGGAGGTGGAAGTCAGGAAATTGGTTTTCTTACCCCAGAATATAGTTCGGGCATCACGGAAACCGAACGTCCTTGGGCGGAAGTCCGTGGTTTGGGTCGCTCTTTTGGGCTTAACCGATTTGAGAAGTTGGATGCCTATATGACGGGTGAAGAGTTGATTCACTTCTTTGTAAAAGCTGTCGCCAACGGTGGCGGTGTAATCATTAATGTTGGACCAAAAGCCGATGGCCAAATCCCATTATTGCAGCAAGACCGCTTGATGCAGTTAGGCCGTTGGTTAGAAATTAATGGTGAAGCCATTTACGGCTCTACCGCTTGGGAGAAAACGGGAGAAGAAAAACCAGTAAGTCTTCAGCGTGTCGATCCGAATATTGACTTCAACTGGGTGAGAAACACACCCGGAAATCCGATCAAAGAAGACAACTTCACCGCTACATGGACGGGCTTTATTCAACCTGAGTTTTCAGAAGAATATCAATTTGAAGTACAGGCCGATGATGGTATTCGCGTATGGATCGACAATCAATTAGTACTGAGCAAATGGGAAGGCGCACCCGCTGGTGCCGAAGGTTTTGTAATGGGCAACAATAACCAAAACAAAGAACAAGGTAGTATTCAGCTCAACGCTGGAAAACGCTATGCCATCAAAGTGGAGTATTTCGAAAAGCAGCAAAACGCCAGTGCCCGCCTTTTTTGGTCGAGCAAAAATACCGAAAAGCAGATCGTTCGTTCTTCTAAATTATACACCTCTGCAACAGGAGATACGCATGGCTTAAATGCCGAATACAAATCCATGCAGCAGCACATTGCCTACACTCAAAACAATGGAAATGTATATGCCATTGCTATGGAGTGGCCAGATGATCAATTGGCCTTGACGGTAAAAGCGCCTTCAAAAAACGCCAAGGTCAGCCTTTTGGGTTATGAAGGAAATCTTGACTGGAAGTATGAAAACGGAAAAATGATCATCAATACAGACGAGATTAAGTTCAGCCAAGTAAAGAGCAAAGAGGCATGGGTGTTTAAGATTGAGGGGTATTGAGTTGGGTGTTATATTATGGAATTGTTTAAAGCAAACTGTACAAGTTGAGACGTGTTGTGCAATTCCGTTTTTCTCAGAATATTCTTTCTATGTGTTTTAACAGTATTTTCAGAGATAAACAGTTTTTCCGCAATCTGCTGACTAGTAAGACCCTCGGCCAGTAATTTGATGACTTCAATTTCCCTATCTCCTAGTTTGTATTGGGTTATTTGATTTTTACTCTTATTAAAAGTCTGGATTAAATCATAGTAGGATTTTCCACTACTTACCCTCAAAATAGCTTCCTTCAATTCTTTCCCAGTGTTGCTTTTTAGTAAAGATCCATCTATTCCAATTTTTAACATTTCTTCAATAAACGACCTTTGAGCATACATGGTAAGAATGATAATCTTAACTTCTGGATAAGAAGTTTTAATCCGTTTTGCGCATGTAAGCCCATCCATTACGGGCATGTTGATATCAAGAACGACTACGTTAATGTCATTTCGATTGTGTAAGATGTTAAGAGCCTCTTCTCCATTATTGGCTTCAGCACAAACCTCAATCTCTTCATGACCATCAAGGACGGCTTTTAATCCTTCAATGACAATGGCATGATCATCTACAAGTAGAACTTTGATTTTCATTTTAGTGGGATTTCAATTACTACATTAATTCCTTTACCCTCAGACTCAATAGAAATATCTCCTGCCATTTTGTGTACTCTCGATTTAATATTTATCAACCCAACTCCTGAAACGGTTTGACCTTGATTAAAGCCAATACCATCATCTGTATAAATAAAGCTTAAATACTCATTCGCAACTTCATACAATTCAATACTAATGTGTTTTGCTCCAGCATGTTTTAAAGTGTTGTTAATCAATTCTTGGGCAATTCGGTAAATGTTTAGAGAAACGTCTCCACTGATAGAGTTGTCTATCAAAATACTGCTTTTTACTGCGATATGACGGGTTTCCCTGATGGCACTCAGCAAATCATCGAGGGCGGTTTTAAGTCCAAAATGCTTTAGAGACACGGAATCAAGCCTGTGCGATAATTTACGTGTTTCATCACTAGCCTTCGTTGCAATTTCATTAATGCGGTTGATTAATTCATTTTTACGCTTTATGTCGACAGTAGACAGTGCGGTATCGGTGTACATATTCAGTGTGACCAATATACTGCCCAAATTGTCATGAAGCTCTTCGGCAATTCGCTTGCGCTCTAGGTCTTGCCCCTGCATTAATGCATAAGTTGATTTTAATTCCTGCTCTTTTAAAAGGTCTTCAATCTCCTGAAATGCGATCTTTTTCTTAAAGAGCTTGCGCTGGTATAAATAAATAAAAAGCACCACTGCACTGGCCAATAATAGCATGCCCAATGTGCCTAAATAAACGAAAGTTCTGTATGCTATTTCTTGCTTACTTTCCATAAGCCAATGGCTAAAAACACATTTTTTAGAACATTTGATGTATTGTGTAAAATCCAGAGTGGCGCATCTGTCAAAATATATTTACTAAGCGTAAAGGTGAAAAATGCGCCCGAGAAGTACACTAAAACCCCAATGGTGATCCAGAATATTGGAGATCGATCAATAAAAATATCTTCTTCCAATTTAAAGAATTGATAAAATAACCTCAGGGATAAAAAGATCATTATCAAACATTCAACAGACCTACCCATCGTGTTAAACTCACCCCATTCAAACCAAATAGAATTAATCAGGTAGAATACAGAGTAAGCCAAGGCCAAAAAAGGAATCCATTTTTGGTTTTTGATTACTGAATTGAAAAACCAAAAGAGTATTAGCGCTTCTAAAAGTCCATATAGGTGAAGCACTGTGTAATTATTTCCAAACAAGAACACAGATACTAAATCAGTTAAAAATGAGAGAGAGATAAAGAGTATAATGATCTGTAAGGGACCATTATACCTACCTTTCAGTAGAAATAGCAGGGGTATAAGCGGTGAAAACACCGAACTATAAACAAAGAAGTAATCCCAGTTAGTCATATTGTTATTTTTCCGGCTCGCAGTTATTTGGGCATGGAGCGGATGTATTTAAAAACAGACTATCGGATAAAAATGGTTGGCCTTTATCAATTTGTCGATAATCAAAACCATTCCCTTGAACAGGGATCATCATCAAATCATAGTGATCCTTTAAAGTTTCTTTGTCCTTTGTAACAACAAGGTAAGCTCTTACGCCACGAATAGACTCTAATGAATCTTTGGGTAATTCATATTGTAAATTTTCTCTTTCTATTGCTCTTATTAGACTTCTGAGGTTGTCGATCCCAAAAGCAAACGCATAAGGTTTTATCCGCTTTTCGCCATTCATTCCCCTATTAATCTCTACAAACTTTGAATATTTTTCTCTGGCTTCACTCAGCTCGATAAATGAACCTGTATTTCTTGGGTGAATACCGCCAACCATTTTGCCGTTTGTGTCTTGATATATATAATTCTTTTTAATCCAATCATCTTGCAGCTCATCGACATCAGAAAGGTTTTGGTAATCAAGCACTGCTTTGACCCATTCTTGGGTTATTGTAAACGGTTCTCCATCATTATCAAAAAAGCTTGGCTCTTTACTACGATTAAAGAAGCCCATGAATACTAGTACACCTATTAAAGCAATACTTAATATGACCGTTGTGGTTTTGTATACTTTCATAAAATAGTGGTTTTGGTTTCATGCTAAATTCTCTTTAAAAATGGTGTGCTTCAATACCTATCTGGGGGTAATTGGTATAAAAAAAATTGCTATAGGTTATAGTATACCTTCCTTAATAAGTCTTGATTTTATCTTTTCCATAATAAGGTAATAATAAATGCCTATAAAATAACCTTTGATACCGCTCAGTGGGTATTGAAATACGTGAACTGATAGAAGAAATTTGATTCTCAATTTTTAAATCAATCAATCATGAAAACGGTATGCACTATTTTTTTTGTACTGCTCTTCTTTGGAGGCAACCTCTTCGCTCAAAAGGAATTCACTTATGATTTCAAGGAAAAGAAAATGAAAGCCCCTGAAGGTTTTGATGGGTATGTTAAAGAAGGAGAATTAATAAGCCTAAAGGTCACCAATATTAATATGCTACTCATGAAGGTTGACCTTGAAAAAAATGCAGTGACATACAATACGAAAGTCCCTGACTTTTCATTGTCGGGGCTTTCTGCTTTGACGCTTTTCAGTAGTGTAACAAATGGAGAAAAATTTTTTGTGGCAAATGATAAGGTTCATGTATTTAAGCAAGAGCTACCCGATTATTACGAGCAGTTTTTCAACCTATATGATCAGCTTGTTACTGATGCCAAAAAAAGTGCCTCAGAGCTTAATATACAGAATCAGTGGTATCCTGATAGCAATCCGCTTAAGAGCCTTACTCCGATGGATATAACGAATTTAACAAATGACCTGAAGAACTTAAATAAATTATATTTCCAAATAATTCTTGATCCAGATCCCGCCAACAAACCCCTTAAAGAAGAAGTTAAAGCACAAAAGTTAAAGCTAGATGAGATCGATCTCCTTGATTGGTATACCAAGAGAAATGTTTACATTGATAACATTCAAAAAAGCACCATTCATTTTTATCAATCACAGCCAAAAAAGGCCTCGGGCGATGAGTTTTCCTTAAGTCTTATAATAAGTCCGAAAGACACTAGTAAATCCTATCCATTTGGTGTTGAGACACCCGTAGTTTCAATGAAGGTAATCAGACGCCATAGAGTCACTTTTAGTACAGGTCTTTTTGGATCTAGCTTATCGAACGAAAAATTCATAAACAAACCAAACTATGTTACAGACATAAACACTCAAGTTGACACGGTCGCCAGTTACACTCTTTCAAAAGAGGGAACTGATAATTATACTGTGGGGCTTGCCGCCTTTATGCATTACACTTGGCATTATGAATATAATTATGGTACAGGATTTAGTATTGGAGTAGGCTATGACCTCGATAAGAATGTTCAATACTTACTTGGAGGAACACTTGTTTTAGGTGCGAAAAATAGAGTTATTTTTAGTGGGGGCCTTTCCTTTGCTCAAAAGGAACAGCTATCAAGTGGGTTCAAGTTAGAAACCACAAGCAACGCCCCAATAGACTTTAAAACTGTCAAGAAAATTGAAACAGGTGCTTTTATAAGCTTTAGTTACAACTTGAACCTCTAACCATAATTCCTGAATCAATTGTAAAGTTGCCTGAAAATGGAAAATCGACATCAGCCAAGTAAAGAGCAAGGAGGCTTGGGTGTTTAAGATGGACTATTAAAAAGTTGTCATGTCAACAAAACCGACTGATTTTTCGTCTAAAAAGCATGAAGCTAATTGCCCTTATTTTTTTAGGAATTACGCTTTCATTAAAGGCTTTTCCTCAAAGTGCTTTTAGTGAAAAATTATTTGAACATGCCAAGAGCACCCCAGAAGAAATACAAAAGGATATTGACGCCCTAGTTTCTTATTTAAAAAAACCTACTGAATCTAAAAGACAATTGGCAGAAGTTATTGCCTATTGGGTAATGCTAAATATCGAGTATGATGTAAAATCATTCGTTAATAACATTAATACGCCTCCAAACTGGGAAACCACTCTCATATCAACAAAAGCTGTATGCTCAGGTTACGCAAATTTATATAAAGAACTCTGTGATAGAGTTGGAGTTAAGTCTTGGGTTATTTCGGGTTATTCAAAAGGTTATAATTATATCCTAGAAGACTTAGAACAAAGCAGTCATGCTTGGAATATTATCCAAACGGATGGAGAATTCCATTTGATGGACCTTACATGGGCAAGTGGTTTTGTAGAAATGGTCAACAATAGGCTCACTTACTTCCCTCAACCAGATAGATCATTTCTGTTTGCTGAGCCAACAGATTTTATTCAACGCCATATTCCAAATCAGCCAAGGTGGCAACTGCTTGATTTTCCCGTTTCTATTGAAGCTTTTGTCGGCTCTACAACCCTTCAAGATATGATTGATTCTACAAGCCAGTATTACAATCACAAAGACAGCATTTTACTTTACCTAGAGTTAGAGCCTATTGAGCAGTTAATTAAGGATACCGAGGCATCTCATGCTTTCTTTCCTAATAATAATCAACTTGCTCAACAATATGAATACCTCGCATATCAATGCGTAGTGCAGGGTAAAAGAAAAGAGGCTTTCTTGAATTCAATAAAATACTACAAGATCGCTGAAACACTTTATATGAATAACCCTAATCATACAGAGCTGGACTTGGATAGATGTAAAGAAGGAATTAAATATGCTCAAACCAGTCTTGAAAAATACTATTAGCATGCAATGGGTTAAATAATCTGTTAGATTAGTTAGTCATACTTGAAAAGGACAATGCCACTGTAAATAACTTACCCATTTACGCCTCTTTTTTCTACATTAGACAAGCAATGAAGAAGATTCAATATTCCAATTTTGGCGTTTTTACAATGCTATTGATAATCGCTTTCTCCTCTGGATGTCAAACCGATCCGAAACCTACACCTCCAGAAGGCATGCAGTACATTCCAAAAGGAAAATCAATTCCTGCTTTTTTTATGGATACCTCGCCAGTAACGGTTGCTCAATTTCGCGCCTTTGTAGAGGCCACCGAATACATTACCGAAGCCGAAAAATTTGGGAACTCTGGAGTCTTTACCATTGAGCAAAACTGGTTTCTAGAAGACGGGGCCGACTGGCAATATCCACAAGGGCCAAATGCTGAAAAAGCCAATGATGACCATCCTGTTACCCAAGTATCTTATAACGATGCGCTCGCCTATGCTAACTGGGCTGGCAAAAGGCTTCCCTCTCAAGCCGAATGGGAACATGCTGCCAAAGATGCGGATGACATCAATACGATTTATAATTGGGGCGACCAGCTTATTGTGGAAGGAAAATACATGGCCAATACTTGGCAGGGTTCTTTTCCCTTTGTCAACCTCAATGAAGATGGCTTCATGCTTACTTCCCCAGTGGGGTCCTTTGGAAAAACCAAGCTTGGCCTTACCGATATGGCAGGCAATGTTTGGGAATGGACCAGCGATTGGTCGATTCCATACGGGGTTAAGCCAGAAAATTTTGTACCGAACCAAACCAGTCAGAAAATATTGAGAGGAGGTTCCTTTCTCTGCGAACCTAGTTTTTGCCATGGTTATCAAATTACTGGCACCAGCGAATCAACTCCCGAAACTAGCTTAATGCACACAGGTTTTAGGTGCGTGAAGGACATTTAGCCAAAAAACAGAATGAAGAAACTAATAGCCGCATTTTTACTGATTACCATAGTCGCTTGTCAAACCAATACCGAAGAAAAGCGGCCCAATATCATCGTGTTTTTGGTAGATGACATGGGCTGGCAAGACACCTCCGTTCCATTTTGGAACCAAAAAACCGCCTTCAATGAATTGTACCAAACGCCTAACATGGAACGCTTGGCCTTAGATGGAATGAAGTTTACCCAAGCTTATTCCTGTTCCGTTTGTACCCCCACCAGGGTAAGCCTAATGACGGGCATGAATGCCGCCCGCCACAGAGTAACCAACTGGACTTTGGAAAAAGACACACAACCAGTTGCTGATGACGATATTTTACAACAACCCGACTGGAATGTGAATGGAATGAGCCCCGTAGAAGGCATTCAAAATTCCATATTTGCCACTCCACTTCCCAAGCTTTTAAAGGATGCAGGTTACTTTACCATCCATTCGGGCAAAGCCCATTTGGGTGCTATTGGAACCCCCGCTGCCGACCCAATTAGCCTCGGTTTTGATGTTAATATCGCTGGTCACGCTGCTGGCGCACCCGGAAGTTACTATGGCAAAGATGACTTCGGAAATAAGAAAGCCGATAATGTTTGGGCCGTTCCGGGTTTAGAAAAGTATTACGGGAAAGATATTTTCCTGACGGAAGCCCTGACCCTTGAAGCCATTTCATCTATGAATCAAGCCATACATTCCGAAAAACCTTTCTTTCTTTATATGGCCCATTATGCGGTGCACACCCCCATTCAAGGAGACGACCGTTTTGTTCAGAAATACCTCGACATGGGCATTAACCCCATTGAGGCAAAATATGCTTCCTTGATTGAAGGCATGGACAAAAGCCTAGGCGACATTATGGATTTTCTAAAACAGAAGGCCATTGATGACAATACAATTGTTCTATTTATGTCCGACAATGGCGGATTAAGTGCCGTATCTAGAGGAGGTGAAAAACATACCCACAACCTACCGCTGAGCAGTGGAAAAGGTTCTGCCCGAGAAGGAGGCATTAGAGAACCGATGATTGTGAAGTGGCCAGAAAAAGTACGTCCCAATTCTGTTACCGATGCGCATATCATCATTGAAGATTTTTTCCCAACCGTTTTAGAAGTCGCTGGCATTGAAAAATATGAAACAGTTCAAGAAGTAGACGGCCTCAGCTTTGTTCCAGTACTAAAAGGCAAGGAATCCGAAAGTAACCGACCACTTTTTTGGCATTACCCTAACCGATGGGGTCCGATAGGTCCAGGCATTGGCTCAACAAGTTCGGTAAGGTTGGGGGAATGGAAGTTAATCTACTATCATGCAGATAGACATTTCGAACTCTTCAACTTAAATGAAGACATTGGTGAAAGCCAAAACCTTGCGGAAAAAGAGCCTGCTAAACTTGAAGAATTAGCCAAAGTACTCTCTGATTATTTAAAGAAAGTAGATGCCCAAATGCCTATTGATAAGGCCACGGGCAAAACGGTGGAGCTTCCTTCAGAAGCATTATCCAATTAGACTAAAATTCCGAAATGAGTTTTGAGTAAATAACCCTAAATTATAGATCAATTCAACCTTAATCAGCCATGAAACAGCTCCTCGCCTTATTGTTTATTTCCGCCATTTGTTTTAGCTGCGGAAAGCCAGAGCAAGTGCCTTCCAAACCCAATATCATTTATATTCTAGCCGATGACCTTGGCTATGGTGAACTGGGTATTTATGGCCAAACAAAAATCCAGACCCCAAATATCGATGCGTTGGCCAAATCGGGAATGATGTTTACCCAACATTATTCTGGTGCCCCTGTTTGTGCTCCTGCCCGCTATATGCTGATGACGGGAAAACACCCGGGCCATGCCGCCATCAGAGGCAACGATGAATGGGCAGAACGAGGCGAAGTTTGGAACTACGAAAAGGCAGTGTACGATCCGAATTTGGAAGGCCAAAGACCAATTCCAGCAGGTACATTGACCGTTGGAAATATTTTACAAAATGCAGGTTATACCACAGGAGTTGTAGGCAAATGGGGTTTGGGTGCTCCCATTACAGATGGCATTCCAACCAATAGAGGTTTCGACTTCTTTTACGGCTACAATTGTCAGCGTCAAGCGCATCAGCTATACCCAAAACACCTCTGGAAAAACGAAGAAAAAGTATGGTTAGATAATGATTTGGTGAAACCTAGTCAGAAGTTGGCTACCGATTTAGACCCAATGGATTTGGCCAGTTACGATATGTTCAATAAGCAACCCGACTATGCGCCAGCCTTAATGCAAACCGAAGTGCTCAACTTTATTGAACAAAATAAGGATCAGCCATTCTTTATGTATTACGCTACGCCAATTCCGCATTTACCCATTCAGGTTCCGCAAGAATACACCGACCGCTATGTGAAATTATGGGGCGAAGAAGAACCCTATGTGGGCGACAAGGGCTACTTCCCAAACCGTTATCCGAAAGCCGCTTATGCTGGAATGATTACCTATTTGGATGATCAGGTGGGCGAAATTGTAGCCAAATTGAAGGAGTTAGGATTGTATGAAAACACGCTAATAGTGTTCACCAGCGATAATGGGCCAACCTATACTGGTGGAGTAGATGCCCCATATTTTGAAAGTGCATCCCCTTTTGAAACGGAGTATGGCCGCACCAAAGGCTTTACTTATGAAGGTGGAATTCGTGTACCAATGATTGCCGCTTGGCCAGGTCAGATTGAGGCAGGTACTAAAACTGATCATATTTCTGTGTTTTGGGATGTGATGGCCACTGTGGGCGAACTTACCAATACTGAAATACCAAAAGACACAGATGGCGTTAGTTTTCTTCCCACCCTAACAGGCAAAGGAACCCAACAAGACCGTGAATATTTGTATTGGGAGTTTCCTGAATACCAAGGTCAGCAGGCCATACGCATGGGCGACTGGAAAGGCATTAGAAAAGACATCAAAAAAGGGAACATGGCCATTGAACTATATAACCTCAAAACCGACCCTGCCGAGCAAACCGATATTGCTGAGCTTCATCCCGACATCATTAAGCATATGGAGGAAATTATGGTCAAGGAACATACTTCTGCTGAACTCGACCGTTTTAAAATGACCCAATTAGGCGATGTAATGACTGGGGGAAAGTAACAAAGAAAACTGTCTTGCCTTGAAGTAATTTAGTCAGGGCAAGACAGTCAATTATGGTTCTAGAATTACTTTGTTAGTATTCTAATTAAAGCATCGTAGCCTTTCAACTTTCGCTTTTTGTGGTATTCATACATCTTATCGTTTTTGATGATTTCTACAGTCTGTACCTTTTTATCTCCTAGGTTGTTTAAGTCAGCAAATGTCATTTCTGGTTTCAGTTCGCCATCCAGATCAATGATAAAATTACGATGATCCAATCTATCGCTGATGAATTTTAATTGTAGATCGTGACTTAGAGCATCCCCAAATTCGATTCTTGTAAAATCATGAGTAATGCTTGATGTAGTAAGTGGGTCTTTTGTAAATACTGAATTGGGAATTAAGTCATTCTTCTTTTTTGTGGATATGCGCACCAAGATTAATTTCTCCCCCGTCAGACTAGGATGTAGTTTAAGTATTTTAGCTTGGTCACTAATAACCTCTGCCGACATTGCTATTCTCGGATCCATAATTAGGAAATCCTTGATATCAACAATTTTATTATCGACTTCATAAATAAGGTTTTCATTTGTTGCTTTTGCTCTAGTAAATTTCAATTCGACTGGGTCATTTTTATCATCCGATATTTTCTTTGAAACATTTTTAAGAGTTATTCTGATGGTGTCTTTCTTCTGCAAGCTTTCCTCCAGTTTCTTTAATTCTTCGGAAACAACAGTCTGTTTATCAACAATTTCTGTAGTTGCCGTTCCTTTAAAAAGAGTAGATACATTGCCCGTAAAATCATTTTGTCCAGTGGTAACCCTGTTTCTTTGCGTTACAAGAATATTTCTTGTTCTCCCTTGAATTCTGCGAACCTCTTCTTGAGCCTCTACGAGCTTTGCTTCTTCCTCTTTCACCTTCTTTACCCACTTAATGATTTCCTCCTGAGTTACCTCAGCCTTTTCAACCACAGAAGCTTTAGATTGTGCTGAAGCCTTAATTACTTCTTCAACTTCTCTGAGGACTTTTTGGGCACGAAGAACTTCCTGTTCGACCAGTTCCTGAGAAGGTTCTTTTTGGGTCCTCTGGCGTTCTTCAGAAAACTTATGGATTTGATAATAAGCGGCTTTATAGGCTTCAAACTCATCTCCAGAAATTTCTTTTTTATCATTCAAAATCATTGTTACCGCGCCAGAAGGATCGGTTTTAACCGTCACTTTAGAGTTTGGGTTGAGTAATTCCAGAATAGCTTTATTCACCTTGGTGGTGTCTTGAAGCGCTGGGTCTTGCATCAAGTTTTCGATGTTGTTTTCTTCCAGCTGAGCCATGGTGGGCTTGTCTTCTTGGTTTGCATTCTGACTCATAAGCGCAAAGCTCAACACTAGAATTCCCAAAGACATAAAACCACTAAGCCAGTTCATTTGAGGCTTATGATCTACGATGCGTTTTACCCTGCTCAGCAATTGATTCTTCTTTCCGGCAAAGGCCAGAGCAGGTTGAAATTTATGCCCCTGATATTCGGAAGCATTTGTTAGCGCTCTGATGAGGGTTAGTTTTTTACCCAGTTGGTTTAGTGCAATGTCATCGCAGTGGAATTCCCTTTCGGCATCAAGCTGTACTTTGAGCCACCAAAAAGCGGGGTGGAAAAAGTAAACTACTTGCAACAGGTTGATAACTATGTTGATAAGAAAATCTTTTCGTTTGATGTGGGCCAATTCGTGCACTAAAATGGCCTCAATTTCATCGGTAGGAAGGGCTTGAATGAGACCCATAGGAAAAATGATTACTGGCTTAATCACCCCCATGACCAATGGAGAAGAAACCCTTTCAGATTGCTTCAAGAGCACTTTTCCCTTTATTTTCAAAGAGGTGCAAAGGGCGCTCATTTTTTCTAACCAAGCCGTATCGGTAATTAGGTTGGCTCCTGATTTTAAGCGATTTAGAAAATAGAAACCGCCTAACATTCTGACTGTGAATAAGAAGGCACCGATGAGCCAAATGACTAAGGCCAAATTGGCGTTCTGTGACGTCCAAACTTTCCATTTTGCCAAAATTGTAGGGGGAACAACAGCCTGCTCAATTGGAACGGGAATTTCACTGAAGTCTAATGAAAATACGGAGGTATTCTCGAAATCAAGCGGGCTATTAAGCGTTGAAGTTGCCGCGCCATTATCTAAATGCCCCAGAAAAGTTGTGACTGAAAGTAAGGGTAAAATGAAAATGGCGACAAGTACTACGGCATAACGTTTTGCAGGCGAAGCTTTCTTCATAAAAAGCAAAACAACTAAACTGGCGATTAGCACTATGGCTCCTTGCCAAAGCGAATCGAATAGGGTTAAGCCCAAGGCTTCGGCCCATTGAGAGTTGATGAATCCTTTCATTTTTGTTCTCCTTCTAGTTGTTCAATGAGTTTTTTGATTTCTTCGAGCTCGGCTTTCGAGGTTTTCCCTTGCCCCAATGCCTGCATGACCAATTGCGAGGCGGAACCGCTAAAAGCGGCATCGACCAATTTATTAAGTAAAGTATGCTGTACATTTTTCTGCTCAATAGCTGGCTTGTACACGTGAGTACGTGACGATTCGTCTCTAGTAACAATACCCTTTTGCGCCATAATCTGCATCAGTTTCAAAGTAGTGGTATAACCTGTTTCTTTTTCCTGACTGAGTATTTCATTGACTTCCCTTACCGTACTTGGGCCTTTTTCCCAAAGTACTTTGAGTATGTCTAATTCCGATTCGGTAGGTTTATGTGTCATGTTGCTTTCGTTTTTGTCTTTAAATTTTGACCTCCATTGAAGTAGATCTCTCTGATCTACGACAAGTTTCGTATCAAACATATACGAATGAGTTCGTAATAACAAATTTTGTTACGAATATTTTCGTAGATACATGCGATAATTTGAATAGGTTCATATGATTTCTACCATAAATGTGAAATCCTTTTCCTCTCATCACCTTTTTAGAACAATTATACTATGTGTCTGTATTTAGCACGAAAGGAATGCTTAATTTCATTAACCACTAAACCTACCAAAGAGATGAAACTACTGAAGAATTTAAAAAGATTTACAGGGCTTCTGGTCTTGGCCATGCTATTGAACTTTGGTTCGATACAAGCCCAAGATGCCAATATTGGCTACCAAAGACCTCCAGAAGAAATTGCTAAACTCATTGATGCGCCTTCTACGCCATCGGTGAGTATTGACTCTAAAGCAGAATGGATGCTGCTGATGGAAAGACCGGGTTATCCTTCTATTGAAGAAGTAGCTGCGCCAGAACTCAGAATTGGGGGAACCAGAATTAATCCTGCCACCAACGGCCCAAGTAGAGAAAGTTTTATGACAGGCTTGAGCTTAAAGAACATAGCTTCAGGCCAAGAATTTCAGTTTTCGGGAATGCCAAGCAAACCTCAAATTGGCAATGTTAGCTGGTCGATGGACGAAAGTAAAATTGCTTTTACCAATACCACAGAAAACGGAATTGAGCTTTGGGTGGCAGATGTCAACAGTAAGTCAGCCAAAAAATTGACGGGCGAAATCATCAACAATGCCTATGTAGGTGCATTTGAATGGATGCCAGATAATGCCACTCTATTGGCCAGCACGGTAGTAGATAACCGTGGCCCTCAGCCTAAAAAACCTTTGGCACCTACCGGACCAGTACTTCAAGAAACCTCTGGTGCGCTTGCTGCTTCAAGAACCTATCAGGATTTGCTTGAAAATCCTTATGACGAAATGCTTTTCGAATACTATACCATGGTTCAGCTGAGAAAGATTGACATGAATGGAAATAGCCAAAAGGTAGGGCAGCCAGATATCATTAAGTCGGTGAATATTTCGCCTGACGGCCAATACATGTTGGTGCAAACTATTCAGAAACCCTTTTCTTATTTGGTGCCTGCTTCTCGTTTTCCTTTTCAATACGAAGTATGGAGCAATACAGGAAGTTTGGTGAAAGTAATGGCCAAAATTGATTTGGATGAAGTTCGTCCGAATGGCTTTGACGCCACAAGATTGGGTGAAAGAAGCATGAACTGGAGAGCGGACAAGCCTAATACTTTATACTGGGCAGTGGCCAACGATGGTGGCGACCCGAACAAAGAAGTAAAAGAGCGTGACATTGTGTACATGCAAAGCGCTCCTTTCAACGGAAATCCAACCAAGCTTTTTGGGACCAGTTTACGTTACTCTGGCATTCAGTGGGGCGATGAGAATCGTGCCATATTAAATGAAGGTTGGTGGGCACAACGCTTAGACAGGGCTACTTTGATTAACCCTTCCAAACCTAATACTCCTGGCCAGGTTTTAATTGACCGCGCTACCACCGATCGATATAATGATCCTGGAAATCCAGTAATGACTAAAAATCAATATGGCTGGAATGTGCTTTTGTTTGACAAAGACGACTTGTTTATGCGGAGTACGGGTGGTTCGCCAGAAGGTGACAGACCCTTCTTGAGCAGGTTCAACACGAAAACTAAAAAGGCAGAAATCCTTTTTAGGTCTGAAGCTCCTTATTACGAAAGAGTAACTGATCTTCTTTCTAAAAAAGGAGATATGATAATTACCATTCGCGAGTCAGAAAAAGAGCCACCTAACTATTACATCCGTGATTTGAAGAAGGGCACAATGAAGGCCATTACGGACTTCCCTCATCCACAGCCTTCATTAATGGCCATTAACAAGGAAATTGTAAAGTATAAAAGGAAGGATGGCGTAAACCTAAGCGCCACATTATATACGCCTGCTGGTTACGACAAAGACAGAGACGGTCGACTGCCAGTAATTATGTGGGCTTATCCAATTGAGTACAAGTCGGTAGAAACCGCTTCTCAAATTAGAGGTACGCCTTATTCGTTTACGAGAGTAAGTTCTGGTTCACCTTTGTTTTGGGTACTACGAGGTTATGCAGTTATGGATGGTACGGAGTTTCCTATTATTGGAGAAGGTGATAAAGAGCCGAACGACACTTTCGTAGAGCAATTGGTAATGAATGCCGAAGCCGCGATTGACAAAGCTGTAGAAATGGGTGTGGGCGACCGCAACAAATTTGCAGTAGGGGGCCATTCTTATGGTGCCTTTATGACGGCCAACCTTTTGGCGCATTCCGATTTATTTGCAGCCGGAATTGCCCGAAGTGGTGCTTATAATAGAACTTTGACGCCTTTTGGTTTCCAAAGAGAAGAACGTACTTATTGGGAAGATCCAGACCTTTACAACACCATGTCGCCATTTATGAATGCCGATAAAGTGAATGAACCATTGCTTTTGATTCATGGCGAGGCCGACAATAACTCTGGCACATTCCCAATCCAGAGTATTCGTTTTTATAATGCCATTAAAGGCCATGGCGGCACCTCTCGTTTGGTTATGTTACCACACGAAAGCCACGGTTACAGGGCAAAGGAATCGATTATGCACATGCTTTGGGAAATGGATACTTGGATGGAAACGCACGTAAAAAATGCGAAAAGTCAACCAGAGAATACTGCGATCAATACTAAGAAGTAATTGATCCGCCAATACTGAAACAACGAACCGCGCTTGAAAGGGTGCGGTTTTTTGTTTACGGGTAAGAGTTATGATATATTCATGAGTATTGACTCATATATGAATGACGTTTGATGTAATCGACTATAATGTAAAAGGGTTGGCCAAGCGATATAGATAGAATCATCAGATGACTATAGGAACGAGGCTTAAAAAAATAGAGATTGAATTATGAACTTTATAAAAGGAACATTATCCCTTTTTTTAATGACGACATCATTGTTGTCTTTAGGGCAAACTATCAATTATGAGCAAAGAGCCATGGAGCATTTTTTTGACTCTATTTTTTACTCGGAATATCCTAAAGCGTCAGACATTCAATTCAGTGGCTTGACTAGCGAAAGAGTTAGTCAATTTGGTTTTCTGAATCCATGTTTCGGAGAGGGGAGAATACCAGAGATATATACCAAACTGGAAACAGCGGCACGGAATAAGCAACTAGTAAAGCCATCTCGTGTGGATTTGAGTGAATTTGATGAGATAATTTTTAAAAAAAGAAGGGCTAAGTCCAGACTAAAACTTGAGCTGGCTCAAGCGGTTGCGGTTGATGGTTACTATTATGTTGAGTTAGACATAACTGTGAGGGTGCACAGTTTAGATGCCTACTATCTTAAAATCAATGAAGTTGGAGATTTGGTTGATTGGTGCAAAACTGCAATCATTTACTAAGCTGAAAACCCCAGCACTCGCTGGTTTCCCCTAATTCGTAAGAAACCTCATTTTATACTTCATGGCAATTTCAGAAACGGTTCGGGGGTCTGGCGGGCCATCTTGTGAAATGGCGGCTATTTCATCGAAGAACTTCTCCAGTCCTCCGGGTGTCATGGTATTTAGGGTTATGCCCGTGGTGCTTCCAATGTTCTTAAAACTATGAGGTAAGTTTTTTGGCAATACCACCATCGCGCCTTTATTGGCCGTTACTTTTCTATCGCCAAAGGTAAACTCAAATGAGCCTTCCAACACATAGAAGACTTCCTCTTCGTTTTCGTGTACATGCAAGGGCGGGCCACCGTTCGCTGGGGTATGACTGATAATGGTGGAGTAGGCGCCATTGGTATCTTCGCTCATGATCTTTCCAATGATTTTAAGCCCGAACACATTCCAAGTTTTTCCTTTCTCCGCATCAACAAAAAGAGGCGCCTGATTGGCTTCAAGCAGGTTCAGCTCAAATTCATTTTCAGGAAGACCGAGCGCTTCCTTTTCCAGTCCTTCGGTCATGATTTTTACGTTTTTCCACTTGATCTGCTTGCCGGGTTCGTCATTGGCACCTATACCGTGTACTTGCAGCGAAATAAACCCAGAAGCATCTTTATTGTCCTGCATGGCAGCCGTAAACACCCCATTGACCCACACCCGAATGGAAGTGCCAATCGCCTCGATGCGGTATTTGTTCCAAATGCCATTTTTAAAAGCGGTTCTCGCTTTGGGGTTATAGGTGAGCGGATATAGCCAGCCCCTTCGGCTTTCATCATAAATGCCGCCACTCCAAGCGCGTTCGGCTGGGTCCACCTCAATCTGATAACCAAAAACCCGTTCGCCTTCATGACTCCTGATTTGAATGCCCGAATTCATGGAAGGGTCAACCAAAAGTTCGAGTTCGAGAATGAAATCGGAGTATTCTTTTTTGGTAGAAAGGAAAGTGTTGTAGCGTCCTTTTGTAGTGCCGATGACCATTCCGTCTTTGGTTTCATAAGAAGCTTCGCCCCCTCTTTTTTCCCAGCCAGAAAGGTCTTTGCCATTGAACATGGGCTGCCAACCTTCTTGTGCAGTGCCTAAAAAGGCAATGCCGATGAATGCGAATATCAATAGGGATTTCATAAGGCTAGTTTTTGATTTTAAGTAATTCTTCTTCGGTATAAGCACCGCCTGTTTTGGATTTTACCGCCCTCAATTCTTTCACGGTAGCGGCATTAATTCCTCTTGACGAATTGCCAAAGGCATTGCTCAAGTAGGTCATTAAATCGGTAATGTCTTGGTCGGTCATGGCTGGATTATTCGCAATTCCCGGCATTTCACCATTGAACTCATAATGAGTTCCATTCACATTGATGGGCCCTTTTAAACCATGCAATAGAATCAGCGCAAGCCTTTTGGGCGACCCAGTTATGTATTCTGAATTGAGGAGTGGAGGCGCCAAACCTTCAATGCCATTTCCGCCTGGGCCATGGCAGGCACTGCAAATGTTTTTGTAGAAGCGTAGGCCGCGTGTTCGGTCGTCTTCTGGTAAAGAAAGACGTTCGTAAATTCCATTTTTGGAATTCTTGGCCCTGTTTTCCGTAGCGGTTTCGAGCATAGCAACAAGCTCTGCTTTGGGCGAAAGTTTTAGCATTGCCGCTTCATTATTTCCTAAACCACTGACGGCCGCCTCTTGGTAAATGGCTTCCTCATGTCGCTCTGTCAATTGATATAATAGAGGTAGAAAAGTGTCGCCATCCATTTGCGACCAATTTCCCAAAGCGATGGTTAAATAGAGGTCAATGGTGGGGTCGTTTTGGGTGATTAGACTTTCCGATAATGCTTTGAGGGATTGGGTTTGTTGCTCAATTTCTAATTCATCGAAAAGCATTAATGCATGCGCAACCACTTGCGGGTCGCTGGTTTTTGCAAGGTTGAGAAGCAGATCAAAAGTTAGTTTTTGCAATCCATTCAAAGTGTGCAAAACATGAATTTGAGCAATGGGGTTTTGATTGTCTTTTGCTTTCGCCTCCAATGCGGATACATCTTTGTCTGTTCCCCTAAGGATTAATAAATGTTGCGCTTTGTCCCGCACCCAGCCGTTTTGGTGACTGAGTAAATTGATTAGATCCTTGTTCGAAGCTTTGTCTAATTCAGGCAGTTCTAGCAGGGGGCTGTTTTTGTTTTTGACCCGAAGAATTCTGCCCATACCAATCACCTTGTCCAAGCCTTTTTCTTCTAAATGCTTTCTTAAATAAGGACTCATATAAGCGCCATGTTGAATTATTCCTCGGTGCATATCCACCACATACATCGCCCCATCTGGGCCGTTGAATAAATTGACAGGCCTGAAGGATTCATCGGTGGAGGCCAGAAATTCCTTGTCTTCCCATGCGGCTTCTCCCGTGGTTTTTATGGATTCAAAATTTAGAATATGTCGCTTTATAAGGTTGACTTCGGGCGCACAAATGAATGCATTTTCGTCATAATCATTGGGGAACTGCCCTCCGCGATACACCAAAGGCCCGCAGGCAGAGGTAACGTTTACGAGGATACTGTCTTGGTCGAGCACCCCTTTTTCATATCCCCGATTTACCGAAGTTACGTGCAGCGGATATACCCGCTGACTGGAGGTGAGCACTTTGCCGATGGCGTTTCTTGGACTGTAATACTCGTTGTTGATAAGAGTGTTGGGCAATACATAATCGCCCTGAAGCAATGTGGAATTATTGTTATGGTATAGTCGCCCAAAATTGTCTTTTGTAATTCCCCATTGGCCTCGGTAAGAAGTAGGTTCTTTGATCCACGCTCCGTTTTTGCGCTGGTAGCGAAAGTTTGATTTGGCATTGTAAATCCAGTTATCAATGTTCATCATTAAGCCGTTGGGCTGATGCTCCACATTGCCATCGTCTGCATACAATGAATCTACAAGCACCTTCTTTCCGGGCTTGTCATTCTCTATTTCCACAAACCAAAGTTTTGGAGGTTCGGCATAAAGCAGACCATCATACACCAAGGCCAAAGCCCTAGGGAGTACAAGGCCGTCCATGAAAATTTTAGAATGATCTGTCACGCCATCGCCATCCAAATCTTCCATAATGGAAATGGTGCCGCTTGGTTTGTCCTCATCATCCCCATTAATATTGGTCATGTAGCCCCGCATTTCAGCTACCCAAATTCTGCCTTGGGTGTCGAAATCAATCGCGACAGGAGCTTCTAAAAATGGCTCACTGGCGACCACTTGCAGCTCAAAACCTTCTTCAATTTGATAAGCTTCCAATGAAACTTCTGGCTCTTCGTATTCTAGTTTTTCTGTAGCGCAGGAAAAAATAAGAAGCAGGCTTAGAAGTGAAAAAATGCATTTGTTCATAAGCTAAAAATGAGATGTCGGATTTCAATTTAGAGATTTTTGTTTGATCTCGTTGCTTCTATCTACCCATCCGCTAAAACCCTAAACAAGGCAGTTCTTTTGTTTAGGGTTTACAGTTATAAAATTCAATATTTTTATGGGGGTTAACCTCATTTGTGACCTAAAGATAATTCTAGTACACATATAGGTTATGAACTAAATTTTGTGGTTTATTTTTTCATTATTATATTTGACAAATAATGTCAAGTCAAAATATGGAAAATAGTTTTGGAGAAACAATAAGAGGATTGAGAGAAGAGCGGAATTTGCTTTTGAGAGAACTCTCAGCAAAGTTGGAAATGGACTCCTCACTATTAAGCAAAATTGAGACAAATAATAGAACTGCGACAAAAGAACAAGTTCAGAGATTCGCGAAAGTATTTAAAATAGATTATCAGGAACTGTTAATAATTTGGTTCTCAGACAAAATCGCAAACGAATTGAAAAATGAAGAGAATGTTGGTGAAATATTAAAAATCACTGAACAAAAAATAAAGAATGGGAAATAATAAGTTAATGGATTATCACCGTTTTTTAGATGAGGCTGGTGATACAACCTTTTACGGAAAAGGAAAGAAAAATATAATAGGAGAAAATGGTGTTTCTAACGTCTTTATTTTAGGAATGATAAAAGTAAAAGACCCATTAGATGACGTTAGAGATAGAATCAACGTGCTTCAGGATAAAATAATTAATGATGAATTTTATCACGTTCCTAGTGTATTAAAGAAAATCAATACGAGTGGGTATTATTTGCACGCAACAGATGACTTACCAGAAGTTAGAAAAGAAATGTTCGACTTGATGAAAAGCATTAACTGTAGCTTTGAGGCTGTTGTTGGGAGGAAGGATATTGAGCGATACGAAACAAAACATAAAGGGAAAGAAGAATATTTTTACGCAGATTTACTATCTCACTTACTAAAAAACAAGCTTTCAAAGCACGACAAACTTGTATTGCATATTTCGGAACGAGGTAAAAGCACTAAAAACCATAATTTGGAATTAGCATTTATGAAAGCAAAACAAAGATTTTCTAAAATAAACGGAGATAAAGAAACCAGAACTAAAGTGGTTTTTAATGTCAACTATCCAACAAAGGACCCTTTGTTAAATTTAGCTGATTACTTTTGCTGGACAATTCAAAGAGTGTTTGAAAGAGGAGAAATGAGGTACTACAATTTTTTAAAAGAACAAATTAAAGTAGTGATTGATTTGTATGATACTGATAATTACAAGGGTTGGAAAAACTATTATGATAATGGTAAAAATCCACTAACGGCTAAAAATAAAATAAGCCCACTAAAACACTAATTTCAAATTAAATTTAAAATAACGACTTGTAGTCGACTTTCGTGTTTTGCAGACTTAAGGACACAAATATACAAAATATTTAAGAATTCAGAAAGACGCATACTAGCACCTCATAAGGAAACCGACCATTTCCATGCCAAATTATATTTCATGGGGTTCTTTAGTAAAGATATATTGGTCGGGATAGGGTATCCTCATTTAATACTATAATCATCTCTAAAACAACCCCATCTGCCCTTTGTTGGTTTTTACAAATATGTCGGTGCGAAGCTTAGGCCTTGGCTCCGTATTTTGAAAGTACTTGGCTTTAGAAAGCTCAAACAGTCGGTTGATGGATTGCACCATCAAACCCTCGCCTCGCATTCTGGTGCTGTAACGGCTATCGTTTAATTTGCCTCCGTGCGCTTCCTTTATTTGGTTCAGAATTTTTCTAGCCCTGTCGGGGAAAGCCTCCTGCACCCAATGTTCGAACACTTGGCCAATGGCACCATTTAACCGCACCATGGTATAGCTTGCGCCTCGTGCGCCAGCCTCAGCAGCAGCTTTCATAATGTCGGGAATTTCATGGTCGTTTAGGCCGGGAATAATAGGGCCAATCATAATGCTTACGGGCACGCCACGCTGGGTCAGCGTTTCAATGGCTTTCAATTTTCTTGCAGCCGAAGCCGTTCTGGGTTCAAGCTTTCTTCTTACGGATTCATCCAAAGTAGTGAGGCTGAAATAAACACTAATCAGGTTGAGATCGGCTAAAGACCCGATAATATCGAGGTCACGGGTGATGGTGACGTTTTTGGTAATAATGCCCACAGGGTGTTTGTATTTCAGAAAAACCGCCAGCAGCTTTCGGGTAATTTCAAGCTTCTGCTCCAAAGGCTGATAGCAATCGGTATTGCCAGAAAGCACGATGGTAGAAGGTTGCCAATTGGGGTTTTGCAAATGCTTTTCCAGCAGTTGAGGCGCGGACTCTTTGTACATGATCACTTTTTCAAAATCGAGCCCAGCATTGTAGCCCCAGTATTCGTGGCTGTTTCGCGCATAGCAATAAATGCAGCCATGCTCGCAACCTTGATAAGGGTTGAGGGAATAGGTCATGCCCACATCTGGGCTTTCCACTTTGTTGACAATGGTTTTTGGGAAGATGGGGATGTATTTGGTGTTCGGGTTTTGGCCATCAAATTCATCGATTGCCTCTAGGTGTTCTTGCACATATTCGTGCATCAAGAACCTGTTCTTCATCTGCTTTTGAGCGCCTCTTCCCTTAATCATTAATCTAGTATTTTTAGTTTTACTAAAAATACTAGATTAAAACCAAATATTATAGCTAATAGATTGAGTATTTCTTTTGAAGTGCTATTGTTTTGTGCAGCGTCACGGCTGTGGGGTTTTTGTTTTCTGGGCTATTAATTTATATTTTAGAACATAAAATTATACTTAAGATATAATGAAACTCCGATCTCAGGCATTCTCAATTTTTAGTTTCCTTCTTCTCACATGCTGCCTTATAACAATGGTGGCCTGCAATGGCAATGAAGAAAACTCAGAAAGTAAAATTGCGAGCTTTAAAGCTGAAATTGTTGACTCTTTGGTGATTGATAGACTTTCGGTCTTGGAGTTATTTGATTACCAAAGTAGTACGGGAGAGCTTCTATTTTTCGATACCCAAACAGGGGAACATCTAATTATAAACGAAGAAGCTGAAGTTCTTTCTTCTTTTAACCCACTAGTGGAAGGGCCAAGTTATATGGGTAATAGCTATGGCTGGAGTTTCTACGGTAAAGACGAACTGGCTGCTTATGGTCACGCTTACTTTTATCGTTATTCTAAATCGGGCGAAATACTTGGTCGATATGAACCCCCAATAGAAGTGGGCGGGGGTATTATTTTAGATTTTAAGCCGCAGCGCATAAAAGCCTTTGAAACAGAAAGAGGAACAGAAGTGTTGGCCATGATTTTAGACCTCTCGAATAGAAACCGTAAGACTCAGCAATTCCAAGATTCGATCGATGATGTTTTTCGAATGAATTTTGAGACAGGTGAAAACACTACGGTAATGCACAAGCAACCTGACAATATTTACCGCACTGCTGGTGAGTACATGGTGGGGTTATCCGACTTTCACACTATTGTCAGGAAGTACTTTTGCTTTTACCCATCAAAGCGATAATCACCTCTATATTTTTGACGCAGAGAAAAATGAATACCTCAATAAAATTGCGATTCCTACCGAGTTTTTGCCTGAGTATAAAGCGGTAGAATTTGGAAGTAAAGACGACCCTGAGCTGTTGAAGATAAACTCACACGTCTTTTCTGTAGGGAATAAAATTCTGCTCCTCAGTTTGGGGAAAATTCCTAACGCTGTAATGAAAGAATTGCAACAGCTTCCTAGATGGTGGTACTCGCCTGAATTTGAGGCAGCCACGAGAAAATACATGACCACTGATTTTCTGTTGTTCGATCAAAAGCAGTTTTTAGGAAAAGTAGACTGGGATATTAACCTTAATGAGCCCATGCCCAAAGGTACCGAAAATGATTTCCTATGGCTGAAACGAACTTATAAAGATGAGCGCGACTACCAGACTTTTTTGAAGGTGAAGATTGTTAAAGAATGATTTTCTAACTTGAGCTCTGTTAATACAATATACCTAAAGAAATCAATTGAGGTTCTTCTGATTGCTAAAACTCTCCAAAAGTTCTCAATATATAGTTCAAATAAATCTATCGGCTCCTGTTAGTCTATAGGCATCAACTTTTGGAGAGGTCTTTAAAATTTACAGTCAAGCTCAGATTTCCTACCCAAAGACGGAAACCTCTTCAATGGCTTTTTCCATGGCTTCTTTTTCTGAAAGCACTTTTTCAGCAGACCAGCCAAAGTGATTTTGAAAATCTTTAAGGATAACTTCAAGCGTAGGTTTGATGCTGTGAATATCGAAATACAAACGGCCCGTTCTGCGGATATAGAAATCTTGAATTGAAAAGACCATTTCATTTTCTAGGCAATACCTCAATTCTGAACGAATCAATTTAAGATGGAGTGCTTTGTTGTCAAAGGCATTCATGCCTTCAATAATTTCGTCTGTTACTTTTCCGTAATTGCTCACCAAATAACCAGCATAGTACTTTTCGAGGCCAATGACCTCTAATTGCTCACGAATGGTTTTTCTATATTTCTTTACCGCTTTGGCATTTTTAAAAGCACCATTATCTAAATCAATATGGATGGTTTTGGTTTCCACAATGGGCAGATCTTCCTCATCGTTCAGTCGATCATACAAGCGATCGACCACTTTTTCAGCCATTTTGCGATAGCCCGTAAGTTTTCCGCCAGCAATAGAAATCAGTCCAGTTTCCGATTCGAAGATTTCATCTTTACGCGAAATTTCTGAGGCAGACTTTCCGTCTTCATGTATAAGTGGCCTTACTCCAGCCCAGCTCGATTCTACATCTTTGACCTTCAGGTTCAGCTTTGGAAATGCATGATTTGTGCCTTTAATAAGGTATTCCACATCGGCTTTGGTCGTCAAAATTTTATCCTTGTCGCCAGAGTAATCGGTGTCGGTAGTGCCTATATAAGTGATTTTCCCTCGGGGAATGGCAAACACCATTCGCTTGTCGGGGAAATCGAAATAAATGGCCTGCTTGAGCGGAAATTTACTGTGGGGCAACACAATGTGTACGCCTTTGGTGAGGTGGAGGTGCTTGCTGGTCAAAGAATGGTTTTTCGTTCTCAGCTCATCTACCCAAGGGCCAGCCGCACTAATGGTGGATGTGGCCTTGATCTCCATTTTTTCACCTGAGATAAAGTCCGTAGCGAAAACTCCGGCTACTTTTCCTTCCCTATAAATGAATTCATCGGCCTGCACATAATTAAGGCAATGCGCTCCAAATCTGGAGGCGGTTTTAATAATTTCAATCGTTAGACGGGCATCGTCTGTTCGGTATTCCGCATAAATGCCACCGCCTTCCACATTTTCTTCGCTTAAAAGCGGTTCCTTCTCCAAAGTCTCTTCAATATCCAACATTTTGCGTTGATCCACTTTTTCTACGCCTGCCAAAACATCGTAGACCATCAAACCTATACTGGTCATGAGCTTTCCGAAAGTGCCATCCTTAATAAGGGGGAGCAACATTTTTTCTGAAGTCACCAAGTTGGGAATGAGCTTGTGCAAAGTGGCGCGCTCTCTGCCTACTTCACGCACGAGCGCAATTTCAAATTGCTTGAGGTAGCGCAAGCCACCATGAATCAGCTTGGTGGATTTACTGCTGGTGCCGGAGGCGAAATCGTTCTTTTCAACCAACACGGTTTTAAGTCCTCTTGAAGCTGCATCGAGCGCAATGCCTGCCCCGGTAATGCCTCCACCAATGATTAAAAGATCATAGTGCTGCGTTTTTGCAGTATCGGTTAATGCTTTTCGGTTGGTGGAAGAGAGGAAGTTCATAATACTAATTTTCTACCCAGTCCATAGATCTCTTCACCGCCTTTTGCCAAGTGGCGTAGAGTTTTTCCCTGAGCTTGGCGTCCATTTCTGGCTCAAACTCATGCTCGATAATTCTGTTTTTGATGATGTCTTCTTGCTTCCAAAAACCCACTGAAATTCCAGCCAAGTAAGCCGCACCTTGGGCGGTGGATTCAATAACTTCTGGTCGTTCCACCCCTACGCCAAGAATATCGGCTTGAAACTGCATGAGGTAATTATTGGCCGCAGCACCACCATCTACTTTCAATTCCTTCAACTTTAGCCCCGCGTCTTTTTGCATGGCTTGTAAAATATCACGGGTTTGAAAAGCCAGAGAGTCTAGCGTGGCCTTGATAATGTGTTCTTTTCCCGTATCACGAGAGAGTCCGAAAATGGCGCCTCGAGCATACATATCCCAATAGGGAGCGCCCAAGCCCGCAAAGGCTGGTACGACTACGACTTCATGACTGTCTTTGAGCTTTTCCGCAATCGCTTCGGAGTCGCTAGAATTCTCAATGATTTCGAGTGCATCGCGTAGCCATTGCACAGCTGCACCTGCTACAAAAACACTTCCTTCCAAAGCGTAGTATACTTTATCGTCAATGCCCCAAGCAATGGTGCTGAGCAAGCCATTGTATGAATGTTGAAGGTCTTCGCCCGTATTCATTAGCATAAAACAGCCGGTGCCGTAAGTGTTTTTCGCCATGCCGGGTTCAAAGCAAGCTTGGCCAAAAAGGGCGGCTTGTTGGTCTCCAGCAATGCCTGCGATAGGAATTTCTACACCGTCAAGTTCATAAGTACCGAAATTTCCGCAGCTTGGGCGGGCTTCAGGAAGCATGGATTTTGGTACGTCTAGCGCCTTTAAAAGCTTGTTGTCCCACTTCACGGTTTTGATATTGAAAAGCAAAGTGCGGGAAGCATTGCTGTAATCGGTGGCGTGTATTTTTCTATTGGTCAGGTTCCAAACCAACCAACTGTCAATGGTTCCGAAGAGTAAATTACCAGCTTCGGCACTTGCTTTTGCACCTTCTACATTGTCTAAAATCCATTTTATTTTGGTGCCAGAAAAATAAGAGTCGATCACTAAGCCCGTGTTTTCTCTAAGGTAGGCTTCAATACCAGTGTGCTTTAGGTCTTCGCAAATGCTGGCCGTCCGTTTGTCTTGCCAAACAATGGCGTTGTAAATAGGCTTGCCCGTGTTTTTGTTCCAAACCACTGTGGTTTCTCGTTGGTTGGTAATGCCTATGGCCGCTACTTCTTCGCCTTTGATTTTGTTCTTTTTAATAAGTTTGGAAAGGGTTTCCATTTGGCTGGAAAGGATTTCCATAGCATCATGTTCCACCCATCCTGGTTTAGGGAAAATCTGGGAAAACTCTTGCTGTGCAATGTCAATGATTTGTCCTTTTTGATCGAAGAGCACCGAACGAGAACTCGTGGTGCCTTGGTCTAATGCGATGATGTATTTCTTTTCTCCCATAGTTTTAGAGGTAACAGAAAAAATTGGTTTGGCCTTCTTATAATATTAGCGACAATTGAGCGGAAAGCCTAGAGGCCTAATTCAATTCTATATGTTTCTCATTCGGTATTTATTGGTGCTTCTCTACCTATATTTGATTCAAGTCTATTTTTACCTTTCCTGTTAAAGGCTCAATACTTAGCTTTACCGCGATGAATTGGTTACAACTTCTTTCTTTAGATACTCCTGATGTTCAGCAAAACCAGACGAGAACGGTTTTCGATCGTGATTTTGATCGGATTATCTTTTCTCATCCGTTTAGGAAATTGCAGGACAAAACGCAGGTACACCCCTTGCCAGAGCAGGATTTTGTACACACCCGACTGACGCACAGCTTGGAAGTGTCTAGCGTGGGCCGATCTTTAGGAAGGTTGGTGGGCAGTAAACTGATAGAGAAGTATGATTTTCTTCAGAATAAAATAAGTGCACATGATTTTGGTGCCATAGTTGCGGCCGCTTCTTTGGCGCACGATATTGGGAACCCTCCTTTTGGGCACTCAGGAGAATCATCTATTTCGGATTATTTTAAAAATGCCGAGACTGAACTTAAACCGGAAGTAACCGAAGCCGAATGGGCCGACTTGATCAATTTTGAAGGAAATGCACAAGGGTTTAGACTACTGAACCGACCGGGTTATCAGGGCTTGAAGTTATCTTCAGCCACCTTAGCTGCTTTTACAAAATACCCTCGTCCTTCGCTGGTTGAAAAGCAAGACAAGGCCAGAAGAAGCCAGAAGAAATTTGGCTTTTACGATACAGAAAGAACGATTTTTCAGGAGTTGGGAAAAGAACTTGGTCTTGAGGTTTTAGGAACTGATCAGTACTGTCGCCATCCGCTGGCCTTTTTGGTAGAGGCTGCCGATGACATTTGCTACCATATTATAGATTTAGAAGACGGCTGTAATTTAGGCTTGGTCACTTATGAGCAAACGGTCGAATTGCTTGCCAATGTGATTGGCGATAAGTTTCAGCCCGAAAAATTAGAGGCCATTCATAGCCTAAAAGAGCGAATTGGAGTGCTTCGTGCTTTGGCCATTAATCAGCTAATTGGAGAGTGCGTAGATTTATTTATGAAGCATGAAGAGAGACTACTGACTTCGGAATTCGATATTTCTTTGGCCGATGAAATTCCTTCGAAAGCGGCTATGGCCGAAATTATTAACGTTTCTATAGAAAAAATTTACCGTAGTCGCGATGTGGTAGAAACCGAGGCTGCGGGTTATCGTGTATTAAATGGTTTGTTGGAAACCCTTGTGCCTGCTACTTTGGCTGGTTTTAAAAATAACCTTTCCGCAAAAGATAAAACCTATTTTAGGTTATTACCCACCGAAACTCAAACGGAAGTGAAGCAAGCGAATTCTGCTTACATTGCCTTAAGGTCTGTGCTCGATTACGTTGCTGGAATGACCGATTCTGACGCTTTGAATTTGTACCGAAAAATTATGGGTATTTCCCTACCGGGCCGATAGCCGAATTAACCTTTCTGTTTATAGGATAAAATGGTGAGAATCAATTTACTGAGAAGGGATTTCTATTACCTTTGTGATCTTTGAAAAAAATGTGGTCTAAACTTCCTCATATCGTACTGAAATACAGGCTCGCCCTGATGATTCTCTTGCTCCTTTTTACGGTGTTCATGGGCTATATGGCGCGCGATGTAAAAATGGCATTTAACTTCAATACGGCCGTTCCAGAAACAGACGAGAACTATAAGTACTTCCAAGACTTTAAAAAGAACTTTGGTGAGGATGGAAATATTCTAGTACTCGGTATGAAAGATAGCAGTCTTTACGAGCTCGAAAATTTCAATAAGTATGAGGCACTGAACAAAAAGTTACAAAAAGTGGAAGGAATCACCAATGTGATTTCGTTGGCCACGCTTCAGAATATTACTAAAAATCAAGACAACCGCAGTTTTGAGCTTTCCCCTTTAGTTGGCAAAAGCCCTACCTCTCAGGCCGAATTGGATTCGTTGATGGCTGTGGCTTTGAACCTAAAATTTTACAGTGGTCAGTTGATGAATGTTAAGAATGGAGCTACGCTGATCCTGATTACGATGGATCGTGAGGTGCTCAATTCTAAACTTAGGAATGATGTAGTTGGCGAAATCCAAGGTATTGGTAAGGCGTTTTCGGCAGATACGGGCATCGAGCTTCATTATTCAGGAATGCCGTTTGTGAGAACGGTAATGCAAGAAATGACGGCCAAGGAACTCAAGTTGTTCATTGTGCTTTCCATTGCCATTACTGCCCTTATTCTCTTTCTCTTCTTTAGGTCGTGGACAGCAGTGGTTTTTCCACTGATTGTAATTGGCGTAGTGGTGACTTGGGTAATGGGAACCCTCGGAATACTTCAATACAATATCAATGTGCTTACGGGTTTAATACCGTCAATCATCATTGTAATCGGTATTCCCAATTCGATTTATTTACTGAATAAATATCATCAGGACTTTGCCAAACATGGCAATAAAATGAAGGCACTTAGCCTGATGATCAGAAAAATAGGCTTAGTAACCTTTATCACAAACTTTACAACGGCTATCGGTTTCTTGGTTTTGGTAACTACAGACATCACCCTCTTAAAGGAGTTTGGTTTGGTTGCTGGAATCAACATTTTGGCCACTTTTGTGGTAAGTATGGTACTCATTCCGGGTATCTTCTCTTACTTGCCTGCCCCTAAACCAGCCCAGCTTAAACACCTAGAGTTCAAGATAACTGGGCGCATGCTCACATTGCTCGATTTGTTGGTACACAGACACCGCTATCGTGTTTTCGCAATTACCATTGTTGTTTTAGGAGTGTCGCTTTATGGAGTTTCCAAACTCTATTCTGTGGCCTATATGGTAGACGATATTCCCGAAGAGTCAAAATTGAAGCAAGACCTTTACTTTTTCGAAAACAACTTTAGCGGGGTAATGCCGCTTGAAATTATTATTGACTTCGGAAAACCAAGGTCATCACTGAATGCCAGAAACTTAAGAAAAGTGGAAAGGCTTGAAATCGGTCTCGATTCAATCGACTTTGTTTCTCAGCCCATTTCCATTGTCAGTTTTGCAAAGGCCATTCGTCAAGCCTATTATAACGGTGATTCTAACCGATATAGCCTTCCGAGCCCAAGCGATAGAAATGCAATTCTGAACTATTTGAGTAATCAAAAAGATGAAGATGGCTTACTGAATAGCTTTGTAGATACAACAGGACAAGTGTTAAGGGTTTCTCTTAAAATCTGGGATTTAGGCTCTGTTAAAATGGATTCGCTCATCACCCAAGTAGTTGAACCAAGAATTGATGAAGTGTTTGGTGATGATGAAGATGTTCATACCAGCGTAACCGGGTCGACCTTGTTATTTGTGAAAGGCAATAAGTTTTTGATCGAAAACCTACAAATGTCGCTATTGCTGGCTTTTGGTATTATAGCCATCATCATGGCAATCCTATTTGCTAACCTCAGAATGATTATCATTTCTATGGTGCCGAACTTAATTCCATTAATACTCACCGCAGGCATCATGGGTTATTTTGGAATTCCGTTGAAACCGAGTACGGCCTTGATTTTCAGTATAGCTTTTGGTATTTCTGTAGATGACTCTATTCACTTCTTGGCCAAATACCGCCAAGAGCTGTTTGCCAATAAGTTCTTTGTGCCAATCGCCATAAGTAAAAGTATAAAAGAAACAGGGTCAAGTATGCTCTATACTTCCATCGTGCTGTTTTTCGGCTTTGTAATCTTCGTGTTTTCCGATTTTGGTGGAACCGTAGCTTTGGGTTTGCTTACATCGCTTACATTGCTTTTCGCCATGATGACCAACCTTACTGTATTACCAGCATTGCTTATGGTGTTTGACAGTGGAAAAAGAGATACTAATTTCCGCCCACTTATTGAGCATTATGAGTTTTATATTGAAGACGAAGACGAAGAAATTGATACTCAAAGCTTATTGATTAAGAGTAACGACCCGTTTGTTGGTTCAACAGACAAAGACAATAAAGATTCCTAAAAGCCAATTCGGCTTAGCCCATAAAACAAGGAGTAAAGTGAAAAAGTACAACGAATACAAAAACCCGAATTATGCTGAAATAGGTGAGCAAATGCTCCAGTTCTGGAAAGAGAACGGCATATTCGAAAAGTCAGTAGACACCAGAGAAGGGAGACCTTCTTTTACCTTTTACGAGGGACCTCCATCTGCAAACGGAACCCCAGGTATTCACCACGTAATGGCGCGAACGGTGAAGGATATTTTCTGCCGATACAAAACACAAAAAGGCTTTCAAGTAAAAAGAAAGGGCGGTTGGGATACCCACGGCCTTCCTGTTGAACTTCAGGTAGAAAAGGAATTAGGCATTACCAAAGAAGACATAGGCAAAAAGATTTCGGTTGAAGAATACAACCAGAAATGTCGTGAGGCGGTAATGAAGTTCAAAGATGAATGGGATGATCTTACCGAGAAAATGGGCTATTGGGTAGATTTAGAAAACCCATACATTACTTTCGAAACCAACTATATTGAAACGCTTTGGTCGCTTTTAAAACGACTTTACGATAAAGACCTTATCTATAAGGGCTACACCATTCAGCCGTATTCACCAGCAGCAGGTACAGGTCTGAGTTCACATGAACTGAACCAACCAGGTACTTACCAAGATGTGAAAGACACATCGATGACGGCCATGTTTAAGGTAGAAGGCACTGAAAACGATTTCTTCTTGGCTTGGACAACAACGCCATGGACATTGCCTGCCAACAACGGTTTGGCCGTTGGCGCTGGTATTGAATATGTAAAGGTGAAAACCTTCAACCAGTACACCTTTGAGCCAATCAATGTGATTTTGGCCAAAGATAGAGTAGCTTCATTCTTTAGCGATAAAGCAAAAGAAGTTAAGCTTGAAGATTATAAAGCTGGCGATAAAATTATTCCTTTTGAAGTAGTTGAAAGCTTCAAAGGCCGCGATATAGCAGGCAAAAGCTATGAGCAATTGATGCCTTACATTCCTTTAGAAAAACCAGCTTTTACCGTAGTGATTGGTGATTTTGTAACTACGGAAGACGGTACAGGTATCGTTCACATTTCAAAAACATTTGGTGCAGACGATTACCGTGTTTCGGTAATGAATAATATGCCAGGCATTTTTGTAAAGGACGAAGAAGGCAAAGATGTTCCGATTGTAGATAAGCAAGGAAAGTACGTGAAAGAGATCACGGACTTTGCTGGCATGTACGTAAAAAACGAATACTATTCTGATGCAGAGCGTCCTGAAAAATCGCTCGATGTTTTGATTTCGATCAAACTGAAAGAAGAAAACAGGGCTTTTAAGGTAGAAAAATACGAGCACTCTTATCCGCATTGCTGGAGAACCGATAAGCCGATTTTATACTATCCGCTAGATTCTTGGTTCATTAAAACCACGGCTTTTAAAGATGATTTAGTAGCCTTAAATAAAACAATCAACTGGAAACCCGCTTCAACAGGCGAAGGCCGCTTTGGCAACTGGTTAGAAAACTTGGTAGACTGGAACCTAAGCCGTTCGCGCTATTGGGGAACTCCATTGCCAATTTGGGTTTCAGAAGACAAAAAAGAACATATCTGTATTGGCTCATTGGCTGAATTGAAAGCTGAAGTAGAGAAATCAATTGCTGCTGGTTTTATGACCGAAAGCATTGGCGAAGACTTCGATTTACACCGCCCTTATGTAGACGATGTGTATTTGGTGAGTGAAACAGGTCAGAAAATGACCCGTGAAGCTGACTTGATAGATGTTTGGTTCGATTCAGGAGCCATGCCTTACGCGCAATGGCATTACCCGTTTGAGAACAAAGAAATTTTCGAATCGAATTTCCCAGCAGACTTTATTGCAGAGGGCGTAGACCAAACCCGTGGTTGGTTCTTTACGCTCCATGCCTTAGCTGTAATGCTAGAAGATAAAGTGGCTTTTAAGAATGTAATCGCCAACGGTTTGGTGCTCGATAAAAACGGCAATAAAATGTCGAAGCGACTGGGCAATGCGGTGAACCCATTTGAAACCATCAACAATTTTGGCCCAGATGCCACACGTTGGTACATGATTTCAAATGCCAACCCTTGGGACAACCTGAAATTCAATATTGAAGGCGTGGGCGAAGTACAGAGAAGGTTCTTCGGAACGCTTCAAAACACCTATGCTTTCTTTGCGCTTTATGCCAATTTAGATGGCTTTACTTTCGAGGATGCTGAAATTCCTTTGAATGAAAGACCCGAAAGCGACCGTTGGATCTTGTCTCGATTGAACAGTTTGATCAAAGAGGTAGACCAAGCCTATAATGATTATGAGCCAACCCGTGCTTCGCGAATGATCATGGATTTTGTAACCGATGAAGTGAGTAACTGGTATGTACGTTTGAACAGAAAACGTTTCTGGAAAGGCGACTACGATCAAGGCAAAAAAGCAGCTTACCAAACTTTGTACACTTGCTTGGTGAGTGTGGCGAAATTGGCGGCTCCTGTTGCTCCGTTCTACATGGATCGTTTATATCAGGATTTGAATGCCGTTTCTGGTAAAGAGAACTTCGAGTCGGTTCACCTTTCCGATTTCCCAGAGGCCAATGAGGCTTGCATTAATGCAGACTTAGAAGCCCAAATGATTTTGGCGCAAACCATCTCTTCGTTAACACACTCCATTCGTAAGAAGGAAAAAATCAAAGTGCGTCAGCCTTTGACCAAAGTGATGGTGCCTGTTTTGGATGAAAAAACCAAGCAATATATTGAGGCGGTTCAAGACTTGATCATGACCGAAGTCAATGTAAAAGCGGTAGAATATATAGATGATGCTTCGGGCATTTTAGTCAAGAAGGTAAAACCGAACTTCCGCACCTTGGGTAAAAAATTCGGTTCACAAATGAAGTTGGTGGCTGCGGCCATCGGCCAGTGGACGAAAACTGAAATTGCCGAAATCGAAAAGAACGGATCGATCAATATTTCGCTTGATGGCGAATCCGCTTCACTTTTGTTGGAAGACGTAGAAATCTCTAGCGAAGATATTCCGGGCTGGTCAGTAGCTTCTGAAGGCAAGGTAACCGTAGCGCTAGACATCTCAATTACCGATGAGCTTCGTGCCGAAGGAATTGCCCGTGATTTCGTGAACCGAATTCAGAATTTGCGAAAAGACATGGGACTGGATGTTCAGGATAAAATCAACATTCAAGTAGCCAAGAATGAAGCTTTGATTAACGAAGCTTTGACGGCCAATGCAGCTTATGTTTGTGAAGAAACCCAAGCTTTGAATTTAGATGTTGTGGAGTCAATTTCAGATGCGCAAAGTGTTGAAATTGACGAGTGGACCCTTGAAGTGAAAATAGCAGTGGGCTAATGGCTGCGCAGTTCAAGCACTATAAATATTTTCTCCTCACTTTGGCGGTAATCGCCATAGACCAGACGGTAAAACTTCTGGTGCATTTTAAAATGGTTTTTGGCCAAATTGGGGAGATTAAGGTTTTTGGTGATTGGTTCAAGCTACATTATATCTTAAATGAAGGCATGGCTTTCGGCCTTCAATTTGGTTCGGAATGGGGAAAGTTAGGGCTTACTATTTTCAGAATGATAGCCATGACTTTCATTGCTGTTTACCTCTACAAACTAGCCAAGAAGAACTATAACTCAGGATTACTCTGGAGCATGGCCCTTATTTTAGGTGGCGCCATGGGCAATGTAATAGATAGTATTTTTTACGGAGTTTATTTGAATAACGCACCGTACGATGCCGTAACGCCTTGGTTCCATGGCAAAGTGGTAGATATGTTTTACCTCGATGTTTGGGAAGGATACATTGCAGATTGGGTTCCGTTTTGGGGAGGTAAATACATAGCGCTTTGGCCTATTTTCAATGTGGCCGATGTTTGTATTTTTTTAGGGGTTGCCATACTCCTTATTTTTCATAGAAAATTTTTCAGCCGCCAAGCTAACATCCAAAATGAGGTAATTGCTGATTAGGCAGTGATTAACAGTGTTATAGTATCACCTAGCTTATTGCTTAACATTTTTTAATAGTTTAAAAATGTAGAATCATTTCTTATTTCAATCATAATTGATATATTTAACTAATTGAATAGTTTTAATTATCAGATATGACACAACGACTTCAAAAACTCAGTATCTGGGCAGTACTATTGCTCGTCCTTCCGCTATCATCATTTGCCTTTCAACAACTTGAAAAGGATCCGTCTGTTAAAATAGGCAAGTTAGAAAATGGCTTTACCTATTATTTAAGACAGAATGCCAAACCAGAGAATCGTATTGAATTTAGACTGGCTGTAAATGCAGGTTCAATTTTAGAAGATGACGACCAGCAAGGCTTGGCTCACTTTACAGAGCACATGCTTTTTAACGGTACAAAAAACTTTGAGAAAAACGAACTGATCAGCTTTCTTCAGAAAATGGGGCTTGAGTTTGGAGGCGACCTTAACGCCTACACAAGCTTTGATGAAACAGTTTACTTTTTACCCATTCCTACAGAGGACAAAGAGAATATTGATAAGGCCTTAACCGTTTTGAGCGATTGGGCACATAATGCCACTTTCGATAACGAGGAAATAGACAAAGAAAGAGGCGTGGTAATGGAAGAGTGGAGGCTTGGAAGAGGCGCTTCTCAAAGAATGAGAGAAGAAACTTGGCCAGTAGTATTGCAAGGTTCTAGATATGCCGAAAGACTGCCTATTGGTAAGGAAACTGTATTACAGAATTTTAAATACGATGCAGCCAAAAGGTATTACCGTGATTGGTACAGACCAGATTTAATGGCAATTGTAGCCGTGGGCGATTTTGATCCTGCCGAAATGGAGGCTAAAATCAAATCGTATTTTGGGTCGATAGAAAATCCTAAAAAGCCAAAGGAGAGAAAATACTATGATTTACCACCTTTCAAAGGAACCCGCATTGCAGTAGCTACGGATGATGAAGCCACTGGAAGTTCAATTGCAGTAGGCTTTATTACCCCAGGAACTCACAAGCCAGAAAATACACTAGAAGATTTCAGAAAGAGCATTCTGAACGGTCTGTATGGTCAGATGATCAACCAACGATTGCGAGAAAAATTACAATCAGAAAACCCGCCTTACTTATTCAGCTTTAGTGGCTATGGTGGCTCGCTAGGCAAGCATAAAAAGGAATATAGCATTGTAGTGAATGTAAAGGATGACATGTTCAAAGAGGGGCTTAAAGCTGCTATGGTAGAGAATGAAAGAGTGAGAAGGTACGGCTTTACCAATGGAGAACTTGAACGAGTGAAAGCACTATACCTTAATTCATACGATAGAAGAGCCAAAGAGTCAGACAAAGCACAATCGGGTAGTCTTGTAAATACTTATGTGCAGCATTTCTTGAATGGAGGAACACTGTTGAGCGAAAAACAAATGTTAGACCTCGTAAATCAGATACTCCCAACCATTAAAGTTGAAGAGATTAATGAGCTAGTAAAAGGATGGATTACGGAAGATAACCAAACCATTGTTATTACAGCCAAAACAGACCAAGAAGCTAATATTCCTTCAGAGAATGAGCTGAAAGCAATAATGAAGGATGTGCGAACTGACGAATCGATTGAGCCTTATGTAGAAGAAAAATTGGCAACTGCTTTAATGACCTCTGCACCAAAACCAGGCAAAATTACAAGTGAAAGCACTAATGAACCTACGGGCATTACCAAGCTCACGCTTTCAAATGGAGCTACAGTTTATCTAAAACCTACAGATTTCAAGAACGATGAAGTGCGGATGAGTGCTTATAGCGATGGCGGTGTTTCGCTCTATTCTGCCGATGAGTTTATAGATTTGACCAATGCCAGTCAGGTTATAGCTGAGCTGGGGCTTGGTGAGTTTAGCCAGGTTGATTTGGGTAAATTTATGACTGGGAAAACCGCATCCGTAGGCGCAAGTATTGGTCAATATGAAGAAAGCATGTCGGGCTTTTCGAGCTTAAAGGATTTGGAAACGTTTTTTCAAATGGTGCACTTAAAGTTTACCACCGTACGGTACGATGAACAAGCTTTCAAAAGCTGGGTCACTAGAATGAAGACACTTTATTCAAATTTTGGCTCTAGCCCAGATATAAAGTATCAGCTAGAATCTCAAAAAATTATGTTCGGAGATAACCCTTGGGTTGGAGGACTGCCTACTGCGGAAGAAATGGATCAAATTTCGCTGAAAAGAGTAACGGAGATTTACAAAGAGCGTTTTGCCGATGCCAGTGATTTTAGCTTTGTGTTTGTAGGGAATATAGACATGAAAACCTTTAAGCCTTTATTGGAGAAATACATCGCAAGTTTGCCGGCAACCCATAAAAAGGAATCAAGTAAAGATTTGAATTTAAGGCCTTTACCTGGAGTAATCACTCAAAATGTATATGCTGGAGTAGACGATAAAAGCGTAGTTACAATTACCCTGAGCGGAGATTACAATTACACTTTAGAGAATAATGGGCTGATGAACGCGGCAGCCAGTATTTTGACCAATAAAATGATAGAAACGCTAAGGGAAGAACTGGGCGGAGTTTATGGCGTTAGCGCTAGGGCTTCAATGAGTGAGAACCCAAAGGAGACGTTCACTTTTACAATTTCATTCCCTTGTAAACCCGATAATGCAGAGGCTTTAGCAGAAGCTGCCATGAAGGAGCTAGAGAAACTCAAAAATGGTGAGTTTACGGAGGAAGATTTGCAGAAAGTGATTACTGCCCGTATGCAGAACTTTGATGAGCAAATTAAAACAAACGCCTACTGGCAGGGTATGATAAAAAGCTATTCAAAATCTGGAGATGGCTTTGAAGAAATCTTGAAATCAAATGAACGCGCCAAGGCCATTACAAAAGACCAAGTGGTAAAGGCCGTAAATCAATATTTAACAGGTGAGAACATTATTAGAATCACCAAGCTTCCTGATGGCTATAAAGGTGATACCAACCTGAAACAGGAAATCAAAAAGAATTAAGGAAAGTTGAAGTTGAATAGAAGGGGCCGGCATATTGTCGGCCTTTTCGCTTTTTAGGCACTTAAAGCAGGATTACATCATTTACGATAGGGCTTCCAAATTCTTTGGCCAGCAAAACCAAAATCTTGTTTTTAGACATATTGAGCTCGTGCCTTAATGGCGCAGAAGTAAGGTGAACGTAAAGCTTTTTGTCCTTAATGTAAATCTTGCTGGTACGTTTGGCAATCGCCACGCCCATAACTTGCTCCCAAGAATTGATCAGGTTAGTTTCATGGAATTTCTGTTCAATATTGAATGACTTCAACATTTCTTTCACAGCATCTCCAATACTCTCTGGCTGTCCTTTTCTATTGTTGGGGTACGGTCTTTTATTCACTATTACTTCGTTCGAATTATAAAAGTAGGTATTTGGAAGGGTCGTTTTTAAGAAGCACTCAGATTTACTTATCAAGACGGTTATCCACAAACAGAATTAAGCGTACAATCCTGTCAATCTTCCTTGCTATAAACGAATAAATCAGAAGCTATTTTATCGGCCAAAAGCTTTCCGTTATTGGTGAGTGTAATGCAACCATCTTCTACCTGAATCATGCCTTTGTAGTCAATCCGCATGAGGTAATCTTCGTGCATTCTCAATAAATCTACCTTGTGCTTTTGTTTGAGCCATTCGGTATCACAACCCCATTTGGTTCTTAAGCTTGTGAGAATATACTCGTTGATTTGGTCTTCTTTTGAAAGAATAATTTTCTCGAAAGGAATTTCCCCTTCACTTATTCCTTTAATGTATTTGGCGTTGTGCGAAACATTGGCTTGCTTAAAATGACCGTTGAATGAATGTGCCGAAGGGCCTATGCCCAAGTATTTTTCCTGTTTCCAGTAATTACCGTTGTGCTGCGATTCGTAACCAGGCTGGGCAAAATTTGAAATTTCGTATTGCTCAAAGCCGTAGCGGTCCAAAGTTTCGGTCAGTATTTCAAATTGTTGCGCAGCGTACTCTTCTTCTACATCTTCCATTTTTCCTTTCGAAACCAGGTGGCCAAAAGCGGTTTTAGGTTCTATGGTAAGACAATAAGAAGAAATATGTTCAGGTCGCATGTGAATCACCTTCATTAAGTCCCTTTCCCAAATCTCATGGTTATGGTGAGGCAAGGCATAAATCAGGTCCACGCTTATGTTTTCAAAACCAGCTTTTCGGGCATTATAGAAACACATTTCTGCCTGTTGGGCTGTGTGTTGGCGGTTCATCCATTTTAAATGCGGCTCATGAAAGGACTGAATTCCCATGCTTAATCGGTTAATACCCGAAGCATAAAGTGATTTCAGCTGGTCTGCGTCTAGGTCGTCAGGGTTGGCTTCCAGTGTAATTTCAGGGTTGCTAGCCAGCCTAAAAGTATACTGAACCTGCTTCATGATTCTTTTCAGCTGATCCTCATTCATTAATGATGGAGTACCACCACCAAAATAGATTGTGTTTATGGCGTCTCCATTCAAATAATCAGCTTGCATTTCCAGTTCTTTACAAATGGCATTTACCATACTGTCCATTTGCCCAACAGATTGAGTAAAATGGAAATCGCAATAATGACAAGCCTTTTTGCAAAAGGGAATATGAATATATAATCCGGCCAAAGAATCGTTAATTTGAAGCTTAAATTCGCAGAATGCCCAAGATATACTTAAAGTATATTTATTGCTTATTCCTTTATGGTTTTTTATGCCTTTCCGTTGAGGCGCAGGAAAAGTATGTGTTAAAGATTGAAGCTGTTGCCGAAGAGGAATCGGTACTTAGAAAGTATAAATACCCTGCTGAACATACGGATTCTTTGAGTACCGAAAGAGCAATTAGGCAGCTGATCAATACCCTTCATTCCGATGGGTATTTGCTGGCCAGTACCCTTTCACGCTCCAGTGTAAGTAACGAACTCAGGGTCAAAATTTCGATAGGAGAAAAATTTACATGGTTAAGACTGACTTCTGGTAATGTAGAAAACTCACTTTTGAGAAGAAGTGGGTATAAGCAGGCCCAATTTGAAGAAAAGCCTTTTCGGTTCAATCAGGTGGCACGGATGGAGAAATCTATTTTGTCTTTTGCAGAAAGAAATGGTTATCCCTTTGCAAGCTTGAAATTGGACTCCCTTCGGATTGAAGTAAATCAGATTGGCGCTTCATTGAACTTAGACTTAGGGCCGCTGATTGTTTTTGATAGCTTAGATATTAAAAGCGATTTTGCCATTAAAGCCCGCTTTCTGGGAAATTACTTGGGCATTGTTCAAGGGAACCCTTATGACCAGAAAAAAATAGATTACGTCTCTCAACGATTAAGAAATTTGCCTTACCTAAGGGTGAGTGAAGCTTCCACTTTAACTTTTCAGAACTCTGAAGCCACCGTACACCTGAAAGTTGAGAAAAGGCCTGTAAATCAAATTGATGGTATCATTGGTTTTCTACCAAACTCAAATCGTTCGGATGGACTTTTGGTTACAGGTCAGGTAGATGTGGATTTACTAAACCCTTTTGGTTCAGGGAAACAGATTGGGTTACATTGGCAGCGACTGAGTGAAGAAACACAGAATTTGAACCTTCAATATGCTCACCCTAATGTACTGGGCAGTCCACTTAATTTTGATTTTGCCTTCGACTTTTTAAAGCAAGACACCTTATTTACGAAACGTATTTTCGACTTAGAAATAAGCTATAATCTTGGAGGAAACAGCTTTCTGAATGTCTTTTCAACAAGTGAAGGCACCGACTTAATTGGCACGCCAAAGGTTACAAACAATCAGCTCCCCTCTGTTATTGACTTCGATTTAACTTCTTATGGATTGGGCTTTGACTGGAACAATTTTGATGACCCATTTATAATTTCTAGAGGTGCAGGCTTGAGTATTAAAGCTTCAACAGGAAATAAGAAGATTAGCCGTAATGTTAGTTTGCCTGCAGAAGTCTATCAAGGAGTAGACCTAAAAACACTTCAATATACATTCGAATTGGGCTTTCAGAATTACTTTAGGTGGAAGAACAATTTTGTTTTAGTAAGCAAACTGAGCGGAGGCTTAAAAGCCAATGATCAACTTTTTCAGAATGACGCATTTCGTTTGGGCGGACTTAAATCGATTAGAGGCTTTAATGAGAATTTCTTTTTTGCGACAAAATATGGATTAGCTACGCTTGAGGGTAGGTTGTTATTTGATGAAAGTTCATATTTGCTACTGTTTACAGACCTAGCTCATTTAGAAGGAGAGTTTAAGGAATCTCCAACATCGGAATGGGCTTTAGGGCTAGGCACGGGATTAAGCTTTGCTACCTCATCAGGTATATTTAACTTTATTTATGCGCTGGGGAGTTCGCAAAGCACTGGCAGTTTTAATTTTAATCAATCTAAAATACACTTTGGTTACACTACCAGATTTTGAGAGAATATGATCTATTCGCAATTGGTTAGGGCAGAAGGCAGAGATGCATTTATTGTAATTGCAATTATTTTGCTTTGTACCTATGCCGTATCCAGAGCGGTTTTCCCCAAAGTGTTTTCAGGCATTATTGCTCCAAACAAACTTTTTGGTTTTAGGGTGAGAGAAGATTTGGGCAGCAACCTAAGACCTTTTAGTTCGGAACACCTATACTTTACTGCTTTAAGCTCCCTGTCACTTTCCTTTGTAATTTTATTTATAGCCAATGGCCTTTGGAAGGACAACGGCCTACCAGAAACACTCATTGTCGACCATTTTGGCTTTGCCATTCTGCAATGGTTAGGTCTTTTTGTGGTACTCAATGTACTGGTCTATGTTAAGTTTTTGTTGATTTTAGGTTTCGGATTGCTCTTTGATTTGCGTTCAACTATCTCTCGCCACTTTGTAGATATGGTCAACGCTTCGCTGGTGTTTTTTCTGATTGTGCTTCTATTTTTAGCTGTTATAAGCTTTTCTTCCATAGTGTTTCCTAAAAACCTGATTCAGTTTACATTGGCTGCATCGATTATCTTTTTCTATTATCGGGGGTTTTTAATCTATATGAGAATGCTCAATGATAGGCCTCATAGCAAGTTGTTTATATTTTCGTACATTTGCGCCACGGAACTGACGCCACTGACCATCGGGCTAGTTCTAATAATAAACAGCCAAATCTAGAAGAAGAAGTAGGGAACTTATGTCTAATAGTACACAAGAGGATAGGCTTAAACAAGTAAAAAGCATCCTAGTATCTCAGCCAAAACCATCTGATGATAAATCACCTTATTACGTTTTAGCGAATAAGTATAACATCAAGATTGATTTCAGGCCTTTCATTCAAGTAGATCCAATTAATGTTAAGGACTTTAGAAAGCAGAAGGTAGATATACTTAAACACACAGCCGTTATTTTCACAAGTAGAAATGCCGTTGATCACTTTTTTAGGCTTTGCAAAGAGCTTAAAGTTGAAGTGCCAGCAGACATGAAATACTTCTGTATTTCAGAGCAGACGGCTAACTACCTTCAAAAATATATTGTTGTTAGAAAAAGAAAGATTTTTACAGGCTCAAGAACAGCTCAAGATTTAATAGAGATTCTTAAAAAGCACAAAAACGAAAAATACGTTTTCCCTTGCTCCAACATTCGTAAGGAAGACATTCCTGTGTTTTTAGAAGAAAATAATTATCATTTCACAGAGGCAATCATTTACGAAACCGTAGCAAGCGACTTGTCGGATTTGGATGATGTACTGTATGATATTATTGCCTTTTATAGCCCTAGCGGTATTAATTCCCTGTTTGTAAACTTCCCTGAATTCAAACAGAACGATACGAGAATAGCTGTTTTTGGCCCAACAACTGCGCAAGCAGCAAGAGATGCTGGTTTGATCATTGACATTGAAGCTCCATTACCCAATGCTCCTTCTATGACGGGTGCTTTGGAGTTATATATAAAAAAGGCAAATAATCTGGATTGATTTAACCTTAGCTCTAAGGGGGGAATCCAGTTATCTTGTAATATATTCGAGCCGAATGAATAATTCGGCTAAATTTGTCGTTACGAGATTATGAAAAGAACTTTTCTGTTTTCATTGGCTCTTCTACTGGTTGCCATTTTTCAGGTAAGAGCTCAACAAGATGCTCAGTTTACCCAGTACATGTTCAATCAACTGTACTACAATCCAGCTTTTGCGGGGCCATCAAATGGAACAACATTAACGGCTATCCATCGATCACAATGGTTTGGGTATGACGGTACTGTAAATCAAGGAGGGGCTCCAAGCACACAATTAATAAGCTACAATTCAAATTTACCTCAAATTAAATCTGGGCTCGGAATATATTTGAGCAATGACAATTTAGGGCCTACCAACAATTTACAAGTGCAAGCAGCATTGTCTCGAAGCTTGAACTTACCCAATGGAGGAATACTAACTGTAGGATTAAACGTAGGTATGTTTTCAAGTTCTATAGATTATGATAAGATCGTGGTAGTGGACCCGTCTGATCCAATCTTTAATGCTTCAGGAAAAGAAGGGCAAATCCGACCTGATTTGGGTGTAGGGCTTGTATATAGAAAAGGAAATTTTTTTGGTGGTTTGAGTTCAAATCACTTACTTCAACCAAAATTTGACTTTGGAGAAAGTCAGGTTTCCAATCAATTAAATCGACATTACTATTTGACAGCGGGTTATGATTACTCATTTACCCCTCAAATAACTATCACACCAACTGTTTTACTAAAATCTGTAAGTTTGAATACTTACAATGTAGAAGTGAGCGTTATTGGCGAGTACAATAATAACCTCAGGGCTGGTTTGGCTTACAGACAATCAGAGTCGGCCTCCCTGATAGTTGGATACAAGATTTTGAGTGATCGTTCTTTAACATTGGCCTATGCCTTTGATTTTGTTGTTGGAAATCAAAGTAGTAAAAAGCCAACATCACAGGAGTTGATGTTAATTTATAATTTCAAGTCTTCCCCAAGAATAGGAGGACAAAGAATTATAAGAACTCCTAGATTTAGGTACTAAATGAACGTTTTGCCTAAGTTATGATTTCGATAATTTTCGGTCATGGACTGGATTAATGAATAGAAAATACTATTTTTCGCGCTTTATTTAATTGATTGGCAATAAGATAAGCAGGCGGTCAGTTAAATAAAAACAAGAATTAGCTATCAATGAGGAGAATATACGCTGGGTTTGCGATTTTAATGGTTGTCTCTTTATCTACTGGTTGCTCTATGTTTAAGGGCTTTCTAGGTGGTGGAGGCATGAGTAAGGTAGAAAAACTTAATGCCGAAGGGCAGTTAATGGGGGTGCCTGATCGAGAAGGATGGTACCAAGAAACACCTTACGGAATGGTTCAGATTCCTGGAGGAACATTTTTCATGGGTCAAGCCGATGAAGATGTTGCTGCATCTCAAATCAACTTCAACCGACAAATAACTGTCAGTTCATTTCTGATGGACTCAGAAGAAATTACAAACAACGAGTATCGTCAGTTTTTGAATTTTATCGATACCATTTCCCAAGACCCTAACGAACAATACTGGACACAGCAAGTAAAGCAAGATGTTACTCCAAACCCTAATGTTTGGGATACAGAGTTTGCCTATCATATGGGTGATAAAATGACCCAATACTATTTTAGTCATCAGGCTTTTGATGATTACCCAGTAGTAGGAATTAGCTGGGAGTCTGCATCTAAATTTGCTGAGTGGAGAACCGAACACTTGAACATTGGTCGTGAAGACGATTATTTTGGAACTGGTGGCGGGGGCCTTTTTGGAGGTAAAAAGAACAAAAATGCCGACCCTGCTGGAGTTCAAGGCTTAGGTGGCCCAGGTCAATTAGGTGCACAACCTCAAACGAATCAAGGACAGGGAAATCAAACAAATACAACTTTTAAAAGCACACTACCTGTAGAAGCACGTTACCCTAATTTCAGATTGGCCACGGAGGCCGAATGGGAATATGCTGCAAGAGGAGGACGTGAAATTATTAAATACCCTTGGGGTGGCCCATATACTAAAAACAAGAGCGGTTGCTTTTTAGCGAACTTTAAACCTGGAAGAGGTAATTATGACGATGACGGATATCCGTATACTGCTCCAGTTAACTCTTTCCTTCCAAATGGTTTTAACCTGTATAATATGGCAGGTAACGTTGCCGAATGGTGTTTAGATGACTTTTCACCAATATATAACCCATTGGTTTGGGATTTGAACCCACTATTCCTTTATAAAGACAATGAAACAGGCAATCCGCACTACGGTAAAAAAGTAGTAAGAGGTGGCGCTTGGAATGATATATCTTATTACCTGCAAACAGGAACACGTACTTACGAATACAGAGATGTAGAATCTGCCAGTATTGGTTTTAGATGTGCAATGGACTACCTAGGACGTGCAGGTGATGACTTCGGAACCAATTAACCAAATTTTAACCAAATAACTTCAACCTTATTAATACGCATATGGCTAACAAATCATTTTCAGAGAAATTTTATGGCGACATAATGCCCAAAATATATGGGCTAGGAGCTGCGGTAGTAATTGTAGGAGCAATGTTTAAGCTAGAAGGCTGGGCAGGTGCAACTCCAATGCTAATTACAGGTTTGAGCGTAGAAGCATTAATTTTTGCTTTTAGTGCTTTCGAACCAAAATCAACAGATTATACTAAAAAATTATACGAGGCAAATTCAGCAGGAGTTAGCCCTAGCGATCAAGGCGGTAAAGACGAGATAAGTCTTGGTAAAATTCTTAAAGAAGCTGCCGTAAGTAAGGAAAGCCTCAAACAATTTGGTGAAGGAATGACCACCCTTGCAGCCAATGCTAAAGGAATGTCAGATATGTCAAATGCTGTTTCTGCAACAAATGCATATGCTGATAGTGCGAAAAAAGCATCTGAAAGCTTAGGTAAAATTAATCAAAGCACAACAGTAACAGCCACTGCCATGGCGCAAATGGCCGAAGCAGCAAAAGGAGCAGGTGAAATTCAGTCGCAGTTAAAAACTTCGGTAGGATCCTACCAAACACAATTGCAAAATGCTTCAGTTCAGCTAGACGCTTTGAATAAAGTATACAAAGAAGAATTGAACGATTCACAAGCACACGTGAAGGCGATCAAATCTTTCTATGCAAATATTGATACTGCCTTAGCAGGTGTATCTGCTGCAACTAAAGAAGCAGAAGAATTTAAAGCTCAAATGGGCAAGTTGAATACCAATGTGAATTCACTTAACAAAGTGTATGGCGCAATGTTGTCAGCAATGAAATCATCAAACTAAACTGATCTATTATGGCAGGAGGTAAAGAAACCCCAAGGCAGAAGATGATCGGTATGATGTACCTCGTACTGACAGCTCTTTTGGCCTTGCAAATTAAAGATACAGTACTTGAAAAGTTTGTATTAATGGAGGCAGGCTTGGAGACTTCAAATGAAGTGTATGCAACAAGCAACGCCCAAGTATTGACCAGCATTGACAAGGCAGCTAAAGATCAGGGAAGTAAAGACACTGATATTGCTGTTGTTAATGCAGCAAAACAAGTTCGTCAAAAGACAATCGATATTGTTGAGTACCTAGCAGGTATTAAACAAGAGGTTGGATTGAAGTCTTCTGGTGGCGATAAAGATGCTATTTATGAAAGAAGTACTCTAAAGAAGTATGAAGAACCATCTCACTATTTAGTGGAGCAAAAAAAGGCAGATGAAATTAAAACTCGTTTGGACGCTTATAATGATGAGATGAAGTCAACTTTGGCTCAAATAGGAATCAATAAGAATTGGCAATCACTTGCACTAGATGCTAGCGAAATCGAATTCTACAAGAACAATCCTGAAGAAAAGAACAAGGATTTTGCAAACTTGAACTTTTACAAAACACCTTTGGCAGCTGTTTTGGCTCAACTTACTTTCTATGAAAATCAAATTTATGCCCGTGAATCTGAGGCGTTAGGTTTGTTAGGAGGAAGAGTAGGAGCAACAGCCGTAAAAGGATTTGACCAAATTACAGGAACTGTTTTGCCAGTATCAAATGTGGTTACTGCGGGAACTGAGTTTGAAGCTGAACTTTTCTTAACAGCATCTAACTCAGCGTTAGAGCCTACAATGACTTATAACGGTTCAAAACTGACAGTTGAAAACGGCAGGGGAAAAATCAAATTCAGAGCTTCAGCAACAAACTATGTGGATAACATGTCCAAACAAAAGTTTGAAGCTAACATCCAGTACAATGATGGTGGAGAGATTAAAACTGTACCAATTGTACATGAGTATATGGTAGCTAAGCCCGTGATAGAGGTAAAGGCTGAAGCGATTCAGAACTTATATCAGAACTCTGCAAACGTACTCCAAATCAATGTACCTTCATTGGGGCCTGCCTATAATCCTTCTTTTACGGTAAAGGGAGCTGAGCAACGTGCGGGTTCAAAAAAAGGTGAAGTAGTAGTAATTCCAACTACAGGTACTAGAAACGTAACAATTGGCGTTAGTAGTGGTGGAGCATTTATTGATAACACGTCTTTTACTGTGAAATCAATACCAAGGCCTAAGTTTGAGGTTAAGGTTGACGGGAAAGACTATAATGCCGAAAGTGGTTACAATGGTATTCCCAATAAGCTTAGTTTGATTTTAGTGCCTGATGAGGACTTTCTAAAAAACTTCAAATCTGATGCTAACTTCTTTATTTCTAAAGGTAAAGTAATGTTGATTCAGAATAATCGTCAGAGTGGTACTATAAATATAGACGCAGCTACAACAGATGTTGATTTAGCACCTTTGAAATCTAGAATGAGAGCAGGCGATAGATTGCGAGTTATTGTAGAAGAATATACGCGTTTGAACTTTGCCAATCAGAAAGAAGTGGTGAAGTACAGCGATGGACAAGAAATAAATATTAATTAATTATGAGAACTCTCTCAGCAATTTGTTTTTTACTCTTAGTGAGTGCCAGTAGTTTTGGTCAAGCCAATTCCAATGGAACCGCACCTATTGATAGTGTGCAAAACTCAAGAAGGTATAATATCAACTCCGTTAGACCCATTAGAAGTGAGGACGTAATGTTCAGCATTCGAGTATGGTCTAAAATGGATCTGAGAGAGAAATCTAATGAAGGCTGGAATTCCAGGTATTCTAAAATTGTTGAAATCATTTTCGAAGGGATTGATCTTTGGTACAACTCTGCAGAGGGAGAAGGAATTGCTCCTTACAACCCTTTAACACAGGGCTTCGATGATTCAGACTTATTATCGGATAGAAATGCTTATACCGATAGAGTAATCATTGATGGAACCAAAGGTGAAGATGCTACTTTGGATGAGATTGACAGATGGAAAACTGAAGCGATAACTCGTGGTGTTGAACCTGATGCTTATGTGCAACAGAAGACACAAGAGAAACTTGCTCCAGATTCTATTCCAAAAGATAGGATTTCAATGCTTGAAATTGAGGAAGACTTAATTTTTGATAGAAACCGATCTGTACCGATTTGGGATGTTCAGTCTGTAAAGATTGTTGCACAGTCTGATATTGCTGGAGGTGTTGAAAAGGAGATGGTAAGAGTTAAGTACAAAGACTTGGTAGCTTACTTGGATAAAGTGTATCGTGAGAGTGTAGCAAATAAAGAGGCGAACGTTAGAGCGTTTTGGTTCAACCCAAGAAACCCAAGAAACTTTGATATTAGCTTAACCAATGCTTTTGATATGCGATTGTTCAGTTCAAATATCGTTAAGTTCTCTAACCCAAGTGATGCAGCCATGGAGCAGTTCTTTGAAGCACAGATTACAGCAGGAAAGAGAAATTTGATGGAAATATCGAGAGACTTCAGATACCAACTATTAGAGACAATGCATAACCTTTGGGAATACTAAATAAGGTTTGATTTATAAATTGGAAAGGAGGCTTAGGCCTCCTTTTTTTGTTGGAAGAAGTTTTGGATTCTTTTCGCTCGACTCTCTCCTGCAATAGCTGATAGTTCTTCAAAACTGGCAGCCTCAATTCCGCTCATGGTGCGAAACTCTTTGAGCAGTTTGTCTACCGTAAACCTTCCAATCCCCTTTACATTTTCAAGCTCAAAGTTAAAGCTGTTTTTACTTCTTAAGTCGCGGTGGAAGGTAATTGCAAAGCGGTGAGCCTCATCTCTAAGTTTCTGAATTAATCGGAGAGATTCTGATTTTTTATCGATGTGGAGCGGGAAGGAATCCTCTGGAAAATAGATTTCTTCAAGCCTTTTGGCAATACCAATAATGGGTATTTCACCATAAATGCCTAGGCTTTTCAAGGCATCGCAAGCGGCACTTAATTGACCCTTGCCTCCATCTATAACAATGAGTTTTGGTAAGGGCTGTTTTTCCTCCAGAAGACGTTTGTATCGTCTGCCTACAACTTCAGTCATTGATGCAAAATCATCTGGGCCGATAACGGTTTTGATTTTATAATGGCGATAGTCTTTTTTTGACGGCCGTCCCATTTTGAAACAGACCATTGACGCTACTGGGTTTGTTCCTTGTATGTTTGAGTTATCAAAGCATTCAATGTGCACAGGCAATTCTTTCAATTGAAGATCTTTTTGCAACTGTTTCAATACTCGGTTTCCTTTGTCCTTTACATTGTCTAGTGATTGATATTTTTCTTTTTTAGCGAAGAGCGAATTCTTTAATGATAACTCTACCAATTTACGCTTGTCGCCAATTTGAGGAACTACAGGCTGGAAGGTTTCAGAACCTAGGTCCAAAGGCTTATTGGTAAGAATTTCTTTGGTTATGCTTTGGTAGCGGTCTCGCATATCCACCAACATAAGTGAAAGAATTTCTTCGTCCGTCTCGTTAAGTTTCTTCTTAATCTCGTTGGTTTTGGAAAGATTAATCATTCCATTTTTAATGCGGATGTAATTAACAAATGCATACTTTTCGTCCGATACAATTGTGAATACATCTACATCTGTAAGTTTTGGGCTTACTATAACCGACTTAGAATGGAAGTCATCTACTAACTCCAGCTTTTCTTTAAACCCTTGGGCTTTTTCAAACTGCAATTGGGCGGCTGCTTCTTGCATTCGCTCTTTGAAATAGCTTTTGGGAAGCCCCAAGTTTCCTTTCAGAATATTTAATGCTTGATCAACATCTTTGAGGTAGTCTTCTTCACTTTGAAAACCTTCACATGGGCCCTGACAATTTCCTATGTGATACTCTAAGCAAACTTTGAACTTGCCTTTAGCGATATTTTCTTGCGATAAGTCAAAGCGGCAAGTGCGTAAAGTGAACAAAGAGTTAATTAGCTTCAGTACATTGTTCATGGCCTTTACATTGGTGAAAGGGCCAAAGTATCTTCCTAAAGAAGGAATTAGTTTACGAGTGCTATATATTCTCGGAAATCGTTCATTAGAAACGCACAGATACGGAAAGGTTTTATCATCCTTGAGTAGGATATTGTACTTAGGTTGGTTTTGCTTGATCAGATTGTTCTCGAGCAAGAGGGCATCAAATTCTGAATTGACGAGTACAATTTCGATACTGTCAATTTCACTGACCATACGGATGGTCTTTTGACTGTGCTGTGCCGATTTATTGAAGTAACTCGATACGCGCTTCTTTAATGATTTTGACTTCCCAACATAGATAAGGGTGTTTTCAGTATTGTAATACCGATAGACACCCGGGTTATCGGGTAATTTTAAAATGTCTTTTGTTGAAAAGCGTATCGCTTCCATTTACCAGTTTAATAAATTTCTGGATCATAAATGGTGGAACCCGAAGTGGTATCCTGCGGTACAAGTATGTCTTGAAACTTCTGACAGTCAATTTCCATTTGAAGATTGGTAGGGCGTTCAAAAATACCTTTTTGAAGGTTTATGGAAGTATCCTTGTATACTTTTTCAAAGAATCGACCTACAATTGGAAGGGCGGTTCTTGCTCCCTGTCCATCAGGCCAATTTCTAAAATGGATAGCGCGATCATCTCCACCTACCCAAGCACCTGCCACTAAATCTTTGGTTACGGCCATAAACCAACCATCAGAAGCATTTTGTGTAGTACCTGTTTTAGAACCTATTGAGTTTTCAGTTTGGTTAAAATTGGTGATTTTGTATTCACTCCACAGCCTGATACCAGAACCATTTGTAGTATTTTCTTGTAGCATATTTAGCATTACATAGGCTACATCTTCGCTAATCGCTCTTTTCTTTTGAGGCACCTTGCTCCAAATAACGTTACCAAAACGGTCTTCAATTTTAGTCACATAATGAGCTTCTATGTGTGTTCCTTTATTGGCGAAGGTACCAAAAGCCGAAACCATTTCTTTTACCGAAACATCTACAGTGCCAAGTGCTATAGAATAGAATGGGCCTATCTCCGATTCAACCCCTAACCTTCCCGCCATTTTAGAGACGTTATCAGGTTTAACAATGTCCATTACCCTTGCAGAAATGGAGTTCACGGATTTTGCCATGGCGGTTTTCATGGTCATTTTTTCGCCACTGAATTTGTTATCAGAGTTTTGAGGAGACCATGAGTTCTGCCCAGAAATTTTAATTGTTATGGGCTGGTCTTCAAATTCGTAACATGGGGAAAAGCCTTTTTCAACGGCTGTTGCATATAAGAATGGTTTAAACAAAGAACCCGCTTGTCTTTTCCCCAATCTTACATGGTCAAATTTGAAATACTCGTAATTTATTCCTCCTACCCAAGCTTTAATTTCACCATTGTGTGGGTCGGCAGCCATAAAGCCTGCTTGTAAAAAGTGTTTGTAATATTTTAGTGAGTCCATTGGGCTCATTAGCGTATCTATCTCTCCTTTCCACGAAAATACTTTCATCGGAACTTTCTTATTCAAATAGTAATCAATTGAATCGGAGCCTTTACCATATTCTTTCTCCAAGCTTCTATACCTTTCGGTTCTAAGTAGTATCTTTTCTATAAAGTCTTTGATTACTCGGCCTTGATCATCAATCCAAGGTTCACGTATATTACCATTGTCGTCTTTCAATTTATTGAAGAAACTGGCCTGCACTTGACGCATGGTACTGTCCACTGCTTGTTCTGCATAGCGCTGCATTCTGCTATCAATAGTGGTATATATTTTTAGGCCATCGGCAAACAGATCGTAGCCTAAATCCCTGGCAATTACGATAAGGTCTTTCTGTACTTCAGCTCTAAAATATTGACCAGGTCCAAAGTTTTGATCTTGGGCGTTGTAGTCAAGTACAATGTCTTGGGGTGCTAAAGTGTCATAAGCCACTTTATCTAAATAACCGTACCTCACCATTTGGCTTAGCACTACATTCCTTCTCGATTTTGAGTTTTCAGGGTTCCTTAAGGGGTTGTAACGGGTTACTGCTTTCTGAAGGCCAACCAAAACTGCTGCTTCTTCAACATTGAGTTGTTTTGGCTTTTTATTAAAGAAACTTTCCGCGGCCGACTGTATTCCAAACGTGTTGTTTCCAAAGCTCACTTGGTTAAAATACATGGCCATCAGTTCGTCCTTAGTATATGATCTTTCTAAACGAACTGCCAAAATCCATTCTTTGGTTTTATATATTAATTGATCTAGAAGACGGTTAACACCTTCTAACTTTCCTTTTTCATCTTCTTCAATAACACGTGTATCAAATAAGTTTTTGGCCAATTGCTGAGTTACTGTACTTCCTCCTCCTTGGCGGTTGAAGGTTATTACCCCAAAAGCTGCCCTTAACATACTGCGCAGGTCAATTCCTGAGTGGCTGTTGAAGCGAATATCTTCTGTTGCTTTTAGGGCATTGATTAGGTTAGGCCCCAATTGGTCGTAAGTAACTGGATTTCGATTGTCTCTATAATAAGCACCTAGAATTTCATCATCTGCACTAAAAAGCAGGGAACTTAGGTTTTGCTCAGGATTTTCCAATTGGCTATAGCTAGGTAGCTCGCCAAATAAATCTCCAGCATTGCTGCTTACCATCCAGATGTAGACAGGGAAGCCCACAAAAACTAGAAAGAAGCCTACCCAAAGGAGTATGGTTAATTTTTTGAGAATTTTTTTGTCACCTTTATTTTCTTCCTTGGCCATGTCTATTGATAGAATGTATTATGAAATCTGAGGTAAGCTTCTAACTCTTTGGTTTGAAAGAGCATCTGAAAGTTATCTCGTGATATTGCAAAATTATTAAAATTTGAATCGACTTCTATTGTGAAGTCTGTTAAAGCTTTTTTAAAGGCCCTATGATAGGCCTCTACTGTTTTTTTGTCTTCAAATGAATTGATGAATATGATACCCAGCTTTTTGCTAGTATCAAATTCTAATTGTCCAACGCTCAGTTTTAAATGTGTGAATGAGCTTTTGTTGAAGTTTTCAATTGCCGTTTTCAAATCTGCAGATTTTGTTACTTCATTATTATAAACAATCGCTACGAGATGAAGTTGTTTAAAATCTTCGCTGTATTCAAAATCTTCGCTCCTCACTATGGTTTCTTTTATAGGGTTAACCGCTATTAAAAGATCCTTGGCGTAATTGGTTAAACGGCCTTCTGGGTATTTGTTTACAAAAGCTTTTAAGGCTTCTTCATAAGAAAATAAGCTTTCTGTTTTGCCCTTTAATATGGCTGAAAGTAATTCTACAGTAGGAAGAAAGTCAACGTCTTCGAAGGATTGCAAGGCGCCTCGTATAATTTGATCGGCCTTTACATACTCACCGTTTTCATAAGCGTTATAGGCCGATGCATATACTTTTTGCAATGCTTTATTTCGTGCTTCCTTTTCAGCCAAATAGTTTGGGTTGATAAGCGTTTTGGCAATTAATGATTCTGGGAAAGCATCAATAATTTGCTGCTTGTAGTTTTGGGCTTGGTTGGGGTCCGATTCTAAGTAAATGGTATACAGTGCAAAAAGAGCATCTAGCTTATATTCAGTATTAGGGTATTTTTGAAGAAGAGTTTTGTAGCTGCCAGCTGCTTTGGCATCTTTTTCTAACCCAAACCTATACACTGAACCAAGCTTGAAATGGGCTTCTTGAATTTCTAAATTCAATTTTTCTTTGGCTTCTGGTGTGGTTGGAATATTGGCCAACAGCTCTTTTTTCTTAGCCGCTCTTCCTTCATCAGTTGGAGCTTTGTCTTCCGATTGCTCAGTGCTTTCGTCAGTAATATTTTCTTCTGTAGAGGTTTCTGTTGGCGAAGAAGCTTCTTTTGAAGAGCGTCTCCAATTATCTTCCAGCTTTCTGTTGCCCCAGCGTCTTTGAAATTCTATCGATCCTAATTCAACAGCCGCATCGTTATAGAAGTACCATTCGCTTGAAGGTGTACTTGATGCAAATCCACCTCCGCTTGATGGAGAAATAACTGAACCTGTAGAGGCGGCATTTCTTCTTTCTTCTTTTTCTAGAGCCTTGGCTTCCTTTTCTTGTTGGTTTAAATAGCTGTCAACAAAGGCATCTAAGGATATGGCAGGAAGTTCGGCCAAGGAAAGCAAGCTGTCATTTGTCTGAATAATTTTGAGCTGTGTTACAAAGTCAGTGAGCACTTCTTTTCTTTTCACATGAATTGGATAACCGTCAATATCTGCGGGCATAATGGAAACCGCGCTGTCATAATAATTACTGGCTAGCTCGAATTTCTCATAGGTGTCAAAATAGAGTTGGCCGATTCGCAAATAAGAAAGCGACTTTTGACGGGGCGAAGGTTCTTCAACCGCTACTGCTTTCAAGTAATTACCAATGGCTAAGTCATAATGAGTTTGCTTCTTTTCAAACTCTCCCATTTCATAATAAATCTTGCCTTGGTATTCTTTGTTCTTACCGTCTTTTAAAAGTTGAGCATAAAATTTCCTTACTTTTTCAATTTCCGCTGCACCATTTACCGAACTAACCTGCTGCATATTCAACTTTGCGTGAAAGGTAAGGTCATAAGGAGGAGACCCAGCAAGTGATGCTTTATAATATTCGTAAGCTTCAGCATTTTGACCTTTCTCTTGTTCTATTTGGCCTAGAATAAAGTTGATTCTCGATTTTGTTTCTTTTTTGGAAATAATTTCGGCTACTTCTTTCAAGTTGGTAGCCATGGCCTCAAAGTCTTCTTCTTTTTGATGGAAATAGGCAAGCATTACTTTATAGTTTGCCATGTTCTCATCGTCCAGCTCTTCAGTTTCTAGGTAATTAGAAACTTCTTTGGCTTTATCTTTTTCGCCAGCATCCATATAGGTTTGCATTAAGGCAATAAGCGAAGCGTGCCTAGTTGGGTCATCTTCGCTAGTTTGGTTAATGTATTGAAGGGTTTCAATGGCAAACTGAAACTGGGCTCTCAAATGCCTAATTTTACCAATTATTAAATAATTGTCGTCCGTCCAGTCACTTGATCCGTACCATTCAATTACCTGAGAAGCTTTTTTGAAAGCATCATCCAATTTGCTTTTGTTGCTTTGAATAATACTTGAATCAATATCAGGATAGATTTTTAAAATTTGGTCGTAATTATATTGGTATGAATCCTCGATTTGCTGATTTACTTCATTTAGATACTGGTTGGCATAAAAGTACCCATTATAGCGAGCGTTCATGTTTTGGTACCCCTTGGAATTACAACCTATAAAGAGCGATGTAATGGTCAGCAGCCCAAAAAATCTGGCGATATGTAAAAATCTAAATCTCAAAATCTCGTTTACCCGATTAAGGAACGAAATTAAATCTTAATTAATACAAATAAAGGAAGTGGAATATCTATTAATCTATAATTTTGTTGTCCTTATAAAATAACCGTGGCGAAGAACAAAAAAACACTCTCTAATTGGTTGAATAACAGGCACATTCTGATCATTCAGAATGAAGAGGACTTTTCGCATAAAGCAACCTATAATTTTACATATGCTAGGGTAGTCTTTTTTAGCCTAATCGCCTTTATTCTAATTTTTGTAATCAGCTTTTACTTGGTAAATACTGTTTTGGCGCAATGGTTCGACCCAACGCATGCCGAAAGAGAAACAAGAAAGGATTTGGTGACTATGAGCCTTTCCTTAGATTCATTAGCTACAGAATTGGAGAACAGAGATCTTTTTATTCAAAGTATGAAGCGAGTGCTGGATGGAGATCAGCCTACAGATGATGAAGCAATTGATGATGTAAATACTTCAAAGGTTCAGCTTTCACAAAGTTCCAGCTCTCAAGAAATTGATTCACTCTTTAAGTCTGAGTTCGAAACGGGTGGTGATTTCCTTCTGGGTCAAAGAATTGATAATATAGAGTTGAGGCAAACCTATTTGTTTTCGCCTATCAGTGGCTATGTTTCTCAGCCTTTCGACCCAAGAAATGAGCATTTTGGTATTGACGTGGTTTCAAAGAAGGACGAACCAGTAAAATGTATTGCGGATGGCACTGTAATTTTTGCTTCGTGGACGCAGGATGCAGGAAACGTAATAGCCGTTCAGCACAAAGAGAATTTAATTTCTGTTTATAAACATAATTCTGCCTTAACTAAAGAGGTGGGCAATTTCATCAGCGCTGGCGAAATTTTGGCCATTATTGGAAATACAGGAGAGCTAACTAATGGGCCACATTTGCATTTTGAACTTTGGTACAACGGAAGTGCTGTGAATCCTGAAGATTTCATCGTATTTTAGACCCACCCAACTCAACCATTATAGTAATATGTTTACATCTAAGGAAGAAAAAAAGGCTACCGAAGAACAAAGCAACACCAGTAATATTATTGGTAAAGACACCGTACTCGAAGGCAGTATAGAGTCGATCGGTAACATAAGAATTGAAGGCAAAATATTTGGCCACGCAAAAGCCAAGGCCAAATTGGTGATGGGCACAGAAGCTACTGTAGATGGTAATGTTACCGCCAGAACCGCTGAAATTGCTGGAACCATTAAAGGAAACATAGAGATTTCTGAGCTGCTGATTTTAAAACCCACCGCAGTAATTAAAGGCGACATTCTTACCAATAAATTGGTAGTAGAACCTGGTGCTACATTTAATGGTGGTTGTAAAATGGGGCACTTGGCTAAAGAAATTGAAATAGGAAAGCCAGCAAGCCCAGCTAGAGAAGCCGCCATTAAAAGAGCATAGTCTATCTACTGGGTTCTATTTCTTACTTTAATATATGAAGCCTAAGAAACCACCTTTTGATAAAAAGCCAGTTAATGTTTATCTCAAGTATTCGCAGTTAGGCTTACAGATGTTCCTAACCATCGGGCTTTGTGCTTGGCTGGGTTTTAAAATCGATCAATGGTATTTCGATGCTAAACCTATTTTTTTCATCATTCTATTTCTCTTAGGAGCTTTTGGTGCATTTTATCAGTTTTATAGACAAATAAAGTCGGACTGAAACCAACATAATTCGCTACCTTTGCGCGATGAATTCGATTAAAACGCAGTTACTCAGGCTTTTGGCATTTTCTGGGGTTATTCTTCTGCTAATTCTCGTGCTCGACTTTATACCATTTACCACAGCTTTAATTCACGAGAAGGCTTATGGGTTATATATATATATGACCGTTTTGAGCTTTATTTTGAGCTTTGCTACATTAACCATTATGAAAAATACTGACCAGGAGAGCTGGACAGGACTTTTTATGGGTGCTATGGTGGCAAGACTATTATTTACAGCGGGTTATATAGGAGTGGTGTTGTATTTAGGGGTAGAGAATCGACTTCTGTTAGTTATAAATCTTTTTGTTGTCTATTTGTTTTACATGGGGTTTGAAATCATGGGGTTAGTGACTAACTTGCGCGCGATTTCAAAGAAGGCTGGATAAGTAATGTTCAAAAAAAAATCAGTAGTACCAAACAAAGCGCTTTTCGTTAGTTTTCTAGCGCTATTCCTACTCTTAGTTCCCGCATTGTCTAGTGCAAAAGCGTATTCTGGCGGAGGTGAAGAAAAAGGAGCAACCGACTTTATCCTGCATCACGTTGTTGATGACCATGTTTGGCATTTCTTCGATGGTGAATACGGAACACTTTACTTACCTATTATTCTTTATTCTGAAGATAGAGGTTTAGAAGTTTTTTCATCCCATCACTTCTATGATGACCACCACGAAAAAGTAGCATACAACGGTTATGAGTTAGGTGAAGATGGCCACATTGCTGCTTTAGATGCAGGCAGACACGCCATGGACTTCTCTATCACAAAAAATACGGCCATGCTTATCCTTACAATGATTGTATTGTCATTCATTGCCTTAAGAGCAGCAAGCCACTACAAAAAGAATCCGAAAACAGCACCTAAAGGTGTGGCCTCTTTCTTAGAGCCTATTATTATATATGTAAGAGATGAAATAGCGAAGCCAAACATTGGTAAGAAGTATGAGAAGTTCATGCCTTATTTGCTCACGCTTTTCTTCTTTATTTGGTTGGGTAACCTTTTGGGTTTGATTCCTGGGGCTTCTAACCTAACTGGTAACATCGCAGTAACTTTTGTGTTGGCAGTATTTACCTTTATTGCTACAAACGTTAACGGAAACAAAGAATATTGGAAGCACGTGTTTGCAACACCAGGTGTTCCAAAACCATTACTATTAATTATGGTGCCTGTAGAGTTCATTGGTCTTTTCACAAAGCCTTTCTCTCTTATGGTGCGTTTGTTTGTAGCCATTACGGCAGGTCACATTGTAATCTTAAGTTTGATTGGTCTGGTATTTATATTCCAGTCGCATGCGGTAGGAGTGGCCAGTACTGTAATGGTAATATTTATTAATATGATCGAATTGTTGGTAGCTACAATTCAGGCGTACGTATTTACGCTTTTCTCTGCAATGTACATTGGAGCGGCTGTAGCAGACCATGATCATCACTAAGAAACTTATTTGTTCAATTTTATAAAACACGAATTATGTTAACTACAATTTTACTTACTGCAGGTTATGCTCTTATGGGCGCAGGTATTGGTGCAGGCATCGTTGCGATAGGCGCGGGTCTTGGTATCGGTAGAATCGGTGGTCAAGCAATGGAAGGTATTGCTAGACAACCTGAGGCTGCAGGAAAAATTCAAACAGCTATGTTGATCATCGCTGCTTTGATCGAGGTAGTTTCTCTGTTTGGTGTAGTAGTTTGTCTTTTGATTGCTACTAACCCAAGTGTAACAGCAGGATTCCAATAAGAACTAATCGGAGTGGCGTTAGGCCACTCCTTTTATTTGATTTGAACACAGATTTTAAAATATAAATTATGATTGCTGCGGATTTATTATCTCCAGGTCTTGGCTTAATTGTTTATCAGGCGATAGGTTTCTTAGTCCTATTGTTTATTCTAGGTAAATTTGCTTGGAAACCAATTTTAGGAGCCTTAAAAGAAAGAGAAGACAGTATTGAAAGTGCTTTACTTTCAGCCGAGCAGGCTAAAAACGAAATGCAAGCTTTGCAGGCCGATAATGAAAAACTATTGGCTGAAGCAAGAGTAGAGAGAGATAGCATTTTAAAAGAAGCAATCGCTACTGCCAATTCAATTAAAGAAGGCGCTAAAGAGGAAACCTCTAAAATTACTGCCAAAATGATTGAAGAGGCTAAAGCGGCAATTGAAATCGAAAAGAAAGCGGCACTTGCAGATGTTAAGAATCAAGTAGCCATGCTGTCTTTAGAAATTACTGAAAAACTGCTTAGAAAGCAGTTGGCTGATCAAAAAGCTCAAAAAGAGTTGATTGACGGTTTCGTAAAAGATTTGAACCTTAACTAATAGGTATAAATGTCAGAATTCAGAATTGCTTCCCGTTATGCCAAGTCACTGCTAGAGTTAGCAAGTGAGCAAGGTAAGTTGGAAGATGTGAACAAGGACATGCTGCTTTTCTCTGATGTTGTTTCAGAGAACAGGGACTTTCAGTTATTTCTGAAAAACCCAGTAGTAGCACACGACAAGAAATTGACGGTATTGAATCAGGTATTTACAGGTAAAGTTAACGACCTGACCTTGGCTATCTTTAGAATTCTAATCAAGAAACAAAGAGAGGCCTATTTACCAGCAATCGCTACAGAGTTTCACCATCAGTACAATGCAAAAATTGGAGTAGAGGAAGCTACGGTAACAACTACTTTCCCAATTGATAATGAACTCCGCAACGAGTTTAAAGAAGTGGTGAAGAAAATATCTGGAAAAGAAGTAGAGTTAACCGAGAAGATTGATGAAAATCTGATTGGTGGCTTTATCTTAAAAGTAGGTGATCGTCAAATTGATGATTCTATTAACTCAAGGCTAAAAGCCTTAAAATTGAAATTTAGTCAAAACCCTTACGTAAAGGAGTTTTAAATAATTAACACATAACTGTATCATAAAATGGCAGATGTAAGACCTGATGAGGTTTCAGCAATTTTGAGAGAGCAGCTCTCGAACTTTAAATCAGAAGCTGAATTAGAAGAAGTAGGTACCGTATTGCAAGTGGGTGATGGTGTAGCCAGAATCTACGGCTTGTCTAAAGCGCAATCGGGAGAGCTTCTTGAATTTGAAAACGGACTGAAAGCCCTAGTATTGAACCTTGAAGAGGACAATGTAGGTGCTGTATTACTTGGTGAATCAGCTGAAATCAAAGAAGGCGATACCGTTAAAAGAACAGGTAAAATCGCATCTATCAATGTAGGTGAAGGAATGGTTGGCCGTGTGGTTGACACCCTTGGTAACCCAATTGATGGTAAAGGACCTATTTCTGGCGAAACGTTTGAAATGCCATTGGAGAGAAAAGCTCCAGGGGTAATTTACAGACAGCCAGTAACTGAGCCTCTTCAAACTGGTGTTAAGGCGATTGATGCCATGATTCCAATTGGAAGAGGTCAAAGAGAATTGGTAATTGGTGACAGACAGACAGGTAAAACTGCTGTAGTTATCGATACTATTCTTAACCAAAGAGAATTCTACGAAAAAGGAGAGCCTGTATTCTGTATCTACGTTGCCGTAGGTCAAAAGGCATCTACTGTAGCAGGAGTAGTAGCAGCCCTTGAAAAAGGTGGTGCAATGGATTACACTGTTGTAGTATTGGCTTCTGCTTCTGACCCTGCTCCAATGCAGTTCTTCTCGCCAATGGCGGGTGCTGCTATCGGTGAGTACTTCAGAGATACAGGAAGACCAGCTTTAGTAATTTATGATGACCTTTCTAAGCAGGCAGTAGCTTACCGTGAAGTTTCTCTTCTTTTGAGAAGACCTCCGGGACGTGAAGCTTACCCAGGTGATGTATTCTATTTGCACTCTAGACTTTTGGAAAGAGCCGCAAAAGTGAATGATAACGATGATATTGCAGCGGCAATGAACGACCTTCCTCCTTCATTGGTAGGAAAAGTAAAAGGTGGTGGTTCATTAACAGCCCTTCCAATTATCGAAACACAAGCAGGTGACGTTTCTGCTTATATTCCAACCAACGTAATTTCAATTACAGACGGACAGATTTTCTTGGAAACTAACCTTTTCAACTCTGGTGTGCGTCCTGCAATTAACGTAGGTATCTCAGTATCAAGAGTAGGAGGTAACGCTCAAATCAAATCAATGAAGAAGGTTTCTGGAACTTTAAAGCTTGATCAAGCTCAGTTCCGTGAATTAGAAGCTTTCGCGAAATTTGGTTCTGATTTGGATGCATCTACTAAACTTACAATTGATAGAGGTAGAAGAAACCAAGAAATTCTTAAGCAAGCACAGTTTTCTCCAGCACCAGTTGAAGAGCAAGTGGCAATCATTTATGCTTCTACAAAAGGTCTTTTAGATAAAGTGCCAGTTGAGAAAGTGAGAGAATTTGAAAAAGAATTCTTGACTATAATGAGAACTTCTGAAAGAGCAGCACTTGATTTATTGAAAGCAGGTAAGCTTGACGAAGCAGCTACTTCAGCAATCGAGAAGACGGTTAAAGATTTAGCAAGTAGGTATTAATTTCATTAAGCCTAAATCGTAATAGATGGCGAATTTAAAGGAAGTAAAGGAAAGGATTAAGTCGGTATCTTCTACCCAGCAGATTACCAGAGCCATGAAAATGGTTGCTGCTGCAAAGTTGAGAAGAGCTCAGGATAAGATCATTCAGTTGAGACCTTATTCAGAGAAACTATCGGCTATTCTTGCCAATGTATCTGCTGGTAACAGCGATGAGTCTATGACCACTTACGCCCAAGAGCGTGACGTAAAAAATGTACTTATTGTGCCAGTAACCTCTGATAGAGGACTTTGTGGAGCGTTCAACTCAAATATCAACAAAGCATTAAATGTAGTAGTAAAAGCCCATGAGGGTGCAACTATTCACGTAATGCCTATTGGTAAAAAAGCGTTCGATATGTCTAAAAAGCAGAAATTCACTAACGTGACTGCTTATTGGGATATGTTCTCGAAACTGAGCTTTGAAACGGCTCGTGAGGCAGCAGAATACGCTATGAACGGTTATGTTGAGGGTAAATACGACAAAGTAATATTGGCATATAACGAGTTCAAGAACGTAGCCACTCAGGTTGTAAGAAGCGAACAGTTACTGCCTATTGTTCAGGTAGAACAAGAAGGCGAAACAACCGCTACTGGAACGGATTATATCTTCGAGCCTTCAAAGGATTTTATCATTGAAGACTTGATTCCGAAATCGTTGAAAATTCAGTTTTACAAAGCAATATTAGAATCTAATGCTTCTGAGCATGGTGCTCGAATGACGGCCATGGGTAAAGCAACCGATAACGCTGGTGATTTGCTGAAAGAACTGAAATTGATGTATAACAGAACACGTCAGGCAGCCATTACCAAAGAAATCCTAGAGATTGTAGGTGGAGCAGAAGCTTTAGCAGCCGACAACTAGAAATTCAATTGTAATAAGTAGAGAAAGCCCTTATGAGAAATCAGAGGGCTTTTTTGTTTGCTTTCGCTTCATAAGTTTCTATAAATTGAGGCTAGATAATATGAGAAAGCTTTTGACTCTTATACAGAACCTTAGCCTTGATGTTACGGCAGGCGCAGTAATTTGTAGCCTGTATGTGGCTAAGCTGTTTGAGGTACGGTTAGAAAGCTCAATGCTGGTAGGTTTGGGCGTAGCTATCTGGCTCATATATACCATAGATCATCTATTTGATGCTAAAAAGGATGGTGGCAACTCGACTAACCAACGTCATGCTTTTCACCAGAAGTACTTCAAACCAATTATATATGCTACTGCTATTGTCTTTCTCGTAGGAGTATTAAATCTGTATTACTTGCCATGGGTTACTACAAAACTTGGTTTGATTCTAGCGCTTTTGGTTTTGATTTACATTGGCTCCTTGCACCTACTTAAGCTCAACAAGACTTGGCATAAAGAGTTTTTGGCGGCTATAATCTACAGCTTTGGAATTTTTGTAGCACCGCTGAGTTTATTGAAACACTGGGATGTTTTTGTGCTGTATGTATTCGCTGTGTTTTTTCTCATTGTAGTTACCAACCTACTTGTATTTCCCATATTCGAATATAATAATGATAGAAGTAACAATACTCAGTCTATCGCAACACTTTACGGTAAGGCTTTTGTGAGAAGGCTGGCCGTTATCATTCTGGTTTTAAATGTACTGCTTATTGTTTGTGGAATGATTTATCTAAACCCAGTTATGACAGGCGCGCGGTGGCTGAACTCAGAGTATATACTGTTTATGATGACTTTGGTCTTGGCTGTACTTTTAAGGTACCCGACCTTTTTTCAGCATAAAGATAGGTACAGATGGGTTGGTGATGGCATCTTCTTTTTTCCTCTGATTTTTCTTTTACTGTGAAGAACAATTTCGATCTTATTGCTCCTGTATATGACGGCTTGGCGAAAGTTGTTTTTGGAAGAAATCTAAAGAAGATTCAAACTCATTTTTTACCCTTGATTCCGGGAAATGCCAATGTTTTGATCATCGGTGGAGGCACTGGATGGATTATCAACGAACTGTTCAACACTGATTTTAAAGGGAGGCTTACTTATGTAGAAGCCTCTGAGAAGATGATCTCCCTATCAAAAAAGAACTGTGTCAAGGACTCGGTCAACTTTATACATGGTGATGAAAGTGCTATTCCTCTTGGTCAGAAATATGATGTAATTATCACCAATTTCTTTCTAGATGTTTTTTCTGAACCGCGTTTAGATCAAGTGATGACAACGCTTTCGGAGAAATTGGATAAGGATGGAATATGGATTTGTTCAGACTTTCAGAATAATGGTCGATTTAGTCATCAGTTGTTACTGTGGCTTATGTTCAGATTTTTCAAGATAACTTCAAAGCTAGAGTCAAAATCACTCCTCAATTTTGATCTTAAGTTCAAAAAAATAGGCCATTCAAGAAGCGAAAATTTCACATTAATGAATGGCCTAATATTTTCTTCGGTTTATTCTAGCGAACAATAACCTTAAAGGTTTGTCTCTTTTGAGTCACTTTATCGGTGATAACAACCATTATTAAACCTCTACTTAACTCTTTTGTTTCCAGCTCTAGGTTTCCTGTTTCAGGTTGAAGTATTACAGATTGGCTATTGATAAGTACACCCGCACTTGAAATCATTTGCACAAGTACTTCACTTTCTGCTTCAACGTTGTATTCTAAAGTAATCAGCTCTCCTCTATTTACAGGATTAGGAAAAACGTTGAAGGTTTGAGTCGTAGTCTTTTTCTCAACAAATACCCTTTTAATTTCGGAAACGGTTGAAGTTCCATTGAAATCTGTTTGTCTAAGGCGATAGAAGTTATTACCAGATTTAGCCTCTTTGTCGATAAAGAAGTAGTTATTCACTTCGTCACTACTACCAGCCCCTACTAGTCTGTGTATGCTTTCAAAGTCTTCTCCATTTGAACTTCTCTCAATTGTGAAGTATGCATTATTGAACTCTGCTGCTGTACTCCAATCTAGTCGAACATAATCCTCATTCGTTTTTTGAGCGTCAAAAGATAATAAAGTAATAGGTAACGAGGCAGCCTGTAATGAGCCTAAGGTGAAGAACTGCGTGTCGCTTAAGTTGACTGTAAAAGTGACCGTTTTGTTGGTTGCATTGATTGAAGCTGGAGCCACCAAGGTTGCTCCTGAAGTAAAGTTACCGTCAGCATCAAGCATTAATCTTACTTGGTTTAGGTTGTTTGTACCGACACCACTTGGCCCCATTATGTCAGCCAGTTCAAAGGTTAAGTTTACATTTCCAACAGTTCCGGTTTCTTGCACATACCATTCTCTGAACAGTCGACCACTTACTTGAGAAGAATTGTATTCTGTATTACCTTCTGCTCTAGTGCCCGTTTTGGCCACATTGTCATTTCCCCAAATTAAGAATGAGTTATCTGCCGAGAATGCTCCGGCCATTTCCATAGTCACAATAGCATCATCATTTTCACTTTTTGATTTCCATTGTTGGAAACAAGAGTCATCATCACGTCCAATGCCGGCAATGTCGTTGTTGTACACTGGTTGTTCTGACCAGTCCCAAGTGATTGTGCCGGCTGATGACTGGTAGTCTTCTGTGGCGGTGCCTCCAGCGTTTCTTGTGATACCGTATTTCACTGCCAGATACGATTCAACCCTTTGTCTTTCTGTGGCGGTCAGGTCATCGGAGAACACCAATACTTCTGCTACTCTGCCACTGAACTGTGAGGCAACATTTGGGTCGGAGTGGTTTCCGATTCCGAAAGAGGCTGGCCCTGTAAGGGAGGTGTTGGTGGAAGCTGAGGAGCCTACACTGAGGGAGTTGATATAGAGCTGAATGGAGCCTGCAGCTGTGGACCTTACCCTTGTTGCAGTGGCTATAAAGGGCTCAAAGTTATTGTACACTGGCCCAGCGGTACTTCGTACATTCAGGGTTGAGTTGTTGGATGCGTTTACATGCACTCTTCCTCCTGAAATGCCCAGCCCGTAATCTGCCGATCCTCCTGAGTCGCCTCCGCCAATAATGGCTGGGGCGTCTTCAAAATTGCTGGTTGAACCTCCTGTTTGGCCTGTCTCAAAAACTGCAATCAAAGTAAAGTCTTCTGAAACGTTATTGCCTCCTGAGGTTGCCATAAATGAAGCATTGGTGGAGTTGGGGTCACTAAAGTTAATTGCTGGGTTAAAGTTTATTTGGCTGGTCAGGTATTTTGGTTCTACCGGCACTGCTCCGCCTAAATCAGCTTCACTGGCATTTCTGCCATTGGGGCTCTGATCGGCCCAAGTGTCTAGGTCAGTATTGTTTGTTGTGGTACCTGTTCCATCATCTGCTCTTAGCCATAGTGCCAAGTCTGTGGTGATTCCACCGGGGCCACAGGTTTCACGGGCGGTGCCTAATGTAAAGAAGTCTCCATCAGCAAAGTCTACATTGTTGAAGGTGATCACGTTGCCATTGAAGGTTCCTCCTGAAATGGTTGACCCGCTGGCCATAGTGGAGGTGGAAGAGGTGATCAGTTGGAAATCTGAGGCATTGGAGGAGTAGCCTAGACCTGTGAGGTCAAAAGAGACGGATGTGTTTCCAACCGATCCTGATTCGTCTACTCTCCAAATCCTTGTCATGCGTTCGGTCACATTGCCTGGTACGTCAACTGTATTTGCTCCTGACTGCAATGCACTGCCCGCATCTCTACCCCAAACTAAATAGGAGTTGTCTGCCAAGAAGTTATTGGGGTTAGTGGAGTTGTCGGAAAAGATTCCTCCGTTGCCTATAGTGACAATTGAGCCTGAGTTGGCGCTTTTTGATTGTTTCTGCTGTAAACAGGATCCGTCATCACGGGCTATGCCTGCAATGTCTCTATTGTATGTACTGTTGGTTGTGGCATTCCAAACGGTAGTACCAGATGAGTTTACATAGTTCTGTGCTGTGTTCTGGCTCAAGGTAATTCCGTATTTAATGGCCAAATAGGATTGTATCCTGTTGTGCTCTGCATCTGAAGGGCGGGCAGAGAATGAAATGACTTCAGCTATTTGCCCATCAAAGTTGTCGTTGGTGAAGGTGTTGGCGTCTAGGTTTCCTCCAATACGGTATGCCACATTGGTGGAGGTAAGCAAACTGCCGTCTATTAAGTTTGCTTGGTTTCGGCCGTTTACAAATAGCTCTGTACTGTTGTTTGCCGCATTGTTCTTAACCCCAAACATCATGGTGGTATTATTGGCTATTGCACCAAAGGCGGCCTGTGTTGTGCCCCTTCTGTAACGGGTTCCCGTTCCGCCAATGGCATGGGTTATTATCTCGTCTGCAAAGGCTCCGGTTGCTGTGCCCAGAAGCAAGCTTCCGAACTGGTTGGTTGCTCCGGCAGGCACCACAAACTCCATGATACTTTCTTGTGCCGAGGCCGAAGTATATGCGGCATCGGTATTAATGACCATGTAATAGGCGCTGGAGTTAAAACCACCACTTCCAGAGATTTCTTCGGTATTGGCTGCATCAAAATTAAGGGCGGGGTTAAAGTTGATGGAGTTGCTCTCGTAGTTGGGCTCATCGCCCGAAACTGCGGTGGCATTGTTGCTCCCGGCCTGGTCGGACCATGTGCTTACATTTGCTCCATTTGTGGTTGAGCTTGGGCCTATGTCGGCTTTGAGCCAGAGGGTCAGGTTTGAGCTTACGTCTCCGGGGGCACAATCAATAAAGCCTGTCCCAATTGTAAAGTACTGGCCGTTGGAAAGGTTTACATTGTTAAAGGTTATTGTGTTTCCTGAAATGATACCGCCCGTGATTACCGAGGCGGAAGAAAAGTCGCCATTGGAGCTGTTGCCGGCCACAAGCAAACTGTAGTCAGAGGCTCCGGGGCTGCCAGAAATACTGAGTTCATCGAGGTCAAACGAAATGGAGTTGTTGCCTGTTTCGCCTGTTTCTCCGGCACGCCAAACTCTTTCTACTCTTTGAGATACTAATGGGGGAACATCGGTAGTTTCTGTATCGGTGTCTGCGCCTCCATCATTGCCCCAGATTAACCAAGAGTCATTGGTGGTAAAGCTTCCTCCATGATCCATTGTGACTACCGAGTTGTTGTTCTCGCTTCTTGATTTGATCTGCTCAAAGGCTGAGTTGTCATCACGGCCAATGCCTGCAATATCTCTGTTGTATTCTAAAAACCCTCCAATTGATGCTGCTGAGGTGGTATTGAAGATGACGGAACCTGCTGAGTTTACATAGTTGATCGGGGTGGCCTGATCGAGTGTGATCCCGTATTTAATGGCCAAATAACTTTCAATCCTGTTGCGTTGGGTAAGCGGAAAGGCGCCCGGCTCATTACAGTAGATCATCTCTGATATTTCTCCATAATAGGAGTTGCCGCTGCTATTTGAACCGTCATCAAACCTCGTATTCCCGTCTGATCCTCCAAACTGAATTCCACCTGTATGTTGATAGAGCAGGCCTACGCTCCCAAAGGAGCCAAAACTTTGGCCATTGAGGTAGGCTGTTATGGTGCCTGTTCCTGATGAGTTTCCGTTTTCTTCAAATGTAACAATGTACTCTCTATTTGTAAATATTGGGGTGCTTATTGTGGTTACATTGCCGCTATCATTCCATGGTGATCCAGCTCCATCGTTTGCCCTGTTCCATGCGGTAAGGTGAAGGCTTCCATTACGGATATAGATATTAATCCCCCTTGTGTTTCCTCCTTGCTCAAACAATACTTGTCTTGTGTTAATATCGCTTGTACTGGTACGAAAAGCCAAGTTGATCCCCTTTCTGGTGTATGACGAGGCAGTGTTGAAGCCGTTATTATTTGCAATGTCCAAGCTGTTGTTTCCATTTCCGAATTCAGCGGTTGGGTTAAAGTTGATATTGCTGGTTGTGCTTCTGTACACCACTGTTCCCGTGCTTGAGGTGGCATCATTGTCGCCCACCCACTGGTCTTGCCAGTCGCTTATGGTGCTGCCATCTGTAGCGGTAGTAACTCCTACATTCGCCTTGAGCCATGTAGTCAAAGCGGCCTTATATCCTCCAGGTCCTACTGCCGGGGTAAGGCAATTATCTGATGAAACGGCTGCCGAAACACCTGCTACTAAATCTAATCCAGAAACAGAAGAAAGGGTATTTGTAGGAAAAGTATTAATATCGGTTAGATCAATTCCAGGAGTCGCCTCATTTGTGTCAGAAGCAAAAATAGAATAACCATAGACGACCTGATTGGGTGCAATTCCAAGCTCAGTAAATGAAACCGCTACACCCTGTACCGTTTGAGCGGCTTGTCCTGCAATCGTTCCAATGTTAATCAGTGGCAAAGGGTTTTGCCCTACTATTTGCCTTCTTAGAATCAGGTAATTATTAAATGTGCTTCCTGTCCCCGGCCAGTCAGAGGTCTCAATAAGTACAGATGAAGAATATCCGTTTGGATCACCGTTACTATCTAAGGAAGTAATAGCCGCTACTCTAATATTATCATTACCACCTCTTTCTATTATAGGGAAAACTGCATTATCAGGCTCGCAGGTAACAATACCCGTATACCAAATAGCATCTACTCGTTCAATTTGGGCCTGAATAGCATCACCAGCCAAATCATCATCATTCACTAAAATATTATCATAGCCTGCATTAATATTTCGAGTTTGATAAATGAGGTCAGCATCCGCAACGGCTCTTGGGTCTAAATCTAACTGATTGGGGGTTGTACCTGTATTGATTTGTATTAAGGTATACCAAATATTTACGAACCTACTTCCATCGGTACGTCTTAGTGCTAAGGTATCTGGAGTAAGAAAGTTATTATATGTATTACCGCCTACGATATAGCTCGTAACTTCAATGTCGTTTCCTTGACCATTGCGCACAGTATAAACGGTTGAGCCACTATTATTAATGTTGTTTCCTGCATCAGTTGGGGCAGTTTGATTGTATTGAGAATCAGGAGCAGCTGCAGAAGCTACGTTGATGGTGGTAATTGGGGACTGTCCAAGAGCTGCTTGGTTTGACCATACGATCAAACATGTAGCAAGGAATACCTTGAGCAGTTTTGGCATTAATAGAATACGTTTAGGTGAACAAAACATTAAATAAGCTCCGTCTATTTTCAAAGTACTTGATTTGCAAAAGACTTTAGCCTTTATACAAATACGAGAAAAACAGTGCCAAGAGTTTATTTCTTGCCTATAGAAGCAAAAGTGTTGGTTTTTTTATTATAAAACAATAAGAATCCAAAGGAAATTATTCTCAAATTGAAAACCTTTTCCCAATTTAAGACTCTGGTTTTTCTAATTGCCACCCAAACTTCAATTGGGTTTAAATATTGTATGTAGGTGAACTAGCGTACCTTTATATCGTATTAAAGGCTAATGCAGGTTTCTACAATGTCAGGTCCGTTTTCTGTTTTTAAATACCTCAAAATGGTAAGAGGCCTTAACCTTATTATTGTAGGGCTTACGCAATATTTTACGGCCATTTTTTTGCTCCACAAAGGATTTACTTGGGAGCTGTTGAGTGATGAGAAATTCTTTTTGTTAGTACTCTCCACAGTGGTTATTACCAGTGCTGGCTATTTAATCAATGACTATTATGATGTAAAAATCGATTACATAAACCGGCCCGACAGGGTCATGGTTGGTAAAAGCCTAAAAAGAAGGTGGATAATTATTGGACATACCGCTTTGAATTTTTTAGGAATCGGAATTGGTTTCTATGTCTCTCCAATCATAGGTATCATTAATTTTATGGCGGCCTTCCTTCTTTGGCTTTATTCTAACCAACTTAAAAGGCTACCCTTTATTGGTAATTTAACTATTGCTATTCTTACAGGAACAACACTTTTTTTAGTTGGGCAATACTTTCGTGAGCGAGAGTACTTGGTTTTGTGTTACGCCATATTCGCTGGTTTTATAACGCTCATTAGAGAGATTATCAAGGATATGGAAGATTTAAAAGGAGATGAAAGGTTTGGTTGTAAAACCCTTCCAATAGTTTTTGGAATTGCTCAAACAAAGAAAATCATATATGTGATCTCTTTGGTTTTTTGTATAGTCGTCTTTTTATTAATGATTTCTGTAAATATTGTTCTCCCAATCACGCTTTCAGTTGTAATGATTTTCCTCATATTTGAGCTTTTAAAAGCTGATAAGGTAAAGGATTACCATAGGCTCAGTACATTTTGTAAAGTTATTATGCTGATGGGTATTATCAGTATGGTTTGGATATGAACAAAAAACGGATAGCAGTTTTTGCCTCTGGCAACGGCACCAATGCCGAAAAAATATTTGAGAATTTCAAAAATCACGACCAAGTTGAGGTTGTGCTTTTGTTGAGCAATAAAAAGGATGCGGGTGTTTTAGATAGGGCTAAAAAGTTTGACATTCCCAGTTTGTCTTTTTCTCGACAAGAATTTTATGATAGCCAATCTGTTTTGCAGGTATTACATGGTCACCAAGTTGATTTTGTGGTACTAGCAGGCTTTATGTGGTTGGTTCCCTCTTATTTGGTTGACGCCTTTCCGAATAAAATTGTGAATATTCACCCTGCACTTTTGCCTAAGTTCGGAGGCAAAGGAATGTACGGAATGCATGTGCATGAGGCGGTGAAGGCCGCTGGTGAAAAAGAGACTGGCATTACTATTCACTTGGTGAACCAACATTATGATGAAGGCTCAGTACTTGCTCAATTTTCTTGTGATATTGAACCAAACGACTCATCAGAAAAAATCGCAAAAAAGGTTCAGGTGTTAGAACATGAAAAATATCCAAAAGTGATTGAGAATCTAGTTCTTAATAAGTTCTAAAATGCCTAGTTTTGCGACTTAATTAAAAATCAACCTAAATGTCGCAGGTTAAGATTCAATCCGCATTAATTTCAGTTTTTCATAAAGATAACCTTGCTCCAATTGTTGAGAAATTGGGAGCATTAGGTGTTCAAATTTATTCAACAGGAGGTACCCAAACTTTTATTGAAGAATTGGGAGTTCCCGTAACGGCTGTAGAAGACCTTACAAGCTACCCATCGATTTTCGGAGGTAGGGTAAAGACCCTTCACCCAAAAGTATTTGGTGGGATTTTGCATAGGAGAGATAACTCTGACGACTTAAAACAAGCAAAGGAATTTGAAATTCCTTCTATTGATTTGGTGATTGTAGACTTGTATCCTTTTGAGGCTACAGTAGCTTCAGGAGCACCAGAACAAGATATTATTGAGAAAATAGACATCGGTGGAATTTCATTGATTAGAGCTGCAGCCAAGAATTTTAAAGATGTGGTAATTGTTTCGTCAAGAGAGCAATACCCTACCTTGGAGAAACTGCTTCATGAGAAAAACGGTAGCACTGATCTTTCAGATAGAAAAGCTTTTGCGGCTCAAGCCTTTGACGTATCGTCTCATTATGATACAGCAATTTTCAATTATTTTAATCAAGACGAGACCCTTGAAAGGTTTAAGGTGAGCCAAACGGAAGGACAAACCTTGCGCTACGGAGAAAACCCACATCAGAAAGGTCAGTTCTTTGGCCCACTTGACGAGCTTTTCGAAAAATTAAATGGAAAAGAACTTTCTTATAACAACTTGGTAGATGTTGATGCTGCCGTAAGTTTAATCGAGGAATTTTCTAACGATGAAAAGGCTTTTGCCATTTTAAAACATACCAACGCTTGTGGCGTTGCTACTGGTAGCACCGTGAAAGAGGCATACTTAAAAGCCTTTGCTGCCGATACAGTAAGTGCTTTTGGCGGAGTGTTGGTAAGTAACCAACCAATTGATTTGGCGGCTGCGGAAGAGTTGAATACACTTTTCTTCGAAGTATTAATTGCCCCAGCGTTTGATACCGATGCTCTTGAGTTACTAAAAGGTAAAAAGAATCGAATTTTACTAGTAAAGAAACAAGCTTTAAACACTAAAAAGCAGTTTAAAAGTTTATTAAATGGCGTTATTGTTCAGGACAGAGATTTAGTAACTGATCAAATTTCTGACTTCAAACAAGTAACAAAGAAAGCCACCTCTGATGCCGAAAATCAGGCCTTAGCTTTTGCGAGCAAAATTTGTAAACACACTAAATCGAACACCATTATTTTAGCAAAAGATGGTCAAATGCTTTCTAGCGGTGTAGGTCAAACATCGAGGGTCGATGCTTTGAAGCAAGCCATTGAAAAGGCCAAAGTTTTTGGTTTTGATTTGAATGGAGCTGTAATGGCTTCAGATGCTTTTTTTCCATTCCCCGATTGCGTAGAAATAGCCAAGAACGAGGGTATTGTTGCGGTAATTCAACCTGGAGGTTCTATTAAGGATGATCTTTCAATTGAGTTTTGCGATAAAAACAGCATGGCGATGGTGTTTACAGGCACTCGTCATTTTAAACATTAAAAGAATTTTTCAACCCTTAGATAATTGCGAGTTATTCGTAACTTTCAAGGATATAAAATATAGGAGACAAGACTGGATATGGGGTTTTTCGACTTTCTTACAAGTGACATTGCAATTGACTTGGGTACAGCAAATACCCTTATCATACATAAAGATAAAATCGTTGTAGACGAACCGTCTATCATTGCTATAGATAGAAACACAAATAAGGTGTTGGCTATTGGAAAGGACGCGATGAACATGCATGAAAAAACGCATGAAAACATTAAAACCATTCGTCCTTTGAAGGATGGCGTAATTGCGGATTTCGAAGCTGCCGAGCTAATGATCAAGGGAATGATCAAAATGATTGATTTGAAACGAAGAAGCTTTATGCCGTCATCGCATCGAATGGTCATTTGTATTCCTTCTGGAATTACTGAAGTAGAAAAAAGAGCGGTTCGCGATTCGGCCGAACATGCCAACGCCAAAGAGGTGTACATGATTTACGAACCAATTGCTGCGGCCATTGGAACAGGAATTAAAATTGACGAGCCTATGGGCTCAATGATTGTAGATATTGGGGGAGGAACAACAGAGATTGCAGTAATCGCCCTTTCTGGAATCGTTTGTGACCAATCGATCAGAGTAGCAGGAGACACCTTTACCAAGGATATTCTTGATTACATGAGGAGACAGCATAATCTTTTGATTGGAGAACGATCTGCTGAAAAGGTAAAGATTGCCATTGGATCTGCCTTAACAGAATTAGATGATGCACCAGACGACTACGAAATCCGAGGACGTGATTTAATGACTGGAATTCCAAAGGTGATTAAAATCTCTTATTCCGAAATTGCCTTTGCGCTAGATAAATCTGTTTCTAAAATTGAAGAGGCAGTGCTAAAAGCCCTTGAAATTTCTCCACCAGAACTTTCTGCCGATATTTATGATCGCGGAATTCACCTCACAGGTGGTGGTGCAATGCTTAAAGGTTTGGACAGGCGTTTGGCTTTGAAAACCAAATTACCAATTCACATTGCAGACGATCCGTTAAGAGCGGTAGTGCGTGGAACTGGTGAGGCCTTGAAAAACATTGATCAATACAGAGCGGTGTTAATGACTTGATAATGAATGGGTCAGTTATTTGTTTTTCTTTATAAGTACCGAGCTTTTTTTACATTTCTAACACTGGAGTTGCTATGTATTTGGATGATTGTTCGAAACAACAATTACCAAAGGGCGGCATACTTCAGTGCAGCTTCTGGTTTTGTTGGAAACATCAATGAAAGGACAAATAATATCAGCGACTACTTCAGCCTGAAAAAAGTGAACAGCGACTTAGCGGAAGAGAACGCTATGTTAAGAGCGCTTCTTTTAAGGGTAACAGAAACTCCGATAGATTCCCTTAAAACTTTTGATATTGACACCGATACTACTGACGCTATCCATTATAAATTAATTGCAGCTGAAATAGTAGATAATTCTATCCGTCTAAGCCATAACTTCTTTAAAATTAATAAAGGAAGCAAAGACGGGATTCAACCTGGGATGGGTGTGATTAGCCAGAAAGGTGTGGTTGGTAAAATTAGATCAGTTTCTAAAAACTATTCCAGCGGTATTTCCCTACTCAACTCCAGAAATCAAGTTTCAGCTAAACTTAAAAACTCCAACAGAACGGCTACTATTCAGTGGGATGGTGACGGCCGTAATCCAAGGATAGCAAAACTCTTATACATTACTCGAGAAGATGATGTGAATGTCGGAGACACTGTTGTGACTTCTAGCTTTAATGCTGTTTACCCAAAGGACATCATGATTGGAACCGTGGCCAGTGTCAAACCCGACCAAAATCAGCGTGATTTAGAAATTGAAGTAGCCCTAAGTGTTGACTTTGGAACCTTGGCTTATGTCTATGTTATTGAGAATATATATAAGAACGAAGAGGATTCTGTTTCTATCAACAACCCCATAGATTTTAATGAGTAGAAACCTGATCATATTGACTTTTACGGCAATAGTACTGATGCTTCTTCAGGTGCTTATCCTAAAATACTTTGTGCTTTTTGGTATTGGATTTTGTTTTCTGTACCTCATGTTTTTGCTTTTTCTACCATTAGAAATCGGCTTTGCTTCGGCCATGGTCATTGGCTTAATCGCTGGCCTAATCGTAGATTTATTTTATAACACACTCGGTATACATGCCTTCGCATGCGTTCTCATTATGTTCCTTCGTCCTTATTGGATGAAATGGAGCAAACCCAGAAGTGGCTACGAAGTCAATGACTTACCCATGATTACCAATTATGGGCTTGGTTGGTTTGTGATTTATGCGTTACCGCTCATCTTTATTCACACCCTCACCGTATTCTTAATTGAATCAGGAGGAAATCAGTTAATGGGCTTATCAATTCTTAAATCTATTGTTACAACCCTCATTTCGCTGGTTTTTATGATCGCTATTCAGTATCTTTTTTACTCTAAGGCGAAGCGGTAATGTGGGACAACAGAAGGTATATTATACAAGGGGCATTTATTTTGATTGGATTGATCTTTTTGATCAAGCTGTTTGCCATTCAAGTATTAGATAAAGATTATACCGTAAGAGCAGAGCGAAATATCATTCAGCCTATTGTCCAATACCCTTTCCGCGGACTTATTTACGATAGAAACAAAGAGCTCATTGTTTATAATGAACCTGTCTATGACCTTATGGTCGTTCCTAAAGATGTTTCTATTGCCGATACCACAGAGTTTTGTGAGTTGTTGGGAATTGAAAAGGAGGTTTTTCTAGAGAACATGAGGATAGCTAAGACTCTTCCACGCGGAAGACCATCCGTATTTCTAAAGAAAATATCGCATGAGGAATATGGCAAGATTCAAGACTTGCTGTATAAGTTCAGCGGATTTTTTGTAAACCCAAGAACAGTCAGAGGATACACTTCTCCAATTTTGGCCAACGAGTTGGGCTACACGGGCGAAATTAGCAGGCGTCAATTAGACAGAGATACAACAGGCTACTACAGATCTGGTGATAATATTGGAATTACTGGTTTAGAAGAGCAGTATGAAAGACTGTTGAGCGGGAAAAGGGGAGTAAACTATAAACAAGTAAATGTAAGAGGCATAGAAAAGGGCTCGTTCAAGGATGGTGCTCTCGATACTGCATCTGTACCTGGCACAAACTTGATTACCACTTTCGACCTTGAGTTGCAGACCTATGCCGAGAAACTTTTAGAAGGAAAAACTGGTAGCATAGTGGCTATTGATCCTTCTACAGGAGAAGTATTGGTTATGGCCACTGCCCCTACTTATGAGCCTAAAATGCTTTCTGGAAGAGAGTTTGGAAAGAACTTTAGCCAAATAGCTTTAGATAGCTCCAAGCTTTTATTCAATAGAGCACATATGGCCACCTACCCTGCGGGCTCTGTGTTTAAAACCGTGCAAGCACTTATTGCCTTAGATGAAGGCGTTATTAGGGCAGATGAGCAAATCTTTGTCAACTTAAATGGAATTGGAGACCATGCTCCAGCAGGTTACTATGATGTAGCCAGAGGAATAGAGAAATCTTCAAACAACTATTTTCTCGAGGTAATGAGAAGGGTAGTAAATCAGAAAAAAGACCCAAGTATTTTTACCGATTCTCGAATAGGTTTGGCCATATGGGCAGAGGCAGTAAAGAAGTTTGGTTTTGGTGCTCCACTTGGAATTGATATTCCCGGTGAGGCTTCTGGCTTGGTGCCTGATGTAGCCCATTATGATAAGATGTATAAAAATAAAGATTGGGCTTATAGTACCATTAAGTCCTTATCAATAGGTCAAGGAGAGATTTTAGTAACACCTCTACAAGTAGCTAACCTAGCGGCTATTATTGCCAATAGAGGCCATTACATTCAACCACATTTGGTGAAGGGTTTTGAAAAGGACGGAATTGTAACTTTGAAACAGTTTGAGAAGAACTTTACAGGAAAGGGAACGGATTATTATCCTGCGATTATTGAAGGTATGAAACTGTCAGCTAAAGGCACTTTTAGGTCGTTAATCAAAGATATTACGATTGCCAGCAAAACGGGAACTGCTGAGAATGGAGCGAAAGACGAGGCCTTAGACCATTCCGTATTTATGGCTTTTGCACCAGTGGCTGACCCAAAAATCGCTATTGCGGTGTATATCGAAAATGCGGGTTGGGGTGGACGAGCTGCCGCTACCACAGCCAGTTTAGTAATGGAAATGTATCTTAAAGGGGCTCTTGATAAGAGTTCTCAATACAAAGAGGAATACGTTCTCAAGGGTGACTTCTTGGATGAAGAGCAGAAGAAGGAAATTGAGAGAAAGAAATTGGAAAAGGCGAGAAAGAACGCTTTAGTGCAGCATTGAGGAAAAGAGACTCCATATTAAAAAACCTAGATTGGCCTATTGTTTTCCTGTACATCATTCTCGTGATTATGGGTTGGTTCAATATTTTTGCATCAGTTTATGATCCCGAAACCGCATTCAATATTTTTGATATAGACCTAAGCTCAGGCAGACAGCTTTTGTTTATTGGCGGTTCTGTAATCCTGATTATCGTTATTTTACTTTTAGACTTTCGTATTTACGAGTCTTTTGCCCCCTACCTCTATATTTTATTTATCCTTTTGTTGATGGGAGTTTTAGTTTTCGGAGCTAAAATTAACGGGGCAAGAGCTTGGTTCGACTTGGGCATTTTTCGATTACAGCCTTCAGAATTTACCAAGCTAGCCACCGCCCTTTTGCTGGCTAGGTATATTTCTAATAACAATGTTAAGCTTACAGAATTTAAACATCAGCTGATAGCCCTGTTTATCATTTTCTTACCCGTTGGGTTTATTATGCTTCAACCTGACTTGGGTTCATCTTTGGTGTTCTTTGCTTTCGTTCTCCCTCTTTTTAGAGAAGGCTTACCCGCTATTTATTTAATTGTAGCAGGAGCTTTCGCTTTGGTTGGTGTATTGACAATTTTATTGCCTATCCATATCATAATTATTATAGTGTTAGTTGTAGGCGTTATTTGGGTTTTGGTTACCTCAAGATCAGTTTCCAATATTGTGCTTACCTCGTTGTTGATACTTTTGAGTGTCGGCTTTTCGTATGGCTTCGGCTATGCTTTCGAAAACCTAGTACCGAAGTATCAGAAAGACAGAATACTTGTCATTTTCGATTCAACTGCGGTAGACCCTCTGGGAGCTGGCTATAACTTAAATCAATCTAAAATTGCCATTGGATCAGGCGGATTTTCAGGAAAAGGCTTTTTAGAGGGAACGCAAACCAAATATGGCTATGTACCAGAACAAAGTACCGACTTTATTTTTAGCACACTGGCCGAAGAGCACGGGTGGTTAGGAAGTTTCATTGTGATTGCCCTGTTTGTAGTTTTGATGATTAGAATAACCATAATTGCTGAAAGGCAGAAGTTTAAATTTGCACGGTTTTATGGCTATGCGGTGGCCTCTATTATCTTTTTCCACTTCACCATAAATATCGCCATGACCATCGGCCTGTTTCCTGTGGTGGGTATTCCACTGCCATTTTTTAGCTATGGGGGCTCATCTCTTTGGTCATTTACCATAATGCTCTTTGTGCTCCTTAAAATGGATATGCACAGAACTCAGGTGCTTTCTAGGTGATCCGTTCCTAAACCTTTACCGTTTTTTGGAATGAATACTCTGATTATTTAATAAATCTGTATCCTTTTTTTCGAAGTTCACTTGGGTCGGTTATTATTACTTCCGTGGTAATTTTTGTGGCCTCATAGTAGCTTTTAACATCACCTGATTCGTCTAATAGATCAATTCTTAGTGGGAGTCCTTTACTCAGTTCTCTTACTGAGGAAACGCTACTCAAGTCTGCTGTAATACTCGCTATTTTGTCCAAGTTCTCAAACTCTAAGTCTCCCGCAATCCAATGCCAACCAAGGGTTGTTCGACCGTATTCTGTATTGTACTTTTCGATTATGTATTTTCTACATCGGTAGCCTTGAATCTCTCTAAACTCTTCTGTTTCTATGATTTTATCAGGCCTTGCACTACTTGTTTTAGGTTCAGCACCCAACCTCTTCATGGTTCTTTCTTTGTGGGAAATCGAGAGTCTTTCTTTTGTTGAAAATAGAATCAGCAAATCACCGAGGTTTAACATAGCGTTAGTGCTTAGGAGTGTTTTTTCATAAGCGTTATCACTGAAAATGTGTTTTTCTTGCCAAAATATTTGACCACTTCTGAAATAGTTGTACTCAATACTGCCTTCAAATGAGTCGGTTTGAGCTAGAACGGAGTGATTATAAAAACCAATTATGGAGAGTATTAAAAGTATCTTTTTCATCTTTCTTTTTTGATTTTCTGTGGTCAAGTTCTAAATGTAACGCACCTACTTTTTAGTGTTTTGAATGGTTCTTGTAATCAGATTCTCTACTTGAGTTGAAGAGGGTCTTGGTGCGTTGAGGTGAATTATTTCTCCCTTGCTGTCTAAAAGTAAATACCTAGGAATTGAATTGAGGTTGAGTTGTTCAAAGAGCTTTGTGCCTATTCCCTGCTTAATAATGTAGCTATTCTCTTTGGTGCCGTATTTCTGAATTACACTTAGCCATTTTTCGTAATCATCATCTACTGAAATATGAATGTACATAAACTCTGACGGATGGTACTTTGCTATAAGTGCTTCTATATATGGAAATTGCTGATAGCACGGAAGGCACCAAGTAGCCCAAAAATCTAGGTAAATAACCTTTCCTCTATTGACTTTAATTAGCTCTTCCAACCCTATTTCCTTTTGATCAGAGTCAATTAGCCTCGAAGATAAATCAAGCGCTTTTGGATTAATTTTACTGGAATTATAGTACGCTTTGAACGCAGTATCATTGTGGTTTTGGCTGTATTGATCAACCATCATTGTTTCCTCTTCAACCGATAGTTTGGGAAGGTTCTCAAGCAATGCTATTCGACTAATTATTGTTTTTTCTATTGCCGAAATACTTTGATTGGTCAGAATAGGCGGAAGCACATGATAAAGGTCTTCTTTGGTGTAAATGGGTTGAGGTGGAGCGAAATTTTTAGTGTAGATGGTGGTCATTAATTCGCGGTACTCAAATGCATGATGAATCAGTTGAATAGAGTCTTCATCATAAATAGTGGAGAGGAAGAATGAATCGAGCGGAAAGGGATTTTTATTAACAATATCATTTGCATTGAGTAAAACCTTGAACTTATCAAGTTCATTCAACCAAGTGTAGTAATAGTAGGCTTTTACAGTAAGTCTTTGTTCCCTTAGCAAGGAGTCAAGTAAGTCTGCCTCTTTGCTGATCTCTATCAAAGCCTTCTCCCTTAAGTTAAGAATGTCTTTGTTTAGCTCTTCATCCTCATTTTGGGGTTGAATTTTGTTTTGATCGGAGTTCTTAAAATTTAAGAAATCGTAAAAATAAGATTCACTTGAAATCGTATTTGAAAAGAGTGCTGAGTCTCTAAACGCTATATAATCGAAGATTTGATTGCTAGGTTGAAAATAGAAAGGAATACTATCGGGAAGGATATTCAGTTTTTGCGAACCGAAGAGCGAAAGGTTTTGACTCTTTCGGTTATAGGATGCTTGGATAGACAAAGCTTTATCGAGAGGGGAGATACTTTTTATACTCCCGTTATCTGTTGAGTCAAAGCGTATCTCTTCCTCCAATAAGTCATCGTTGATATAATGAAACTTTAAAGCTCCTTTGCGAATAAGTGATATGATTGCTTGGTCAGAGAACTGAAGTACAATGGCCTTTTCGCTGTGGTTAACAGTAGCTTTTTTGCATGAACTAACTGTGACAAAAAGAACAAGAATTAAAAGGGAGTACCTCATATTTTTTGAGGAGTTAGTTCGAGGATTTTTTGATAAACTGCTGGTATAAGGGCTGCTTATTTTTTAAGCTTTCCTTTACCCAATCGGGTAGCGGAATCGGGTAACTTTCCCAAAATCCTGAATTGTAAGGTAATTCGGGTAAGCTATTATTTCTTGGAGTAATTTCCTTGAATTTGATTTTTTTGAAGTCATCCGTATGCACGTTTGGAAATTCTATATAATGAATTTCCATTTCGTCATCGTCCGAATTTCTGTTGATAAAACGAGGGCTAACGCTCTTAATGGATTTGGGATAATAGCGACCTTCTACCTTCTGAAATTTGACTTCAACATCATTCATAAGATGTTCTTGGTTGTATTGAAATCGCCTAAATTCCAAAATAGCATAGTCCCTCAGATCAATTTTAATGGAGGTGCTGCCCCAAAGCGTTGGGTAAGAAATATGACATATGGAATCGTTGAATTCTAAAATCTCGAACTTTTTGTTTTCTATATTTTTAAATGAACCAAATACAGTTGATGGGTTATTAAAAAGGCGAATGTAGTTTCTTTCGTAAACGTTCTGAATAGGGTTAACGGGAGCCTCTTTAACAGGGCTTACTCTATTGAAAAACCGAATGGCAGTACTGTCTATATTTCCTGAATCGGTGGTTTCCCTTTTCTCATTCAGCTTTATCTTAACGTTATCCTTGGCGGGTTTTTTATACCCAGCATCTTGTAGCGAGAAGTCAGCTTCGGTAACCTTGGTTATCTTATCTCCTTCCGTAAAAAGGGATCTATAATAGCCATCTAGCATATGCGCACGGTTGGGGTAATTCGTGCCAAAGAGGTCGAATGTTTTTTCGAGTATTGGAAGTATTTCGATCTTTTTTCCTTCAACAATAAAGTCTTTGAGGATGATTGCGTTAGGAGAAAGCTCAATTTTAAAAGGAATGTCTGTATATGAAATGTCCTTTAAAGGAATCAACACCTGTTGGTAACCTAACACCGAAACCAATAGCCTATCGTTGAGAAAAGAACTATCAAATGATAGGCTGAAAACTCCAGTTGAATCGACCAATTTACCGATGTGGTTATTTTCCTGCAAAAACACGATGACGTTTTCTATCGGTTGCTGATTGGCTTTATCGACAATAAAGGCCTTTAATGTGATTTTGTTAGCCTCTTGGGCTTGAGCGAAAGTCACAATAAAAGCATATAGCAGAAGTGCGATGGCCTTTTTCATATTGCATCAGTCATGAGGAATATATTTCTCCAAAATTGTTTTAATATTCGGATCCTTTGGCCCAGGGGCATCGGATTCTACTAATTTTCCATTGGTATCAATAATCAGGTACCTAGGGATGGTTTGGATTTTTAGGCTTTGAACCCAATCTGAATTTTTGTGATTTAAAGACAGGTAACTGTTTTCCAGATTGCTTAAACCATATCGTTCAGCGGCCTTTTTCCAAGCGCTTTGGTCGTTGTCGGAAGAGAGGTAAACGAAAATGATATTCTCGTTCGCATACTCATTTCTAAGCGCTTCCGCATATGGCATGGCCTCTATACATGGAGCGCACCAGCTGGCCCAATAATCGATGTAGATTACTTTGCCTTTGTTCTCAATTAAAATATCTTGAAATCTAATTACACTACCATCTGCTTTTAACAAGTTCAACCCAACTTTCTCACTAATTTGTTGCTCATAACCCAAAAGGAATTGGGCGGTAAACTCTTGTAAAAAAGTAGAGTCCTGATAAGTCATCATATACTCATTCAGGTAATCGGAGATTTCTACATACGGCTCCTTATATTCGACCATTTTAAATAACGATGTTTCTCTACCTAATTTCAAAAGTTCTCCTTCAGGCATATGGTTGGGAAGTTTATCGTAAGCCTCTTTGTAATTGATGTATTCCATTGACCTACTCCGATCAGTTTTACCTTCTAGCACTACCTGTATGATGAAATTTTGAAAATACCCCATGCCAAAACGACTGTTCACTATAGACTCATCTGTGAACATAGTAGAAGCAAAAGCCTTGTCTTTGATTTCTTCACTTTTTGTCCAACGCAGAAGGCTCATTAGTCTATAAAAGGCCTTTCTTTTTTCTAAATCCAGCCTAAGGTCCTCCCAATCACTTGAGCGTGAAACCCCTTCTTCTAATATTATTTGTTCCGAAAGCTCACCTAACAGGCCGTCAACAAGTAAGTTAAACGCGTCTGGGTTGCTCTTTAGCAGCTTCTTATTGAGAGTGTGCGGAAACCCAAGGTTAATTTTCTCAAAACCTGAGTTGATCTCCATAGGTTTAAACTTGTTGTTTGAGATCATGAATAACCTATATAGAGAGTCGAGGTACGTCTGTTTAGCACCTGATGTTGAAATGCTCTTTTTACCACCACTTAATTGAAAGGCTTCTCCACTTTGCGGCAGCAGAATGCGAATTGAGTCACCTTTGGTCACATAAAGTGTATCGCTATAAATGCTCTTATGGCTTACTAGAACTACTTCCGGCTGATATATAGGAAAGGTAAGGGTGTCTTTTCCTTGGTAAGCATAATAGTCTGCCTCAAGGCTGTCGGCCATACTTCTAAAAAACCTGATTCTGATGGGCGAATCGCTATAGTTATCAACGAAAAAAACGACTTCATTTTTTTCAGGAATGATTATCTCTTCAATAACGGCCTTCTGCTTACAACCAAAGCTCAAGCAAATGATAAATGATAAACTCAGCTTATTGATAACTTCCATATTGAATTAATTTTTTTCGTTGCTTTAAAAGCACACAGCATTTAAAGTACTTCTTAATGTTTTGGGAAGATAAAACTAAAAAATAAGTTATCAAGTGAATTCGTTTTTGATGTTGGCACTTTACTTACATCTTTGATGATTAAACCTCAATTCTTTATTGCCCTTAGCAAAGCAGTTAAAAATCCCTTAGCTTTCTTTTATGAAAGTACTGTTTATCCAAGTAGGAGGGACTATTGATAAGGACTATCCAAAAGTAAATAAAGGTTATGCCTTTGAGATAGGTGAACCTGCCATTTCACGAATTCTAGAACGGAATTTTTTAGGCTTTGATTATGAAATTGTAAGCCTCATGAAAAAGGACAGCCTTGATATGACGGATCAAGATAGAAGCCAGATTCGGGACTTTTGTAATAAGTCTGAGTATACAAAAATTGTCGTTACACATGGGTCAGATACACTAGTAGAAACCGCCAAAACTATTGGGCAGATCAGAGGAAAAACCATTGTACTTACTGCAGCGTATAGGCCTGAAAGATTTTCGAACTCCGATGCAGACTTCAATGTTGGAGTGGCGGTAGGCGCCCTCAGTAATATATTAGAAGGCACGTTTATTGCCATGAATGGGCTGCTGATTCACCCAGACCGATGTTATAAAAATGAAAAAACAGGAAGGTTTGAACAGCTCTAATACTATATTTAAGACCAAGAATTTTAAAAAGATGAAGAAATATACAATATGGATGATTCTCTTGTTCGTTGGCCTTCAGGGCTATGCGCAACAAGGTGTATTAAGTATCCCTCCAAAAAACTGGTTCAACCTAGACCCAGTAGAAAACAAGGTAAATGGAGTAAGCAGCGAAAAAGCTTACAATGAGTTATTGAAAGGAAAAACTTCCAAAAAAGTACTGGTGGCAGTTATCGACTCAGGTATAGATATCGAGCACGAAGACCTTAAGGATGTGATTTGGACTAACCCAGGCGAAATCCCAAACAATGGTATTGACGATGACAATAATGGTTTTATTGACGATGTGCACGGTTGGAATTTCATAGGAGGTAAAGACGGCCGCAATGTGGGCAAAGACAGCTATGAAGTAACGCGCTACTATAAAATTCTTAGTAAGAAATATGAAGGCAAAGAGCTGAAAGACATCGATAAAAAGGATAGAGAAGAGTTTATTACTTGGCAAAAAGTAAAAGGTGAATTCGAAGAAGCATATGGAAAGGCACAAATGGAGTTTGAGCAGTATGGAAGCTTGGCTCGTCAGATTGAGCGCTTCAATAAATTGTTTGAAGCCTATTTGGATGTTGAAGAGGTAACAGCCAAAACTTTGCAAGAAATAGATTCAGACGATGCTGTAATTGATTTAGGTAAGAACTATATGAGTCAAATATTACAAGCTGTTGATGGAGAAGTATCGCTTGACAGTGTTTTAGTATTGATTAATATGGACCTGAAGGAGTTAGAGGCCAATGCTACGATTTCTTATGATTTAAATTTCGACTCTCGAGAAATTGTGGGCGATGACCCAAATAAACTCGATGAGAAAGGTTACGGTAATAACGATGTGAGCGGTAAAGGAACAGATAATTTTCATGGTACTCATGTGGCTGGAATTATTGCCGCCAGCAGAGGCAACGATATGGGAATTGATGGTGTGGCTAGCAACGTGAGTATTATGGCAATTAGGGTTGTGCCCGATGGCGATGAGCATGATAAGGATGTAGCAAATGGTATTCGCTATGCAGTAGATAATGGCGCCCAAATTATTAACATGAGTTTTGGAAAAGCCTACTCTCCCAATCTTCAATATGTGTATGAAGCCATTGAATATGCCAATTCGAAAGGCGTTTTATTAGTGCATGCTGCAGGAAATAGCGGAGAAGATATTGACGAGGCGAATAACTTTCCAAACGATAAATTTGGCAAAAGTGGCGATTGGTCAAACTGGATTGAAGTGGGAGCTTCTTCATGGGGCGGAGATGGCCAATTTGTAGGTAGCTTTAGTAATTACGGAGATAAAACGGTAGATCTATTTGCGCCAGGCGTAGCCATATATTCAACCGCTCCAAATAATGACTACCAAGATGCCCAAGGAACAAGTATGGCATCGCCTGTAACCGCTGGTGTGGCAGCTATGCTTTTATCTTATTTCCCCGATTTAAAGGCAGATCAACTTAAAGATATTTTGATGAAGTCTGTTCGCAAGCTGGACGGTGTTAAAGTAACCAAGCCAGGAACATTCGATCAAGAAGTGAATTTCTCAAAACTGTCAAAATCAGGCGGAATTATCAATGCTTATGAAGCTGTGAAAATGGCTGAATCTATGAAAGTAGGTAAGAAGAAATAGAGGTTCGCTAAAATACACAATGTACAAAAAAGGGCACTTGAATTATTCTCAAGCGCCCTTTTTGATTTCTAATGATACTCTATTTCTCAAGAATCAATTTTCTATGTAAAAAGAAGGAGGAAATAAAGCCAACACCTAACATTAAGAAGATAGTGAAAAAGTAAGCGCCTGGGTGGTCATTTGACCTATAACGATCGAATTGAATATTTGACTCGCTCATGTTACTGAGCAGATTGTCTAATAAGTATCCTAATCCAATTCCTAATGAAAGGCACACAAGCAAACAGCCCAGAATTATCGTAAAGAATAAATTTCTCTTTTTCGGTTCTGTCTGAAATAGGCTTGCATCTGCTCCTTTTTCTATGAGCATGGTACGTTCTCTGTGTCTTGTTAGTAAAGAGAAGAATATCAAACCAGCTATACCAAGCCAAAAAATGACCATAAATAATCCAAATATTAAATCTTCATCCATGATGTCTATGTTTTAGGTTTCATTGTTGTGCTCTTATAGATGCACATTCTAAAATTTAGGTTACACCCTGTTCCAAAGTTTAATTTTTAACTTGGTATAAAAACGAATCTCTAAACTTTAATGTAACCTCAAACCCCGCCTTGTAGTCAAACATAAAAAATGAAACCTCAAAATGAACGATATGCAATGGAGCTAATCATCGCGAAAGTAAAAAAAGGCGATGTTGCGGCTTTCAATGTATTGGTTGACGAGCATAAGGCCATGGCTTTTACGCTGGCTTTGCGTTTGTTAAAGTCGAGGGAAGATGCTGAGGAGGTAACACAAGATTCATTTTTAAAAGCCTATAAAAATATAGGTCAGTTTAAAGAAGAAGCTAAATTTTCCACTTGGCTGTATACTATTGTGTATAATACTGCTTTAACCTCTTTGAGAAAGAAAAAGCTAAAGACCACGGAAATTGACGACCTGTCTTCTGAAAACTTGCTTCAGCTGAGTGAGCCAGATTCAGAATGGAGAAGACTTCAAAAAGAAGAAAGGTCTGGTTATATTAAACTGGCCTTGGCGCAACTTTCAAACGATGATCAGGTAGCGATTACGCTGTTTTATCTCAATGAAAATTCGCTCCAAGAAATTTGTGAGATTACGAACTGGGAGCTTTCAAATGTTAAAGTTAGATTGCAGAGGGCCAGAAAAAGATTATTGAGTGCGTTAGAGCATTTATTGGACAAAGAGGTGAGAGAATTATTATGAAAGAGTTCGATCTATCAGATAAAGAATTAAAGGAATTACTACAAATGGAAGGTTTGGAAGAGCCCTCTATGGGTTTCAATCATGCCTTACTTGAAAAAGTAACACAATACGAAAAAACTAAAATCCGACCTGTTTATATTCCTAAATGGCTCAAGGTAGCTTATTTCTCAATTATCATTGTGGCAGTAGGCTTTCTTTTACTCTCCAAAAAGAACATTGATTTAGAAGGGCTTGGTATATCTAAAATTACAGAGCTCTTTACTCTTAATATCGATTTGTCCTTGCTTGTCCTAGGCTTACTTGGGGTGATTGTAGTTTGGATGGCCTTTCTTTTGAACCGATATTTTAAACACCAAGAACTAGAAAGGGCGGTTAAAAAAAGTTAAATACCAATTTTAGCTTAGGGTTATCTATCAATCAAACGTTACTTTGTAACGTGTTCAAAACCATCACTATCGTATGTCTGCTTTTCTTTTGTTTTTGCCTTAGCGCACAGCAACAAGAAACCTATGTATTGAAAGGGCAACTGGTAGACAAAACGACCCTAGAGCCAGTAGTGTTTGCTACGGTTTTGGTGGTAAACAAAAAACAAGGTGTAGCATCTGATAATAATGGGAAGTTCGAATTTCCTGTTCAGCTGAACGATAGCATCAAGATTACCTCCATTGGTTATAAACCCATCACTTTTTCAGTAACAGCTTCATTATTAGAAACTCATCCAGATGGATTATTTATTCAGTTGGAAGAAGGAACCTATCTGCTCGATTCGGTAGTAGTAACCGCTTTCGCGAAAGGCTTTTATCTTAATCGTCCCGAACGCGTACCTATGGATATGGGCTTTGTAGACCCTAACGCACCCAAAACCGATTGGTCTAAACCACAGCTGGAGACTTTAGAGCAAGGAGGTGTTGGTATTTCTGGCTTACTCAATTTCTTGGACAGAAAGTTTATAGAGAAGCGGAAGTTGAATGTGCTGTTGGCCGCTCAGCAAAAAGAAAAAACACAGAAAGAAGCCGTTGAGGCTAAATTCAATAAGGAGTTCGTGAAATTCGTTACGCGAATAGACGACCGCGTGATTGATGAGTTTATGGAATTCTGTAACTTCTACGATATCGAAATCCTTCGTGTCTCAGAATACCAACTGGCACAAAAAGTACTGAACAAGTACGATGCTTTTTTAAGGCGTTGAAACTCGACTTTCTATTTTTTATCCCTCAGGGAAAATAATTTCTCTTTAACACAGACTCCTAAAGAGTATTTTATTTTATACAGGTGCTATGCGCTACTAAAATAAACCGTTTATTTTAGTAATAGAATAAGCAACATCTGAAATCAACGGAATTGAGTGAGTGTTTGAGAGGAAAAAGATGATCGTTTTCAAAAGTTACCAATGCAAATTAGAAGGGTTTGAACCATGAACAATGAATTAAATAAATTTAGCTTCTACAGGACGCCTAATGGTGATGTGATATTAAGTGTAATCATAGAAGATGAAACGGTTTGGCTTACGCAACGGTCAATGTCAGTGCTTTTTGATACTACTCCTCAAAACATAACTACCCATTTAAAAAACATTTTTGAAAGTGCCGAATTGGATGAATTGACAACTTGTAAGGAAATTTTACAAGTTCAGAAAGAGGGTGAACGTGAGGTAAGTCGAAATCAAAAATTTTACAATCTTGATGCAATAATCTCAGTTGGCTATAGGGTAAATTCTGCCAAGGCTACCCAGTTTAGAATTTGGGCTACCAAAACGCTGAAGGAATTTATTATTAAGGGCTTTGTGCTAGACGATAACCGACTAAAGCAAGGAGAGAGCACTTTTGGAAAAGATTATTTTAGAGAGTTATTAGAGCGTGTTCGTTCTATCAGGGCCAGCGAAAGAAGAATTTACCAACAAATCACAGATATTTTTGCGGAATGTAGTATTGATTATAACCCTCAATCAGAAATTACGAAGAGTTTTTACGCGATGGTTCAAAATAAATTTCATTTTGCCATTACTGGAAAAACGGCCGCTGAAATTATCTATGCAACTGCCAATGCTACCAAACAGAATATGGGCTTGACTACCTGGAAAAATGCTCCAGAAGGTAGAATCTTAAAAACCGATACCATCATAGCCAAAAACTACCTTCAAGAAAAAGAGATAAGACGATTGGAGCGCACTGTAACGGGGTACTTTGATTATATCGAAAATTTGATTGAGCAAGAAAACACTTTTACTATGGAAGGTTTGGCAAAGAGCATAGATAAGTTTTTGAACTTTAATGAATTCAAAATTTTAGAAGGCAAGGGAAGGATTTCGCATAGTAAAGCCTTATCCAAAGCAGGAACTGAATACGATCAATTTAACAAGACACAAAAAATCATTTCTGACTTTGATAAAGAAGTTAAGCGATTAAAGGATTTATGATTTTTCAAACAAGATAGGCTTCACCTCACATACTTCTCCAAATACATCCACACGGTTTCTGCTACAATTTTATGCCCAGCGTGGTTAGGGTGAATTCCGTCCGATTGATTTAAATCTTCTTCCCCTCCTACGTTTTCAAGCAGAAAGGGAATTAAATCTACTTTTTTGTCTTTCGCTACTTTGGCAAAAACCTTACGGAATGATTCAGTGTATTCCTGCCCCAGATTAGGTGGAATCTGCATGCCCGCCAAAAGGATTTTAGTGCTCGGTTTGGCCTGACGCACTTTGTCGATCATGGCTTTTAAGTTGGCTTCTGTTTCTTGAATGCTTAAGCCGCGCAGGCCATCGTTTCCGCCTAATTCCAATACAAAAATATCGGGCTTACCTTGCAGTATCCAGTCAATTCTGTCCAAACCACCAGCCGAAGCTTCACCACTTAAACCAGCATTGATCACCTCATAATTCAGCCCCAAAGAATCTATCTTTTTCTGAATAAGGTTGGGGAAAGCTTCCTCCAAGCTTATACCATAACCAGCCGTAATGCTGTCACCAAAAAAGATGATTTTTTTCTTTTCCTGACTGTTCGGGCTGATCCAAAACGCAACAATGAAAGTTAGAATACTGAGGATCGGAAGTTTTGAAATCATATGTTTCTACACTTAATTGAAAGATCATTAAACATTCAAGAAGGAAAAACGTCTTAAATGTTCACATCCCTATTACTACATGGCAAGTATACTGAAGGTTCAAGACCTAACGAAAACTTACAAAAGCGGTTCTAAAAATTTAACCGTACTCAAAAATGTAAATTTTGAAATTGAAAAAGGCACAAGTTTCTCTATAGTTGGCCCTTCGGGCAGTGGAAAAACCACTTTGCTTGGACTTTGTGCTGGCCTCGACAGAGCCTCATCAGGTACAGTGGTATTAAACGGCCATGCCTTGGAAACCCTCAATGAAGATCAAAGAGCCGCAGTGCGTAATCAGAATGTTGGTTTTGTGTTTCAAAATTTTCAATTGTTACCCACGCTTACCGCGCTGGAAAATGTGATGGTACCGATGGAGCTGAGAAAAGAAAAAAATATAAGAGCACGCTCTTTAGAATTGCTCGACCGTGTAGGCTTAGCCGATAGACACGACCATTACCCAACACAACTTTCAGGTGGAGAACAACAGCGAATTTCAATAGCTCGGGCTTTTTCAAATCAACCTGAAATTCTTTTTGCAGATGAACCTACTGGTAATTTAGATGAAGAAACTTCTGAGAAAGTAGAAGAACTGCTGTTCAGCTTAAATAAGGAAGCGGGCACTACCTTAATTCTGGTAACACATGATTTAGAGCTGGCCAATAAAACCAATCGAATAATTAGAATTAAAGGTGGACAAGTGGTTTTTGATTCGGAATTGGTGAATACCGAAACCTCAATTTGATTGTTTTAGATGAGCATTAATCCAAATAATTTTCAGTCAAATTCTTCTGCTAAGTGGTTATTTTTAATGGCTTGGCGCGATGCCCGAAAAAGTAAATCAAGACTTTTTCTATTTATTTCATCTATCATTCTCGGTATAGCTGCTTTAGTGGCGATTAACTCTTTCAGCGAAAATCTGAAAGATGATATCAATGGTCAAGCAAAGGAATTGCTCGGTGCAGATTTGGAATTAAGCGCCAACAAAGACGATTTCAGCTATCCCTTTCTAGATACACTCGATTATGAAGTGTCATCTGAAAACAGCTTTGCCTCGATGGTGTACTTCCCAAAAAACCAAGGCAGTCGACTGGTAGATGTTAGAGCTTTAGAAGGTGCATTTCCTTTTTATGGAGTGATTGAATCTAACCCTGCTTCAGCCGCGCAATCTTTTAGAGATGGACAAGCCAAGGCTTTGGTAGATCAAAGTGTTTTGGTGCAGTATGATGTTCAAGTAGGCGATTCCGTCCGAATTGGTAAGGTCACTTTTTTGATTGAAGGCGCCTTGATTAGTTCACCATCACAATCAATGGCCGCTACTTTGGTAGCCCCTGCGGTGTATATCCCTATGAAATATGTGGAGGCTACGGGTCTGATTCAGAAAGGGAGCAGAGTTCAATACAGAAAATTTTATAAGCTGAACGACCTTGATCCTGAATTTGACCTAGATGAACAGCTAAGAACCGACCGAGAGTATCTGCGTACCGAAGGCATTCGTGGCGATACAGTAGAGGAAAGAAAGCGAGACACAGGCCGTACGTTTGAAGACTTGAGTAGCTTCTTAAACTTGGTGGCTTTTGTGGCCTTACTCTTGGGTTGCGTAGGCGTGGCCAGTGCGGTGCATATTTACATTAAAGAGAAAATCAGAACCGTGGCGATTCTTCGCTGTCTTGGCGCTAAAGGAAGAGATACTTTTTTAATCTACCTTATTCAAATTGGCGTGATTGGGCTTATTGGCGCAACGATTGGTGCCTTTTCAGGAACACTTTTACAAACCATCTTACCAAAAGTATTTGCAGATTTTCTACCCGTAGAAGTCAATTTCAGCATTTCTTGGCCTTCAATTTTAGGAGGTATTGCAACAGGGCTTGTAGTGTCTATCCTTTTTGCGCTTACACCACTTTTAGCAATCAGAAAGGCATCACCATTACTTACCTTAAGGAACACGCCTGATGGAGAAAAAGGTGCAAGAGATCCACTGAGGTGGTTGGTTTTTGGCGGAATCTTCATTTTCATCTTTGGCTTTGCCTATTTACAAATCGGAGATCTCTCGAACAGCTTTGTGTTTACCATTTCGGTATTAATGGCCTTTGGGTTTTTAGTGCTCATTGCCCGTTTGGCCATGTGGGCAGTGAAGAAATTCTTCCCAACGGGCTGGAGCTACCTTTGGCGACAAAGTTTGGCCAATTTGTATCGACCAAATAACCAGACTACGATATTGATCGCCTCCATTGGTTTGGGCACAGCGCTAATCACCACCCTCTACTTTATTCAGGGTTTACTGATCAGTCAGGTAGAAATTACCACCGATGCAGGCCGCCCGAACATGATGCTGTTCGATATCCAATCCTACCAGAAAGATGAAATTGCAGCCTTTACAAAAGAGCAAGGCTTGCCGGTATTGCAGCAAGTGCCTGTAGTAACTATGAGGCTGTCAAAAATTAACGGCAATACTTTGGCCGATGTAATGGCCGATTCCACCTTGAATTATCGATCTGGAGCTTTCAATCGTGAATGGCGAATTACGTACCGAGATAACCTTATTGAGTCAGAGAAATTGGTGGAAGGTGAATTTAGAACGATGAATGCGCAAAGCGATTCAGTTTTTGTGACCATAGAGAAGGGTTATGCAGAAAGTAGTAGAATTAAATTAGGTGACGAGCTCATTTGGAATGTACAAGGCGTACCCATTACCACCTATGTGGGGGGCTTTAGAGAAATTGATTGGGAAAGAGTACAAACGAATTTCTTGGTGCTTTTCCCAGAGGGAGTTTTAGAAAAAGCACCGCAGTTTCATGTGTTGATTACAAGGGTTAAATCCACTGAAGAAGGAGCGCTTTATCAACGCGATATAGTCAAGAAATATCCGAACGTTTCGGTAATCGATATTGGATTGATTTTGACTACGGTGGATGAAATCTTGGGCAAAATCTCGTTTGTCATTCGCTTTATGGCCTTGTTCAGTATTGTTACGGGGCTTTTGGTTTTAATTGGCTCGGAAATTCTGAGCAAATTTCAACGCATCAGAGAAAGCATTTTGTTAAGAACTTTGGGAGGAAGTAAACGTCAGATCTTGACCATTAATAGCCTTGAATATTTTGTGTTGGGTAGTTTAGCCTCCCTGTCAGGAATTGCCTTGGCACTTTTAGGTAGCTGGGCCTTGGCTTACTTTACTTTCGAAACTTCTTTCGTGCCCAATGTACTTCCGATACTGCTGGTGTATGTTTCCATTACTTCGTTGACCGTTATGATTGGGTTGCTGAACAGCCGAGGTATTTTAAGTAAATCTCCGCTTGAAGTACTCAGGAGCGAAATTCAATGATCGGTTTAATATTTCATTTAACCATTGTATTTCCCTCTCACGTTTTTTTTAGATTCTTGTAGCAGTCTTTTCGTATACATTTGGCCTAATCAAAAACTCAAATTATGAAATTTATAACCACAGTATTACTCGTATTCACAAGTCTTAGTTTTTCATTCCAAGACAACGCCAAAGTGCTTGGCGATTGGAACGGAAAGATTACTACACCTCAAGGTGATTTTGAGTTAGTAATTCATCTTACAGAAAAAGACAAGGCGCTCATCGCAACAATGGACAGCCCAGCACAAAATGCATATGGCTTGGTAATGGACACTGTCAGCTATAAAGAGGGAGTGCTAAAAATGAAAATGGAAGCAATTGGAGGTACTTATGAAGGAACGTTTAAGGAAGGTAAAATAATTGGGAAATGGAACCAAGCTGGGATGAGCTTCGATTTGAACCTTGAGAAAGTAAAAAAGAAATAGCATTATTATTTTTAAGCTATAATTTGAAGCCTCTCAATTTTGTCGAGAGGCTTTTTTGTTTCAAAGACTAAATTTCCCTACCCAATCTTTCCATAAGCATAAGCCCCGTTGTGTTCGGTGATGGAAATAATTATCTTCTGCACAAATTCAACCTTAATCACTATGAAAAAACACTTCTTGAGGGCAATCGCGTCCCTTTTTCTACTCACCATAGTCGCTCAACTGCACGCGCAAATAGAAAAAGCCCCTAACCGCAACGAAGGGGAAGGGCCTTTCGAAAGACTTATCATTCGCGGAGTTACCTTAATTAATGGAAATGGAGCTCCCCCCACTGGTCCTGTCGATATTGTTGTTGAAAAGAACATTATTAAAGGTATTTATAATGTAGGTTACCCGGGTCTAGAAATTCGTGAGCAAGACCGACCAAAGGTAGGGCCAAAGGATCAAGTGATGGATTTAGAAGGCATGTATTTAATGCCTGGATTTGTGGATATGCACGGTCATATCGGTGGATCAGCTCAAGGTACGCCAGCAGAATATGTTTTTAAATTATGGTTGGCCCATGGCATTACTACCATTCGTGATCCTTCCACAGGCAATGGTCTTCAGTGGGTTTTAGACCAAAAAGAAAAGAGTAATCAAAATACCATTACCGCCCCTAGAATTTTGGCTTATACAGGTTTTGGACAGGGATCTAAGGAGCCAATTTCAACCCCAGAAATGGCCAGAGAGTGGGTAAGACAAAACAAAGCCAAAGGGGCTGATGGGATCAAGTTCTTTGGAGCCGCTCCTGAAATTATGCAGGCTGCTTTAGAAGAAAACAAAAAGCTGGGATTGAAATCGGCCATGCATCATGCGCAAATGGACGTAGTGCGTTGGAATGTACTCAACTCGGCCCGAGCTGGATTGACGTCAATGGAGCACTGGTATGGTTTGCCTGAAGCACTTTTCACAGATAGAAGGGTTCAGAACTATAGCTTAGACTATAACTACAGAAATGAGCAAGATCGCTTTGGTGAGGCAGGTAGGCTTTGGGCACAGGCTGCACCTCCTTTTTCAGATCACTGGAACAATGTGATGAACGAATTGATTGAGTTGGATTTCACCTTGGATCCAACATTCAATATTTATGAAGCCAGCCGTGATTTAATGCGTGCTTATACAGCCGAGTGGCACCAGGAATATACACTTCCTTCACTTTGGGAATTCTATCGCCCAAGTAAAAGGTCGCATGGTTCTTATTGGTTCTATTGGGGAACGGAAGAAGAAGTGGCGTGGAAAGAAAACTACCGTCTTTGGATGACCTTTGTAAATGAATATAAAAACCGTGGAGGCCGTGTTACAGCAGGTTCCGATTCTGGGTTTATCTTCCAGCTGTATGGCTTCGCCTATATTCGTGAATTGGAATTGCTTCGCGAGGCAGGGTTCCACCCCTTAGAAGTAATTATGTCCGCTACGTTGAATGGGGCAGAAGCTTTGGGAATGGCTGATAAAATAGGGACGGTTGAAGTAGGTAAATTTGCAGATTTTGTAATTGTAGAGGAGAACCCGCTTCAAAATATGAAAGTGCTTTACGGTACAGGAGCATTAAAACTGAATGACGACAATGAACTTATTAGAGTTGGGGGAGTTCGTTATACAGTGAAGGACGGAATAGTGTATGATGCCAAAAAGCTTCTAGAAGACGTGAAGAAAATGGTAGATGAGAAAAAGAATGGAATGACCTTCAAACTGACGGATAAATACTAAATATATGAAAGCCCACTTATTGATATTGCTATACTGTACCGTATTTTTCTTTGCTTGTTCAGGCGAAAAGGTAGAGGAAAAGGAAGAAGTTCAAGCCTATGCTGTGGATGGCTCCCCTTTGTATATTCCCGAAAGAAGTGATGAAGCTACATCTGCCTTAGAGGCTAACTTAAAAGAAGCCGAAACTAACTATAAAGCCGAATCCAATGAAATGAACACCATTTGGCTAGGAAGACGTTGGGCGTATTTAACCAATTACAATAAAGCTATAGGAGTGTTTTCTGATGGGATTAAACAATTTCCGAACTCTTATAAGCTTTATAGACACAGAGGTCATCGCTACATTAGTACACGACAATTTGAAAAAGCTGAAGCCGATTATAAAAAGGCTTTTGAGTTGATGGATAAGGAGAAGATTGAGGTTGAACCAGATGGTGCTCCTAACAGCATGAATATTCCACTTTCAAATACCCAATTCAACATTCTTTATCACTATGGACTCGCACTTTATTTACAAGGTAAGTTCGAGGAGGCCACAGAAATATATAAAGAATGTTTGAAGTATAGTGTAAATGATGATTTGCTAGTAGCTACTACCGACTGGTTGTATATGAGTCTAATGCGAGAAGGGAAAGCGGAAGAAGCTACCGCAGTACTTGAGCCTATTCATTCGGAAATGACAATTATCGAAAACGATAGTTATTACAAGCGAATTATGATGTATAAAGGCGAACTTGCAAAAGAAGAACTTCTCAGAACGGATCAAATGGATGTTGCTTTGAGTCTGGCTACCCAGGGCTATGGAATGGGGAATTGGTATTTGTATAACGGAGACACTGCCAAGGCGAAAGAAATCTTCCAAAAAGTTATTGATACTGGAAATTGGCCAGCCTTTGGGTATGTGGCTGCCGAAGTAGATTTACATAAGCTTAAAGATTGATTCTATAACTAACAAAACCAAAAAGGCCATCTCAACTGAATTGAGATGGCCTTTTGTTTTATCAGATACTTTTTCTTAGTTACCTCCTGATTTTGCTGCTGGAGCTCCTTCTCCTTCTTTTGGAGTTGGCATTGGAACACCTAATTTTTCAAATACAGCTTTAGTAATATTATCTTCTTCTCTAGCTGCCAAAACGATTCCACCAGTTTCGGTACCAGCGTTTAGAATCATACCGTAGCCTTTTTCTTTTCTTACTTCCTCAATAGCGTTCTGAACCTTCGAATAAATAGGGTTAAACAAGCTGTTTGATTTATTACTTAGAGATTCGTCTGCTTTTTGAGAAAAATTTGCGAAATCAGCTTGTAATTTTCTGATTTCAGTTTCTTTTTCCTGCATAGCTGTTGGCGCAGCAGTTCCTAATTGAGCTAATTGCTGATACTCTGCAATTTTAGCATCAATGGTTTTTTGTTTGCTTTCTACCTGACTGGCCAATTGCTTTTGATAAACTTGTAGGTCGGCATTGATTTGAGGAATTTCTGGCATACTGAATACAATAGCATCTATGCTAGTATAACCAACTTTAAATTCCTGGCTCCAGGCAGTCATTGCCATTAAAAACAATGATGTAGCGAGTAATAGTTTACGATTCATGACTTTAAAATTCAAATTATGTTTTAGTTCTTCTTTTTTAATAACTCCAACTCCTCAAGCACAAACTCTGTGTAATCGTGTTCTGGATTGGAGTAGATAATGCTAACATCGGAAGCCTTATCGAGCATATAATCTAAATTATGCTTTCTACAAACTACCTCCGTGGCATCAGACATTTTTTGCATGAGAGGCCTTAGTAATTCATTTTGTTTTTTATAAATAAGCCCATCATAACCAAAAAGCTCTGTCGATTTGTCGAGGGCTTCTTGTTCTTTCAGTTCAATCTCTTTTTGCTTTTCCTTAATCATTTCAGGAGTAAACAAAATTTCTTTGGCCCTAAGCTCCGCCCTCATCTTCTCTGCTTCATTTTGCAAACTCCGTACCACTTTGTCATACTCCTTGTAGAGATCTTCTATCTCCTTCTTTTTTTGGCCGTGCTCAGGCATTTGCGACAAAATATATTCAGAATCAATATGACCGAACTTTTGCGCTGAGGCTTCGTTTTGAGCGAGCACAAAGTTAGAAATTACGAAGAATAATACTATGACGCGCGAGATTTTGTGCATGCCTACCTAATTTGTTGACCAATAGTGAAGTGAATTTGGCCTTTACTTTCTATGCCCAATTCTCTATCAGAATCAAAACCGTATGCCCAATCTAGACCTAACAAGCCAAATGCAGGAAGGAATACCCTTGCACCCACACCAGCCGATCTAAACAAATTCCTTGGAGAATACTCCGAGTAATTGTTCCAAGCGTTACCTGCTTCTCCAAAGCCTAACAAGTAAATCGTTGAAGATGGCTTAAGAGAAACTGGATACCTTAGTTCAGCTACAAATTTATTAAATATAAGCCCACCTCTAAAGCCAGTTTTCGGGTCTACTGGGACAATACTGTTATCATCATAACCTCTTAACGCAATAATGTCTTGTCCAATTATAAAGTTGTTAGCGCCATTTAGTCCGTTACCTCCTAGGAAGAACCTTTCGAATGGTCCTGTATCCGTTTTATTTCCATATGAACCAATGAACCCAAGGTGTGCTCTAGCATTCAAAACAAGCTTACTTGGAAGCGGAATAAAGAATGATGCATCGAATAATGTTTTATTGTACTCAATAAATTGATAACGCTCTCTTGTGGTAAGATCAGAGCTACCTTCACCATTGAATCGGTCTAGGAATAATGAATAAGGTGGAGTTAAGTTAATATTTAAATTGAATTGAGACCCATGTTTCGGGAATTGAGGGTTATCAATGTTACTTCTGGAAATGGAAGTGTTAAAGGTAATACTATTTGCTTGACCCGTAGAGAAACCAAGCGTGTTTCCAAAATTGAATACATCGTAAAACTGGTATGAAATACTGTTTGAAATACCGAAGTAGTCATCTGGCCAACGTAGTTTTCTACCCAACCCAACGGTAAAACCAGATGCTTTTAAGAATCCATTTACATCAGTTGGATTAAATGCGTCAGTAAAGGTTCTGTTTACCGTTCTGTTAAAGCTAACACTAAAGCTGTTTGGTTTTTTTCCTCCCAACCACGGTTCTGAGAAAGTCATATTATAGTTTTGGAAACGTCTACCGTTAGACTGAACCTGTACAGATAGTCTTTGACCGTCTCCAGATGGGTAAGGTCTCCATTTACTCCAGTCGCCAATACTCTTAATAGAAAAGTTGTTTAGCTGAAGTCCAACGGTTCCCACGAAACCGAATGGTCCTCCAAAGCCTCCTGAAAGCTGAATTTGATCGGATGATTTTTCGACAAGACTAAACTCAATATCTACAGTACCATCACCTACGTTTGGTATTGGCTTTGGATTAATTTGCTCTGGGTCGAAATAACCAAGTTGAGCAAGTTCTCTAGTTGTTCTAATTAATTCTCTTCTACTGAATTTTTGACCCGGCAGTGTTCTGATTTCTCTTAAAACTACATGGTCACTTGTTCTATCGTTTCCTGTAAGAATAATTCTTTTAATTGTGGCTTGCTCCCCTTCATACATCCTCATTTCGAGGTCAATAGAGTCGTTATCAGCTCGTACTTCAACTACTTCTAACCTAAAGAAAAGATAGCCATCATCCATATAAAGCGAGTTGATGTCATCTCCACTTTGGCCATCAAATGACGTTCTAGCTTCTATTCGCTCTCTATTGTAAACATCACCTTTTTTAATTCCTAAGAGATCAGAAAGCTCTGCCGAAGTATATTTATAGTTTCCTGTCCAATCAATATCTCTGATGTAATACTTATTTCCTTCGTCAATTTCTATGTTAAGATCAATATAATCTTCATCTAGCTTGGTTACAGAGCTATTCACTATAGCAGCGTCTCTGTAACCTTTGGTGTTATAGAATGCAATTAGCCCATCTTTATCCGCTTCAAACTCTGTTTGAATAAATTTTGAACTTTGAAGGAAGTTGAGCTTAACGTTATCGTTAATAAAAGACTTAAACCTAGACTCACTCACTGTGTAGGTAGAGTCTACATAATTAGAAACTGTTTTTGGAGAAGTCTTGAAAATCTGATCGAAAAGCCTAGCTACAAGCCAGAAACGAGGCTTCTCATTGGTTTTCTTTAATGGCTTTTTAAGACGTTGGTCAGAAAAAGAATCGTTACCTTCAAATTCAATCTTATTGATTCTTACTTTCGACATTTTGTCAACAACAAAAGTCAATTGAGCACCTTTAGTGCCTGTGGAGTCTGCTTCTTGAAGTGTTTTTACATCTGCATTTAAATAGCCTTTTGCTACAAAGTACTTTTTAATCAGCGTCTCACTATTCTTAATTAGTGGGGCGCTTGCTACCTTCCCAATGACACCAATTTGCTCTTTTAAATCTGATTTTTGAGAAGAGGTAACTCCTTCAACTTCAAACTTTGTAATTCTTGGGCGTTCGCTAATCTTAATTTCTAGAAATGCTCTGTCACCTTCAATTTTTGTAAGCCAAATCTGAACATCGGCAATAATGCCTTGTTTCCACAATTTTTTAATGGCATCAGAAATTTCGTTTCCGGGAATACTGATCTTATCACCAACTTTAATACCTACTAAGCCAGTTAGTGCTCGTTCTTCTATGGTACTTAGGCCGGTGTATTGCACTTCTGCAATTTCAAAAACCCTCGGATTTGTATAATCAATTTGAACACCTTCTGCCGTATTCACACCATATCTCACTTGTCCTTTGACTTGTGTCAAACCACATATGCTAATGATCAGAAGTAAAAATATTTTCTTCATTCCCAAGGTTAATTCTATATCTGTTCGCTCGTTTTACCGAACCTTCTTTCTCTTGTTTGGTACGAGACAATTGCCTCGTATAAATGCTCTCTTCTAAAGTCTGGCCAAAGCGTATCGGTTATAAAAAACTCGGTATATGCCATTTGCCACAATAGAAAATTACTTATTCTTTGTTCACCACTTGTTCTTATCAACAACTCTGGATCAGGAATCCCCGATGTTGACAAATGGTTTTCGATAATTTCATTTGTAATGTTTTCAGCCTTTAATGTTCCGCTTTCACACTTGAGGGCTATTTGCTTTACAGCATTGGTAATGTCCCATTTGCCACTATAGCTTAAAGCCAACACCAATGTCATTCTTTTATTTTTAGAAGTAGTTTCCATTGCTTGCGCCAATTCGCGTTGGCACGACTCTGGTAAACTGGCGATGTCACCAATTGCAGTTAATTTGATGTCATTGTCCATCAAGGTTTTGATTTCCTTGTTAATGGTAGCCACCAATAATTGCATTAAAGCATTAACTTCTAGTTTGGGCCTGTTCCAATTTTCTGTTGAAAAAGCGTAGAGGGTAAGGTATTCAACTCCTAATTCCGCACAGCCTTCGGTAGTATCTCTTACGGCTTTGATAGCATTTTTATGACCAAAAACACGCGCAGCGCCTTGGCTTTTTGCCCAACGGCCGTTACCATCCATGATTACGGCAATGTGTTTTGGAAGTGAGTCGAGCTTTATTTTGTTCTTCATTGTATCTGCTTCGCGAAAAAGCGAGTGCGAAGGTACGAAAATGGTTATTGTTTTTAAACCCTAATTGATTCTTTATCAGTGCTATCTAAATTTGCCTTGTGGACAAACGATTTTATAGAGTGTGTAGCTAATGGATATTGAAGTGAAGAACATCCAATCGTCATCATTAGGATTGCCCCCTCTGTAATCTTTAATGGAAGGAGTATTGATGGATACATTATCTAATTGATCTGAATTAGACTTGATTGCGCTGGTTGATGCGGCTAATGTCCACCTTCTATCAATTCTATATTTAAGGCCTAAACCTATGGGTAATCTTAAGTTTATTCCAGAATCATAGGATGAACCAAAACCATCTTCTCCTGAAAATTTATATGCTCCAATACCAAACAAAATATAAGGAGTCCAGAATTGCTGTAATTTTTCATCTCGATAGTCAAGGAAGTTATACTCCCAAAGAAAATCAATGTTGAAAAAACGCCCCTTGAAAGAAGCTTTCCTATTTGCTGAAAACACGTCAAATGCTTCGTCATCCACACCCTTTAATTTACCAAAACCAGCAGAAATGCGGGTATTGAAACCATTATTGAGATGTTTTTTAACAAAAGCCTGTGCCCCTAAAGTTGAATTTCCAAAATCGTAAGTTCGGGCTACATCGCCAAGGTAGTTATAAACTCCTAGCTCTAAACCTACTTCGGAGTCTTGTGCTTGCGCACTGAAAACCGCCAAGAGTAAAGCCACCACTAAAGATGATTTTTTCAAAAATTTAGGTAATACAGGTTTATCCGTATGATATGCTCGCAAGCTAGATAACATTGTGATTTCGTTTCAAAAATGGCCAGTTAAATATTGTTAATTCAATTTCTGGCGTCTACCCCCCAATTCAACTTATGTCGTAAGGTGTCAAAATAGCTGTTATGGTCGAACCGTACCAGCTTTGCTTCAAACGACTCCCTCTTAACGGATATTTTTACTTTATCGTCTACACTACACGACCTTGAATCTAAAGACACCATAAAACGGTTCGTTCTACCTTCAATTTCAAACGTAATTTCGCTTTGGTCTGAAACAATGATGGGGCGAACATTGAGGTTATGCGGAGAAACTGGGGTAAGAATAAAGTTCTTTAATCTTGGGTGAACCAACGGCCCTCCACAGCTTAATGAGTACCCAGTCGATCCTGTTGGTGTAGAAACAATCAGCCCATCGGCCCAATAGGAATTTAAGTACTCACCGTCTACATAGGTGTGTACTACAATCATAGATGATGTTTCTTTTTTGACGATCGTGAATTCGTTCAACCCAAAATTGAAAGGGGTAAAAAGTTCATCATTAGAGTCAACATGAATTAATGACCTACTTTCTACATTGTACTCACCAGAAATGAGTGATTCAACGGCTTTGTTAATTTCGCCTCTTGGGGTAGTGGCTAAAAAACCCAGTCTTCCAAGATTAATGCCTACGATAGGGGTTTCATATTGTGCGGTATAAGCAATTGTATCTAGCATAGTGCCATCGCCTCCCAAGCTCAAAACAAAGTCGATATTCGTTAGGTCATCTCCTGGTAAAAGTATTCTTTCTGGATTGGATTGGAGCTTTACTTTTTTAAGCTGCTTCTCAAAATCTTTTGACATTGAAATATCAATCGATTTTTCGCCTAAAACCTTGAGTAGATCTTTAACACAATCAATGGCTTCGGGCGTTATGCTTTTTCCGTGGAGCGCAATTTTCATAGGCGGTTATATGTTGAGGTATTTCATCAACAAATCATAGCGATCTTGGTCGTTCGACTTGATCTCAATTTCTTGAAACTTTCCAATTACCCTATAGCCAAAGCGTTCGATAGAGGCACTGATATGCGAAATGTCGGGCTGATTAACCTTTAGGGTTAGTTTGATCCTTGAAGCATCCATATAATCGTTGGTAACACAGCTGCTTAAGATTTTAGCATTTTCGCCTTCAACAATTCTACTGATTTCGGCCAAAGAGTAATCTCTGTAGTTCATAGAAACAATAAGAATTGCTCCTGGTTCTTGAACGGCCATTGATTGGGCAAAGCTGCTGATTGTATCTTCAATGGTTACTACACCAAGGAAGTTACCACTTCTACCTAAAATAGAAACTAGCTGAACTTCATGTTCATGTGCCATTTTAATGACATCATAGAAATGTTGATCTTCAAAAATGAAACAGTCTTCTGCAAACAGATCGTAGTCACTGATTGGGCGGGTAGCATCATTATTTTCGAGAATTACTTCTTCGGAAATAAAGCCCAAAAACTTTCCTTTTTCTACTACAGGCAGCTGATTGGTACGTAATTCTTCCATCCAAATAATAGCCTTGTTGCCATCATCGGTTAGTTTTAATGGAGGAATTAAGTAATTGATCAGTTCTGCTGCGGTCATGCTGCTTTTTGCTCGTCTAAAAATTCTTGAAGTAATTGATTGAATCTTTCTGGGTGTTCCATCATTGGTGCATGGCAACACTTATCTATAAACCTTAGTTTCGTATTAGGAATAAGTCTATCAAACTCATGTGCAACAATTGGAGGTGTAATAGTATCGTTAAGACCCCAAATCAATAGGGTTGGTATTTTTATGTTTGGAATTTCTTTGGCCATATTGTGCCTTTGTGCCGACTTAGCAATAGCTACAATTCGCATACATTTTGGAATGCTCTTGGTGGTTTCAAAAACTTCATTTACATACTCTTCTGTAACGGTTTTAGGGTCGTAGAAAGTATATTCTACTCTTTCCCTAATGTATTCGTAGCTTCCTCTTTTAGGAAAACTTCCGCCCATTGAGTTTTCGAAAAGTCCAGAACTGCCTGTTAGAATTAGCCCGTTGACTTTATCTGGATTGGCGAGTGTATAAATTAAACCTATATGGCCGCCCAATGAGTTGCCCATCAGTTTCATGCTTGTTAAACCCTTTAAGGCTACAAAACCTTCAAGATGTTTTACTAGGCCTTCGAGCCCAGCTTGTTTGATTGGCATTTCATAAATAGGAAGCATGGGAATCATAACTCTATATTCTTTAGAGAAATGATTTACTACGCTTTCCCAATTACTTAAAGCTCCAAAAAGGCCATGAAGCAAAACAATTACTTCGCCCTGCCCCTCATCTATATACTCGTATCCTTTTTCTTCTTTAATTTCTAATGCCATGTGGTCAGGTTTTAGCTAACGATTTAAACAATATTATAAAAACTCACCCAATTTTTCAGCATTTCTAATCCATACTGGGTCAAAATAGCTTCTGGGTGGAACTGTATTCCTGTTACTTTTAATTCAACATTTTCAAATGCCATTAGTTCTCCTTCTTTTGTTTGGGCAATGGAAGAAAGGTTACTTGGCAAATTTTGAAGCACCAACGAATGGTAACGTACCACATCAAACTCATTGGGCAAACCGCTAAATATAACTGCTTCTTTGGTTTTAATCCTAGAAATTTTGCCATGCATTGGGTAATTGGCCTTTCTTAAAGAAGCTCCTAAATACTGGCCAATGGCTTGGTGCCCTAGACAAATACCCAGTATAGGTGTTTGCCCAATTTGGTTTTTCACAACCTCTAATAATATACCTGCTTTTTCTGGCTTCTCTGGTCCAGGGGATAAAACAATGCCGGAATACTTGCCAAAGTTGATACTGTCAATAGCAACATTGTTTCTTTCTACTTCGGTTTTTACATTAAGTTGACCAAAGTAATCCACCAAGTTATAGGTGAATGAGTCGAAGTTATCTAAAATGAGTATCAAGCTACTTGTGGAGAAACCATTTCTTTGATAGAGTCCAGCATTTCTTCGGCAAAAGGCAGTACTACATTGAGGGCTTCAATCAGATTCGGGCCAAGTTTTACCAAATAAGGGTAAAGCACTAAATCTTCATCTTGTCCCGGTAGTTCAATGCCAAAATTATTGGTAAGCCAAAGGAGAATACTTAAACCAATGGCCCATTTTGCAATGCCAACAATGGCACCTGCAAATTTATCTACTCCTCCTAGTAGTGTCATATCCACTACCTTCTTCATTAGCTTTCCGATCATATTTACTAGCAGAATGATAGCCAGAAAAATAACAAGAAAGGAAATGAATGGAAGAAGGTGATCCATGCCTTCTATGTGCTCTTGCAAATAGGAAATGCCAATTTCCATAAGTTTAAAACCACCAATAATTGCCAAAACAAAGGCCAATATTCCGATGATTTCTAAGAGTAACCCTTTTCTAAAACCCATTACCGCCCCAAAAACGAGCGGTATTAATAGTATGATGTCAAGGGTTTTCAATGAACTAGGCTGTCAGTAATTGCTTTACTAAGGTTGAAATGGTTTTGCCATCTGCTTTTCCAGCTAGCGCTTTGGTGGCTGCACCCATTACTTTGCCCATGTCTTGAGGACCAGTAGCGCCTACGTGAGCAATAATTTTCTGAAGCTCAGTTTTTACCTCTTCTTCGGTAAGTTGTTTTGGTAAATATTTTTCGATTACCTCAACTTCGGCCATTTCAATAGCATAAAGATCCTCTCTGTTTTGCTCTTTATAAATTTGTGCAGAATCCCTTCTTTGCTTTACCGCTTTTATTAAGAGCTTCATTTCAGCATCTTCAGAAACTCCTTCGGTATTTCCCTTTTCGGTTTCCGCTAAAAGAATCATTGATTTAACCGCCCTTAAGGCTTTCAAGTCATCCTTACGCTTTTCAAGCATTGCACTTTTAATATCTGCGTCAATCTGTTGTTTTAGGCTCATCTCAAAATTTTTACGATCAATGAAATCATTAACTTGCGGGCAAAGTTATGCAAATAAAAATATTCCATGACTAAGCTCAGTGTCAACATCAACAAGATAGCCACAATTCGGAACGCGCGTGGCGGAAATAACCCCAATGTAGTTCAAGTAGCAATCGATTGTGAACGGTTTGGTGCTCAAGGAATCACTGTGCATCCGCGCCCAGATGAACGTCATATTACCAGACAGGATGTTTACGATTTGAAGAAAGTAGTAACTACTGAATTCAATATTGAGGGTTATCCTGATGAGCGTTTTATGAAAATGGTGAAAGAAGTGAAGCCAGAACAAGCCACACTCGTACCTGATCCTCCAGGAGTATTAACCTCAAATGCGGGTTGGGATACCGTTGCTCATGAAGAATTTCTGAAAGGGGTGATTTCGGAACTAAAGGCGACAGGAGTACGTGTTTCGATTTTCGTAGCACCAGAAATTGATATGATTGAAGGAGCTGCCAAAGTAGGCACCGATCGTATTGAACTATATACCGAAATGTATGCTTCTGCTTACGAAATCGATAAAACGAAATCGATTGCCGATTATAAATTGGCTGCAGTGAGAGCTAAAGAGTTAGGACTTGGAATTAACGCTGGTCACGATTTAGATTTAAAGAATTTAGCCTACTTGAAACAAGAAATTCCTTTTATGGACGAGGTTTCCATTGGTCACGCCTTGGTTTGCGATGCGCTATACTTTGGTTTAGAAAATACTATTCAACTTTATTTAAGAGAATTAAGATAATGCAAGAACTCTATTTTAGAGAATTGGGAGAGGGGAAACCATTAATCATCCTTCATGGCCTATTAGGTACATCAGACAACTGGCTTACACTGGGTAAAAAGTATGCTGAGCATTTTAAAGTATACATCCTGGACCAACGGAATCACGGTCAGTCTTTTCATGACGATGAGTTTTCTTATCCTGCAATGGCAGAGGATTTACTCAGCTTTATGAACAATCAAAATATTGAAAAGGCTCATATTTTGGGGCATTCAATGGGAGGTAAGGTGGCCATGACTTTTGCTACTGAACATCCAAATCGAGTAGATAAATTGATTGTTGCTGATATTGGGCCCCAATCTTACCCACCACATCATACCCTTATTTTTAAAGGCTTGTTTTCACTAGATCTTCCTAATTTAAGCTCTAGAAAAGAAGCGGATGAAAAGCTGGCGGAATATATTCCAGAGTTTGGAGTGCGTCAGTTTTTGCTTAAAAACTTAGCGAGGAATAACGATGCATTTGAGTGGAAAATGAACCTAGATGTAATTGCTAAAGAAATTGATAAAGTGGGTTTGGGGCTAAACCATAATGCTGAGTATAAGGGAAGCACTTTATTTGTTCGAGGTGGAAAGTCGGATTATATAAAGGATTCTGACTTCAACTTAATTCACTCCATTTTTAAGGATAGTAAAATAGAAACCATAAAGGGCGCAGGGCATTGGCTTCATGCCGAAAAGCCAGAAGAGTTTTTAAATCTCACTTTAGATTATTTGCAAAATGGGTAGTGGACAAGTTTTTATGATTCCGAATGTGATTTCGGCCAACACCCAGCAAGCGGTTATTCCCGAGCAAGTGCGAGAAGCCATTCTTAAATGCGACCTGTTTTATGTAGAAGATTTACGAACTGCGAGAAGATACCTCAGTTCTTTAAGGCTAGGTTTAGTAATTGAAGAGCTTCAGTTTGAAATTCTAAATAAGAAAACCTCTTTCGAAGACTGTTTCGAATTGATACAGCCCGCGCTTTCAGGAAAAAACATTGGGGTGATATCAGAGTCTGGCTGTCCTGGCGTGGCCGATCCTGGCGCTCGTTTAGTACACATGGCACATCAGTTTGGGGTGAAGGTAAACCCTTTGGTTGGGCCTTCCTCAATACTTCTGGCCTTAATGGCGAGCGGTTTCAACGGTCAATCATTTACCTTTCATGGCTACTTGCCTATCGACAGAAAGGAAAGGCAACAGGCCATTAGAGATTTGGAAAAAGAGTCTAATTCGAAAAATGTTACCCAAATTTTCATGGATACACCTTACCGAAACGAGGCTTTATTGACAGACATCCTTAAAGTGGCAAAAAAGGAAACTTTCTTATGTGTAGCCAAGGATGTTTCAGGAGCAACAGAGCATATTGTTTCCAAATCAGTAGGTAAATGGAAAGCTTCAGACATTGACATGAAGAAGACTCCTGCTATCTTTCTGCTTTACAGCAGTTAGTATTACAGACATTTGTTTTCATAATAAAATCAAAAGCCTATTTTTGCGCTCCAATATTTGAAAAAACTAACATTATAATATGTCATATCTATTTACCTCTGAATCAGTTTCTGAAGGACACCCTGATAAAGTTTCTGATCAAATTTCCGATGCACTTATCGATAACTTTTTAGCGTTCGATCCTGACTCAAAAGTAGCTTGTGAAACTTTAGTGACTACTGGCCAAGTGATTTTAGCTGGTGAGGTAAAGTCTAAAACTTACCTTGACGTTCAGAGAATTGCTAGAGACGTAATCGAGAGAATTGGTTATACCAAAGCCGAATATCAATTCGATAGCAAGTCTTGTGGTGTGCTTTCTGCCATTCATGAGCAGTCGCAAGACATTAACCAAGGGGTTGATAGAGCAAGCAAAGAAGAGCAAGGCGCTGGCGACCAAGGTATGATGTTCGGTTATGCTACTAAGGAAACTGAAAACTACATGCCTCTGGCATTAGATCTTTCTCATAAAATTCTTCAAGAATTAGCAGACCTCAGAAGAGAATGTAAAGAAATTCCTTACCTAAGACCAGATGCAAAATCTCAGGTTACAATTGAATATTCTGACGACAATGTGCCGTTGAGAATTGACAGTATTGTGGTTTCAACTCAGCATGATGATTTTGCTGGAGACGAAGAAATGTTGGCGACTATCCGTAAGGACATCATCAATATCTTGATTCCAAGAGTGATGGCGAAATTGCCAGCCAATCTTCAGGCGTTATTCAATGACCAGATTAAATACCACATTAACCCAACAGGGAAGTTTGTGATTGGTGGGCCACACGGTGATACTGGTTTAACAGGAAGAAAAATTATTGTAGATACTTACGGTGGCAAAGGCGCTCACGGTGGAGGTGCTTTCTCGGGTAAAGATCCTTCAAAAGTAGACCGTTCTGCAGCTTACGCTACAAGGCATATCGCTAAAAACTTAGTGGCTGCAGGTGTAGCTGACGAGGTTTTAGTACAAGTTTCTTACGCTATTGGAGTAGTTGAACCAATGGGTATTTTCATCTCTACTTACGGAACAGCTCACGTTGACATGACCGATGGGGAGATTGCTAAAAAAGTATCTGAAGTGTTCGATATGCGTCCTTATGCAATTGAAACTAGATTGAAATTGAGAAACCCGATGTATCTTGAAACTGCGGCTTATGGCCACATGGGTAGAAAGAACGAAATAGTGAAGAAAAGCTTTATCGGTGCTGATGGTCAATCACACGAAAAGGAAGTGGAATTATTTACTTGGGAAAAATTAGATTATCAAGATCAAGTAAAAGCAGCTTTCGGGCTTTAAGCTTTACTTTATAAATATTAACCCAAAGCCCGATTCATTGAATCGGGCTTTTTATTTAACTAGCAGCTATGGAACATAATTTAAGAGAAACGATTCTTTCCGCCTTTGAGCGCTTTATGATGATGCCCGAAAACGAAGCCAATTTAAGGCTCGGTGCTGGCAAATGGTCGATTCAAGAAATTGTGGGGCACATGATCGACTCGGCTGCGAATAACCATGCGCGAATTGTAAAGGCTCAATCTACGGATGACTTGATTTTTGAAGGCTACGATCAAGTGGTATGGGTAGAAAACCAAAATTATGCGGGTGCGCAATGGCATGATTTGATTATTCTATGGAGACAATACAACCTGCATATTGATTACATCGTCAGTCAAATTCCTGACAAGGTGTTAACAAAGGAAAGAGTAAATCACAACCTTGATAAAATTGCTTGGAAACCTGTTCCCGTAGACCAACCCACAACGCTTGAATATTTCATCAATGATTATATCAAGCACTTGAAACATCATTTGGGTCAGATTGAGGAGATTATATCTAACACCTGAGATAACAAAAAATAAATTGTCAAATGCGTAGACAATTTATTTTTTGTTAAGTGCTGATGCTATTCTGTTAATCTGAAATTTTCACGCTCTCATTACCAATAATAATTGGAGGTAAATCGTAACGTTTTTCCTCTGGGCCATTTTCTAATTTCAGTACACCTCTTGGACAAACAGCAGAACAAACCCCGCAACCCACGCAACTCGCGCGAACAATATTCTGACCTTTCTGAGCATAAGCCCTCACATCAATTCCTTGCTCACAATAAGTAGAGCAGTTTCCGCAAGAAATACATTGACCGCCATTCGTGGTAATTCTGAATTTAGATTTAAAGCGTTGAATAATGCCCATATAACCTGCCATTGGGCAACCAAAACGACACCAAACACGGTTGCCAAGCATGGGGTAAAAACCTACTCCGATGATTCCTGAGAAAATAGCTCCGATAAAGAAACCATAAGGTTTTTGGAATTTAGAATAGATATCGAGCCCAAAAACGGAACTGACACCAGTAAAATATCCATAGAGCGTAACGGCCGTCATAACGAAAACAAAAACCATTACACTATGAATAAGCCAGCGTTCAAGTTTCCAAGCGCTTAGTTTTTTCGAGGAAAGGTGACGGAAGGGGTCTCCTGCAGTTTCGGCCAAACCGCCACAACCACATACCCAAGAGCAGTACCAACGCTTACCAATCAAGTAGGTCAAAATAGGGGTGCCGATTAAGAACAAGCCAATCCCAACGACTAAATAAATCATTCCGAAAGGCTGATAGGCATTTTCCTGCATCGCGTCTAAATGGTAGCTATAAAAGAAGTCGTAATCGAGTGGCCAAACGTTTTTAATGTCAGTGTCATAATAGCCAACATATTCTCCAGCTGTAGTGGTTACATCGTTATAATTAAGGGCCGCTAAAATTTCAGGAATAGTATAGGCAAAAACCAGTTGCGCAATCATCACCGAAATGGTTCTGATAAGTTGATAACGGCTATGTCGGTATTTGAAAATGAACTTCATTCCCAAAGCCAAAATAGCGATGGTATAAAGGGTTCCGTACATAAACCATTGGCTGGCAGGGCGCCCTTTTATGGCCATGCTCAAGGGGTCGAATAACGCGACTAAGCCTTGGTTTTCACCGTTCTGAACAAAACCTACATAGCCTGGAAACCAATACAACAGTACATAGAAGCCAGTAAGTAAAATCCCGACCGCCCAAGCGAAAGCACCTCTGCTGGTCAATGAGAAATGCCAAACGCCATTATTCTTAATTCCTTCAGGTTGTTTTAAATAGCTTCGGGCACCATAAACTGTGGTTCCGCCAATCATGGAAATGATGGCGATGGGCATGAATACCGAAGCATCTAAGGCTACATTGGCCCAAGCCGCCAGCAGTATAAGTACTCCAAAGCAGGCGACCACTAAGGCTATTTTCTGGATTACATCTGTATCTTCTGGATGCGGATTCGAAATGGATAAATTCGGTTCTGTAGTCGACATTATTGTCTATTTGAATTATGATACAAAGTCTAAAATGCGTTTCCAGCTTTTCTTTTTAAGCTGAATGTTTTTGCCGTTTTCACGATTGAATTGAGCGATGATTTCGGCCTCATAGGTTTTATAAAGCTCAGGGTCAAAGTTGGCGTCCTTTAAGTGTTCAAGCACGTAATCAACTGTTCTTCCCTCTTTAAACCATTTATCAAAAGCGTGGTGTCGAAGTCTAAAGCCTAAATTGTTTACGCCCAATAGCTTACCTGTGGATTTATCCCATCGTAAGCGAAGGCAGATTTTTCCATTCTTATGCTCCCAGTAAAAGTCGTTTTCATTTTCCTTGGCTTTCGCCCAAACCCAACCGTAGGTCTGATACTCTATGTCGAAAAATTTAGCAGAGTTGAACCAATGCCCTGGTTCATATTTGGTGGGTTTATCGCATAATGTTCTGGCGAGCGCTTCGCCCATCATTCGGCCAGTATACCAAACTTGTTCTATGCTTTTTCTTTCTCCATTCGGCTCTAAAAATTCAGCACAATCGCCAAGGGCATATACATTATCAATATTGGTTTTAAGGAATGGGTCAACTAAAACACCTCTTTTTGTTTCAATTCCCGAATCTTTTAAGAATTCGATATTTGGAGAAACACCCGCGGTAAGCCCAACAAATTCACATTTAATGGTTTCGCCTATTCCAGTAATTACTGCTTTCACACGGTCGTTTTCATCTGAAACAATTTCTTTTAATTCGGTCGCCAGCCGTAAGTCTATATGGTGTTCTTTGATGTGGCGGTTGATCATTTGAGATTCTCCGTTTGGCAGAACATTATCCCAAAAGCTTTCTTCCCTCACTAAAAAAGTAACTGGAATATTTCTGGAGCGAAGCATTTCGGCCATTTCAATACCAATCAAGCCTCCCCCGACAATGACAGCCCTAGAAATGTTCTTGGTATTGGCTTCCATGGTTTCTAAATCCTGATAGCTGTAAAGCCCTTGTACACCTTCTAAGTTTTGGCCCGGCCAACCAAATTTATTCGGTTTAGAGCCTGTGGCAATGACCAACTTATCATAAGCCATAGTTTCTCCATTCGAAAAATGGAGGATTTTACCTTCAGTATCTACTTTCTCTACAAGGGCACGCTTCAGATCGATCCTGTTTTTCTTCCAAAACCAATCTTCATAAGGTTTGGTGTGTTCGTATTTCATATGGCCCATGAAAATGTACATCAGCGCAGTTCTGGAAAAGAAATGGTCGGTTTCGGCAGAAATCACAGTGATTTTATGGTCGCTGAGTTTACGGATATGCCGAGCCGTAGTAATGCCCGAAATGCCGTTTCCTATAATTACAATGTTATGCATAGCTGGATGATAATACCCAAGTTGAGATTTTTAGTTGCCCGAACATGTCGTTTTTATGACGGTAATACAACTTCTTGTCATTTGGGTTTTTCGCTTCTGCTGAATTTAAGGAATTAATGCCGCATGTCTAACCTCACCCTTGCTAAATGAACGAACATATTTATCTTGAACCAGTATTCATGATGGGCCATGCAACCTTTTACATTGGCTGCCATCTTTAGGCCAGATTCAAGTTTTAAGAAAATGAAAACATTATTAAGAATTTCGAGACCCACTTTACTTGCCGCTTTTATGGTAATGTTTGCCGCGACCGCTTTTGGGCAAGCCAAGCAGAAGAGGGAAATATCTGGCGTTAGAGAGCTGAGCGTAAGCAATGCCTTTGCGGTTGAAATCCGAGTTGGAAATCAAGAATCTTTGGAAATAGAGATCGATGAGGACTATATGGATGATGTAATCACAGAAGTAAGAGGAGGCCGATTGACTATTAAAATGAGAGATCAATCTGGGCGAAGGAGTTATAGAATGAGAGAAACCCCGAGGGCTTATCTTACTGTAAAGTCGTTAGAATCAATTTCTGCCAGTGGTGCGGTTTCTATCAAAACCATGCAAACTTTGGAGAGTAATAAAATGAGTGTTGACATTTCAGGTGCTTCATCTCTAAGTTTAGATTTAGATATTGATGACTTGAACCTTGAAGTTTCGGGCTCATGTGTAATCAACTTAAAAGGTAGAGCTGACAGACAAACTGTTAGAATTACTGGCGCGTCTACTTATAGTGCTTATGACCTTCAGAATAAAATTGCAGACTTGCGTGTTTCTGGTGCTAGTAATGCAAGAGTTAATGTTTCTGAACGATTAGAAGCCAATGTTTCTGGAGCCTCTAGTGTTCGCTATCGTGGAAATGCTTCTGTAGATTCAGATACTTCGGGTGCTTCAAGTGTAAGAAAAGGAGAGTAATATTTTTGGACCTTGCTCCATTAAAATCATATAGATTCCGAGAATTCGGAACAGAATAATAAAAAGTCCCTTTCGAAAGGGACTTTTTATTTGCTCTTAAATTTTTGAATTAGCTGTATGGCAGCGTTCAGTGCTGGCAAAGAACCAGCTTTAACGGCCTTGGTGATTTCTGGAAGGCTGTTTTTTACGGCATCGTTGGTGTAAAATTCCTGTTCCAATAAGGCACTAATATTTTCCTTCATCCAGTTCAAATTCTGAGCTTTCCTGTTGACATCAAAATAACCGTTGGTTTGGGTGTGACGAACATATTTCTCCATCATTTCCCAAATTTCAGACAATCCAGTGTTTTGCAACGCAGAACAGGTTTTTACTTCGGGAGTCCAGCCCGATTCAGAAGCAGGGAACAAGTGAAGTGCGTTTTGGTATTCAACTTTAGCCCTTTTTGCGGCCTTAATATTGTCGCCATCTGCTTTATTAATAACTACCGCATCAGCCATTTCCATGATGCCTTTTTTGATGCCTTGAAGTTCATCGCCTGCTCCTGCGAGCATCAGTAAAAGGAAGAAATCCACCATGCCATGCACCAAAGTTTCCGACTGACCAACACCCACGGTTTCAATAAAAATAACATCGAAACCAGCGGCTTCGCAAAGCAACATGGCCTCTCTGGTTTTTCCACTTACACCACCAAGCGCAGTACCCGATGCCGATGGACGGATAAAGGCTTTAGGGTTTCTGGCCAAAGTTTCCATCCTCGTCTTATCGCCCAAAATACTGCCTTTGCTTAGTTGACTACTTGGATCGATAGTGAGCACGGCTAAATTTTTATCCTGCTGCGTTAGAAACTCACCAAATGATTCGATGAAAGTACTCTTTCCAACACCTGGAACTCCCGTAATACCAATGCGAATCGCCTTGCCTGCATGTGGAATAATGTTCTCCAATAATGCTTGCGCCAGCTCAATATCTGAGGGTAAATTACTTTCCACCAAAGTAATGGCACGGCTCAAAATCAGGCGATCGGAATTTAAGATTCCTTCCGTATAGGCTTTTACACTAAGTCTTTTTGATTTCAACATCTTCAGTACCCAAAGTAATAATTATTTAACTTGGCCAAACATGATTGTCGAACAAACCGATCAAATATCCTTAAGGAAAGTCAATGGCATTTAAAAAACTTGGAAAACGGATGCTGCTTTGGCCATTAGGGCTTCTGTTTCTGCTGACGACAATTCTCTACTTTACACCGCAAACGGCACGTTTATTCTACCCTAAAGAGGTCTCAAACATTAGCCCAGTAGAGGCGAAGAGCTTAATTCAATCCCAAAAGCTACTGATCTTAGATGTGCGCGAACAAGCAGAATATGAAGTCAGTCATTTGTCGGGTGCCAAACGTTTTACACCAGAAGTGTTGAAAAACGTTGAACCCGATACCGAGATTTTGGTGTATTGTACCGTAGGGGTTCGAAGTGCTAATTTGGCGAAAGAACTTCAGGCGCAAGGTTTTTCGAATGTGCATAACATTGATTTGGGAATTGTAAACTGGAAAAACGAAGGTTTTGAAGTGGTAGACGAAAAGGAGAAACCCACTGAAAAAGTACATGTGTATAAGGGCATCTTTGGCCTTTGGTTGAAAAAAGGAGAAGCGATTAAGTAAGATATATGGGGAAAGCATTGCTCATTATTTTCGTAAAAAACCCAGTGTTGGGAAAGGCAAAAACACGCTTGGCCGCTACTGTAGGAGAAGAGGCTGCTTTGGCGATTTATAAACGTCTGCTGGAGCGTACTAAATCAATAACCCAACCTTTAGCAGTGGACAAAACTGTGTTTTACGATCATGATTTGGGTGAAAATGACTTGTGGTCAGCGGAAGATTTTTCTAAAGACTTACAGTCCAATGGTGACTTAGGTGAAAAAATGTTAGCTGCCGTTCAATCGGCTTTTCAACAGGGCTATGAAAGAGTTTGCGTCATTGGCAGCGACTGCTATGATTTAACTACTGACATCTTGAACCAAGCTTTTTCTTCTCTGGAAAATCATGATGCAGTGATTGGTGGAGCCGTAGACGGAGGTTATTACCTTATAGGAATGAGCAGCTTGATTACTGATGTTTTTCAAAACAAGAAATGGAGCACAGAAGAGGTTTTTCCTTCTACCATTCAAGATTTTAAGAATAAAGGGCTTTCGTATTTTCAACTCCCTGTTTTAAATGATGTTGATACCGAAGAAGACTTGGGCGATTGGGCGCAAGATATTTTGAAAGAACATAAAAAGGCGTAATCATGAAAGCTATTGTCAATTTATTGCTGCTCGTTTTTATCAGTTCTGCTTGCAGCATTCCACAAGATTCAGTTCAAGACCAATATGCACCTAACGAATATTTCGATCAGAATTGGGCCATGAATAAATTGTGGGAAGATGGCTTGGCCGAAGTGGCACATTACAAAGCTGAGACGATGATTTACGGGAAGCCAAGAACTTTCGATCAGGTTTTTATTACGGTAAAAGAAGAGTTCAACAAGGAGTGGAATGTGAAGACAGACGACTATAAAAGAGACGATCTTTTTAGCGTGATGAAGGTGAATAAGTTCGCTCGCATTGAAACCGATAACTATCCTTACCATTATCTCAGCAGCCTTTTCTTTAAAAGAGATCAACCAGATCAATTGTATAAAATGACACATACAGGTCAAGAATGGTGCGGAAATACCTTCAAACAGTTTATAATTGAAGGGGCTAATTATGCTTATGATTACAACAGTTATTTTGATGGGACCGGTGATGGTGAAATGGGAATTAACGGCACCGATTTTTTATGGGAAGACCAGTTGAGTTATGCGCTCAGGGCTTTAAAGTTTGAAGATGGATTAACCTTCGAGAACCAAGTTGTAGAAAGTCAAATCAATACAAAAGTACGGACGCCAACCATTTATAATGCTCAGTTTTCTGTGATGGATAAAAGCGACTCTTGGCAAGTGGAAGTAAAGCTTGACGCAGAAAAAACAAACGTTTATAGCTTTGAAAAGGAATACCCTAATCTTTTGCGCTCCCAACAGTCATGGAATGGCTACAAGCTTGAACTTGATTCTGTAAGCCGATATCAATATTGGAGGTAAACTTTTAACTTGGGGCCACAAAGGAAAAAGCCATGTCGAACTTGATTATTACCGCACTTTACATTTATCCGATTAAGTCATTGGCGGGCATTGAAGTAGCCAAAGCCAAAGTAGAAAGCCATGGCTTCCAAAACGACCGAAGGTTCATGCTGGTAGATGAAAATAATCAATTCATTACCCAGCGTAAATTCGCTAAAATGGCTTTGCTTCAGCCAGAATTGACTGCAACAGAAATCATAGTTCGGCACAAAACAGAAGCAGTAATCCCGCTAAAAATCAGTTTGAACGAGCCCAATACCACTTCTGAAATGGTAACTATTTGGGACGATACCTGCCCTGCAAAACCTGTGAGTCCCGAAGCAGACGAATGGTTCAGTGCTGTGTTAGGAATGAAGTGCAGACTCATGTACATGCACGATGATTCCATCCGCCAAGCCGACCAGCGTTATGCCATTAACGAAACCGACAAAGTGAGTTTTGCCGATGGCTATCCCTATTTAATGATCAGCGAAGAATCTTTAGCACAACTGAATGGGAAGCTTGATGAACCAATGGACATGAGAAGGTTCCGGCCAAGCATCGTTTTCAAAGGCGGAAAGCCGCACGAGGAAGATGAGATAAGAAGAGTGTTTTGCAATGGAATTGAAATGTATGGCGTAAAACCCTGTGCCCGTTGTGTGATGACTACCGTAAATCCTGATACTTCTGAAAAAGGAAAAGAACCGCTAAAAACTCTCAGTACTTATCGTCAAACAGGCAACAAAATACTTTTTGGCGAGAACTTTATCGCCACCAGCAAGGGTGAGTTAAAGGTCGGTTATTTGCTCAAGGTGTTGGAGAGAAAGATACCTTCCTTGCGTTAGAGAAAGAGTACTTATAGTTCAAGAGTCAACTAAAACGGAACCCGTACTTCATCTTGATATTATGTAATTTTTTGAGCGATTTATTAAGTTAATGTATAGCTTTGGTTTTTATCTAAAGTATAACTTATTACTAATGAAAATCAGATTCCTTGCTCTACTGTTTGCCTCAATTTTAAGCTCGACCTGCTTTGCTCAAATTCGTTTTGAGAAAGGGTATTTTATCAACAATTCTGGTGAAACAGTAAGCTGTTTGATAAAAAACGTGGCTTGGCGAAACAATCCAACTCAATTTCAATATAAACTTTCAGAGGAAGGACAAATACAAACTGCAGACCTTGAATCCATTAAAGAGTTCGGAGTTTTGGATGAATCAAAATACGTAAAGTTTGTAGGCGGAATAGATAGGTCAAGCGAAAGCCTTAGTGATATGAGTTCTGACTACGAACCATCGTTCAATAATGAAGAACTGTTTTTAAAAGTAGTTATTGACGGAAAAGCCAGTCTATATGAATACAGAGATGGAAATTTAACAAGGTACTTTTTTGGAATGCAAAATTCAGAGATTAGTCAACTCGTATACAAGTCATACTTAACAGCAGATAAAAGGGCTTTAAAAAATAAGCAATATAAAAAGCAACTTCAGGACGAGCTAAAATGTGAGAGCATTACATTAACTACTATTTCAGAATTGGAATATGACAAAAAGGAACTCGCAAAATTGTTTATTGATTATAATACATGTGCTAATTCTGAGTTAACAGATTTCATGAAAAAGGGCAATAAGGGAACTTTGAATTTTATAATCAAGCCGGGCATTCAGAGAGCTTCTATTTCATTAGAAAGAACGGGGCAATATCACAGCGCCACACAACCATATAAATTGAATTTTGGAGGACAGCAGAGGTTTAGCTTTGGGATTGAGATGGAGTATGTATTTCCTTTTAATAAAAATAAATGGAGCTTTTTTATTGAGCCAACTTATTTATCTCCTTATAAAGTAGAAAAGGAGGTTGAGGTGGATAATGAATCTTTAGAGGTTAAATATAGTTCAATTGATCTTCCGGTAGGTATACGGCATTATTTCTTTCTGAATGACAAGTCTAAAATATCTGTCGATGTATCTTATGTCATGAACTTTGCAGTCGGTAATTCACTATTTGATTATGAACGAAGTGAAGATTTGTCTATCAAAAGAGGTGCTAACTCAATGGTAGGATTAGGCTATATCTACAGTAATAAATATAGTATAGAAGTAAGGCATGGTTTCAAAAGACAGCTATTTAATTATTCTTTTTATGATTCAAAGTATAAGACTACATCAATCGTCTTTGGCTATAAAATTTTCTAACGCATAAAAACTCTAGGGGCTCTTAGCTTTCTTCTTCGTTATCTTTTTAACCAAAAACTCAGCTAACCCACCACCAATAAGTCCCACAATAAGAATAAATAAGCCTTCGGTTAAGCTGTACTGTTTAAGTAAGTATCCAGCAAAAACGATGAGCAATATTAAAGGAATGGAGTATTTAAGCTTCATTAGATGTAATATAAAAAATGAGCTGCCTTTTTACAAAAGCAGCTCATTTGATTTAATGAATTCTTATTTATCGTTAGTGCGCCAAAGATTTCTCTTTGTGCTTTTTGATTTGTCTGCGTAAGGCTTCTGTACAATGGTCGGTTGCGGCTTCAAACGACCCGTTGGTTTTTTCAGCAAAAAGCTGATCGCCAGGAACGTTCAATTTAATCTCAACCGTTTTGTTTTCGATTCCCTCATTATTCACTCTTAAAATCACTTCTGCATCAATAGTTCGGTCGTAAAATGTATCTAGTTTATCTAATTTTTTCTGAATAAAGTCTGTCAATTTGCTGTCTGCAACGAAGTGAACGGATTGAATCTGTACTTTCATAATCGTAATGTTTAAGGGTTAAAACTTAAGCTTTAGGGTGTGCTTGATCAAAAACTGATTTCAGTTTTTCAAGCGAATTGTGTGTATAAACCTGCGTTGCCGCCAAGCTGCTGTGCCCTAAAAGATCTTTCACAGCGTTAAGGTCGGCACCTTTGTTTAGAAGGTGCGTGGCAAATGTATGCCGCAGGGCATGGGGACTTTTCTTCTCGGTAGAAGAAACCATTTCCAAGAAATTATTTACTATTCTGTAAACCATCATCGGGTATGCCTTGTCTCCTTTGTTGTTTACGAGCAATGGCGCATTTGGATTGCCTCCAAACACATGATTTTTCTCAATTTTGTATTGATCTATAAGAGAGAGGAGCGGTGCTGCTATGGGTATAACCCGCTCTTTGTTTCTCTTACCCAATACTTTAAGGGTGTTTTGGTGGTGATTAATATCCGAATCTTTGAGCCCAATTAATTCTGATAATCTTATGCCTGTTCCGTAAAGTAATTCGATAATTAGTTTTTCTCTCAGTCCTTCAAAGTCTTTAGTGAACTCAAACTTGTCTAAAAGGTTGACCAACTCTTTTTCATCGGCAAAGCTGGGCAGGTCTTTTTGGGTTTTTAATAAGCGAACCTTGATGGTTGGATCTTTCTCGATTTCGCCTCGCTTGATTAAGAATTTATAATAAGACCTAAGGCTAGCAATTTTTCGGTTGACGGTGCGGGGCGAAGTGCCAGCGTCCATTAAAGATAGTACCCAAGAGCGCACCATAATTTGAGTGGCCGAACCAAGGTCACTGCATTTAAATTGTTCCGAAATGTAATTTGTGAATTGCGCGAGATCTGATTGATAGGAAATAACAGTATGATTACTGTATCTTTTCTCGAACGATATGTATTTGAGGAATGAATCAACCATGCTAGTACTGCGCATTTGCAAACAGTACTAACATAGTGATTAAATATGATTAGAAAAAGTATGCCTTAGTAGTTTTCGTTGGCGTACATTTTTTCTTTGTAAGCAGCTTTGATCTTCTGAGCTCTGTTAGCAACTGAAGGTTTTTCGTAAGCTTGTCTTGCTCTTAGCTCTTTCAAAACACCAGTTCTTTCAAACTTCTTTTTGAACCTTTTTAGAGCCCTGTCGATAGATTCGTTTTCTTTTACGTTAATAATAATCATAATCCTTGAAACACCTCCCTTCAAATTGGACTGCAAAAATAGGAGTTTTTTTTTCTAAACCATTGATTTCCACAAAAAAAGGACAACTAAGCAGCTGCCCTTTGTAGGTTTTGTCAAAACACCTATCGATTTACTTTAAAATAGATCTAGAAATCACGAGTTTTTGAATTTCAGAAGTTCCTTCACCAATGGTGCAAAGTTTAGAATCGCGGTAGTATTTCTCTACTGGGTAATCTTTGGTGTAACCATAACCGCCAAAAATTTGAACGGCTTCATTAGAAAACTCAACAGCACACTCAGAAGCATAATATTTGGCCATAGCCGATTCTTTGGTAACGCTCTTGCCGTTATTCTTTAACTCAGCTGCTCTAAAAGTGAGAAGTTTAGCGGCCTCTAGCTTTGTGGCCATATCTGATAGCTTGAAGGAAATGCCCTGAAAGTTGAAAATTGGTTGGTTAAACTGTTCTCTTTCTTGAGAATATTTTAGAGCGGCTTCAAAAGCTCCTTCGGCAATTCCTAAACTTAGTGCAGCAATCGAGATTCTACCTCCGTCCAATACTTTCATGGATTGTATAAAGCCTTGACCAACTTCGCCCAAGACGTTTTCTTCAGGAATTCGACAATCTTCAAAAATCATTTCGGCAGTTTCTGAGCTACGCATACCCAGCTTGTCTTCTTTTTTTCCGCCTTTGAAGCCTGGAGTACCTCTTTCTACTACAAAAGCAGTCATTCCATGAGAATCGCCCACTTCGCCAGTACGAACAATAACTACCGTGATATCGCTGCTTTTACCATGTGTAATCCAGTTTTTAGTACCATTAATTACCCATTCGTTACCGTCTTTTTTAGCAGTGGTTTTCATGTTTCCAGCGTCTGAGCCTGTGTTTGGTTCAGTCAAACCCCACGATCCGATCCATTCAGCAGTAGCCAATTTTGGCAACCATTTTTTCTTTTGAGCTTCATTACCAAACTGAAGAATATGCCCTGTACACAAAGAGTTGTGTGCAGCCATTGACAAACCAACCCCTGGGTCAAGTTTGGTCAATTCCATAATCGCGGTAATGTATTCGTCATAACCAAAGCCAGAGCCACCGTATTCCTGAGGAACCACAACGCCCATAAGGCCGAGTTCGCCCAACTTTTTCATTACATCTACAGGGAAGGTTTGGTCATCGTCCCATTTATTTCTAAAAGGAGTTATTTCTTTCTCTCCAAAATCCTTGATCATACTAGCGATCATGGTTTGGTTTTCATTTAGCTCAAAATCCATGGTTGTTATTATTTTCTGAAAATTACGCAATTTCATTAACCGAACAAACGATCGTTAGGTAAATTGATTGTCGAAGATTAATGTTCATTTAAACATTGAAGTGAAAACCCTGTCGAATGTAAAGGTGTCGGATAAGAGCATTCTATTATCTTTGAACATATTCAATACGGATTGCATGAATAAGATTTTAATTACAGGCGGAGCAGGTTTTATTGGGAGCCATTTGGTTAGGCTTTTTGTAAAGAAGTATCCGAATTATTCCATTTATAATTTAGATGCGCTTACCTATGCTGGTAACCTCGAAAACCTGAAGGATATTGAGAATGAAGCCAATTATACCTTTCTAAAGGGAGATATTAATGATGCTGATTTCTTGGATGGTATTTTTAAAGAGCATCAGTTTGATGCAGTGATCCATTTGGCAGCAGAATCTCATGTAGACCGCTCCATCACCGACCCATTGGCTTTTGTAAAAACGAATGTAATCGGAACAGTAAATCTTTTGAATGCGGCCAAAAACACTTGGGCCGGAAACTTCAAAAACAAACTTTTCTACCATGTTTCTACAGATGAGGTATATGGTTCATTAGGCGAAACGGGTTATTTCTTGGAGACGACCCCTTACGACCCACAATCACCTTATTCTGCATCAAAAGCCAGCTCAGACCATTTTGTGAGGGCTTATGCGAATACTTACAAAATGCCTATTGTGGTTTCAAACTGTTCCAATAACTACGGTCCTTTTCAGTTTCCAGAAAAGCTTTTGCCTTTGTGCATCAACAATATAAAAAACAATAAAGCTTTGCCTATTTATGGTAAAGGCGAAAATATTAGAGATTGGCTATTTGTAGAAGATCACGCCAGGGCAATCGATATGATCTTCCATAAAGGAAAAGAAGGCGAAACCTATAACATTGGGGGTTTTAATGAATGGAAGAACATTGACATTGTGAAGCTACTTTGCAAAGTAATGGACAAGAAATTAGGCAGAGCGGAAGGTACTTCTGAAAAGTTAATTACCTACGTAACCGACAGGGCCGGCCATGACATGCGCTACGCCATTGATGCCAGTAAAATTAAAGAAGAATTGGGTTGGGAACCTTCCTTACAATTTGAAGAAGGAATGGAGAAAACCGTAGATTGGTACCTTGCTAATGAAGAATGGTTGAGTAACGTAACTTCAGGGCAGTATCAGTCATATTATAGTAAACAGTACAAAGACTAATTATGAAAGGAATTATACTTGCAGGAGGCTCAGGCACAAGGTTGCACCCATTAACATTGGCAGTGAGCAAGCAGCTAATGCCTGTATACGACAAGCCTATGATTTACTATCCGTTGTCTATTTTGATGATGGCAGGAATTAAAGATATTCTGATCATTACTACACCTCATGACAACGCACTCTTCAAGAAACTGTTAGGAGACGGAAGTCAGTTGGGCTGTAATTTTCAGTATGCGGTGCAAGAAAACCCAGAAGGCTTGGCGCAGGCTTTTATTATTGGGGAAGAATTTATAGGTGATGATAAAGTAGCCTTAGTATTGGGCGACAATATTTTTTACGGTTCTGGTTTACCAAAATTACTTCAGTCCAATACCGAGGTTGAAGGTGGAGTAGTTTATGCTTACCGCGTTTCAGACCCAGAAAGATACGGTGTGGTGGAGTTTGATGAAGAAATGAATGCCTTGAGCATTGAAGAAAAACCTGCTGAACCTAAATCTAATTATGCAGTTCCTGGTCTTTATTTCTATGACAACCGTGTAGTAGAAATTGCTAAGAATTTGAAACCTAGTCCAAGAGGCGAGTTGGAAATTACCGATGTAAACAAAGAATATTTATCCAAAGGCGAACTCAAAGTAAGTATCCTCGATAGAGGAACCGCTTGGTTAGACACTGGTACTTTTGAGTCTTTAATGCAGGCAGGTCAGTTTGTTCAAGTGATTGAAGAAAGGCAAGGTTTTAAGATTAGCTGTATAGAAGAGATTGCCTACAGAATGAAGTTCATTTCTAAGCAACAATTGGAAGCAGTAGCCAAACCTTTGGTCAAATCGGGGTATGGCCAATACTTATTAAGCTTGCTGAAATAACTACTCATTATATATAACAGCTAGTAAGGTTTCGCCTACTGCTTTTAAGGTAGCTTTACTAATTCCTTCCATATTATCTTGAGTGGTATGGTGGCCGGGAAAAAAGCTGTTCTGAGCCTTTCGGTAATCCATAATATCAATCATCGGAATTCGCGCGTATTTATTGACGTAAACATGGTCATCTATAAGTCCGTTTTGTAAAACACTCTCTTGTTTAAAGTATTTCTGATGACCTAATTCATTAGCGATACCCCAAACCTGAGTGAGTATTCGGCCTGCATTTTCTTGCGATACCCCATCATAATAAAATGTGGCATCCTTTGCGCCTACCATATCTAGAAGTACTCCGTAATAGGCCGTGTAATTAGGGATATGCTTTTTCTTGCTCCAATACTGCGAACCCAAACACCACCAAGAATCTTTGTCTCCTTTCATTCTGCCGAAATCCTCACCGGCATCACCCCAGTCTTCACCATCAAACAAAATGATATCGATACCCACATCTGGATTTTGAACTGAACCAATAATTCTTGCCACTTCCAGTAAAACCCCAACCCCACTTGCTCCATCATTGGCTCCATCCAGCGGAGCCTTCTTATCCTCGGGATCACTATCTGCAAAAGGGCGGGTGTCCCAATGTGCTGCCAGCAGCAGGCGCTTTTTCTTTTCTGGGTTGAAACTGGCTACTATGTTCTTGAGTTCTACTTTTACACCATTGTAGGTATACTCTTCAAATTCTTGTAAATAGACCTTAGCACCATAAGATTTGAACTTCTCTTCAAACCATTCGCCAGCCACCTTGTGCGCTTCAGAGTTTGGAACCCTTGGTCCAAAATCAACTTGCTTCTGAATAAATGAATAGGCTGAGTCTATGTTTAATTCAGGAGCAGCAATAAGTGTTTTTGTTTCACTCTTTTCATTTGATGTAGAACAGCCCATGGCTGAACAAAAAATAGCTAGTAACAATACTGAGGATAGCCTGTAATGTGAGATCATTTTTCGATTTGAGTTTAGGCCAAAATAATAGACTCAGATGTTAAAATCTATCTCTCAGACATTTATTTGATTTGAATAAAAAAAACATTAATTTTGCATCACTTAAGGGATTTTACCACGAGGGGACCAAAAGTCCCCTCTTTGTTTATCTGAATTAGTTTATGGATTTAAAGGATTTTGTAGAGAAGGTGGCTTTAAGTAGCCTGAAGGATGAATCCTACTTTATCGTTGATGTGATAGTGAAGGGCGTTAGTGGAAAGACCAAAATATTGGTGCTTCTAGATAGCGACAGTGGCTTTAATATCGATGATTGTGCCGATTTAAGTCGAGCCATCAGTAACGAAATGGAGGCCGAGGCCATCATGGACGATCCATATATCTTAGAAGTTTCTTCGCCTGGTCTTGACCATCCGTTGAAGCTAAAAAGGCAGTATCAGAAAAATGTGGGTAGAGACTTGAAGTTGACTTTAACAGATAACACAATTGTAAAAGGAAAACTTATAGAGGTTTGCGAGAATACCATTAAGTTTGAAAAAGAAGTAAAAGAGAAAAAGAAAATAGGTTCTGAATTGGTGGAAATCAATTTTGATACTATCGAAAAAGCGAATGTATTAGTGTCATTTAAGTAATCAGAATGGACAGTTCAATATTAATCGAATCATTTGCAGAGTTTGCAAAAAATAAAAATGTCGACAGGCCTACTATGATCAGAATTCTGGAAGATGTTTTCAGAACCATGATCAGAAAAAAATACGAGGTTGATGATAACTTTGATATCATTATTAATGCCGATAAAGGTGACTTGGAAATTTGGCGTTTTAGAGAGATCGTTGACGACAACTCTGAAGATATTTGGGATTATGACAAAATAAGCCTTACTGAAGCACGTCAGATTGAACCTGACTTTGAAATTGGTGAGGAAGTTTCTGAAGAAATTAAATTATTAGACTTCGGCCGTAGGGCGGTAATGACTGCCCGTCAGACTTTGATTCAGCGAATTAAAGATTTAGAGAAAGATCTTCTATATCAGAAGTACAAAGACTTAGTGGGTGAAATGATTTCTGCTGAGGTATATCAAATATTGGGTAGAGAAGTATTACTTATTGATGCCGAAGGAAATGAAATTTCTCTTCCAAAGGCAGAACAAATACCAAAAGATCGTTTCCGTAAAGGAGACTCTGTACGTGCGATTATCGACCGTGTAGACATGGTAAATGGTAACCCAAAAATTATTCTTTCTAGAACTTCAGGAGAATTCCTTGAAAGACTTTTCGAGAACGAAGTACCAGAAGTTTATGATGGTTTGATCACCATCAAGAAAGTGGTTCGCGAACCAGGAGAAAGAGCTAAAGTAGCTGTTGAGTCTTACGATGACCGTATTGACCCAGTAGGTGCTTGCGTAGGTATGAAAGGATCTAGAATCCATTCAATTGTGCGTGAGCTTCAAAACGAAAATATAGATGTAATCAACTTTACCGACAATATGGAGTTGTACATCGCCCGAGCGTTAAGCCCTGCTAAAATTACTAGTATGAAAATTCGGGACGAAGACGGTAGAGTTTCAGTTTTCCTTAAGCCAGACCAAGTTTCATTGGCCATTGGTAAAGGCGGGCAGAATATAAAATTAGCTTCTAAGCTAGTTGGATTAGAAATAGATGTGTTCAGAGAACTATCTGAACTAGAAGAAGAAGATGTTGATTTGGATGAATTTTCTGATGAAATCGACAGCTGGATTATTGATGAGTTAAAGAAAATCGGTCTAGATACCGCAAAGAGTGTGCTTGCCCTTTCTCAAGAGGATATTGTGAGAAGAACAGAGTTGGAGGAAGAGACAATAAAGCACGTTTTTGGTATCCTTTCGCAAGAATTTGATAAAGACTGATATTTTTTAAACGCTTAAAAAAAGGGATATTTGAGTATGGCAGAAGAAAGAACGATGAGATTTAGCCAAGTGGCGAGGAAACTGAACGTTGGTAGTAGTACCATCGTGGACTTCCTTTCCTCTAAAGGATTTGATGTTGACAGCAGTCCAAACGCCAAAATCACTGGTGAGCAGTACAGTATGCTCGCTAAAGAATTTGCTGCATCAGCTTCTGAAAAAGAGGAGGCTTCTCATCTAACTATCGGTAATAAGCATACCGAAGAAAAGCCGGCTTCAAAACCTGAGCCTACTCCTTCAGTTGCTCCAAAGAAGGTTGATGAAGAATCGGAACCTGAAGAAAAAGAGGTGCTGATCAAAAACGTTAGCAGCGAAAAGGTTGTAAAGAAGGAAGAACCTAAGCCAGCACCAGCGGCTGAAACACCGAAAGAGGTTAAGGAAGAACCTAAAGCTGAAAAAGAAGAGCCTAAACCTGCTCCTGCTAAGGAGGAAGTTAGCGCGGCTAAGAGCGAAGAGGCTCCTGTTAAAGAAGCTCCTAAGGTTGAAAAAAAGGTAGAAGAGCCTAAAAAAGAAGTGAAGGAGAATAAGCCTCACACTTTTAAAGTATTGGGTAAAATAGACCTTGAGCCAAAGAAAAAGGCAGAGGTTAAGGTAGAAGAGAAGAAACCAGAAGCACCTAAACCAGCACCGGTAGCACCAACTCCAGTAGAAAGTGAAACCATTAAGGCAAAGGCTGATTCGCTTAGCGGATTGAAGGTTCTAGGTAAAATTGAACTACCTACTAAGAAAGAAAAGCCTAAGCAAGAACAAAATAGAGGTAATCAATCTGCGGCAGATAAGAAAAAACGCCCAAGAAAGAGAATTCAGTCTAAACCGGAACACCCTAATAACAGAGGTGGCGCTCCAGCAACTGGTGGAGGCGACAGAAGAGGATCGAATAGAGGCGGAGGAGCAGACTCTAGAAAGAGAGTTCCAAAAGAAGAACTTACTGACAAGCAAATCCAAGATCAAATCAAGGAAACACTTGCCCGCTTAAGTGGTGGAAAAGGTGGCGGAAAAGGCCGATCTAAATACCGTAAAGAAAAGAGAAGTGCTGCAGCTGAAGCTGCTGAAGAAAGAATGCTTCAGGAGCACGAAGAGTCAAGAGTACTTAAAGTAACAGAGTTTATTTCTGCGAGTGACTTGGCCTCTTTAATGAATGTTACTGTAAACGAAGTAATCTCAACTTGTATGAGTTTGGGAATGTTCGTTTCTATCAACCAACGTTTAGATGCAGAAGCCATTACCATTATTACTGATGAGTTTGGCTTTGATGTAAGCTTTACTTCGGCAGACGAAGATGTTGAGGTGACAGAAGAAACTGATGAAGCAGAGGATCTACTAGATAGAGCCCCAATTGTAACCATCATGGGTCACGTTGACCACGGTAAAACTTCATTGCTCGATTATATTAGAGATTCTAAAGTAACTGAGGGCGAAGCAGGAGGAATTACGCAGCACATTGGTGCATATGACGTAACCACCAAGGATGGTAAGAAAATCGCTTTCCTAGATACTCCTGGTCACGAAGCCTTTACTGCGATGAGAGCGCGTGGTGCTAAAATCACTGACGTAGTAATCATTGTAGTTGCGGCAGACGATAACGTGATGCCTCAAACGAAAGAAGCAATCAACCATGCTCAAGTAGCTGAGGTGCCAATTGTAATTGCAATTAATAAAATAGATAAGCCACACGCCAATCCAGATAAGATTAGAGAAGAGCTTTCTCAAATGAATATCTTGGTTGAAGACTGGGGTGGTAAATACCAGTGCCAAGAAGTTTCTGCCAAAACCGGTCAAGGTGTGGAAGAACTATTGGAAAAAGTGTTGCTCGAAGCTGAATTACTTGAGCTAAAGGCTAACCCAGAAAAGAATGCTGTAGGTACAGTTGTAGAAGCTTCTCTAGATAAAGGTAGAGGTTACTTAACCACACTGATGGTTCAAGGTGGCTCGCTAAAAATTGGAGATGTACTTTTGGCCGGACCGCATTACGGTAAGGTAAAAGCCATGTTCGATTACAGAGGTAACAAGCTGAAAGAAGTTGGCCCTTCTACCCCTGTGCAAATGCTAGGTTTAGATGGAGCTCCTCAAGCAGGTGACCGTTTCAACGTGATGAACTCTGAACGCGAAGCGAGAGAAATTGCAAACAAGCGTGAGCAGATTCTACGTGAACAAAGCGTAAGAACTAAGAAGCACATTACCCTTGATGAGATCGGAAGACGATTGGCTGTTGGTAACTTCAAAGAACTTAACGTAATCATTAAAGGTGACGTGGATGGTTCTATCGAAGCTTTGGGAGATTCACTATTGAAACTTTCTACTGAAGAAGTTCAAGTAAATATTATCCATAAAGGTGTAGGTCAAATTTCCGAGTCGGATGTATTGCTTGCCTCTGCTTCTGATGCGGTAATCATAGGTTTCCAAGTAAGGCCATCTAGCGGTGCTAGAAGAATTGCTGAAAACGAAGAAATCGAAATCAGACTTTACTCTATCATCTACGATGCGATCAACGAGATCAAAGATGCAATGGAAGGCTTACTAGAGCCAACCGAGAAAGAAGTAATTACTGGTAACATCGAAGTAAGAGAAGTATTCAAAATCTCTAAAGTGGGTACTGTTGCAGGTTGTTTCGTGTTAGATGGTTTCGTGAAGAGAAACAATCAAATCCGAGTAATCAGAGACGGTATTGTAACCTATACAGGTAGCATTGGTCAATTGAAACGTTTCAAAGACGATGTATCTGAAGTTAAATTTGGCTACGAATGTGGTTTGAGCATTAAAGGCTTTAACGACATTAAAGAAGGAGACGTAATTGAAGGTTTCGAAATTCAAGAAGTAAAAAGAACACTTTAAGTGCTCTAGAACATAAATTGAAAAGCCATTCTGAGAAATCGGAATGGCTTTTTTAATGAAATTAGCTTTCTTTTGGTATGGAAGTTACCCTTAAATTTCTGATTGGTGTTGCCTTATTATCTGTGATTATTGGCCTGTATTCACCTTGGCGAATGCTGTGGTGGATGAGCAGACAAAATCGATTACTTGTACTTAAATACTATGGGATCCCGTTGGTGGTTCTTGGCTTGATTTATCTCCTGTTTTATGGCTACTAACTTTCCAAAAATTTAAAGCTTTGGAAAGTTATTTCAGTATTATGCTTTCTCACACAACACTACCTTTTTACCCGTGTTCTCTTCTAAACAACAAACCTTTAACCCAATGATTCTATAAAATCAGAAAGCTTACCATTGTCATCAAAGGTAGGTATGACATAGATATCTTGGATACCGTCTTTAATCGAATATTTGATAAACACGGGTGTGCTGATATACTGGAGGCTTCCTCTAATTGTATTGGAGTTGTCATCATAAATCATATAAGGATAGTCATAGGACATTTGAATGTTTCCAATATTTGATTGATAAGAAATTGGCACAATAAATAAATGATTATTTATCATATTCTTATGTTCAATAGCAGCTATTGCTTTTTGTATACAAGATGAACAGTCGCTACCAGTAAAATATAAAATTAGATGTGTATCTGGCAAAGTGTTATAGGCCGTATCAAGTATAAGATCATATTTTACAATTTTCTTTCCTTCTAAGGATTTCTTCATCTTTTCAACTTTTGAAAAAAAGGAACTTGTATCAATGCTTGAGTAAGAAACATCAGCGGTATCTAAATTATCAACTCTAGAACTACATCCTACAGAAAATAGTATCAAGAATAAATGGGCAATTAAAAAAGTGAAGGTAGAATACTTCATATTTAATTATTTAGCGAAAATTGTTCAATTGATTGGGTTGAGTAATTAAAAGCAACAAGTTTATTTTTGCCAACAGAAAAGCTTAAATAATACCCAGTCAAATTTAACTGATATATAAGGATCGGTTTTATTTCACTATCGGAGATAGAGCATTTCAAAATTTTATTAAAACTAACATTGCCCTCTACGTTGTGAGAGGTAATTAAAGCATACAAATTATCGCCTACCAATTGAACATCCCTTATTATAATCATAGAAGTATTGCGCTGAGGTAAAACCTGTTCTTTATATTTTACTAAACTATTTTTAAAGATTTCCAAGTAACTTAAGTCCAAACTTTGCATGAGTTGCCCTGTTTTACTATAGAGTTCTATCGTAGGGCTGTCTGATTGATAAGCAACTATTAAGTTGTCATTAATATCTGAAAGTATATGGCGTTCTACATCAAAAGACTTATTAGACCATTTTCTACCCAGCCCAAAACGCTTTAACTCACCATTGTCCATAGAATAAGACAGCAGGGGTTTTTCACTTCTAAAATCACTAATATAAAGAGAGTTACCAAAAACAGAAAAATCTGTACTTATACCAATGGCTGGCAGTTTATATGCCTGATTAAATCTACTGTCTTGAGTTGTATATTCTTTAACAGAACCTGAGCCATTGTCAAATATATATATACTACCATTGGACAAAGTGAAATTTCCTGCTGCATTTACTTCTTCTGGCCCAGGGCCAACGGTTTGCATCAAACGTTTGAAAATTAAGTCGTATGAGAAGATACCAATTAACCCAGTTTTTCCATCTAAATAATAGAATTCATCATCAGAAAACTCAATATCTTCGATTCTACTAAAAAAAATACTGTCCTGAAATGAATCTACTGAACTATTCATTGTTAATTCAATCATTTTCAAGTCTTCATTTCTTCTTGCACAAGAAGAAATGAAGACTATCAAAGAGCATGCGGACAACAGCCTTAATTTCAGCATCAAACTCATAGCAGCTCTATTGGACCTTCGCAATATTTACATACTTCATCACAACATACCTTTACATATGCTTGTGAATAACAATCTGAACCTTTGCATTCGATCCTTGATGGGTCACCTTGGCAGCTTGTATCAGTCCTACAGCCAGAATACAGATTTGACGGTGAAACGAGAAATATTATAATCACAATTGAGGATAATATTATTATAAAATTTTTTGTATTCATATTCAATTACTTATGTTTATAATGGTGTAGCTGGTTGAGGACATGTAAATCTAAGTCCGTCACATTCAATCCAAGGGACATCTCCACTGCTACCCGATTGACAATAGCTTGTGCCAATACAAAATGGTATCGCGGTAGTCTTTGGACAATCAACCTCTACCCAGCAACCGGCAAATAGTTGATTACCAATAAGCCCAAGTAGCGTGATTAGCGATAGAAAGTAAAATGATTTAAGTTTCTTTTTCATAGTTGTTAATTAATAAGATAGTAATGGACCTTCACAATAATGGCAAATGCCATTGCAACAAGCTCTTAAAAATGCTTGAGCTTCGCAAAAAGAATATTCCTCTGTAGCATTACAGTTAACTTCTTCTCCATTGCCACAATCCGCAGAAGCAATACAAACAGATGGATTATTAAAAGCGATAGAGTAAAACCCTAAACAGAGTATAGGTATTAAAAACGATATTTTTTTCATGTGCTTGATAGTTAGTTATTGTTGAACTACTTTAGGGCATCTCCAAACAATACCATCACATTCAACTGAATTTCCATCGGGTGTTGAAATTGATCTGCAGTCTACAGCACCACTACAACCTAAAACTATAACCCCACCACCTGGTGTTTCGCAGCCAGTGGACGCTCGACAAGACTCAAAGCTATATCCGAAATTAGCCAGTAGCATAACCGAAAAAAGGATTGTCCCGAGTAGGACACAAAATTTCCTAGTAACCATGATAAACAATATTTAGAAATACTAAATTTATAAAATTTTAATTTATACGGACTTTATCAGTATAACGAATACTACATTTGAAGCAATTCAAATAGTATACCCACTTTTTAAAAAGTGTACGGAATGAGCTCATTAATTGCGAATCGTACTATTCAATTTTATTTGATATTAAATATTTTAATCTGTAAAACCAAACATGATATAAAATAATTTTAATGTTGTATGTATAGATCATTTTTTAATATATGAATGTCTAATTGACTCTTGAATGGATTGTAGTCTTGTAGTTAGAAACCCTGAAACGGGTGTATACTACCTTTGCAATGCTAAGAGAGAGGTGTTAGGTAGCTCTCATAAGGCCGAGAGGTTACCTAAAGGCTTACCTTGACGAATTTGTCTACAAATTCAACAGAAGGTATTTCGGAGAAAAACTATTCGACAGGCTCGTCATCACCAATGTTACAGCTTATGATTAATTACGGATATTCAGAAAGATTTATAATCAACCCTGATTTCAATTACTGAGATCAGGGCTTTTTGTGCTAGCTAGCTCTGCTCTTCTTATTTTTCCTAGTCGGCTTGATCATAGGGTCTGTCAAACATTAGCGTGTTCTTTGGTGGATGGAGACCAAAAATCGAATGAAAGTGCTTAAATATTACGGTTTGCCTTGGCTTATGCTATGCACTTTATACTTTCTCACACAACACTGCCTTTTTACCCGTTTGATCAGTAGTGGCAAAAATATAGTGATTACCTCCATCTGTGAGCCCAGTTTTCTTTCTTATCTGGTCCACCGTCATGGGGTAATTCCGAACCGTAATATTGGCTTTCATATTCGGTATGGCTTTGCGAAGTTCTTTTTTATTGAAACTGATTTCACTAATCACTTTAAAACTTCTGCCAGGGAAATTGTTCGCTGGTGTTTTAGAAGTGTACAAATGCGAATTTACATGAAGCTTTATTAAACCAAATTGGCTAGCGATACTTTTAAAAGCACCTGCTTTCAAAATGGACACATTGGGTTCATATAAATAACTTTCAATGCCTCCATGGGCCAGATTAATACCCTGCTCTTCTTCATAGTTGAACTCAAATCCCACTTCGGTATTTGTCAAGTCAATGGCTTTAATGATTGGGTTTTCATTCGCCTTATCATCAATAATAAAAAGGAGCTCTTTCACCTCATTATTTACTGCAACAACATGCGCTTCGGTTACTACTCCAAGGTCTTTTATTGCACCTTTAATGTCCAATAGGGGCGAAGTCTTCATTAGTATTGACTTGCCTTTGGACTTCATTAGAGGAAGTAATGAAAGCACATTGGGCTCACAGTCTTCAATTCTAAAAACCTTCTGATCATGGTTTCCTCTTCTGGCTGGATCTAGAAATATGAGGTCAAACTTTTCGGAAGTTTGGTATAAGAAATCTTTCGCTTCGGCATTATAAAACTCCGCGGAGGTTAGGCCCAAGGAGTTCATGTTATGCCGCGCTATTTCTACCAAGTTGTCCTGCCTTTCAACATAAAAACCTTTTTTGAAAGACTTTGAAAGGAAAGAGAAATCGATGCCCATTCCACCAGTTAGGTCTACAAATTTTTCACCTGAGAACAGCGAAGCCTTATACTCCGCAGTAATAGCAGAAGATGATTGTTCTAAACTAAGTGGTGGAGGATAAATAAGGTCAGTTGCCGAATACCAAGTGGGTAATTTAGTTTTCGCCTTTTTTCTAGATTGAATTTGCTCAACGGCCTCTTTTAACGGAATATCGGCATGCTGTTTTGCCCGAAGCATTAAAGTAGCGGGATCATCGTTTTCATGATCCCGAATAAACTTTTGAACCGCAGGTGTTAGCAGTGCTTCAATCAAAAATTAGCTGTTTTTAGATAAGTATTCAGCAATTTGAACCGCATTGGTAGCAGCTCCTTTTCTTAGATTATCAGCTACAATCCACATGTTTAATGTGTTCGACTGGCTTTCGTCTCTTCTCAAACGCCCTACAAAAACAGCATCTTTTTTATGCGCTGTAAGTGGCATTGGGTAGAGGTTGTTTTTAGGATCATCCTGTACAATTACACCATCAGCATTCTCTAAAATACCTCTTAATTCCTCTAGGTTGAAATCATTTTCGAATTCAACATTTACTGCTTCCGAATGCCCACCAACTGTTGGAATTCTTACGGTAGTAGAAGTTATGCGAATGGAGTCATCACCAAAAATTTTCTTGGTTTCATTCACCATTTTCATTTCCTCTTTGGTGTAGCCGTTGTCCAAAAACACATCGATATGAGGCAAGGCATTCATGTCTATTTTATGCGGATAAGCCATATTTCCTTGGACTCCGTTACGTTCGTTCATCATTTGATCAACAGCCGCTTTTCCAGAACCCGTTACCGATTGGTAAGTAGAAACCACGATTCTTTTAATCTTGTACTTTCTGTGCAAAGGCCCTAAAGCCACCACCATTTGGATGGTCGAGCAGTTTGGGTTAGCAATAATTTTATCTTCTGAAGTAAGACTTGAGGCATTGATTTCAGGCACAACCAACTTGTGGTCAGGACTCATTCTCCAAGCAGAAGAATTGTCGATAACGGTTGAACCAGCAGCAGCAAACTTTGGTGCCCATTCTAATGAGGTGCTTCCGCCAGCAGAAAATATAGCGTAGTCAGGTTTTAACTCTACTGCTTTAGCTAAGCCAATAATTTCGTATTCAGTGCCCTTAAAAGACATTTTCTTACCGACAGATCGCTCTGAAGCAACAAGGAGTAACTCATCAAATTTGAAATTTCTTTCGGCTAAAACTTCTAAAATCTCTCCACCTACAAGTCCGGTGGCGCCAACTACTGCTATTCTCATTTTTTATTTCATTTTTTTTACACTCATAATCAGATGACTATAAGAAATGCAACCATATTTTTCGTACTTTAACAGGCTAGAATCTAAACACTTGTGAATCTCAGATGAGGTTAAGTATATCAATTGCCATAGCAGCTCTTGTTCTGCTTACCGCAAATATAGCGTTAAGTCAGATTAACACCTTTCCTTCTAGTGAAAGTTTTGAACAGGCTTTTACTACGGGCAATCCAGTGGCTTTTATTCCTAACTGGACGGGCAACGAAGTTCAGAATGGCTCAAGAATATTTCAAGGTGCAAACGGAAGAACAGGTACAAGTTCGCTGAATATTATCCCTACCTCTACTTTTTCTGGCGAGGTTTTAATTGCGCTGGACTTCACAGGAGTTAATAGTCCACTTTTGTCTTTTTACGCCTATTCTAAGCAAAATGGCGCAGGAACTTCAACCAGGCCAGTTTTGGTTAGCTTTTCAACCTCTATTGATGGCGGTAATAATTTCTTAGATAACGTGTCCATTGGCGATGCCACTACTTTCCCAAATGATAATACCACAAGCTATACCAAATATGAGTACGAGTTGCCCAGTCAGGCATCTGGCCAAAGTAATGTAATCGTCAAACTGAAAGTAGAAAGAGGTGATGGCTCAGGTTCGGCTGCCGAATTTGTGATGGATGATGTAAGCGTTGTTGAACAAATTTTGCCATTGACCATTAGTTCAACAAGTGCCCCTAGCTCAACTTCTGTAGTGGTTAATTTTAATCAGGAAGTAACGCAAGCCACAGCCGAAGACATAGCGAATTATAGTTTAGATAATGGAGTAAGTGTAGTTTCTGCTTCGCGAACAGCCACGAATCAGGTAGCGCTTACCACTTCGGCAATGCCAAATTCAAATTATCAACTAACGGTGAACAATGTTGAAGATGCGGCAAGCACCACACCAGCGGTTAATTTAACCTCTACCTTTAGTTATGTTGAACCGCTTTCAATTACGGCAATTCAGGTACTTTCTAAAAATTCGATTGAAGTAAGTTTCAATTTGAATCTCGATCAAAGCACAGTCGAAACTACATCGAACTATACAATTGATAATGGAATTGGCAGCCCAACTTTGGCCGTAAGAAGTGCAACAGAACTAAACAAAGTGGTACTTACGCTGGGTGTCGACCTTACGGAAAACAACTTTGGACTAACGATTAATGGCGTTAAAGATGAATCAACATTGGCAACTACTTCGGGCCTTAGCACTAACTTTTCTTACTTACCGTTGAAGGTTTCGAGTATTTCAACCCTTTCAAATACTCAGGTCGAAGTCATTTTCAATCAGAATGTTGAAGCCACTTCTGCCAATACAGCAAGCAATTACAGCCTTGATTTTGGCTATGGTGCACCTTCCTCAGCAGCTAGAAATGTAGCTGAATTTAATAAAGTAGTACTCACTTTTGGGGCAGAGTTAGCGAGTAATACCTATCAACTGACCATTAACAACGTGGCCAATGAAAGCGAAAATGCTTTGGCTTCTGCGCTACAGACTTCGGTTACCAACGCCACACAAACGGCTTATCGAACTTTAGTAATCAACGAAATTTTTGCTGATCCTACAGGTGCTGCTCAGCCTGATCCTCAAACACTGCCTTCTGGAACATCAGATGAATTTATAGAACTGTATAATGCTGGCAGCAAAGCCATTGATTTGGCCAATTTTGATTTAACAGGTGGGATCGTTGCTAGCTATGTGCTGCAGCCGCAGACTTATGTCATTTTAACTTCAACTTCAAACGTTGTCGATTTTCAAGCTTTTGGAAACGTAGTTGGTGTCACTTCATGGAATGGACTTTCTAATGGAGGCGAACAGCTCGTACTGAAAGATAACCTTGGCAATTTGGTCGATAGCCTAACTTTCAATATTAACTGGTATAAAGATGTTGCCAAAGCAGATGGCGGTTGGTCTATCGAGCAGATAAACCCTGAACTTGTTTGTAGCGATATCAACAATTGGCAAGCCTCAACTAATGCCCAAGGTGCTACACCTTCTGGGCAAAACTCAGTTTACGATAATAGTCCAGATGTAAAGGCGCCCAACTTGACTGAAGTTAGGGTTGATTCGCCAAGTCAATTGACTTTGTTTTTTGATGAAATTATGGATGATGCATCGCTTGATGGAGCGGTTTACACTTTGAGCAATGGTGGAGCAATTGCTTCAAAAACGGTGAACCAGACAACCCGTAAATCTGTGGTGTTGACTTTAAGTACACCGATGGTTTCAGGAACGATTTATACGGTATCATTAACGGGAGCCACGGACTGTGCTGGAAATACCATAGACACAAACACTTTAGAATTCTTGTTTGATAATTTGGCGCCAGTACTTGAAAGGTTTGTTTTTAAAGATAGCACCACTATTGACGTTATTTTTGATGAAGAGTTGAACCAAACTTTGGCAGAAACAGAAGCCAACTTTTCGATTAATTTGGGAATAGGAAACCCAACAAAGGCGATTGTTGATGCCAATAATAACAAGCGTGTAAGGTTAAGTTTAGGTACTGCACTTTCTGTTGGTTCGGCCCATCAATTCACATTTCAAAACTTAGCGGACACGCTGGGAAACACGGTTAGTCTAACCTCAGTCGACCTCGATTTTATGAATCAAATTGACACAGTTGTAGTACTGTCTGCTCAATTGCTTGATGTATATTTTGATGTTGATGTAGACGAAACCACGGCAGAACAATTGACCAATTATTGGGTAGATGGCAATATTGGAAACCCTGTTACCGCTTCGCTGGACAACACAAACCCGAGATTGGTTCACTTGGTATTCAACACCAACTTTGTCGAAAACAAAAATCAGTACATTGATTTTGAAGGAATTCAAGCCAGCAATAATAGCTACTTACAGTTACTCAATACCACTTTTGTTTATGACACCGATGACCCAGATATAGATTCTGTGGTGGTAGTTGACGAGCGTAACCTTAGGGTTTATTTTGATGAGATTCTTGATGAAACTTCCGCAGAGTCGGTAAATAATTACACTGCAAACAATGGTATCGGCAACCCCGCTTTGGTAACCAGACAGGGAGACAAACGCTCAGTAGTTCTGCAATTTGCACAGGCATTTGAGCAAGAAGTGAAGAATCGTTTATCCATTACTGGAATTCAAGATTTATCGGGCAATGCAATTTTAACCCAACGAAACGAAGACTTTACCTACGACCGACTAGCGCCTCGCTTGGTAGGAATTAGCCTTGCCAGCCCTACAAAAATTTTGGTAGAATTTTCGGAAGAAGTGGTAAAAGAGATTGCTGAAAACGCGGGAAATTATTCAGTTGATAACGGAATAGGCTCTCCATTAACCGCAATTCGTACAGAGAAAAATACCAACATTGTAGAGCTTACTTTCGCCACTTTAGGAAACAATTCTCAAAACACACTTCGCATTTCTAACATTTCCGATGTGTTTGAGAATGGGCTTCCAGTTGATTTAACGGCTACTTTTTCAAGCTTCAAACCGAACTTCGGAACGTTTACTGTGCTGAATGACACCACGATTCAGATGCAGTTTACCAAAGCACTAAATAAAACTTCTGCCGAAGATATTGAGAACTATGGTTTCGATAATGGCCTAGGGTTGAAGTCGGCAGTGCAAGACCCCGCGGATGCTTCATTGGTTACGCTGAACCTTACAATTCCTTTAAAAGAAGGGTTAAAGTACCGTTTGGTAGTGCAAGAGTTGTTGGATGCGGACGGCAACACATCTGAAGTAATCAGTTATGATTTTATTTATAGCACACACATTGTTGACATTCAAATCTTAAGTCAGAACAGTTTGGTGCTTACTTTCGATCAGGAATTAGATGAAGCTACTGCTGAAACAGTACAAAACTATATTTTGAATTCTGGTATTGGAAATCCTATTTCTGCGGTGCGAAGTTCAGATGACTTTAAGGTGGTAACCCTTCTATTCAATACCAACTTTGTAGAAGGAATTAACTATGAGTTGACGGTTCAAAGCCTAAAGGATTTATTCGGCTTCACGATAAATAGTTCAAGAAATAAACTGAGCTATGACCTTACTCCTCCCGTGATTTTAGAAGTGAATTCAACTTACCTAAATGAAATTGAGGTAGTATTTAATGAACCGCTCAATGCGGCAACAGCAAGAGCTATCAATCATTATTCATTGAATAACGGAGTTGGAAACCCAACATCTGCTACTTTGGTGGCGGGCTCTTCTTCAAAGGTGTTGCTTAAATTTGGAACTCCATTGACCAATGCTTTAGCCTATCAACTTACTGTGGATCGGGTGCAAGATAAGCAGGGCAAGGCGATGAATGCTGTAACTTTCGATTTCACCTTTTCAGCACCTATCGCTCCATCATTTCGTGATTTGGTGATTAATGAAATTTATTTCGACACAAAACCTACTTCCAGTTTGCCTAACGCGGAGTTTATAGAGCTTTATAATCGTGGAAATGAAAGTATTGAACTCCGAGACTTCATACTGACCGACAAACGAGATACCGCAATTTTCACTGCCCAAACTTTAGCTGCAGGTGAATATTTGGCGGTAACCACCCAAGGGGCGGTTGCACAATATTTAAATTACGGGAAAGCGATAGGTCTCAGAAATTTCCCTTCACTGTCAAACACAGGCGAATCGGTTTATTTATTGGGAAGAAATAGAGCCGTGATCGACTCAATTGCTTACGACCAGACATTTTATAATGATGCGACTAAAGCCAGCGGAGGCTTTTCAATAGAATTAATTAATCCTGAAAAGCCATGTTTTGAATACACCAATTTTGCAGCTTCTGTTTCACCAAATGGAGGAACCCCAGCCAGCCAGAATTCGGTGTTTAACGTTTCAGCAGACGCTGCGGCTCCGTCCCTAACAAAACTGGAAGTGATTTCTACCACAGAACTCAAGCTGACTTTTGATGAAGCGATGGACATAGGCACGCTAATCCCCTCAAACTTCACTCTGCAAAATGGAGTTTCGGTGACTTCTGTAAATGTGATCAATCCTTTTGGTAGAAGTGTACAATTAACCTTGAACAAAGAGTTTACAAAGGGCTTTGAACTTTCGCTTAATACAAGTGGCATTACGGACTGTTCAGGCAATGTGCTATCCTCTAATAGTTTCCCTTTTGTGAAAGGAGCGAGTCCAGATTATCAAGAACTTATTTTTACTGAAATTATGGCAAACCCAGCCCCTTCACAAGGATTGCCAGTAGTGGAATATTTAGAGGTATTCAATGCTTCTTCTAAAATAATTTCATTGGCAGGCTTAACACTTTCTGATGGAGCAAGCACAACTACCTTAGGCAATTTCGATCTGAGTCCTTCTGAATATTTAATTCTTACAGCAAGCTTCGATAAGGCAGAACTGGATCCTTATGGTAATGTGTTGGGTGTTACAAGTTGGCCAAGTTTAAATACAAGTGGCGATAAGGTTTCTCTTAAATTAGGAAGCCAGATCATCCACAGCGTAGATTACTCTTCGGCTTGGTATCGCTCCACTACCAAAGCGAATGGAGGATTTAGCCTAGAGTTGATTGACCTTAGTTATGCTTGTGTAGATCAGCCTAACTGGAAGGCCTCTGAAGCTGTTGTAGGAGGAACCCCGGGAGTTCAAAACTCTGTAAATGGAGTAAACCCCGATTTAGCTGGACCAGAGTTGGTAAAAGCGGTGGCGTTAAGCATCAACCAGATTCAGCTTTTGTTTAATGAAAAGCTTGCTTCTTCTTCGTTACTTACAAATAACATATCTATTTCAGGAGGAATTTCTGTATCAAACATTAGTGTGGCCTCTGATACCAAGTCTGCTACTTTGAACCTAAGTAGTGCCCTTGAGTCGAATACAGCGTATCAAATTACCGTGGAAAACATAACTGATTGCAGTGGGAACCTCATTTTGGCAAACGCTAGACAGGCGACTGTAGTGATAGCTGTGGAAGCAGAACCTTTGGATATTATTGTCAATGAAATACTTTTCAATCCTAAAACTGGAGGAGTAAGATTTGTAGAAGTTTATAACCAATCGAATAAATACATCAACCTTAAAAACTGGAGAATGGAAGGTAACTCAAACGATCGAGTTATTTCTACTGAGGATATTATCATTGCCCCATCTAGTTATAAAACCGTTACCACTGATGGCGATATTCTGAAAAACCAGTATGCTAGCACAGAGCTTTCTACCATATTAAAATTGAGCAGCCTTCCAAGCTTACCTTCAGACGCTGGGGTAGTTAGATTTGTGAATGCCAACTCCATTGTCATTGATGAAGTAGAATACGATGAGGACTATCACTCACCTTTATTAAATTCCGTAGATGGGGTTTCACTTGAGAGAATCCGTTTTTCAGGTGCTTCCAATGATGCTAACAATTGGCAGTCGGCTTCAAGTCAATCGGGTTATGCAACCCCCGGTTATGAAAATTCGCAAGCGCAAAGTCAGCCTTCTGGTTTAGCTACTTTTGACATAGAACCTAAAGCATTTGCACCAGATGTAGCAGGAAGTGCAAATTTTACAACCATCAACTATAATTTCAATACCGCAGGAAATGTAATTACGGTTTCAGTTTATGATTCTAATGGAAACCTGATTAAGAATGTATCGCAGAATTCACTAGTAGGCACATCAGGTTTTTTCCGTTGGGATGGAACCACCAACTCGGGTGGAAAAGCTCGTTTGGGTTACTATCTAATTCTGTTCGAAATTATAGAGCCTTCAGGTAAAGTTATCATCAAAAAAGAAACCGTGGCAATAGGTACTCGATTCTGATTTTTGGGTAAAAATTGACCCTTTTACATACAAAAAATTGAAGATGATGAAATTATGTCTTCAGTTTTACCCCAATGTGAAGGGATATGTCGAGTAAATCATTATATTAGGTGAGACTATTTTCAGAACCATCTAATACCCAACTAAATGAATTGTTTAATTAATAATGCAATCGATTTTAACCTGAAAAAGGGTAGAAAGATCGAAGTGATTAATCGGTACCTCAGGATGAAGTACAGGGTACAAATTGATAACTTTTCAATTATGAAAAGGATGCAATCCCTGAACGTTCAATACTGAAACAACTAGACAACCTAAGAAAAAAAGACCCACTGGGTCTTTTTTTATGACTTCACCACAATGGAATGATAAACAATGGCATACTTTGATTTAAGACCTTACATTAATTGAGCTCCTAATTATGAGGCTAATTTTCTTTATTATTTTTTGTGTTAAGAAACTATAATCTCATTATTCTGTTCTCTTAAAAATTAATTGAAAGCCTTTGCGTTTTCTTGGAGGTCGGCTATTTTAGTGCGACTTTTATACGAGTACATTTAAACAAAACCAAATATGAGCCAAGGAGAAAAAACGAGATATTCAGATAGTGAATTAAAAGAATTTGAAGCGCTCATCAACGACAAGCTAGAAAAAGCTAAAAGTGAGTTTAATGAATTGAAAAAAAGTATTTCTAAAGGAGGAGATACAGGCACAGATATAACTAATAACTCTACCAAGGTTTTGGAAGATGGAGCTGATACATTAGAAAAAGAAAACCTTAATCAGCTTGCTGCAAGACAACAGAAATTCATCAATAACTTAGAGAATGCTTTGATTAGAATTAAGAACGGAACCTATGGTGTTTGTATAGACACTGGTAAACTTATTTCTAAAGAAAGACTTAAAGCTGTGCCTCATACTATGCACTCTATTGAAGCTAAGTTAGCACAAAGGAGTTAGTGGATTTTCTGGGAAACCATATTGAGGCCCTCGTTTTTTGTTCCGAAAAGCCGATAAAAATAGAAGAGCTGAAATCCTGTATGAGTGAAATGTTCGAGGCAGATGTGCCAGAAAAGGATATTTTGACTGCGCTAAACAGGATAGAAGAAAAATATGCCGATGATCAATACCCTTTCACTATCATTAAAAGTGGAGGGGGCTACCATTTTCTCACCAAATCAGCATATCAGGCCAGTATTGGCATTTTACTCAAACAACAATCAAAGAAAAGGCTTTCAACTTCTGCGTTAGAAACCCTTTCTATCATTGCATATAAACAACCTGTTACCAAATCTGAAATGGAGCAAATTCGTGGTGTAAACTGCGATTATGCCGTTCAGAAATTGTTAGAAAAGGAATTGGTTGAAATTAAAGGTAAGTCTGAAAATGTAGGTAGACCATTGCTTTACGGAACCTCAGAAAAATTTATGGACTACTTCGGTATTAACAGTCTTAAAGACCTCCCTACCCCAAAAGACTTTGCTACAGAGGAAAACGAAATAGGCCAACCAACAGAAGGAGATTCCTAGATAAGCTTTTCGTACCTTTGCTTATATTCCAGTAGAGATACTGCATCATTATGGCAAAGAAATTCAGACCCAAAAAGCCTTTCTTCAATAAGGTTAAAAATACACCAAAGACTCCACCTACTTACGATCGCGAACTCGTACAAAAAGGGCGGGCAAGCGCAAGTGAAATACGGCTTAACCGCTATATATCTAACTCAGGAGTATGTTCTAGACGTGAGGCCGACCGATTGATCGAAGCAGGAGAAATTAAGGTAAATGGTGAAGTAGTAACCGAAATGGGCTACAAAGTAAAACCAACCGATAAGGTTTCTTACGAAGGAAACGTCTTGAAAAGAGAGAAACTAGTGTACCTAGTACTCAATAAGCCCAAAGATTTTATCAGTACCACAAGCGATCCTGAAGGCAGAAGAACTGTGATGGATTTGATCAAGAATGCTTGCGAAGAACAAATTTTTCCAGTAGGGAGATTAGATCGAGCTACTACTGGCCTGCTGATCTTTACTAACGATGGCGATTTGGCAAAAAAGCTTACGCATCCTTCTCATAAGGTGAAAAAGATTTATCAGGTTACGTTAGATAAACCAATTGATGAAGATGATTTTGAGAAAATCAAAGCTGGCCTGACTTTGGAAGACGGTCCCGCACCTGTAGATGACTTGGCTGTAACAAGCTCAGACGGCACTGTTTTAGGAATTGAAATTCACATGGGCAAGAACAGAATTGTCCGCAGAATTTTCGAACACTTAGGTTACAAAGTAGAAAAGCTAGACCGTGTGGTTTATGGTGAGTTGACCAAAAAGGACTTGCCGAGGGGTAAATGGCGCTTTTTGACTGAGAAAGAATTGATGAAGCTTAAAAAATAGTATGCATGCATACTATTTTAATTTCATTATGTATATTTGTTTATGCCCAGTGGAATGAAATTATTGTTAACTGAAGAGCAAAAAATAAAGCCTCCCATTTCTGGAAGGCTTTTGCAACGTGGTGCTGAGTGGATTCGAACCACCGACTCACGGATTTTCAGTCCGATGCTCTACCAACTGAGCTACAGCACCCTCAATTGGAGGCACAAAAGTATACAAAAAGTTTACCCGTACAAAACATTTTCAATAATTTCAGGTCTGAATATTTATTAACCCTAGAAGCCCTAACCTATGCAGTATATATCTCAAATCGTTTTCTTGATTGTAGTGGCTGTAGCAACGTATTTTCTGTACCAACGCATTACTAGAATCAGAAAGAATATTTTTTTAGGAAAGGCTTCTGGAAGAACCTCTAGTCCAGAAAGGTGGAAGACAATGTTATTGGTGGCCTTGGGTCAGAAGAAAATGTTCAAGCGCATTGTACCTGCTTTTTTACACATGCTTATTTATGTAGGCTTCTTGGTAATCAATCTTGAAGTACTTGAATTCGTAATTGACGGAATTGCGGGAACACACAGAATTTTTGCTCCAATGCTGGGAGGCTTCTATACGGTGCTCATTAATATCTTTGAGTTTCTAGCTGTGGGGGTAATGTTTTCTTGCATTGCTTTTCTCATCAGAAGAAATGTAGTGAAGGTGAAGCGTTTCCAAGGCAATGAAATGAAGAAGTGGCCAACATTAGATGCCAATCTTATTTTAGTGATCGAGATTGTTTTAATGTTTGCTATACTTACTATGAACGCTACGGATTCATTGATTCAAGGTCAGGACGAGCATTACCCACAAACTGGAGCTTTCTTTTTTAGTGGTTTAATCGTGCCGCTTTTCGAAGGGATGCAGTTATCTACCCTGATCTTTATCGAGCGTTTTGCATGGTGGTTCCATATTGTCGGAATTTTAGGTTTTGCAGTGTATGTTACTTATTCCAAGCATTTACACATCGCTTTGGCCTTTCCAAACACATGGTATTCGAACCTAAACCCTAAAGGGAAAATGGAAAACATGGCAGAAGTTACCAACGAAGTGAAAATGATGTTGGGCATGCCTACTGAAAATGCCAATGAGCCTCCAGCAGAAATTGCAAGGTTTGGTGCCAAAGATGTAAATGATTTGAGTTGGGTAAATATCATGAATGCCTATTCTTGCACAGAATGTGGCCGCTGTACAGACAACTGTCCGGCAAATATGACTGGCAAGAAACTTTCTCCTCGAAAAATCATGATGGACACGCGTGATAGAGCTGAAGAAGTGGGCGCTAGTTTGGCCAAAGGAGGTAAAGGGTTAGAAGATGGTAAATCGCTATTGGGTGATTACATTACCAAAGAAGAAATTAATGCTTGTACAAGCTGTAACGCCTGCGTGGAAGCTTGCCCAGTTAATATTGACCCACTGGCCATTATTTTACAAATGAGAAGGTACGTGGCCATGGAAGAATCAGGGTCGCCTGCTTCATGGAACAGCATGTTCCAAAACGTGGAAACCAATTTTGCACCATGGAAATTTCCACCAACAGACAGGTTTAAATGGGCAGAGGAAATGGAGTCTAAATCTTAAGAACGAAGGAAATCATGAGTGATAATTTGAATAATGTACCCGTTATGGCCGATTTGGCCGCCAAAGGTGAGTCTCCTGAAATACTTTTTTGGGTGGGTTGTGCTGGTTCTTTTGACGACAGATATAAAAAAGTAACCCAAGCTTTTGTTAAAATATTGAATAAAGTAGGAATCTCTTTTGCCGTTTTAGGCCCAGAAGAAACCTGTACTGGCGACCCTGCCAGAAGAGCTGGAAATGAGTTTTTGTTTCAAATGCAGGCGGTTTCCAACATTCAAGTTTTAGATACTTACAATGTTAAGAAAATCGTAACGGCTTGTCCGCATTGTTTCAATACCATTAAAAATGAATATCCAGAGCTAGGGGGTAATTACGAAGTGATTCATCACTCTACTTACCTTCAGCAATTAATTAACGAAGGCAAAGTGGGCTTGAAAGGCGGTGGAGAATTTAAAGGAAAAAAAATCACTTATCACGATTCTTGTTATTTGGGTAGGGCGAACAATATTTACGAGGCTCCTCGTGAGGTTTTAGCAGCACTTGATGCCGAGCTAATTGAAATGAAGCGTTGCAGAACAAAAGGGCTTTGTTGTGGTGCTGGTGGTGCTCAAATGTTTAAAGATGCAGAGCCAGGTAACAAAGAAGTAAATGTTGAAAGAACCGAAGAGGCCATTGAAACAGGTGCGAGTATTGTTGCTTCGGCTTGTCCGTTTTGCATGACAATGATGAGGGATGGTGTGAAAAGCAAAAACAAGGAAGAAAACGTTGAAGTAATGGATTTAGCTGAATTGATTGCTAAAAACGAAGGCTTATAAGTTAAAAGCCTCTAGAATAATTGATTTCCAGAGGCTTCATTTTAAGATTTTCTCCATTTACAAATTAAAGAATACGCCAAAGGACACTGAGGGGCTTGCTAACACTCTTTTTCCTGAAGCGGCAAAACCTATGGCGCTCGAAACGCCCCATTTATCATTCCATTGATATGCGAGTTCTGGGGTAATAGCAAGGTATTCAATGTTGTTGGAGAATATTCCGTTGGAAGGCGTTTCAAGATCGTTTCCGTTATTCAATGAATTTACGCTTAGTACTTTTACATTGGCTAGCCATTTATCTCCTAGTTTGGTTCCAAGCTCGATACCAACTCTAAACTCATCTGAAAAACTTTCAGATCGATTATTGAAGGCAATTAAAGTTGATACCCATGATTTCCCCTTATTTAACCCCCTGCTTGCTTCTATGCCCAGTATTTGATTGAACTCTCCATCTCCAGTTTGTAGCACTTCTGTTCTTCCACCCATACTGTTCCCTAGCGGAATTCCAAACGTAATGGAAGCACTCACAACAATAGGTTTATCCACAATGATCCCATACTTAAAGCCCAAATCAGTATCTCCAAATGAGTTTACAGCATCACCCTCAGAAATCACATTTCCTGTACTTGCCGACTTTTGTTCGTTTAGCGTAGCTCTAGAAAAAAAAGGAACATAAGCAATCCCTGTCAAGCGTTTGGTCAATCCATATTCTCCATAGAAATTGGCAATATGAATACCCGCTGTAGAAATATCTAAAATATTACCATTGGGCGAATAATAGCTGCTAGATACTATGCCGTAATAACCAAGCTTAAAATAACCTTTGCCTTTAGGCTGTGGCCATCCACCTCCAGCATATGAATTTAGGTTAAGGCAAAGCAATATGATTAATAAATAAATGTTTCTCATGACGGTTAATTATAAGAGCCAGTACCAAACGGTACTCCAAAGGGTTTGCAATATATTAGCACATAATTGTAGGTAGTGAGCTGAATGTTTGCTGCAATAGAGTATGATTGAGCTCCTGAGTTTTTCATTAATTTCCCAACCTCTTCTCCTCCAGTAATACTGGTAGGTTGATTTGATAGATAGACGTAAAGCCCAGGTCCGTTTGAGGCTCGAAAGTTGTCATCAAAAATGAGAGTAAGATCTCCATTAACTTCTTGTAAGCTGAAATTTCCAGAAACAGAATAATTGTTTCTTCCCATAAAAGTGCCCTGTCTTTTGTTTGCCAATACCGAAGTGGTGTTTCCGGCATTCACTTTTACAGAATCCGCATTATTACCTTTTACGGCTTTAATGTATACGTTTCCTGCGGCAATGGCTTGAGCACTGCCAGTTTGCTCAATGCTAATGATAGACGGGTCTGAGCTTGACCATGTAATCATAGCCTGAACGGGCTCACCAAGTCCGTTGAAATAATCAGCACTGAAGGTATAGCTTTCTCCAACCTTTAGGCTATCTATGGCATTGTTAATGGAAATCGTTTCGGGAACCGCAATGTCTTCCACAATATCAGTTCCAATACAGCTAGAAAGCCAAGCCATTGAAAGAATTGAAAGGTAAAGTTTAATATGTTTCATTTTGAGTAATTTTCAGGTCTTGATTTCAAACTCCTCTAGTTCAAAGATTCTTTATCTCGCATCTACAACAACCGAAAAGGAATTATTATCCGTTATAGTTGGTTCAAAATGACAAGTGAACGACATTTGAATAAAAAAGACTATGCTAGCCGATTTTGACAAACTCAGTAAAAACTCTCGCATCTGGATATATCAGGCTGATAGAAAATTGACTGCCTTAGATCAGGAAAAATGCTTAGATAAACTTGATGTTTTCTTAAATCAATGGGCTGCACACGGCAATGATTTAATGGCTTCGGGGGTAATTAAATATGATTATTTTCTAATGATCTGTACAGACGAATCGTTTAATGCGGCCAGCGGTTGTTCTATCGATACCCAAGTAAGGTTTGTTCAACAACTTTCCTCAGATTTAGGAGTTGATTTTTTTCAACGTACCAACATTGCTTTTTTAATTAATAATGAAGTAGAACTGGTACCCTTAAGTCAAATAAAAACTGAAGTGGAGAGCGGGCGAATTTCTGCCGAAACACTTTTTTTCGACAACACTATTCAAACAAAAGGTCAACTGGAAAATGATTGGTGCGTTCAAGCTGGTAAAACTTGGCTAAACAGATACTTTAAGCAGACTACAAGCGTATAGAGTATTAGCATTCAGCTTATTTCGCTAATTTACACGGTAATGAGGAATCGGATAAAATATATAGGCATTTTAATGATTGCCCTCCTAGTAGGGTGTAAATCTTCACAAAATTTTTTAGGGGTAGATACCCCAACTCCTCCTTCTAAAAACAACCGGCCTACAAATAACCAAACTAACAATGTGGGGAGCTTGACTGGTGGTGTAGAGGCCGAAATAGAAAAACCTAAAGAAGCCAAGGTTAAGAAAAGTTATGAGAATGCAAATTATAATCTAGCAATAGAAGACTATAAAAAGGAATTGGAAGCTGATCCTGAATCTCCGGTATTTAACTATTATGTTGCTGAGTCTTATCGTAAGACCAACCGAATTTATGAAGCAACCAATTATTATGCTAAAGCCATAGAAGGTGGTTTTGCTGATGACGAAATGGAATTGCATTATGCACAAGCTTTGAAGTCAACAGAACGGTACATCGATGCTAAAAATGTGCTTCAGACCTACCTTCAATATGCCACAGTAGAAAGTTTTGTGGATCGAGCAAAAAGTGAACTGAATAACCTCAATAAGTTAGATAGTATTAGCTTGAATGTTCGAAATATTGATGTCAAGAATGCGGAAGGGATTAATACTGAAAATGCAGAATACAGTCCTTACTTTTTTAACAATGAACTTTATTTTGCTACGGGTAGAGAGCAAGCAAAATTTGAACGCTATGGAATTCCCTTTACCGATTTATATAAAGTACAAACCAACGGACTGAATATGGATGCTTCATCTATTGAAAAGCTTTCAGACTTATTCAATGATGAAGAAATAAATGAAGGTTCCATTGCCTTTTCGCCCGATGGAAATTCGGTGGTTTTTGCAAAGGGTAACTCTGCTGATAAAAGAGGGCGTTTCAACATAGACTTATTTATTTCAACTAAGAAGAATGGAGAATGGTCTGAGCCACAGCTTATGCCTATCAACAGTCCAGATTCTTGGGACAGTAGCCCTACTTTTAGTGGCGATGGAAAAACAATCTATTTTGCTTCTGACCGACCAGGTGGTTTGGGTGGCTCAGATATTTATAGAACAAGGCTGAATGAGAGAGGTCGCTGGGCCGATGTGCAGAATATGGGGCCAACCATCAATACGCCCGAAGATGAAATGTTTCCTTACGTTTCGCCAGATAATAAGCTTTACTTTTCTTCAACTGGCCATGCTGGTTTTGGAATGCTCGATGTTTTTGTGGCCATTAATGAAGGCGGAAATATTACCATCGCAAACATGGGGCCTTCTATCAATTCATCCTACGATGATTTTGGCTTAGTCTATTCTGATTTTCCTTTTGAGGGATTTTTTAGTTCTAATCGCCCAGGCGGAAAGGGAGATGACGATATTTATACGTTCGTAGACAACTCTTCTGACCTGAAGAAAATCGAGTACATTTTAGCAGGTGTAACTTATCAACTGAATGAAGACAGCACGCAAAGTGTTTTACCTGATGTGCGAGTAAAGCTTATGAGCACCGATAATCAAATTGTTGACGATCAAGTAACGGGCCGTGGCGGAGTCTTCCAATTCAAAGTAGATCCTGAAAAAGAATACATTTTATTAGGTGAAAAGGCGAACTTCTTTGCGAAAAGACGAGCATTTTCAACCATAGGAGGAGAGGTTAAGCAAGAGGACTTAGTAGAACGATTTACCACAAAAAAGTTTGAATCCTCTTTAACCTTAGACCCTATTATTCTTGAGAAAACAATTGTACTTCAGAATATTTACTACGATTTGAACAAAGCTGAAATTAGACCAGATGCTGCAATAGAGTTAGATAAACTGGTTGAGCTTTTGAAAGATAACCCAAATATCAAAATCGAGCTGAGTTCTCATACCGATTCACGTGCAGAAGATGCATTTAACTTAGACCTTTCTGAAAGAAGAGCTCAAGCAGCTGTTCGTTATTTGATTCTAAAAGGAATTTCTCAAAACAGGCTTGTAGCTAAAGGTTATGGAGAATCTCAGTTGATTAATGGCTGTGGTAACGATGCAGACTGCACCGAAGAACAGCATCAACAAAACCGTAGAACGGAGTTCAAAGTGATTGAATATAAAGACAATTAAGCTGCATAAATTTGTAAGCAGATTAAAAACCTGAAAAAAGAGCCCCGTCATACGGGGTTTTTTTATTTTTGTGATCTTAAATTATCAGATATGAGCGACCGGTACATGCAAAGAGGCGTTTCAGCTTCAAAAGAAGATGTTCACAACGCAATCAAGAATTTGGACAAAGGAGTTTTTCCTACTGCTTTTTGCAAGGTTGTTCCTGATTTTATGGGTAATGATGATGCTTTTTGCAATATCATGCATGCCGATGGCGCGGGCACAAAGTCAGCTTTGGCTTATATGTATTGGAAAGAAACGGGAGACCTTTCGGTTTGGCGTGGCATTGCTCAAGATGCCATTATTATGAACATTGATGATTTGCTCTGCGTTGGAGCTACAGATAATATTCTTCTGTCTTCAACTATTGGTAGAAACAAAAACCTAATTCCAGGTGAAGTTATTGCTGAGCTGATTAATGGTACCGAAGAAGTACTTCAGATGCTCAGAGATAATGGTATGAACATTATTAGCACTGGAGGTGAAACTGCTGACTTGGGAGATTTGGTAAGAACCGTTGTAGTGGACAGTACGGTAATCGCCAGAATGAAAAGGGAAGATGTAGTGACCAATGAAAAGATTAAGCCAGGCCAAGTCATTGTTGGTTTAGCTTCCTATGGTCAAGCGACCTATGAAAATGAGTACAATGGAGGAATGGGCTCGAATGGGCTTACTTCTGCTCGCCACGATGTATTCCATAAAGACTTAGCTACTAAATTTCCAGAAAGTTACGATCACGCAGTGCCTTCTGATTTAGTGTATTCAGGTAACTATCAATTGACAGATGCTGTAGAAGGAAGTCCACTTGATGCAGGCAAATTAGTGTTATCACCGACAAGAACTTATGCCCCTGTAATGGTGGAGATTCTCAAGAAATTTCGAAATCAAATTGGTGGGTTGATTCATTGTAGTGGAGGAGCTCAAACCAAAGTGCTTCACTTTGTTAATTATGTTCATATTGTAAAAGACAATCTTTTTGAACTTCCTCCTTTGTTTAGAATGATTCAGGAAGAAAGCGGCACCAGCTGGAAAGAAATGTACAAGGTTTTCAATATGGGCCATAGAATGGAGGTTTATATTGATGAAGAATTTGCTGAAGAAATTATCTCTATTTCAAAGAGCTTTAACATCGATGCCCAAATTGTTGGTAGAGTAGACACTTCGAAATCTAAAGAACTGACAATAAAGTCAGCTTACGGAAACTTTACTTACTAAGAGAAGCTGACTTTATTGAATTAACAATAATTTAATATTGTGCATTTTAGGAGTGATGGCTTGATATTAAGGGAGTTCAAAAATCTAATTTTGTAGCTTATCACTACCATCGCTATTTATTTTTATCAAGTTCAAGAGTCCAATCTTCGCAACCTGTTTTGTGTCTAACTGCTAATTACTGTATGCAAGTAGCGTAATATTATTTTTGATTAACAAATTAATAATATACATTTGTCACCCTTTCGCCTAGGATTCAGAGCAAAGCCACCAACTTTGCATCATTAGTATTTTCCTCAACCCACTATTTTCTTAACCATTTGATTTTGGACAAAAGCTGTTCAAAGGAGTATTCAAACATTTTTCAATGTTGTAGAAAAAAATCTATGACAAGAAGTTTTAACTAAAACAAAAGGTGAGGTACGTGTACTTAGTTGGTACTTTTTTCGGGAGAATAATCATGGTCTTGCTGGTCCTCAGCAGCCTAAACATGACGTTGTTAGGGCAATCTCATATAACCTCTATCAATTACGTTAGTCCATTACCTACTTCGGTTCCATCAACTGTGTTAGTTACAGCTCCAAGTGATGCTATTAATGACATTCAGCCAAGCTTACCCTATAATGTGAATTATGGAACAGGTGATAATTTAAAAATTGAATCGTACACTGTAGGTGGAAGACTTTACAACAACTTTGTTCTGCCTGACACTTTGATTATTAGAAGAACCGATGATCAGGCATATATTAATATTTGGTACACACTAACAAGCATTACTGATCCATCATTTGGGCCACTTACTCCTGGTGAATTGGATTTAGACGCAGATGAAGTGGGAGATGCTGACGCACTTTACCAATCTGGCATTCTCAATGCAGGCTATGATAATATCATGGTAAATACTGATGATGAGGGGTTGAACACTATTCAAGCACAAGTAGAACGTTTGGATGTTATTTGGTATACAGGCTTGGTAACCTGCGAACCCGATAGTGCTGTTTTTCCGATTATCGAAAGAGGGGGCAATGATCAAATAAAGATAGCGGCAATACTATCTTTGGATATTAACGGAGACCCAGCTACATATGGGGCGATGATCGATATTGAGGACTCTGACTGGCCTGACCCAACAAATGCAGGTATAAATGGAGGTCGTTCTTTTGACAACTTTCTTATTTTAAGAAGACAGGACACTGGATTAGACCCATCGCCAATTATTAATATTGGTACCATCTTTGGGCAAAGTGCTCAAAGTTTACAAGGGGTTGCGGTTTCCTTCGATGAATTAGGAGTATCTCAAAATCAAGTGATTTATGGTTTTTCCATTTTTGCTTTTGATACCAATGCAACTGACCATGATTTAACTGATATCTTCACTTTTCCGACCAATACTTTATCCAGTAATTCTGGGCTTGATTTGGTAGCAGGTTTATCGGCTGGAGTTTCAGCAGATAATTGTTTAACACCTGGAACTGGCCCAGGGGGGTATAAAGCAGCTCTAACTACATGGTTGAAGGCAAATGTTGGCGTAACTACTGCCACTGACGGAAGCACCGTAACAGACTGGCAAGATCAATGGGTGGGAAATCATGATGCAACTACTGGAGTTGCTGCGCCTACATACAGAAACACTACTAGTAATATCAACTTCAATCCAACAGTTGATTTCACTAGTGGGAGCACCAGTCTTACAATTGCCAATAACTTGGCATTTAATACAGGCGGACCTTATACCAGAAAAGGAATCAATCTAGCTTTCAGAACAAGTACTTCTGATATTAACACTCGGCAAGTACTTTATGAACAGGGAGGAAATACTAGAGGTATAACTGTTTACCTACGTGATGGGAACATTTACCTTTCGTCTTGGAATAGAGCAAGTGACGGTAGCGGATCTCCATGGAACACCACAACGAATGTAGCTACTATAAGTACAGGCTTAACTACTAATACTGAGTACATTGTTACACTCGAATTCAATGGAAATACATCTTCAACAGGCACTGTTAAAGGGTATTTGAATGGGCAGAGTTTTGGAACTTTGAATAATGTTGGCCTACTCTATAGTGATACTGATGGGATTGAGTTCGGTGCTTCAGATGGTGACTCTAGATATGACAATGGTAGCAGCAGTAGTCCAAACTCATATTATGGTGAAATCTCAGAACTGATTTACTGTAATGAACCTGGTGCTTTTCTTCTGACTCAGCGGAATAGAATTGAAAGCTATTTAGCAATAAAGTATGGAATTACGCTCAACCAATCTACCCCAATTAATTACGTAGACTCTCAAGGAGCCATAACATTTAATACCACTAATAGTGCTGCGATTGGGGGGTACTTAGAGTATAATAAAGACATTGCTGGAATAGCGAGAGACGATAATTCGGAATTTGAACAGATAAAATCCAGAAGTGAGAACATTGGTTCTGTGGTTACTATGGATCATGGTGGTTCGTTTAGTGACAACAACTCATGGTTGATTTGGGGAAATGATAGTGGTGATAAGGATGATGACGAAACCACAGATGTTCCTCCGCTGATTACTAGAAGGGTAGAAAGAGTGTGGAGAGTGGGAGAAACTGGTGAAACAGGTAATAATAGTGTGTCTTTCGATATTTCTGGTTTTACATTTAATGGAGGAACACCTGCCGAATCCGATTATAGCTTGCTCATCGCGGGCAACTCTTCTGCGGGAGTATTTACTTCTTCTCAGATTATAACAGGAGGGACTTTAAGCGGTAGCACAATTACTTTTTCGGGAGTAGACTTTCAAAATGGAGAATACTTCACCTTAGGTACAGGTTTTATAAGTTGCGGACCAGGTAATGTGACTACAAACTTAACTTTATGGTTAAGAGCAGACAACGGGCCAAATACAACTGTTAATGGTGCTGATGTTTCGTCTTGGGGTGATTTTTCAGGTGGAAATGACGCTACAGGGGTCTCAAATTACCCTAATTATGTAACCAACTCCATAAATTTTAACCCTGCGGTAAACTTTGACGAGAGTAACTCTGAACATCTTGGCGGAAGTGCGGGCTTTAACTCTACGGCCTATTACTTTGTTTTCAATCCTGATGTGTTGAAATTTCATTCAACAACAGCTGATGTAATAGTTGGTTTTGACGGATCTACGGCCAATAACTTGGGCGGTTTTGGAATAGGAAATATGTCAGGCTCTACGAGTAATGAACTATTCACCCATTTAATGGGAACCTCCCCGACTTGGAGATCTATGGTGAAGAGTGCTTCATACGGAGCAACCTCTGTAGCCCCAGGGCTAAATTTTCTTATGGGTGTAAGGAATAATGCTGGAGCTAATGGAACAGATATCTATATTAACGGAGCTAAGAGAAATGATTTTACCGAAGGGTCATTTCTTACTTCATCTGACGTGTACTATAATCTGGGTAATTTTGCCACTAACACTTTAAGTGCTAATGCTTTTTATGATGGCCAAATCGCAGAACTCATTTCCTTTTCAGTACGCCCTGATGACACCAATGAACATCTTAGAATTCAGAGTTATCTAGCTATCAAGTATGGTATAACGCTAGATCAAGGTTCTGCACAAAATTACCTAAACTCCTCTAGTTCGGTAATTTGGAATGCTACAGATAATTCATCTAATAACAACGATATAGCAGGTATTGGCCGAGATGATGATTCTTGCTTTGAGCAAAAACAATCTAAAAGCGTTAATGCTGATGCTATAGTGACCATTGGTTTAGGAGGAATTGCAGCAGATAATAAATCCAATCTTAACAGTTTTACAGCCGATGAATCATTTATGGTTTGGGGTAACGACAATGCTGACAGAGAGCAATCGAACGCTGTAAATGCTGCAAATGATGGAGGTTCTCCTGATGTTCCTACAGGAGTAACCGAGAGAATGAGAAGAGTTTGGAGGGTAGACGAAACGGGAACAGTGGGCAATACCACTATATCGTTTGATCTTACTGGTTTAGGTTACTCTTCATCTGCCGCGGATTTTAAATTAATACGATCTAGTAGCTCTACTATGGCTTCTGGTACAACAGTAGGTGGTGGAACCTTTAATGGGAATGTGTTGACTTTCGAGAATGTTGATTTTTCAGATGGAGATTACTTTACCTTAGGAACCGCAGTAGAGCTTTGCGGTCCTGGTGGGGTAACAAGTGGTTTGGCTATGTGGTTAAAAGCCAATAATGGCCCTGATGCCATTACAAATGATGCGGTTGTTAATACTTGGACAGATCAAAGCACCAGTGATAATGATGGAGCTAGAAGTACTCCAGGGCTGCCACCAGTAGGGCCAAAACTGAGAACTTCTACTTTTAATTTCAATCCGGTCGTTCGCTTTTCTGACCCAGGCTCAACCGACCTTGGTTTTATTAGAACAGATAATGGAAATGTAGTAAGCGATGATATGACTTTAGCTACAGTTTTCTCTACTACGCAAACTGGAGGAAATACTACAAATTTTGAAGATTCTCCTGTTCTGATGAGCTCAGGTAAGACGTCCAATTCTGCGGATTACGGTTTAGGTTTGGCTAATGGTTTGGTTCATTTTAATGCCTCAAATAGCTCTGGTCGAGATGCCAATAGCACAAGTACATATAATAATGGAATCCCGCATATTGCAATGGGGACAAGAGTAAAAGCTGTTTCGGGAGCCGTTGAATTGTATGTTGATGCCGCAAACGTAGGCTCGGGAACTTCAGATAACGTTTCTCTAAATGGAGGCACGGCTATGGGTATTGGTAATAATGATGATTACACGGTAAATTCCCAACTTCAAGGAGATATAGCCGAAGCAATTGCCTTTTCAAGAGTTTTAACAGCAAATGAACGTATTCGAGTGGATTCATACCTTGCTTTGAAATATGGTATTACGAGAGCTGGTGGTACTGGGGAAAAAGATTACTTGGCTTCGGACGGTGGAATTACATGGGACTGGACAGAGCAGCCAACCTATAATTACAACATTTCTGGTTTGGCACGAGATGATAACTCTTGTTTCCTTCAAGAGACTTCTAAAAGCTCCAATGCTGGTACAATAGTTAAAATGGCTACAGTTAGCCCTATAGGAGTTGATGATTCGTTTTCGGTATGGGGAAGTGAAAATAAGCCGCTGACTGGTACAAAAGCAGACGGAAATGTTGAATTCAACACTGCTCAAGTGAAAAGTAGATTGTTCAGAGAATGGTATGTTCAAGAAACAGGAACGGTTGGGCTTGTTGATTTAACCTTTGATTTATTTTCAATTGGGGGCCCATCTGGTGTGGGAACTAATAACCTGAACCTGGTAAGGCTAATGCTAGATGCGGATGGAGACTTTACTTCCGGAGTTACGTTACAAGCACCTACTACAATCGATGCAGTAAAGAAGACTGTAACTTTTAGGGTCAATTTGGCGGACACTCAGTTTTTCACCTTAGGAGCAACTGAAAAATACGCTTTGCCAATAACCTTAATTTCGTTTGATGCTAAGAATATCAATAACGAGTCGGTTCAACTTAAATGGACAACTGCTAGCGAGATTGGTAATGCTTTCTATACGATTGAAAGAAGTGCTAACGGAAAGGATTTTACGGCAATTGGAGCTCTTGAGGGAGCTGGGAATAGTGATGAAATACTGAACTATACCTATAATGATTTAGAACCTTTGAACGGAACATCTTACTATCGTTTAAAGCAAACAGACTTCAACGGAGAATTTGAATATTCAGAAATTAAAAGGGTATCTCTTAGTAAGAACCAGTTTGAAACCAAAAATGAGTTTAGTGTTTACCCTAATCCAATTGTTTTTGGAGAGAAATTTAAACTTGCTTATAAGACACCTGAGGATCAGATAATAGAACTTCAAGTAGTAACTACAAGTGGGGTGGTGGTGAGTCATTCAAGCCATGAGATTAAGGTGAGTTCTAGTTATTTGGAACTAGAATCTAAAGATTTACCTAAAGGCTTAAATCTGATTAGAATTATTGACCGTGATAGGAAAATCACTACAATCAAGATTTTAGTGAGGTAAGATTAAAGTCTATTCTTCAGAATAATAATCAATAATGTTTTGAGATATAGATCGATAGATTTCCGCTATATCTGGGCTCTTCGATAAGGCTTCGAAATGATTATCTAGTGTTTCTAAATCTCCCCTTTTAGCTGGGCCAGTTTGAGCATTACTTGGGCCTATTTCGAGCGACTTGTTGAGTGTTTCAATGATTAGTGGCTCAAGCAAACCAAAGTCTAGGTTTCTATCTTCCAGAATACTTTTTGAAATCGTGAACAAATGATTTGTGAAATTGCAAGCAAATACGGCTGCCAAGTGAATAGTTCTTCTATCGCGGCTATCCATCAACTGTACTTTATTGCTAATGCTTTTGGCCAAAATACTTAAGGCATTTTCGGTTATTTTGTTTTCCGCTTCAATCCCAATTGGAATTTCAGAGAAATCGACTGCTTTGCCTTTGCTAAAAGTTTGAAGTGGATAAAATACCCCTTGGTTTTCAGTTCGGGCATAACCCAAAGCATTCATTGCTACAGACCCTGAAGTATGGGCTAAAACGGCATTTTCTGGAAGTAGAACTTCAGGAGCAATTTTCTCTATCACATCATCAGAAACAGCCAAAATAAATACTTGAGCGCTGCTATTTTCAAAGTTGAGTTTGTTAGTGGCTTTGGCATTAAAGAAGTCTAAAGCAAAGTGTTTGGCTTTGCTTATATCTCTATTGTAGATATCGGTAATTATATGTCCAGCATTTTCAAATGCTCTGGCCAAGTGCCAAGCAACATTCCCGGTGCCTATAATGCCTATTTGATAGCTCATGGTTCGAAGTTAGAAAAACGAATGGAATGGTTGATATCGAAAGCGCTGTTCTTCTCTCCAATAAAGTTTACTTAGGTGTCTCTGCAATTTTAAGCATTGCTTCTGTTAATCGATCTAAATCATACTTTGTAGTATATACATGCGGGGTAATTCTTGGTCCATTTACTCTTTCCCACTGCACTGGGCTTGTATGTATTTTGTATTCATTAAAAAGCCTATTGTGCACCTCTCCTGCTGTCATTCCTACCACACCGAAGTTGCATAGTGCTCTGCTAAATTCTGGTTTTAATGAAGTGTATGGAATAATGTTTTTATGTTGAATAACCTCTTTGGCCCAATATTGCTTCAAGTATTCTAATCTGGCTCCTTTTCGCTCTTGGCCAATTGCGTTATGAAAGTTGAGTGCTCCGCCAATGGCTTGCTCGGTAGCAAAAGAGCGAGTACCAATGTTTTCGAACTTTCGAATATTCGTTTCTTGGTCTTCGGGTGAAGCCAAAAGTGGCCATATATCTTTTATTTTTTCCTTTCTAATGTAAAGCATTCCTGTTCCGAAAGGTGCACAAAGCCATTTGTGAAGACTGGTTCCGAAATAATCGCAACCGAGATCAGAAATTTTAAAATCTAGATGAGCGAAAGTGTGAGCACCGTCTACAACGGAGTCAATTCCTCTTTTTCGGGCTTCGGTACAGAGTTTCTTGGCTGGCATAATTTGGCCCGTCCAGTTGATCATATGGGTAATGTGAAAAACACGTGTTCGTGGCGTTACCGCATCCGTAAACTGTTTTACAATAACATCATCGTTTTCATTGGGTAAATCTAAATCCAACCAGACCAATTTTATTCCATCCCTTTTTTCACGCTGCCGCCACGCATTTATCATGTTTGGGTAATCATATTTGGTCAGAATTACTTCATCTCCCTTTTTTAAGTTCATTCCAAATATTACCGTGTTGATGGCTTCGGTGGTGTTTCGGTTGATGGCTATTTCATCTGGAGAGCATCCTGCGAGTTCGGCAAGCTTGTCCCGAACAGGTTCACGGCCTTGATCAAGAATCCGCCACATATAATAAGAGGGTGCTTCGTTAGCATATTGGTAATAGCGAATAACAGCATCTTGCACCACTTTTGGCTGTGGGCTTACACCACCATTATTGAAATTAATGATGTTTGGGGAAGTAGTATAGGCCTGCTGAATCCTTGCCCAAAGTTCCTCGTCTTGGGCAGCAGCCTCAGGAGAAAGCTGATTTATTTCTACCATTGCCTGACTCACATCTTCGGCAACAGATTTTTTAAAAAATGAAGAAAGCGAAAGACTTCCTGCCGTTAAAAAGGATTTTTGGATAAATGACCTGCGTGAATTCATAGCCTAAAAGGTTTAGTGAACTCAAATTAGGCATTTTTCAGCGTTTTGAAACCCTTGATTAGAAGAGAGGTAAATATGTCAGACTATGGCAGTTTTACTCAATACCTTTGTCTCTCATTTGCATGAATTCAATATAGCGTCTTCTAACGGCTATAATAAAGCCTGCAATCATCACCAATGTACCAATCCAAAGCACATTAATGTGAGGCTTCTCCAATGCCTTCATAATAATGAAATCCTTTTGGGTTGTGTTTAAGCCTAAGGTTACGGAGCCCGTATCAGGGTTGATGCTTTCCACTGAAATCTTGGAAGCTATTTCTTTAATTACATCAGGTTGTTTTCCGACTTGCCCATTTTGTATAATGAAAATAGGTTGAGCTAGATATTTTTCATTGTCTTCCGCATATACAATAATGTTGGCCCTAACAGCTACATCTTCTGGCCCAAGGTCGGCAAAACTCATCCGGTCAAGCCTTTCTAAGCCATTGAAGTCGGCTACATAATCATTAATGAAAAAGCGTTCCCCTACTTTTACTTCAACCTCTATTTTTTCGCTCCACTCAATGTCTTCTTCAAAACTTGGCTTCACCGAAACATAGGAATAGATATCTCTTCCCCAGAGTTTTTTAATGTCGGGAGAAACTACATCGCCCATTTGCGGGTTAACCTGAATTCTAGGGTATAGGGTAAATTCCTTACCAGTTTCTAAATCCTTATAATCTGTTTGGTAGTAGAAGTTTTCAGGGCTTTGAACATACACAGTATCACCAGCTTGGGCATAGGTTTTACTATCAATAACAATGTTTTGCTTAACTACTTTGTAATAAGGATCTTCAGTATTGTTTAGGTTAGATTTCTTGACATAACCTGGAATGTCATTGACCTTCATCAACTCATTGCGGTAAGTAATTTCATACCTTTCCATAAAAGTAGGTTCATTCAAGAAAAGTGGAATATTAGTTTGGTTTTGATCGTCTGTCCATTCCTTACTGATGATAAAAGTACTTCTTGAAATGGCCTGAGAATAACCTTCTGAAAACATAATTCCAATCAACATCATGGCGATACCAATATGGGCAACGGAGCCACCCACTAGCTTGAAACTTTTACTTCTTAATAACTCGAATAATATTTTTGAATTGGCTACTATCGAATACATGCCAGCTACCAAAACAACAATGTAAACCAGATTGTGAACGTCAGCTAAAATGAAGATAGTAGCACTTAGTAATAATGAAATCAGTAGAGGAAAAGTAAGTGAAGCAATAAGTTTCTGTTTATCCATTTTCTTCCAAAAGAAGAATTGGCCAGTTCCACTCAGTAGAGCTACAGCAATGGCAAACCATACTTGCCCATTAGAGTAGAATTCTACTTGATTGGCTGGTTGAGCAAGAGTAGAAATTCCTCCAAAGAACTCTATGACAGCATTGAATACAGGGAAAGAAGTAGGAATTAGAACTTGGAAGGCCATTAGACAGAGTGTTAATGCACCTATGAAAATCCAAAATTCGCGTGAATAGGTTGATGCCTCTTTTTCTGAAGAAGGAATTTTATTCCATACCCTAGCAGCAAATACGATTGAGATAATCAAGAAGAACATCAAGTAAATAAGCAATTGCCCTGAGAGACCTAAGTCGGTAAACGAGTGTACAGACGCATTTCCTAAAATTCCACTTCTGGTTAAAAAGGTGGAATAAAGAATAAGAATGAAAGAGATGATTACTAGAATGATGGATGTTTTTAAAGCTGTTGCGCTTTTCTTAAAGGTAATCATGGTATGAATACTAGCCACCATAATTAACCAAGGCACATACACCGCATTTTCAACTGGATCCCAGTTCCAATAACCTCCAAAGTTTAGGGTTTCATAGGCCCAGTAGCCACCCATAATAATGGCAGTGCCTAAAATCATGGTACCGAAAATAGTCCAAGGCAAAGCAGGTCTTACCCACTCTCTAAATCTACCAGTCCAAAGACCAGCAATGCAATATGAGAATGGGATTAAAGAACAGGCAAAGCCTAAGAAAGTCATAGGAGGGTGAATAACCATCCAATAATTCTGCAAAAGTGGGTTTAAGCCAGTACCGTCTTCAGGAACGAAATCAGGATTAATCAAAAAGATAGACTCATTCATTACGTCTCTGAGTAATAAAAATGGTGAGCTACCAATCTTTAAATCTCCAATTACTACTCCTAAAATCATAGAAGCTAGGAATGCCTGAACAACCGCAAAAACCGTCATAACTGGAGCTTCCCATTTACGGTTGGTTTTGATAATAATAAATCCTAAAAGAACATTCCAAAATAACCAAAGCATAAAACTACCCTCTTGACCTTCCCAGAAAGAAGCGATCATATAATAGGGCGGTAGATTTTTAGAAGCATGGCTCCATGCATAATGGTACTCAAAATAATTATTGTAAATAATTATAAAGAGCGTAACCACCACACCAATAACTGAAAGACCGTGTAGTATAAAAGCGGTACGACTGAAGCTTATCCATGGAGATTTTCCTACTTCGTTATTATTAGTGGCTTTGAAATAACCAAAGGCAGCCATTAATGAGGTAATAAAGGAAATGATAATAAGAAGGTGGCCAGTATTGCCTATGCCAGTGTGTACCATAATTGGTTGCCTTGTTTCAGGTTAAAGTTCCGTTTCCTCGTATTTGGAAGGACATTTTAGAAGGATTTTATCTGCCACAAATTTTTCATTGTGGTAAGATCCAATGACTACAACTTTTTCTGATCTCAGAAAATCTGATGGCATTGGTTCATTATAATAAACGGTTTGTTCAAAGTTGTTATCATCTAGCATAACAAACGATACAGAAAGCTTGTCTGGGCTAGGATTAACACCAATCACTTGGCCAACCGTATTCTTTTTTAATTCTCCAACAACATGAATTTTCTTACTACTTCCGCTTTGAGCCATTTCTTTGGCTATATCGAAAGAAACATAAGAGCTAGCACTGTTTTGTGTAGAGATGATGATAGCGATGGCAATGGCGATCACTACGATTCCGATGATACTCGATTTTTTCATAGCACGAACATTTTTTTGGGTTCAACGGGATGAACCTCGAATTGGGTGCAAAAATACAACACAAACGGCTATGAATTAGCCTTTTCCTTAAAAACCTCTTTTTCTAGCTTGCTTATCTTTTTATCTACTGAAATAGTGTAGACACCAAGACCTACAAAGAGAATCATAATAACGGCTACTACTACATAAATTTTACCATTGGAGCGCATTGTATCGGCCATTTCAACGGTCTGGTCTTTATAGCTGTCATCAGTAATTTCATACGCGCCATCTTGAGCAAGGGACGCTAAGCTGAAACAAAGGAAAAGGATTGTGAGAAATTTTTTCATAATTACTAATCTTCTAAAGCACGTTCGATTCTTCGAGTTCTAATATTTAATGAGGCAAGCCAAACCCCCATGAGCGTCCAGCCAATTACCGCTGGATAGAAAACAACCCTCAACTTGCTGTCTAGGTCATAAGAGTTAAACCCTGGGTTTCCCCCGTTGCCTGGGTGTAATGAATTAGGGTCTAGTCTAGGGAGGATAAAAAGCAATGGTATCATTGCTGCATAAGCGAAGATATTATAAACGCCACTGACACGAGCTTTTTGTTGTTCGTCTTTCATTGAGTTACGCAAGACTAAATAGGCGAAGTAAATTAAAAGACAAATAGCGGCAGCATTTTGCTTGGAATCACCACTCCAAGGCTCTCCCCAGGTATAGTTAGCCCAAACAGCTCCGGTAACAATACCTAGAATACCTAATAAAACACCAGCCTTGGCCATTTCAATAGACTTGTCGTCATAGCTAATTTCTCCTGACCTTAGATATTTAATGGCATAAATCATTGATACAGTGAGTAGAATAACCATTCCAAACCACATGGTAACGTGAAAATGAAGGTTTCTTATGGTTTCATTGAGAATGTTTAGTCGGGGAGCATCCATTAGTAACCCAGCCAATAAGGTATAGGTTACCAAGATTATGGCTAAGGCTTTCCACCAGTTTTTTTTCATGATATTTAACTTTTAGTGGCTCTTTGAACAAGCGCTTACACGAGGGTTATCTCAGAATAGTTACGCTTAATTTTATGATCGCCAAAGATAAGGGAATAACAAGTAGGATACCGCGAATACAATGGCATTTATGGCTACCAGTATAAGAATTTCGTCCGTACTCACCGACCGCTCTAATCCGTCCATGGCATTTTTAGATAGTTTAATAACCATGAGCATAATGGGAAGGATTACAGGAAAGCTTAAGACGGCCATTAAAGAAGTACTGTTTTCGGCTTTAGCAGCAATACCAGAAATCATAGTTAAACTTGATGCTAACCCTAGCGAGCCAAGTACGATAGAAATGAGAAAATAGAGTAAATCAAATTTGGCACCTTCATTATCGCCCCTTGCCATTACAAAGCTATATATGACGAAACCAGCTAGAGCAAGAGCTAATAGCAAAAGGGCGTTGTAAATAATTTTGGAGACAATGATTTCAATAGGACTAGCTATGGAATAATAATAAAGAGCACGTCCCCTCGATTCTTGAATGAAGCTTTTCGCCACCGAATTTACAGCCGTAAAAAGGATAATAATCCAGAAAAGGGCATTCCAGGTTATGGGGTCAATTGCACCAGCTTTCAACCCAAAACTCATATAGCAAACAAAGATGGTGCTGGCTAGGTAGAGTATCATGCCGTTTAAAGCATATCTCTGCCTCCATTCGGAGAGCAACTCTTTTCCTATTAGGGATAGAATTTGATTCATTTATAGGCAAAGATAAATGCTTTCTTAACAGAGTATTCAAACTTCAATTGAATTTATACCTCAATATGGGTATTGATTCATTATAATCTAATGTTAAGGGTAATTGAACTGAGAGAATAAACTCTTTTATTCCACTTGAAGAATCTTTTATAATCCCTATTTTCGTGCCGAACAAATTTTTGGCATGTCAGAGAATAAGATTGCAATTATTGGATTGGGCTATGTTGGCCTTCCGTTGGCAGTAGCTTTTGCGGAGAAGTACAAGGTTTTTGGATTTGATATCAATCAACCGAGAATTGATGAGTTAAATAATGGTCACGATCGTACCCTTGAGGTAGAGGATGATCTACTTTCTTCGGTTTTGGCAAAGAACGATGCTAAAACAGGTCTCTTTAACACAAATCAATTAAGTGATATTAAGGACTGTAATGTTTTTATTGTTACGGTACCAACCCCAATTGATGATGACCAAAATCCAGACCTAACCCCATTAATAAAAGCTTCCGAAACGCTAGGGGCAATATTGAAAAAAGGAGATGTTGTTATTTATGAATCTACTGTATACCCTGGAGCAACTGAAGAAGACTGTGTGCCAGTTCTTGAAAAGAAATCGGGATTAAAATTCAATGTTGATTTTTATTGTGGGTACTCACCTGAAAGAATTAACCCAGGAGATAAAGAGCATACAGTTAAGAAGATTTTGAAAGTTACCTCTGGTTCAACACCAGAAATAGCTGAAAGAGTTGATCAGCTTTACAAAAGTGTAATTACTGCAGGAACATATAAAGCGGCTTCAATTAAGGTAGCTGAAGCGGCAAAAGTAATTGAAAACTCGCAACGTGATATTAACATAGCTTTCGTGAATGAACTGGCAATGATCTTCAATAAGATGGGAATTGACACGGTTGATGTTCTAGAAGCTGCTGGTACAAAATGGAATTTCTTGCCATTTAGGCCAGGCCTAGTAGGAGGGCATTGCATTGGTGTTGACCCTTATTATTTAGCTCAGAAAGCTAAAAAGACTGGCTACTACCCGCAAATTCTCTTGGCAGGTAGAAGACTCAATAATAGTATTGGCCCATATGTTGGTAGCCAAGTAGTCAAGCTTTTGATGAAAAAAGGAAAGGTTATCAGAGATTCAAAAGTGCTGGTTTTGGGTATTACTTTTAAAGAGAACTGCCCAGACATTCGTAACTCTAGAGTGATTGATATTATTCAAGAATTGAAGGAGTTTGAGGTGAATGTAGATGTATTTGATCCATGGGCAGAGCCGAAAGAAGTTAAGCATGAATATGACTTAGACTTGGTTGATGAGTCTGTACTTGATTTAAAGTCTTATGACGGAATTGTATTGGCTGTGGCTCACAACGAGTTTAAAGCGATGATGCTGCCTGATAATTTGAATTCAGACTCTATTATTTATGATGTAAAATCATTCCTTCCAAAAGAAACTATCACAGCTCGATTATAATGGCAAAAATTCTAATTACAGGAACAGCAGGTTTCATCGGATTTCATTTGGCAAAAAAGCTACTTGAAAGAGGAGACGAAGTTGTAGGGCTGGACTCTATTAACGATTACTACGACATTCGTGTTAAGTATGGGCGATTGCTAGAAACTGGTATTGACCCTGAGAAAATTGAGTATAATAAACTACTTCAAAGTTCGACATTCAAGTCTTATCGCTTTATTAAGTGTCAATTAGAAGATGCTGAAAATCTAAATCGATTGTTTGAGGCAGAGAAGTTTGATAAAGTGATCAATCTGGCTGCTCAAGCCGGAGTGAGGTATAGTCTTGAAAACCCAAAAGCTTATATCGATAGTAATATCGTTGGTTTTGTCAATGTTCTGGAAGCTTGTCGGCATAATCAAGTTAAGCATTTGTCATACGCAAGTAGTTCATCAGTTTATGGTCTGAATGAGACTCGCCCTTTTTCTACGAGTCATAATGTAGATCATCCTATTAGTCTGTATGCGGCTAGCAAAAAGAGTAATGAGCTTATGGCTCATACCTATAGCCATTTGTTTGGGCTGCCAACAACTGGCTTAAGGTTCTTTACCGTCTATGGTCCTTGGGGAAGACCTGATATGGCATTGTTTCTGTTTACCAAGGCTATTTTGGATGGAAAACCGATACAGGTTTTTAACAATGGGGAAATGTCAAGAGACTTTACCTACATTGATGATATTGTTGAAGGCGTAACCAGGGTCAATGATAATCCTCCCAAAGGCAATGAAAGCTGGTCTGGCTCTCAACCTGACCCTGGGTCGTCTAGAGCACCATATAAGATTTACAATATAGGTAACAATTCACCAGTAAAACTGATGGATTTTGTGACTACAATTGAGAAGGTTTTAGGCAAGGAGGCTGAAAAGCATTTTATGCCGATGCAGCCAGGTGATGTTTCTGCGACTTATGCGGATGTTCAAGATTTGATTGATGATTTAGATTATAAGCCAGCTACATCGTTAGAGTTTGGAGTAGAGAAGTTTATTGAATGGTACAGGAAATTTTATAATAAGTGATGGAGTCGATAAGAATGGTTGACCTTGTAGGTCAGTATGCTAAAATAAAGGAAGAAGTAAAGGATGAAATCAATAAGGTTTTAGATAGTGCTACTTTTATTAATGGCCCTGCTGTCTCTGATTTTCAGTCTGAATTGGAAAAATACCTGTCTGTTAAACATGTAATCCCATGTGCCAATGGAACAGATGCACTTCAGGTAATTATGATGGCCTATGATTTTCCGAAAGGTGCCGAAGTAATAGTTCCTTCATTCACTTATGTAGCAACAGTAGAAGTTATAGCTCTTCTGGGGTTAAAACCAGTATTTGTAGAGGTTTATCCCGATACCTTCAATATTGATATAGAAGATTTAGAATCAAAAATCACGGGTCAGACAGTGGCTATTGTGCCTGTTCATTTATACGGACAATGTGCGGATATGGAGCGCCTAATGAGAGTTGCTAAAAAGCATGATTTAAAGGTTTTTGAAGATACAGCTCAAGCCATTGGAGCTGATTATAAATTCAGTGATGGAAATACTATAAAAGCTGGAACGATTGGAGATGCCGGGGCTACTTCGTTTTTCCCTTCCAAAAACTTAGGCGCTTATGGTGATGGCGGAGCCATTATGACGAACAGTGACGAGCTTGCGGCTAAGTTGAGGATGATTGTCAATCATGGGCAAAGTGAAAGGTATTATCATGATTCTATCGGAGTGAATTCTAGACTAGACAGTATCCAAGCCGCTATTTTAAAGGTGAAACTAAAATATTTAGACAGTTATAACACAGCTCGCCAAGAAGTTGCAGATAAATATAATAGTGCTTTTGTCGCCACAGACGAGATAATCACACCAGTCACTGCTGATTTCACTAGTCATGTTTATCATCAATATACGATTAAGTTGAAAGATGCGTCAAAGAGGAATGAGTTGAACAAGTACCTTGCTGCTCAAGGAATTCCATCTATGATTTACTATCCAGTCCCTAACCATCTTCAAAAGGCTTATAGTTATTATGGCTATAAGAAAGGGGAATTTAAAATCACAGAAGACCTTTGTTCTAGAGTGATTTCTTTTCCTATTCATACCGAAATGGAGAGCGAACAACAAGATTTTATAATTGAAAATGTGTTAAAGTTTTTCTCTTTATAGAGATGCTTTATTATTGACTTGTCATTGTGTTTTTGACAGGTTAAAAAATTAACATACAAATATTAAGAGGTTTATTGCTATTTGAAAATATTGAGTAAATTTGTTACTCAATATTGAGTTCTGACTTGGGACTTACGAGGCGAAGCTGTATCATTTGATCAATTAAATTGGCAAATAGCGCATAGCCTTAAAAGCTTTTGATAATGCTTGAAGCACTTATTTCTTCGAAAACACGAATAAAATTACTTTTAAGACTTTTCTTGAACCCAGATTCTAGTGCTTATTTGAGAGGCTTGGCAGAAGAGTTTAATGAGAGCACAAATTCTATTAGAATTGAATTGAATAGGTTTGAAGAAGCAGGAATGCTTGATTCTGGGTTGGTCGGAAATAAAAAAGTTTTTAAAGCCAATAAAAAATATCCTCTTTTTCAAGAAGTTCGGAGTATCCTTTTGAAGTATACAGGTCTTCAAGACGTGATTGATGAAGTAGTTGAAAAATTAGGGGATTTAAGCAAGGTGTACCTTGCAGGGGATCTGGCGCTTGGTAAAGATTCAGATGTTGTGAGTTTGATCTTTGTTGGAAATCCAGACCTTCATTATCTTGTTCAGTTAATTCAGAAAGCAGAATCATTAGTGCCTAAGAAAATTCAATACTTAGTATACTCTAATGAAGAAGCCGCCATAATGACTTTCGACCCAAATCAAAACCTTTTAATTTGGAATGAATAATCAGCAAAGAACATATTGGACAGCTTTTTATACCAAACCACGTAACGAGAAAAAGGCGGCTGAGAGGTTAACTTCAAAAGGTTTCAATGTCTATTGCCCGACCAGAACTGTACTCAAGCAATGGTCTGATAGAAAGAAAAAAGTGGTAGAGCCAGTGTTCACATCATATTTATTTGCTAGGGTAGATGAGGCTTGCCGGTTAGAGATTTTGAAAGACGCTTCGATTGTTTCTAATGTAAGATGGTTGGGCAGGCCTGCAATTATTCAAGAAAAAGAAATCTCTGAAATAAAATCCTTTCTAGAAGAGTTCCCTTTATCAGAATTGTCAAATGAAAATTTCCAAACGGGGAGTAGAGTCAGTATCAATTCTGGAGCGCTATCAGGTCAATCAGGTGTGATTAGAAAAACGCAAGGCAATAGAGCTTTTTTACTGATTTCGAGTTTAGGAGTAGAGCTTCAAGCGGAAATAAGTATGAATCATTTACGAAAAGTCAGCTGATTTTTAGCCTGAATAAAATAGTATATATTTGAAGACTTTATACGAGTCTTGTTATTGTAATATGATGAATAGAGGTTACCAAAACTTTCAAAAGGCACTCAAAATGAACATAGTTAAAAGCTTGTTCAGCTTTGTTCGAATATTAGGCTTAATCATTTTTATTTCCTGCTCAAGCAATACCTTAGATGCTCAATCCTTAGGAGGCATGGATTTGAAGTCTGTAAAGGTTGATGAACTCTCAGATGAGCAGATTTTGAGCTACATGAAGCAGGCTGAAGAGAGAGGTTTGACTCAGTCTGAATTAGAATTATTGGCTAGACAAAGAGGGGTTTCGGAAAGTGAAATCTCAAAGTTGCGTAGAAGGGTTGAATCCTTGAGAAATAACAGAGAGAGTTCAAACATATCTTCATCCGAAAAAAGGAGTTCACGAACTGAACCTACTTTATTAAGTAGTGAAGATGTTTTGGGAGCTCTTTCTGGTGATGAGGCTATTGAATTAACCGTAGAGCAAAGGAAAATATTTGGCTTTGACCTGTTTCAGAAGAAAAGTCTCTCTTTTACGCCAAACCTAAATTTACCTACTCCAGTGGATTACCAATTGGGACCGCAAGATGTACTTGTTGTTGATTTATGGGGGGCCACACAAGCATATTTTCAATTTGAAGTTTCTCCTGAAGGAACAATTAGACCAGAGAATTTATCTCCTGTTTATGTAAATGGATTAACCATAGAAGCCGCTTCAAATAAAATTATTGACCGATTGAGCCAGATTTATAGTGGACTTAAAGCTCAAGGGAATAACCCTCCTACTATCTTTCATCAAATCAGTCTTGGAAACATTCGCACCATCAATATAGAAGTCGTTGGTGAGGTTGCTAAGCCAAGTATGTATTCGCTGCCATCGCTTTCAACAGTTTATACCGCGTTACATGCAGCAGGTGGTCCAACTGAGAACGGCACCTTTCGCAAGATTCGAGTAGTCAGAAACAATAAACTACTTTCTACATTAGATGTTTATCCCTATTTAACAAGCGGAATTCGTTCAGGTGATGTTAGATTGAAAAATGGTGATGTTATAATAGTGGAGCCATTTTCTAGCAGAATCGAGTTAGATGGAGAAATTAAACGAGCTGGGTTATTTGAATTAAAGGACAATGAACGCTTCAGCGACCTTTTATTATATGCTGGAGGTTTTACAAGCAAGGCATTTAAAAGTACTGTGACCGTAAAGCGAAACGGTGATCGTGAAAGAGAAATAATTGATGTCGATCAAGAGCAATTTGAAGAGTTTCAGCCTGCCGATGGAGATTTAATAGAGGTCAGTGCAATCTTGGATCGCTTTTCTAATAGAGTGATCATAAATGGAGCTATTTACAGAGAGGGAGAATACCAACTTACAGATGGTTTGTCTTTAAAAAAAATAATTGAGAAGGCAGGAGGTGTAAGAGGAGATGCTAACATGTCACGTATCACAATCTACAGAACAGGTGATGATTTTTCTCAGTCTGTCATTCCAGTAGATTTAGCCGCACTTATGAAAGGCGATATTGCGGATGTAATCTTATCGAGAGAAGATGTGGTTCAAATAACCTCTATTTATGATTTAAAAGAAGAGTATTATGTTCAAGTTTCTGGAGAAGTGTTAGAAGGAGGGGTTTATCCGTTTTTCAATGGGATGACTGTTCAGGATTTAATTATTCTATCTGGAGGGTTAAAAGAATCAGCCTCTGGTGCTATGATAGAAATTGCTAGAAGAAACAAGAATGGAGGTGTTAATTCGGCCGCTGATATTATTACACTTTCTATCGATCAAACCCTATCGCTAGACTCAGAAGACAGAAACCTTATATTAAAGCCTTTTGATCAGGTATACATCCGAAAGTCACCAGGCTATACCATTCAACAACAGGTTACTGTTGAAGGAGAGGCATTAGCAACAGGTGTTTATACCATCAGTAGAAAGGATGAGCGAATTTCTGATGTAATTAAGAGGGCGGGTGGTCTAACCCCATATGCAGATGCTTCAGGTGCTATTCTAATTAGGAAAACAGAGTTTTCAAATTCGAAATCTAACGATCAAATTAGTCAAGAGTCATTACAGCAGTTAAGACAAAAGGTACTCAATGATGAGTCTGAGTTGAAGAATGTTAGCCAAACTCAGTTAATTGAAAGGTTGAGAAAGCTGGAGGATAGGGTTGAGACGGATACACAAAATGATTTAGTAGGAAGCAAACTGAAAAAAGAACTGATTCAAGACATTTCAGAGCAGGACTCGCTAGTGAGAAATATTGAAATTAAAGAAGAAGAACCTGTTGCTATTAATTTACAGAGGATAATTGATGAGCCCGGCTCAAAATATGATCTTATTGTTAAAGAGGGAGATGTGATATCCATACCAGGAAAATTGGAAACAGTAAGGGTTGCAGGAGAGGTTACCTCTCCTTTGAATGTAAGGTTTGATGAATCCTACAGTTTTAAGGATTATATTGAACGCTCTGGTGGCTTTTTGATTAGTGCAAAAAAGGGTAGAAGTTATGTACAGTATCCAAATGGAGAAAGAAGGAGTGTAAAGAGGTTCCTGTTCTTTAAGAAATATCCTAAGGTACAAGCTGGCTCTACTATTTTTGTTAGCAGAAAGCCTGAACGAGATGGTATGAGCGCCCAAGCTTGGATTGGAATAGGGTCTGGTTTGGCTACGATCGGTTTGGTAGTTGTTCAAGCGATTAGATTAACGAATTAATCCTATTAAGTTATTATATGACTCTTATGAAATTAATTGATATCTCATTATTGGGAGTTCAATCTGGACAAAATGGAAGAATCAAATGAAAGTAACCTTTGATGAATTTTTGAACGAGGTTATAATTCGCAGGAGAGCTATTATTATTAGTCTTCTAGGAGTTTTCATTTGTTCATTCATGTATATCCTTGTAAAACCTTCGGTTTTTCAGGTAACTGTGAAACTTATTCCGAGAGTTTCTGAATCTGGAGGGTTGAATATGTCAGGTTTAGGAGGTATAGCAAGCTTGGCAGGTATTAATGTCGGGTCTAATAAAGTTGGAGATGTAATACCTCCTAATATATATCCAGAAATATTAAGTTCCTCGCCTTTTAGTCTCGAAGTTATGAAGTTGGGGATTATAACAAAGAATGGTGAATTAAAATCATTTGAAGAGTTTTATTTCCATGACATACAAGAATTGACAATAAATAAAATTAAAAAGTATACTCTGGGTCTTCCGTCTTTGTTAACTCCTTCAAATGATGTGCAAATGGCTTCCAATGACAGTCAGATGTTGGGTTCCTTTGACTTAAGACAATATGAAGTGATGGAGTATCTTAAATCGAAACTGTCCTTAACAGTAAGTAAGGAGGATGGAATAGTAAGTCTAAGTTTTAGTACTATTGATCCATATGTTGCCAAGCAATTGACAGAAAATGCTATTTTCGTCTTAAAATCAAGGATAAAAGAGTATAAGTTAGAAAAGCTAAATTCTGAATTGCTTTTTTTGGACTCATTGTATCAGGCTAAAAGGTTAAGTTATGAAAAGGCTCAGGTGAGTTTGGCTGATTTCAGAGACAGAAATGCTAACTTATCTACCTCGAGATCAAAAATAGAAGAAGATCGTCTCGAAAAGGAATTTAATCTTGAATATGATTTACTTTCAGAGATTTCCAAGGAATATGAAGGAGCAAAAATTACTTATAAGAAAGAAGAACCCTCTTTTATGATGCTGGAACCTGCTTTTTTGCCTTTGGAACCAACTGGTTCTGGAAGATTACTCACGCTTATAATGATATCAACTGTTGGGGTAATAGTAATTTTAATTTTGATTGGTGTTAAATTGGTTTTAGAAAGAATTAAGGAAAATTATTTATAATGAAAAAAGCTTTAATTACGGGGATAACAGGACAAGACGGGTCTTATTTGACTGAGCTACTTTTGTCGAAGGGATATGAAGTGCATGGAATTGTGAGGCGTAGTAGTTCGTTTAATAGAGAAAGAATACAACATTTAATCGATGATAAGGAGATTCATCTAAACAAGCTTTTTTTACATTATGGGGATTTGACAGACTCAAGTTGTTTGAATAGGATTTTAGAAAAATGTGAGCCAGATGAGATTTATAATTTAGGTGCTCAAAGTCATGTGCATGTCTCATTCGAAACTCCAGAATACACTGCCGATGTAGACGCTGTTGGAACGCTTAGGTTTTTAGATGCCATCAAACAGGTTGGTACAAAATCAAAATTTTATCAAGCCTCAACTTCAGAGTTATACGGGAAAGTTCAATCAATTCCTCAAGATGAGAATACGCCATTTTATCCAAGAAGTCCATATGCCGTGGCTAAGTTGTATGCTTACTGGATAATAACCAATTATAGAGAGGCTTATGATTTATTTGCATGTAATGGAATTCTTTTTAATCATGAAAGTGAGCGTAGAGGAAAGTCTTTCGTTACTCGAAAGATTACCGTAAATACTTCTCAAGTAGTGCTTGGCCAAAAGGAGTTTTATTCAGTAGGAAATTTAGACTCTCAAAGAGATTGGGGCTACGCCCCAGAGTATGTGGAGGGAATGTGGCGTATTTTGCAAGCAGAGAAACCCTCCGATTATGTCCTTGCAACTAATGAGACACATTCTGTGAGAGAGTTTATAGAAGAATCTTTTAATGTACTAGGTGAAGAAATCTATTGGGTTGGGTCAGGAGTTGAAGAAAAAGGTATAATGAAATCCACTGGTCAACCCGTGATTTTTATTGATCCTGTTTACTTCAGACCAACTGAAGTAGATTTATTAATTGGAGATTACTCAAAGGCCCAAAAGGAATTAGGCTGGAGACCAAAAGTGCAGTTTAAAGAATTAGTAAAAATTATGACACTGTATGATTTTAATATTATGAGTAAAAAGGTCACTACTACATGAATATCCCAATTTATAAGCCGAGTCTAAGAGGAAATGAATCACGTTATGTAAATGAATGTCTTGATTCTACATGGATTTCTTCAAAAGGGGATTTCATTTCAAGGTTTGAAATGGCATTTTCAAATTATACTGGGATTCAATTCGCATCAACCGTTTGTAATGGGACAGTAGCGCTTCATCTGGCAATGTTAGCCTTAGATATAAAGCAGGGTGATGAAATAATTGTGCCTACTTTGACATATGTTGCATCGGTCAACGCAATCAAATACGTTGGTGCAGAACCTATATTTGTTGATTCTAATAGGGAGACTTGGCAAATTGATGTAAACGATGTTGAAGAAAGGATAACATCAAAGACAAAGGCAATTATGGCTGTTCATCTTTATGGTCATCCTTGTGATATGAAACAATTGAGTCTAATTGCCAAAAGGCATGGTCTCTACTTAATTGAAGATTGTGCTGAAGCAATAGGTAGTTTTATTGCAGATAAGCATGTTGGCACTTTCTCGGATATAAGTACTTTTAGTTTTTTCGGTAACAAAACAATTACTACTGGCGAAGGAGGAATGGTTTGTACAAATGATCCAGTCCTTTTTAAGAAAATATATAAGTTTAAAAACCAAGGCTTACATGAAAGCCAAGAATATTGGCATGATGTAATTGGTTATAACTATAGAATGACTAACCTATCCGCTGCCATTGGCTTGGCTCAGATGGAAAGAATTGGCGAAATTCTTGCGAAGAAGAGAGAAATATTTTTTCAATACGTAAACAGATTAGCGGGAAAGGTTTTATTCCATAATGAACTAAATGGTTTTACTCACTCTTATTGGATGTGTTCAGTTTTGATGGAATCAAAGGCTCAAAGAAACCAGATAAGGGCTGTTTTAAAGGAAAACGGAATAGAAACGAGGCCACTTTTCCCATTGGTGCACCTTATGCCAATGTATAGTTCGTGCACTGAAACTTTCCAGAATGCTGAGTATTTAAGTGATAGGGGGTTGAATTTGCCTAGTTACCCTGACCTTAGTGAGAGCCAAGTAGATAAAATTTGCTCATTCTTCTGATTATAAAAAATAAATATGTGGATTTGACTTTCTTAAGAACAGTATTTTCATTAAAATTCTGCATTTACTGTTTGGAAAGTAAAGGATTTCAATTCTTTGTTGTTTTTACTCTTGGTTACCTTGGGGCTCAAAGATTTTTGCTTCCACATTTTTATGCGTATGCTTGTGTTCCCATTTTTATTATAGCTTTACTTCTTCGAGAAAGGCAAAGACCCCAAAGTAATGCTTTAGTGATTTTTTCTCTTTTTCTGAGTGTTGATAATGGAGGGGAGGTTTATGGTATTACGGGGGCTATAATTAGATATTCAATTTACATTTGCTTGACTTATCTATTCTTTAGTTCAACACTTGATGTTAGACGATTACTAATTGTGACTGCTCTTATCGCATTGCCAGTATTTCTGACATTTTTGTTAAGTTATTCGATAAATTTTCAGACGCTCTATAGGGATGGAATATTATTACTATTACTCCTTTCTTTTAGCTTTATTCACAAAGATAACTTTTCGATTCAGATACATCTTTTAGTATTCGGTATTATAGGTTATATTATTGCAGACTTTTTAAACTTCATTTTGATATTTAGAACAATATCGGATGACTATCTCAGTTATAATTCAACAAAGGCCTTGATTGTCTTACCATTCTTTTATTTTTTGGTCGAGAAAAGAAAAATTTGGGCATTTCTGATTTTTATTATTACAAACGTAGTGCTTATAGCATATGGTACTAGAATGTTGTTTTTGTCTTTCTTGGTGGCTGCAGCCCTAGGTATTATCACAACGAAATCTCTTTCTTTAAAATTCATTGTGATTATTGTTTTGATTGGTCTTGTCACAATTCAGATACTTAGTTCATTTAATTTTATACCTGAATCATTAAAGGCTACTGGCGTAATTGTACAACTGTTGAGTGATGGAGATTTTCAGGACAAATTAAGGTTAATAGATCCTACTAGATATACCGAACACTTCCTTTTTTTTAACAGGCAATGGTTTGATATTTTGTTTGGTTCTGGCCTTGGTTCTGGCTTGTCAGACCCGACAAATGAGTTTTACTTTGTTGGTGTTGATGCTACTGCATTTAGCGTGGAGGAGCTTTCAAGCAGATACTTTTATAATCTTCACGATACTTGGATTGACCTAGGGCTTCGATTTGGGCTCCTATTGGTCGGTCTTTTTTATTTTCTAATCTTAAGAAGCGTTTTTTCGGATAGAGGAATATGCAAGCTTATAGGTTTGGTTTTATTTGTACTATTTACTTGTACTACTTACACAACCTCTGGACTTCTTTTAATCGCTGCTTTTTCAAAAATAATTTATGGTATTTCAAATGAGAGTTCAAGTTTGAAAGCCTCCTACCACATCAACAGTTGAAGATTTCATCTAGCTTAAAAACCCTTACTTATTTGACTCAAGCAAGTCTTGTTGGCTCGGTTGCTTCATATGCTCTCACAATTTACCTTGCTGGTTATTTAGGGACGGAAAAATATGGTTTATATTCTTATATATTAGCTATTGCTGGATTTTCAACCATAATTATAACTTATGCCACTGATCAAACTGCCCCATCTCTTGTTTCAAAAGGCGTCTCTTTACAGACCATTTTTAATAATGTCTTAAGCATTCGTCTATTGTGGTTTGTTTTAATTATGGTCATTCTAATCTTGTGGAAATGGAATGAGCCAGTTGTGTTGTTCGGTGCTTTAATTATTAATTTATCCTCATTTAACACTTCTTATTATCATGAAATAAATAGAGATAATACAAAATATGCTGTAATATACTTGTTTGAAAGGCTATTATATGTTCTAATAATAGTAGCTGTTAATTTGGTGAGTCAGGTTAATATAGTGACCATATTATTAGTATATTTTTTTATTGTCTCTTTAAGTCTTTTCGTTCAGTTCTGGAGATATCGTTTTTACATTCGCAACTACTCCATATCTACTCCCAAGAATTTATGGCAGGGAATAAGTTCGAACTTACCGTTGGTTATTATTGCAATATCCACATACGCTTATGGTGGGTTGAGCAGGTTAATTATCGAGGATAAAATTGGGTTATCCGCCTTGGGAATTTTTTCATCAGGTATGCAGCTTACAGTAGTTGCAACCATTTTTTTGGCTCAAATTGAGAGAGTTTGGAGAATACCATTGTTTGATTCGTTGGAAAAAAGGAACGGTTTACTTTTCTACAAGACGATTAAAGAATGGTTGATTTACTCGACATTACCTATTTCGATAGGTGCTCTTTTTGTATATTTGTTTCGTGGTCTTATTGTTGATCTTTTGTTTGGCCCAGAGTATGAAGAACTTAAAAGTTTACTGCCTTACATATCATTATTCTTTATCACTATCAGTTTGCTTTCCCTTGTCAATAATTGCTGGGTAGGTTTGAATAAATATCGAGAGTTCTTAATTATATCTGTTGTATTTAGTTTAATATTGCTTTTTGTGCTTTACCTATTGCCTTCAAGCATTACTCTAAATGAATATATAATTGTGATACTTTCCGTACAAGTTTCGCTTCTGGCATTTTCTGTAGTTCGAATTATTAGGCATCTAAAAATATTGAATGTCTAATGGAAAGAAAGGTCGTTATATTTGACTATTTGGTAGAAGGAAAGGAGTCGGGGCACTTGATTTTAGATGATGAATATTGGCTCAATTATTTTAGTCGTTTCGAATATGATTTTACGCTTTATACTTCAAGTTATTCTCGCGACTTTCAAATAAAGAGAAATCCTAACTTAGGAAATAGAGTTAAGGTACTTATGGGTATATCTATCTTTTCCAGTTTGGGTTCTCGATTTCATGCAATAGGGAAAATAATAAAATCCCCGAGGTTTTATAAGTCTAAGGTTATTATACAGGGGTTTGATGAGGTATCGATTCTCGTGTTTTTCCTTTTAAATGCAATGAGAAAAAATCAATTTATTTTGATTTTGACAAATAATATATCATCAGGTCGTTTAAGTAAATCTCCCTCCATTCTCAAGGCTTTATTGAAAATAATATTTTACGCCTCTGATATAATAATTTTTCATTCTGAAAAGGAGAAGGAATTGATAGAAGAAAAATTTGGATCTAGGTTTAATGAAAAACTTAGGAAAAAGAAATACCACTTAATAGGTAGGAATTGTAAACTGTCTGCTCAATCTAAAAAATCCAATATTATTTCATTTTTTGGACCAGTTAAAAAGGATAAGCCATTAGAGCCTCTGATTGATTTAATTAGGAGTGATAGTGAAAGAAGGTTCCAATATAATATTTTCAATATTGATAAAGAAAGTGCTACACTTATGAGTGAATTCAAATATTTTGATCATGTGAAAATTTCATCTGGCTTTATGGATGATCACGCTTATGAGGAAGCTGTGATGAGATCAAGATATATCTTTTTATCCCATAACACTGAATTTGAGCCTAAATTGAGCGGTAATTTATGCGATTGTTTTGCTAATGGTATACCATTTATTTCAAATAGTATTTATCCCGCAAAGGAATTTGTTGATGCTTATGGTCCCTTAGGATTTTTTTTTGATATAGACAGGGATGAGACCTGGCCTTTAAAATTTCTGACAAGTGATTCTGATAAGATTCACAATGATTACGTTGGAAATATTGGACGGCTTCAAGAGGACTATTCCTATAGTCGTTTAGTAGAGAATACTAGGGTTGTGTTAGAAGAGTAATAAAAATTTACTTATGTATGTGTGGTATTTTTGGAATTGTAAACCTTAGCCAAAGGAAAGAAATAGACTCTGAAAGGTTTAAGGACTCAGCAATGCTCATGAAGCACCGAGGTCCAGATGCTTATGATCAGTGGGGTATTTCAGGGAAAATAAAAATGGCTCATTTGAGGTTAGCAATAATTGATCTATCTGAAGGTAGTAATCAACCATTCCAGTCCTTGTGCAAAAATTTCACTATTGTATTTAATGGAGAAATATATAACTATCTTGAATTAAGGAAGGAGTTAGAACTTCTTGGGCATGAATTCAAAACATCAAGCGATACTGAAGTTCTATTAAATTCATATATACAATGGGGGGAAGGTTGCACCCAAAAATTTAATGGAATGTGGGCCTTTGCTATTTTTAATAGCAAAAATGATTCACTTTTTTGTTCAAGAGATCGGTTCGGAATAAAGCCCTTTTGTTACTCAATTACTGAAGATAGTTTGATTTTTTCCTCCGAGATTAAATCGATTTTGAATTTCTTCCCACATTTAAGAGTTCCTAATTATAATATCATTTCGAACTACTGTAGGAATAGTTTAGGCGCACAGGCTGAACAAACTTGGTTTGACGGAATAGTGAGATTAATGCCTGGTCATAACCTAACTATTAAAGACGGGGAGATTAGTATCTATAGATATTGGGAATATCCATCTAAAACGATTGATATATCAATTGAAGAGGCAAAAAAGGAGTACAAGAGGTTATTTATAGATGCTGTAAAGTTAAGAATGAGAAGTGACGTACCTGTTGGCACAACGTTGTCTTCTGGACTCGATTCAAGTTCTATTGTTTCAGTTTTGAGAAAGTTTTATGGTGAGGATCATAAGACGTTCACAGCCGTTTTTCCCAAAAAGGACTTTCAGAAAGAAGAGACCAGTGTGTATGCTAGTAATATTGAGATAAATGAGGGTGATTTAGTAAGGCGTTTAGCAAAAGACCTAGCCTTAGATGCATATTTGTTAGAGATTTCTAATGATGATTTTGTAGAAGAGCTATCTAATCTTATTTATCATTTAGAGTCAGGACATTCATCTCCAGCCATATTACCACTCTCTAAGGTTCAAGAATATGCTAAAGAGCATGTAACTGTTTTAATGGAGGGACAAGGAGCAGATGAACTTCTAAGTGGCTATATTATCAATACCTTTCCTGCTTTATTATGGGAGAATCTTAAAAGGCTTAGATTCAAATCGATCATTAAGGAAATCAAGGCGTTTAAGGTACAATACTCGATTGTTTACTCCTTCAAAATGTATCTCAGACAAATGAATAATTGCTTAATAGAAAGTATTTACCTTTCATGGTCTGGTACTAATGCCATGTTTGGGCCTAAGCTGAAAAAATTTAAAAGAGTAAAAGATTATCCATTAAGAGGCCCTAATTTTGATCAAAAATTTAATTTTGACCTCTTTAAATCGCATTCTGGAGGGCTGGTTAATTTGCTGCATTATGGCGATGCCATTTCAATGCGTCATTCATTGGAGAGTCGTAATCCGTTCATGGATGTCAACCTAGTTGAGTTTGCCTTTAGACTTCCGTACAACCTAAAAATGCATGACGGCCTGGGTAAATACATACATCGAAAATCTATGGACGGGATTGTGCCTAATTATATCTTGAATAATTCACTGAAGTTTGGTTTTAATACGCCTCTCGGTAAATTCTTTTCAGATTATGAGAGCGTTGCTTTGAAAATTTTGCTTTCTGAAAGATGTTTGTCCCGCGGTTTATTTAGTGTGAAAGGCCTAAAGAAAATTATCGATCAACATATTAGTCAAAAGAGCAATCACTCAACTATACTTTTCCGCTTGCTCTCAGTTGAACTCTGGTTCAGAGAGTTCATAGATGTGAAAAAAATACAGAGTAGGAGCACAAATTAGACGAATAAGATGAGTGAAAAAGTAAAACTTGCGATTCTTCAAAGAGTTTGTACGAACTACAGGATTCCTCTTTTTTCCAGCTTAAATGTTCATGAGGATATTGAATCTCTGTTATTTATTGGAGAAGATTTACCCAATAGTAAAGTCAGAAACTCAAGAAACCTGGCAAAGGTTGAACATAAGAAGCTGAAGACCCGCTTTGTCAAATTTGGCAGAAGAATGTTCCCTTGGCATGTTGGTTTGATTGGAGAACTGCGAAAGTATAAGCCCGAGGTCATTCTATGTGAAGGGGAGAGTCATTTTTTAGGTTATCTTCAGGCAATTTGGTACAAACTGCTATTTAACAGAAAAGTGGCACTAATACACTGGTGCTTCATATCCTTACCAGGAGAAGAAGATAGAATCGATAGTTTTGCTTTCAAAATAAAAAAGTTCTTCAGAAGGTATTTCGATGCATTTTTATTGTATTCTTCCTTCAGCAAAAAGCGGTTGGTAGCCATGGGCGAAGCCCCGGAGAAAGCTTTTGTAGCTACCAATGTCGGAGATATCAGGAAGTTTATAGAAATGTCTGACAGTCTTTCGTTGACCAAGGAAGAAGCAAAGGACCGGCTCAATATTTCCGGTAGGTTCAATGTGATTTACGTGGGGACTCTTGATCAAAACAAGAGACCTGAACTTTTAGTAGAGTTGGCTAAAATCTGTCCCTCAAATAAATTTAATTTTGTGCTATTGGGTGATGGCCCGATGAAAGAGGAGTTGAGGGAGCAGGTGGCTTCGCTTGGGCTCCGAAATGTCCTAATTGCTGGAAGAGTGATCGATGAATTAGCATTGTATTACCGATCGTCAGATGTACTTTTAATTCCTGGCCGAGGAGGAATTGTTATATCTGAGGCAATGGCCTTTGGTATTCCTGTAGTAGTGAGCAAGGCTGATGGTACGGAATATGATTTGGTTAAAAACAAAATTACAGGCATACACTTAGACAACGATGATCTAATAAGCTTCAAAAAAGCTATTGATTTTTTGGCTGACAATAAAGAAGTTAGCGATGAGATGGGGAAGGAATCACGGAAAATGGTTGAAACAGAATTCACCACAGAAAAAATGGTTGAACATATGATTGCTGCTACTAGGTACGCGAGAACAAATAGAAAAAACAACAATTGAGCAAGATTGCTTAATCTTGTTAAGAATGGACTTATGATAACTGATATGAACAAAATAGATGATTATTTAAGCGGAAAAGTCTTATATGGCGATGATTTCAGTATAGATGAAATTGAGAAATGGTATCGTGCCGAAGAAGAGGGGTATGCTGGCCTTGTTCAGGATAGGGATAAAGAATATCGTTATGAGTACGAAGAAATGAATAAGTTATTTGGCTTTAAATATTTGGAGAATATTCCATCATTTGACCAAGTACTGGGTATTGGCTCGGCTTTTGGTAATGAATTTATTCCTGTTCTAGACAAAATTAAAAACCTGACCATAGTCGAACCCTCACAATATTTAAGGAGCGACAAACTTGGAAACATTGTGCCAGAATATGTGTCACCCAAAGTGGATGGCTCCTTGGAGTTTGAAGATGCCAGATTTGATTTGATTACTTGCTTTGCCACCTTACACCATATTCCTAACGTGAGCCATGTCCTATCCGAGCTAGTTAGAGTATTGGCACCAGGAGGTATTCTCTTGTTAAAAGAGCCTGTGCGTTCGATGGGAGATTGGAGAGTACCAAGAAAGGGGTTGACAAAAAATGAAAGGGGTATTCCAATACAATATTTTGATAATTTCTTCAATTCGCAACCCGTTAGAATTATTCGTAAATCTCATTGCGATTCGCTGTTCCTTTATAAAATACTGACTAAAGTTTTCAAAATTAAAATGGATAGTCCGAGCTATCAAAAAATGGATGCCTTAGTATCCAAATTACTAAAGTGGAATGTGAGATATGATACCAAAAGAATGTTTCATAAACTGGCCCCAGGAAGTATTTTTTATGTAATAAGGAAGAATTAATTGATTGTTGTGAAATTATAATTTTTCATTGCATGAATTAAGCATGAAAATTTTATTTATCGCTCCTTTGCCACCTCCGATTCATGGTCAATCCTTAGCTGCGAAAGTCTTTTTGGATTACATATCCTTGTACCATGAAGTAGATGTGGTTGATACTTGCAAAAAGAGTCATAAAGATGGTATCAACAATCTTGGGAGAGTGTTTGAGGTTCTGAAGATCTTGGTATCCGTCTTTAAAAAACAGCAAAAGGTTGATTTGATCTATTTCCATGTTTCAGAATCTCTTGGTGGAAATTTGAAAGATCTAATGATCTACTTGATCTGTTTAGGAAAGTTAAACAGAACTTATATCCACTTACATGGAGGGAGTCTTAAAAGGTTACTTTTCGATAAGTGGGCTTTGGTTAAGTTAATTAATCGATATTTTATTTCTAAACTTGCTGGTTGTATTGTTTTAGGCCCTTCCCATGTTCAGGTATTCGAAGGAATGATTGCATCTGAGCGCATTAAAATTGCTCCTAATTTTGCTGAGAATTTAATCTTTAAGGACATTGAAGCGGTTTCTAATAATTTCAATACGGGTAATCCTATTAGGGTTCTATATATGAGCAATCTAATTCCGGGTAAAGGATATGAGTATCTACTTAGCGCTTACCTAAATAGTAATGAACAGATAAAAAAATCAATCGTAATCGATTTTGCAGGTGGGTTCGAATCAGACTTAGATAAGCAACGTTTTTTAGATCAGATTAAACCATTTGATGCATTGCAATATTATGGAGTGGTTTCAGGAGTAAGAAAGCAGACATTGTTTCACCAGGCTCAGGTTTTTTGTTTGCCTACTTCATATTTTGAAGGACAGCCTATTTCGATTTTAGAGGCTTATGCATCTGGTTGTGTGGTAGTAACAACCTTGAAGGGAGGAATTGTTGACATATTCGAAGTGGGGAAGAATGGGTTTTCGATAGAAGAAAAATCAGAAGATTCAATCATCAAGTGTTTGGAATTACTAATACAACAAAGAGATCAACTGCACCAAATTGCACTAACAAATAGGACAATTGCTGAGCAAAACTACAAAATAGACACCTACAATAAGACTCTGAGGAGTCAGCTGGGCCTTTAACATTATTATTATGAGTGAATTTAAGACCTGTACCAGGTGCGTAATGGACACAACAGACTCCCAGATTACATTTGATGAGCAAGGTGTTTGTGACCATTGTCGCACATTCGATAGCGATATAAAGCCTAATTGGGATACAGGACAAAAGGGATGGAATGATCTGCAGTTAATTGTTGACCGGGTTAAGAAAGAAGGTAAGAGAAAGGATTTCGACTGTATAATGGGAATGAGTGGTGGTATAGATAGCTCATATTTATTATACCTAGCAGTAGAAAAGCTTGGCTTAAGGCCTTTAGTTTTTCATGTGGATGCTGGTTGGAATTCTCAGACTGCGGTAAATAATATTGAGGTGATGATTGAAAAACTCAACCTTGATTTATTTACTGAGGTGATTGATTGGGAGGAAATGAAAGACCTGCAAAGGGCTTTTTTTAGATCTTGTGTTCCGCACATAGATACTCCCCAAGATCACGCCTTCTTTGCTACCATGTACAAATTCGCAGACAAGTATAAAGTCAATAATATAATGACGGGAGCAAATTATTCCACCGAGTGTATTCGTAACCCAAAGGAGTGGATGTATTTTCAATCTGACTCAAGGCAAATCAGGGATATATTTAATCAGTTTGGAGAGAGTAAGCTCAATAACTACCCACTTACTAATATTTTATGGCATAAGGTTTATTTGCCATATGTTAAAAATATAAAAGTGATTACTCCGCTAAATTATATGCCTTACATTAAGACAGAAGCGGTTGAATTATTGAAGGATAAATTTGGATGGCAAGAATATCCGCAAAAACACTTTGAGTCGAGGTTTACAAAATTCTATGAAAGCTATTGGCTTTATGAAAAATTTGGCTTTGATGTAAGAAAGGTTCAGTATTCAAGCCTCATCCTTACGGGTCAGATGACTAGAGAAGAGGCAATCGAAAAGCTTAAATCAAAACCTTATGATCCAGAAAACATCCATCATGATTTCGAATTTGTGGCGAATAAGTTAGACATGGAGGTTTCCGAGTTACAAGCATGTTTTGATGCACCTAATAAGACATACAAAGACTATAAAAACCAAGAATCCATTTATAATATGGGGGCTACAATTATGAGAAGTCTTGGTTTAGTAAGGGGTGGAAAGCGATGATAGGAATTATTGACTACGGCTCTGGTAATGTTAAGGCCATAGCAAATATCTATAAAAAGTTAAATACGGATTACTTTATTACCAGCGATCCAACTGAGCTAGAAAAGGCTACCCATTTGGTACTACCTGGAGTAGGTGCGTTTGATCAAACAATGAACTTACTTAATAAATCTGGCTTAAGGGACGAGTTAGACTCACTTGTGTTAAAGAAAAAAATTCCTATAGTAGGAATCTGTGTTGGTATGCAAATAATGGCCGAATCAAGTGAAGAAGGTCAAGAAAGCGGTCTTGGCTGGATAAGAGGAAACGTAAAGCGAATAAATGAATCTACTTTGTTTCGTAAGCCAAAATTACCCCATATGGGCTGGAATAGTATTGAAGTCAATACTCAAACAGATCTGTTGCAAAATGTAGACTTGAATAAGGGGTTTTATTTCCTGCACTCCTATTATGTAGATGCCTATAATAATGATGACATTATAGCTACAGTTGATTATGGGAGCAATATCAACTGTATTATAAGAAGAGAAAACATAATTGGCATTCAGTTTCACCCTGAAAAAAGCCATCAAAATGGCATTGAAGTATTTAAGAATTTTTCTACAATCAAATGCTAAGATCTAGAATTACCCCTGTTCTACTAATCCATAATAACGGTCTAGTTAAAACGGTACAGTTTAAAGCTCCTAAGTATGTCGGGGATCCTTTAAATGCTGTGAGAATCTTTAATGAGAAAGAGGTTGATGAGTTAATAGTTGTAGATATAGATAAATCATCCAAAAATCTTGAACCCGATTTCGGACTAATTGAACGTTTAGCCATAGAGTCACGGATGCCTTTGTGTTATGGTGGAGGCATAAAAACACCTGAGCAAGCACAACGCTTAGTTAATCTTGGTGTGGAAAAGGTAGCCATAAGTAGTGCAATTATTAACGAGCCGAATCTTGTGCGAGAAATGTCTGAAGCAGTTGGGCAACAGAGTATTGTAGCTGTACTCGATATAAAAAAAACAGGATTAATGAAGAAATATCGTCTGTTTACCCTCAATGGAACAAAAGAGTCAAATAGAGACCCGTTCGACTTTGCTTTAGAACTACAATCCATTGGAATAGGTGAGATATTGGTCAATGCTATTGATCAAGAGGGGACAATGACTGGCTATGATAATAAACTCAATAGTAAAATGAGAGATTTATTAGATGTGCCTATTACTTTTTTAGGTGGAGCGGGAAGCTTAAGTGATATAAAAGATTTAGTTCAATGTTTTGGACCTGTTGGAGCTGGTGCGGGTAGTATTTTTGTCTTTAAAGGTAAATACCGTGCTGTTTTAATTAATTACCCAAATGAGGCAGATAAACATTCACTTTACAATCATTACAAATAATGAAACAAATTATTCAAGACCTTAAGTCTGGTCAAACAATTCTAGAAGAAGTTCCTGCGCCACTAGTTAAGAGTGGCGCAGTTCTTATAAAATCCACCAATACTTTGGTTTCGCTCGGTACTGAAAGAATGCTTGTTGAGTTTGGCAAAGCCAATTTGATTGAGAAGGCTCGTCAACAACCGGATAAAGTGAAAATGGTCTTAGATAAGATTAAGACTGATGGTTTGATGCCTACCCTAGAAACAGTTTTTAACAAACTAAATCAGCCTCTACCATTAGGCTATTGTAATGTTGGAGAAGTAATTGCTGTAGGTAAAGGCGTAAAAGAGTTCAAGGTAGGCGATAGGGTTGCTTCAAATGGAAATCATGCAGAGTATGTAAGCATACCTCAGAATTTGGTCGCTAAGGTTCCGGATAATGTGTCTGACCAAGAAGCAGCATTTACCGTTATTGGAGCAATAGGTCTTCAAAGCATTAGACTTCTCAATCCTACTCTAGGTGAAAGGATTGTTGTAATCGGTCTTGGCCTAATTGGATTAATTACTGCTGAACTTCTTCTGGCCAATGGTTGCGAGGTAATTGGGTTTGATTTCGATCAGGCAAAGGTTGACTTAGCAAAAGCTAAAGGAGTAAAGGCATTCAACCTTGCACAAGGAGGAGACCAAGTAAAGATTGTTGAAGAGTACACCAATGGTGTGGGTGCAGATGGAGTAATTATTACCGCTTCGAATAAATCTAATGACATTATTTCGAACTCTGCTCAAATGAGTAGAAAGCGAGGAAGGATAATTCTTGTTGGCGTTATTGGTTTGGATATTTCGAGAGCCGATTTCTATGAAAAGGAGTTGACCTTCCAAGTTTCTTGTTCCTATGGTCCTGGTCGTTATGATGAAGCATATGAACAAAAAGGTCAAGACTATCCCCTTCCATTTGTAAGATGGACAGAAAAAAGAAACTTTGAGGCGGTACTAAGCGCTATAGCCAGCGGGAAGTTGGACGTTAAATCACTCATTACTGAAGAGTTGCCATTAGAGGATTTCCAAAAGATTTACGGCAATATTGGATCCTCCAAATCAATTGCTACTCTATTAAAATATAGCAGCGATCAGAAGCAATTAGATCGCAAAGTAGCTGTTGGGCCATATCAATCTAAAGGAGGAGAGCTAGGCATTATCGGAGCTGGTAATTTTACTAATGCCATGATATTACCGGCACTTCAAAAGAACGGTGTACAGGCAAAATATATCGCCAGTTCTGGAGGTTTAAGCTCTAAAACATTAGCAAAGAAGTTTAATGCTGGGTTTGCCACAAGCGACTATAACGAAATCCTCAACGATTCAGATGTAAATCTGATTTTGGTAACAACCAGACACAACATGCATGCTAAAATGACTTTAGATTCATTGCAGGCTGGTAAACATGTATTTGTTGAAAAACCTTTAGCCCTAACCCTAGAAGAGGTAAATCAAATACGGCAGGCTGCTATGGACAATAGTAAGTCTGTAGTGGTAGGTTTTAACAGAAGGTTTTCTCTGCATATGACTAAAATCAAATCAGCATTGGGAGATGGAGCAGGAGCTATTAATATGATTGCTACAATGAATGCTGGTTTCATTCCTTCAGATGTTTGGGTGCATGATATGGAAGTCGGTGGAGGCCGAATTATTGGGGAGGCATGTCACTATATTGATCTGATGGTTTATCTATCAGGGAGTAAAGTTAGCTCGATTTGCATGAGTGCGTTGGGTAACAATCCACAAGAGAATACAGATAATGCTTCTTTGCTTGTGAAATTCGAAAACGGATCTCAGGGAACAATAAATTACTTTGCTAATGGCTCAAAGTCCTACTCTAAAGAAAGAATTGAAGTATACTCTCAAGAGAGAACTTTTGTCTGTGACAATTTTAGATTGACCAAGGGGTATGGAGTGAAAGGCTTTGGTAAGGTTAAAACTAAACAAGATAAAGGGCATGTTGAGCAGTTTAGAAGGCTCAGTCAATTCGCCAAGCAGGGAGGTAATCCGATCATTCCGTTTGAGGAAGTTATAAATGTTAGCAAAGCGAGTATTCTCGCAATTCAGAGCCTTAAAACTGGCACCTGGATAAATGTGGAGTAAAGTTCAACTTGTATTTAATACTGTAAAACATCTGAAATGGACTCAAGTTCAATATCAGATGTTTTACCGAATAAGAGGCAAATTAGGAATAAAGCCGCATCTAAAACCTTATGATTTTAGATCAAGAGATCAGATTCTTGTAGGCGAAATAAACTCATCTCTTTTTAATGATTTAATTCAATTTAAGGAGAAGAAAATAGAGTTTAATTTCCTGAACTTACCTCATCAGTTCGATGGAGATAGAATTGATTGGAATTTCAACGAGTACGGAAAGCTTTGGACATATAACCTTAATTACTTTGAATTCCTTCTGTCGGATGACTTGTCTTATAAAGAAGGAATTTCACTCATTGAAAACTATATAGATAACTGGGATCACTTAAAGGATGGGGGTGAGCCTTTTCCTATTTCTCTAAGAACCATCAATTGGATTAAGTTTCTTTCTAAAAATAAAGTCACAAATGAAAGAATTGATGAAAGGTTGTATCATCAGGTTCAATTACTCCTCAACAACTTGGAATACCATCTTTTGGCAAATCATTTACTTGAAAATGCATTCGCCCTAATATTTGCTGCCTATTATTTTCAAGACAAACAGATTTATGCTAGAGCAAAAGCTTTGTTACTCCAAGAACTGAAAGAGCAAGTTCTTGCTGATGGTGCACATTATGAGCGTTCACCAATGTATCATCAAATCATGCTGTTCAGATTGCTCGATGTTGTGAGTATCGTTCAAAACAATTCATGGAAGAATCAAGAGATGCTTCCTGAATTAAAGTCTAAGGCTCAAGTAATGCTGAGCTGGCTCGTTAATATTACATTGTCTTCTGGTGATATTCCTTATGTGAAAGATTCGGCACCAAACATAGCCCCAAAGAGCTCTGAGCTTTTAAACTATGCTGAGAGCCTAGGATTGAGTTTAAAAAATAATATCCTGCTTAAGGAATCAGGTTATAGATGGCTTCAGTCGGGAGATGCCAGACTTTTGGTTGATGTTGGTCAGGTAAGCCCTTCTTATCAACCAGGACATGCCCATGCAGATGAACTGAACTTTTTACTATTTGATAAAGGAACCCCCGTTATAGTCGATACTGGTATTTCAACTTATGAGAAGAACGATCAAAGGCAATTAGAACGCTCTACAAGTAGTCATAATTGCTTGGTTGTTAATGGTGAAAACTCTTCACAAGTTTGGGGAGGGTTTAGGGTTGGTAGAAGAGCTACCGTCACTTTGAATAAAGATAACGACTCCATAATATCAGCTGCTCATAGTGGATACAAACCTCTTGGTGCTCTGGTTCAAAGGACATTTAAGGTAACTTCTAATGGTTTCATAGTTGAATCAAAGGTCGAAGGAACGAGTCAGTTGGATGCGAGTGCTCATATTCATTTTCATCCTGAGGTTTCAGTTGTGAAAATATCCAAGAATATGTATCGACTTGGTAGATTTGAAATTTCCATTGAACCTGTTGCTGAATGTTTTTTAGAAAGCTATATGTTTGCCACTGGATATAACCAGTTAGTTCAAGCTAAAAGACTAACAATTAATAGAATTATGGAGAATAAAATAAAAATAAACTATGCTAATTGATATTATTGCAGGTGCCCGACCAAATTTCATGAAAGTGGCTCCAATTATTCACCAAATAAAGAAGAGGCAAGATGAAGGAGGTACTTTGCAGTATCGACTTGTTCATACCGGACAACATTATGATAAGAAAATGTCAGGGTCATTTTTTGAACAGCTGAATATCCCTGAACCCGATGTTAATTTAGAATCTGGATCTGGGACTCAAGCAGAACAGACTGCCAAAATTATGGTGAGATATGAGGCACTTCTTCTAGAGAAGCCTTGTGACTTAACTCTTGTTGTTGGTGATGTTACTTCTACCATGGCTTGTTCAATAGCTGCAAAAAAGCTGAATATAAAAGTAGCTCATGTTGAGGCAGGTATTAGGTCATTTGACCTTACTATGCCTGAAGAAATTAATCGTATGGTTACAGATAGTATCACAGACTTTTTCTTCACCACTTCAGAAACAGCGAATAAGAATCTATATAATGCTGGTGTTTCCAAAGAGCAAGTACACTTTGTTGGCAATACCATGATTGATACCTTAAGAGCAAATGAATCTCGACTACAGAAACCTGATATTTGGGACCAACTGGACCTTCAGGAAAAGAAGTACTTAGTCATGACAATGCACAGGCCTGCTAATGTTGATGAGGAGGCCAAGCTTAAGAACTTTATGGAAACTATAATTGCTAATTCTGGTGATTTTCCAATCGTTTTTCCAATTCACCCAAGAACCGCCAAGGTATTTGAAAAATTAGGCTTGGACAGTGACAAATTAAAACTAGTAGATCCGCTGGGGTACTTAGAGTTTAATTACTTAGTGAAAGGAGCCTTGGCTGTTATTACTGATTCTGGTGGAATTACAGAAGAAACCACCGTAATGGGTGTGCCTTGTATGACGCTCAGAGACAATACGGAGAGACCAGAAACTTGTGAAATTGGAACGAATGAGCTTATTGGAACAGATATTAAGGCTATTCCTCCAGCTATGGAAAAACTACTCTCTGGAAACTGGAAAAAAGGAAGTATACCTGAGCTTTGGGATGGAAAAACAGCTGAAAGGATTGTTGCTATTTTAGAACAATTGTAATGAGATTGCTCTTTATTACCGATAACTTTCCTCCTGAAGTAAATGCTCCAGCCACTAGAACATACGAACATTGTAAAGAATGGGCCTCTAAAGGAGTTGATGTTACGGTGATTACTTGTGCACCAAACTTTCCACAAGGAAGAGTTTACAGTGGATACAAAAACAAACTCTATAGTAAAGAAGAAGTTGATGGAATAAAAGTAGTTCGGGTATGGAGCTATATAACCTCGAATGAAGGGTTTCTTAAGAGAACTTTGGATTATATAAGCTTTGCTAAAACTTCATTTTTTGCGGGGCTTTTTGTAAAGACAGATATTATTGTAGCTACTTCTCCTCAATTTTTTGTTGCTCTCTCTGGCCGTTGGCTCTCTTTTTTCAAAAGAAAGCCTTGGGTTATGGAGGTAAGGGATTTATGGCCAGAGTCCATAAAAACGGTTGGTGCCATGAAAGATGGATTCTTGTTTAGATCTCTGGAAAAACTAGAGCTTAGCCTTTATAGGTCGGCTAAAAAGGTAATTACTGTAACTGATAGTTTCAAGATAAACTTAGTTAGTAGAGGGATCAACTCATCTAAGATTTCGGTTATTAAGAATGGAGCAAACTTAGACCTTTATGATAGCAATCAAATTGATGAATCACTTAAAAAATATTTAGGTTTAGATGGAAAGTTCATATTAGGTTACGTAGGAACACACGGTTTAGCACATAAATTGGATTTCATAATTGCTTGTGCCAATGAGATTAATGAACCTTCAATTCACTTTCTCTTTATTGGTTCTGGAGCTACTAAAGAAGCTTTGGTAAATCAATCTAATAAACTAGAGTTATCGAATGTGACTTTTTTGGATTCCATTGAAAAGAAAGATGTTTGGAGGTATATTAGCATATTAGATGCAATGATTGTTCCGTTAAAAAAGTCAGAGTTATTTAAAACGGTTATTCCTTCCAAGATATTTGAGACAAGCGCCATGAAAGTTCCGATTCTTTTGGGTGTTGATGGAGAAGCTCGATACATTGTAGAGTCTTATAATGCTGGCTTATTTTTTGAACCAGAGAACCAAGAAGAATTTTTAAAGGCTGTAAATATGTTAAGGGATGATACGGCTCTAGTATCAAGCATAAAGGCTGGCTGTGAAAAGCTCGCAACAGACTTTGATAGAAAAAAGCTAGCTGATTTAATGTTGATGAAGTTGAAGCAATGCGTTTAATTTTGCACTTAACAAATAATTAATATCCCCACTTTTTAATACTGTGTTTACTTTCTACCTTTGATATTCTCAATTGAGTAGTATGGAACAATTTTTTTTACTTGGTGGTACTGCCTTTTTAATTACTTTTTTGATCTTCCCTGTTTTCATTAAAGTATTTAAAAAGCGCAATTATTTGGATACACCTGGTGGACGGAAAATCCATACTGTTCAAACCCCTTCAATGGGTGGGCTTCCAATCTTCATTGGATTTGCCATTTCGTTGTTGATATGGATGCCTTTTGAACAACTTCGAGAAATTAAATATGTGATTAGCGCACTTACCATAATGTTCATTATCGGTTTCAGGGATGATTTGATAAATCTAAGAGCATTTCAGAAACTCTTTGGTCAGATTGCAGCAATGTTAATTATAGTGGCTGTTTGTGATATTAGACTAATGTCGCTTTATGGCCTTTTTGGTGTCTATGAAATCCCATTGGTTGTAAGTTATGCGCTTTCGGCTTTTACAATCATTGTCATCACAAATGCCTATAACCTTATTGATGGTGTAGATGGTTTAGCGGGCTCAGTTGGCATAATTTGTAGCATCTTCTTTGGGATTTGGTTTTACCTTGTTGGCGCTAGCGCTTATGCTTTTCTATCATTTGCTATATTAGGTGGTTTACTGGCTTTCCTTCAGTTTAATTGGGCACCTTCCAAAGTTTTTATGGGAGATACCGGTTCTTTAATGATTGGATTTTTCCTGTCTATCGTTACTATAAAGTTTATTGACCTAAATTATAATCTTCAAGCGGCTCATCCTTTTCGTTTTGATTCGTTTGTCGGGCCAGCTGTTGCTGTGCTGATTGTGCCGCTTTATGATACGCTCAGAGTGTTTATTAAACGAATGCTAAGAGGTAAGTCTCCAATGCATCCAGATCGAACCCATTTGCACCATATACTTCTACGCTTGGGATGTAATCATGCTCAGGCAACAGGTATTTTGGGAACAGTGAATGTGATTTTTGTTCTCTTAGCATTAGTACTTAAAAGTTTTCCGGATATGGTAGTACTGCCAGCATTGATAATTACAGCCCTAACCCTAGGTACAATTACTGAGCTTATTTTTAAGTCAATGATTGAAAAACGAAAAGAAGAACTGAAGGAAAGAAACCGAACTTATAGGAAAGAGGCAAAAGTGGTCTCTATTTCAAAGTCAGTGGGCTAGTATTTTATCACCGAAAACAATCTTGTGAAAGCTAAACATTTCTATGTTTAGCTTTTCTTTTATCTTGCAATTGATTTAGACAGAATAACCAAAGAATGGTGCAAAAAATTAGATCGTACTTTTACATAATTGGGTTGCTATCTTTGTTCGTTAGTAAGCCTGTTCACTCACAAACCCTACCGGATTTTAGTACCGTCAAAGTAGACGAACTTTCTGATGATCAGATTCAGAGCTTAGTGCAAAAGGCTTCGGCCATGGGCTATTCACAGCAGGATATATACAGCTTAGCGCAACAGCAAGGTTTGTCTTTAACCGAGATTTCTAAATTAGGAGAGAGGATAAATAAGATTAAGAGTTCTAGGGTAGCCAAAGGAGAGGTGTCCCCAATTGAAAGAGTCAGTAGAGGGTCTAATGATACGACTTTATATATCCAAAGCGCATATATAAATAGTTCCAATATATATGGCCTATCTATTTTTCAAAACGGAACGGCAAAGAAGGGGTTTGAACCTAGCTTAAATATACCTACACCACAGAGTTATATTTTGGGTGCTGGAGATGAACTGTTTATTGATATATATGGAACCTCTGAGCAATATTATCAGGCAGAAATTAATGCTGATGGAAATATTCTTCTAGAGAATTTTGGCCCAATTTTCTTGTCTGGACTTGATATTAATGCTGCTCAGAGTAAGATAAAGAACCAGCTTTCAAAAGTATATACTGAAATGGGAGGCGACTCCCCTTCTACTTTTGTTTCGGTTAATTTGGGAAAAATTCGGTCTATCAATATTACGGTGGTGGGTGAAGTTGCTATTCCTGGCACATACACTTTAAATGCGTTTGGTACTGTTTTTAACGCTCTGTATACAGTAGGTGGAGTAACGGAGAATGGGACGCTAAGAAATATAAAAGTGATTAGGTCAGGTAAACTGATTACTCAGCTTGATGTTTATGATTTTTTAATGTCAGGAGATAATAAGAGTAATGTAAGGCTTCAGAATGATGATGTTATTTTGGTGGAACCTTATACCAATCGGGTTGAGATTGTTGGAGCAGTAAAAAGACCAGCCATTTTCGAACTGAAAGAAAACGAATCTCTTTCTGACTTAATTAGGTATGCAGGTGGCTTTACAGAGAATGCTTTTTCTGACCAAATAAATGTGGTTAGAAATGTTGGTAAAGAGAAAGTGGTGGCTGATGTCTTCAAAAATCAATTTGACATTTTCACACCAAAACCTGGCGATGTTTATCAGGTAAAACTAGTGTTAGATCGCTTTACAAATCGAGTTCAAATAAAAGGAGCCGTTTTTCGCCCTGGGCAATATTCTATCTCTGAAGAGTTGACTGTCAAAGCACTTATTGAAAAGGCTGACGGATTGAAAGGAGATGCTAACTTGAGCAGAGCATTAATCATCAGAACAAACACAGACTTATCAACCGAGAATATTTCTATCAATTTGAAGGATTTGATGGAGGGCGTTTCTTCCGATATTCAATTACAACGTGAAGATGTGGTTCAAATATTTTCAATATACGATTTGAAGGAAGAGAGTTATGTAGAAGTATCTGGCGAGGTGAATTCTGGTGGAGTTTTCAGGTTTTCTGACCGTATGACGATAGAGGATGTTTTAGTAATGGCCGGAGGCTTTAAATCTTCAGCATCGGCATCAAAAATTGAAATTACTCGAAGGTTTGGTGATGCTAAGGCAGGTAACGTTTCGGAGGTGTTTGTGGTAGATGTTGATAGAAATTTGTCTCTTAATGAAGAGGATGACGCTTTTGAACTTCAGCCTTTTGACCATGTTATTGTCAGGAAAAACCCTGATTTCTTTGTTCAAAAATTTGTAGCTATTGAGGGCGAAGTTGCCTACCCAGGTAATTATGCCATAAAGAATCAAACTGAGCGAATTTCAAGCTTGCTTGAGCGTGCCGGTGGCGTTAACCAGTATGCTTATATAGAAGGGGCTACATTACTCAGAAAGACCGAGTTTCATTCAGAGATCAGTACTATTGAACAGAAGGTTCAAGCTTTAGAAGCATTACTTAATCGATATGCTGAAGCAGATCCATCATTATCTGAGTCTGAGTTGGCTCAGGTCGCTAGACTCAATCAACAATTAAATGAGCTTGATAAACAGAGTTTGGATATTGAAGGAGACCCTTTCTATGCTAAAAAGGAAAGGCTCCGAGAAATCGTACAGCGAAATGCGCTCTTTGGCGATGTGCAGCTTGGTAACTCTGATGCAATTGGTATCAACTTAAAGAAGATTTTGGAGGAGCCTAACTCTAAATATGATCTTATTCTTGAAGAAGGTGATGTGTTAGTTCTGCCTAAGCAACAAGAAACCGTGAGATTAAGAGGGCGTGTGCTTTATCCTACCACTGTGGTTTATGAGTCTAATCGAAACTTGAAACACTTTATCAATTTAGCAGGTGGCTTCGGTAATAGGGCTCAGCGTAAAAACACTTATGTCATTTATGCCAACGGAAGTGTGGCCAAAACCAAAAAGTTCTTGTTTTTCAAAACCTATCCTCAGGTATCTCCTGGGGCTGAAATTATTGTACCTGCTAAACCACCTAAACTACCCGTAGCAATTTCAGAAGTAGTAGGAATAACTAGCGGACTGGCCACTTTAGCACTTCTTATTAGTCAGATTAATTTTTAGATATGATGGATAAGGCTAATAACTCCTCAGAAGAGAATATAACTTTAGCTGTTTTAGTTCAGCGTATAAAAAACTGGATAGCTTTTATGTTTTCAGCTTGGAAGAGAATACTCCTCGGTACTCTCTTTATTGGTGCCGTATTTTTCCTTTATCAGTTTGCAAAAAAGAACAGTTACAGGGCAGAGACAACATTTGTACTAGAGTCTGAAGGAGGTGGTATCGGAGGGCAGCTATCCTCTCTGGCTAACCTAACAGGAATTAACCTCGGCTCTATGTCAGAAGGGAGCGGTCTGTTCCAAATAGACAATATCATTGAACTGTATAGATCTTACAGAATGATGAGAAAGACTTTGCTTACTGAAGTTGAAGTTTCGTCAAAAAAGCAACGACTAATAACTCATTATATTGAGGATGTTAAGTTGTCCAAAAAAATGAGTAAGACTGGAATTAATTTTGAAGTTCCGGATAATCAGATAGAGATCAGGCATGACAGTGTTCTCAAAGAGGTGGTAGAAGATATTCTTAAGTATAATCTTTCCGTTTCTAAGCCGAGTAGGAAACTCACTATCCTTAGTGTGGCGTATTCATCCAAAAGTCAGGAATTCAGTAAGGTGTTTAATGAAACTCTCGTAAAACATGTTAATGAATTTTATCTGGAGACCAAAACCAAAAAGAGCGGAGATAACTTAGGAATACTGGCTTATCAAACCGATAGTGTGAAAAGGGTATTGGATAAAACACTAGCCGATTTAGCCGAATTTGAAGAGAGACATCCAAACCTGAATCCGTTGAGGGCGAAAGAGCTTTTACCTTATCAAAAACTTCAAATTGATGCTAAGGCTTCTGCTGCGGTTTATGAAGAACTGGTTAAGAATCTGGAGCTTGCAAAAATTAGCGATCGTAATAATCAACCATTGATTCAAGTGATTGATGAGCCAGTTTTACCTCTTAAAAACCAAAAGATGAAGTGGTATAAGGCTTTAGTTATTGGCTTGGTCATTGGAGGGGTTTTAATGGTCTTTTGGGTAACCATGAGTTACTTTTACAGATTAGCCTTGAGAGAGGATAAAGAGTCAATCGAATAACCTTTTATCCATTTCTATTTCTTCTATCTTTGAACTCCCATATTTAAACCGTTTTGAAGCAAAAAATGCGAAATATTGTTATTACTGGCGTAGCTGGGCTAATTGGAAGTAGAATGGCAGACTGGATAGCGGTCAACCATTCAGAATACAATATCATTGGAATAGATGATTTGAGTGGCGGATATATTGAAAACGTTAATCCTAATGTCGAATTTCATCAGGTTGACTGTAAATCGGCAGAATTAAAAGAGATTTTTGCTAAATATAAGCCAGAAATTGTTTACCACTTTGCGGCATATGCAGCCGAAGGACTTTCTCCTTTTATAAGAAATTTCAATTATCAGAATAATCTTTTATCAACCTCTAATATTATCAATGAGTGTATTAGACATGGAGTTCGAAGGTTAGTTTTTACCAGTTCAATGGCTGTTTACGGTAACGGAACCCCTCCTTTTGATGAACAAGACACTCCAGCGCCAATAGATCCTTATGGAATTGCTAAATATGCTTGTGAAATGGATATCCAAGTAGCAGGTGAACAACACAGTTTAGATTGGTGTATCATACGCCCCCATAATGTTTACGGGATAAAACAAAATATTTGGGATACTTATAGAAATGTCCTCGGTATTTGGATGACCCAATACCTAAATAATGAACCCATGAGTATTTTTGGCGATGGTGAGCAGAAACGAGCATTTAGTTTTGTGGATGATTGCCTTGAGCCTTTGTGGAAAGCAGCTACTGATGAGCGTGCTTCAAAAAAGATAATTAACCTTGGCAGCTCTGTTTACCATAGTATCAATGAGGCCAATGAAATACTAAAACGGGTGATAGGTAAGGGTGAAACCATATACAAAGAGGCACGCCATGAAGTTAAAAATGCACACCCAACCTGGCAAAGATCGATAGAGCTACTCGACTACAAAGACCGTACTTCATTGGAAGAAGGTCTGACTATTATGTGGAATTGGGCTAAAAAACAACCTTTAAGAGAAAGGTTTAGATGGTCCGAATATGAACTTGAGAATGGCATTTATGATTTTTGGAAAAAGACAGAAATAGTAGCAAACGCATAAATATTTCATATGCTACCCTCGTTAGCCATAGTTATTGTAAACTGGAATAGCTTTGATGTAACACGTAACTGCCTCGCTTCATTGAGTGATATTGACTATCCTGATTACCGTGTGATAGTAGTTGACAATGGGTCGAATGATGGTTCTGGAGATAAGCTCAAAGCGCAATTTCCTAAAATCGTTCTTTTAAAGAATGAGAAGAATCTTGGTTTTACTGGGGGGAATAATACGGGCATTGAATTCGCTGTGAATGAGAATTTGGAATTGTTAATGCTGCTGAACAACGACACGATTGTTACGCCTGATTTTGCTAGCAGCCTAGTTGCAGTTTTACAACAAGATGTAAACATAGGAGCAATTCAGCCAAAGATAATGTTCAACCAAGAACGAGAAGTCATTTGGAATGCAGGAAGTTCATTTTCAAAGGTTTGGCATTTGACAAAAACTATTGGAATGGGTGAAGCCGACAAGGGGGCGTATGATGAACAGAAGGCAATTCCTTGGGTGACAGGCTGCTGTTTCTTGACAAAATCTTCAATAATACGCGAAGTAGGAAAGCTAGATGATCGCTTTTTCATTTATTATGAAGATACTGATTGGTCATTTAGAATTAAGAAGGCAGGATATAAGTTAGTTTATGAGCCTTCCTCTAAGATATATCATGAAGTAGGTAAGTCGAATGATAATCGGGAAACTTTTGGGGAGGGTAATCTGTCACCATTTTCACACTATGTCAATATCAGAAATCACATTTTTATAGTGAGACGATATGCCAAGGGTGTTTTTTTTATTACCTCAATGATTTATCAGCTTTACAAGCTTACTGGGTATTCACTATATTTTTTAATCCGAGGCAGATTTAAAAAGCTTAAGGCGTCATTTCGAGGTTTTTATCATGGCCTAACATTTCAAGTTTGAATTATTCCGTATGATTCCTAATTGCGAGAATTCCTGTAACTTGAAACTAGCTTTAATATACTTATGGGTGTCTTGAATGGTCTGTCTTGTTAGTTCTATTCTTAATATTGAGCCTATTTTTAGTATGGGGTGTAATCTATTGCGCTCAACAAATCCTATTTAAAAGGAATCTACATTTCCTCATCTATTTTTTTTGTGTATTTCTCCCTTTTTATGTCACCCTTCAGGCATTAACCTACCAACAAACAGGGTCTCCTTTGTTGGTGAGTTTAATCACTTATTTAAAAGAAATAATGGTGTTTATAACATTGCTGTCTTGGTTGCTGTATAAAAGGAATCTTTTTACAACTCCTATTAGATTGCAGCCTACGGACTATCTGTTTATTGCACTAATTGGTTATGCCCTTTTGTATCTTTTCTTACCCATAGGGGAAGTGTCATTTGTGAATAAGACCCTCTACTTTAAGAATATTTTAATGTTAGGATTAATGTACCTCCTTGGAAGGATTATGATGCTAGAGTCATATCAGGTAGTGAGTATTCTAAAAATAATTCTGACTGTGACTGTGCTGGCTTTCATATTAAATTTGTTCGAAAAGTCTATTGATACTCATTTTCAGACATTTATTGGTTATGCAAATCTAAATCAAGACATCAATGGGATTGATCCTGCAGGTGTTCATGGACTTACTTATACCTTTGGAGCAGAGAGTGGAGCTAAACGTTTTGCTGCCTTTTTCGAGAACCCATTGGGCCTAGCCTCTGCAATGTTGATGAGTTTTTCTGGGGCTTTTTTCCTTTTTCTCAATAGTAAAACAAAGCGTTATCAGTATGGAGTTTTGGTTCTCATTTCAGTTGGCTCTCTTCTTTTTGCCTACTCCAGGTCTTCTCTTGTGGGGCTATTTTTAATCATGTTTTTTATTGCAATTATTCTTGGTTACTATAAGCTCATCTTGTACGGGTTCTTAATGGTTGTTCTATTCTTCGCATCTATATTTCTTTTTGCAGGAGATGATTTACGCTACTTTGTGATAGATACTTTTAACTTGGCAGATTCATCAAGTATTGGACATGTTGTTGAGTGGTTAGAAGGAATAGAAAGCATTATTTCTAACCCAATGGGCATTGGGTTAGGAACAAGCGGAAATGCTGGCGGAGTGAATGAAGAGTTGAAAGTGGGTGGTGAAAATCAGTTTATTATTTTCGGAGTTCAGCTGGGTATCCCCTTTTTGATGCTTTATATTAGTCTACTCTTTTCCTCAATTTATTATTCAGTTAAAGCATATAAACTCGGTAGTACTATTTCAGAACGAGCCTTTCCTTTTATGGCGGCTACTTTTAAGTTTGCCTTTCTATTGCCTCTAATGACATCCAATGCGGAAATATATTTATATGTGGCGTACTTGTCTTGGTGGATGGTGGGTTATAGTATTCAAACTTTCGAAAAACTAAAAACAGAGAATCAGTTATAGTGTAATGCTATAGGCTCATTTATTGACTATGGATTCAAATATCAAACCTAAAACTGTTCTAATTGATATACATAATTTATATCGAGCAGAGACTGGCGTGAGAAAGTATACTGAGTTATTGATAAAAATTTTTTCTAATAGGAAGGACGGGAATTACAGGTACGTTTTTTACCCAGAACCTAGTAAGACTAGTTCATTTAATACTTTCAGAAAAAAGGGATCTCTGTTCTACAGGTTGATGGCTCAAATTGATATCATTGTTTGGAAGCAGATTACTATACCTTTTAAGGCTTTTATTATAAAAGCGGATATTGTTTTTTTTCCGGACTATTACCCTACTTTTTGGAGAATGAAGTCTCATAAGGTAGTCATGTTTCATGATACTTTTTTTTGGGATACTCCAGAACACTATGGTAGAATTTGGCTACCATATTTTAAATGGATTACTCTTCAGGGAGTAAAAAGAGGGGCATCAGTGATGACAATAACTAACTCTGCAAAATTAAAAATCCAAGGTATTCTCCCCTTTGAAGTGAAAGTCTCCGTCATTTCGCATCCTCATAGAGAAATGAAGAAGATTGTATCGGAAACGGATGAAATTTTGAGAAGCTTAAGCTTGGTCAACAAAGAATATTTTCTTCATGTAGGAGTCTTTGAAAAAAGAAAGAGTCTTCAGGTTTTGGTTAAGGCGTTTGATTCTTTTTTAAAGGAAACAAAAGATAGAAACTTTAAGCTAGTTTTAGTTGGTAACCCAGCTGCGAATAAGAGGTTTAATGACTTCCCAGAAGTTGTCAATCTCATTAAGAAATTAGGCATAAAAAAATCTGTAATTTTACCTGGCTACCTATCCGATTCGGACATTGCTAAATTATATAAATGTGCCCAAGCTTATATTTTTCCTTCTAATAATGAGGGTTTTGGAATTCCTATCTTAGAAGCGTTTGAGATGGGATGTCCTGTAATAACCTCAAGTCAGGAGGCGCTTGTCGAGGTATTAGGTGGTGCTGGCCTGTCTTTTGAAATGGGGAATCATAATGAATTGAGCGAGTTAATGTTGAAACTGCATTACAATTCTGAATTGAGGCAAACCTTGATAGAAAGAGGAAGTGTCAGGCTCCTAGACTTTAATCGTAACGAATATTTGAATAAAATGGAGGCTTATTTTTATAGCTTACCGTAAAGAGTGAAGGATTAAATGATAATGGATTGTCTTAACTATTGACTGTATTTAGATATTTCACGTCTCTATTTCGGTGTTTTAAATTTGTAAATTAAAGTGGTAAATAATAAGTCTAGAAGAATTCTCATGCTCCATAGCTCCTCCGATTTATATGGAGCAAGTAAAGTAGGGCTCGAAACAATAAAAATTTTGAAGGAGAACGGTTGTTATGTGGTGGTGGCTTTATCGAGTAACGGGCCATTATGTAAAGAGATTGTCAGCCTTGATTGTCCTGTTGAAATAATTCCGCTGGCTACAGTAAGAAGAAAATACTTTAATCTCAAAGGATTTTTTAATCGAGCCAGAGCTTTTCGTAACTCTATGAGAGAGCTAGATCGGATTACTAAATTACATGATATTGACACAATTTATTCAAATACTACAGGAGTTATTACCGGAGCTTTTTATAGTAAGCGTAAAAAACTCAAACATGTATGGCATGTACTTGAGATAATACCAGGTCCTAAATGGCTGTTAAAAGCTTATGCATATTTAATGCTACATTATTCTGATTGTGTTATAGTGGTTTCTGAGGCTGTTAAATCTCATTGGCTTAAGGTTGACAGAAATCTGAATATTCACAGGCTTTACAATGGTTTTAGTATTGAGCCATATTCAGGAAATGATAGTCTTAGAGATGAGCTAGGACTTCCTAATGATCAGTTGCTCATAGGTATGATAGCAAGAGTTCATTTTTGGAAAGGTCAATCGTATTTTTTAGAAATAGCGAGCCTACTAAAACAGAAATATCACAATATTAAGTTTGTAATGGTAGGAGACGCCTTTCCTGGTTACGAATACTTATATGATGATCTAAAACAAATCATAAAAGAAAATAACCTTGAGGATGCAGTTATAGATTTAGGCTACAGAACTGATATCAATAGAATTCTTCAGTCACTAGATATTTTCGTTCTACCATCCATTTTGCCAGACCCCTTACCCACTACTGTTCTAGAAGCGATGGCTTGCAGTAAGCCAGTGGTAGCTACAAATCATGGGGGAGCGCCCGAAATGGTCAAGTTAAATGAAACAGGGCTTTTAATACCATGGGACAATGCACATATGGCGGCAGAGACTATATTACCATTAATTGAAGATGGAGAATTAAGAAAAGTGATGGGGAAAAAAGGGGAAATTCGTGTAAATGAGGTGTTTTCATATGAACAACACCGTGAAAATTTAATTGCGATAATGAATAGTATTTAATAATGCGAGTATCAATTATAGGCACCAGAGGTTATCCATATGTTTACAGTGGGTATGAAACATTTATTAAAGAGCTTGTCGAAAGGCTGGTAAAAAAAAATGTAGAAGTAACAGTTTATTGTCATCGTAACCTTTTTAATGATAGGCCAAAGGAAGTGAATGGAGTAAAGCTGGTTTATATACCAACAATAGAAACCAAGTCATTGAGTCAGTTAATTCATTCTTTTTTCTCTATGACCCACGCCTGTTTGAGTAAAACGGATGTGGTTTTTGTTGTGAACTCAGCAAATGGTCCATTTGGCTTAATCACCCGTCTGTTTAGAAAGCCCACTGCTATAAATGTGGATGGTTTGGAATGGCTGAGACCAAAATGGAAGGGTTTGGGTGCAAGCTATTTTAAATGGGCTTCAAAGCAAGCAACAAAGTGGTATGATGTGATCATTAACGATGCCGATGAAATGCGTAGGATATACCTTGAGTTGTTCAATCGTGATTCTGAAGTAATTGCCTATGGTGGAAATATAAAATATTCTAAATCGCCAGAATTAATTGAAGAGTGGGGACTCGAACCTGGTGGTTACTATTTAATTGTTGGGAGGTTTATTCCAGATAATAACTGGGGAATAATGATTGAGGGATTTCGAAAGAGTAATTCAAAAAGAAAGCTTGTTATAGTAGGAGACGTGCCCTATCAAGATGAATACTCATCAAAGTTGAAAGCCCTTAGTCAAATTGACGACCGACTTATTTTTACTGGTTTGGTTAGGAATCGTGATGCTGTTGCTGAGCTTTTTCATAATGCCTATGTTTACATGCATGGTCATGAGTTTGGTGGAACAAATCCAACAATGCTAGAGGCCCTGAGCTTTGGTTCAGCCATAATAGCATTAAATACCCCTTTCAATAGAGAAGTACTTCAGAATGAAAGGTATGGTCAGTACTTTGAAAAGAATGAGACTAGTGTTCAACAATTGGTTGATAAAATAGATGCTGAATTTGAACGGGTTCAAAAAATGAAGTCTACTTCTAGAGAAGGGATCACAGAAAAGTATAACTGGGATTCAATCACGGATCATTACATAAGAGTATTTGAAGATTTAACTAAGAAGGCTGGCTAAATTCTACTTTTCGAAATCAAAGTATTTGTCCGCCTTATGCCTCATTTTGAATTGCTTGTAAATACGTTTTTTAATAGGCGATAAAAATCTAAGCTTATCTTTTATGATGTGAATAGAATGTAGTTGCGCCACTTTAAAAGAATTACGTGCTGATTCGTTTACTTCAGCTGGGTTATTCTGATTTCCACTTACTTTTATTAAAGCTAACCCTCCCCACATTTCTCTATTATTCCCATTGTGCCAAAATGAGCCTGTGATATAATCCAATTCTACATATTCAATGTTGTCATAACTAGAATAGTCAATGTCTTTCATTCCCTTGCGGCACTGTGGGTTATAACTGTCATGCAAAAGTATGACTAAGTCATTCTTATGAGGGTAATCGAGAATCATCTTTAAATCATCATGCACTCCTTTTCTTGAGTGATCTCCATCCACCAAAACGAAATTTAATTTTTCACCCGCTTTCTCAATATTTTTAAATAGATCCTGAAGTACATTCACAGACTGATCAACAATGAATTCTACGTTATCAAACAAAGGCTGAAGCGTTCTCTTGGGTTCTGGACTAATGTCTATAGAGTAAACTCTCTCAGAGAATTCACTAATTACTTGTAAACTACCACCCTGATAAGTACCTATTTCTACAGAACAATTGGGTTTTAAGTGCTCAAGTAATCCAATCAACGCATATTTCTCTGATCTAGACATCTGCCAAACTAAATCGGGATTAACTCGAAATGAAGAAATAAAAGGTAGGCCGTTGTCCATGCTTAAGCTGTTTATTTATTTTGATAAATGTAAACTAAATAGCGATTTTAGTTATTTAATTTGAAATTATGAGCTGTAAATGATTGCTGAGGTCAACCAATAAGTGCAACAAACTTATTACTTAGGACTTCAATTGGGTTTTGATAATTAAACTTTCTAATAGGTCTACAATTTAGCAACCATTCTACTTCTTTTATTCTCAAGTCGGATACTTTTCTAAGGTCAGTTTTCTTTGGGAAGAACCTTCTAATTACACCTATTCTATATTCGACATTTACTTTGTCCTGTGATGTGTATGGCCTTGTAAAGTAAGTTTTCACATTGAGGTCTTCTGCTATTTTAGCGTGCTGGGCAAACTCCTTTCCATTATCAAAAGTGATTTTTTCTATCCATGAGTTACTAAAGCACGTTAACCTTTGCTCCATTTTCTGATACAATTCATGTGCATTATTGCTGGAGAGTTTTTCTATTATTATCAGGGTTTTTCTGTTGGTCATTACCAACAGTGTCGATTGGTTGTTGCCCATCATTGGATCAACCTCTATTTTTCCAAAAATATTCGGCTTCACCTACGCCCAGCACTCTGATTGGGCGATCGATGTTTATAAGACATTGCTCTAAAAACAGGAATCTTTTCGAACGAAATTTATTACCAATACCTCCTTGCTTATCAGAATCTAAAATTGTTTTTGCATTTTTCATGAAAGTGACCAGTTACTTTTGTTTTAACATGCTCAATATATATTTTTTTTGAGTGAAATAATTCTTGTCTTTAAGTTTCAAAAAATTAGTGAAAATCAGTTTTTCGCCCTCATTTAGCTCTGAGCAATAAACCTGATAAAATGAATTGACTAAATCGAATTGATCTTTCATAAAAATTTTTGGTTTAAAAGTAAATAGTATATTTTTCTTCACTTTTTTAAAAAATCCTTCCTTCTTCTCTTTTATGGAGAAGGTGATGTTTTCTTCATGTTGCCTATAATTTACTGTGGGTTTATCCACAATACCAATCTGGCCAAAACTAAAAGCTATAAGAGCGAGCCATGCATCGTGATTTAGAATGATTTTATTTGGTATATCCTTGGCAAATTTTGCCATTGCACTGTTAAATAGTGTGGTACAGCCATTTACTACGTTACCAAATAATACCGTTTCAAGGCAGTGTTTATAATGGCTCCTGTTTGTTTCTTTCCAAAAGGACTTTGCAACAATTTCATCATTATAGTTTATCACAATTAAGTCTGAATAGACCAAGGCTGGTAATAACGGATCCTTTTCAATTTCGCACATTTTCAAAACTGAATCTTCTATTTTTCGCTTATCCCAGGTATCATCTTGGTCGCTTAATGCTATATAACCATCGTTGGACAGCTGTTGAATTCCTCTTTTAAAATTTTCTATGAGCCCGATGTTTTCTTTATTAATATGGAGGTGAATCTGTCCTTGACGTTCAAAATCTCTGAGAACCTGAACGGTGTTGTCTGTGGAACAATCGTCAAAAACATGAATTCCAGCGATCGGATAAGTTTGGTTAAGAATACTCTCTATTTGTTTTCGGATATATTTTTCACCATTATATGAGGCCAAAACTACATTTATGATTAATGAATCGGACGACATGTTAAGTGTGGTTCTTTTTAATTAGAAATGATAACCCCTCTTTAATAAACGTGTTTTTGAACAGAACGTATTGGAGGCTGAAGTATATTAAAGCACAGCTCACTATTGCCAATAATAGCTCTGAAATGTTATTCAACCCATTACTTTTAATCAATATAATAATCGGTAAAAATAAAGTGCAAATTACCCCAGATTGTAAAAGGGAAGTCCATGGAAGTATTTTAAGTAATCTTTTTGGAGTAAAATAGATGTAGGAGAATGTAACAACGAGTTCAGTTAAGGCTATTGAAATTGCGGTGCCGATAAATCCAAACTTCGGAACAAGGATTATATTAACTAATATAAATGTTATTAATCCATATATAGAAGCAGTAAACATTTGTTTATTCAAACCATGGGGTACTAAGACCTGATAGGCAAAGACATAACCGAACCCAATTAGAAGGGGAAGCAAAGCCATGTAGATCATTCCTTCGGAGGCAGGTAAAAAGGATTCACCCGAAAAAAGTATGATGATGTTCTCTCTTAGAAACCATAAACCAAAAAAAGCAGGAACAGCTATAAATGATATGAACGAAAATGATTTTAAAAGAAGTGCTTCTTCAAGCTTAGAGTCTTTACTGGATATACTTTGTGCAACTCTAGGTAGAAGTACAGCACAAAAGGCTGTAATAACTGGTATAACTGCTTTCGAAAGTTTTGTGCCAGCGGTATAAAAGCCAACTTGACTCTTATCGGCCAAAAAGCCTAAGAGTACAGTATCTAAGTTGGTATATACTGTGGCAGCAAAAATGGTACTAAAGATGAAAATCAGATGTAGAGTATGCTGCTTGAAATTGAGGCCTTTACTTTTTAGATGAACTCTTCCTCTTAAGAGAAATATGTTGATAACATTATTGCCGACAAGAATGAATGTCATTACAAAAATGTAAGGAATTACATCAGTCTGATTATGGACAAAAGTGAAAAGGAGAATCAAGCCAATTGATTTAACCGCAAACGATCGAATCGCTACAAGTTTAAACTCTTCTAGGCCGTTAAAAAACCAATCTAAGCTTAAAGTGCCTAGAAGAATAACTCCTGTGGCAATTAGAAAAAGCAATTTATCTTGACTTAAAGTAGGTATAGAAAAAACCAAAGTCAGATAGATTAAGAGCACAATAAATGTTGATATTAAATGTATGATGAATAGTTCCGAGAAAATGTTATTCAGGTCAGATTGGTTTTTTTTTACCTTAGCAATTTGATTGATACCGTAAATGGGTATTCCCAAAGCTGCTACTATGGAAAAGTATTGAGCAAATGAGATTACAAACTGTGCTCTACCGATTCCATCAGGGTTCAATATCCTTGAGGCGTAAGGAAAAGTGACCAAAGGAAAAACTACATTTGATATGCTCAATAAGAGATTATAAGCGTAGTTCTTTTTAATAGACATAGTTAGAAACGATATATCAAGTCAAGACTGGATTTGAAGTTAATTACATCTTTGCCTGGTACAAAATATTGAGCACCTGGAACAATCTGGTCTTGAATTTGATATTGGTAATTAAGAGATTTAATTACTCCTAATCGAGCATTTATAAGGAGGTTCCCGAAATCCCAACTAAGATTTGAGAAAGCACTGATATCAACCCAATGTCTTCTGGGGTCTTGTATATCATTGAATGCAAAAAAATAGTAATCATTATTATGAACATATCGCTCAAAAGTCAACCCTATTTTCTTCAATTCATTAACCCAATTGACCTCAAGGGTCTGGAGATTGCTTCCTGGCCCAATTCCCGCACCTAATACTTCTCCATTGTGTGTATACCCATGGCGTACACGACTGTGAATATAGAATGTACCTGCCTCTCGTATAATTCTGCCGGCACTTTGTTGTAATTGAGTAAATTCGAAAGAGGCGTCTATTTTTTGATCTTCCTTTTGTTGAAAGGGGAATAGTTTCCTAAACCCAGCGTTATAGGCAGCTGAATGCCATGGTTCTAAGAAAAAGTCTCGAAAATTCTGAGCAGCATCATTCCTTCCAAATTCAAAATATACTTCAGTCTGGATTTCCGGCCAAACGAACCTTAGAAAGGCAGAAGCTAACTGGTCTCTCTGAATTTCAGTTGCTATACCCCCGGGGTCATTTTTCCTCCACAGGTTGGAAACAGCACCAAAGTAATCCTTACTTTCTTTAGCATTTTCGTGGTACTGTTGAACTACCCTGGTAGCGCCTAAGTATAACCCTGGTATCCACTTAGGTTGATAGCTAAACATAATCCCTGAAAGATATCTCCAATCGTTAACTTTTGGACGATAAATAAATCTTCCGTTATGTACAATGTTATTACCTGGCGGTAAAAATCCAGATTCGTCTAGCCTACCCCCTATCATTTGAAATTCGAAAGATCCTAACCAACTCTTAATAGGTTTGATTGAGTTGATAGTTAGGTGTTTAAATCCTCTGGCGTTATTAGTCATTACCAGTGAGTTGAACCGTCCAGGCCCCCACCATAGGTTTTCATTTGATAACCCCAAAGAAATAGGCCCTGCGTTTAGTCGAATACTGCTCTGCCCCCAAAGGAATTTTTCATAATTCCCATCACCGTACCTTTCTGGCTGATCAATACTGTTTAAAGTATAACTATAATATCTGGCCCAAAGTACACTTCCCTGGTCAAGAGGAATTCCTTCGAATGATTTGTTTTCCGCGTATTGATAAGTTGGGTAAAACTGTAAAGACAATGGGCCAACTCTAGTATTGAACCCAGCGGATATGGTTTGTTGGTAACCACTTGCTGGTATTAGAGCTCCATCATTCCAGCCATATGGTTGTTTTTCTGTATACTGTGAATTAATCTGCACAGGTAGGAAGCTGAAGTCAAACCATGGTGTCTTAGAAGAACTAAATTTGACTTGAGGTTTTAATAAATCACTTTTTGTTTCGGGTGTATAAAGGCCTCGACTCTCAGTTGAATTTAAATAAATAGGCCTTAAAAGGAATGAGGCACTTGAGTCGTTGTTTTCAACGAGCTGAGACCTACGGTAATAATCCTCTATTACAGGCAACCCTACAATGAGCTTGTTTTGTGAAACCGCTGTAAATGCTGAAATCAATATAATAGACGAAAAGATACCTTTTCGAAACATTGATAAAAGTATAGAATTTAGAGTTGTTATTAGGGTCATAAAATCTCTGGTATTGTAATGCCTATTACTTTGAAGTTATCAATGGACCAACTTTTCAGGCAATAATCAGTTGCCGTGACTCCAGGAAGTTGAGCGCCAAGGAAAAATTCAATTGATGATCCACTTTGGTTAAACTTTTTGCTATACCTGTACTGTTTGGTTCCGCCCAAAATAGAATCAAACTTACAAACACCTGGGAGGTTTGTGTTTAGGGCATCTGCGTTTTCTGGATTTAAGCTACCTAGACTATTTGGGTAGCTCTGTTGAGTGTTACATTGGTGTGTTTGACAGAGAGTGTTTATGAAAGTAGAGTAGACTATATTATGACTGTCAATGTTGAAAATCCAAATATCGGGTTGGTTATTATTGTTAGAGTTTCCGTTTCCTTCCCAGCTGTCATGTATGTATAGATCAAAGCTTACTTCAATCATGTCAAATTCAGGTACATTATTTAAGTTCATTAGAAAACCATCAAAACCAAACCGGCCAAGTACATTTGAACCATCATAATTTTCGATTCTTGCGTTTTGGAAACTGCTTATAGACTTTGTTTTAGTTTTCCCATCTAAACCATCTTCAAAGTCATTAAAATAGATAGTTTTCTCTGTCACTTGGTCATTTAAACACCCAGACAATAAAAAGACTGTAATCATATTTATTAGAATAATAGTTTGATGTCTTTTCTTGTGGGTAGTTGGTTTTAATCTGGAGAAGGCATTCAAAATAATTTTCCTAAAATAAATCGAACCATTCGTCATGTGAGTTTCTAATTTTTTTTCCACTATTGAGTTTTACAAAGAAAACGTATTTTGACTGTTTTCAATCCAAAGATGAAAAGATTTTGATGTTGTATAGTATGTTTTAGTCATTCTTTACATATTAAACGGAGACTATATTTCTTAGCTTTGTGGAAAAACACAAATATGCTTAGATATTGCCTGTTGACGGTTTCGTTTTTTATGTCTTATTATTTTGTTTTAGGTCAAACTAAAGTTGAAATACAGGATAGTTTACAGGCGTATGTGTCAACAGGTACCGTTCTTTCTTCCAAAAGCTTTGCCCCATTCTACCTTATCAATAACCAATATGGAGAAGTTGATGGTGATGCGCCAGTTTTTCTAAAAGGGGAGGTGGGGTATAAAAGAACTATAAGTGAGTCATGGAGTCTTTTATCAGGCTTGGGGTTTCGCAATGAAAGGTTCTCCACGTATTATGTTAGAGCTAAATTCAAGGACTGGGAATTTACTGCAGGAAGAGCAAAAAGAACTTATGGAGGGTTACCCTCTGGACTTTCGTCAGGTTCTTTAGCCATGAGTGAAAATGCATTGCCACTTCCAATGATTGAGCTTAGTTTGAATGAGTTTAAGTCTGTGCCTTTTACTCATGGTTACTTAAAGTTTAGAGGCTCTTTGAGACAGAGTTGGATGGAAGAAGATCGATACATTTCAAAGGCATTGCTTCATGGAAAAACCTTTTATGGGATGGCCGATTTAGACGATTTGATTGGTCTACAAATTTCATCGGGCATCGTTCATTTTGCTCAATATGGTGGCGTTTCACCTCAAGGAGATAAACAGCCGAGTAGTTTGAATGACTATTTTCGAGTTTTTATGGGTAGAGGTATACATAACCCAGATGGCAGTAGTGCTGGTGAGGGTAATGCTATTGGTAATCACCTTGGCTTAACCGAGTTTACTTTTAGAAAAAGGTTGGGTGATCATACCTTAAGTTTGAACTATCAAAAGCCGTTTGAAGACGCGGGTAGTATTCAGTTTATAAGTTTTAAGGACTTTTTAATTGGATTGGAATGGGGCTTACCAAAGAGGGAATATCTGGTGAGTAAATTTTATGTCGAGGTGGTAAGAACAAAATGGCAAAGTGGGCGAGGGCTACCTGACCCAACAGATGATATTCAAACAGAAGAAGACAATAGGGGCAATGAGTTTGGCGAAAGAGATGACATCTATAATAACTATCTATATCGTTCGGGTTGGACTTATAATGATCAGGTGATCGGAAACCCATTGATTTTGACTTATCAGCATACACTTAATTTTCTGGACCCATACCCTGATTATGGGGTGGCCATTGCGAATAATCGGTTAACAGCACTTCATATTGGTATAGAGGGGAATTTCAGCTCAAAAATTACCTATAAAGGGTTATTTACTTACTCAAAAAACTTTGGTACTTATGCTGGTATATATGAGGGTAGATTTAATTGGGGGGGTATAGATAGAGACCCAAGTTTTGAGTATGTTTTTCTTCCAGCAAAAAAACAAGTATATACTTCTGTTGAGGTTAGCTATAATCAAGCTTTTAATCTTAAGCCCTTAGGTTTAAATCTTAGGTTGGCGAATGATTCGGGTGAGCTGTATAATGCATTTGGCTTAGAGATGTCAGTTTTATATAGATTGTCAAATTATTAATTCGAAAAACTATAAGTTCGTGGTATGAGTTGTTTTAATATCTTTGTGCCAGTATACTTTTTATGAGTTAATTAAAAATAAGATAACTCTCAAACTGTGAGAAAGAGATTTAATAGATATTTCCCTTATTTATTTGTTTTAGGAGAAATGATTGTTTTAACAATCATTTTCTTTAGCTCTCTATTCATAGCAGAGGGTGAGTTTGCTGTTGACAAACCATATTTATTATTGTTAATTTATTTATCTGTTTGGCCAATTATATCATACCTGAATAAGGATTATAAAATTGGTAGAGCAGTAAGTTATTACAATACATTTAAAAAGGCTTTTTTTAGTGTATTCATTTTCATTTCTGCCATTTCTATTTTTTGGTTGTTCTCTCAATCTGAATCGCTAGAACGACATTTCTTAACTACACTGGTACTACTTCTGTTTCTGTGGTTGACAATTTACAGAGTTTCAGTACATCTTATTTTGGATAAGTATAGAGAGTTTGGAGGTAATATTAGGTATGCTGTTATACTTGGTTATGATGAACTTGGTACTAAATTGTTTGACACCCTTAAAAGGAAAAGCCACTATGGAATTAGATGTATTGGCTTTTATGGTGATGTCAAAGATGGAATTGAGAACTATTCATACTTGGGAAGCTTCAAAGATTTTATCAAAGCAGATTTAGAGAGTATAGATCATATTTATGTAAGTGAAAGAGCTCCTAAATATGTGTTAGAAAAAGCAATAGAAATTGGAGAAAACAGTCTAAAAAGAGTAAAGCTCTTGCCTGAGTTCAAGACAGAGGCAATTAAGAGCTTTGTACTTCGAAGATATGATGCAGTACCTGTAATAGATGTAAACAATTTACCGCTAGATGCTAAGGTTAATACCTTTGTAAAGCGAATTTTCGATGTGGTGTTTGCCACATTTATGTTTGTGTTCGTTTTGAGTTGGATGTATCCGATTTTTGGGTTGATCATAAAACTAGAGTCTAAAGGGCCAATATTGTTTAAACAACTCAGACATGGAAAGGGGAATACACCATTTTACTGTTATAAATTCCGAACTATGATAGAGAACAGCGAAGCTGACTTTACATGGGCCAGTAAGAATGATCCTCGGATAACCAAGTTTGGGGCTTTTTTAAGAAGAACTAGTTTAGATGAATTTCCTCAATTTTTCAATGTGTTAATTGGCAATATGTCAATTGTTGGGCCAAGGCCGCACCCGCTGTCACTCAATAAAGCGTATGAAGCTAAAATAGAAAAATATGCTAAACGACACGCTTACAAGCCAGGGGTTACTGGTTTGGCACAAGCCATGGGTTTTAGAGGTGAAATAACGGATTATTATCAAATGAATTCTAGAGTAAGGTTAGATAGGTTCTATCTCCAGAACTGGTCTTTTATATTAGATATTAAGATTATATTCCTTACGATTTATGCTTTGGTTAAAGGTCAGAAGTTAGCTTATTAGGTTGACTATATTTTACTCAAGAGTTTACTTCTTCAAAATAATCTCTTTTTGAAACTCAACTTTGAACCCCAAGTTTTTGGAAGAGTAGTTTCCCCAATTATATTCTGATCCAACCAATAGCTTATTGTTCTTGATATTAATTAGTGTGCTTAATGCAACAGAGGTAAGTTCTATCGGTGTGCTTAGAGGCTTGACCTTGGCTCCATGGTTTACAAACTGCCTAAAGGAGAGAGTATATCGTAAATTTTGAATGCATCCTTGTGAATAGAAGCTAAGGCCAGTAACTACATTGTTTATTTTATTTCCTTGGGCATTTTCTGGATTAATAATTAAAAATATTGGGCTTCCAATAATTTGATTTTTATAAGTCCATCCATTACGGTAAACACCATTGTTGAGAAAATCATCTGGTCCAGCTCCAACACCGTTAAGGGAGCCACCTTGATTAGTGGTATTGACTATTTCAACTCCTAGTTGATTGACAATACCTGATTTATCAATCTGGTTTAACGAAAAACCGTATACCCCAGCGTTCCAGTTTTTTGGTTTTAACCCAGAGCCGTCTTCCCATAACCACTGAATGTAATTAGTTACATGCCATTTGTCACTAATGGCTGCTTTTATTTGTAAATCCCAGGTTCCTAGGTGATTTCCAAGGGCATTGAGTTTATCTGTTTCTAAAGCTCCGTCCCCTCCTTTACTCGCCATCATGATACGTATGAAGTCTTTAAATCCAGTTGGCTGGCTAATGTTGCTCTGATTATTTTTTCCACCCCATTGTGCATTATGAGTTATTCCAAAGCTGAATTCAGCGGGGACATTTTTAGGGTGAAACTTAAAGTGAAGGTATTTCTGGTGAAGAAATGCATTGCTTTGGTATCTATTAGCTTCAAACCAACCATGAGCTATATATCCTTTAACACTTAAGAATGAGCTAAAAATGGGTAGCCAATTACGGGTTTGAATCGAAAACTTCGGTATTGGTCTGGCATTGTTCCCATTGATAAGATTTCCAAAACCAAGATTGTTGTTATTACCAAAAAATTCATCCTTTTGGCCAAAAGTAAAGAGGAAATTCGAGTAACTAATACCAAAATAGTTTTGAATAAACCTACCACTAACATCACCTGAAACCGAGCCTATCCATTCAACACCATAGAAATAATCAAGGTTTTCTTTTGAGCTGATCTTTTTTCTTAGATGTAAATTGCTATAAATAAAGTTAGACTCCCCACTTCTAAAACGTTGACTATTGTTCCCTTGCATCCAAAATGGCAGCGTATCTTTAGAGGAGGTTATTCCTCCTTGAGTTAGCGTGAGAGCGTGAGAATATCGAGTAGAATCATTTTGGAGCTGGAAACCCAATAACGATTGAGTATAAAGTACCAAGAAGACGGTAAAGACTTTTTTCAATAACATGTAATTAAGACACCATAAAATAAGATATGGTTGTACTCTTATTTTATATAGTGTTCGAAATTTTTATGGTCCTTATCAAAAAGTTTCTCTTCTGGAAGTGACTTGAAGTAATCATAGGTTATTTTTAAACCTTCGACACGCGATATTTTAGGCTCCCAGCCAAGTATTTCTCTGGCTTTATCAATGTTGGGTTGTCTTTGCATAGGGTCATCTTTCGGTAATGGCTTATAAATGACTTTCTGCTGAGTGCCCGTTAATTTAATAATCTCTTCAGCAAATTGAGAAATGGTAATCTCATCAGGATTACCAATATTGACTGGTTGAGCATAGTCTGATAAAAGAAGACGATAAATACCCTCGACTAAGTCATCTACATAGCAGAAAGATCTTGTTTGTGATCCATCCCCAAAAACAGTCAAGTCCTCGCCACGTAAAGCTTGACCGATAAAAGCTGGTAATACACGTCCATCATTTAGACGCATTCTTGGGCCGTAGGTATTGAAAATTCTTACAATACGTGTTTCTAGTTTATGATATGTGTGATAAGCCATGGTCATGGCTTCTTGAAACCTTTTGGCTTCATCATACACTCCCCTTGGCCCCACAGGGTTTACATTACCGTAATACTCTTCAGTTTGCGGGTGAACCATAGGATCACCGTATACTTCGGAAGTTGAAGCAATAAGCATTCGTGCACCTTTATTTAAGGCTAATCCTAAAAGATTATGAGTACCTAAAGAGCCCACTTTTAAAGTTTGGATGGGAATCTTTAGATAATCAATTGGGCTTGCTGGTGAGGCAAAGTGAAGTACGTAATCGAGTTTTCCAGCTACATGCACAAACTTGGAAACATCATGATGATGGAATTCAAACTGCTCTAAGGGCATAAGGTGCTCAATATTGGAGAGGTGGCCTGTAATAAGGTTGTCCATACCAATTACATGATATCCTTCTTTTATAAAGCGATCACATAAATGAGAACCGAGAAATCCAGCTGCGCCCGTTATTAAAACTCGCTTCATAATTATATACCTATACCGTAGTAATCAAAACCAAGGTTCTTAACCTCTTGCTTATCATATATATTTCTTCCATCAAAAATTACTTTTGATTTCATCAGTTTTGCTACCACATCAAAGTTAGGAATTCTAAACTCTGGCCACTCCGTAACTAAAAGAAGTGCATCTGCATCAATAAGCGTGTCGTACTCATCTTTTGCATAAGTAACGGTGTCTTTTAAGTCGTGCTTAGCTTCTTCCATTGCAATTGGGTCGTAAGCCTTTACTTTAGCACCCATCTCTAATAAAGCATTGATAATTACGATAGAAGGGGCTTCCCTCATGTCATCAGTTTTAGGTTTGAACGAAAGTCCCCAAACTGCAAATGTTTTACCTTTAAGGTCGTTACCGAAGTGAGACTTTACTTTGGTTACCATGACAGACTTCTGGCGCTCATTTACTTCTTCAACAGCCTTCAAAACTGACATGATATATCCATTATCTTCGGCTGTTTTAATTAAAGCTTTTACATCTTTAGGGAAGCAAGACCCACCATAGCCTACGCCTGGGTATATAAATTTATTTCCAATTCTATTATCGCTGCCGATGCCCTTACGCACCATATTTACATCGGCTCCCATAATTTCGCAAAGGTTGGCAATGTCGTTCATGAAACTAATTTTTGTAGCCAGCATTGAGTTTGCTGCATACTTAGTCATTTCAGCCGATGGCACATCCATGAAAATAGTAGGGTGTCCGTTAAGAAGAAAAGGCTTGTAAAGCTTCTTCATCATTTCTTCTGCCTTTTTTGATTCTACACCAACCACTATCCTATCTGGTTTTAGAAAATCAGCGATAGCTGCACCTTCTTTCAAGAACTCAGGATTTGAAGCAACATCAAATGGAATATCTACTCCTCTTCTTTTTAAAGCCTCGGCTACTTCTTTTTTTACTTTTTGTGCTGTTCCTACAGGTACGGTGCTTTTAGTCACTACTACCATGTAGTTGTTCATGTTTTCGCCAATAGATTTAGCTACGGCTAGTACATACTTTAGATCGGCACTTCCATCTTCTCCAGGGGGGGTTCCTACGGCAATAAATGCTGTTTCGCAATCTTGAATGCTTTCAGCTAAATTAGTTGAAAAATGCAGGCGACCTTTTTCATAATTCTTCTTCACCATGGTTTCTAAACCAGGCTCATATATTGGCATTATGCCTTCTTTAAGGCCGTCAATTTTTTTCTGATCAATATCGATACAAGTCACATCGATGCCTACTTCGGCAAAACATGTTCCTGTTACTAAACCTACATAACCTGTACCTACTACTGCTATTTTCATGCGAACTAAATTTTATAGAAGTTTATGATAGACTTTCCGCTGGTCAAAATTAAACCGAACATATTAGAAATTGACCAGATTTATGATTTTTCTCTTGAACAATTAAACCTCTTTCTTTAATGTTAATTGCCAATTCCAAGAGTCTTGAAGAGAGTCTCTCAGTGATTTTTCGGTTTTCCAACCTAATACCTTTGTGGATTTAGTAACATCTGCATAAATTTTCTCGATGTCACCACTTCTCCTGTCTCCAATTTTGTAATTCAGTTTAGTGCCAGATACTTCTTCGAAAGTATTTACTATTTCAAGCACGGTATTGCCATGCCCAGTCCCAATATTGAAAATATCGAACGACAAATCGGAGTGTTGAGTTAAGTACTCTAAACTCTTTACATGAGCTTTAGCCAAATCTACAACGTGAATATAATCTCTGACGCAGGAGCCGTCTTTTGTATCATAGTTGTCACCAAACACAGTAAGTTGTTCTCTCCAGCCTGCAGCAGTTTGAGTAATAAAGGGAACCAAATTGTTAGGAACCCCTAACGGTAGCTCACCTATTTCAGAGGAAGGGTGTGCACCAACTGGATTAAAATAGCGTAAGGCAATAGCTCTAAATGACTTATCTGAAACCGAGGTATCCTCAATAATTTCTTCACAAACCTGTTTGGTGTTGCCGTAAGGCGACTCGGCAGTTTTCTTAGGGCTTTGCTCCGTAACTGGGAGTTGGTCAGGTTGCCCATATACCGTACATGATGAAGAGAATATTAGCTTTTCAACACCTTCTTCTTTCATCAAACGAATAAGGGTCATTAAGGAACCCACGTTGTTTTCGTAGTACTCTAAGGGTTTGGCTACAGACTCACCAACGGCTTTATAAGCTGCAAAATGGATCACCCCTGAAATTTGGTGATCTTTGAAAACCTGTCTGAAAGCTTCTTTATCGTTACAGTCAACTTTGTAAAAGGCAAAATCCTTACCTGTTATATTCTTAAGGCCTGTTAAAACCGACTTTCTAGAGTTAGATAAATTATCAACTATAATGGGGTTATAACCTGCATTATGGAGTTCAACAACTGTATGTGAACCGATATAACCAGCACCACCTGTAACAAGGATATTCTGCATAGACACAAATTTAGAAGCTTAGAGGGATTAATTAATATCAAACCCTATTTTTGTACCGAAATACTAATGCAATATGTCGAATTCGATCGAAGAAATTAAGAAGGAGGTAGAAGCCTTTGTGGTAAGTTCTGAAACTGAACTAGAGGCTTTTAGAATGCGATTCATCAGCCGGAAGAGCGTCATAGGTGAGCTTTTTGGTGACATGAAATCTGTTCCCGCTGAGGAAAGGAAGGCGTATGGCCAAAATGTTAATGCTTTAAAGAACCTTGCTGAAGAACGCTTTCAATTCCATATTGATAATTTAAAATCTGGAGCAAGAAAGGTAGAAGATCATGCTGACCTGACTTTACCTCCAGTTGAAGATCATTTTGGTTCTATTCATCCGTTGACTGCAACGCGCCAAAGGTTTATCGAAATCTTCGAAAGAATTGGCTTTAATGTTTCTTCTGGGCCTGAAATTGAAGATGACTGGCATAACTTTACTGCACTGAACTTCCCTGAAAACCACCCTGCAAGGGAGATGCAAGATACTTTCTTTTTAGAGAAGAATCCCGACATCGCTTTAAGAACACATACCTCGTCCGTTCAGATTAGGGTGATGGAAAATGAAAAGCCTCCAATCAGAACACTTTCTCCAGGAAGGGTTTTTAGAAATGAGGCGATTTCTGCCAGAGCGCATTGCGTATTTCATCAAATGGAAGGCTTGTACATCGATAAAGGGGTTTCGTTTGCCGATTTGAAACAAACGCTTTATCATTTCGCTAAAGAAATGTATACCAAAGATACTCAAGTACGATTCAGACCCTCATATTTCCCTTTTACAGAGCCTAGTGCAGAGATTGATATTTCTTGTCAGATATGTCATGGCGAAGGCTGTAACATTTGTAAGTACAGTGGTTGGGTAGAAATTGGTGGTGCTGGAATGGTAGATCCAAATGTGCTAGAAAATTGCGGAATTGACTCTTCAGTGTACTCTGGCTTTGCTTTTGGAATGGGAATAGAACGTATTACTATGCTTCGGTACGGAATTAAAGATTTACGTTTGTTTACGGAAAACGACATTCGCTTTTTAAAGCAATTCAATTCGCTATGATGCAATTACAAGACATTAAGAAAGTTGGGGTAGTAGGGGCCGGAACTATGGGGCAGGGAATCGCTCAGATTTCTGCCTTGGCTGGTTATAGTGTAGTGTTGTATGACCTCCAGTCTTCTGCTTTGGATACTGCCGAAAAGAATATTGAGAAGAATTTAGATAAGGGAATTGAGCGAGGTAAAGTTACTGCTGAAGAAAAAGATCAAGCGCTTTCTAATATTACTTTCAGCACCGATTTTGAATTACTAAAGGCCGACATTATTATTGAAGCCATAGTAGAAAGACTTGATGTAAAGAAAGAGTTGTTTGAAAATTTAGAAAATCAGAACACTGAAAAAACCATTTTAGCTTCAAACACTTCGTCTATTCCTATTACAAGAATCGCTAGAGATTTGAAGCACCCAGAACGGTTTGTAGGGATGCACTTTTTTAATCCTGCCCATATTATGAAATTGGTAGAGGTGATTTCTGGGGTTGCTACTTCAGACGATACTTCAAAAGTGGTTTATGAATTGGCTAAAGTACTAGGGAAAGTGCCCGTTATGGCAAAAGATGCTCCCGGATTTATTGTTAACAGAGTAGCGCGTAACTTCTATGTTGAAGGACTAAAAGTGCTAGAAGAAGGAGTTTCTGATGTTAAAGGAATCGATCGGCTTGTGGAGGCTTCTGGATTTAAAATGGGGCCTTTTAGGTTAATGGATTTAATTGGTGTGGATACTAATTTTTCAGTAACCACGTCAATGTTCAACGCATTTCATCAAGACCCAAAATTCAGGCCTTCGCGCATTCAAGAGCAGAAGGTTGATGCTGGCCATCATGGCCGTAAATCTGGAAAAGGATTTTACGATTATTCAGCTTAAAGTAATTCTTCGATCAATTTATCGATAGTAATACCTTCGGCTTCTGCCTTAAAGTTTCTCACGATTCTATGACGTAGAATTGGTTTAGCCACGGCTTTTACGTCTTCTATATCAGGAGAATACTTGTTATTAAGCAAAGCATTGCACTTGGCGGCAATAATCAAGTTTTGAGATGCTCTTGGCCCAGCACCCCACTCTACATACTCCTTAGTAATGGATGGAGCTCTTTCTGAATCAACCCTAGTTTTATGAACTAGATTAACGGCATATTCAACAACATTATCGGCAACGGGTACTCTACGCACCAAATGCTGGTAAGCCAATACCTCTTCGGCACCAAGTACCTTGTTGACTATTTTTTGTTCATCAGTAGTTGTCCCTTTTACAATATCAATTTCAGATGCGAATGAAGGGTATGTCAATTGAATATTGAATAAGAAACGGTCTAACTGAGCTTCTGGTAGAGGATATGTTCCCTCTTGTTCGATTGGGTTTTGGGTAGCTAGTACAAAGAATGGCTTTTGTAATTGAAATGTTTGACCTGCCACTGTAACTGCGTACTCCTGCATGGCCTCTAGCAAAGCGGCTTGTGTTTTTGGAGGAGTCCTGTTGATCTCATCTGCCAAAATAATGTTGGCGAAGATTGGGCCTTGAATAAATTTGAAATTTCTGTCTTTGTCCAAAGTTTCTGCCCCCAGAATATCTGAAGGCATTAAATCTGGAGTAAACTGAATTCGATTGAATTTAAGGTCTAAAGCAGAAGAAATCGTGCTAATAAGCAGAGTTTTAGCCAAGCCGGGAACGCCTACCAAAAGGCTATGACCCTGACAAAAAATTGAAGTCAAAAGTAGATTAACCACTTCATCTTGACCAATTATAACTTTTGAGATTTCCTTTTTAAGAACATTGAAATCCTCAAAAAACTTATTTGCAAGGGCTACTTCCGACTTTACTTCTTCCATTCTTATTTATCGTTCGTTATTCCGCAACGGTTAAATTCAGGGTCAACCATTACGTAAACTTCTTTCATTTTTTCCTTAATATACTCACTTCTTTTTTGTGCTTTTTTCATTTGCAAAGTGGCCGCTCTCAATTTTTCATAATCGTCAGTCATATTCGCTCTGTGCGGTTTAGTCTTAGATTTAAAGTAGATAATTTGAGCTGCTTTTGTACCGTCAGGCATATCAATGATTTCAGGCTTAGATATGTCTCCCTCTTTCATTTCATCAATGATAAAAAACATGGTTGGGTCTAAGTTGTCTGATGGAATTTTATTCGATCCAAACTGACCACTCAAGAATCCGCCATTTACCTTTGTACCTTCATCGTCAGAATATTGTTTCGCTACAGAGGCAAAAGTTATACTGTCGGATAAAATAAGGGTTCTAAGGCTATCTAAAAGATTAGAAGTGTTTTGAATGTCTTGCTTGGTTGGCTTAGGTGTAATGAGGATATGACGTGAATTATATTCGTTTCCTCGCTTTTCTACCAATTGTATTAGGTGTATTCCGAAAGAGGAAACTACGGGCATTGAGATTTCACCAGGTTTTAGGGCCAAAGCTCCAGCTTCAAAAGCAGGATCCATTTGTCCTCTTTTAGCGAAGCCTAGGTTTCCACCATTAGGGCCTGAAGGTCCTTGTGAATTTTCAATGGCCAAAATTTCAAAGTTTTCACCTTTCATGGCTCTTTCTCTAATCTTCATTAACTGATCCTTCACTTTTTGAACTTCCGTTTCATTTGGTTCAGGCTTTTTAATGATAATGCCAATTTCAAACTCGGTATTGAAAAGAGGCAAACTGTCTTTAGGAATATTATTGAAAAACCTGCGAATTTCTGCTGGTGTTACGGTTACAGCACTTAGTATATTTTCTTCTTGAGCACTTACTCTCAATTGTTCTTCAATGCTAGGCCGTAATTCTTCCATTAATTGATCAACAGATTTTCCATAAGCTCGCTGGATTTCACGCTCTGAGCCAACTTGCTGAATTATATTCTGCATTCTCATTTGAAGCTCATAATCTACTCTGCCAACACCTACATCTACAGAGTCTAATTCTGACATGGCCAATAAGAGCTTGGTTTCAATCATTTGCTCCAAAATCAAGCAGCGGGCATCGCCTGTAAAGTTTGCAGCCTCGCCACTAGATAAAAACCCAGCATAAGCCTGCTCAACCTCACTTTTAAGGATGATATGGTTATCCACTTTGGCCACAATCTTATCTACTACCTCTTGCCCAAAAGAGAGGTTTAGTGAAAGCACTGTGAGCAGCATTACTGCCAATCCGTTATTTATAAATTTCGTAATCCTCATTTTTTTTCGCTCTTTCATAAACTTTGTTCTCCAGACTCTTGGCGATATCTACCTTGCGCTTGTTAATAATAATGTTTTTAATGTCTTCCTTAACATACTCCATCGGAGAAACTTGCTCGGATAGCTTGAATTCGTGGATTCTGAAAAGGTAAAGATATAGAGAATCTGACTCTTCAACGTATCGGTTTCTTCTTAGAAACTGAATCTTATTTTCAATGGTGGAAAAAGGGGAGTTTTTAATCAGGTCATCAAAGTTAATCCATGTAGAATCTTGAAGCGAAAAATCACTTGCAAACTGAAACCCATAGGATTTAAGTGACTCTAGGTCTTCTGGCCTATCTGACTTCATCCACCTTCTAACATCTGCTTTTTTTTGTGCTGCTTGTAAAATTTTCAAGTACCTACCTTTTAGAATGTTCTGTCGGAGCTGAAAATTTTCAATGTTGTCATTATAATATTGTCTGATTTCTTCTTCGCTAACCTCTCTATCAAGCTGTTGTTCTACCATTAGCTTTTGGTATTCATAAGAGATAAGTGTGTAGCGATAGGCATCTACTTTTCTTTGAATCTCGGTCTGGTCGATGTTGCTATTATTGGAAGCTTCCCTCACGAATAGCTCTTTTTTGATCCAGTTGTCAATAAAGCGCTCAGTTATTCTTGCGCTATCTTCAGAGGACATACTTGCGTCTGTCAAACCATTGATGTCCGTTCTAAACAAAAAGGTATTACCCACCCTTGCTACAAGATTTTCGCTATTGTCCACCGTATTTTCCGACTCCATACCGAGAAATTCGCAAGAACTAAAAGCGAGTAAAGTAATTAGTAATATGTAGTATTTACCTTTTTTCATCAGAAGCGATTTGCTTCAATACGTTAGTGTCAATCTCAATTTTATTGGTTTTTCTTAAAGCCTTTAGCCACTCTAGTTCCAACCAATTTTGGTAATCTGCCATCACTTGACCTTTTACCTCCTCTAAACGATATAAACCCTTGGGGATTATTTCTTCAATGGCGTAAACTCGCTTTTCTGAGGGTTGACTAAAAAGAGTATGCTCTTTCCAGTTTTTTGCGAAATTAGGTAAATCCTCGCGTTGATATGTTCTTTTAGCAATTTTTAACGCACTAAAGACTTGAGGCTCAAGCTGAGCCTTCAGCTCACTTTCGAAAGATGAGTTCTTTGCCCACTTAAAAGTACTCAGCACTTTATCTAAGTTTTCAGAATTGGCCGATTCAATAACCCAAACCGAAGCTCTTTCTGGAGCGGTGTAATTTTCTTTATTTGAATTGAAAAAAGACTTTAGACCTATACTGTCTTCGATTGCTTTGTTCCAGACTTCTTTTTCCATTATTTCGAAAAGCATAAGCCCTTCTCTATATTCATTCAGTAGGAAAGCATATTCAGGGTATTTTTGAGGAGCCAAACCGTCTTCGTGCAATATGATTTGCTCTCGTTCAAAGAGTTTATAACGGTTCCATAAGGAAGCTGGAGTAATTTGGTTTGCATTCCCCAGTGAGTTAAAGAATTTGGAATAAGGAATTTCCTTCTCTCCAATTCTAAAAATGGACTGATCAGATAATTTTGGTAGGTTCAAATTTGGTAAGCCTACAGCCGCAATTTGCGCTATTGTATTCTGAAGAAGGGGTAAGTCCTGTTTAAAACCATTTTCGTGTTTTAATTTATTCACCAATACTTCTGGCGACAATTGATTTCTGCCTGAGCGCCTAATGTTTTCAGAAATCTTTGGTCTTAAATCTTCCAAAGAAGGCCTTTTTTCTACGGCATCGAGGCGGATAATATGCCAACCGTATGATGTTTCTAGTGGAGGGGCAATTTCTCCTGAATTTTTAAGCCCATAAGCAACATTCAAAAACTCTTCGGGTAACTGGCCACTACCAGAAAAAGGAAGAGATCCTCCATTGAGTTGGGTTTGACTATCGTCTGTATATTGTTTGCAGAGCTCTTTCCAGTCACCACCATTCTGAATGGAATCGTAAATGGTTTTGATCAACTGGTTTCCGCTCTCTCTAGAACGGCCGTTTTTAGTCAGAAAAATATGAGATGTTTTTACCCTCCCTTTTGTCTCTCTTTTATCATTTACCTTAATGATGTGATAGCCGAATTGTGAACGTATAATTTTTGAAATACCTCCAACAGGTGTTTCGTAGGCTCCATTTTCAAAGGGGTAAACCATCGACATGGCAGTAAACCAACCCAAACTTCCTCCATTTTTTGCTGAACCATCTTGAGAATTGTTTCTAGCTAAAAGAGCAAAATCGGCTCCGTTTAAGGCTTCATTCCTTAGGCTATCCGTTTTATCATAAGCCGCAAGAGTATCCATTGGGTTGGATTCATTGTCAATACGGATTAGTATATGGGAGGCATTTACCTCGTACTTCAATCGGTCATAAACCTCTAAAATGAGGCTTTCTTCTGAGACCGGATTTTGTAAGTAAGGTTTTTGAATTTGAGAGATGTACCCATTGTACTCTTCTAAAAAAGCTGGGGTAGAACCAATCCCGAGTTTTTTTGCTGCCAGTACTTTGAGCTTAAAGTCAATGTACTGGTCTAAATATTTTTCGAGCGAATCGTAAACAATGGGTGTTTTGTTTGTTTGGTTTTTTTGAAAGGCATAAAGGAACTCTGCCTTAGAAATAGGCTCTCCATTTATTTTTGCTACACTGACGTTGTCTTGAAAAGCCAATACAGGAGCAGAGTATAAACCGAGAATTAATAATACAAGAAAACGCATGATGGAGCTACTTTTTGAAAGTCACTTTTTTGAACAAGCGCAAGGTGTTTTGATTCGGGCTTGAATCAAACTCTATTTTGTCCATAATCTTTTTTACCAACATAATACCAACACCACCCTTTTGTTTGTTTCGAATTAAATCACCCAGAATAGGTTCGTTATATTTTATGATATCGAAGGCAGCTCCTTTGTCAATAATGTCGAACCAAACGCCTTCTTTATTAAAGCTGATGGAAATTTTCACATAATCTTCAAGGTCTGAACATTGGCCGTGGATAATAATGTTTGCACATACCTCGTCCACCGCCAATACCATCATATTGGTTTCAATATCAGGTACGGAATGCTTGTGTAACACTTCGGTCACAAATTTTCGCATCAACCTGAGTTTGTTTTTGCTGTAGGGTATATTAAAACTATAAGCCATTTATCTCTGCTAAAGCTTCTTCTTTTGTGTTTTTAAGTATAAGCAACTGGTCGAGGCCGAGAATGCCAAAAACTTTGAGCACCTTTTCGGACAGGCCATAAATAATAAATGTGGTATTGGTTTGGTTAATCTCTTCTATATAGGACATGAATACGCCAAGCCCAGCGGAAGAAATGTAGTTAAGGTTAGTGCAATCTATTATGATGTTACTGTGGCTTTCGTCAAAAGCCGACCGAAGCCCTTTGTCTAACTTTATGGAAGAACTGGCATCTGCATCTCCTGTTACGGCAATGGAGATATAATTGTTTTCATTGGTCTGTACAATCTCTAACATAGGCTTTTATACGTTCTTTATTTGAACTTGATCACCACCATAGTGTAGTCATCATTTAAATTTTTGTCTTCACAAAACTCAAAGAGTTTGTTAATGAATGTCTTTTGAATTGAAACGGCATCGAACTTTGCGTTGTCGGTCAGTATTTTTTTCATCCTGTCATAACCAAATTCCTCGCCAGTATGGTTAGAGGCCTCTGAAATACCATCAGTATATAGAACTATGACGTCATCTTTCTGGAAAGTCATTTTATTGACGAACACATAATTTTTGAAGTTGTCGTTTCGCAAAATCCCCAAACCAAGCCCCTTGTTTTCAAGGAATTCGGCACTGGAATTTTGACTCGAATAATAAAGTGTAGGGCAATGGCCTGCTCTTGAATACTCAACCGATCTCTGCTCGGTGTCTATTACAAAGTAAGAAAGTGTAATGAATGAGGTTTTCTCTAAACAGCCACTTAATGCTTTATTGGCCTTGATCAAAAACTGATCTGGAGATAAATCTAACTGAACCAAGCTTTGGAAAATCCCTTTCATCTGCGACATGTGGAATGCTGCCGAGGTTCCTTTTCCAGAAACGTCTCCTATTACAACCACAAATCTATGATCACTTAGTTTGAAGGTGTCATAATAATCGCCCCCCACTTCATCAGCCGCTTGGGTAAAGGCGTGAATTTGAAAACAAGAATCATGATCTAAGTTTGCAGGTAAAAGTGCTCTTTGCACTTTTTTAGCAATGTTTAGCTCTTTTTTATAGCGTTCGTTTTCTAAGGCTTCCCCCAAAAGGCGAAAATTTTCAATAGAAATACTGGCTTGACTGGCGAAGGTATTGATGATGTTAATCATCTCTTTATTGAAACCATCGCTCAGCTCGTTAAGCAAGTACATGTGGCCCGCTACTTTTTCTTGAATAATTAAGGGCACAATCAGTACCGACCTAAAATTAGATTTCTTAAATACAATTAATGTTTGATCTTGCTCAGTAGCTTTTGAAAGCGGATTTTTGAGTACGTATTTTTGCTTACTTCCTTTTATTTGTTCTACTACCTCAAGCCGATTTGTAGGGCTAAGGTTTTTCCTTCTAATTTCAGACTCTTCCGTTCCTTGTTTGTTTCGTTCAATTTCTAGCCAACCAGCATCGGCATATACTGCACTCATGGAGCTTGTTAGTAGAATATCGAAAATCTGATTTTCATTTTCTCCTTGCTGAATGGATTGACTCAGGCGCTGGAAGTTGATGGCTTCTTCCATCTTCTTCTCGAAAACAGAAGAGGTAGGTAAATTGAAAAGAATTACCAGAAGTGAAAAAATGCTATAGAAAAGCAAAAAGACAAAAAGAGAAATGATAAAGAGGTTATCTATGGACTTTAATTGATCCATGGTTTCTTCTCCAGGAACATAAATAGAGGTAAAGAAATAACCTAGGTAAATAGCTATAAGAAGAATGAGCAAAATGCTTTTCCACTTTTGCTTAAAGTTGAGATAAGCAACCCACTTTAAATTGGCCGATAGTATTAAGGCCATAAGGGTGATTACACCAAAAAGGATCTTAAATAAAATGCTAGTTTGAAGTTCGTCTCCGGTAAGGTTATAAAAAATGGAAAGTAATATTACTCCTTCAAATACATTCCACCATATGACCAGCCTTTTTGACTTTTGATACAGAATGAGCTTTTTCCAAACCGTAAAAGTTGAAATGAGAAAAACCGAAACCATTCCGAATCTGATACTGTAGAGTACTTCTTCTAAAAATGGATTGTTGGCCAGGGCAGAATCAGCAATGGAGCTATTAAATAGACCAATGGCAAGCGAAACCAAAGTGGCTACAAGGCCTATGGCAAATACCCGCCAGAGGTAATCAATAAAGTCTGTGCTTTCTAGTTTTGTAATTCTGAGGCGATAATACACCACCACAAACACAAAAAAGAAGTCAATAATCAGTACGGGAACAATTGGAGAAATGCCCAAATCTACATCGCTTCTGAAGGCCAAAACCTGCAAAACATCCAATAGCGTCATGATTAGCCAGAGTAGCAGGGCTATCACTAGGCTAATACGCATGTAGAATTTTTTTGTAAGCTTGGTTTTCATCAGTTTTTAGACGCGCCCGAATTTACGAATTTAACGCTACGGCCAAATCTTAAAACTAAAATTAAGCGAACGGCTTATCTTAAATCTATTCCTAATTCTTTAAGTTGTGCTTCATCAATAGTAGAGGGTGAATCAATCATTACGTCTCGTCCCGAAGTATTTTTAGGGAAGGCAATGTAATCTCTGATGCTGTCTGAACCACCAAACATGGCGCAAAGTCTATCGAAACCAAAAGCGATACCACCGTGTGGAGGTGCACCATATTCGAAAGCGTCCATTAAAAATCCGAACTGGGCTTTAGCTTCATCTTCTGTAAAACCTAAGTGTTTAAACATTAGCTGCTGTGTTGCTCTGTCGTGAATTCTAATAGAGCCACCACCAATTTCAACACCATTGATGACCAAATCATAAGCATTGGCCCTTACTTTTCCTGGGTCGGTATCGAGCAAAGCCATGTCTTCTGCCTTTGGTGAAGTGAATGGATGGTGCATTGCATGGAAACGCTTCGTTTCTTCATCCCATTCCAATAACGGGAAGTCGATTACCCAAAGTGGTTGGAAAGTATTTTTATCGCGTAAGCCCAACTCTTTACCCATGTGCAAACGCAATTCGCTCATTTGCTTACGGGTTTCGTTTGTGGTTCCGCTAAGTACTAAAATTAAGTCGCCCGCTTTTGCGCCCGCTTTTTCTGCCCAAGCCTTTAAGTCCTCTTGAGTATAGAATTTATCTACAGAAGATTTGAAAGTGCCATCGGCATTACATTTTACATACACCAAACCTTTGGCGCCAATTTGTGGTCTTTTCACAAAGTCGGTAAGGGCGTCTAACTGTTTACGAGTGTATTCTGCACAGCCCTCGGCACAAATTCCAACCACCAATTCTGCCTGATCGAAAATGCTAAAGCCTTTGTTTTGTGCCAATTCGTTCAGTTCAACAAACTTCATCCCAAAACGGATGTCGGGTTTGTCGTTGCCGTATTTGCGCATGGCATCGGCATAAGTCATGTGAGGGAAGTCGCCCAATTCTACACCTCTTACGGCAGAGAACATATGGCGGGTCATGCCTTCGAAAGTATTCAGAATGTCTTCTTGATTTACGAAAGACATTTCGCAGTCTATTTGAGTAAACTCAGGCTGGCGATCGGCCCTAAGGTCTTCATCTCTAAAGCATTTCACGATTTGGAAATACCTGTCGAAACCAGAAACCATCAGCAATTGCTTAAAGGTTTGTGGCGATTGCGGCAGCGCATAGAATTCACCTTGGTTCATTCTAGAAGGCACCACAAAATCACGAGCTCCTTCTGGCGTAGACTTGATCAAAACAGGTGTTTCTACCTCAATAAAGTTTTGCTGGTCTAGGTAATTACGAACTGCCATAGCCAATTTAGAGCGCAATTGCAGTTTGCTGCGCACTTCGTTTCTTCGTAAATCCAGATAGCGGTATTTCATTCTGAGTTCTTCACCGCCATCAGTGTCGTCTTCAATAATGAATGGAGGTACTTTAGATCCGTTCAGGATCTCTAGGCTTTCTACTTTAATTTCGATGCCTCCTGTAGGAATATTATCGTTTTTAGAATAACGTTCTACCACGGTTCCTGTGGCTTTTACAACGAATTCACGGCCTAGTTTTCTGGCTGTTTCCAACACTTCGGCAGGCGTACTTCCTTCTTCAAAAGAAAGCTGAGTAATGCCGTAACGGTCTCTTAAGTCGGTCCACATGAGGCCGCCTTTATCGCGCGACCGCTGTACCCAACCACAAAGTGTAACTTGCTCGTTGCTATTGCTTTCTCTTAATTCGCCACAGGTATGCGTTCTTAACATGGTATGCTTTCGTAAAATTGAGCCGCAAATTTAGTAATTGTTTTAGCAAATGGGGCTAATATTAGGCCTCAATCGAAAGAGACTTTTAATCTTTACTTATTCTGAAAAGATTTTTTCTTTCAATAGCCTCTTGGGGGAAATAAACGTTTGAACTTTGGAACTATCAGTACATAAAGACGAGTTTTTCATGGGTGAAGCTTTAAAGCAAGCCCAAATGGCTTTCGACAGGGGAGAAGTACCTGTTGGAGCTGTAGTAGTTGCTGAAAAACGAATAATTGCCCGAGCTTATAATCAAACAGAGCAATTGAATGATGTTACCGCTCACGCAGAAATGTTGGCTATGACATCGGCTTTTAATTATTTGGGAGCCAAATATTTGAAAGAATGCACTTTGTATGTTACGTTAGAGCCTTGTGTAATGTGTGCTGGAGCTCAATATTGGGCACAACTCGGTAAATTGGTGTACGGAGCCAAGGATATTCGAAGAGGATACAGCATTCACGAGAGAAATTTGCTACATCCTAAAACAGAAGTAGTAGGAGGCTTGTTAGAAGGAGAGAGTGAAGCGCTTATGAAATCGTTTTTCTCTAAATTGAGACCATAAATTTTTGTTCAACATATAATCATAAATAAACATGGCATTTAAACTTCCAGATTTACCATATGCATTTGACGCGCTTGAGCCGCACGTGGATGCAAGAACGATGGAAATCCATCACGATAAACATCATGCAGGTTATACCAACAACCTGAACGCAGCAATTGAAGGTACTGAAATGGAGGGCAAAAGTATTGAAGAGCTTTTGGCCAATCATACTGACAATGCAGCAGTAAGAAATAACGGTGGTGGTTATTATAACCACGATCTTTTTTGGAAAGTAATGTCTCCAAACGGTGGCGGTAAGCCTTCTGGTGAATTGGCTTCGGCTATTGATTCAGCTTTTGGTTCTTTCGATGGCTTTAAAGATGCTTTCTCAAAAGCAGCAGCGACAAGATTTGGTTCAGGTTGGGCTTGGCTTTGCGTTCACTCAGGTGGCAAAGTAGAGGTTTGCTCTTCTCCTAACCAAGATAACCCAATGATGCCAAATGTAGGCTGTGGTGGAAGACCAATTTTGGGTCTTGATGTTTGGGAACACGCTTATTACTTGAATTACCAAAACAGAAGGCCTGATTACATCAATGCTTTCTTTAACGTAATTAACTGGGACGAAGTAACCAGAAGATACAACGAAGGAAAGTAAGATTCTAAAATCTTTTCTAGCCTTAAAAAGGCGTTATACAGAAGCCTCGAATTTTAGACATTCGAGGCTTTTTTTAATGATTCTGATGGAGATTATCAACGGGTTGATTAGCACTTGAATACAGAAGAGGGAACAAATAACTACCCATTACTCGCATGCCTTGAAGCCAATGCCAAGCGAGGATCATGAATGAATGGAAGCTTTTGCATGGCCACTACTTCCAGACTGAGAAAATCGAATTCTTCTACCACCTTGCCTGTAATTTCATAAATGCCTTTCCCCCTAAAAGGGTACTTCGCTGCTATTGGAGGAAAGTGCGTACTGTCTACAAAATAACCCTCACGGTCAATCCAAGTGCCAAACTGCATTCGTTTTCCGCCTGAAGTGGTGGTGCTTTTTACGTGGATTAAATAACCCACCATTTTCACGAGTTTGTTTTTATGCTGTTCCATTTGCCTTGCCATTACCTCTTCTTCTGGTTGCTTTGTTAATAGATGGAAAGGGTTGCAAAGCGGAAAACCGAGTAATTCAATTTGATCAAAAGCATCTTCGAGCAGATCGTAGCTGAGCTCGGGTAAGTTATAGTGCTTTACCTCTGGGTCGAAAAGCATTTTGGCGGGTTTGGTTTTTTTCTGCTGCCCTAGTTTCAGGTAAGCCTCCCAAAGCAATTCCTTTTTGGTATAGCCTGTAAAACGAAAAGCATTGATTCGGATAAGTAAACTCAACTGATCGAGTGAGATTTGCACCCTTTTTAAAAAGTGATCGAAGCTCATAAACACTCCGTTCTTTTGCCTTTCTGTAAGCACTTCCTGCACTGTATTTTGCTCTAGCGCACCAATAAATGCCAGCCCCATAAAGATGGTGTTGCCATAAATGGTACAGAGTTGTTCGCTTTGGTTTACACAAGGCGCCTGAATATCGGCACCGTGCATAAAAGCCTCGTGTGCATACAACTCCACACTGTAAAATCCACCACCATTATTCATAGTAGCCACCATGTATTCCAAAGGGTAATAGGCTTTTAAGAAAAGACTTTGATAACTTTCTACAGCATAACTGGCCGAATGGCCTTTGGCAAAAGCATAACCCGCAAAGCTTTCTATTTGCCGCCAGATTTCTGCTGCCAACTGATGGGAATGGCCTTTGGCCGCGCAATTTTCAAAATACTTATCGCGTACACTTTGAAATTCTTCTCTAGAACGGTATTTCCCCGACATGCCCCTGCGCAATACATCGGCTTCTGCCAAAGTAAGGTCGGCAAAGTAATGTGCCACTTTAATTACATCTTCCTGATACACCATTACGCCATAAGTTTCGGGCATAATACTCAGCATGGTTGGGTGGGCTTCTTTCCGTTTTTCAGGTTCGCGAAAGCGTAGAATATATTGGCGCATCATGCCCGATTTGGCCACCCCAGGCCGAATGACCGAACTGGCCGCCACCAAGCCCAGGTACTCTTCCACCCTCAGTTTTTTGAGCAGCATGCGCATGGCTGGCGATTCTACATAGAAGCAACCTATAGCTAGGCCTTCGCGCAGCATGACCTTAATTTTTGGATCTTTTTTAAATTGAGTGATATTATGAATGTCGAAATGTGGGTCGTCAGGGTGGTTTTTGGAAATGATTGATAGGCTATCCTTGATCTTTCCCAAGCCGCGCTGGCTCAGAATATCGAATTTATATAGGCCCACATCTTCGGCCACTACCATATCGAAATGAGTGGTAGGGAAACCCTTAGGAGGAAGGTAGGTAGCAGTGTAATAATGGATGGGCTGCTCCAAAATCAGGATTCCACCTGCGTGAATACTCAGGTGGCTTGGGAAATTTTCGATGTAATTCCCATAACGCAAAACCAGCAAATGCAGCTCGTCCAAGTCTTCCACTTTAGCTGACTGGATGTGATCTATTTCGTGTGGAGGTACACCGAGTACTTTGCCCAGTTCACGCACAATGGCCTTGAACTGGAAAGTGCTGTAAGTAGCCAGTAAGGCTGCATTTTTAAATTCTGAAAAAATGAAGTTGGTAATGTCTTCTCTATCTTTCCACGAAAAATCAATATCGAAATCAGGTGGGTTTTTTCTGTAAAGGTTGATAAAACGCTCGAAATAAAGGTCGAGTTCTATGGGGTCTACATCGGTAATGCGTAGTAAATAGGCCACCACAGAATTAGCACCACTGCCTCTACCTACATAGAAATAGCCTTTGCTTCTTGCATATTGGCATATTCGCCAATTGATCAGAAAATAAGACATAAAGCCCTGTTGCTTGATCACCTTTAGTTCTGTTTGAATACGATCCAATATTTTCTGTGTAGACTGTGGGTAGCGGTAAGCAAAACCTTCTTCGCAAAGCCTTTCTAACAGGTGGTAATCGGCTTCTTGATTGCCGCAGTATGTCTGTTGGTTCTTGTTTAGGTTTTCTCCTTCAAAATCAAAATGGATACTACATTCACTTAACAGATTTTCAGTATTCGTGATCATATATTGGTGATCACAGTACAATGCCTTTAAATCTTCCACAGGCCGAATGAAGTCCTCCACGCTGCTTTCTTCTGTCTTAGGGAGTTTGCTCAGCAGTGTATTATTATCTATCGCTCGCAACAAACGATGGGCATTAAAGTCCTTTTTAAAAGCAATTCTTTCCCCGATTTCTTTATCAATTTTACTTCTGAATGTGGCCGTTGGCAACATCACTAATTTAGTCTTTTCCATCTGGTGTGGCGGATAGACTAACTTAATTAGATCGGCAGGCTTTATACCTATAAATTCATTTTCACGAAGTTGAAAATGGGTGTATTTCTGAAAAGGGTACACCACAAAAGCATGTTGAAAAACTGGGGCTCGGTTTGGAATTTTTTCTCCAGAATGCAGAAACCGAGAGAGGTAATCATTGAGCTCTTTAAAGCCTTCGTTGTTTTTGGCAATGGCTACAAAAAGCTGATCCGCCCCATTTCTGAAGTCAATTCCTAAAACGGGTTTGATATCATATTTCGGAGCCATTCGTACAAAGTTGAGACTGGCAGCGGTGCTGTTAATATCTGTTAGGGCAAAAGTACGTACTTCCGCTCCCTGCATTTGAGCAAGCAATTCGGCTGTTTTAATAGTGCCGTATTTAAAGCTGAAATAGGAATGGGTGTTGAGGTACATAAATACTTGACTCAATATTTAAAGTAAGGTGCAATCAACCTTCTTTATAAAAGGAACCTCAATAAAATGGCTCCATCTGTCTACCGAATTCCCTCTTTTAAGAAGAGTTAAAGAATCAACATTAAAACCAGCCGTATATGGTTTCTCACTAAAGCTCTTATAGGCATTTATATATTGATCGTCCGAAAGTTTTCTACCAATAGTTAAGTGAGGGGTACAGCCTTTTTTAATGTTCTTTAGTGACAGACGATTTTGATAAAGGCTAACTCTCAAAGTCTCATATAGCTTTTCTATTGGCTTCTTATTCTTGATGTTTATAAAAAAGGTATTGTTAGCGGGAAAAAAGTCGAATCCTTTAAGCAAAACACAAAAGCATGGTTGCTCAGAAACAATCTTCCTAATTGATTGTGCCAATTCCCTTTCTCTTTCCTCACTTTGAGGAAAGTTCATTAACGTAATATGTGCATGGGAGTGAAGGCCAGTGTAAACTCCATTTTTTTTAGCAAACTCATATTTTATGCTTTTTACCTCTTTCTTTATTAAATGGGGTGGGCTTATGATTATAAAGTACTCGCAGAGAGTATTCGAAGGTGGAAATAAAGTAAGCATCTATATTATCTGTTAAATTCTACATCAATTTTATCGCCTCCTATTTGGCAACAACGGGGGTGGTTCTCCTGTAAAAGGATTAAAACGGCTGATGGTTTTAGCTTCCATGCCTGCTGCACGCATTACCACTCTATCGCCATATTTATCGCGCATTTTATCCATAGCATGGTAAAGGTTGAGCTGCTCTTCTATGTCTTCAAAAAGGTTGATCTGGTAACTTCCTTCTACCAAATGGCTAAAGCGAACGCCAATCAGTCTGACTAAAAGTCGTTTATGGTAAAGTTTATTAAACAGTTCCAGCACCTTAGCAATCAGCACATGATCTGCGGAAGTATATGGAATTCGAGACTGAAGCGTATAAGTATTGAAATCGGAATAGCGCACTTTGACGGTAACACAAGAAGTGAGTTTCTGCCCCCTGCGCAACTGAAAAGCAAGGTTTTCGGCCATGGCCAGCAGTATACCTTTGAGTTTAATTACATCAATGGTGTCTCGGTCAAAAGTTCTTTCGGTAGAAATTGACTTTCGTTCGTTGTAGGGCATCACAGGCGAATTGTCTAATGCTTGCGCCTTCTTCCAAATACTCACCCCATTTTTACCCAGTACTTTTTCCATCAACTCCATGGGCATTTCTTGAATGGTTTTGATCTGTTTTACTCCAAGGCTATAAAGCGTTTGTTGCGTTCTTTCGCCCACCATAGGAATTTTACTGATGGAAAGCGGGGCAATAAAAGGCACTTCAGTGCCCAGGTCTACTTTTATTTGGTTGTTGGGTTTTGCTTCGCCCGTAGCTATTTTAGAAATGGTTTTGTTCTTCGATAAACCAAAAGAAATAGGTAAACCTGTTTCTTTGGTAATTCGCTTGCGCATTTCGGAGGCCATGAGATAACTGTTGAAAAACTTATCCAAACCTGTCAAATCAGCATAGAATTCATCGATAGACGATTTCTCGTAAAGAGGGACTGTTTCTTTTATAATGTTCGTTACGTCTTCGGAATAATTAGTATAGGTAGCGGAATTACCTCGAATTTGAATGGCATCGGGACAAAGCTCTTTGGCTCGTTTCATTGGCATGGCTGAATGCACACCATAGGCTCGCGCTTCGTAACTACAGGCAGCCACCACCACACGATCGGTAACCCCACCAATAAGTACAGGTTTGCCAATAAGCCTACTGTCGAGCAGGCGTTCAACAGATACAAAAAATGTATCCATATCGAGATGAAGGATTGTTTTTTCCAATTCAGTAGTCTTTCCAAAAGTCAATGCAAATCTAATAATTTTAGTTAACTAAAATTATTAGATTTACGGATTAAGAATACTAAAATTGTTAAGGGTTATGCCAAAGCTTTTGGTAATCTTACAATGAGTAAAAAAATTTGACCTCAAGTCATTAAAGTAGAACAAAAGTATGGCGTGATAGCTACTGGGCTAATACTTGTTGGGCTTTAGAAAATATTATAGTCTTCTTTATAATAAAAAAGAGGCCATATGCCTCTTTATTTTTCTGTTTAACTTGCTTGATAATGAAAGTTACTTGCCGATAATGTCATGCGTTTTCATAGTTGTATATTTTGGGTAGTAATAATCAAATTAACATATATCCATGTTATTACCAAACTTAAAAGCTCCTACTTTAATAGAACTCCCTTTTCGGTAATACCTCTGTTTTACTGTTTTTGTAAAGCCACTGAATGCATGTCTTGCTCTAACTGTAATTTCAATGTTGTTGTTTTCGTTCCAAATTTCATCCAAATTTCCTAAACATAAAAATTGATACGCAAATTCTGCATACTGATCATTTTTATTAATGCAATTTAAAGACCAAACTCTTTCCTTTAATAACGGTAGAGCACGAAAAAAGATGTTTTGGCCTCCCTCTGTTACATCGTACCTGAGTAAGAATAACTGAGCTTCAACGTCATATATTTTACTTCTCCATGTTTTATTGATCAATTTAAAAACATAACAAGGCGTTGGGTTACCCTCTATATCTATAGTTTCATAAGCAATTTCCTTACTTAATTCTAGTTTTGGTCTGACCTTGGTGAGGAAAAAAAGAAACATTAATGAGGAAATTATCCCCGTTCCTAAGCCCACCAAGAGGTTAGCTAATAAGTCCATATTAAAAAATCAAACCGCTATTATAATGAATTTGATTTTAAATACAACTACTAATAGTATAAAATCCTCACAGACAAGATAAAAGGTTTAAATGGGTTGATCATAATTTATTAAACAGAAACATTTTTAATAGTAACTAAGAATAATCTCTTTAAAGTCATAGCGTTCTTGTTAACTAGCCTAAACCCCACCACATCTTTCAATCAATGCCACACGCAGATGAATTGCAAAAGACTCCTCTTTGTTGTTTTTTGTGTTGTTTCGATTGAAAATTGGCTTAAAAGAGACTCCCATAATTTGTATAACATTTTGATAACAATTTACGGGAACTAACAAGACAGGACAAGAGAACTAACATGCCTTAACACCAAATAAGCCACTGTTTTTCAGTGGCTTATCTCTCGTTTACACTTGTTAGTTAGTGTTAAAAGTGATCCCGACAAGAATCGAACTTGTATCTAAAGTTTAGGAAACTTCTATTCTATCCGTTGAACTACGGGACCATTCCTTTTTAGGAGGGGCAAAATTAATTAATAATATGTGTCTTTCAAGTAGTTTGGAAAGATGGTCATGTGTTGCTTTTTCACCTTCTCGAAAATCACTTCACGCATTTCGGAAATGTTCTCTTTTTTCTCTGCCGAAATAAACACAACACTTTCACCTTCAGCATTTAAATAGGTTTTCTTTAACCTTTCTAATGTCATTGGTGGATGCTCCATTTCTTCCTCTATTTCTGGATCTAAAGATTCAACCAACTTATCAATTTTATTAAAAATAATGATCGTGGGTTTATCTGCCGCACCAAGGTCTATCAGAGTTTGATTTACCGTTTCCATTTGATCTTGAAAATAGGGATGCGAAACATCTACCACGTGCAAAAGAATATCAGCTTCTCTTACCTCGTCTAAAGTAGATTTAAATGACTCGATCAAATGTGTAGGGAGCTTTCGGATAAAACCTACTGTATCAGATAATAGAAAAGGGATATCATCGATGGCCACTTTTCGCACGGTGGAATCTACGGTAGCAAAAAGTTTATTTTCAGCTAATACATCAGCTTTGGTCATTAGGCGCATAAGAGTTGATTTACCCACGTTGGTATATCCAACCAAAGCCACACGCACTATATTGGTTCTGGATTTTCGCTGAACTGCATTTTGCATTTCAATTTTCTCCAGTTTCTTTTTCAGCACATCAATCTGGTTCCTTACAATCCTACGGTCGGTTTCAATTTCCATTTCACCAGAACCACCTCTAGTGCCTGTTCCACCCCTTTGTCTTTCTAAGTGAGTCCACATTCTAGTTAGTCGAGGCAATAAGTATTTAGATCGCGCCAGTTCAACCTGAGTTTTGGCCTGAGCAGTTTGCGCACGATAAAGAAAGATGTCCAAGATGAGTAAACTGCGGTCGTAAATTTTTACTTCCAACTCCCTTTCTAAATTTCGTAACTGTGAAGGAGAAAGGTCATCGTCAAAAATGATTGTCTTAACATCTTCTGCCTTAATATAGGTCTTAATCTCTTCGAGCTTACCTTTACCTACAAAGGTCTTCACCTCTGGTCTCTCCATTCTTTGAGTAAAAGACTTTACAACTTCGAGGCCGAGGGTTTCAGCCAAGAAAGCCAATTCGTCTAAATACTCTACTACCTTTTCTTCGGGTTGGCCTTTAGTGATGAGCGCGACCATCACTGCTGTTTTTTCGTCCGTGTCCGTTGTTAAATATCCTCCCATAAAGCATCAAAATTACTACTTATCGAAGCCATTTCTAAATTCAACTTAGAAATTGCGTCATGAAACTAAAAAGTATAAACACCATTTAAGGGTATAATAGTTTTGTAGCGCTTTATCATTTGATAAGACAGCTTAACAACTTAAGTTTGATGGGAATTTTTAAGCAATGAAAATTATAGAAACTGGCTTTAATGACCTGTACGAAATTGAGTCTACGGTGTTTGGAGATGACCGAGGATACTTCTTTGAATCGTATCGAAAAAAGACTTTTGAAGACCTCGGAATATCTTCGGGTTTTGTTCAAGACAATGAATCCTTTTCTGTGAAGGGCACATTACGTGGACTTCACTTCCAAAGCGAGCCTTATGCCCAAGCAAAACTAGTAAGAGTTGCATTGGGTAAAGTAATGGATGTGGCTATAGATTTAAGGCCAAATTCGCCAACTTTCGGAAAACACCATACCGTTATTTTAGATGCCAAAAGACATAACCTATTCTTAATCCCCACTGGGTTTGCACATGGATTTTTAGCTTTGGAAGACAGCGTGTTTTCATATAAGTGCACCAACTACTATAATAAAGCATCGGAAGGCGGTATTTTATGGAATGACCCTGAACTAAATATTGATTGGCAAATAGAAAACCCAATCGTGTCTGAAAAGGATAAACTTTTACCTAATTTTGCAGTGTATAAAAACGCACCTCAATTTTGAGTATACTTTCTTTTCTAAAGCCAAAGGATACTTTTCCAGCTTCCGTTTTGCCAATCAAAACAGATATCCACTCACATTTAATCCCTGCGATTGATGACGGTGTGCAGTCTATTGAAGAATCGCTTACGGTCTTGCGCGAAATGGAGGCCTTGGGTTACGAAAAGGTAATTACTACTCCGCACTCTATGCCTGGCACTTACGATAACTCTCCCGAGAATATTTATGCTGGCTTGGAAGTTATGCGTGAAGCCATTAAAAAGGAGGGAATCAATATTCAATTAGAGGCCGCCACAGAATATTACCTCGATGAGTCGTTTGTAGAACTAATAGACTCTGGCGCTCCGTTAATGACTTTCGGCAAAAAATACGTTTTGTTCGAAACTCCGTTTATGAACATGCCTCCACAGTTGAAAGAGGTTACCTTCAAGCTGAGTTTAAAAGGTTACAAACCTGTTTTTGCCCATCCCGAACGTTATTTGTACTTAATGCAAAGCGAATATTTATTGGATGAGTTGATTGATAGAAATGTGATTCTACAGCTGAACATAGTGGCTTTAACAGGCTGTTATTCTAAACCTGTTCAAAAGTTTGCAGAAAGATTAATCGATATGAAAGCCGTAAAATTGGTTGGTACAGACTGTCACAATATGGGGCATATCAACCTGTTAAAAGAAGCGGTGAAAACAAAGTACTTCAAAAAATTAATGAACTTAGATCTTCTAAATAATTCCCTTTAGAGCTATGATTTTTGTTACTGGCGCTACGGGCTTACTCGGTAGCTTTATTTGTAGAGAACTTATTAAAAATGGTCAGTCTGTTCGGGCAGTAAAACGCGGAAGCAGTCAACTGACTTTAATTGAAGATATTGCTGACCAGATTGAGTGGGTGAATGGCGACATGAACGACACCACTTTTCTTCTAGAAGCACTGGAAGGCGTTGATGGAGTTATTCACGGAGCCGCAATTATTTCTTTTGATAAAAGAGATGAGGATAGAATGTACAAAACCAATGTGCAAGGCACTGCTGATTTGGTAAACGCTTGCTTAAAGGCAGGAGTAAAAAATTTTGTACAAATAAGCTCTGTAGCCGCTTTGGGTAGAAAGCCTGGTCAAAAATTTATTGACGAAAAAGACAAATGGGAAGGCACAGAATATGACTCTATTTATGCCCGATCAAAATATTTGCAGGAGTTGGAAGTTTGGCGTGGTGCTCAAGAAGGCTTGAATGTAAAAATTGTAAACCCTTCTGTAGTATTGGGCCCAGGGCTGTGGGGCAGCGGAAGCACTTCGGTTTTTAAATACGCCTACGACAGTAAAACATTTCACCCTGAAGGCACCATCAATTTTGTTGATGTTCGCGATGTAGCCGAAATCTGTGTTAAATTACTTAGTGCAGATGTTCAAAACGAGAGGTTTGTGCTTAATGCCGACACGAAGGAGTTTAAAGACTTTTTTGCAGAAGTAGCAAATCGATTTGGCAAGAAGCCGCCAACTAAACCCGTGCCTTATTGGATGCTTAAGGTCGCTGTAAAATTGGAGTTTATTCGTTCCAGAATTATGCGTCAAAGTGCATTGATCACGAGTGATACAGCCAAACTATCGCGCATGCATTATCATTTCAGAAATGATAAAGTAAAGAACACATTAAACTTTGAGTTTCGCCCGATGAACGAAACTTTAGACTGGAGCGTTAAAGAGCTTAAATCCATGCACAACCTTTAAAAAAATAGGGTTATAAACAGATCAGGAAAAAAAAGACAAGGGCATATAGTTTGCCATTCATTTATTCCTTACTTTGAATAAACCTTTCGAAAATAGATGCAAGAAGACTATCCTAGCAGAGAAGAGGAACGTGGGCTGATCAAGAAATTCGAGGAGCAACTCAAGCAAAAGACATTTAATTTTTTCGATATCACTGAATACGAAACAATTATTCAGTATTATATCGATCACCTTCAGTTTGGTAAGGGCTTAAAGGCATGTAAACTTGCTATTGATCAATTCCCGTTTTCTCAAGAAATAAGCTTACTGATGTCGCAATGTTACATCGGTAAAGAAAATTATCAAGAAGCCCTTAGGGTAATTGATGAAGCTCAAAATTTGCATCCAAATGATGTAGAACTGAACACAGTAAAAGGGACAATTTTTTCCTTTTTGGGTGAATATAAAAAAGCGGTTGAAGTATTACTTAACACGCTGGATTATGCCGAAGATAAATCGGAAGTATATTATAATATAGGCCTTACCTACCAAACCAATTCAAAATACGAAGAAGCCATTGGTTATTATAAGCAAGCCATTGAAGAAAATCTGAATCACGAAAACGCACTTTATGAGTTGGCCTATTGTCTAGATGTTACAGGCAAACTTGAAGACAGTGTTGATTATTACAAGCAGTTTATAGATCAAGATCCTTATTCTACCTACGCATGGTACAATTTGGGAATTGTACTGAATAAGCTAGAACGCTATGAAGAAGCAATAAAAGCTTATGACTATGCCCTAGTGATTGACGATACTTTTTCTTCAGCTTGGTTCAATATGGGTAACTCCTATATGAACCTAGATAAGTTTGATGAAGCTTTGGAAGCGTATAAAAATACCCTTACAAATGAAGGCCCATCGGCAGAAACCTATTGCTGTATAGGTACTTCCTATGAAAAACTCGAGCAATACGAGTTGGCCATGAAGTATTACCGAAAATCTACAAAACTAGACCAGTTTTATGAAGACGCTTGGTATGGAATAGGGTGTTGTCTCTCTGAACAAGATAAGTACTATGAGGCCATTCATTTCTTTAACAAAGCACTTAAGCTCGATCCAGAAAACTCGAACTATTGGCTGGCCATTGCAGATGCCGAACAGCATGTTGGCAATGTAGTTTCTAGCTTTGAAGCTTATCAAGAGGCCGCTATGCTCGAACCAAACAATGAAATGATTTGGCTTGATTGGTCGCTTATTTATTACGAGCAAGGCGAACACATTAAAGCCATCGAATTGATTGATAGGGCTTTGGAGGAACTCCCAGAAAATTCTGACTTAATGTATAGAATGGTAGTTTACCAAATCTCGGCAGGTAGATACAAAGAAGCCTTTGCTTATCTAGAAAATGCTTTAATTTTGGACTTTGAAAATCACGAAGTGCTTTTCGATTTCTTTCCTAAAATTGAAACCCAAAAAGCATTATTCAAGATCATTGATCAGCACCGAAATAAAATTTAAATGCACTACTTTTTAGATAACGTGCCCGAAAGGACACAAAAACCAAGAGAAAAAGGCTTCACCATGGTCATGGACAAAGGCCTAAGTGTAAGACAAGCAGAAGATTTTCTTAGCGTAGGAGCTAATCATGTAGACATTATCAAATTAGGCTGGGCTACCTCGTATGTTACGGCCAATCTAGAAGATAAACTTAATGTGTACAGAGCTGCTGGAATTCCCTTTTACTTTGGAGGAACACTTTTCGAAGCCTTTGCTGTAAGAAATCAATTTGACGATTACAGAAAGCTGCTAGACAAGTTTCAAGTACCATTTGCAGAGGTTTCTGACGGTTCTGTAGAAATGGATCACGATAAAAAGTGTGAATACATCACTAAACTTTCTAAGCAAGTAACTGTACTTTCAGAGGTTGGGTCTAAGGATGAGGAAAAAATTATTCCTCCGTACAAATGGATCGAACTGATGCAGAAAGAACTAGACGCTGGTGCTTGGAAGGTAATTGGAGAGGCACGCGAAGGAGGTAATGTTGGTCTTTTCAGGTCGAGCGGAGAGGTTCGTTCGGGCTTAGTTCAAGAAATTCTAACTAAGATTCCTTTTGAAAGAATCATTTGGGAAGCCCCGCAAAAAGCGCAGCAAGTGTACTTTATTAAACTGGTTGGCGCCAATGTAAACCTTGGAAATATTGCACCAGAAGAACTAATTCCATTGGAAACAATCCGTTTGGGTTTAAGAGGAGATACTTTCAATCACTTTCTGGACAAATAAGAATGAAGAACATTAAGGAATTCATTCTTCTCTACTTCAAAGGTATTGCCATGGGAAGTGCTGATGTAGTTCCTGGTGTTTCAGGAGGAACAATTGCATTCATTACTGGTATTTACGAAACACTATTAAACGCTATCCGCAGCGTTGATCTTCAAGCGCTACAGTACTTGAAAAAATTTCAGATCAAGGCACTATGGAAACACGTTAATGGAAACTTCTTGTTACCCCTTTTGGCAGGAATTGCCACCAGTGTGCTTACGCTAGCCAAAGTAATTACCCATTTATTGGCCGAGTATCCTATTCAGGTTTGGTCTTTCTTTTTTGGGCTTATTGTTATTTCAGCCCTCATTATTCTTAGAGAAATCAAGCTTTGGAATATTGGAGTTTTTGTAGCAATAGCCTTAGGTATTGCTATTGCTTATTTTATTACTTCGGCCACTCCGGCTGAAACCCCAGAATCGTCTTGGTTTCTGTTTATAGCTGGAGCAGTAGCTATTTGCGCCATGATTTTACCCGGAATTTCAGGATCATTTATTCTACTTATTTTCGGAAAATACGAGTTCATTCTATCGGCTGTAAAAGAATTTAGAATTGTAGACATTGCCATTTTTGGTTTAGGCTGTATAGTGGGTTTGTTAAGTTTTGCTCGCTTAGTAAGCTGGCTCTTCAACAAGTACCATAACATTACAATAGGTGTTTTGTCAGGCTTTATGATTGGTTCTTTGAACAAGGTTTGGCCTTGGAAAGAAGCCATTCAAACATATATCGACCGTCATGGTGACTTAAAACCTTTGGTTGAAGCCAATGTTTTACCTAATCAATACTTTGCCAAGACGGGTGCCGAACCCTTCTTTTTAGAAGCCATTTTATTTGCTGCGGCAGGTTTCCTTATTGTATTGGCAATGGATAGAGTTGCAGCTGCGCTAAACCTTAAAAAATAGATGCGGAAATTCGGACTGATCGGTTATCCACTTGGCCATTCCTTTTCGAAAAAACACTTCTCTGAAAAATTCGAAAAAGAAGGAATTGAGGCTGAATATGAGCTGTATCCTCTAGAAGATATTGAAGAGTTCCCTGTCCTAGTAAAAAACACAAAAGGTCTAGAAGGAATTAACGTTACCATTCCCTACAAAGAATCGGTAATGAAATTTCTTGATGAAGTTGATGAAAAGGCGGCTGCTATTGGCGCAGTAAACACCATCAAAATTCAGAAAGGAAAACTAAAGGGTTACAACACCGATTATCTGGGCTTTAAAACCTCATTGGTGAAGCTTATAGGAGCAAACCCTATGCCCGCAAACGCTTTGATTCTAGGAACAGGCGGAGCTTCAAAAGCAGTTCAAACCGCACTTTCAGACCTCGGAATTCAATTCAAACTAGTTTCGAGAAGGCCACAGGAAGGGCAGCTTACTTACGAAGACTTCAACACCTCAACACCTCAGTACCTCAACACTTACCAACTCATTGTTAATACTACGCCACTTGGCATGACACCTAAAATAGACGAGCTTCCAGACTTACCTTATCAGCAACTGACTTCTGATCATTTTCTATATGATCTGGTGTATAATCCTTTAGTAACAGCATTTATGCAAAAAGGAATTGAAGCCAAATGTTGGGTGAAGAATGGATTGGAAATGCTGTATGGCCAAGCAGAAGCTTCTTGGGAAATTTGGAATAAATAAGTTTCAGTCGTTAGAAAATATCACTCCAAAACTTCTGAACTAAAAACAGTCACAAGAGGTTTTTCTTGCTAACTCTTTCCCTTAGTTTTACCTTATGGACTTCAAGATTACCTCTGACTTTGTACCTACTGGCGACCAACCCACTGCCATCAAGGCATTAACTGAAGGTGTTAATGCAGGAGAAGCCAGTCAAGTACTCTTAGGTGTTACAGGTTCAGGCAAAACCTTTACTGTAGCTAACCTAATTCAAGAGGTACAAAAACCTACTTTAATCTTAAGCCATAATAAAACTTTGGCCGCTCAACTTTATGGAGAGTTCAAGCAGTTCTTTCCAGATAATGCGGTAGAATACTTTATTTCTTACTACGATTATTATCAACCCGAAGCCTTTATTCCTGGTAGCAACCTATATATAGAAAAAGACCTTTCGATTAATGAAGAAATTGAAAAGCTTCGACTTAGTGCCACCTCATCTTTACTTACAGGTCGAAGAGATGTAATTGTAGTGGCTTCGGTTTCATGCATTTACGGTATTGGAAACCCAGAAGAGTTTGGCAAAAACGTAATAACGTTACAGGTAGGCGACACTATTTCGCGTAATAAACTCCTTTTCGCCTTTGTAGATATTCTTTATAGCCGAACCGAAGCGGAATTTAAGCGAGGTACTTTCCGTGTAAAGGGCGATACAGTAGATATTTTCATTGCTTATGGAGATTTCGCTTATCGAATTTACTTCTGGGGTGATGAAATTGAGGCCATTCAAATGATTGACCCTGTTTCTGGAATGAAAATTTCGGATGAAAAAATCATCACTATTTTTCCTGCCAATCTATTTGTAACAGGAAAAGATGTGCTGAACCAAGCCATTCATGAAATTCAGAATGATTTGGTAGAACGCCTCCACCAGTTTGAAGATGACGGTAAATTTTTAGAGGCCAAGCGCCTAAAAGAGCGTACCGAATTCGATCTTGAAATGATGCGTGAATTGGGCTATTGCTCTGGCGTAGAAAATTACTCTCGCTATTTCGACAGACGCCAAAGGGGGCAACGGCCTTTCTGTTTGCTCGATTACTTTCCGGAAGACTTCCTGATGGTGATTGATGAAAGCCATGTAACCTTACCTCAGGTGCGTGCCATGTGGGGAGGCGATAGGTCTAGGAAAGAAAACTTGGTGGAATACGGTTTCAGACTGCCATCGGCCATGGACAATCGTCCGTTAAAATTTGACGAATTTGAAGGGCTGGCCAAACAAACCATTTACGTAAGCGCCACCCCTGCCGATTATGAGCTCAACCTAACGCAAGGTGAAGTAGTTGAACAGGTAATTCGCCCAACTGGCTTACTTGATCCAATCATAGAAGTACGTCCAAGCCCGAACCAGATCGATGATATTTTGGAAGAAATTGACATTCGGGTGAAGAAAGAAGAGCGCGTACTCATTACCACTTTGACGAAAAGAATGGCAGAAGAGCTGTCCAAATACCTAGAAAGAGCCAATATCAAAGTACGTTATATTCACTCAGAAGTAAGTTCACTGGATAGGGTTGAAATTCTTCGTGAATTAAGATTGGGCGTTTTCGATGTATTGGTAGGTGTAAACTTATTAAGGGAAGGGCTTGATTTACCAGAAGTTTCATTGGTGGCCATTTTAGATGCCGACAAAGAAGGTTTTCTGAGAAATGAACGCTCTTTGGTACAAACCATTGGCCGTGCAGCCCGAAACCAAAACGGTATGGTGATTATGTATGCCGACCGAACTACGGTTTCTATGCAACGCGCCATTGACGAAACCCGAAGAAGAAGGGCTATTCAGCAAGCCTATAATGAGGAACACGGAATTACACCAACCACAGTCAAAAAATCGAAAGAAGCCATTATGAATCAAACTTCGGTGGCCGATTCAAGAAAACAGAAAAAGAACTATTATTCTGAAAGCGAAAGTATTTCTGTGGCTGCCGATCCTGTAGTAGCCTACATGGGTAAAGAAGGGCTTGAAAAAATGATTCAGAAAACCCAAAAATCGATGGAGAAAGCCGCCAAAGAACTGGACTTTATCGAGGCTGCCAGGTTGCGCGATGAACTTGCTGAGCTGAAGGAATTATTGAGAAAAAAATAGGCCACTGTGCGCCCTCAATCATTAGAAAATATTTCCATTCTGTTTCTGTGACGTTTTATAAAAGCTACGTCAAATAGCTCAAACACAGAAATAAAACATGAAACAGCAAATTATCATTGGAGCAATTATCTTGACATTGTTCAGCTGCTCTAATGAAAAAGAGAAAGAAGTATTGATGAGTGAAAACTCAAGTCTAGTAGCCAAGCTAGATAGTCTATCCATAGAATTAAAAAGTAGTCAAAAAGCATCGGCTACTTTGGTGAAAGCCATGACATTATTGGATTCAATTGATTTGGGCAGAAAAATGCTCAGAGTAACTCTAGAGAACAGCGACTCTCAAGAGGACTTCATCTCACATTTAACTGAATTGAAATCCTATATAGCGCAGACCTCTCTTCAGATTTCGAGTTTAGAAAAATCATTGAAAAATTCGAAAACGGCAGAAAATACATATGCCAATAGCTTAAAGAAGTTGAAAGCTGATTTTGAATTACAAAAAAGCGATATCGCGTTATTAGAAGCTCGTTTAGATACCGAAACCAACAACAACCAGAAATTGGTAGTGTTAAATAGTATTCAGGCCGAAACCATCTTAAACCAAGATGAGATGATTGAAGCAAAAACAATGGAATTAGAGCTTTTGGATCAGCAAATTTCAGCAATGAAATCGGCCTTCCAAGTTAGTGAGGCAGACTCCTATTTCACCAGAGGCGAGGCTTATGCACTTGCTGCACAGAGAACAAAATTGGCGCCTAGCAAGAAAAAATCTACCTACAAACAAGCTTTAGAAAATTATCAAAAAGCACTGGAATTGGGTAGAGAAGATGCAAAGCCCAAAATCGATTTGATTGCTAAGAAATTACACTGATAGGTTTTGAATTTTTGTTTGAGAGAAAGGGGTGCCAAAAGCATCCCTTTTTTTATTTTTTTCGACACAAACTCTGTTTAATTTGTTGGCATGAACTCCATTTCAGAAGCACAAAAAGAAACCCTCAAAAACTACATTAATCGCTATGTAGTTTTCGATGAAGATGAGTTCGAATTATTCCTAGATCATTTAGAAAAGATCGGGATCAAGAAAAAGAAGTTTTTATTGGAGCCCGATCAAGTTTGTCGCGCTCAATATTTTATTCTTAGTGGCTGTTTAAGAACCTTCTATTTTAATGAAAAAGGCATTGAACAAACCCTTCTTTTTGCCATTGAAAACTGGTGGATTACTGAGCATGATAGTTTTGTGAACGAAAAGCCTTCGCAACATTACATTCAAGCATTAGAAGATGCCGAGCTTCTAAAACTAGATAAAGCCAACATGGAAATACTCTGCCTAAAAGTGCCAAAAGTAGAAAGGCTATTTAGGATCATAGCCGAAAAAACATTGATTGCGTCTCTTAATCGTATACAATTGGTTTTCAACCTGAGTAGGGAAGAGATGCTCGACAATTTTAATAATGCTACTGGGCCTTTTGCCCAAAGAGTGCCTCAAAAAATGCTAGCCTCATATTTAGGCTTTACCCCAGAGTTTTTCAGCATGATAAAAGCAAAGAAAAAGAAGAAAGGAGAATGAGGTATATTTTCTTAAACTGGTTTAAGTATTAGCAAGGTCACCGTTGCGAAATTTGTGTTATCACAAAACGCTAGAACTTATGCAACGATTTTCACATTCAGAATTACCCAAAGGGTTGTACGAATCAGTATTTGGAATAGAAGAGTATCTAAAATCATGTGGTTTTGATCAGAAGCTTTTAGGGCTGATGAAATTCAGGGTCTCTCAACTTAACCATTGTGTATACTGTTTAGATATGCATTACAAGGAAGCCATTGCCGCTGGCGAAACCGAACTCAAACTCTATTCAATTTCGGCATGGAGAGAAGCTCCATATTACTCTAATAGAGAAAGGGCGGTGTTAAGCTATGCGGAAAAACTAACTCTGCTCAATCAGAGTGAAGTAAGTGATGAGGATATTGAAAACTTGGGAGAATTTTTCTCTAGAAAAGAGATTGCAAACCTTACCTTAGCTATTGCTCAGATCAATACATGGAATCGATTGATGGATGCTTTTAGGTTTGAGCCAGGAAAACACCGAGTAAACAAAAACTAGTATGAAAGCACACTGGATAAAAGTATTCTTAAGACTGGCCTTAAGTATTGCATTCCTTTCGGCAGTAGCCGATCGGTTTGGATTTTGGCCTGCAGAAATTTCGACATGGGGAAATATGGAGGCATTTTTGGCTTATACAGGAAGTATGATTCCATGGGCCCCTGAAAGTTTAGTGCCCTTTATGGGATGGAGCGCCACTATTCTTGAAATCATATTTGCAATATTTCTTATCCTAGGTTTTAAAACCAAGCTTACTGCTCAATTGAGTGGTGTTCTGCTTCTGGTTTTTGGGCTATCCATGGTCTTTTCTTTTGGCCTAAAAGCCCCGCTTGACTATTCAGTGTTTTCAGCCGCTGCCGCTGCATTTGGACTTTCTTTAATCAAAGAACCATTTTTAGAAATAGATCAATTAACTGAGAAAAAGTAAAAGGCTTCAACTTGTTCGCCATTTAAAAACAAAGGGTAGCAGAGATCGCTACCCTTTGTTATATTATCGATTTAATTGCCAGTCTATGAACAAGCTCCAACTCGATCTCGATTTTGTTAGAAGTTACTTTCCTGCGCTTAACAGTGGTTTTATCTATATGGACAATGCAGGCGGCTCTCAAACCCTAAAGCCTGTTGTAGATAGAGTTTCAGAATACCTACTGAACTACGATGTACAGCACGGAGCTTCCTATGAAATTTCGCGCTTAGCAGGAGAAAAAGTGGCTTTTGCTACTCAAGAAATGGCTAAACTCGTGAATGCCAAAGACCCCAAAGAAATCGTGATGGGCCATTCCTCCACCATGATGTTCAGGCTTTTGAGTCTTACGCTTTCAAAAGCGTGGAAAGCTGGAGATGAGGTAATCACTACTAATTCTGAACATGAATCCAATTGTTCACCTTGGACAGACCTTCAAGAAAAAGGCATTGTGGTGAAAATTTGGGAGGTAAACCCAGAAAGCCTTGAGTTTGAAATTGAAGATTTAAAACAACTGCTTTCAGGCAAAACTAAACTGGTTACCATGGTGCATGCATCCAATATTTTAGGCACCATCAATCCAATTGCCGAAGTGGCCAAGGTAGTGCATAATGCTGGTGCACTGTTCTGTGTGGATGGCGTTGCTCTCGCTCCTCATCGTTTGGTGGATGTTCAGGTTTTGGGTGTAGATTTCTATGTATTCAGCTGCTATAAAGTGTATGGGCCACATTGCGCTCTGATGTATGGGAAACTCGAAATTCTTGAAGCCATGGCAGGCATTAACCACTACTTTATTAAGGAGGTGCCCTACAAACTTCAACCCGGCAATAAAAACTTTGAACTGACCTACAGCATGGCTGGGCTAACGGAATATTTGAGAAGCGTTCACGACTATCATTATCCAAATGACACCAAGGCAGATGACCAGATAAAATTTCAGAAAAGCTTCGATTTGTTTGCCGCTCATGAAGAAGCACTGGCCAATCGCTTTATGGAGTTTTTAAAAACTAAAGACACGGTCACCATCCTTGGCGTGCAAAATGGTGATCAGAAGAAAAGGGTAGCTACCATTGCTTTTCATCATGATACTTTAAAAAGCGAAGCCATTGTAAAGCAAGTTGATCCGCACCGTATCGGTATTAGATTTGGTGATTTTTACGCCAAAAAACTGGTGAAATCCCTCAGCTTGGAAGACAAATGCGGCCCAGTACGCGTAAGTTTTGTGCATTACAACACACTGGAAGAAGTAGATAGGTTGATTGGGGTTTTGGATAAGGTTTTGTGAAAAGTGTGTCAGAGCATACGAGTAACGAGTACTAATAAAAAAAACCGAAGGTTTTATCCTTCGGCTAGGAGCTTCGAAAGACTCATTATGAGTCTTAACAAGCATTTTGAATATTTTATCTAGTCAATACATCTAGATTGAAAGTAATACAATGTTAATGATTCTACCTGAATCAATGTACAGTGTTGTTTCAACAAAATATTTTTATATTGAAAAAGCTTAGTGTTCGCTAAGCCATTTAGAGACCCTTCCAGACTAAAAAAAGAAAGCGACCCGTTAAGGCCGCTTTAAATGTTTTCACAACGGAATAATCCTTATTGTGATTAGCTTTCAAACTGTGTTTGAATGTAGCTGATTATTTTTTGAATAAAAATTTTTTAGTAGAAATAGTATGAAAAGAGTTTTAGGATTGGATTTAGGAACCACGAGCATTGGTTGGGCCTATGTTCACGAAGCAGAAAATGATTCGGAGCAATCGAAGATTATTCAGCTTGGGGTTAGAGTGAACCCATTGTCTACAGATGAAATTACGGACTTCGAAAAGGGGAGGCCACTTTCTATTAATGCAGATCGGACTTTGAAAAGAGGTGCACGTAGAAACTTGCAGCGCTATAAACAGAGAAGAGAAAACCTCATTCAAATTCTGAAGGAGGATTTAAAGTTTGTTTCAGAAGAAACCCCATTAACTGAAATAGGGAGTAAGTCTACCCATGAAACATTACGCCTAAGAGCAAAGGCTGTTAGAGCAAAGCTGGAAAAGCCAGAACTCGCCCGAGTTCTACTTATGATCAATAAGAAACGAGGCTATAAAAGTAGCAGAAAGGCCAAAAATGAGGAAGAAGGCAATTTGATAGATGGAATGACAATTGCCAAACAACTCTATGAACAAGAATTAACCCCAGGCCAGTTTGTTTATGACCTCTTGCTAGAAGGAAAGAAGTATATACCTGATTTTTATCGATCAGACTTGAAAGATGAACTAGATCGGATATGGAATTTCCAGAAGACTTTTTACCCTGAGATTTTAACGGATGATTTCTATAAAATCATTGATGGGCAGGGGAAGCAAAATACCAATAAGTTCTTCAATTCTACTTACGATATCCAAACAGCCAAAAACTCAGGAAAAGACAAAAGGTTACAGCACTATGAATGGCGCTCAAGAGCAGTAGTTGAGCAGTTGCCCATTGAAGAGCTTGCCTATGTAATTGTCGAAATCAATAACAATTTGAACAAATCAAGTGGTTACTTAGGTGCAATAAGCGACAGAAGTAAAGAGTTGTTTTTCAACAATGAAACGGTGGGGCAATACCTTTATAAACAAATTGAAGCTGATCGTCACACCAGCCTAAAGAATCAGGTTTTTTATAGGCAGGATTATCTAGATGAGTTTGAGGTGATTTGGGAAACTCAGAAGCAATATTACTCTGAAATGACTTCTGAATTAAAGGAATTGGTTAGGGATGTTGTTATTTTTTATCAAAGGAGGTTGAAATCACAAAAGCACCTTGTGAGTTTTTGTGAATTTGAAAAGAGCCATAAAGTCTGCCCAAAATCTTCACCACTTTTTCAGCAAGCCAAAATATGGCAGGTGTTGAATAATGTAGAGCTAAAGAATATTCTCACGGAGGAAAAGATAAAGCTGAAAGAAAAACAGGATTGGGCAGAAGAACTTTTCCATGAGCTTAACATTAAAGGAAACTTAACGATTGGTGAGGCATTTAAAGCTTTAGGAGAAAACCCAAAGCATTGGAAATGCAATTTTGAAACTCTTGAGGGTAATCGAACTAATGAGTCGTTTTATAAGGCCTATGCTAAAATAGCTGAAACTCAAGGCCTAGAAATTGACTTTAGTAAAACTGCATCTGAAATTCATGAAACTATAAAATCGGTTCTCCACAGGTTGGGTGTGGATATAAATATCCTGGATTTCGATCCCGAAATGCTCGGAAACGCTTTCGATAAGCAAGCATCGTATCAATTATGGCATTTACTTTATTCGGCTGAAGATGATGGGAAGTTAAAGGATGATTTTGGTGGTATCTATGGTCAAAATGATGTAAAGCTTAAGCGAGCTCTGCATACAAAATTTGGTTTCAAGCCAGAACATACCGCATTTATTACCAATGCTTCTCTACAGCCAGACTATGGAAACCTGAGCACTAGGGCGCTAAAGAAAATCATGCCCTTTCTATCCACTGGATATAACCTTTATGAGGCGGCCAAGGAAGTAGGTTACAATCATTCTTCTTCCCTTAATAAAGATGAATTGGCCACTCGCCTTTTAAATGAAAGACTTGATCTTTTACCCAAGAACAGCCTTCGTAATCCTGTAGTTGAAAAAATACTTAACCAAATGGTCAATTTAGTCAATGCAGTTATTGATGACCCTAAGCTTGGTAAACCTGATGAGGTGAGGATTGAGTTGGCGAGAGAGCTCAAGAAAAGTGCAAAGGAAAGAAGTGAAATGACAAAAGGCATCAATGACTCTAAAGCAGCACATGAAAGATATAGAAAAGTATTGAACGACAAATATGGAATTAAGTACCCTACTAGAAATGACATTATTCGTTACAAGCTTTACTTAGAGCTAGAGCCACTTGGTTTCAAAACACTCTATACAAACACTTATATAGATGAAAGAAAGCTTTTTTCTAAGGAGATAGATATTGAACACATAATTCCAAAGGCAAGGCTTTTTGATGACTCCTTTTCAAACAAAACCTTATCCATTCGTGAAGTAAATATAAAAAAGGGGAATGCTACGGCATTAGATTTCATAGAGTCTAATTATGGAATGGAGGGTCTGGATGACTTTAAATCTAGAGTCGAATTATTACTTAAGCAAGGCAAAATAAGTAGAGGGAAGTATAAAAAACTTCTGATGTCTGAAAGCAAAATCCCTGAAGGCTTTATTGATAGAGATTTAAGAAACTCGCAGTATATCGCAAAAAAAGCCAAGCAGATGCTTGAGGAAACAATTCGAACCGTAAATACCACAACAGGAATCATTACTGATAAGCTTAGAGAAGATTGGGGTATTGTGAATGTTATGAAAGAATTGAATCTGCCAAAGTATAGATCACAAGGCTTAACTGAACAGGTACAACTTAAGGATGGCACTTTTAAGGAGGGAATTATTGACTGGACTAAGAGAAATGATCATAGGCATCATGCCATGGATGCTTTGATTGTCGCGTTTACAACCTACGATCATGTACAGTATCTTAATAACCTAAATGCATCTGGCAATGAGAAAAGCACACTTTACAGCATAAAGAATAAAATCACTTATAAGGACAAGATTGATGGAAAGCGAAAATTCAAGCCTCCAATGGATAGTTTGAGAGCTGAAGCTAAACCTCATTTAGAGAGCATTTTGATTTCTTATAAAGCAAAAAATAAAGTAGCTACCAAAAACAATAACAAGGTTAAGAAGAAGGGAAAGGATAACTACGAAATTAGAACACAATTGACACCCCGTGGACAGCTTCACAAAGAAACGGTTTATGGAAAAATTAATGAATACAAACAGTCAGTGGTTAAGGTTGGGTCTGGATTTGACCGCGAAACTATTCTTAAAGTAACTAAGCCAATTTACAGAGAAGCCTTACTGGCTAGATTGGAAGAGTTTGGAGGCGATCCAAAAAAAGCCTTTGCTGGAAAAAACAGCCCTTCCAAAAACCCTATTTATTTAGACTCACAAAAATCGGTTGCTTTACCCGAAAAGATGAAGATCCAATGGTTAGAAGAAAACTATACCATACGTAAACCTATTGGGCCAGACCTTAAAATTGATAAAGTAATTGATGAAGGTGTCAAGAGGATTCTCCAAAAAAGGTTAGATGAATTTGGAGGAAAGGAAAAGGAAGCATTTGCTGATTTAGAAAAGAACCCCATCTGGTTAAATGAAGAAAAAGGAATTGACATAAAACGTGTCACCATTTCAGGAGTGAAAAACGCTGACCCCTTACATTCCAAACGAGATCATCATGGAAGTGTAATAATAGACTCAGAGGGCAAAGAGATAGCTAATGATTTTATCAGTACAGGGAATAATCATCATGTAGCGATTTACAAAGATGAAAATGGATCCCTTCAAGATAATGTAGTATCGTTTTTTGAGGCTGTTGTTCGAGTTAATGAAGGCCTTCCAATCGTTGATAAAAACTATAATTCTGATAAAGGTTGGCAGTTTATGTTTAGCATGAAACAAAATGAATATTTTGTCTTTCCAGGTGAATATTTTGTTCCCAGAGATACCGATCTGATTAATCCTTCTAATAAAGATGTTATAAGTAAGTACTTGTTTAAGGTTCAGAAGTTTTCAAAGCTTGCTTACGGAAATAGTTTTGTAAGAGAGTATGTTTTCAGGCATCATTTGGAGAGCACACTAAATGATCATAAAGCACTAAAAGAGATTACTTATAAAAATATTAAAAGCCTTGGGTATTTTGATGGAGTATTAAAAGTTCGTTTAAATCATTTAGGGAATATTGTAAAGGTTGGGGAATGAATTAAGTCTTGAATCACCTTTTGGAAAGTTCAAAACTTTCCAAAAGTTAGAATACAGTTGATGTTAGTTATATGCAGCCAGAAAAGCTCTACCATATTTATAATCATGCGAACGGAGCAGAAAACCTTTTTAGGGAGGTGGAGAACTATCGGTATTTCCTGAGGCAATGGGAAAAACATATTCAGCCAGTTGCTTATTCTTTGGCTTATTGTTTAATGCCTAATCATTTCCACTTTTTAATAAAAATCAGAGAACAATTGGAGCTGGAAACAACTTTTGGAAAGTTTCAAACTTTCCAAAAGTTAGAGTACCATTTAAGCAAACAGTTTTCAAACTTCTTCAGCAGTTATACCCAAGCTTACAACAAAAAGTACGGCAGAAAAGGAAGTCTCTTTAGCCCGAATTTTAAAAAGAAGGAAATTGCATCGGACGAATATATTTCAAGAGTGATCGCCTATATCCACCTTAACCCTTTGCATCATAGATTCACCGAAAATTTAGGACAATGGCCTTTCTGCAGTTATTCAGCATACACTGAGAATAAGCCAACTTTACTCCACCTCGACTACGCTTTAGAGTGGTTTGGAGGGAGGGAAGCTCTCATAGAGTTTCACCATAATTATTTAACCAGAACGAGCGAATTAGAAGAAGGCATAAGGTAGGGTTGATGTTCGTGAGTTACTTGAATTTTCCAAGGGTTCAAAACCCTTGGAAAGTTGATATAATAAATAAGCTGCCATGATAAAAAGAACACTCCATTTCGGTAACCCTGCCTACTTAAGTGCTAAGCAACAACAGTTGGTAGTGAAATACCCCAACAACAATGAAGAGCGAAAAATACCAATTGAAGATATTGGCTTGCTGATTTTGGAACACCATCAGGTAACTATCAGTCACTACCTAATCCATTTATTACTTGGAAACAACGTGGCTATTATCACTTGTGATGCTCAACATTTACCTCAGGGTATGATGCTCAACCTAAATGGCCACCATATGCAACAGGCGCATTTTAGTGTGCAGATTGAAGCTAGTCAAGCCCTTCGCGACAGACTTTGGAAACAGACCATAAAGTCTAAAATTCATAATCAGGCCGCTGTTTTATCCCAAAACGGTATTGCTACAGAAAATATGGATCGCTGGGCAAGTAAGGTGCAAAATGGTGATCCCGATAACTTTGAAGCCCGAGCAGCAGCCTATTATTGGAAATCTATTTTTACCGATTTAATCACTGGATTTAAACGCGGACGTTTTGAAGGAGAGCCCAACAACCTGCTTAATTACGGTTATGCCATTTTAAGGGCTATTGTAGCCAGAGGCTTGGTGGCCTCTGGCTTGCTCCCTACTTTGGGCTATCATCATAGCAACCAGTACAACGCCTATTGTTTGGCCGATGACGTGATGGAACCTTACAGGCCTTATGTGGACGAAGTGGTGTTGGAGCTGGTTAGGTCTACGGATGATTACCAAACGCTAAGGCCTGAACTAAAGCATAAACTCTTACAAATTCCTGTTATGGATGTGGTCATTAACGGAAAGCAGAGTCCGTTGATGGTCGCGGTGCAACAGACCACAGCAAGTTTGTACCAATGCTATGCACGTGAGAAGAAAAACATAAAATTTCCAAAAATTGGGTAGTGCTGAACGCTTTAATCAATATAGGGTTATGTGGGTAATGGTGTTTTTTGATTTGCCTACTGAAACTAAAAAGGACACCAAGAACTACCGTAAGTTTGTGGAGGTATTGGAAAAGGATGGTTTTAGTCGCTTTCAGTTTTCTATATTTCTGCGTCACTGCCCAAGTATGGAAAACGCAAAAGTCCATATCAGGCGAATTAAAATGAATCTTCCGCCCAAAGGCCATGTGGGCATTATTCATATTACAGACAAGCAGTTTGGAATGATGGAAGTGTTTATTTCTGCGAAGAAAGAATTAACTCCACAGCCCATTCAACAGTTAGAGCTTTTTTAGCTTTTGGAAAGTTTCAAATTTTCCAAAAGTTGTGATTAACGACCCAGAAAAGACCCTATCTAATCAAAAAAACCTCTAACGATTAAGAAATCGCTAGAAGTTTTTATTTGTAAATCATTACATATCAATGATTTACAACGAGGTATCTTTAGCTAAGATACAGTTTGAAAGCTAATCACAACAGCATTTTCATTTTTAATCTCAAATTCGCTCTTTAGCTAAGATACAGTTTGAAAGCTAATCACAACGCGGAAGCGAGGCAGGAACAACAACTGTATCTTTAGCTAAGATACAGTTTGAAAGCTAATCACAACTTGTGGTGGTTGTTGTTATCTGGTTCCAGACTTTAGCTAAGATACAGTTTGAAAGCTAATCACAACTATTTAGGTAATTGGGATTACGACGATGACCTTTAGCTAAGATACAGTTTGAAAGCTAATCACAACTTGCCAAGCTGTACGAAATTACCCCAGCCGCTTTAGCTAAGATACAGTTTGAAAGCTAATCACAACTAAAAGGATAAACTTTCAATCAAACTCAAACTTTAGCTAAGATACAGTTTGAAAGCTAATCACAACATGATGACAAAAGTCTTGTCGTCATCGCTTCTTTAGCTAAGATACAGTTTGAAAGCTAATCACAACAGTTGGACTATTGTTGCATTTATAATATTACTTTAGCTAAGATACAGTTTGAAAGCTAATCACAACAAGCCTGTAATGATTTTAGAGCAATATGGCCTTTAGCTAAGATACAGTTTGAAAGCTAATCACAACTAGAAACATTTCGCAAATCATCAAATTTTACTTTAGCTAAGATACAGTTTGAAAGCTAATCACAACTTCTATTAGACTTGAAAGATCTTAAATACTCTTTAGCTAAGATACAGTTTGAAAGCTAATCACAACGCTCAAATCCAAATATACGGAATTGATTTTCTTTAGCTAAGATACAGTTTGAAAGCTAATCACAACTGTAACTCTTGAATTTAAGTGGATATAGTTCTTTAGCTAAGATACAGTTTGAAAGCTAATCACAACGAATAGCTATAGCCAACGCTAAAGCCATTGCTTTAGCTAAGATACAGTTTGAAAGCTAATCACAACGAACAGTATGCTTGGGACATCTTCTGGATGCTTTAGCTAAGATACAGTTTGAAAGCTAATCACAACATGAACGTGCCATTGAGATACTGACCAATACTTTAGCTAAGATACAGTTTGAAAGCTAATCACAACAGTTTCCAAAGCGCCTTTCAGCTTAATTTCTTTAGCTAAGATACAGTTTGAAAGCTAATCACAACTCGATCTCATTTTGCTGCACGGTTTGGAATCTTTAGCTAAGATACAGTTTGAAAGCTAATCACAACTTTCCACACTTATTTCTATTTGGTCCTCCTCTTTAGCTAAGATACAGTTTGAAAGCTAATCACAACGTTTCTTTCTTGTTTCCTACATTCTGGAGACTTTAGCTAAGATACAGTTTGAAAGCTAATCACAACTACTTTCTGCACTTTCAATCCAGAGGTTCACTTTAGCTAAGATACAGTTTGAAAGCTAATCACAACCTGTCTACCGTTTCGGTATGGCGAGGACGGCTTTAGCTAAGATACAGTTTGAAAGCTAATCACAACCCTGCCAGTAGAATGCCTCTATTGGTGTGACTTTAGCTAAGATACAGTTTGAAAGCTAATCACAACCAGTGTTAATCACATTAGCCCTACCAGCAGCTTTAGCTAAGATACAGTTTGAAAGCTAATCACAACGGCCGTTATCATCATGGCTTCCAACCTTCTCTTTAGCTAAGATACAGTTTGAAAGCTAATCACAACATAAACGCATACATTATATCAGAATTTATCCTTTAGCTAAGATACAGTTTGAAAGCTAATCACAACAATCTGAATACCTATCCATACTGTCGGTATCTTTAGCTAAGATACAGTTTGAAAGCTAATCACAACTGGCACCATTTTTAAAGCCAATAAAGGCCACTTTAGCTAAGATACAGTTTGAAAGCTAATCACAACGTAGGTGCTCTAATGCTGTTTCTTTGAAAGCTTTAGCTAAGATACAGTTTGAAAGCTAATCACAACGTTTCTTTCAATTACCTTAAACGATTCAATCTTTAGCTAAGATACAGTTTGAAAGCTAATCACAACGTAATCAATAGCTTACTTGTAGCATCGAATCTTTAGCTAAGATACAGTTTGAAAGCTAATCACAACCGCTCTACCTTGCCTTTTATCTCTTTAGCCCTTTAGCTAAGATACAGTTTGAAAGCTAATCACAACAGCAAATGAGAATCATACTCCTACTTATATCTTTAGCTAAGATACAGTTTGAAAGCTAATCACAACATGCTATCAGGCTACCCGAGTGAAATATTACTTTAGCTAAGATACAGTTTGAAAGCTAATCACAACCGGCACCGCTTACCTGGCACGAACCAGACACTTTAGCTAAGATACAGTTTGAAAGCTAATCACAACATAGCCCAGACGCTTACGCAGCCCTTTTTGCTTTAGCTAAGATACAGTTTGAAAGCTAATCACAACTTTGGTTTGTTCGCTTGGTTTGAATTGCCTCTTTAGCTAAGATACAGTTTGAAAGCTAATCACAACAAAAATATCAATCTACTTTGAAACTTGCCTCTTTAGCTAAGATACAGTTTGAAAGCTAATCACAACACCTAAAGCCAGACCAACGCAAGCTTCAAGCTTTAGCTAAGATACAGTTTGAAAGCTAATCACAACCCGACTATTCCGATTATGTCACCGAAAATTCTTTAGCTAAGATACAGTTTGAAAGCTAATCACAACTGCCCGCTTGGGTTAATCCAAACTTCGTCTCTTTAGCTAAGATACAGTTTGAAAGCTAATCACAACTGCCCGCTTGGGTTAATCCAAACTTCGTCTCTTTAGCTAAGATACAGTTTGAAAGCTAATCACAACACTGCTGAGGATATGTTGAAGAATGGTTTGCTTTAGCTAAGATACAGTTTGAAAGCTAATCACAACAGATAGTTCGTAAACGTCAGTAACAGAGCTCTTTAGCTAAGATACAGTTTGAAAGCTAATCACAACATTCCCTTCATTATCATTAGATGCCGAAGTCTTTAGCTAAGATACAGTTTGAAAGCTAATCACAACGAGGCGGAAGTTACTGCCCATTTGGCTACCCTTTAGCTAAGATACAGTTTGAAAGCTAATCACAACACTATCTCCCCATCAATATCATTCAATACTTTAGCTAAGATACAGTTTGAAAGCTAATCACATGCTTGTATTGAGGCGGTGAACTTATTTTCTGAGATATAGATTTTGAATTAGTCGAGGCCTTTTTTGCACTCCTTTGAAAATTCCCGTAACTATGAATTCTATTAATTGACAGATAAAATATTATGAATATTCAAACTGAATTTGGTCTTGCAGAGGCCCTGAAAAACTTAGGAGTAGCAGCGGAGAATAACGGAACCTCAACAGGATTGCAGTCGCATGGCGGAGATAAGTTTATAGAATCCTACTCTCCAGTAGATGGCGCACTAATAGGCAAAGTAAGTGTAACAACACAAGCTCAGTATGACGAGGTAATCAAAACAGCTCAGGCTGCTTTTAAAGATTGGAGAAACTCTCCAGCACCTTTGAGAGGAGAAATTGTTCGTCAATTCGGTCAGAAATTAAGAGAACATAAGGCCGACTTAGGTAAGCTGGTTTCATATGAAATGGGTAAATCTTACCAAGAAGGTTTAGGCGAAGTACAAGAAATGATCGACATCTGCGATTTTGCAGTAGGTCTTTCTCGTCAGCTACATGGTCTTACCATTAAGTCAGAGCGTCCGCTTCACCATATGCAAGAGCAATATCATCCGCTTGGCATTGTGGGTATTATTTCAGCGTTTAATTTTCCAGTAGCTGTATGGGCTTGGAATACTGCCCTAGCTTGGGTTTGTGGCGATGTATGCGTTTGGAAACCTTCTGAAAAAACACCTTTAACGGGAGTAGCCTGCCAAAATATAATTGCTGGAGTATTAAAGGAGAATAATTTGCCTGAAGGAATCAGCTGTTTAATCAATGGTGATTATAACGTTGGTTCTTGGATGACGAGTGATGAGCGTGTGCCATTAATATCGGCAACAGGTTCAACCCGAATGGGTAAAATAGTTGGCCAAACAGTAGCGGCTCGATTGGGAAAATCTATTCTTGAATTGGGGGGCAACAATGCCATTATTGTAACACCAGATGCTGATATTAAAATGACGGTAATTGGAGCTGTGTTTGGTGCAGTAGGTACAGCAGGCCAAAGATGTACTTCAACCCGCAGATTAATTGTTCACGAAAATATTTATGATAAAGTAAGAGATGCTGTTGTTGGGGCTTACGGACAGTTGAGAATTGGAAACCCTTTGGACGAAAAGAATCACGTTGGGCCAGTTATCGATAAAGATTCAGTAAACAATTATAATAAGGCCATTGAAGCAGCTAAAGCTGAAGGAGGTAAAGTCTTGGTTGAAGGTGGTGTGCTTTCTGGTGAAGGTTATGAAAGCGGCTGTTATGTAAAACCTTGTATTATTGAAGCTGAGAATAGCTTTAAGATTGTTCAATCAGAAACTTTCGCTCCTATACTTTACATCATAAAATATAAGGGCGATGTACACGATGCCATTGCAATTCAGAACGGGGTAGCTCAAGGTTTATCTTCAGCCATTATGACCAACAGTATGCGCGATGCACATCAATTCCTTTCTGCAGTAGGTTCAGACTGCGGAATTGCCAATGTAAATATTGGTACCTCTGGAGCAGAAATTGGAGGTGCATTTGGTGGAGAAAAAGAAACTGGTGGAGGGCGAGAGTCTGGCTCAGATGCTTGGAAAGCCTATATGCGTAGACAAACCAACACATTAAATTATTCTACAGAATTGCCATTAGCGCAAGGAATCAAGTTTGATCTGTAACAGAACATTTTAAAAATTTGAAAGGGGAATTGTTAATCAACAGTTCCTCTTTTTTGTTTGAGTAAACGTTAGGGGTATCATATAACACTGTATAAGCTATTTTTGGTGGGTTTACTTGTCTGGCGATTTATTCTACAACGATTTAAATACAAATCGCTATTCTTTTAGTTTATGTTTTGCCTATATTCAGGCTTCATAACCTAATCATTTTTTGACTTTATATTATGGAGATTTCTGAGTCTGGATATTTGCATATCAAGCAACTTTTAAAACCAGAAGAATTAGAAACTGTTGTGGGATTGGCTACTGTAGGGCGCTTTGTAGATGGTAAGCTAACTGCGGTAGATGCTGCTGCCAGTGTTAAAAGTAATATGCAAATGCCCCAAGAAGGCAGTTTGGAATCACAACAAATTGGAAATATTGTAATGCGGGCTATTGCTCAAAACCCAATTGTTCAGTCCGCAATAATGCCAAAAATGATTTTGCCTCCCATTGTTAGCAAATATCAGCCAGGTATGAATTACGGACTACATGTAGATAGTCCGCTAATGGGTAGCCAATATACCATAAGAACAGATGTGGGCATGACACTATTTCTATCTGATCCAGAAAGCTATGAAGGAGGCGAGTTGGTTATCCATAGTGAAATTGGAGAGGTAAAATACAAGTTGGCCAAGGGTGATGCCATTATTTACCCAACCACAAAGCTGCATAAGGTAAACCCTGTAACTTCTGGAGAGCGATTGGCAGCAGTCACTTGGATGCAGTGTGTTGTAAGAGATTCGCAGAAGAGAGAAATCTTGTTTAAGCTCAAAGCTGCAAATGACGAATTAAGAAGTGCCAACCCAAACGCCTTCTTAAACTTACAACAAGTATATAGTAACCTAATTCGCATGTGGGCAGAGCTTTAGCTACTTGTCAACCTTCGTTGTTCCAAAGAGGAACATTAAAGATTAATTAAAAACAAAAACTAGAATAAAATGCAGACAATTTCTATAGGTATGATGACGCCTACATCAACTATTCGGCCAATGGGCAAAGATTATGATCGGGCGTTTAGAAAATCTATTGAGTCAACTTTAAAGAATACAGATTTTGAGGTAGAGATATTTACTGAGATGATTGGGCAAGGAAGTGTTCAGAAAATTGAAGAAGCGCTTGATAAATTTTTTGGTTTTCATGATGTAGACTGTGTGACCGGCATTATGTCTCAAGCAGGAATTCAAAACCTTACCGAAAAATTCGACAAAAAAGAAAAGCCCCTTGTATGTAGTAACCTAGGAGAGCATTTTCCTTTGTTGGACTCAGAGAGTAAATGTGTTTTTCAAAACTCTATACATTTATGGCAGCAAGCGTGGAATCTAGGATACTATGCAGGTTCAGAATTAGGAAGCCGTGGGTCTGTAATTGCTGCAGTTTATGATTCAGGTTATGCTTTTTTGCCAGCTTTTCAGTTTGGACTACTTTTCGCTAACCCTAATGCATTTTTAGACATTAAGCTTTTAGAGATGCCAGTAGGTGGTGGTCTCTCTGATGTGAAATCTATCTTTGATACTGTAGACTGGGATGGTTCAGATTTCGTTTTTCCGCTTTTTTGTGGAGAAGAAGCTACTATTTTTTTGAAAGAATTTAAGGATAGGGGACTTAATGAAAAAACCCAACTTCTTGGTTTACCTTTTTTATTAGAGCGAGGAACAGAAGACCTTTCAGGAATAAGTGTTTATACTTCCTCAGAATCATATAATGAACAAACCCCTGATCCTTACTGTAAAGATGTTTTTGCCATGTTGGGCAACAGGGCTGGTAAAGCAATTGGTAAGGCCATAATTAAAGATAATGGTAGCCCAAAGATTGAAACCTTAAACCAAGTTTTAAGAAGTGAAGGGAATAGTCTCTATCAGCTTTGCGAGTCTCCGCGTTTTTTAGGCCCAATTCATATACTGAAGAATACCTTTGGTAGCGGAGACAGCTTTTCTACCGAAAGACTAAAAGAACAAGAATACAATATAAGTGAAGATAATCAATTAAACGAGTTGAGAAGAGGAGTTAACTCAAGTTGGATCAATCCATATTTAGGTATTTAGGTATGAGGATTTTCGTTCTTTGTAATTCCGACTTGTTGGCATTACCAATGTTGAACTCACTAAAAGAACGCGGCATGTTGGTGGGGGTAGGCATTGTAAAGGAAAATGTTAATAGCTTAATGCCAGCTTTAAATAGCTTAGGTATTCAAACAAAAGATTGCTTAGTGCTCGACAGAGCATCTTGGGTAATACGGCTAAAAGATACTTTGTTGGAAAATAAAGTAGATACGATTTGGGTACTGACTTTTCCATGGCTATTGCCTGCGAGCCTTCTTGAAGTTCCACCTAAAGGGTTTATCAACTTTCACTTTGGACTGTTACCAAAATATAGAGGAATAGACCCTGTGTTCTGGCAGATTAAAAATCAAGAAAAATCAGGTGGAATAACCGTTCATTTAATGACCGAGGAAGTAGATTCAGGCCCAGTTATCTATCAGGAGCAAACCATGTTAATGCCAGGTGAGAATTACGGACTGCACTGCCAACGTATTGGTGGGCTTGCACCTTCCTTGATGGATAAGGTTTTAGGTGCTTTAATGGACGAAAACCAGCAATATCAAGAACTTGAAAAAGTAGAAAAGCATTTTGATTGGAAGCCAAAAAGGGAAGACCTCACAATTGATTGGCAAACACAAACAGCAGAAAACATAGAGTATCTAGTAAATGCAACAAACCCTAAGTACGGAGGAGCACAGACTGCCATGGGGCAATTTGAATTAAGGATTTTGGAAGTTACTCCTGTAACTATGGAAACAAAAATAGAGGCTGAGCCAGGTCAAATTGTTTATGCAGATGTTATATATGGCCTGGTGGTGGCTTGTTTTGGTGGAGATTTTTTAAGAATAACGATTGCTAAAACTTCAGAGGGCTACATGTCTGGTGTGAGGTTGTTTAACCTCGGTTTTGTAAAGGGACATAAGTTCGGGTAGTATAATTAAATAGGTTTAGTTCATTTGGTTGTATTGGATAATGATATACATATTAAAGAACATTGCAATTAACCATTCAAATAGGTATTACCCATAGCTAAAACTTTCTTAACAAAAAAAATACACTCGTTTCAGGTTAAATACTAATAAAATTCATAGATTAAGAGTCAAATTAGAAATGCTTAATATTTTTTTAAATCACACATTTTAAAACTATGGAAGGTTACATTGGAGAAATTAGAGGATTTGGAGCTGGCTGGGCACCTCGAAACTGGTCTACATGCCAAGGTCAACTATTGGCTATTTCATCGAATACAGCTTTGTTTTCAATCATCGGTTGTGAATATGGAGGCGACTGCCGCACTACATTTGCATTGCCAGACTTAAGAGGTAGAGCCCCAATTGGGCAAGGTACTGGGCCTGGACTTACACCACGAGTAATGTCGCAAAGATCGGGACAAGAGTATGTTACTCTAACTCAATTGGAGATGCCGATACACACTCATGCGGCTAATACAACAGAAATGCAAGGTTCAGTAGTAGTTTCTGCAAAAGATGGAGCTGCGACAACAGATACCCCTACTGCTGGTCTTTCATTAGCAAAAGCCAATACAGAAGTTAACTTTGCGCCAACACCTACCAAGATTTATGGTAATGCTGGCACTGATGTAGCACTCAGTTCAGGAAATGCAGTAATTCCTGCGGGTCGACCTGTAACTGTAGGGAATGCTGGAGGAAGTCAATCGCATAATAACATGCAGCCTTTTTTAGTAATTAATTGGATAATATGCTTGTTTGGTATTTTCCCATCTAGAAATTAAAGTAATATATAGTTTTATTTAAAAAATAATGTATTGAAAAAATGATGCCTGTTTTTTTGGGTGTCATTTTTTTTTATCTTTTCATTTGTTTAGACTAGATTGCGTAATTAACCTAAGAGTTTTAGTAAGATGAAGGAATATGACTTTGTGAAAAAAGGAGCAATCTTTTGTAATAAATTAAATTGTTTATTGCTGGTTCTTGGTTTTTTTACCTGTTTGAACTTACAAGCTCAAGTCACTACAGGTAGTACTATCACTTTTGAAGCGGGTGCTCCCAGACAGCTTACTGGAGCATCGACCAACCCAAGTGTTGCCAATATTGATGGTCACAACCTTGGGGTTTCTGCTGTAACTGCTGGTGATATTGTTAATATTACTATAAACAATACTTTTACTGGAATTTCTGGAGGAACAGACTTAGCTGTTATAATGACTGCAACTGGTACAAACGTTACTTCTTTTTCATTTAAGTCGGATAATGCAGCAAATAATTTTGGAGTAACAAGCTTTGCTTTTGCAGTAGCTACAGGGACAACTCAAAATATTACAGTACAAGGATATGACGGTGGTAGTCCTGTTTCTGGAGCTATTACTAAAACCATAGTTTCGCCTGGTGAAACTAACTTTACTATTTCGTCAGGAGATATTTCTGGTTCTTCAGGTTGGAGCAATATTGATGAGATAAGAATGACCATGAACACACCAGCACCTGCTAACTTTGCAATAGATGATGTTTTGCTTACTGCCGCTGCTGCTTCCAACACCGCCCCTACTATTGGAGGTGCTTCAGCAGGTCAGAACGTAAATGACAATGCGACAATTTCTCCGTTTTCGGGAATTACCATAACCGATGCCGATGGTGATAATGTTACTGCTACCATTACCTTGGATAATAATGCCAAAGGAGTGATTACAGGAGCTGATGGTGGAGCTGGCCCCTATACAATGACTAGCAAAACAGCTGCTGCTATGCAAACAGCACTGAGAGCCTTGGTATTTAACCCAACAGACAATAGAACATCAACATCAGAAACAACCACTTTTACCGTTGTGGTGAATGACGGTACGGTCGATGCTACCAATAATACTACCACAGTAGTATCGAGTGCGGTGGCACCAGTAATTTCTCAGGTAACTCCTGTAGCAACCCCAACCAACGATAATACTCCAAATTATACTTTTACAACTAACGAAACAGGAACATTCTCTTTAGGAGGTAGCTGTGGAACAAGTACGTCAACAACGATATCTGGTACTGGCAACCAAACAATTACATTAACACAAACAAATAATTCATCTGCGTTGGCAGATGGTACTTACAGCAACTGTACAGTTACGGTAACAGACGCAGGGGGAAAAGCTTCATCTCCGCTGTCAATTACTAGCTTTACAGTAGATACCCAAGCTCCTACAACCCCAGGTACGCCAGACCTGATTGGCGGTTTTGACTCTGGTACTTCCAGTACAGACAATATTACATCTGTTACCCAACCAAGGTTTGCTGGTACAGGAATTGAAGTTGGTGTAACCATAAAAATATCCTCTTCAATCAATGGATTGGTAGGTACAACAACTACCAATGTTGGCGGCTCTTACAGTTATATCATTACGGGAACCCTCTCTGAAGGAACACATAATATTACCGTTACAGCTACAGATGCTGCAGGTAATGAGAGTTCATCTTCTTCTGCTTTATCGGTTGTTGTAGATACCTCAGCTCCAACCCTAAGCTCAAGCAGTCCTGCTGACGATGCAACTGGGGTAAATACAAGTGGAAATATTACCCTTACATTTAATGAAAATATAGCCTTTGGAACAGGGAATATAGAAGTAATTGACGAGACGAATGGTTCGAATTCTTTCACAATAGATGCAGCTTCTCCAGGTACTCAAGCCTCAATTAGTGGAGCGGTACTGACCATCAATCCAAGTAGCAATTTGGATTTATCATCCAATTACTCTGTTAGAATTGCCGCCACAGCTATTGATGATATCGCTGGCAATAGTTATGCAGGAATCACAAACGGTACAGTCTTGAACTTCGGAACAAATAACGCTCCAACGGTAACCGTAAATACTGGCCTAACCTTAAACGAAGGGGCCACAGAACTTATTGATTCAGGGAAGTTAAACGCCAGCGATACAGAGGGAGGAACACTTACTTTTACGATTACAACGGCCACTACCAAAGGCACCCTGTTTATAGATACTAACCCAAGCAATACTTTTAATGCTGGAGATACTGAACTTGTATTGAATGCCACTTTCACTAAAAACGATCTTGACAGTGATAGAATCAGGTATGTCAGTACAACCGACAATGATATTTCAGATAGTTTTGTTTTCAAAGTGGCTGATCCAGATGGCGGAGAGTTAACGAATCAGACCTTTAATATTACGATTACCCCAGTGAATGATGCGCCAACCGCTACTGGTATTCCTACTGATATTGTTGTAATTGAAGATATTGCTTCAAACTTCGACCTTTCATCAGTAACCTTTGCCGACCCTGAGGATAACCAGTTAACAGTAACTATTGTTGTTTCAGCAGGTAGTTTTGGTTCACCAGTCGATGGTGCCGCAGTAGGAGCGGGAGTAGTCGAAACATTAGTGAACGCTACTACTATCACCCTTGTAGGTTCTCCAGCAGATATTAATACTTACCTAGATACCCCCGCAAATATAAAATATACAGGAGCTTCCAATGTAAATGGAGCAGATGCCGCTACCTATACGATCAATGCCAATGACGGTACAGTAAATCCGCAAGTGGGTTCAGGAAATATAGATATTACAGCAGTAAACGATGAGCCATCGTTCACTATTGGTGTTAACACAACTGTAGCCCAAAACGCAGGTGCTCAAACTGTAAATGGCTTTATCTCTGTGTTTGATGATGGTGATCCTGAAGTTGCACAGACGTTATCCTTCAATGTGGCCAATAACAATAATGGACTGTTTACTGTTCAACCAGCCATAAGCGCCACTGGAGTATTGACCTTTACACCAGATGCAACGAAGTTTGGAAAAGCTGTAGTTACTGTTTCCATTCAAGATAATGGAGCTAATGGAGGGAATGACGATAATATTTCAGCCAATCAAACTTTTAATATTTATGTCACCCCTATAAGTATAAAAATTAATGAAGCTCACCCAAGTGCGGTTTCTACATCTGAGTTTGTTGAAATATATGATGGAGGCGCTGGTAATACGGATATTACTGGACTTGTACTTGTAATGTTCAATGGAGGTGATGACTTAGCCTATAAAGATGTTTCACCTACTGGATCAACGGACGGCACGGGTTTTTATGTAATAGGTGATGCTGGGGTTACCAATCTAGACTTGTCATGGGGGGCATTTGATCTTCAAAACGGCCCAGATGCAATTGCACTTTATGTGGGAGCCGAGTCAGACTTTACATCTGCATCTCCCCCAACAACAGATGGCCTTGTGGATGTTCTTTTTTATGGGTCTTCTGATGATGCTACCCTGAGAGCAGCTTTGGGTAACTCAGCTTTAATTGCCGCAGGAGATGGTTCTAACTCGTTATCTCGCTCGCCAGATGGTACGGGAGGATTCTTAGTTCAGGCTTCTACTCCTGGGGCTATCAATGACGTAACCGCTCCAACAGTAACGAGCGTTTCTGGCCCAGCGAATGCAACATATATTGCCAATCAGAATTTGGATTTCACAGTCAATTTTTCTGAGAACGTAACCGTAGTAACAACAGGCGGAACTCCTCAATTGGCAGTAACAATAGGTTCTACCACCCGTCAGGCAACATATCAGAGCGGTTCAGGAACAAGTGCCTTACTGTTTAGATATGTTGTACAATCAGGCGAATTGGATACCGATGGTATAGTGCTTGGAAACTTAGTAACCAATGGCGGAACCCTTCAAGATGCAGCTGGC